>JAEAME010000004.1_pt1 | contig 667318 bp, 687 predicted proteins | sample 8958731 | NCBI WGS metagenome assembly JAEAME01 (sample SAMN16933194, study PRJNA681113) | bioreactor sludge metagenome | isolation source: anerobic bioreactor sludge (Control) | place: India:Bengaluru | collected 2018-10-24
TCAGCGTTTGTGGACGGGAATTATAGGGGAAAACACCAAAGATGTCAAGACCTTTCACAAAGAATTTTCAAGAAATTTGAGAATTTAGCTAAAAACGGCCATTTCCCTTTATTATGGATAGGTGACCAAAACCGATCCCGTTTCCGCGCGCACCGTAATGATCGCACGGTTGCCGCTCGCGTCGGTCAGCGTCAGATTGCAATCCGCCGCCAAACGGTACTGGTCATCGGAACCCGCGTTACTTACGCCGCTGTAAGGGCGGCCGAGATGATCGAACGCAAAAACTCCTTCGTTCGTCGCGACGAGAGTGCCGTCCGCGGTGAAGCAGGTTTGCTGTACTCCCAAGTTTGTCCCCAAAATATCGTACGACGTTGTCAGATTGCCGACATCCCACTGATTAAATCCGTTCATACGCTCCCCGCTCAATGGGTCGATCGCGATCTCCGCCGTATCCGTATTGCGATTCTGATCCGAATCGGAAAAAACGACGTAACCGTTCTGATTCATCAATCTTCGAAAACGGATCTGCCATTTTTCGCGGTACCAGGTCGCATCGGCCGGATCGTATTTGTCATCGTTCATCGCCATGTGCTGCGTGTACCGGATGTGGGAGGCCACCTGTTCACCTACTTGTTGTATTGGCGTGTAGCTCGTGTTTGGGATCGACAATGCGGCCAGTATGCCGATGACGACGATAACAAAAACCAGTTCCAACAGCGAAAATGCGGACCGTTTCATACGAATTCCCTTGAAAAAACAAAAATTACTGATAAACGATTATAGCCAAAGATGAGAAAAGGGAGAAGGAAAGGCAAAAAGCTCCCGCGAGGGAGCTAAGGGGATTAGATTTCGTCGGCCAGTTCGACGTTGTAAAGAATATCGTCTGTCGGATGACGATACATCGGCATACCGAGACGTTTTTCGTCGAGGATGTGACCGATGAATCCGATAGAGCGGCCGACGACGAAAAATGCGTTCAACGCACCCGCATCGATGAAACCGTCAATCTCTTCTTCGCTGTATCCGAGGGCACGCCACATATCGACCATCAAGATACCGATCGTTCCGTCAACGTTAAGGATCAGGTTGTCTTTTTTCGACGTAGTCAGTTTTTCGACCTCAAGAGCGAAATCAAGCAACGGAGTTGCCGGGAAGTGCTCGGCCGCGTATTTTTTCAGACCCGATACACGAAGGTCAGGATTACGGACCGATTTAATACGGTGACCGATACCGGAGATCGTTTTACCCTCTTTTTTCATATAATCAATGAACTCAGCCGGGCTCATACCGCGGTCGTTTGCGTATTTGAAATATTTAGCCGCGTCATCGATCGCTCCGCCGAAGCGTGGTCCGATGGTCAAAAGACCCGTTACCAATGAGCTGATAACGTCTTTGCCGGCACGGGCCGTAACTTTTGCGTTGTGCGCACCCGATACGGCAGGACCGTGATCGGCAACGGTTTTGATAACCGTCTCAAGATAATCGGTCGCCCATTTCGGATACCGTTTTTTGAACCAAAGGAGTGAAATAACATCACCGATTCCAAAACCGGTTTCAGGTGTTGCCACCGAGCTGATCGGATAACCCGCATACGTCGCTTCGTCACCGCGGTCATCCGAGATCGTACAAATAAACTCTTTTTTACGACGTACTTTCGGAACCGTTTTGAGTTCAGGCTCGGCGATCTCGCCGATCACACCCTCAGCGCGAAGTTTGCCATAGACTTCGGCGATTTTGGCCGGAAGGTCATTGAAACTCGAAGGAACATAGATGCCTGCTGCGGCCATCGCTTCATTTTTCGCTGCTGCCGTTTCAGCATCCGCATTTGCCGAAGCACCTGCGTGACCGAACTGAACACCCGAACTGAAGTGTTTTGCGATCGTACCGATACACCACGCGATGATCGGTTTTTTGATTTTGCCCGATTTAACGGCTTCGATCACTTTGTACTCTTCCGTACCCCCTACTTCACCGAGGAGAACCATGTATTTAACTTCTGGGTTTCTTTCCATACGAAGAAGGTTGTCGATGAATACCGATCCTACGAAACGGTCACCGCCGATTGCAACACCCTCAGCAATACCGTCCGCATTGATAGAGATGATGTTGGAAAGTTCATTGAACAAACCGCCTGAGCGAGTGACAAGTCCGCATGAACCGGCACGGTGCAATTTAGAGTTGATGATGTTTTCAATCGTACCGCCGACATTGGCGATTTTGAACGCACCCGGAGCGATACCGCCGACCGTAGCCGGTCCGATAACGACCACACCCGCATCACGAGCCGCCTGATTCATTTTACGCGCAAGACGCTCAGGGATCCCCTCAGCCGTTACCATGACGGTTTTAAACTGTCCTTTGATCGCAATCGCTTCCATCGTAACGTCATATGCCGTACGGAAAGAAGCAAAGTTCAACAGAACATCTGCATTCGGGAAAGCTGCGGCGGCTTCGACAGTATTGCGAAATACCGGAACCATCACTTCATCTGGACCGTAGAAAAACTTCTCGAATTTGTTTCCTGAAGTTGGGGCAACAATTGCCGCAACCGAAGGTTTTGCACGGTTAATGACGTAGTCATAATCCAACATACGTTGGATAGCGCTTGCGTTGTTGTTCCAAAAAATCGCTTGTGTATCTTTGGTAAATAAAGCACCCATAATTATCTCCTTATTTTTCCAGCGCCATGCGCACGATGTCGGTCACGTGAGTTTCAGGCCCGTACACTTCGATGTAAAGACCCAAACGGTCTGCCGCTTCTTTAATATCTTTAAGACCTTTTTCGTAGTTCGGTCCGCCACGGCGTACATAGATACGCGTGTTGTGTTCTTTCATGCGCTCTGCATAGGTTTCAAACGATTGGATAATACCGGTGAAGGTCTTCGCAACGTCGGTGAAGTTGGCGATAGCACCGCCGATGATAAGAATTTTGTCACGCCCTTTAGGGTCTTTGTGACGCGTCATCAGATCAAGAACCGTATCCGCATAAAATTTTGTTTCGCCCGTTGTCGGCCCGCCTGAATACTCACCGTAGTTGGCAAGATCAGAAACATTTCCGGAAAGGTCGGCAATCGTATCGGCATAAACGACCGATGCTCCACCGCCCGCAACCATCGTCCAGATACGTCCCATCGGGTTAAGAACGGTCAACTTCAAAGAAGCCCCCGATTTGGAGTCCGCTTCAGCGATCGCTTTTTCTTCGGGAGACTGATCTTCCATACCGAACGCCGTCGGGAATTCCGCACCGCACCATGCATCGCCCATCATGAAACCGGCCGTGTCATCCAGACGGGCTACGAGGTCAAGAATGTGCATGTCGTTACCGATCATAACGATTGGATTGATTTCGAGGTAAGCAAAATTCAAATCGCGGTAAAATTTATAGAACTGCTCAGCGAATGTGATGAAACGCTCTTTGTTTTCCGCAGGAATTCCGGCAGGAACGTTTGCACGGATTAAATGTTCGATGTTTGCATCGTCCATAGTAATGGGGATCGTCACTTCATTGACTTTTTCTTCCCATCCTTCTTCAACTTCCATACCGCCTTCGGCAGATAGATAAAGAACGTCGTCTTCACCGACGGTTGTTGCAGAGATATAGTATTCTTGATCCTGACTGTGAGGAGTGAACGGCTCAATAATAAAATGGGTCAATGTCCCTTTTTGTCCGGAGAGAAGAATGGTTTCGTGTGAAATTTTTTCATCGATCCATTTAGCTGCTTCTTCAAGTGTAACGTCACCCGGTTTATTGGTTTTGAACAATACTAGATTGTTTTTACCGCGCTTACCAAACAACATGTCGGGTTTAGCGACGAGAGGTTCTTGTTTAAGCCATTCAAAACCATGTTCCTGTGCTTTTGCACGGAGTTCATCACCGCTGGTTACCAATACTGATTTGAAACCGTAGTGAAAACCGCTGAAGTATTTTTCCCAGTGTTTAGAGAAAATTGCTTTACCGTCGTATTCACGAATCGCTCTTTGAGCCATTGCAACTCCTTCGAAAATCTATTTAACAGACATTATATCACCAGGGAGTCTATTTCATCAGCAGGAAACCGATTTTTCAGAGGGCTAAAGCTAGTTTTTGTTTATTTTAGTAACATATCCAACAAACACGGATGTATTTATGTAACTTATTGTAACTTTTTTTCCTTCAGGGGTATACCCGTCCGTTAGCTGATACGAATCACACTGCGTTATTCCGTAAAAACGCAGCCGCAGCTGTAACTTCTCTTCACTTGTGTTGATACACCGGATACGTTCTTCTTTCAAAGTATGCGCAAGCTCTTTGGCCACGTGCATCGGATAAGCAAAATGACGGGCCGGATTTTGCAGCAGAGGATAGATCCACTGGTTGAAGAAAACGACCAATGCGTTTAGTACCAATAACAAAAAGGCGGTATAAAAAAGGATACGGTAGCGTCCCCTGAATTCTCTCAGACGAACGCGATAGGTTTTAAAAAAGGTTTGTGCCGCCAGCGGCAACGCAAGGAGCAAGAAAGGGGCAAACGTCTGGACATCCACTTTTTGGCGAAACGACAAAAACAGTGAAATCAAAAACGCCGTAATGGCGATCATCCAGATCAAATCCCGTTCTTTGGCAATCAGACGACGATACAGGACATAAAACAGATAGATGAAAACGATCGGTGAAAAAATGGCCGAATAAACTCCGAGCAAATCGAGGAAACGGCTCTCGGGAGATCCGCCGATCTCGATACCGTAAAAGTAAAGCGAAGCCCCTAGCGTCAATATACCCGCCACAATCCAACGAAGTTTTCTGTGGTAAATACCGTACAAAGTAATCGCGATAAACAAATACACAAACGCCGGATCGATCCATACCAGCAGCGGAAGCACTCCGATAGCATAGATACCGTAGCGCAGATAGACATATCCGAATAAAAAGAGCGTTGCGATCATCAAACCCGCATTGTCTACAACCAGTGCCGAGCTGATGACACCCGGAAGAAGCGTATAAATCAAAACGACCCACAGCCGATCCTGATCGCGGGTAACGTAATACTTGGACATAGCGTACAACAAAATGACAGACGACAGATGAAGCAGTATCATCGGTATCCGTAGGGCATAGTCGTTTTGGCCGAATAATGAAAAAGAAAGATTTAAAAGCAGTTGCAATGCGGATGGATCGCCATAAACGATCCGGGCTTCGTGATAGCCGATCGAGAGTCCCCGAATTTGCAGCAGAAGAAGGATAAAATCGATTCCGATCAGCGTTGCAAAAAGGACTTTGACTCTCATAATTTCAGAAAATTATCGATGATTTCGTGCCCGTACTCGCTCATAATCGATTCGGGATGAAACTGGACTCCGTAAATAGGTTTGTCTTTGATCTCAAGCGCCATGATTTCATGGTCATCTTCACTGTAAGCGGTCGGAATAATCACGTCCGGCAGATTTTCCTGCTCGACGATCAAAGAATGGTAACGGGTAGCCGTGAATATCTCGGGCAATTTGTTAAAAATAGGAGTTTCACCGGAACGGACCATTTTAGAGGTTTTGCCGTGCATCATCCGTTTGGCCCGAACCACATCTGCTCCGAATGCCTGCGCAATACTCTGATGTCCCAAACAGATTCCAAGAATCGGCACTTTGTCGGCGAAATGTTTGATCACGTCCAATGTCACGCCCGCATCATCCGGCGTTGCCGGGCCCGGGGAAATAATGATTTTCTCCGGCTTCAGCGCTTCGATTTCTTCGACACTTATTTCATCATTACGGATAATTTTCAGATCAGCACCGAGTTCCAGACAATACTGGACGATGTTATAGGTGAAGCTGTCGTAATTATCGATCATTAAAATCATCATTATTCCTAGAGAGGGCAATCATTAATAAAAAATTTTACCCATAAATCGCTTATATCCGTATTTGAATTCAGCTGCCTTGATGCAGCGAACGTATCCTTTCGAAATCAGCCCGCATCCGTGATACAATCATAGCATAGTCAAGCGGCGTATCATCGTGTGAACTGTTTTCGAGCTGGGATGCCAAATCTCGGATAACGCTCAAATGAAGATTCGCCGCCGCACCTTTGATTGCATGGGCTTGCGCTTCTATCTCTTTAAGATTCTCCTCCGCGACGGCCTGTTCCAAGGATGCAAGGCGTGCGGTCAAACTGGAGCAGAAAGCATCGAAGAGTCTCACGATAATTTCTTTGGGAAGTTTGAGAAATTCAAGGGCTCCTGCGTATATATCTTCCTCCTTAATAGATTCAGAAGTCGGTATCTCCTGCTCAATTGAAGATTCACCCAAAAAGCGTTCAAGCATACGAATCAACTCGTCCGTATCCAGCGGTTTGGTCAGATGTTCATTCATCCCCGCGGTCATAAAACGTTCCCTGTCACCGGTGAGCGCATTGGCCGTCAATGCAATGATCGGTAGTTCTTGATTCTCCGTTCGGATAAGGCGTGTTGCTTCCAGACCGTCCATACCGGGCATATTCACATCCATGAATACCATGTCGTATCGGTTCAGGCGGACTTTTTCAACTGCCTCTTTGCCGTTTTCGGCAAAATCAGGATCAATACCGTGAATCTTGAGCAGTGCGTCGATCAGTATCCGGTTCACATCGTAATCTTCGGCAACAAGTACCCGTTTGCCGTGCCACTGTTTCTGTGCCGGGCTTCCTTCCGAAGCGGGATGCATCCCCCGCACATTGGCGGCTAAAAGTGCATTGTAGAGTTTTGAAGGGCAGCTTTCATAATCCTCAATAACCTGGACATTTTCGGGATACCGCCGTTCAGCCTTCCCGATAAGAATAATCTGTCTCACCTGCTGCGGCAAATCCGCCAGTACACGTTGAACGCCGTCGTCTTCAAAAGCGATCAGCAGATCGCACTGCCGATCCATCCGCGCGACCGCTTCAAGTACTTTCTCATCGCACCGCGTGTACTCGATTCCAAACGATTCCAACTGACTTACAACATGAGAATAATGTGGTGACGCGGAATGCATGACGCCGATTTTGCTATTTTCAAGGTTCATCGCCAAAACTGATCCCGGATCGCATTCCATGACAGTGATTTCAAACCAAAAACGGCTTCCCTGCCCTTTTTCACTTTCGACTTTCAGTTCTCCGCCAAACAGCGAGACCAGTTTTGAACTGATACTCAACCCCAACCCGGTTCCTCCGAACTGGCGCGTCGTCGAGCTGTCTTCTTGGATAAACGGCGAAAAAATGCTCTGAAGTTTCTCCGGTGCAATCCCGATCCCCGAATCGGTGACGCTGAAACGGAGTTTATCCGGCTTTTGCTGCGCATCGATGCGCTCAACCGCGACTTCGATTTTTCCTCCTGTCGGAGTGAATTTCAAAGCATTAGAGATCAGATTACCCATGACTTGCTTGATCCGCAAACTGTCAAGCCCAATACATTCACTGATATGGCTGTCCAGCTTCACCCTGTAGTCAATCCCTTTTTCCTGCGCTATCGACGCATACAGCGAAAAAGCCATCTCAAATTCGATAAAAGGGTTGACAAGCACTTTTTCAAGTTCCAGATGACCGCTTTCAATCTTGGAAAGGTCGAGAATATCGTTGATGATTCCCAGAAGGGTTTTGCTCTGTTCGGAAATAATCTTTGCCTGACGACGATGTTCTTCTGCCAAACCCGCCTTTTCAAGCAAGTTTGCGAAGCCCATGATTCCGTTTAGAGGGGTACGGATCTCGTGACTCATATTGGCTAAAAATTCCATTTTAGCCGCTTCGCTCCGCTGAGCCTGGAACCGCAGTTGTTCTTCTCGTTGAAGGGTTTCGTCCAGCTCGGTGATGTCATGATAGGAGAAAATGATATATTCTCCTTCATTCAGGGTAATCGGAGCATACTCGACCGCCAAAATCCGCTCTTTGCCTTGTTTGTCCCGGATCAGAACCTTGCGATGCTCTTCCGAGCTTGACGCAAGCTGGACTAGAAATTCCGCAAACGTCGGTGCCGAAAGATATCCTTTGCGTGTTATAAACATCTCGCAAATACAATGATGCCGGGCGAGAAAACTGTCCACATCGGAAAAATCGAAATAGTCGAAGAAACGGCGGTTAACCATTTCGATTCCCCCTTCTCTGCCCGTGAAAACGACAATACTTTTTTGGTGCTGGAAAATCGTATCGAAACGGCGCTTTTCGTCTTCGAGTTTTTTGGCCGCTTCCACCAGCTCGGTGACGTCTTCCCTCAAACCGATGTATTCGACAACTTCGCCGTTTTCATCGACGAGAGGGTAAATCGTGCTTTTGACGTAATATGCTTCTCCCTCTTTCGTACGATTTTTCAGTTCACCACGCCATATTTTGCCGTCTTTTATCGTTCTCCATAGCTCTTTAAAAAGAGAAGCCGGAGTGTCGGGATGACGGATGATATTATGGGATTTTCCCAACAGCTCTTTTTCGGTGTACCCGCTCACTTCAGCAAAGCGGTCATTCACGTACGTAATAATTCCCTTCGGATCGGTGCGGGAGACAATCATCGTTTTTTCGATAGCGTCGCGGTATTGTTCCAAAAAAACCGTTGAACGCTGATAGCGGTAAATGTACCACATCAGTAATGCGGACAAGACGGCAATACTCAGCCAGAGCAAGACAAATTCACGTATCCGCTCCTCAAAAAAAGTGTGATTGTCAGTCAACTCGACCATATAAGCAACGTGTTTGCCGCCGAATTCATACACAGGCTTGAGAATCAGGAGCGAATATTCACCGTTATTGGAGAGTTTGACTCCTTGAAGGATACCCTGCGCAAGCGCGTTGTGAATGATCGTCTGATTAGCTGCGATCAGCGATACGATCTCCCCTTTGTCAAATCCTCTGGCATCACGCAACAAGGCGCTCTCGCGATCTTCCAGATAATTGCCGCCCAAAGACGATTGTGAATAATGCCGATACATATCTTCGTTACGCGCTTTAGCTTCCTGAACGCTCCGTTTGATCAAAAACGTATACGCCCCTTGTTTTTGCTGCAAAGCCTGTTTTTTCAGCGATAAAAACGGATACGCGATTTCAACCGTTCCGACAAACGCTTTCCGATCAAAGAGCGGGTAAACGGTACGGAACCCGTCGAAAAGTTTTCCCGTTTCAAACGCAAAGGTTTTTTGCTTCTCATTTTGGGCATGAACAATCAACGGTCTGGCTTTCGCCAACAAATCGCCGAATTTGTCGGGTTCGTGTACCCGTAAAAACGCGATTGAACCCGGCAAATGGAAGAATAAAAGACGGACATCGTATTCTTGAAGCGTCGAAAAAATTTTACCGGTCTGCCCCATCAAATCACGGCGTAATTTCTCCTGCGTGTCAGGATCCGCATCGATCGCACGCTTCATAATCGCCGCGATTTCAGGAGAGTCCAAAAAGAGCCGATGGTAATTATCGATCATTTTTTGCTGCATCGATTGATAGCTTTCGATCCGTTGATCGAACTCGCGTACATTGCTCTCGATGTAATTATTGGTCAATGTCTGATGCCGACTGCTCAGCACTAGCGTTACAACGCCCATGATAAGGATATAAATCATGAGATACGCGTATAACTGCCGCTTGAATACATTCAACATAATTATTACCTTTTTTAGGTTCGTTGGATAGATTTTACTCCGCTTTGACTAAATTCAAAGCTGGAGCGTTCCGCTCTTCCTCGGATACGATAAAGGTTACCACGCTTTAATAACATTGTAAACGCTGTCGCGTTCGATGGGCTCAAACCCGCTATTTTTAATAAGCCCGACAAACTCTTCAAGATTGATGCCATACGCGCTTTTGGCTCCGGCCGCCGAGTTGATCGACTCGCGCTCGATCGTACCGTCAAGATCATTTGCACCGAATTCTTGCGCCACCAAGGCAAGATTGACGGTAGACGTAACCCAATAGGCTTTGAGGTTGGAGACGTTGTCCAGAAGGATACGGCTGATCGCATAGGTTTTAAGGATTTCATGCGCGGTGATGGGTTCTTTGACGTTAAGGTAATTGTTCTCGGTCTGATACACAAGAGGGATAAAGCAGTTGAATCCGCCCGTCACGTCCTGCAAATCACGTATCCGTAAGATATGATCGATTCGGTGCCGCCGTTCTTCTACATGGCCGAACAGCATCGTCACATTGGATTTCATCCCGCGTTCGTGCCATTTACGATGGATTTCCAGCCATTGTACCGACGTTACTTTTCCTTTACAGATATAGTCGCGCACTTTTTCATCGAAAATCTCGGCCCCGCCGCCGGGCATCGAATCGACCCCGTTTTTAACCATCAGGTCAAGGATCTCGTCGTAGCTTTTGCCGTACTCTTCGGCTAAAAAATGGACTTCTGCCGCTGTCAGCGCTTTAATGTGCAGCTGCGGGTGGCGTGCTTTAATCTTGCGGAAGACATCCAGATACCACTCCAATCCGGTATCCGGGTTGTGTGCCGAGACGATATGAACTTCACGGATACCGCGTGCGACAATATCATCGGTGATGGACAGAATCTCTTCATGGCTCATCGCATAAGGGTTCGGATTTTTGCGGCTCGCACTGTAGGCACAGAATTTACAGACGTCTTTGCAGATATTGGTAGGATTGATATGACGGTTGATATTGAAAAACGTCCGCTTACCGTGCAACGCTTTACGCCGTTCGTCGGCAAGCTCGCCCAGAGTAAATAAATCCAGATCGTACAACGCCAATCCCTCATCGAAGCTCAGCCGCTCATGCCGTTTTACTTTATTAATCAGTTCCGTCATCGTATTCTTCTGTATGATTATTTTTCGCGCATTATAGCGAAAGAAAAACGACAATTATCGGGTACAATAATTTTAAAAAAAAAGCGTACCACCATGAGCATTAGCGAACAGATTGAGGACCTCATCGACAAGAACGCAAGCGATTTTGAGATATCGAAGCTTTTCAAATCCCATATCAACGACTATAAAAACTCCCTAGGCGAACTTTTCGAACGCAATCAGGGGAAAGATTTCCTCGTTATCCATACCAAAACCCTCGACTCGATCATCAGCCTAATGTACAAAACAATCCTGCGGCGTCTTTTCGGAAACTATCTCCCGATGCGGAGCAACATTCCCATTGTCTTCATCGCCCTTGGAAGCTACGGACGCGAACAGCTGTGCGTTCACAGCGATATCGATTTGATGATCGTATATGAAAAAAACGACGGGTACAACACCGCCGCGATCATCGAAAAATTTCTCTATCTGGCCTGGGACGCGGGGCTGAAACTGGGACATCGGGTCCATGAGGTCAGCGATTTGCTGGGAGCATCGCGAGAAGACATCACGATCAAAACCGCCATGATGGAATCGCGCCTTATCATCGGCTCGCCGTTTACCTGGAGCGCCGTACAAACCCGTCTCACCGCAATACGTCACGATAATCCCAAAGCGTTCATCCTTGCCAAAATACAAGAAGCTGAAACCCGCCGAAAAAAATTCCCCTCCTCAATGCAACCTCATATCAAAGAAGGGGTCGGTGGTCTGCGTGATTCGCAGCTTCTGTACTGGATTGCCAAAACGCTTTACGGCGTCACCACTCTCAAAGAACTCTCCGGAACGCTTTTCAGCGAAGATCAATACCGCGAATACCGTATCGCATTAGAACTGCTCTTCCGTGTTCGCAGCGCACTGCACCTCCTCAGCGGCAAGCAACAAGACCAGCTGGTGCTCGACTATATGCCCCGCATCGCTCAAATGCTCGGATTTTCCGATGAACGGCGGCTGGTTACCAAGCTTCTCGAAGCGCAATGGCGGATCAACAATTTCACCCGCATCTACGTCAAAAAAATGTCCCGCCCCTATTTGCATGAGAAAACTCAAATATCACGGCTGCGGCAGAGAAGAATCCGGCAGGGGTTTTATGCGGCGGAAGGTGTTTTATATGCCTCGTACCGTCTCCCGACTCCTTCGATCAATGCCCTGCTCGAAATGCTTGCCGGTCTTGAAGACCGCTCGTGGGAATTTGATTCAAGCGTTCTGTTTCATTTTACCTACACGACGATCACGCATCCCCTTCGGGCTAAAACATATGCTCTGCTTCACAAACTCTTCGAACGCAACCATTTGTACGTCATCTTGAAACTCTTCTATGACGCGGGCATTTTGCATCAACTTATCGGCGCCTTTAAAAAAGTACTCCATTTGCCCCAGTTCGACGGGTATCATCACTACCCCGTGGATTTGCATTCGATCAAATGCATCGAAGCACTCGAAAACATTCACGACCCGCATGTCAAAGCGCTTTATACCCCTCTCAGCGCGGCAGACAAGTTACTGCTCAAAGCGGTGATTTTACTGCACGACACCGGGAAAGGACGCAAGCAAGACCACAGCGAAGTGGGAACCAAACTGATCTTGCCGTTCATTAAAAATCTTAAACTCCCCGCTCACCAATACGACAGAGCCGTATTGCTAGTGCGCCACCATGTGACTATGAGCAATGTAGCCTATCGGGAAAATCTGTACCATGAAAAGACTCTCTATCAATTCATGTCCAAAATCAAAACACCCGAGAACCTGACGCTGCTTTATATCCTTACTTATGCCGATATCAACGGCGTCGGTCCGGGAACCTATACGAGTTTCGGGGCTAATCTCCTGCATGAACTTTACGAAGCATCGTTGGAAATCGCGTCTCAAAACGACCGCATCAGCGATGCGCTCAAACGGCAGAACAAAGAGAAAAAGCTGATCAACGACTCCGAATTTTCAGCACTGTCCAAAATCGAGCAGAAAAAAATCCTCTCCATCGAGTCGGATCTTTTCTTCTTCAAACACACCCCTCACGAAATCGTTGCGATTTCACAACAGGCATTCGGCTGCCAGAATTTCACCTACGCTCTGGCCGTCGAAGCGGGCCTTGTCATTCATATTTTCCGAAAAATTCCCCTGAATCTGGGATACCTGCTGGGAAAACTAAGCTATCTCGATGTCGCGTCGATGGATATTTTCACCCTCTTCGACGGGATTAAATATTTCAAAATCGAATTTTTGCAACGCCCGAAAGAGGGGACGCTGGAGCAAATCGAGCTTGTCATCGACGAGGCGTTTGACATGTCCAAAAAACTCGACCTCCCCAAACCCCTCATCAAACCCGGCGATATCACCCTCGATTGCGACCATTCGATCCATTACGCCCAGCTCCATCTCACCACAGCCAACCAGCGAGGACTGCTCGCGTATTTCGTCCAGCTATTCGACGAAGCGCACATCAATATCGCCACTGCAAAAATCCATACGAACAAAAACGTGGCACGCGACCACTTCTTAATAGAAAAACAAAACAGGATGTGCGATAATGCGCGCGAAATAATTGCCAAATTGGTAGGAGAGTAGTGTATGTGCGGTATCGTAGGATATATTGGGGCTAAACCGGTTAAACAGATCTTGATCGACGGGCTTCGCGAACTGGAATACCGCGGATACGACTCCGCCGGGATTGCCGTGCTTCACGAGGGCGGGTTTTCCCTCTTTAAAGCGGTGGGCAAACTGGTCAATCTCGAAGAAAAAGCCAAAGATTTCGAAAGTCACGGCTTTTCCGTCGGCATCGGCCACACCCGCTGGGCGACGCACGGCAAACCGACCGAGCTCAACGCCCACCCTCATTTGGGACAGAACTCCTACGTCGTCCACAACGGCATCATCGAAAACTATCAGGAACTTAAAGCGATGCTCACGGCCGAGGGTGCGCAGTTTCTCAGCCAGACCGATACCGAAGTCATCGTTCATCTGTTCGAACACCAACTCAAAACGGCGTCTTCTGCGTTTGAAGCCTTCCAACAAACACTGGCTAAACTCGAAGGAGCTTATGCGGTACTTCTCGTTAACGGCTCGGTGCCCGACACCATCTTTTTTGCCAAACACGGCTCGCCTATGATCATCGGACGAAACAGTGACAATGACGTCCTTTTCGGATCTTCCGATGCCGCACTTATCGGAAAATGTCATGAAGTCATCTATCTCGAAGACGGACATTACGGCTATGCTTCGCCGGGAAAAACTGCCCTTTTCGATGCCCAGAACCATGAAGTTTCTCTTCGTTTTGTCCCTCTGAGCGACAACAAAATCTCGGCGCAGAAAGAGGGATACCGTTTCTTTATGGAAAAAGAGATCTATGAGCAAAGCACGGTCCTCGCCGACACGCTCATGGGACGATTAAGAGACGAAAGCGTCTATTTCGAAGAGATCGACAATACCCTCTTTGAGGGAATCAACGAAATCAAGCTTTGTGCCTGCGGCACAAGCTATCATGCCGCGATGGTGGCAAGCTATCTGTTGGAACGCCATGCCAATATCCGCACCTCCGTCGAGATCGCCAGCGAATTCCGCTACCGTGAGCCGTTCCTTACACCGGATACCCTTTTCGTCGTCATCAGCCAAAGCGGTGAGACAGCCGATACCTTAGAGAGCCTCAAAATGGCAAAGCAGTCGGGACTGAAAACAATGGTTATCTGCAACGTCGATAACTCCTCGATGGTACGGCTTGCCGATGCAAGTATCCTAACCCGTGCGGGAATCGAAAAAGGGGTCGCCTCGACCAAAGCGTTCGCGACGCAAGTCAGCGTTTTGTGGATGATCAGCCTTTATCTGGCAGAAACGCGCAATACCCTGTCAAAGACGGAGATTAAACGACAGGTTCAACTACTGCGCACCCTCCCCTCTACCGTCGCCGTCGATTCGGCGATGCACGAGCAGTTGCGACGCCTCAGCAAACGGTATCTTCACGGACACGGTTTCTTTTTCATCGGACGGGATGTTTTCTATCCTCTGGCCATGGAAGGAGCACTCAAGCTCAAAGAGATCAGCTATCTGCATGCCGAGGGGTATCCGAGCGGCGAGATGAAGCACGGCCCCATCGCCTTGGCCGACCCCGAGCTCTTCACGATCGCCCTGCTGCCTCAGCACAAGCTCTACGACAAAACCAAAAGCAACATTGAAGAGCTGAGCGCGCGCGATTCCACAATCTGTTCGATCAGTCCGCTCGATTTCGATAAAGCCGATGATCATATCCGTACCAAGCCGCATGAGGACTACATGCTCGAATTTTTCGAAATGATGGTCGTTCTGCAGCTGCTGTCGATGGAGATCGCAATCCGCCTTGGCAACGATGTCGACATGCCCCGCAATCTGGCAAAAAGCGTTACGGTTGAATAAACCGTAATGTTCCTTCTACTTTCAAAATAATTTAAAATAATTTTAGCTATCCTCATTAATATAATTTTTTCTAAACTTATAAGGCAACAGACAAAATGAATACGAACCGAAAAATTTTATTAATTGTCGCACTCATGCTTATGGGGCTGGCTTTGGCCACTATTACCAATGTCGCCTTGAATTTCCGGGAATACGGATATAACAACGCCGTCGAAAAATCGAAAATGACGGCCGAAATCGTTCGAGACGGTCTAACCGCCCACATGGTGAACGGCATGATGGATAAACGGGACTTTTTCCTTGCCAACATCGCCAACATTAAAGACGTTCAGGCGCTGTGGATCGTTCGTGCCGACAAAGTCGTCAAACAATACGGGGAAGGACTCCAGAACGAACGTCCCCGGGATGCCATCGACAACAAAGTCCTCAAAGAAGGGATACTGGTTCGTGAAATTCGCGAAGATAGCAAAAACGCCGTCCTGCGTGTTACGATTCCCTATATTGCCACCGCCTACGGCAACCCGAACTGTCTGAGCTGTCACAATGTCCAAGAGGGCGACGTTCTGGGTGCCATCAGCATGGAGTTCAATATCAATGAAATCCGTCAGACCGGCGCCATGACGATCGCCAAAATTTTTGCCATCAATGTCGTCTTTATCCTTATCGCGCTGTGGGTCACCAACCATTATTTCAAACCGTATATGGAACTGTTCGAAAACCTACAGCAGGGGATCAAGCGCGCACGGACGGGCGATTTTTCGTTCCGTTTTAAAACGACGCTCAAAGACGCGGGAAGCGAAGTCGCAGAGCAGATGAACACCCTCTTTGAAAAAATCGAGGAGACGTTCGAAGGGATCAAACATAACCTCAACACTTTCGTCGCCCGATCCAGCATCGCGTGTTCCGATCCGCTCAATACGACCGGTACGATCATCCAAGAGCTGTCCGATGTCTACAAATTCAAAAAAACGATCGAGCTGGACAAAGACAAAGATGCTATTTACGAGCGTTTCGTGTTCGTCTTGAAAGAGAAATTCCATTTCGACCATTTTGCCCTTTACGAAGTAGACAAAATGTCGAAAGAACGCAAATTGATCCACATTACCGATTCCAAGAGTTTTTGTCTTCCCGTTTCAGACATTAACGCATTGGAATGCCGTGCATACCGTACCGCCAGCGACGTCTACTCGACCGAGTTCCCCAACATCTGCAACAACTGCTCCGACGGGAAAGAGTACTCGTGCATTCCGTTCAATGTCAACGACGATTTGGCACTGATACTTTCCTATTCGGCAAAAGACGCGGAAGCGATCGAACTCATGAACCTCTCTATCCCCAGCATCAAAAACTATTTTGAAGCGGCCAAAGCGGTTATTGAAAGCCGTACCCTGATGGACAAACTCAGAGACTCTTCACTCCGCGACGGAGCAACCGGACTGTATAACCGCCGCTTTTTGGAAGAGTTCATCGATAAAAGTGCCGAACAGGCCATCCGCGCCAACATTTCCTATTCTATCTTGATGATCGACGTCGATTATTTTAAAATGATCAACGATACCTACGGACACGATGCAGGGGACAGCGTCATCAAAACAGTAGCAGAAATCATGCAAGAGAATATCCGCAAATCAGACCTCGCGATACGTTACGGAGGAGAAGAGTTCCTCGTGCTGCTGCACAATGCGACGGAAGAAGGGACGCTCGGCATTGCGGACAAAATACGGACCCGCTTCAATGACCAAAAGTTTTTCTTCGGCAACGATACCGTCCAAAAAACGCTTAGTATCGGCATATCGTACTTTCCGACGCATGCCGATTCGATCTGGAAAGCGATCAAATTCGCCGATTTGGCGCTCTACGAAGCCAAACATACCGGACGGAACCGAATCGTCACCTTTGAAGAGCATATGTTCAGCGGTGGGGACAAATACTAATCGTCACTCCTTTAACCGTCGGTTCCCAAGGGAACTGAACGGTACCTCTCCTATAATACGACTCCCGCTTATCGCCGCGCAATACCATTGCAATCCACTCCACACCATCATGACGGTGTTGTGACCTAACGAGAGACTGCGCGCGTCTCTCGTTACGAATATAATACAGGGATTAGAATTAGATCGGCATCGCTTTGGAATCATACGCTACAGAGCAGTTGCCGCCTCTGTGTTTCGCTTCCAAGAGTGCGCGTTTGGCCAATTCGATCGCTTCGGTCATGTCGTCCGTTTGGGTCGGGAAAAAGGCCATTCCGATACTGACACTTTTCAAAATCGCATAGGTATTTACCCGAATTTTCTTTTTAAAAGAGGCGCGGATCGCTTCGGCAACATGCTCCGCATCCTCGCGCTCATAGTCGTACAATACGACCGCAAACGTATCTACGCCGTAACGGATGACAATGTCGCCGGGGCGGGTGAACTCTTGGATATTGCGTCCCATCCCCTTTATCACTTCATTGCCGATCTGAACGTCGTAGGCTTGGTTGATTCCGCCGAATCCGTCCATATCGACGATCAACACGCCATACGGTATTGCCGTACGCTTGGATTGGGCCACGATCAAGGCGGCGAATTCTTCGAGGAATTTACGGTTATACAGCCCCGTCATAGGATCGATCCGAACGGACTGCTCTAATTTTTTATTCACGATTTGTAAACGCGAAGCATTGATATAGTTGCCCAGCTGCTCAAGTACCGAACGGATTTTCGGCATCTCTTTTACATCCTGCGCAACAAGCGAAATCACGATATCGAGATCCTCGACGATGGGATAGCTTCGGCAGGCATACTGAACGGACGGATCAATCATTTTAGGACAGGCCGCTTCGCATTGCGTCGAATCGATAACCCCGGAGAGTCTGTCGGCACGGCATCCGCTATTGACGGCATCACACAATAAAGCTTTTTCGGCATGAATCAGACGGGTCGATTTGGTGATAGGATTCATTTCAAAGATATTGAAATCGTTTAATCCCCATCGAGTCCGTATCAGCGCCACGATTCGCTCGTAGACTTCCTGCAGATTGTGATCTTTTTCAATCGAAGCGCGGAAGCGTTCGATTTCATACAGTTGGTTGACCCCGACTTGAAGCGTATAGACCGGATCACTTTTGGCTTGGTCGATTCGGATCAACGCATTTATTTTCTCACTGCTCTCGCTCAGTGCGGAATCAAGTTTTTCCATCACCGAGTTCGTCCACATGATTGCGGCGTATCCCTCTTTGCTCTCGGAAGGTTCGATGCGATAACCGTAATCGCCCCCTTCGGCTTTTTCCATCGCGGTTGCCAGTTCAGTCAACGGCTCTTTATACGAAGCGATAAAGCGGCGCACGCTGCGAAGCAAAAAGAATGTGACAAACACTAAAAGGACCAATGCTCCGATGGCCGAGAGGATACCTGCTCCTTTGAGGTCATTGATTTCCATCTCGATCGACACCGCACCCAGCACCTCTCCGGACTTGGCTTCATGGCAGCTCATACAATCGATTTTTCCCGTTTCCGCAGCGACATAAGGGATACTCAGACGGTATATCGTATCGGAAAACAATGCGCCCGTTACATCCTGGTAGTTTTTCCCTTCACGCAAAACCATCCGGTCAATCTCATCTTTTGGTTCCTGCGGATGGATTCCTTTGCCGTATTGACGACTCACCGCTTCGCTTCGAACGACCCACGCCGAACGAATCCCCTCTATCGTCCCGATCTGTTCAAGCAGATCGTTTTGATAATCGGCACTTCCGGCCTTCATGTGCGACGTCAACGATTCCTGGACGATCGCCGCTGCCATCTGTGCGCGTGAGTCTGCCCCTTGATATCCGATATAGCGAAACAACAACATCAATGCACCGCCGACGAGAATCATCATTCCCGTAATACTCAATGCCAATGTCCAAAATGTTTTAGTGTTTCTCATCATTCCCCGTTAACGTAATCAGGACGCGTCTAAAAATAGTGTTGATTATACTAAAAAAAAAGCTTAAGTGGAAGGAAAGGTTGAAAGAAGCGTCTCTTTCAACCCGCAAAGTAGAAAAAAGTTAATGACAGCCGCAGCCTGTACCGCAACTTCCGCCTGAAGAAGCTTCGTTCTTCGGCGCAGCGGCAGTCGAACACGCTGAAACTCCCGGAGGTGTATTAGGCTGGATCGCCTGGTTGTCGACGCCGCCCTCTTCGTTGATTTTCTCGATCGTTGCCCACAAATCTTCCGCCGCTTTCATATAGCGTTTCGCCGTTTCAGACGTCGGCGCATAGTACGTTACCGGTTTGCCTTCGTCGCCTCCGGTACGGATTGAGGGTTCGATCGGGATTTCGGCGAGAATGCACGTCTCGAACTGATCCGCCATCGCTTTGGATGTCCCTTTGCCGAAAATGTCGTACTCAACACCCGTATCCGGAGCAATAAAGCCGCTCATGTTTTCCACGACACCCGCGATGGGGATATGCAGTTTTTTGAACATATCAAGGCTGCGGCGTGAATCATCCAGGGATACCATTTGAGGCGTCGTGACGGTCACCCCTACCGTTACCGGAACGCTTTGTGCCAATGTCAGCTGAGCATCCCCCGTGCCCGGAGGCATGTCGATGACGAGACAATCCAGATCCGACCACATAATGTCGCGCAGGAACTGCTCGATCGCTTTCATGATCATGGCTCCGCGCCAGATGAGCGATTGGCCTTCTTCCATCAAGGAACCCATCGACATCATCTCGATCCCATAGGCTTTGATCGGAAGGACTTTGTTTCCGACGACTTCGGGCTTGATTCCCTCAACTCCGAGCATACGCGGAATGTTCGGACCGTAAATGTCCGCATCCAGAAGACCTACTTTTTTGCCTTGCATGGCTAACGCGACGGCAAGGTTAACGGCAGTCGTCGATTTACCGACACCCCCTTTACCCGAACTGACCATAATGAAGTTTTTCACCTGAGGAGCGATGTTTTTGCCCTTAGACGAACTTTCACGCGGCATTTTTGGTGCCGTGATGTTGACAACGACGTTGGATGCCCCCGCACGTTTGAGTTCGTCGGTCGCTTCAATCGTGATTTGGTGAGCCACTTCGGGGGCGCTTGAGGTAATGTCGACCGTCACTGCGACATTACTTCCCTCAATTTTGATCTCTTTGACGAATCCGAACGTTACGATGTCTTTCGTAAATCCGGGGTACGTCACTTTGGATAATGCTGATTTGACAATTTCTTCTGTCATTGATAATTCTCCTTAGTTTGCTTTAGTTAACTTGCATTTGCTTTGACTTCCGCCGCAATCTTGGCGATGGCGTCGGCGTTTTCCATAATATTCTGCGTGATCTTGTACGAGCAGAATTTCGGTCCGCACATGGAGCAGAATTCCGCTTCCTTGAATACATCCTGAGGAAGCGTTTCATCGTGATACTCCCGGGCCCGTTCGGGATCGAGGGCGAGTTCGAACTGGCGGTTCCAGTCAAATGCATAGCGCGCATCGCTCATTGCATCGTCGATGTCCCGCGCCCCTTTTCGGCCGCGGGCGATGTCAGCGGCATGCGCCGCGATTTTATAGGCGATAATCCCTTCACGGACATCTTCGGCGTTCGGTAAGCCGAGATGTTCTTTCGGGGTAACGTAACAGAGCATCGATGCCCCATGCCATCCGCCGACTGCCGCACCGATCGCCGAACTGATGTGATCGTACCCCGCCGCGATATCGGTAACAAGCGGTCCGAGAATATAAAACGGTGCTTCATGGCAGTATTCGCGCTGAATCTTCATGTTTCGCTCGATTTGGTTGAGGGGAACATGCCCCGGCCCCTCGATCATCACCTGAACATTTTTCTCCCATGCGCGCAGCGTCAGTTCGCCGAGTACTTTGAGTTCGCCCAGCTGCGCTTCATCGCTTGCATCGGCCAGACATCCCGGACGGAGCGAATCGCCCAACGAAAGCGATACATCGTAACGGGCGCAGATGTCGAGAATCTCGTCGTACGCCGTGTAAAACGGGTTCTCACGGTGATAATGCATCATCCATGCCGCCATCAGCGATCCGCCGCGGCTGACGATCCCCATTTTCCGCTTGGCCACTTTAGGCATCGTCTCGAGCAAAAAGCCCGCATGGATTGTAAAGTAGCTGACCCCTTGCTGTGCCTGGCGTTCAAGGACTTCCAGCATTTTTTCGATGGTCAAATCTTCAATTTTGTTGTTCACGTCGTGCAGAATCTGATAGATGGGAACCGTTCCGATAGGGATTTTCGAATTGGCGATAACCGCTTTACGGATTTCGTCCAGATCACCGCCGGTCGAGAGGTCCATCGCGGTATCGGCTTTGTAATGCTGGGATACCTGAATCTTTTCGATTTCACCTTGCACATCGCTGGCAATGGCTGATGAGCCGATGTTGGCATTAATCTTGCAGCGTGCGGCGATCCCGATCGCCATCGGTTCAAGATTGCCGTGATTGACATTGGCCGGAATGATCATGCGCCCGCGGGCTACTTCAGAGCGGACCAGCTCAGGGTCTAAATTTTCTATTTTGGCAACGTACGCCATCTCTTCGGTAATAATGCCTTGCTTGGCATAATACATCTGAGTACGGACGGTATCGTTTTGTCGGGCAGCGACCCATGCGGTTCTCATTATGTGCTCCTTAGTTTCTCAAAGCTGTTTCGGACTTATAAATAAGAGCCCCTAAAAGGGGCGTATCAGTTTGAATGTATATTAAAAGTTTCAAGATCGTTTAGGAAAAGAATTTCTTTTCGTATCCGTGATTCTTCTAGAATTTAACACAAACAAGATAAAAAAAAGCTTTTTAAGTGTATAATTTCGTAACAGTTTTTCAAATAGGATACAATTTGTCTGATTTGACCTTGATTTTACTTGCCGCTGGTAATTCAAGCCGTTTTAAAACGCCCGTTAAAAAACAGTGGCTCAGAATCGGTCATGAGCCACTGTGGCTTTATGTTACTAACCGTATCAAAGAAAATCTACCCTCCGTCAATATCGTCATAGCGGCGCATGCGGATGAAATCCCCTTTATGCGTCCGATGTGCGATTACACGATCGTGCAAGGCGGCGCGACGCGACAGCAATCCCTCAAAAACGCTCTTACCCACGTCAATACTTCCTACGTCATGGTTACCGATATCGCCCGTTCCTGCGTCGATCCCGATCTGATTGATCGCCTGATCGCCTCCAAGGACGCAGCCGATACGATCGTACCCGTCCTTGATGTTCACGATACAGTCGTGTATGAAGGTGCGACGATTGAGAGAGAGAACGTCAAACGGGTTCAAACCCCTCAGCTTTCGCGTACCGATGTTCTCCGCCGGGCGCTGGACACCGATATCGAATACACCGATGAAAGCAGCGCCGTTGTCGCGGCCGGCGGAAGCCGCTGTTTTGTCCCCGGCGATACGCGGGCAGCCAAAATCACCCATACCTCCGATCTTGGTGTCCTTGAGTGCCTCATCCCCCCATCTGCGGCCGTATTCACCGGAAACGGTTTCGACGTCCACGGTTTCGAAGCGGGTAAACCGATGGTACTCGGAGGCGTGTCAATCGATTCGCCCGTCGGATTCAAAGCCCACAGCGACGGTGACGTTGCCATTCATGCCCTGATCGATGCCCTGTTGGGCGCTGCTTGTTTGGGAGACATCGGAATGCTTTTTCCCGATACCGACAATGCCTATAAAAACATCGACTCCAAAGAGCTTTTGAAAGAGTGCGTTTCGAAACTGCATCAATTCGGCTTCGTTATTTTGCACGCGGATATCACCATCATCGCCCAAGCCCCGAAAATTGCCCCCTATAAAGATCTCATGCGCCGTACCCTGGCCCCGTTGCTTCATATCCCGGCTGCCCGATTGAACGTCAAAGCGACAACGACGGAGCATCTGGGATTCGTCGGACGCGAAGAGGGAGTTGCGGTGAGCGCAACCGCATCGGTACACTATTTTGATTGGAAACACGGATGAACGTATTAATTATCGAAAACGAGATCTATCTCGCCCAAAGTATCGCTTCCAAGCTAAGCGATTTGAACCACAACTGTGACATCACCAGTTCGGTAAAAGAGGGGTTGAAAGGGACGCCTTACGACGTCGTGCTCCTCTCGACCAACATCAGCGGACAGGACATTTATCCGGTCATAGAGACTTATAAAAACGCCGTTGTTATCCTGATGGTCAGCTATATCAGCAACGATACGGTTTCCAAACCGCTTGCCGCGGGAGCGAAAGATTACATTCTCAAACCGTTTATGATTGAAGAGTTGATTCGCAAAATCCAGCATTTCCAGCAGCATGAGCGTCTTAAACGTCAGAACCAGACCTATGAGCGCTATCTGACCCACACGTTCAACGCTATCAACGTCAACGAAGACCTCGACAAGATTGAACTTCCTCTCTTCATTTGCAGCGGCTACCAAAAATATGCCGACGCGTTCGCGTTCCGTTATGCCGCGCACCATGACAAGCCGATCCAGTTTATTTCCCTTTCATCGGCCAAGGCATTTACCGACATCGCCGGCATCAATGATGATTCCGTTCTCTATATCACCGATTTCCAAAACCTGAAAAAAAGCGAGTACAAAGCGTTTTACGAACTGATTCAGGAACGCTCCTGCATTATCGCCAGCACCGATCCGATCGATCACCCGCCTTTTAGAGTCATCGAAATCGAAAGCGACAATCATCTCTTCGATCAAGGAGAGATACTTCCCATCGAAGAGTATGTCAAATACATCATGATTCATTTCCAAAACCGTTTCCCCGATACCGAACTCTCAAAAAAATTGGGGATTTCACGTAAAAGCTTATGGGAAAAGAGAAAGAAATATGGCATCGTCAAGAAAAAATAGAGCCCTCTATATCGATCAGGAAGCCGTATCGGCCCTGACACTGCTCAAAGCGGGAAAACTTCATCCCGTCACTCGGCTGATGAACGAAGAACAAAGCAAAGAGGTACTCAGCAGCGGAATGTTTAAAGGAAAAACGTTTCCGTTCCCGCTGATCCTCTCCCCAAGCGGAAAAGTCAATGAAACCGTTCTCACCAGTGTCAAAAAAGGGGAAATTCTCGAACTGGTATGCGACGGCATCGTCGTCGGAGAACTTTGCGTGGACCAAGTGTTTCAAATCGATCCCAAAGAGCGGCTGCGCCAAATCTACGGAACCGAAGATCTCTCTCATCCGGGTGTGAGCGCGACCTATCGGCGCCTTGGGAAATACGCCATTTGCGGCGACTATTCCATCGATCTCACGCCTGTACATACGATTCAATCCATCATCGATGATACCAAGCGCGAAATCGGTGCACAGCACACCACCGCAATGTTTATGGCGGCAAACCCGCTTCACCGGGCCCATGAGCGTCTGATCCGCCAAACGCTTGAGCGAACCGATATGATCGTGATCTTTCTCTTGAAGCCGTATAACAATACCAATCTTAGCTACGATCTGCGCTACGAAACGCTCAAATTTTTCGTCGAAAACTACCTTCCCCGCGGCCGTGTCGTTGTCGTACCGTTGGAAAGCAGCTATATTTTTGCCGGATGTAACGAGGTTATTCTCGATGCGATCGTGGCCAAAAACTATGGATGCGACCGGCTTATGATCGGGCAAAATCATGCCGGAATCGGTATGTATTACGATCACAACGCCAATAAATCGGTCGTAGACCGCCTTATCGGAATCGATATTGACGTAGGCGTTTCAAGCGAATACGTCTACTGTAACCAGTGCAAAACGCTTGTCAGCGTCCAAACGTGTCCGCACGGCCACCATCATCATATTTCGTACCATTCCGAATCGATCCTCGAACTGATGCAACAGGGACTCCTTCCTCCGGCCGTACTGGTGCGTAAAGAGATTTCGTCCATGATCGTCTCATCCTTGTACCCGGGACGTTTCAAAAATCTTGCAAAGCTTTATTACGACATCATGCCGGTACACGGACTGCTCGAAGAGCATACCGAAAAAGACTTCTATGTCGAACTGATGCGGCTGTATCAAACCACTTCATTGAACTAAAGGGACGCCGTATGAATTTTCGATGGTTTTTTCTGACTGCCGGCTACAGCGGTCTCTCACCCAAAGCGCCCGGCACGGTCGGAACACTCGCTTCTTTGCCGTTCGGCGTTGCGATACTGGCCTATTTCGGTTCCCAGACTCTCTTTCTGGCAACACTTTTAATCACCCTGATCGCCATTAAGGCCATTAACCGCCACGAAGCACAAAGCGGTGTTCACGACGACAAACACATTGTGATTGACGAACTCGTCGGAATGTGGCTGGCTCTCTCGATCGCACCGGGAGCAATGTTTGCTTTTCCGGACATGGTTTCATACGACAACGGCCTTGCGATCCAGATCCTGCTCAGTTTTCTCTTTTTTCGCTTTTATGACATCAAAAAGCCTTCGATTATCGGCCGAATCGACCGTGAAGCCAAAGGAGGATGGGGGGTTATGGGCGATGATATTCTTGCCGGTTTTGCTGCCGGAATCAGCTCGGCACTAGTCTGGCAGATGATACTCAAATCGGGACTGATTAACTAACGACCCGGTTTCGTCCCCCCTCTTTCGCCGCGTACAGTTTTTCATCCACGCGGTGCAGCAAAGAGTCTGATGTTTCCCCGATATGCCATTGAACAACGCCGAATGAACAGGTCAGCCGGTCCAGCGGTGCGAATTCGTGTTCCTCGATCCGCTTTCGGAGCATTTCGGCAAGTTTTGCCGCCGATGCCAGTTCGCTATCAGGCAGCAAGACCACCAGCTCTTCCCCTCCCCACCGAGCCACGATATCACTTTTGCGCACGCTTTCGGACAACAGGTACGAAAGCTCTTTAAGTACCTCGTCGCCGACCAAATGCCCGTATCGGTCGTTAACCTCTTTAAAATGGTCCACATCGACCAGAACCAGCGAAAACACCCGCCCGTAGCGGCTTGACATATGGATCGAGTGCTGTAACGCCTTGTCGAACTGGAAACGGTTGGACAGTCCGGTCAGAATATCCTGCGTAGCCAGTTCGTTTAGCCGGGTAATATCGGTGAATACGACGACATGACGAATATTTCCCTTGTATTCCATTTTTTTGGAATTAACCCTGAAAATGGTCGTCTCCCCTTCAATGGTCATTTTGACCTGATTCTCTTTGTTTTCGTTTTGAAGCAGATAATCGGTCCACATTACTCCGCCCTCCATTACGGGCATCAGATACTGCTCCGTCTCCTCCGATTCGAAAAAATTGCAGATGCATTGATGCAAGTTTTTGAATTTCTCAAGACTGTCAAAATGGAAATAGTCGAAAAAAGCTTTGTTCGCGTAAATTATCTCCTGCCCGTCGGTAACGATAACGATATTTTGCTGCGAATCAAGGATCGTATTGATGTAGCGTTCCTGCATGTCCACCTTCCCGATCAGAGCGCCGAAAGTATACTCGATCACCCCCCACAGTAAAGCGACCATCACCAACGTTACCAAAAGGCTTCCGATCAGTGCGTCAGAGATGCTCTGATTCGCTCCCGTGACGTCGTTGATCGTGACAATCATCCCGAATGTGCGATGTTTGGTATCTTTCAAAAAAAGAGGATTGACTTCGTATTCTTTGTGCTTGTAGTCCAAATGCCGGGGAATCAAATCAGGATTTTGCTGCGCAAAAAGCCCCATGATCTCTTTGCGCTCCGGCAAAATCGTACTGTAATAGTAATTGCCGATCCCACGGGAATAAAGCTTTCGGTCAGCCGCTCCGAGCCATTCGTGGTGGATCAGCACGATACTCTCCGATCCGGTCGAATCCTTGATTTTTTTGACGAAGTATCCGCTGTCGACGCCATATTCGACTGCACCGATATACTCCCCGCTCTCAAAAATCGGCATGATTACCCGAAACGCTATCCCCCCGAGTCCTCCTTCGAACCCGGTGACCATCTTGTGCTCTTTGTGGATTTCCTGCAGCATTGCACGACGCGAAGCAATATCGTCCCCGAATTTTTCTTTCATGTGAACCCGCAATATCGAACGGCCGTCCGCAGCATGAAACTGCATAATATGCAGGTAGGGATTCTCTTCTTGCAGTGCTTTGTAACGGGGAAGAATCAAACGATAGAGGGTTTGCGTGTCCCGTTTCGCAACCGCTTCCATAACTCCGGGCGTGTCCAGAGTCGCGCGGGTGCGGAAACGGTACAGCTGTTCGGTATCGCGGACGATCGAGTCAAAGGTGAGTTTGATATTCTCCGAAGAGCGTTCGCTCCGCTCTTTTGCAAATTGCTTTTCCTGAGAAATATGGTAAAAAGTCAATGTTGCCGAAACCACAATAACAATCGACGCGATGATCAACTGAGCGCGTAACTTGAAATTCATCCGGCATCCACCTTTTGGAGAGATTTGTTAAATCATCATCGGCTCGTCAGTCGGCTCGATCTCTTCGAAATCTTGGACAATCTGATCCAGCATTGCCTGTGTTTTTTTTATTTTACTGATATTTTCGTCAAATATGGCCTTCGATGCCGGAAATGCTTCGGAAAGTTCCTGATAAATCAAAACACGTCCGCCGAAGTGACGATTAAATTCATCAAACGCCCGGCGAAGATACTCTTTGGACGTGGTATGACGGAAGAGAGCTTTGATCATTTTTTTCCGCTCTTTAATCGGAAGTGATTCATCGATCGCTTCGGCAACACGTTTGATATCCAGACGTGAAAAATAAACGCCGCTGTGATACGGTGCCAACAGTTTGTCGGCAATTTCATCGACAAATGCCGGTACTGGCTCTTCTTCCGGTTCCTGCGTTGAAGTATCGCAGCTTTCGCTGTCGCATTTCCCCCGTATAAACTGATCGAATTCAGCTCTCAAATCGCTCAGATCATTTTGCTTCATCCTTTTTTCTCCTCTGTAATTAGATCATAAAAATAGCGGCTTAACGCATTAAGAGCAATATCTCCCTCCCAATCGTCACGCTCAGCATATCGCGCTAAGGCATCGGGCATCATCAGCTCGCCGTTTAGCATGCCGTTGTCTATACGGATAAAATCGCAGTACCCGTTTTCCGAAACGCTCTTCACAGAACGATCCAACAACGAAAAAGCCTCTTCCTGATATTCCGTCGCAATAACCGCACCGCTTAATTTTGAACCGCGCATCTGCGAAATTGTAAAAGCGACGTCGTCAGGACGAATATTCATCGGTATGACCATCGCATTGATGCTGTTCTCTTTAAAAAGTTTGTTCGTCATCGCGGCAAAACGGCTGCTTTGGGCATTTTCGGCTATGTACCCAAAAAGTTTTGTTTCAACGGTGATCGAATTATCGTTATTCATCATTCTTTAACCCCCACAATTCCATCGCTTCCTCTTCTTCAAGACGGCATCGGCGGCAAATTTTTTCTCCGGTCACGGAGCTGAAAAGCGCGTCGCATTCATTGCATCGGCGAACCGAATACGTGACGAGATTCTGAACCGTCGGTTCATACCATTCTTTGAGATTGTACGACGAAGAGACACTGATCGCATCGCTTTCGCACACGTCATGGCACAAATGACATTTGACGCATAAAAACGGGTCGAAATCGATCTTGCTGTTGCGCATATCCGAGGTCAACGCTCCCGTAGGGCAAACACGGTAACACATTTCGCATGCGCTGCATTTCGATTCGTCCATCAGTTTCTGCGACGTAAAGGCGACGGCATCTCCCGCAACAACATGAAAAGTCGAAGGGCGCTCCGTCCGTTTCAATGCGGTGAAAAAGAGTTTGCGGCGGTCGGTGATCTTTTTGGTCCGAAGTCCCTGCGTGTCAAAGCTTCCGATGCCGCATTCCACAAATTCATCTGTTGATTTTTGAACCTCTTTTTCAAAATCGGCCCGTACTCTGGCAATGCCGCGCAAATGGAATGTCTTGAAAAAATCGCGTCGGTCTTTATCCTCTTCCCCGGTACTTTGCGGGTTACGATATTGTATATCCCGGCACTCTACCAACTGTCCCGCTTCAACCGCTTCAAGGAGGTAATTGACGTTCGCAATTCTCGGTTCGAGTATCTCGCTCACGCATGCACCGATCTCGCATGCGCTGCAATGTCCCGTATCAAGGACAAGACCGTTTTTCAGCTTGCTCAGGGCGATAAGGTGCTCATCCGACAATGCCGCCAGACATGGGACATTCTTCTGACACGACACCACGTTATCTTCATCCGTTGCGAATGCAAAGAAAAACTCGGTCGCGTCAAAATCGTCCAGCCCCAGCGCTTCGGTCGGACATACCGCCACGCATCCGGCACATCCGACACACATAGAATGATTGATGGACGGCAACCGACTCTCGATCACGATTGCGCCGGTAGGACAGACATCACGGCATCCGCTGCACATCGAATTGATGCTGAGGGCACGGACGCACCGCGACGGAGAAAAATTGAGCAAGCCCATCTTACGCTGCGATTCTTCCGCTCAGCATTTCGTTGTCGGAGAGTAAAAATTCAAGGGCCATCTCCGCCGCATCGTAATAAAGCGGCGTACGCGCTTCATACTTCATGTTAATCAAATACATCGGTGCCCATTTGAGCAGATGGGTGTTAAGAAACTGATGCTGGATTGCCAACAGTTCCTGTACCGCTTCGACATCCTTCTCTTCCATCGCTTTTTTCTGTGCTTCGCACAGATGGTGCATAAACTCCAACTCGATCCCGATGTGGTCCGCCGAAACGACCCGTGCGATCTCATAGTCGACGATGAAGTCGTAGGCACTGTACATGTCGGTTACCGGATTGGCACCGCCCGTTTCGATCATCTGATCAGCGCGCGTGTAAAACGTCTCATAGGGGACCAGGTGCAAAATCGAGAGGTTAACGAAATCGGGGTTAAGATACTCTTCCAAAAGCTGTTGGTTCGGAACGCTCAAACGTTGTTCCCACTCATTCCAATGAGGGAGAAATTCCAAAACCGTTTCATCGGTTTTAAACGTTTGCAGCGTCTGTTCATCCAACTCTTGAAGAAGTATCCGTGATAACAGTCCGTAAATATTGCTTCGTGCGATGATTTCATCCATACATTATTGCCTTTGAGTATTCTGGTGGGATTTTAGCTTATAGGGCTGAAAAGCTCATAAGAAGAGACGGTTAACCCCCAAGGAAGGTTCCCTTGGAAGTTTTTGATTAGGCTTTGATAGTAACGTCGTAAGCGCTTGGGTCAAGGCGGACCCAAGGGCGTTTAATGTGACGCGGGCGGCGAATGGTCGAGTTCGCATCCAACCCGCGGCTGAGCTGATCGCGCCATGCCTGGTAAACTTTGAGGTTATTATCGTAATTAACGAAGATATCCCCGATTTTGTCTCCCGCTTGTGCCGGTTCCAGAAGAACTTTATGGTGCCAGCAGTGCATACCCGATACCGGGTCCGGATGAGGGGCCGCAACGGCATTTTGCCATGAACCGCTCAAGCCGTCCCACCAAATGTTGCCGGAGTCACGGTTGTAATCGGCAAAACGTTCCGTATGGAAAGGTTTGATCCCCTCAACGTATTTGAGTTTACCGACTTTTCCGTCCATCTGGACTTCCGCAACCGGTACTCCGAAGCTGTTAAGGCCGGTAGTCCCCTCGTAATTGTCAATGATGGTCTGTGCGCCGTCTTTACCGACGTTGGCAGGCGATTCTTTGAGGAACTCTTTGTCCGTCAAATCGCGCGGTGCCGCACCGGTAGCCACTTTGCCGTCGCTTACGCCGTTCGGGATCGTGACCGCATTGGTCAATTTCCAGCGTCCGCCGTGGTGCGAACATGCCAGTGTTCCCGGAAGGACACCCTCTGTTGGCACTGCCATTGCGACGAAATGTCCGCTTTCCAGACCGGAAACGGTATCGACGATTTTGACACGGATCGCGTCGCCTCGTTTGAATCCGAGACGTTTCGCATCGACGGTGTTGATCCAGATCGGATCGTGGTTTTGGCTGATCTCCATCAGATGTTTGGAGTTTGCCGAACGGGTATGGATGTTATACGGCAAACGGAATACCGTATTGAGGGCGAACGAGTTCTCCTCTTTCATATACATGTGGTTGACATGCGATACGATGTGTTCCATCTCCGCTTTTTCTTTGTCGTTGCGAGGATAGAATGGCATAGCGTACTCTCTCCAGTGCCAATCGGTAGCCCACTGGGTGTAAAACTCCAATTTTTTGGTAAGCGTTGCGAAGCCTTCCATTTTTTTACCGTCGATCTCGATACCGATTGCGGTTGTTTTTCCGGAATGATCCGTCGCACTAATAACTCCGCCTGCACCGACGCTCATTGTAGATGCTTCGAATTTGTGTCCGTGAGCGCTGACTTCGCCATCTTCCATTTTGAGTTCACGTTCCATCGCATGATAGATTTTATCCTCTTCCATCCATACCCCGTAATCACGAAGATACGAATAAACAGGGAATTCATCGTTCATATAGCGTGGGTCGTTGGTTGCGGTCTCTTTGAGCTTCGGCAAGTTGTCGCCGAACGCCGCATCATACCATTCGGCAATGGTAACTGGTTTGCCCGGATGGCGTTTGGATTCCCACATCTTCTTGATTCCGAGGCTTCCGTCCGGATCGATGAAATCGGTACACAATTGGAACCAGAACTCATTCTCTTCCCATACCTCACCTAAACCGGCTTTGATATGCGCTTCGAGGGTTGCACGGGCAGGATTTTTCGGTTTCCATCCCGATTTTTCCAATGCTACGCGCAATACCGGCTGTCGGAAACTTGTCCAACGTGCAGGCATTGTCGCTTCGGAGTGCTGATCGTGACGTTCACCCGCCAGACCTACCGGAAGAACATAGTCCATATACCAGTTGGTTTCGGACCATACCGGCGAGAGGTTCATGGTCAGTTCCATGATTTCTTCGTTTTTAAGCACTTCGATCCAGCGGAAACCGTCCGGATTGATCCATACAGGATTGTACATACGCGGAATCCATACAGCCAGTTTGCTCGGTACATTGAGTCCACGGTCGTTCCATTTTTTCTGCCACTCTTTATCACTCAACAGGTGCGGAAGCAAATAGGAGAGTTCATACGTCGACAGAGGCCATTCCGGTGGCCAAGTAAGCTCGTTCCATACTTTGACTTTCGGTACATCGGCACCCGATACACCCTGACCTACGGTGGAGCTTCCCCCTTTTCCGGAGACAGAGATAACATGCCAGTGGTGGAAGAATGTTCCCCCCTCGGTTCCGATCGCTCCGCGAAGACCGATACAGAAATACGCTGCACGTCCACCCATCCATGCACCACGGTTACCCGCAGCAGCCGCACGCCAGATATAGGTAGAGATTGCATCTCCGGCCCAGATGAACATCTCATAGAGTTTTTCAAGTTTATACGCCGGAATATGGGTCTCTTTCACCGCATATTCAAGAGTATAAGGAGCGTACATGTCTTTGAGAAGCTCCATGTAGCTATCAAAACTACGGTCAGTTGGAAGCTTCGTGATTTGCCCTTTTTCAAGCATAAAATTCAGATGCTCGGAATCGTTCATCAGGGTTTCCCAGTTGAACCATTTCTTGACGAATTTTTTATCCGCCATGTTTTCACTTAGGATACGGTTGGCAAGGTAAAGATAGACTACCGCTTCCGTCCCCGGCCATGCCGCGATCCACAGATCGGACATCCCCGCAGAGTTTGACATACGCGGATCCATAACAACCAGTTTTGCACCCTTTTTACGGGCATCGGCAATAAAGCTCGCTGATTGCTGAAAATAGTGTCCTGCATCTGCCGCATGTGACGAGTTGAGGAAAATCAGTTTAGCATTCGCCCAGTCCGGACTTGTACGGTCATCATTGGCCGTCCAGATCGTTGGCGTACGTCCGTTTGATGAACAGATGTTCGTGTGCGAGTTGTACGAATCCAGACCCAATGTTTCCCAAACCTGCGGAACGAAACCGTTTTCGTTCGGGCGGCCGACGTGATACATGACCGATTTGCGGGAGAGTTCGTCGCCTTTACGGATTGTGTCAGCCATCTTTTTACCGATCGTGGTCATCGCCTCATCCCAAGTGGTACGAATCCATTTACCCTCTCCGCGTTTAGAACCCGGAGCACGTTTGAGCGGGAACGGGATACGATCCGGATCGTACATTTGCGACTGAACCGCATACCCTTTCGCACAGTTGCGGCCGCGTGATGCCGGGTGGAGGGGGTTACCCATGTATTTTTTGACGGTGAAGGTTTTTTTATCGATCCATGCCGTCAAGCCGCAGGATGCTTCACAGTTCGAACACGCTGTCGGAATGATCATATAGTCGACAGCTTCGATGCCGTCTGGATTTTCTTCACTTTTCACACCGTGACGATCAATACCGCCGCGCTTCCAGTCTACGCCGCTAAGTTCTTGGAAACTGTTCCATTGATCTTGCGGCGGGTAGAACGAGAGGCTATCTGGAGTATTGGTAAATTTGCTTGATTTAACAGACTCTGCCGCTGCATCAGTGGAGAATACCCCCTTCGCGATTGCGGCGCCCGTTACGGTTAACGCGGCACCTTTTAAAAATGTTCTTCTGCTTTCCAAATACATCATAATTTCTACCTCTTTAGCTCATTGGTAACAATTGCGGAATGACGAGCCAAACGTGCTTGCTGACCCACAATCCGATCAGTGCCGATACGGCAGCGATTTTTAACAAATAGTACGATTTATTTTTCATACTCAGGCACACAAGTACCATTGGAACGATAAACGCCATCACCTGGCCGATCCAGAACATCACGGTGTATTCGCCGCCTTTAACGTAATGGAGAACTGCGGCAACCTCTTCTGCTTTCATCGGCCCGAAAACGAGTTCTGCCATGTAAAGGATAAATGCCGCTGCTGCCGCAAGTCCTAATACAACGGCCAAATCTTTTTTAACCGCATCGGAAAATTTGTTTCCGCCCAGCAACAGCATCGTTGCCGAACCGGCCAACAATGCCGCCAGAATCATCTGTGCCGATTCGGTCGGCATCTGCCACAGCTCGCGCGCGGTTGACTGCGCCATAAGACCCGCCGTATAGAGCGTTACCGGAACGGCAAGAAGCGTTGTCCATCCGAGCAGTTTGTCGTACATCGCTTCATCTTTTTTCAGGTAAATGAAATACGCCATCGCAAACAAAAGCCCGACGAATCCGGTTGCCATCCATGCACCGATCGTAATCGCCGACGTCAGATGCGGATAGAAGAAAATATGCCAGAAGCGGAACATCTGGTGCAAATCGATGACGGTAAAGAACAAAAAGATATGGATGAAGACAATCGAAATCACCACGACCTGTAAACGGATAAATCCTGTCTGCTCAGGATGCTTTTTCAACAGGTAAAACGCGAGGAAAATAATACCGGTACCGATACTTTTCGCCCACATGTTCATCGTAATGATCCATCCCCATACGATTCCGGGAAGGGCCACGTCAAGTGTTACGACGGCGTTCGTCGCTGCAATCGTTTCATGTACCATTAGTGCCCTCCGATGGGAAGATGAGTTAGGTTGTTAAAGAGGTTGTGCCCTTCTCCGCGGAACGATGCCAACGGGTTAAGAGTCACATTGCCGCCGCCAACATAATAGTGGTGCGGGAATGTCCCTTTTTCCGGTTTACGTACCTGCACGTTGCCTTGATGCGACTGTATGTATTTGCTGATGTTCGAGGTCGGATCGTCCAAATCCCCGAAAATATTCGCTTCAACCGGGCAGGCAACGACGCACGAAGGCATCATGGCACTCGCAATACGGTGGGCACAATAAGTACATTTGTCGGCTGTCTGAGTTTGCGGATCGATGTAGATCGCACCGTACGGGCAGGCCATAACACATCCGGCACATCCGATACAGCGTTCTTTGTCGATGTTGACGATACCGTTTTCCAGATAATGCAAGGCACTAACCGGGCAGATGCGTTCACACGGAGCGTTCGCACAGTGGTTACAGCGCAACGGCGTAAACGTACGCTTTGTCTCCGGAAAAGTTCCCACATCGACGTATTTAACACGGAGACGCCATGTAGAAAGTGGAACTTCATTTTCCACTTTACACGCGATCTCACAGCCCTTACAACCCATACAGAGGCGAAGGTCTACCAAGAAACCCAATTGCATATATTCTCCTTATTCCTGATTCACGCTTTGTTATTTATAACATAATGTGAACAAATAACATTCATAACATGCCGTGATTACAGGCATTTGACGGCATTACTGCTGGGTTGATGTTAGCCAAAGTTGCTTTAACCGAAACTAAATGGGTCGGGGATTTTGCTATAACTTTTTGATATGTGTAACCAAACGGGATTTCCCCGCAGGAAGGGAAATTTTATTGAAGATTTTATGCAGTTTTACTGATCAATCGTCCAATCGGCACCGTACGGATGCTTCGTGCGCGCCCAACCCTTCGGTATGAGCGATCAGCGCGCACGCTTCGCCGATTTCGTTAATCGCCGCGCGCGAAAAAGCGATAATGGACGATTTTTTCATGAAATTTTCAACGCCGAGCGGCGAATAAAATTTTGCCGTTCCTCCCGTCGGAAGGGTGTGATTAGGGCCGGCAACGTAATCGCCGATTGCTTCAGGGGTATAGTGCCCCAGAAAAATAGCTCCGGCATGCTTGATGGAAGGCAAAAGAGCGAACGGATTATCGGTTGCCACTTCAAGGTGTTCGGGGGCAATCTCATTCATCAGCTTCACCGCCTCTTCCATCGATTCGGTGACGATAATCGCGGCACGCTCTTCGATCGATTTGCGGGCGATCTCTTCACGCGGGAGTTTTTTGAGCCACTTCTCGATCTCTATCGCACAAGCATCAGCAAACTTTTGCGATGGAGTGATCAAAATCGAACTGGCCATCTCGTCGTGTTCGGCTTGGGAAAGCAAATCGATGGCAATGTGGTTCGGATTGGCCGAATCATCGGCCAAAACGCCGATCTCGCTGGGACCGGCGATCATGTCGATATTCACTTCCCCAAAAACCATCTTTTTCGCTGTTGCGACGAAAATATTTCCCGGTCCCGTGATGACGTCGACTTTAGGGATGGTCGATGTGCCGTATGCCATGGCTGCGATTGCGCTCGCGCCGCCCACTTTGAATACCTCGCTCACGCCGCACAAATGACAGGCGGCGAGCAGCAGTTCATTGGGTTCGTTGTCGGGTGTCGGGGTTGTCACGACGATATGTTCCACTCCAGCCACCTGCGCCGGGATGACGTTCATCAAAAGCGAGCTCGGATAGGCCGCTTTTCCGCCGGGAATGTAGAGTCCGGCACGGTCTACCGGCGTTACTTTTTGCCCCAGAATGGTTCCGTTGGCTTCGGTATCGAACCAGCTTCTTGGAAGCTGTTTTTCGTGATATGCCCGAATACGGTCGTACGCCAGATGCAACGAAGCTTTCAAGGTCGGGTCCAGTGCGTCGTACGCTTTTTTCATATCCGTAGGCTCAATCCGCAATTGCGCTCCGCTTTTAGGAGTCCAGCGGTCAAACTTGGAGATGTGGCGGATCAGCGCTTCGTCGTTTTCGGAGCGTATTTCATCAATAATCGTTTTGACGATTGACGAGACATGTTCCATATCCATTTTTCCGCGGCCGAGCAGCTCTTCGAATACGGCCGGGAACGTTGAATCATTGGCGTGTATGATGGTCATTGATATCCTTTATTTTTTCGATGCCGGAGCGGCGTACTCTTTTTTAACCGTATCGAGGGCGTACAAAAAATCCTCAACGCCGACGGCCCCCATGATCGGTTCGAACATCGGGGTTTTTCCTTTTATGAACCATGTTGCGGGTGTTCCGGGAGTCATCAGGGCCTGAGGCACCGTCCCCTCTTCCATCACAGCTTCGTAAGAAACGAAATCACGGTTTAACGCCTCCGAGACTTTCGGATTTTTCAGCGTCTCTTTTTTAAGGACATCGCACCATTTGCATCCGTATTTCGTGATGACAACCATCAGCGGCTTTTTCTCTTTTCCGGCACGTTCGACTGCCGATGCGAGATCTTTTTCCCATTTAATATCGGCCCCGAAAAGGACGGCTGCGCTTAGTAGGATCCCCGATACAATCTTAATCATCCTGTCTCACCTTTTGTAAAATTTCTCCGGCAATCTCGTCCAGTTCTTTTCCGCTGACATCAATCACAATATCCGCCGCTGCTTTGTAAAGCGGGGCACGCTCCTCATACAGTTTTTTAGCTTTGTCGATATCTTGGAAAAGAGGACGTTTTCGAAGTTTACTTTTTGCATTCGGATGGGTGCGAATCCGCTTATAAATTATCTCGAACGGTGCGGACAAATACACTACCGTCCCGATTTCGGAAAGGTTCGGCACTTTAAAAAAGCCCCCTCCCGTTGAGATCAGAGTGCCGCTGACCTCTTTTTGTAGCCAAAGGGCCACTTTATGTTCAAGAGCGCGGAAATACGCTTCCCCCTCTTTGGCAAAAATTTTTTTAATTTTCCGGTTTTCCATGCTTTCGATGACATCGTCCGTATCCAAGGCTATCATATCCGACTGCTTGACGATCTCCCGCGCGACAGAGCCTTTGCCGACTCCCATAAAACCGATCAATATAATATTTTTCATTTCGTCTTTACTCTTTGGCTTATAATAGCGAAATCATATCATGCATTAACTTAGGAGTGTTTCTTGGTCCGCAAATGTAATCTTTATGAGGGGGAGTCCCCTGAGCAAAACCGTGAAGTATTCTCAACTCTTTTTGACAGCGGCATCGTTCGTATCGAGTCAATACGCTCTTGGCTGAAAAGACCGGGAGAATGGTATGATCAAAACGAAGATGAATGGGTGTTACTCTTTGAGGGGGAAGCTGATCTTGAAATCGAGGGCAATGTCCTGCATCTGACGCGGGGGGATCACGTCATGATCCCGAGACATACCCGCCACCGCGTTCTTTTTACCTCCGAAGAAACCTATTGGATAGGGGTCTTCAGCTCTTGAATTCGTTGATACGGGCAGACAGTGACTGCGCTACGTCCAACAGCTGTTTCGAATCGTTTTCGATCTGCTCGACACTGTTCCGGTTGCTTTCGGACACCACGTTGATTTGAGAAATTTTCTCGATAATCCATTCGATATGGCCTACCACTTCGACCGAGTCGTTGTACGAACGTTGAGCAACGGCAACCGAACGTTCCATCTCCGCCGACGTCGCCGAAATTTTATCTTCGACTTCGTTTGAAATCGCCGTCAATTCATTCATGTTTTTGGCGTTTTCGCCCATTTTGTCGCTGACATCGTTGATTGCCTGAACAATCGTACCGACGCTGATTTCAATTTCGGTCAAACTTTTTTGTGTCCGTTCCGCCAGCTTTCGTACCTCATCGGCAACAACGGCAAAACCGCGTCCGTGTTCTCCGGCACGGGCTGCTTCGATCGCCGCGTTCAGTGCCAAAAGATTGGTCTGATCGGCAATATCCTTGATAACACCCAGAACATTTTTCACCTGATCGGCATCTTGGCGCAATGAAATGAGCTGCGATGCCATATCGTGTTCGGTTTCGATGTATCCGTCCACTTCACCGACTAGCTTGTACAACGCGTCTTTTGCCGTAACAAGCTCTTCATTGGCATTAGCGACATTTTTCTGCGTTTGCTCAGAAATGGAAATCGCTCCCGAAAGTATCTCTTTGATCGAATGACTTTTCTGCGTCGTTGCCTCGACGATCTGGCGTTCTTGCTCTACCCCCGCGGAAATCTTGCGCGTCGCATCGGTGATCGTCGTTGCGATCACCGAATTTTGCCGTCCGAGATCTTTGACCTCATTCACCGTTTCCTGCACCATCCCGACAAAACGGTTAACCGCAAGCGCCGCTTCGGAAAACTCGTCTTCTTTGGTTACTTCCAACCGCTTCGTGAGGTCTTTGTCTCCGCTTACCAGCGATCCGATCCGGTTGCGCAGCCCTTCCAACGGATTAAGCACCTCTTTGCCGAAGAAAATGTTGAGCACCGATACGAATACGATGACGACAACGCCCAGTGCAATCAGCAGTACCGTTTCGGTTTTGCCGATTTCGGCATCGTTCTTCTCTAAAGAAATGACCAGATCCATCACACCGATCACTTCGCCTTTTTGAATATTGGTATGGCATGCCAGACAACGCTCTTCGGCGATCAGCGGCTGCAGCAGCCGGATCGTATGAGAGCCGTTGGTACTTTCAATAACTTCGGCTTTTTTGGTTTTGAAGACCGCTTTGACCATCGGTTCCTCACTGAATTTCGCATCCAATCCGAAAAGGTCGATAACCGCCTGCGATTTTTCGACTTTCAGCTTCTCGATCCCTTCGATCGTCTGGGCATTTTTGATCGCTTCTTCGACAACTTTCGGATCTCCGGCCAGCATGCTTTGTGATAGCGTCTGAAAAATAGACTGACTAAGCATATTCAACGAGCGTTTTGCCGTTTCATTCGAAAAATCATGAAATGTAGTCGTTAAATACCAATAAATTGCGCCCAGCCCCATAAAACTGAAAAGAAGCGTTGAAAAAATGATTTTTGACTTGACGGTTTTGAACATGCCTACCCCATATTTAAATTCTCATACGGTTATTGTACCGTATATCGATCCCCTTTGCGCGGCAATGTCACAATTCCCTCCGCTGTTTGTATTTTGACCGGTAAATTCATCGGTCGACGCATCGTGAGAGGATCAACTTTGCTGATGCTAAAATGCAGATGCGGCCCGCTACTGTAGCCGGTATTTCCCGAATAGCCGAGCAGATCTCCTTTGGAAACTTTTTGTCCGATCGTCACCGCCGCGCCTCCTTGCATCAGGTGATAGTAGTTCCCCATCGTACCGTCATTGTGTTCCACAATAACGTAATTGGCATACTGACGATAATCCGGGCTGAGACCTCCAAGGTTGTTCGATCCTTCCGCTCCGACGACGATACCGTCTCTAGCCGCATGGATGGGAGTCCCTACCGGGACGGGAAAATCGATGGCGTACGCCGAGAGCCCCTTATGCGTAATTCCCCCGTGATACCCCTGGGAGACATAAATATTCGCGCCTTTTCTAAACGGCAGCGCATAACTGTAATTATCATTATGAACCGCAAATGCCGAACCTCTCACCCATCCGTACGTCGAGCGGTAATCTATCCCCTGTGTCGGAACGATACGGGAGAGCTCAAGCACTTTTTTACGGCTTTTTCCGGGAATCTCGATGAAAAAAGGGACTTTGGCGGAGGGCTTGAGGTTACGGATCGATTCAAAATCGATACTGAGCGTCACGGTGTAGGGGTTGAGATTCTCTGCTTCCAGTTCAAATCCCCCGGCCGCGTTTGCTTCGGCACTTAAAATCACGCTGTTGCGCGATCCGATCTGTGCCGTTTTTTTGACCGTGGCGACTTCGGAACGCTTTAGAATACGTAAATGCTCTTCGTATGCCTGCTCCTGCTCAATCGCGATTTGCATACTTTTGGATTCAAGTTCTTCTTCTTCCCGCAACGATTCAATGGAGTGGATTGATTTTTTCGGATAATTTTTTTCGTAGAAAGCGATCACTTCCGATCGGATACGAGGCTGATGAAGAGGTTCGAGAGGGGTAGAGACAAGTTGTTCAAAGCTTTGTTTGTCTTCCTCAGCGATTGCTGCGCCCAAAGACCTGCGATATAGGGAATCAATAGACTCTTTGGTTCGGGAAAGTTCACGTAAATCATTCAAATACGATGCGAGTACCTCTTGATCCGCTTTTGCGATTCTTGATAATTTCGTTCCGACGGCTAGCGTCGAACGCACTTTTTCCAAAAAACCTCTCAAAAGCGTTTGATTCGGCTGCATGACCGGTTTTTGACTCAGTTTTTCAATGGATACGGCACTTTTTTCCAACGGATCGGCCAGAGAATAAAAAGGTATTTTCTCCGACCCACCCGACAATACCGCCGATCCGATCAATGTTACCAAGACAATACGTACCACTCTTTCCCCTTTCCCGACTTATGATTAATTGTATCATTATTGCTCTGAGGCTATAATATCGACTATTTTAATTGTGAGGTCAAGGCATGCCCAAACGTATTTTAGAAGTGATCAAGCCGGGCGTAGTGTTCGGTGACGATATCCAAAAACTATTTGCAATCGCCAAAGAAGAGGGATTCGCGCTTCCCGCAGTCAATGTCGTAGGAACCGATTCAATTAATGGTGTTCTTGAAGCGGCAAAATTGGTCAATTCTCCCGTCATTATCCAGTTCTCCAACGGCGGCGCAAGCTATTATGCCGGTAAAGGGCTCAGTAACGAAAACGAAAAAGCGGCGATTGCCGGAGCCATCAGCGGTGCGATGCACGTGCATATGATGGCTGAAGCGTACGGTATTCCCGTCATTTTGCATACTGACCACGCGGCGCGCGAGCTTCTTCCGTGGATTGATGCCCTTCTAGATGCGGGGGAAAAACATTATGCGCAGTACGGAAAACCTCTTTTCAGTTCCCACATGCTCGACCTCTCCGAAGAGAGTCTTGAGCAAAACGTCGCAACCTGTGTTGAGTACCTCAAACGCATGGATAAAATCGGAATGACGCTCGAAATCGAGTTGGGCGTCACCGGAGGAGAAGAAGACGGTGTCGACAACACCAATATCGACAATGCTCTTCTCTATACTCAGCCCGAAGACGTCGCGTATGCGTATGAAAAACTGAGCGCAATCAGTAAACGGTTTACCGTTGCGGCATCGTTCGGCAACGTACACGGCGTTTACAAACCGGGTAACGTCGTCCTGACTCCGGTTATTTTGGATAACTCGCAGAAATACATCAAAGAAAAATTCAAAACCGCATCGGACAAACCGGTCGATTTCGTTTTCCACGGCGGATCAGGCTCAACGCTCGAAGAGATCCGCGAAGCGATCAGCTACGGCGTCATCAAAATGAACATCGACACTGACACCCAATGGGCAACATGGGAAGGGGTCAAAGACTATTACGAAAAATACAAAGACTACCTGCAGGGCCAAATCGGAAATCCCGAAGGGGACGACAAGCCGAACAAAAAATATTACGACCCGCGCAAATGGCTCCGCGACGGTCAGAAGACCCTCGTAGCGCGTGTCAAAACCGCGTTCAGCGACCTCAACGCAATCGATCGCAACTAATTTCTTCAGAGCCGGAGAGTTCCGCTCCGGTTGCTATTTCTCGCACGTTATAAATCAAAATATTTAGCAGGATGGGACAAGAGGTCATCCCCGTAAACGGAGATGAGACGAAGATATTTATTTGGTATAGGTAATTTTTGCTTTGTCGCGCAATGAGTCCATTTTTTTCTCCATATGCGCTTTGAATTTGTCCATTTTCAACCGTTGCTCGATGAAGTTTTTAACCTCGTCGAAACCAAGTTTTTTGGCGGCTTTTTTGTCTTCGATGTAGATGACGTGATATCCGAACTGACTTTGTACCGGCACAGCCGACATCGCCCCTTCTTTCATTGCGAATGCGGCATCGTTAAACGACGGTACCATTTGCCCGCGAGGGAAATATCCCAAATCGCCCCCTTTTGCCGCACTCGGACCGGTTGATTTGGATTTTGCCTGAGCAATGAACTCGTTACGCAGCTTTTCTCCGCTGAGTCCTTTCATGCCTTTGATGACCGCTTCGGCTTCCGCTTTGGTTTTGACCAAAATGTGGCGGGCTCGAATCTTCTCTTTATCGACGAATTCATCCGCATTGGCGTCATAATAAGCTTTCACTTCTTTGGCATCGATATTGATGGCTTCGAATTGCTGCTGCTCCCAGATTTTCGCGGCGAGCTGAACTTTTAAACGGTTCACAAGTGCTTCAAGCTCTTGTTTGTATTCTTTCGATTCAAGAACTCCTGTGCGTTTCGCGTCATCGTATACAAGTTCCTGTGCAATCATCCCTTCGATGATCCGCTGGCGCAACTCGTTTTGCTTGTCTGAGGGAAGAGAGTCAAATCGTCCTTGCGTCCCCTGCATTAATACTTTATTGACCTCTTCAGACGTGATTTCGTCACCGTTTACCGTTGCCAAAACAGCCGCGGATGCCATCGGTGCACCCAACAATAAACCCAAAACCCAAGCGGTATAAAAACGCTTCATTGCTTTCCTTGTGTTCCCCTTCTGCGAGGGGAATTTGATATCGGCATTATAATACATTTATCAGTATAGTACGCAAAAAATAACCGTTGTTAAACAACGTTTTGATAACGCTGCTGCTCGGCCGTTTTCAAATACCTCTCTATCGTTTGAAGCAAAAAGTGTTTATCGATCGGCTTGGCCAAGTGTGCGTCCAGCCCTGCAGCTACAATCCGTTCCCGGTCACCGATAAGCGCATGCGCCGTAAGCGCAATTACGGGAACGAACCCGCGCGCATCCCGTTTGTCTATCTCTTTGATCAGCCGGGTCGCCGTCAAACCGTCCATAACCGGCATGTCGATGTCCATCAGAACCAGATCAAACGGCTCTTTTAGGTATGCATCTACCGCTTTTTGCCCGTTATCGACTGAAACTACGCGAAAATGTTCCTGCAACAAGATTGTCTCAAGCAGTTTGAGATTGATCAGATTATCCTCGGCAATCAGTATTTTAATATTTTCCTGGCGCGGTATGCTTTGAACTTCCGGGCTGCGGGAAATGTATTCCTTCGGCATTTTATTCCATACGACCGCCAGCGTTTTGCGCAAAGAACTCGGGAGGATCGGAAGCGTCACAATCGATTCAACCGAATCGACAATCGCATCCGCCTGTTCCCCGTATTCAAGCTTCATGATCGGTACAACCTGCAGATTCGGATAAGTCGATTTAATCGCATCCACCTGCGATTTGGAGAGATGGGGAACATCGAGGAACAAGACATCGCTCTCATGCATGGCCGTATTGACCAAATCATGCACCCCTTTGATCTGGACATTGAACAATTCCAGATACTTATAGAGCAACGCTCCCTGCGTCGACAAATGATGTTCTTGGGTATAGATCACCGAACGCGTTCCTTCGACGAAATCGAACGACCCCGCTTCGTCAACCTGATGAGTGACCCGGAACGAAAAACGCGACCCTTTTCCGGGTTCGGAAGCGAGCATCAGATGCGAATCCATCATATCGACGTATTTATGGCTGAGGCTCAATCCGATCCCGAGACCGTCTTTCCCGCGCCGCTGATTTTCCCATGCGGAGGCGAAGGGACGAAGCAGTGTTTTAATTTTCTCTTTTTCGATCCCAATCCCAGTATCGCTCACCGCATATTCGACTTCAAGAAAGTCTCCCTCTGCTTTGACGATCAAAATTTCAACAAGAACCTGTCCGCCGTCTTCGGTAAACTTGATCGCGTTTTGGATCAGGTTACGTAAAACCGTCAATATTTTATCCTGATCTCCGATCATCGTTTTGGGCAGATGCGGATCGATCAGGAACATCAGATAAATATCTTTGGCGGATGCGAGATCGTTAAACTGCATCGAAAAATTCTCATACACATCGAGCGGATTGAAAAGAGCCAGATTCGTATGCACGCTTCCGCTTTCGACCTGCATCAATTCCAGAAGGTTTTCGATATTGCGCATCATCGACAAGGCACTTTGGCTCGTCATTTCAACGTATTCCTGCTGCCAGGAACTCAAAGGACTGCTTTTAAGCAAATCGGTAAAACCGATGATGGCATTCATCGGAGTTCTAAACTCATGGGAAATATTGGTTAAAAATTTCTTTTTAAAATGTTCAAAATAACGTTCAGCCGCCTTAGCCCGTTCCACAATGGTCGTATCGCGGAAAATAACGCCTATCAGCGGTGCAGTACCGATCATAATCACTTCGGATTTGACCGCGACACTGTATTCAGACGTTCCGACATGTATTTTTCCACGATAGCTGCCCGGTTGTGAAAGGAGAAACGACAGTTCCACACCCGTTGGATCAAACCATACATCCAACGGAGCGACATCCTGTATGCTCTGTTCTTTAAGAAGTTCCAAAAGCTGTTGGTTGCACCCGATCAAACAACCCGACATATCGGTGTAGCTCATCGGGTCAATATGAAGCTTGGCGCAGGATGTCAGCAGATCGATTACATCCGAATGCGCCTCTTGGAAACTTTCGTCGTAAAGCATGTTCACCCCTTATACCCGAACGTGAAGATATTTATGAAGGACATATTCAAGCTTCTCACGCGTGAGCGGTTTGGAGAGGTAATCATCCAGCCCGCGCCCGAGGATATATTCACGGTCCCCCTCCATTGCCAATGCCGTGAGCGCGATAATCGGCATTCGTCGCAACGGCCCTTCTTCGGCCTTAATTTCCTGCGTTGCGAGGATTCCGTCTTTGATCGGCATATCAATATCCATGAAAATGATGTCGTATTTGTTGCTCCTGCACATCTCAACCGCTTCGTCACCGTTGGATACAGCACTGACCGAAATACCGTATTCCCGCAACAACAGCTTGATTAGACGCTGGTTGATCAGATTGTCCTCGACTACCAGTGCACTGACACCCCGCTGAAGCTGCGTCGGTGCTGCTGCCTGTTCTTGCGGCAGTTGCAATATCTGTGCTAAATGGGCATACAAAGGAGTCGGGAGCAGCGGCTTATGCAGTGCCTGATCCACAACATGAAGCATTTTTGCCTGCAGCCGTTCGTTCGGGTCGAGCAATAAAACGGTTTTACACGTACGGCTCATGCGCGCCAGTTTCATTGCCCAGCCGCCTTTGTCCTGCGACGCAATCAGATACACCACTTCGGCATTGTCGAAAATCGTTTCGTCTATCGACTGCACTTTCGTAACGCTGACTCCGAAACTGCGCAGATAATTGGTTAGATGGTTCGCATCATCGAGCCGTTTTTCGTCAATCAGAACCACTTTGACATTATGGGCATTGATCATTGCCAAAGCATGATCCGATGAGCCCTCCAAGGTCAGTGCGAAACTGAATGTAGACCCTTTCCCCTCGTCGCTGACGATTTTGAGTTCGCCGCCCATCAGCGATATCAAGCCGTGGGAGAGACTGAGTCCGACGCCCAGACGATTGTCCGCATGATCGCCCGAAACAAACGGGCGGGTAATATTGCCGAGTTCGGCCTTGCTGATCCCTTTTCCCGTATCTTTGATTGTAAATCCAATATTGCAGGAACCGGACGTATTGCGTTTGAGCAATTTGATATCAACGATCACCCGGCCGCCTGATGGAGTGAATTTGAGGGCGTTGTTGTAAAGGTTATTGAGAACCTGTTTGATTTTGCGGATGTCGCCGGTCAGATACGTCGGCAGTTTCGGATCAATGAAAAATAAAACGCCGACCCCCTTATCATTCCCCATGGAAACGTAATTTCGGGCAAGCTCCTCCATCTCATTCATGACATTAAACTCGCCGTTGCTGATCGCCAGACGGCCGTTTTGCATTTGGGCGAGATCCAGAAGATTTTCGATATTGGACATAAGGTTTCGTGCGGAACTTTGTACCGAGCGGATGTATTCGAGCTGCGTATCGCTCGGAGACGTTTTTGACAACAGCTCGACAAACCCAAGGATTCCGTTCATCGGGGTTCTGAACTCATGCCCGATGTTGGCCAGAAATTTGCTTTTGAGCTGCTCGGTCTTGATCACTTCGGCCCTGAGATCGGCTTCTTTGGTCCGATCTTCCAGACGAAGAAGATAGAGTTCGCTCCCCTCGCCTTCGATCAGCGTAGAGGTGGCCGAAATCGACCGGAGTTTTCCGGAGCGGTCGACAATGCCGACGCCGTACCCGCTCGGGCAATGGGTACGAATGTAATCCAGCCAGCTTTTGTCGTATTCGGTAAAAACTTCTTCATCTTCATGGTCGAAAAGTTCTCGGATACTCTCGTAATTTGCCCGGAGCTGCTCAATGTTCTGCAGAGGGACAAGATTGAAAAAAGCCTTGTTCGCACCGATCCATCCTCCCTCTTTTGTAAAAAACAAAAGTGCCGAAGGATCGGTATCAAGTACTTTATAAAAAAGTGATTTGTTAATAATTTGTTCGTTATTTTGCGTAAAACGGTTCTCGTTCGCACTAAAGAGTTTTTGAAACCAGCTGATCAATCCCAAAACATTACTCCCTTTTCCTTTAATACGGCGTTATTCAAGGCATAAAAGGAGCCATTGTAACACAAAAACCCCCTGTTCATGTTTTTTTTTCGATCATGATACAATACGCTCAAAAAACGGGATTTGCGATGAAAAAAGCGACCAAAAAAGAGATTGAAACGATCAAAACGGCTCTTTTGGAACGTTATAGCGAAGCGGTCACCGAGCTTACCTATACCAATGCCTTTGAGCTTGTGGTCGCCGTAGCCCTCTCGGCGCAATGCACCGATAAACGGGTCAACCTCATCACTCCCGCACTCTTTAACGCTTATCCTACTCCGACCCTCTTGGCACACGCCGATATCGAGGATGTGAAGCGGATCATCCAGAGTTGTTCGTTCTTCAACAATAAAGCCCTCAATCTGATCAAAATGGCTCAGAGGGTCGTAGAGGTGTACGGCGGTGAAATACCGCTGGATGAAAAAGAGCTGACCACCCTTGCCGGGGTCGGACAGAAAACGGCCCACGTCGTGCTGATCGAGTACACCAAAGCCAACCTGATGGCCGTTGACACCCACGTTTTCCGCGTCAGCCACCGTCTTGGGCTCAGCGATGACGCTACGGCCGTTGCCACCGAAGAGACTCTGGTCAAAAAGTTCAAAACCAATCTCCATCAGCTTCATCAGGGGCTGGTTTTGTTCGGACGCTACATCTGCACCGCCAAAAATCCCAAATGCGATACCGAGTGTTTCTTAAAAAGCTGCTGCAAAAGTACGGAGGGATTTAAACCCAGATGAGATACAATAGAGCCATGAAAAAGAGCTGTTTTTTACTTTTATTGCCGATCTTGTTCGCCGGCTGTTTCAATGAACGGGGAGTAAGTCTGCGCTATTACAGCGAATGTGAAGAGTATTATGATTTGCAGGGGTACTACCACAAAGAGTGCGATAAAAACCTCGTCGATTATTCCGAAGTCAAAGAGGTGTTTACCAACCCGATCAACGGAAGCGTTCGCTAAACCGAGGTTTACTTGACCGCAATAAACGTCGCGAAGTTAGCCCATCGGAAAAGGACGTCGCACGTTTTAAAACCGTTGTTTTTCGCCATCAAAATATTTTCGTTCATCGTGTAGGGGATGAGAACGTTTTCCAGCGCTTCGCGCTTTTGCATAATCTCATATTCGCTATACCCCTGCGTTTTTTTAAAATCGTAGTAACAATCGATCAGCTCTTTGTTCAACTTCGGATCATCGCTCACTACTTTTTCGCTGAAGATGAACACCCCTCCTTCTTCCAAGGCATCGGCAATGGTTCGGATCAATCCTTCGCGCTGAAGCGGCCGAATAAACTGAAGGGTATAATTGCTGATGATCACCCGCGCTTTCTCGTAAGGGAAACTGAGAATATCCCCTTCTACCAACTCGATCGAGGAACCGTACACTTCCACTTTTTTGCGGGCATGCTCGATCATCGCATGCGAATTATCGATTCCGATAAGTTTGACTGTACCGTTTTTCTCTACGGACCGCTCGATCTCCAGCAACTGCGAAGCGGTAGAGCACCCCAAATCGTAGGCGATTCCTCCCTTTTGCAGCGCATTCACGGCAAAATGGCGCGTCAGGGCCTGCGACTCTTTGTAAAACGGAACGGAACGTGAGAGCATATCGTCGAAAACGGCGGCCACTTCCGCGTCAAATTCGAACTGTTTGGAAATCGGTTTGGTAAAGAGGGTATCGGTATTCATAATGAAATTGTAGCGTAATGCGAAGCGGTTTCGAGGGGCAACTGCTGTGAGTGACGAAACAAAACTTTCCGGCCCCTCGCACTTCTATTCAAGCATTTTCCGATCCATTATCAAAACAACGTAGGAATATTGGTGCTTTCGTCATTTTTTTTACTTTTGGCGGGAAGCGGCTTCGTCTCGCCGAAAAAAGTGATCTCGTTTTCACGCAGGATACGGATGACATTCGTCGTCCCCGGCGTACCGATCGGATATCCTGCCGTAAACACATAGGTATGATCTCTGTCGATAATAGCCCGCTTTAACCCGCTGTGAATGATTTCGCTAAGCATCTCTTCCAACCGCCCTTTTTTCGTCAGAAAAGCCGGTACGACACCCCAAACCATCGTCAGCAGCCGTGCGATCCGTTCCTCGTGGGTTGCGGCGTAAATCGTCATTTTCGGGCGGTAGCGGGAAAGCTTTTTCGCCGACTGTCCCGACGTCGTCATCGCGATGATTCCTTCCGCATTCAGCGAATCCCCCAGCCGGACGGCCGACTCGTTGACAACGTCCATCGCATCGTCGTATCCGAAATCAAATTTTCCGTACGGATACATCTCTTCGATCGCCTGTATCGTATTGACCATCGTTTCAACGACGAGTACGGGATTATGCCCGACAGCGCTTTCTTCTGAAAGCATTACGGCATCGGTTCCGTCGAGGACGGCATTGGCGACGTCGCTGATCTCCGCACGGGTTGCGGACTCTTTTTCGGTCATAGACAACAGCATCTGCGTCGCGGTAATAACCGGTTTGGAGTGTTCGTTGGCTTTATGAATCAGCATTTTCTGAATCGTAGGAACACGGTAATAAGGAACTTCGATCCCCAGATCCCCGCGCGCGACCATGATCCCGTCGCTGTAACGCAAAATGTCGTCAATGTTCTCGACTGCATCAAACTTTTCGATTTTGGCAAACAGCTGTACATCGCCTCCAAGCGAATGTACCGCTTCGCGTGCCTGAATCATATCGCGAGCGTTTTGTACGAAGGAAATCGCCATAAAATCGACGCCGTGTTCGACTCCCCACGCCATGTCGGCTTTGTCTTTTTCCGTCAACACATCGATTCCGAGGGCGGTATTGGGGAAATTTACTCCCTTATTGGATGAAAGCTTCCCTTTGTTTTCCACGACCGCACGCACATAGCTCCCGGTGCATTCGACGATTGTGGCTCGGATATTGCCGTCATACAGATAAATGGCATCTCCGACCGCAAGCATTTTCAAAATTTCAGGCTGATTGATCGACAAGCGGTAGTGCTTGTCCGCAATTTTTTCTCCTTCGATCGCGGCGTAAAAAAAATCAAGTCGATCATCGCTTTCGAGATAAAAATCTTCGCGTAATTTTCCGATCCGAATCTTTGGCCCCGAAATGTCTTGCAATACTCCGACGATCAGGCCGGTCTCGCGCATCGCGGTCCGGATGTTGTTCAACACGCCCGTATGGTATTCGTGGCTCCCGTGCGAAAAATTGAGACGAAATACATTGACTCCGGCACGGATCATCGCCGAAAGGGTTTCAACTTTGTCGGACGACGGCCCGACGGTGGCTAAAATTTTGGTTCGTTTTTGCATACTGAATTAACCCTGATGATATTTTCAGAAATGGTAACACATTTTGGAAACATTCCTAAAGCCGAACCGATGAAGTTTTAAACATCTCAGCTGTTTTTGACTACAATAACGGAAATCTATCGATACAAAGATCAACCATACCTATGACGCAACATTCCATTGAGACCGATATCGTACTGATCGACATTATCGATTTCTCCCGGCTGTCGATGACGCAACAGCTCGAGATCATCTCCTATCTTTCGCTTACCTACAAAAAGATGATTCAAAAAATGCTCAAATCCTCCAATATTCCGATGAAACGGATGCTGCAGGGGATCATTCCCACCGGGGACGGTTTTTATTGCATTCTTCATCCCGATCTGCGGGGATTCGGGCCGATACTGGGACTCTCATTTCTCCATTTTTCCGATTACATTGCCAAAGAATACCCCTATTTCAAGGGGATACGGGTTGCGGTACATACCGGAGAAATATACCGCTTCGAAGATATCCTCGGACATGACAATTATGTCGGAGACGGTTTAAACGAATGCGCCCGCTATATCGAGATCAAAAACCTTATCATCAGTACGGTCATCATTTCCGACAACGCGTATCGATCGCTTGATGAATTTTTAAAACGCTATCCCGACTTTCACACGCTGCTCAATCAATGTGAATTTCGCCACAGCTCGCTGCATACGTTTTTCGACAAACACAAAATCGAACGGCATGGCTATCTGATATGGATGCATAAGGGGGGTATCATTCCTCCGCCGAAATTGAAAAATCCCGCTCGCCCTGCCGACAAAGAATAAAGGGAAAAAGAAATTTTCGCTAAGATAGCGTTATACGATTACCAAGAGGAGCGGACATGCGTTTTACGATCGATGAATACGCCAAAACCTTTAAAATGTCCAAAGAGATGATCCATAACAAGTTACGGACGAAACGCCTTAACTATATTATAGAAGGGGGCATAACCTACATCATCGTCCCCCGGAGCTCTCTGGACGACGAAAAACGAAATGAAGTTTCCCAAAAAAGCAACGCCTCGGCACCTGTCTCGCCGGCACAATCGCCCAAAACAACGGTCGGAATGATTATCTCGCTTTACCAAAAAGAGAATCAGCAGCTTAAACTCAAAATCAAAGAGCTCGAAACCAAAATCGACCGCCTCGTGGGCGACAAAGAACAAATGCTGATTGCCGAGCGGCAGCGTATCGAAGATATCTATACCGCCAAAGACGAACAGCTCAAAAGCATTCTGGAAGTGATCAATACGAAGTTGCTTCTTTCGCACGATAGCAACATCCACGACGTGGACATCACCGTACCCGAGCAAACGCGTGCGCCGATTGCCAACGGCCTCATCGAATTGAAACGCTACCTCAAATTTATCGGTATGGATTCAGATGGACGAAAACAGGTTCGCCGCCGTTTCGAAACGGCGTACGGCAGTGATCCGCGCATTATCCAAAAAGAGGGGGAATTTTACGTCGACCTCTCCAAATACGATTACACCGATTTTCTTGCCTGATTCTTTATTTTCTTTTTTTTTAATTTAATCCCCGCATCCGCTTCTTTCTAACAACGGCTCTCTTCTGAGCCTCACATACCCTGATCTTGTTTTCTTCGTTCCGCAGTCTTTGTCGCCCCTACCTTGAATACTCTTCTCTCAAACAAATATCAAAATGCAAATACTATACGGTTTGCTGTATATTATAAACATTTTAACTGTTTTAAAAACTGGTATAGTAAATGCTTTATTCGTTTATATTCTTTTATTACACATATAAAAATACATTTAGTATGTTTTACTACATTTTAGATACGGCTTTATGTTTATTTTAAGAAAAGGATATTACAATGGAGCAATGGAAATGAGTGATCTTTTTAATCTTCTACACAACGCCGTAGAAGCGCAACGCAACGGTAAGAAGATTTCCCAAAAAGAGATGGCTCAGGAACTGGGTATTTCGATGCGGACCTATCAGGACTGGAGGCTTGGAAACGCCAAACCTCAAGCCGCAAAAGCGGTTATCGAAATGTTGGGGATGCTCGAAGATGACGAGATCATTCGGGTCGTGCGAAAAATCAATAAACTTGGAGAGAAATCATGAGCAGTTTGACAGAACAAGAGCGTATCGGTCTGGAAGAGGTCTTTTTGTCAATCTCCGGTTCACAAAACGTATTTCAACGTTGCTCGCACTGGGGTAAAAATTTATCAATTCTTATAAAAGGCAAGAACCTCGCATTACCCTCATCCCTCGTCACAGGGTCAAATTTTTGGCTAAAAAACAATCTAAAACACAACAAAATAACAAAATTTTTCAATAAAATACAAAAAAGAAGAAAATTTTAAGCCAAGAGATATTAAAGTATTCGCGGCTGAAACACTTTTACCTTCCGTTTGCTCGTCAACGCGGGGTTTTGAGTGTCATTCACATATCTATATTAAGGGCAATAAATGAATAAAGCACAATTCGTAGAATTGGTTCAAAAAAGCGGCGGCTACAAAACTAAAGTTGAAGCAGAAACTGCTATCAAAGCGTTCACAGAAGCGGTAACAGCAGCATTGGTTGCTAAAGAAGAAGTAGCGCTTGTAGGTTTCGGAAGCTTCAGCTCTTCTTTGCAAAAAGGTAAAAGCGGTAAAGTACCTGGTACTACTAAAACGTACAGCACAAAAGACAAAATGGTTCCTAAATTCAAACCAGGCAAAAGTCTTAAAGACAGCGTAGCTGCCGGCAAATAATCACCCCTTAATGGCCGGGAGACGCTATCTCCCGCCTTTTCTTCATATCTATATCTTCATATCTATATCTTCATATTATACTTTCGCAATACGACATAGGTTATAATCGTTGTTATCAATGATTTTCAGACCGTCATTTTATGCTAAAGGGATGTTTGTGTTTTTTTCGTTTATAAACCGATTTCTCCCTAAAAAACCAAAACCTGAACCCGCTCCGTCAGATACTTCCGTATTTACCGAAATCGCCCGTGAAACAAAGGGATATTTTTTCTCCGACTATAAACTGTTTTTAAACGAAACCGTCACAACAATCGATCTGCTTTTTTTTCTTCCTCATCGCGGACTTTATTTCGGAGAAAAAATTTCCTGGCAGCTGGATGAAATCCAGGGGGCTTCCGTTGCGCGTGCTACGAAATCGCTTAAAAAAACGTCTGATACCCGTTTCGATTCCACCGAATCGATCATTCGCCGAAAACTCAGCGATGTTGTGTCTTTTGATTCAACGCCGTGCATACGTTTTGCGTGGTTGGAACATATCCGCGAAGAGGAGTTTGATGCCCTTGACCCCTCCTTCCATGAGCTGCTTCCAAAATCCCGCGTCATTTTCGCCGATGATTCTGTCTCAACTGCCCGGGCAAAACTCGAAAAACTTGCCGATTATCAAAGCGATCCCTATTCGGCGTTGAAAGTGATCGGTTCACTTAACGCTCACCGACTGCTGCTCCCGACAGCCGACCAACCATTCGGAGCGTTTCTTTCCGACGAACAGCACCTATTTTTGGACAGTCGGTTAAAAAATACCGTCACAATCCTCTACGGAGCACCCGGTAGCGGCAAGAGTACCCTGCTCATACGCAAGGCAGTCGCAGAAGTACTCAATGATCCGAGCTGCAAAATAGTAATGATCACGCCTACGTTGTTGGCAGGAGATCTCCTTCGCAATCAACTCATTTCGCTGATGGAGTACGGTGCCTTTACGATCCCCCTTGATTCGATCGCCTTTTATACTCCGCACCCCTCAGAAGCGTTGGAGGAGTTGAAACTTTTTGAAGACTCGGATATCATCATGTGTGATGATTCCTGCCGATTGGACGATTCGTTAATCGATAGGCTTAAAAAGCAGAGGGGAGAACGTTGGCTTGTGCTCTCAAGCGACAGCGAGCCCGGTAGTCTTGAAAATACGTTTTTTCTTCTCAACCGCTACCGCTCGACCGAGCGTATCTCAACTTTGCAATGTTCGAAAGAACATGTTTTGTTTGTATGTCTCTCGGCCTTGCGTAAGCGCCTGTTGGATACTCCAAAGCACGCTATTATCGTTGTTCTCCCCGAATCCGAAATGCTCGTTTCATTTAAAAAAGCCATTGATGAGTATCTGGCGCTTAACTGCCGTATTCTGACATCCGATTTTAGTCTGCAGTATCAAAATCTTGACGATCTGCTTCTTTCCACAGCCGAAAACATCAGCGGAATAAACATTCCTCATCTTTTTCTTGTCCTTCCGGAAAACTCCGATGACTATACGTTTGAGCTAAGCCGCGCATCAGATACGGCCACTATAATCTTTTTTTCAAATCCTCACGGAGAGAACGATGCAAAAGATCATCAAAAGTGATGCGGAGTGGCGCGAGCTATTAAGTCCCGAAGTCTATGCCGTTACCAGAGGACACGGAACCGAGCCTCCCTTCAGCGGCAAATATGCCTCTTTCAAAGGGGATGGCATCTACACGTGTGCCTGCTGCGGTACGCCGCTGTTTGATTCAAACGCCAAGTTTGATTCGGGAACCGGGTGGCCAAGCTATGATCGCCCTATCAAGGACGGCGTTATCAGCGAAAAACGCGACACCGGGCACGGCATGATTCGAACCGAAGTTCTGTGTGCGATATGCGACGCCCATCTGGGACATGTTTTTCCCGACGGCCCCGCAACGACAGGGATGCGTTACTGCATCAATTCCGTTTGCCTCAACTTTATACCACGAATACAGGAGTCTTAATTGCGTACCCTACTTGCTTTATTGTTTACCTCTCTTCTTGCCTTCGGCGCAGCCAATCCGCGTGTTTTGCTTCAAACGACGCAAGGTGACGTCACGCTGGAGCTTTATCCGAATGTTGCCCCTATGGCCGTTGAAAACTTTACGACCCATGTCAAAAACGGCTATTACAACGGCCTGACGTTCCACCGGATCATCAAAAACTTCATGATTCAAGGCGGTGATCCGACCGGTACGGGTGCGGGCGGCGAATCGATCTGGAAAAAACCGTTCAAAGACGAATTCAAATCCGGAGTCGTTTTTGACAAGGCGGGGATTTTAGCCATGGCCAATGCGGGGCCGCGTACCAACGGAAGCCAGTTTTTCATCACGACTGCTCCTACGCCGTGGCTTAACGGCTATCACACGATTTTCGGACGCGTCGTGCAGGGAATGGATACGATCGCCAAACTCAACAATATCGCCACAAACGGTCAAAGAGGCGGCGATCGTCCGCTCCAGAGCCAAAAAATCCTCAAGGCGACTCTCCTACCCTGATTTTGGGCTTGTGTCTTCTCTGCAAGGTTACGGAAGTCCTCCGTAACCTTTCTGTAATATTTTCGTAATCGTTATGTAATATAATTGCGTTTTCCATTCCCACATTTAACGTATGGAGTTTTAATGTTCTCTCGCGACAACCTCTTTTTCGGCGGTATCTTTGTTATAGCCACCGCATTGTTTATGGTTTGGGGATTTAATTATCTCGAAAACAATCATTCCCTCTTTGTCCTCGCCACCTTATTCGGGATTTTTATGGCATTTAACATCGGCGGTAACGATGTTGCCAATTCATTCGGCACCAGTGTCGGCGCCAAAACTCTCACCGTCAAACAGGCATTGATTATCGCCGCTATTTTCGAGCTCAGCGGTGCGATGCTCGCGGGGGCGGAAGTTACCAATACCATCCGCAAAGGAATCGTTGATCTCTCCGCCATGGATTTCGATCCGATGCTTCTTGTCTTCGTTATGATGGGATCGCTTCTCTCGGCAGCCACATGGCTGCTGTTCGCCTCTATGAAAGGCTACCCGGTATCGACTACCCACTCAATCGTCGGCGGTGTATTGGGCGGTTCTATTGCGCTCGGATACGTGACCATGAGTCAGGGGGAAAGCGTATTCGGTCTCGTCCACTGGGATCAGATCGTAAAAATCGCCATCAGCTGGGTCGTCTCTCCGATACTGGGAGGTATTGCATCGTACGCAATCTACTGGTATCTCAAAAAATACATCCTCGATTACAACGATACCGTCCAAGCGCATATCGACGGAATCAAAGAACAGCTTGCATCTTTGAAAGCAGCGCACAATGAAGAAACGGCGGATGCAGAAGAACAAGCCCGTTATGAAGAGCAGGTGCATGAGCTGAACCGTCTTAAAAAGAAATCGAACGCGTTTTACGCCCTCCGTACCCATGCTCCGCTCGTTGCCGCTTTCGGAGTGGCAATGATCGCCAGCATGCTCCTGTTCAAAGGTCTTAAGCACGCCAATCTCGGCTTTAACGAAACGCAGATTTTCCTGCTGATCGCGACGTTCTCTACCCTTACCTACGGTATCGTATTTGCGATCGTCAAAGTGATGCACAAAGATACGCCGCACAAAGCGACAATGCGTCTGTTCAGCATGCTGCAGGTTCTTACGGCATCCGCGTTCGCCTTCAGCCACGGGGCTAACGACATAGCGAATGCCATCGGGCCGTTTGCCGCGATTATCGATATTCTCGCAACGGGGCAAATCAATGCCGAATCCGCGGTTCCCGTTGCGGCTATGGTTACCTTCGGAATCGCGCTGGTTGCCGGGCTCTGGTTTATCGGAAAAGAGGTTATCGATACCGTCGGCAGCCGCATTACCGAAATTTTCCCGGTCACCGGATTTGCGGCCGAGCTGGGTGCGACGTTTATCATCATGCTCGCAACCGTCCTCGGAATCCCGGTTTCCTCGACCCATATTCTTGTCGGCGCCATCATCGGTATCGGCATGCTTAACCGCAATGCAAACTGGGCACTCATGAAGCCCATTGCTCTGGCATGGGTCATCACCCTTCCTGCGGCCGCAAGTATGGCTGCGATCTTCTTCCTTCTTCTCAAAATTGCATTCGGCTACTAAGCCGAACGCGAAATCCAGCCGCACGCTACTTTCTTGTTCTTGTTTCCATCACAATAAGTGTCCGCAATATAAACGGATGATCAAACGCTCGGAAAAGTATTCAAATGATTGCATGCAAGAGGGACAGCTGTCGTATAAGAAAGCGGATTGGCCGCAAACACAATAGCCTAAAACGGGAGAAAGAGATGCACAAAGGGGTTATTTTTGCAATTTGCCCAGTGCATCCAAAATACTTTGCTGTTTCGCGGTATCTACCGGAGTCTCATTCGATATGAACATGTAGAGTTCAACACGGCGGTTTTTGGCCCGGTTCGATTCGTTTGTATTGGCTGCAATCGGCTGAGCCGAACCGAATCCGGCGGCTGAGAGCCGTTCAGCGGCAACGCCGTTTTGGATCAGCGCACGCACCACCGCTTCAGCCCTGCGGTTGGACAATTCCAGATTGTCGCGATGAACGGAACCTGCCGGAACAGGAGAATCATCCGTATACCCCCGCACCGATACCTGTACGCTCGGAGGAAGGGTATTAAGAAGATCAGCTATCCGCTTGACAAAGAGATTCATATCCTCATTCTCAAGCGTCACGCTTGAGCCTCGAAACGGTATTGTAGCGGGAAGTTTCAGCAATACGCCATCCATCGCCTGATCGAGTGCGCCGTCGCCCATCGATGCTTTTTGAAGCTCGGATTGTATGTTGGAAATCGATTCCATTATTTCCTGATTGACAGAAGGGGTCTGCTCAAGCACCGCTCCACCATCCGATACCGGCATCGTGCCGCTTGATTGTCCCGACGCATCGGAATCCGTTTTGGTTTCGCTGACCATATCGACGACAGGATTGACCGATTCGGGGACAGGTGCGTAGTCGTAAATTTTAACAAATTCTTCTTTGACCGCTTTGACTTTCTCTTTGTTTACCGAAGACAACGCATACAGGGCAATAAATAAAGCGAGCAATAAACTGAAAAAGTCGGCAAACGGAACCGCCCATTTTTCTCCGGGCGGACATTCGGCCTTTTTACACTTCTTTTTCCCCATCTGGTTATCCGTTAGTTAAATTGACTGTGTTTCTCTTCCGCCGGCGAAAGGAAGTTGAGAAGTTTTGCTTCAAGAGTGCGCGGGTTATCGCCGTGGACGATCCCGATAATCCCTTCAAGCATCATTTTTTGTTCTTTGACAATGTGGTGCGATTTGGCTTTCATTTTGTTACCCATAGGCCCAAGCAATACGTATGCCGAGAAAATCCCCGTCACGGTTGCAGTGAACGCTCCGGCGATGCCGGCTGCCATGGCTGCGGGGTCGTCGAGTTTTTGAAGTGCAAGGATCAATCCCATAACTGCCCCGACAAGCCCCATAACCGGTGATGTTTCACCCGCTACGATCCAGTAGTGGGCGCATCCGTGATAATATTCTTCCGTCTCTTCGATGACCAATTCGAGCGCTTCGGAGATGGTGTCGACTTCATTCCCGTCAACCGCCATGCTAAGACCCTGCTTTAGAAACTCGTTATCGATATTCATGACCTTTTGTTCCAGCGACAGCAACCCGTCCCGTCGCGCCATAACGGCTAAACTGATGATCTCTTTGATTCTGTCTTCGAGATTGACAGGAGATTTTTTAAAGACCATACCCACATTTTTAAAAGCGCCGCGAACATATTCTCCATCCGTTCCTACCATCGCCGCGAACATTGCCGTCGGAAAAATGATAATGAGCGATGAAATATGGATAAGGTGAAGCGGATTTCCCCCTTCCAGTACATCTCCGACCGAAAGAGAGGTTATCGCCAATACTATCCCTAAGACAACCGTTAAATCCATCCGCACACCCTCACTTTTATCAAATCACATCTATTCTGATTATTATTTTTGCAATAATTGTACCCATAAAAACTTTTAAAAAGTCATGGACTATATCGGCGAAAAAATGAATAAATGATTTTAATCGCAATCATTAAGAAAATTCCGCTTCCCATACTCGCCACGATGAATGCATAATATTCATCGTGCGTGATTGCTCCGGCACCGAATCCGAGTGTCGCAATCGCCACCGTAAACGTCAATGGCATCGAATCGCTCAGTGAAAAAAGGACCGTATTTTTAAATCCGAAATATCCTCCGTACGCCACAAACGAACTAACCAGACGTATCCCGATTATGGCTCCGGCAATTGCCAGTGCCAGCTTCAGGATCTTCGGATCAGTAAACGCGTCCAGCGACAGCGTCGATCCTACGTGAATGAAAAAGATCGGCACCAGAAAACCGAATCCGAAGGAGGAGAGTTTTTCGGGGAGTTCCGTTTTGTGTTTGAAATAGGTGGCAATAAACATGCCCGCCAAAAAAGCTCCCAATACAACATCGATTTTGAGATAGAGCATCACCCCGACCATGATAAACATCAGCGCCATGGAAAAACGAACATCCTGATCTTTGCCGTCTTCATGAGGCATAATGAGCGTCTTAAGCCCCGGATACCACCAGAACAGAATCCGTATCCCTTTGAAAAAGAGGACGAATCCGATCAAAAAGGCAATCAGCCCTCCCAACGTAAAGGCGAATTCGCGGTTGTACCCGTATTCAAGACCGCCGCTAAGAATCGTCAATGCCATGATACTGACCAGCTCGCCGATGATCCCGATGTTCAGCGCCAGAGCCAGCCACGGCTCGTTTTTGCCGTATTCTTTGACCAATGCCATCAACATCCCGAGCGAAAAGATCGGGAATGCGACCAGATAGACGGCGTTCAGATCAAAATAAACAAAGAGAGCAAGCGAACATCCGTACAGCATCACGAAATAAATCAGCGTTCGGCGCAGCAGCGATTTTTTTTCAAAACCGAACGCTTTAAGATTGACTTCCATACCGGCCAAAAACATCAGGTACAAAAATCCGACCTTTGCAATGATTTTAAAAATCTCATTTTCGACGAGAAATCCGAAATAGGCAGCCACACTCCCCAACAGGATTTCAACGACGACAACAGGGATACGGGTCACACGGGATAAAAACGGAGAAAGGAGGACCAAAAGCGAGAGAGTTATAATAACAACGGTATTACTCATACATTATCCCTGCAACGCTTCCCAGACACGTATTGCCTGAACATGCTCTTTGACATCGTGAACCCGGACAACCGACGCGCCTTCTTCAATCGCTTTGAGATGAACCGCGAGAGTTCCCGGCAGCCGTTCACCGATCGGGCAAGGATAGAGGCCGTTGATCAGCGACTTGCGGCTTGCCCCCACCAGCAAAGGTTTACCCAGACGTAAAAAATGCTTTTGATGGGTAATCAACGCCAGATTGTCTTCCAGCCGCTTTCCAAATCCGATTCCGCAATCAAGAAGAATGTCGGTGATTCCGAAACGCTCCGCTTTCTCGATCCGGTCACGGAAAAAAATCTCCACATCGTGCAAAACCGAACCGTACGAAGGATTTTCCTGCATCGTTTTAGGGTCTCCAAGCATGTGCATGATGACGGCCGTAGCGTTGTATTCACCGCACAAGCGTGCAACCTCATCGTTAGCCAGACCTGTGATGTCATTGACGATAGCAAACCCTTTTTCCAAAGCGTAGGCGATTACCTTGGGTTCATAGCTGTCCAGGCTCAAACGGACTTTTTCATAGATTTTTTCTTCGTAAAGAAGATCGATAATCGCAGAGAGGCGGGCTAGTTCTTCTTCGGCGCTCACGCTATCGCTGCCGGGGCGGCTCGATACTCCGCCCAAATCGATCATATCCGCCCCGTCTTCGATCATCTGTTGTATCCGGAGCAATGCCGCTTCCCCCTGAAAACGGCTATCCTTGTGAAAACTGTCGTCGTTGGCGTTGACAATCCCCATGACGGAGACACTCTTTTTCACACCGAGGCGCAAAAAACTCTCCAACTCGCTTGAGAGCTGCTTTAATCCGAACGGTTGCGCTTTTTCTTTTTGGATCAGCATTTTGAGTTGGCGCTCATTGGCGATCAGCAGTGCATCGACACGCGGAACCGATGCGGTGACGGTTCCTCGCGGAACGGCAAGATCCGCCCCCACACTCAGGGCATCTTGTTTGAGGATATTAGCCGCTCCGACATGAAGATCGGCAATTTTGATCGCATGAGCCGTCCCCTTGTCCGCCATAATGGCTATGCCGCCCGTATCAACGCCGAGTTTTTGAAGTTCACGGTGTAAATCGGTCGTATTGGAGAGTCTCTCAACGTGCACGTTTCACCTCTTTCAGAAAATTCATCAGCACCATGACCAGCACGCTTTGCGTCCGTGCGTTGAGTTCCAGCAGCCGCAATGCCTTCTCAAACCCTTCCAACTGAAGGGAAGTCAGGCTAAGACGTTCCACATGAACCGCTTGATAAGCAAGCTGCTCGATCAATGCTTTGGCATCATGTTTTTTGAGCCGTTCATGCTCTTTTACGAAGCTAAACATCGCCGCAAGATCCAACTTGCCCAGCTCAATTGCAAGGGGTTGGTAATTGCGGGCATTTCTCTCCTGTGTCAGGCTCAGACGTGATCGTACCGTCGGCAAAAAAGTGCTTTTGTTGGGGGCTAGAAGGATAAAGACGATATTGCGGGGAGGCTCTTCGAGGATTTTTAACAAGGCGTTCTGGGCCGGCACGGTAAAACTTTTGGCCCCGAGAATAAGCGTTTTGGTATTTGCCTCGCTTTTATATGCTTCGGCAATGACCTCTTTGGCATCTTCGATCTTGAAATCATCGCACAAAAAAGTAACGCAGCGCAGGGGATGCAGCGATTCTTCGATCTCTTTGGACCGCTCTTCAATCTGCTCCGTGATTAGGATCCCGCCCCGTTCATTCGTGAACATCGATCTCCCCGAATAAAAGTGCCCCGAGCGTTTTGTCAAACAACCGGTACATCTGTAACAGCTTAATGTCAATCAGAGGATCGAACGAACGAAGACGAATCGCGTTTTGAAAGCTTTCGTCCATAATCCACAAGAGGCTGTTACTGCTGCGTTTGGCGATATCGGAACGCCGTTCGTCCCCTTTGCCGATATACCAGAAAAAATATTCCCCTTTGAAGGTGATATCGAGCATATCGGTAAGGGTATCGATCGCTTCGCCGCCGCTGATGTGGTCGTAGTGCGGGAAAAGAGCATCAATACAAACAATAGGAATCATCGGACGTTCTTGAAGGCGTTTGTTCAGCGACGACGTGATGTAATGGGCAAACCATTTACGATCGTGATCGGTGATGAGAACAATGCTTTTACCTTCCATCACCTGCTCTAAAGCATTGGCCGTAGCGGGTGTCCACTCGAACCGCTGCTCTTCGAACCAGCTCATCGCCGCTCCTTCGGAGCGGATCGATTCCAATGTCCATTGATCGAAACGGCGCACTATTGATCCAACGAATAAGCGCTGTGCAGTGATCGCACGGCAAGCTCCGCGTATTTTTCGTCAATAACCATAGACACTTTGATCTCCGACGTGGAGATCATCATGATGTTGATGTTTTCGGCTGCCATCGTCTGGAACGCTTTGGCCGCAACGCCCGTATGCGATTTCATCCCGACACCGACGATGGAAACTTTACAGATTTTCTCATCGTAGCTCGCTTCGCTGATTTCGCCTTCGGAAATAAACGTCTCAACCACTTTTTTCGCATCGATCAGCTCGGTTTTGGGAACGGTAAAGTCAAGGTTGGTTTTGCCGTCGTGGCCGAGGGTTTGGATAATCATATCGATGTTGACGCTGTTGTCGGCCAAACGGGTAAAGATATCCGACGCGATTCCCGGACGGTCGATGACGCCCGAGAGGGAAACGCGTGCCTGGTTTTTATCGAGTGCGATACCGCTGACAAGTGGTTTTTCCATAATATTCTCTTCCTTTGTAATAAGTGTCCCTTCCGCATTGCTGAAACTGGAGCGGGTGACCAGATTGACATTGAGTTTTTTAGCCAATTCGACGGAGCGATTTTGGAGAACTTTTGCTCCGAGTGAAGCGAGTTCGAGCATCTCGTCATAACTGATTTTATCCATTTTACGCGCTTTAGGCTCGATACGCGGATCGGTCGTATAGATACCGTCGACATCGGTATAGATTTCGCACAAATCGGCTTCGAGCGCACCCGCGATCGCTACGGCGGAGAGGTCTGAACCCCCACGGCCGAGCGTCGTGACATTGCCCTCTTCACTTACACCCTGAAACCCGGCCACGACAACGACTTTGCCACTTGCAAGCTCGGCGTGCATGGAAGCGGGATCGATTGTTTCGATTCGGGCTTTGGTATGGATACTGTCCGTCACGATTCCGGCTTTACGGCCGCTCATCGAAACCGCTTTGTGTCCCATCGCGTTCAGCGCGATTGACAGCAGCGCGGCAGTCACCCGCTCGCCCGAGCTAAGCAGCATATCGACTTCGCGGCGTTCAGGCGAATCGGTATAGTGTTCGGCATAGGCGATCAGTTTGTTGGTCTCGCCGCTCATTGCCGACACGACAACAACCACTTGATGCCCCTCCTCGAGGGTTTTGGAAACACGGTTGGCAACGTTTTGGATCCGTTCGAGATCCCCGACGCTTGTCCCGCCGAATTTTTGTACGATTAGCATTACAGATACCCCTTGGCTCTAAAATGGGAGACAACTTGTTCGTAGACCGTTTTTTTGAAATGGGCGATGTGGTCAAAAAGTTCATCAATACCGACGAAGCGATACGCTTTGAATTCGGGATGTTTCGTATCCAAGTCGATCTTCGCCCCCTGCTTTAAGCGGACCAGATAGTAACGCTGTTTCTGTCCCGCATACGGCGCCATTTTGGCCGCGACATGAGGAGGAAAATCATAGGCGATCCACTCGGGATACTCGGCGATGATCTCCACTTTTTTTGTCCCTATTTCCTCTTTGAGTTCACGAAACAGGGCTTCTTCGCTCGATTCCCCTTCGTCAATCCCCCCTTGCGGAAACTGCCATACCCCTTCCAAGTCGGTACGTTCGGCGATAAATATCTGCTTTGTTTCGGGATAATCGCTCGAAACAATAATCGCCGCAACATTCGGCCGGTAGAACAAATTTTGTGTCATTCACCATCTTTTACATTTTTTTGAGGGGATATTGTAAACTATTCGCTATTAAAAAACTATAATTGCATCATGCTTTTATACATACACATCCCTTTTTGCGACAGTAAATGCTCCTACTGTGCGTTTAATTCCTATGTCGACAAGTTTTCGCTGCGCAAAGATTATATGGATGCCCTGCTGATGCAACTGCCTCATGAGCTCGAACGATTCGGTGTCTCTTCCGAAAATCGTATCGAAACGGTTTTCATTGGCGGCGGTACCCCATCAACCGTGGAGCCTTCGCTGTATCGCCCTTTGTTTGAGTCCATAGCCCCTTTTTTAGCCGAGGACGTCGAAATCACTTCCGAAGCCAATCCCAACAGCGCGACACGCGAATGGCTGGAGGGGATGTACGCCCTCGGAGTAAACCGCCTCAGTTTCGGTGTGCAAAGCTTCGACGACGCGAAGCTCCGGACTCTCGGACGCGCCCACAATACCGCCCATGCGCTGCAAGCGATTCGAAACGCGGCCGACATCGGCTTCAAACACCTCTCGATCGATCTTATCTACGGTGTCGAGGGCGACACACAGGAACTTTTAGAGAGGGATACCGATACGGCATTTTCCCTCCCGATCGATCATATCAGTCTGTATGCCCTCACTATCGAAGAGGCGACGGCCTTCGAAAAAACCCCCGAAAAAGCACAAGAGCGGCTGGAACTGACCCATTGGCTTTTCAACCGTATCGCCGAACAGGGATTCGAGCAGTACGAAATTTCCAATTTCGGGAAATACCGCTCACGCCACAATCTGGGATACTGGGAGCACAAGCCCTACATCGGGCTCGGATGCGGTGCCGTCGGTTTTTTGAACATTCAGCGCTTTTATCCTTCTAACAGCGTCGAGGGCTACATTGCCGATCCCCTCTTTGTCCATGCCGAAGCACTAAGCGACAGCGACCTGCTCAGTGAAAAACTCTTTTTGGGATTTCGAAGCTGCGTCGGAGTCGATGAGACCATCTTGAATGCGCGGCAAAAAAAGCAGGCCGATCTGCTCTGCACGGCGGAACTGCTCGTATATCGAAACGGCCGTTATTTCAATACCGATTTTCTTCTCGCCGACGAAATCGCGCTGAGGGTTGAAGGGTTTTAAACTTTGTTTGGATAAAATCTGCGGATTATTACATTATTTTAGGATTACGCTATGTTTGGAATGGGTCTGGGTGAAATATTAATCATCATTATTATTGCCGTGTTGTTTTTAGGGCCGGACAAACTTCCTACAACGATGGTCGAAATCGCTAAGTTTTTCCGAAGTGTCAAAGGAACAGTTAGTTCTGCCCGTGCAACGCTGGAAGAGGAGATGAAACTCTCCGAAATCAAAGAAAAAGCGCTTGATTATAAAAAAGAACTGACCGATGCAAGCGCCGAGCTTGAACGCCTCACCAACGTCACCGAAATCGGAAGCGAACTCACTTCCGTCAAAAATGACCTCAACCTCGACACGCCCAAAGCCGCCCCTGCAGCGCCCAAAGAACCCGAAGTAATTACCTTTGCCCCTAAAGCCAAAGAAACCAAACCTGCTGAAACCAAAGAAGAGAATGCCTGATGTTTGACGATTTAAAACCCCATTTAGCCGAACTCCGTAAACGACTCGGTATCAGTGTCGCCACTGTTATCGTGATGTTTTTCGTTATGTTCAACTTTCATGAGCCTATTATGTCGTGGATGACGCAACCGCTCAACGACGCTCTGGCAGAAGTGGCCAAAATCTCCAAAAATGCCGCGCAAGGGATGGTGACGACGACACAAGTCGGCGGAACTTTTTTTGTTGCGATGAAAGTCTCGTTTTTCGCAGGACTTTTGGCGTCCCTTCCAATCGTCCTTGCTCAAATCTGGCTGTTTGTCGCCCCGGGATTGTATGAGAATGAAAAGAAAATGCTCTATCCGTTCATTTTCGGCGGAACCATCATGTTCGTTGCAGGGGCGCTGTTCGCCTATTACGTCGTCACCCCTTTCGGCTTTAGCTTCCTGATCGCGTTCGGAGCCTTTGAATTTGTCCCGCTAATCAATATCGAAGATTACATCGACTTTTTTGCAAAAATCATGTTCGGATTCGGCCTCGCGTTCGAACTTCCGGTTATCTGCTATTTCCTTGCCCTCCTTGGGTTGATCGACGACCGCATGATGACCGGATTTTTCCGCTATGCGATTGTTTTGATTTTCATCGTTTCGGCCATTTTGACGCCGCCGGATGTCCTGACGCAGATTTTGATGGCGATTCCGCTGACCCTTTTGTACGGTATTTCGATTCTTATCGTCCGTGCCGTCAATCCGGCCCCGAAAGAAGAACCCTACATCGCCGAAGATGAAGAAGAGACGATTGACTGATCGCCATCCTCTTCTGACGTCCAGCTACGACTATGAGCTCCCCGAAGAGCTTATAGCCGCATTCCCCGTCTCCCCGCGCGAACATGCCAAACTGCTCGTCTACAATCGCGACGACCGATCCATCACCCATACCCGCTTCGACAAAATCGATGACTTCCTGCCCGAAAACTGCGCGATTGTTTTCAACGATACCAAAGTGATCAAAGCCCGTCTTTACGGGCATAAAGCATCGGGAGGTGCGATAGAGCTGCTGATTAACCGCCCTCTGGACGCCTATCGGATCAACGTCTACGTCCGAGGACGGGTCAAGGAAGGGACCAAGCTTGTATTTGACCGCGATCTTGCCGCCACCGTCCTAAAACTGCACGATGACGGCTCACGGGAAGTCGAATTTTTTCTCAATGGCCAACGGCTTCGGTTTGAAGAGCTTCTGCCGCTGCTTGACGAGATCGGCCATATTCCCCTTCCCCCTTATCTCGGACGCGAAGACAACAGCGAAGACGAACGGGAATACCAGAGCGTTTTCGCGCGCCGCGAGGGTGCGGTAGCCGCTCCCACCGCGTCGCTTCATTTCAGCGACGCATTGTTTGACGCCGTCTGTGCGCGCCATCCTCACGCCTTCGTCACTCTGCATGTGGGATCGGGAACCTTCAAACCGGTCGAAGCCGAGATCATTACCGATCATCCGATGCACTCGGAATACTTTCACATCGCTCAAGACGCATATGACCTGATCCACGGCGACTTGCCGCTGCTGTGCGTCGGGACCACGTCGACGCGGACAGTCGAATACCATGTCCGAACCGGCGAACGAGAGGGGGAAGCCAACCTCTTCTTGCATCCGAACAATCCTCCCCAAAGGGTCGATTATCTGCTGACGAATTTTCACCTTCCGCAATCGACGCTGTTGATGCTCGTGGCGTCGTTCGTCGGCGTCGAAGAGACGCATCGTATCTACGCCGAAGCGATTGATCAAAAATACCGCTTTTTTTCGTACGGCGATGCCATGCTTATACTCTAAATTACTCTCGATTATGATAAAATAGTGATATTCCTTTCCAAGGCATCATCATGGATAAAATTAACCGCAGAAATTTTTTAGGCGCCGGCCTTATTTTAGGCGCCTCTACCCTTTTGGGCAAAGAAACCCCGAAAAAAATCATCACAAGCTCGACTGAATACGTCCCTCCCGTGATCGCATTCCCGGAGAAAAAACCGCTCAAAGTCATCTCCGACCGTCCGCCCCTGCTTGAGTCGCCGCGCGATATTTTCACGCAGGCCATCACTCCAAACGATCAGTTCTTCGTCCGATGGCATATGCCGGATATTCCGACGTACATCGATCTAAACGGCTTTCGTCTGGAAGTCAAAGGGTCGGTTGAAACCCCTCTGTCGCTTAGCATTGACGATCTGAAAGCGAAATTCGAGCCTGTAGAGATCACCTCCGTCCTCCAATGCGGCGGAAACAGCCGTAAATACTACGCCGCTACTGGTCAGGCGACCCACGGCGTACAATGGGGCCACGGAGCCATGGGCTGCGCCGTATGGAAAGGGGTGCGTCTCAAAGACATTCTCGAACGTGCCGGCGTCAAAGGGACGGCAAAATGGGTCGGCGTCAACGGCCTGGAAAAACCGGCCATGGACGCAACGCCAAAATTTTTCCGCGAAATGGCGATCGATGAGGCCCTCAGCGGCGAACTGATCGTCGCGTATGAAATGAACGGCGAAGATTTGCCGTATCTCAACGGGTTCCCTCTGCGCCTCGTCATCCCGGGACATTTCTCCGACAGCTGGGTTAAAATGCTCTCGGAAATCACTGTATTTGACGAATACCAAAACAGCTTTTTCATGGATGTCGCGTATACCGTTCCTGACAACGACTGCGAATGCGTCGTCTCGGGAAGCGATTTCGAGTACAAGCGCAAACCGATTGCCGCGATGAAAGTCAAATCGGTCATCGGCTACCCTACCCCGAATACCGTCATCAAAAAAGGTTCCCGCGTCAAAGTGACCGGCGTTGCCTTCGATCAGGGAAAAGGGATTAAAGAAGTCATGATCTCCGTCGACGGCGGCAAACACTGGAGTTCTACCGTACTGCAAAAAGACTACGGCAAATACGCTTACCGCCAGTGGGCCTATGAATGGGAACCCAAAGCAAAAGGGGAATACACCATCATGGTGCGTGCCATCAACCGCATCGGAAACATCCAGCCGCAAGCCGATGAGATCGGCTGGAATGCCGGCGGATATCAATACAACGCCGTTGACGCCGTCAACGTGAAAATCGTGTAAGGAGCCTATTTATGAAAAAACTACTCGCAACCGCCCTACTCCTTGCATCCACGGTACTTTTTGCACAAGTCGCCAAACCGATCGAGATGCCTTACGTCGATTATCCCATGGTCAAAGGAGACCATGACGAAGTGGTGCAGCAATACTGCCTTATCTGCCACTCGTGGGGATACATTCTCAATCAAGGGAAAAAGAGCCGTCCGTACTGGAGCGGAACCGTTCAGAAAATGGTCAACGAATTCAAGGCCCCTATCGGCAAAGAAGATCAGCAGATCATCATCAACTACCTCGTCAAACACTACGGGTATGAGAGTACGGCTCAGCACTAAGAGCCGTCTCTACACCACATTCACCCTCCCGTTTCGCACCTCGACTGCCCCGCTGAGTTCCGCTTCGAATATCTCGCTTGGAAATTTTGCCATTGCCTCTTCATACGTCGGTGCCTTTCGGCAAAATGCGATAAACGGCGTATCGGCCATCGCCTGATGCGATACCCGGCTGACCTGGGCGACAAAACAATCTATGTCTTCGATTGCAGTGGCTTTCCCCTCTGCCACAAGACGATGAGTCGCTATACTTTCTCTAAGACGATGCGGCAGGACATAGATCGGTTTGCCCATCGCCAGCGCATACTCGACACTGCGCATACTCCCGCTCCCGATATCGGCTTCGGCTACGATCAACGCCAATCCCAATGCCACAACGATCTCATTGCGAACGACGAAACTCCATTCGCGTGCCGCGAATCCGGGCTCAAACGGGCTTATGCTAAGGCCATGTGTCTCTATTGAGCGTATCAGCTCCGCATTTGCGGCCGGATACGCGATATCGATGCCGCAAGGGAGGACGGCAACGGTGCTGGCGGCCCCCGATCCTTCGTGGGCGATACGGTCAACCCCCATCGCCGCGCCGCTGATGATCGTCATGCCCGACATGGAAAGTTTTTTGGAAAGCTCAAACGTCATGGATCGTGTGTAGGGATTCGGGCGCCGTGTGCCGACAATGGAGATTTTAGGGCGGCTTAAAAGCTGCAGCGACCCGCGGTAATAAAGCTGCTCAGGATACCGTTTCATCGATTCCAGTTCAGGAATCACCGTGGATACGGTTGCGAACATAGGCCCTCTTTTATCTGTTTGGCGTATACTATAACCAAAAAAAAAGCAATATAAAAAGTTATGTCAGATTGTCAGATTTGATCGATCCGTACCAATCGGACTTCGCTCAGCAGCTCTTTGGATTCTCTCAGAGCGCGAATCGTGTCAGGACGCGGGTGACCGATTGCCACCGCACTTCCGTGGCGTTTGGCTTTTGCCACCGCTTCGCGAATTTGTTTTTTAACATTCACAACCCCGCTTTGGTGATCGAGGAAAACGTCCCGTCCGATGTAGCGTACGCCGTTTTTGAACGAGGCTGCCGGGGCTTTTGTTTGGGCAGTAGTACGGCTGTCGACAAAAGTGATCCCCTCTTTTTTCATGACACGGATCAACCGTTCCATCGCTTCGCCATCCGCCGTAAATTTTGATCCGGTATGATTGTTTATGTAACGAACGTTCGGGTAGAGCTGCTTGAGGTTGGCTATCCGCTTTGCCATCTCCTCCTCGGTAGTTTCACTTCGCATCGTCGCAGGTTCTTCGTCATCAAAATGTTCTGCTTCAAGCGGTAAATGGACCATATAACCGCTCTCTCCCCGTGCCAGTTCCGCCGATTTCGGATGTCTTGGGCTGGGAGGAAGAAACGACATTACCAGAGGCAGCCCGGTTGAGCGAATCGATTTGACGTCGCGTTCATACGAGACGTCGTCGATGATGATAACCAGTTTGGCTTCGCTCCCTTCGGGAACTTTGGGACGGATATACGAAGGGGGCGGAGGCGCTTTTGCGTCTTTTGGAGCGTATTCGTGCTGAGGCTTGAGCGCTCCGGCCGGACGCTCCTGATCGAGAATTGTCTGCAATTCCTGTTTCAGCCGCTGTATCTCTTTTTCCTGTTCGCTCGCTTTCAGATCGGCTCGTGTCGCCGGCCCCTCGTCAATCGACGTAATCAATTTGATCTCTTCTATGAGCTGTTTGGTTTGTTCGCGTTCTCGGGACAGTTCACCTTCGAGTTGATTAAATCCGATAAAGTAGCCGATGGACATCGCGATGATAACCAGACAGAGTACCGCAATGGAAAGTCCGATACGTTTAAGCCAGATACGGGGAAAAGGGAAAAGAGGTTTATGCATGCAAGGGAAAGCCCCTTTCGTAAGCTGTGGGGCGAGCGCCCCGGAGAATTAGTTTTTGCTTTGGTCGACGATTTTGTTTTTCGCAATCCACGGCATCATCGTGCGCAGTTTAACGCCCGTTTGCTCGATCAATGACGCACGTGCGTTTGCACGTTCAGCGTTCATACGCGGATAACCCGCCTGACCTTCAAGAATGAAATCTTTTGCGAAACGGCCGTCTTGGATCTCTTTGAGGATCTCTTTCATCGCCGCTTTTGATTCCGCGTTGATAACACGTTTACCAGAAACGTAGTCACCGTATTCTGCGGTGTTGGAGATTGAATAACGCATATCCGCGATTCCGCCCTCGAACATCAAATCAACGATCAGTTTCAACTCGTGAAGACACTCGAAGTAGGCAAGCTCAGGAGCGTATCCCGCTTCGGTCAATGTTTCGAACCCTGCTTGTACCAATGAAGCCGCACCGCCGCAAAGAACCGCTTGTTCTCCGAAAAGGTCGGTTTCAGTTTCGTCTTTGAACGTTGTTTCGATGATCGCCGTACGTCCGCCGCCGATCGCAGAAGCGTATGAAAGAGCCAATTCTTTGGTTGTGCCGCTCGGGTTTTGTCCGACCGCGATCAAATCAGGAATCCCGCCGCCGCGAACGAATTCTGAACGTACGGTATGACCCGGAGCTTTTGGAGCGATCATCGTTACGTTGATGTCTGAACGTGGGTGAATACGTCCGTAGTGAATGTTAAACCCGTGGCCAAATGCGATGGTCGCGCCGTTTTTGAGGTTCGGTTCAATCTCGTTTTTGTAGATTTCAGCCTGATTTTCATCCGGAAGAAGGATCATAACAACGTCAGCGTAAGCCGATGCTTCCGCAACGGTCATAACTTTGAACCCTTTGGCTTCCGCTTTTGCCCATGAGCTACCCTCTTTACGAAGACCGATAACTACTTCAACGCCGCTGTCGCGAAGGTTTTCTGCGTGTGCGTGACCTTGTGATCCAAAACCGATCATTGCCACTTTTTTGCTTTTGATGAGTTCGATATTACAATCTTTGTCGTAGTAGACGTTCAATGCCATGAAGGTATCCTTAGAGTAAGCTCATAGGCTTAAAATTTCGCGAATTATACTCCATTTTTGCATAAACAAAAATTAGTGGAGGCTTATACTGCTCTGCTAAATCGTCCCGTAAGAGTCTGTGAACGATCGCATGCTACAATTCACCCAAAAAACGGAATACCCTGTCATGAAAAAGTTCAACCTTTTTAAAGAGATCGTCGTCATTGCCAAAGACGATTTTTTGCGTGCCGCAAACTCCGGCAAACGCTTCGCTATAACCTATAAGGGAGGGATCGAATACGAACCGTTTGCACCCGAACTCATCTCCATTTATGAAGGTTCAATTCCTCCTCTCTCCCCGCTGAGTACGACAACCAGCCGTCCGATCCCTTCGATGCTCGGCGACGCCTACCGGATTGTTGAAGACGATGAGCGTATTTTGATCAAAGCCGTCGGAGCGTGGCAAAGTATCATCGGATGGAACCGACTGCGCGCCTTGTACGATGATACGACGGGAGACGGCATCGACCGGTTTTCGGACAAAGAACTCGAAACAATCGGATGGCATGCAACGGAGTTCAACATCTCCTACCGCGAAATCGTCGAGCAGTTTGAAGAAAAATGCGAAGGAGTGTTACTCTGTATCGAGCAGGAAGAACCGTATCAGTTCAGCGGCATGGGATTCGTATTTGACATCGACAGTGCCCGGAATCTCGGATTTGAGTATTGCGCGGCAACAATCAAAGAGAAATTGGAAAACGATGAGGATTTCGCCACGCTAAGCGACGATGAAGAGGAAGCGGCACTATATTTTAAGATACCGCTCTAAAATAATCTTTGCCGAGAGCGAATCGATCCGCCCGTCGCGCTTGTAGCGGATTTCCCCCCGCATCAGCGCTTCGGCTTCTTGCGAACTGTTGGCTTCGTCCTGATACGCGATCTCTCCGGCAAAATCGACCAGATTCATAAAGTGCGCTACCCGTCGGCGCATCTCATCCTCGCTCGTGCTTCCCATCGGAATGCCGATCACAACCGTTTGCGTTTCGTATTCATTCAATACTTTTTTGACATCATTGGCGGCTTGATTGCGGTTTTTCCGCTCGATGGCCGGAAGCGGCGTTACTATGCCGTTGCCGTAGCTGAGCGCCAGCCCGATGCGCTTCAGCCCCAGATCGATCGCGATAATAGCCCCCATCATTTTCCCAGACAAAACTGCCCGAACATCTTGTCGAACATCTCGTCAAGCTCATACGGACGGCTTAGGGAGGCCACGGAGCGGATCGCGCGGTTGATATGAAACGAAAAGAACTCCAATTCGCCGTCGTGAAGCGGTTCATGCGCATCGTCGATCGCGGCCAGCGCCTCGGAAACGGCGCTGATCTGACGTTGAGAAATCAGCATCATCTCTTCGCTTTCGTTGTCATGGTCCATGTGAACGGCCAACGCATCCACCAGCGGCTGCGTCTGCTCTTTGCAGCTGAGGCGGATCGGAGCATAGGCTGCGAGAATCTTGGCGTCGAAACGTTCGGCCAAATCGGCTTTGTTGAGCACGCAGATAAACGGCTTCTCCTCGCGGTGCCGCTCGATCAAATCGATAATGGCACGGTCTTCATCGTCGATCACACGGCTTGAATCGAACAAGGATATGACGATATCGGCATTTTCGATAGCGGCGATGGAGCGTTCGATCCCGATCTTTTCGATCTCATCTCCGGCAGCTCGGATTCCTGCCGTATCCACAAGACGGATCAGGTGGGTACCGATGCGCACCTGCTCCTCGATCGTATCACGGGTTGTTCCGGCAATGTCGCTCACAATTGCCCGTTCGTAATCGAGCAGTGCGTTGAGCAGCGAACTTTTCCCCACGTTGGGTTTGCCGATGATCGCGACGCGATACCCTTGCATCAGTCCGCTGCGGCGACGGCTGGCTTCGAGCGTGCGCGAAAGGTCCGTTTTAATCCGAGTGAGTTTGGCGACGATTTGATCGACAACGTCTTCGGGCAAATCTTCTTCCGCGTAATCGATCACGACTTCGGAATAGGCAAGGATTTCCAGCAGCGAATCGCGGATTGTTTCAACGTATCCGCGCAATTCCCCTTTCATCTGGCGTGCCAGAATCCGCGCGGCATCGTCGCTTTTGGCTTCGATCAGCGAGGCGATCGCTTCGGCCTGCGTCAGATCCAGCCGTCCGTTCAAAAATGCCCGCTTGCTGAATTCACCCGGCTCTGCCAACCGTGCACCCGCAACCAGAGCGCTTCGCAAAATTTTCTCCGCGACAATAAGTCCGCCGTGGCATTGGAACTCTACAACCTCTTCCCCGGTAAAACTGCGGGGAGCCTGAAAATAAATAAGGATCGCTTCGTCAATCAGGCTGCCGGACGCTTCATATAAGGGAGAAAGGGTCGCGTACCGGGGCAAAAGAGTATCTCGACGGGAAAGTTTGAGGGCGATGGCGAGGGCCTTTTCGCCGCTAAGACGGATAATAGCGATGGAGCCCACACCGTGGGCGGTGGCGATCGCAGCAATAGTCTCGTTCATCAATATTCGTGGTAACTGTTGATGACGATGAACTTGCCGCCGTCACGGGTTGAGCGGATAGCAACGTAGCGGTCAGGATAGCGCTCCCTGAGCTGTTTGAGCGCGATCTGCACGAGAACGCCGTCAAGCACTTTTGTCTGGGCCCGCCCTTCATGGTCGATCATGTCGCAGACTCCCACGAGATAACGGGCGATCGATTCTTCCTGATTTTTCAAAAATTCGGCGATCTCCAGACGCAATTGCATTCCGTACACTGCATTGATCCAGTTGAAAAGCATATAAGAGAGCGCTTTGTAGCGATACCCCTCTTTGCCGATCATCAGTGCCGCATCGGGGCCGGTAAATTCGATCAGAAGGGTATTCTCATCGTATACGCTGACCTGCACGTCATCGATATCGAAACAGATATCCCTGAACAGCTCGTTTATCTGGATTTTGACTTCATCGGCACACTCCTGCGCTGAAAGCTGATCGTAGTACCCTTCTTCGCCGAAATCGTCTTCCTGTTCGTAAAACTTCTCATCCAAAACGACCTCTTCAGGTTCCAAAGCAGGCTCATACACGGATTCGGAAGATTCTTTCGAGAAGGTTTCGGGTGAGGAAGAGAGGGGGGAAGTGGCGGATGGGGTCGATTGGGGAAGATTGGCAACAATGATCGCCGATTTTTTGAACATCCCCAGAATCCCTTTGGAAGGGAAACGGATGATCTCAACCTGCAATGCGGTGACGGAGCATCCGAACTCCGAAGCCGCCTTGGCATAGGCTAGTTCAAGTGTCGGCGCTTCAATCTTTTTCATGATGTTTTTCCGCAAGATGGGCATCATGACGAACCGCACGCGCCGCTTCAAACTGTTTGTTGACCAAATACTGCTGCGCGATCGAGAAGATATTGTTCACGAACCAATACAGTACAAGCCCTGCGGGGAAGGTAAAGAAGAAGAACGTAAAAATAAGCGGCAGGAATTTGAAAATTTTCTCCTGCAGCGGATCGGTAAAGTTGCTCGGCGTAATTTTCTGCTGATAGTACATCGTCGCACCCATCAGGATCGGAAGGATGTAATACGGGTCCATTCTTGAGAGGTCGGTAACCCACAGCATCCACGGAGCCCCCTGCAATTCTACGGCGTTAAGCAATACGCGGTAAATCGCAAAGAAAACCGGAATCTGAAGCAATAACGGCAAACATCCGCCCAGCGGGTTGGCGCCGTGTTTTTTGTACATTTCCATCACGGCCGCGTTCATGCGCGCAGGATCACCTTTGTATTTTTCCTGTACCTCTTTGATCCGCGGAGCGATCTCTTTGATCTTCTGCATCGATACCATCCCTTTGTGCGTCAAAGGGTAGAGGAAAATACGGATAATGATGGTCAGCGCGATGATCGCCCATCCCCAGTTTCCGAAAATGCCGTGGAGCCACATCAGCACTTTAAAAATCGGAGTAGCGACAAACGTAAACCATCCGAATTCGATCGCATTGACCAGAACCGGATCAATCGCCTGAAGGGTTTTGTATTCTTTGGGACCGATATAACCGTTGAACGTGAAATTGGTGTTCCCTTCCAGATAGGTGACAGGATTGTTATTGACATCGCGTTCGACGGTTACCTGAGTCGATTTGTCAAATCCGTACATGATCGTCGCGTAATACTGATCAAACGCAGAGGCAAGATGAACGTCACTGAAAATCGCTCTGCCTTCGACATCGCCGTCTTCAAAAATAGTCGTAAGGTTATCGCCCGAATAGACCATTCCCCCGACAACCGTCATGATTTGCTCGATGATCTGCGGATGTTGTCCCAGATAAACGAAGTAGCGTTTTTCATTCGAAAGTGCGATTTTCGCATCGTAATGGCCGTCGCTGTAGAACGTCAGCGTTTTCGTGACGGTCACGCCCGGAAGGTTTTGAGTCAAAACGACGGCCGATTTGCCGTTTTCTCCCAACGTCATGCTGTTGACGTTGGCGGTGTAAGGAGTTTTTACGGCGATCTCATTCAGCGCTTCGTCGGCGAAACGGATGTAAAGCGGTTTAGCACCGACGGCAGACACCAGCTCGGAAAGTTTTCCGTCTTGGTTGTTGTGCTTTTGATTGCTCAGCACCACGGACGATATACGTCCGAGCGTATCGATTTTAAGGGTAAATTCTTTGGCCGATACGGTCGTAAGCGTATCGGTCGTCGTAGTCGAAACAATCGATGTGGCATTGTTCTCGGTTACCGCAGCGGTTTGCGTTACGGTATTTTGAACGGCAACAGCTTCTTTTGAAACCGCGGTGGCATTCTTTTCGGTATTCGGAGTTTCAGGGGGAAATACGGTCGTGTAACCGATAAAAAACAAAAACGATAATGCAACGGCAACGAGGAGCCGCTGGTTCGGGGTAAACTTTTCTAGCACTGGGACCCTTTAAACTTAAAATTTTTGATCAGAAAATAATTCTGTTGATATGGAACAAACCAGTATTTTATCGTATTTATGGAGAGTTCTGAGGGCTTTATCGCCGGTTTGCGGATAATCGGATAATCAATGCCGCCGCGAAAAAGTTGATTGCATCGGACGATGCGCAAAAATGTTGAACCGAAAGCACGGGGAAGAGTGTTGCACTCGAACTGCCATAACGCGTATTCCGAGCATGAGGGATAATGGCGGCACGAACCTCGTGTCACCAGAGAGAAGGAGTGCCGGTAGAGCCAAAGAAGTTTAAGAAAGAAGCTTCTTATTATCATCTGTCCCACACAAAGCACCTGTCCGTTTCAAAACATAGTTGCAGTCACGCCGCACACTCTCATATGGGGCCTCAAACAAAGCACCCTTGGCGACGAAGACGTACCATCCGTCCTGTACATCGGCTGAAAATTCGGCGAAAAGGGCACGAAGGCGTCTTTTGCACCGGTTTCTCACGACTGCGTTACCGACTTTTTTACTGGCGGTATATCCGACTTTTTTTTCTCCCTTGATCGGGAGATAAAACAGCGCCATCGAAGTGCTGTGAGCACTTTTTCCGCGCTGATAGACTCGCTGAAACTCGCTGTGGAGTTTAAGCATCGAAAAGCCGTTTACACAGCCAATCGTTTTCTACCTTTTGCACGACGAGCGTTCAATACACGGCGGCCATTTTTTGTCGCCATACGAGCACGGAAACCATGTGTACGTTTACGTGGCGTATTATGCGGTTGGTATGTTCTTTTCATAACCATTCCCTTTAGAAAATTTTAGCACGCAATAATAGGGCAATCTTACTTAAAGATCGATTAAGTTTCACAAAAGCTTCTTTAAACCGGGATTCTCACGGTTTCAAAAATTCCCGCAAGGTGGGCATTACCGTCTGCCCCTGGGGTGCCGTGTCGAGCTGAATTGCCGTTTTGAGCTTCATATGGCAGTCGCGGCATTCACGGATTACGGCGTGTTCGGCAACCCGCGCCCCTTCGATTTTGGCGATCGGATGGCAGGCGAAACAATCGCTGCCGCATTCGGCCATTTTGGAGGGGTTGGCGCTGTGGCATTTGATGCAGGTTGTCATCGGTTTGTGCCTCAGATCCGTATCGATCGTCTTGAGAAGTGCGGGATGACAGCTCATGCAGTCCCCCGTGCACGCCCACGCTGACACCGATAATACCAAGAAGAGCGCAATCGTTTTCATGGCGCCATTATGACACAGCAACGGTAATCTCGTCCTCTTTTGCATCAAACGCCACGGAAGAACCTTCATCTACCTCTCCGCCGAGGATCAGGTCGGCCAGTCGGTCTTCGACGATCTCGTACAATGCCCGCTTCAACGGACGCGCTCCGTAGACCGGATCGAATCCCGCCTGCGCGATAAGGCGTTTGGCATCGTCACTCAGCGTCAGAGTGATGTCGCGTTCTTCGACCTTCGCCGCGATCTCTTTGAAGAACAGATCGACGATGCTCAAAATCTGCGCTTCGCCCAGCGGGTTGAAGACGACGACGTCGTCGAGGCGGTTCAGAAATTCGGGCTTGAAATGGCGTTTGAGTTCGTCTAGCACCAGCCCTTCGAGTTTCTCGTCCCCGTGATGCGCCATGATCTTATCGCTGGCGATGTTGGAGGTGAGGATAATGATCGTGTTGGTGAAATCGACGACGACCCCTTTGTTGTCGGTCAATCGCCCGTCATCAAGTACCTGCAACAAGACGTTAAAGACATCGGGATGCGCTTTTTCGACCTCATCGAACAAAATAACGCTGTAGGGCTTGCGGCGGACCGCTTCGGTGAGCTGTCCCCCCTCTTCGAATCCGACATACCCCGGAGGCGCTCCGACGAGGCGCGATACGGCATGTTTTTCCATGTATTCGGACATGTCGATGCGGATCATCGATTCGCTGCTGTCGAACAAAAACTTCGCCAGCGTTTTGGCCGTCTGCGTTTTCCCGACTCCGGTAGGCCCGAGGAACAAAAACGATCCGATCGGACGGCTTTTATCCGAAAGCCCCGCTTTGTTGCGTTTGATCGCGCGGGCAACGGCATGGGTCGCTTTCTCCTGTCCGACGACCTCGAGATTCAGCTCCTCTTCGATGTGAAGGATTTTCTCTTTTTCGCTCTGGAGCATTTTGGTGACCGGAATTTTCGTCCAGCGGCTCACCACACCTGCGATCGAGGCTTCATCAACGCTGTTTTTCAGCAGCGTTCCCGCACGCTGCATCTCTTTCCACCGCTCCTGAAGCGCTTTTTCTTCATCGAAAAGTTTAGGAATCTGGCCGTATTCGATCTCGGCGGCTTTGTTGAAGTCGGCCGATTGTTTCGCCGATTCCGCTTCGCGCCGTTTGGCTTCGATCTCGGCTTTGATTTTGGATATTTTCTCAAACACCTCTTTTTCATGGGCGAACTGCACTTCCAAAGTCCGACGTTCTTCGCTCACGTCGGCAAGCTCTTTTTCGATCTCTTCGAGCCGCTTGGTGTTGGCGGCCGATTCTTCCATCTTCAGCGCTTCTTTTTCGACGTGCAGCGTTGTTTGCTGACGCTTGACTCCTGCCAGTGCGTTCGGTTCCGATTCGATCTGCATCTTGAGCTCGGCCGCCGCTTCGTCGATCAGATCGATCGCTTTATCCGGGAGAAAACGGTCGTTAATGTAGCGTTCTGAGAGCTTGGCCGCCGCAACGAGCGCGGCATCGGTGATCGTGACGCTGTGATGCGCTTCAAGACGTTCTTTAAGGCCCCGCAAGATTTGCAAAGACTGATTGACGCTCGGCTCTTCCACGTGCACCGGCTGAAACCGGCGCTGCAATGCCGCGTCTTTTTCGAAATATTTGCGATACTCTTTAAGGGTGGTAGCCCCTATCGTATGCAGTTCACCCCGTGCAAGCGCCGGTTTGAGAATGTTCGCCGCATCCATAGACCCCTCAGACGCTCCCGCTCCGACGATGGTATGAATCTCGTCGATGAAAAGGATGATGTTCGCACTCTTTTTCACCTCATCCACGACCGCTTTCAGGCGATCTTCGAATTCGCCGCGGTACTTGGCCCCCGCGATCAGAGCGCTCATGTCCAACGCAATGACCTTTTTGTTTTGGAGGCTCAGCGGCACTTCTTTGTTCACGATCCGCTGCGCCAACCCTTCGACGAGCGCCGTTTTACCGACCCCCGGCTCTCCTAGGAGAATCGGATTGTTTTTTGTTTTGCGAATGAGGATCTGCATCATTCGGCTGATCTCCTCGTCCCGTCCGATCACGGGAGAGAGTTTCCCCTCTACCGCTTCACGAGTGAGGTCGATCCCGTATTTGGCAAGAGACTCCAGATTTTCATCGGCGGTTTGAGATTCGATCTTTTGCCCCGCCCGGGACGCTTCGAACGTCTTGGCCAACTCGCGCAAATCGACGTATTTTCCCAAAATCGATTGGAACGGGTCATTTTGGAGATTGGCGACGATATAGGTGTCGATGGCCAAAAAAGTATCGCCGTTTTTTGCCATCTCTCCGGCACTGACCTCGAGCGAATGGGCGAAATTGCGAGAGAGGCGGATCGTCTCTTTGGTCACATGCGAAGCGCTGGGCAACTTGTTCGCCGTGCTTTTGACATCGAGTTCGATGGCTGTTTTGTCGATGCTCATTTTGTTCAGCATCTGGTTGAGGGGCGAATTGCTGTTGGCAAGGAGCGCCCAGAGAAAATGGATCGGTTCGACTTCACTGTTTTTATTGTGCAAGGCCAACGAGATCGAAGATTCGATCATCTCGGTCATTTGGTGGGTTAGTTTTTCAAAAATATTCTGCATTGTAAAAATCCTTTAGTTGAGTTAGGGAAATTATAATACTTTGAGTCTAATGTTGTCAAGTATATTAAATCAATGCGCTTATAGTATCACTGCGGATACCAGTCCGATGGCTCCGCCGAATACCCCGCCCCAGACTACGAGCCAGCCCAAATGCTCTTTCATCAGCGTATGGAGCATCTCTTTGACCATCATCGGCGTCAACTCTGCCAGCCGCGTTTCCACGATCGATTCGATCGATTTTGCCAGATCGGGGCTCCCCGCATGCAGATGTTTGTTCAACGCGTTCAGGAACGACTCGCTTTGGGAGATCTCGATGGTCGAGGCTTTGATCCTTTTGACAAACGGTTCTTTGAGCTTGTCGATCACGACATCGCCTCCGAACATTCCCAGCATCGACCCCAAAGGCGAATCCATGACGCTGCGCACCAAAGCGTTGTAAGCGGGGGTAAAATCGGTCTGCTCGATGATCGGTGTCAGGTCGATCGAGCGCTCGTTCGATCGGACGAACGATTCGATCTTGTCGGGGGTAAAAAACTGTTCCATGATCAATGTTTTGATTGCGTTGCGGATCGATTCAAACCGATCGAGTATGATGCCCGATCCGTAAAGAAACGGTACTTTTTCAAACAGCATGTGAATGGCCAGCTGGTTCGTGAGCGCACCCGAGAGGGCAAATAACCCCGCCATCCGCAGCGCTTCGCCCAACATCCCCTCTATGGCATACGAAAATCCCGTTACTCCGAGTGCAACGATATTGGTCATCCATCCTTTATCCATGTGCCAAGCTCCTCTTATTAATACGATAATTATACAAAAATAGCTAAAGTTCGGGAAAAAAGAGAGCCAAGATGATTTACCGCACGATACACTCATTGCTCCAAACCCACGATACCGGCACCATTGAAGGGGCGGTCAATGCCGCCTTGGAACGCAGCGACGAGGCCCCGATATGGAAGCAAAAAACCCTTCCCTACGTTCAGGCCGTTCTCAGCGTCCTGATCCCGCTTCGGGATCAAAAGCTGCTGTTCGATCCCGAAGGAAACGCTCACGACACCCTTACACCCGAGCTTTTTTTGCGCTGGTGCGATCTGCTCAGCCTCAAGACACTCGCATTTACGTTAGCCAAAAGCAACGAAGCGGGCTCTCTGGTACGAACCAAAGTAGCCGCAAACCAAGCTGCACGCTATCGCCCCGTCGATTTGGAAATCCTGGGAAAATACCTGAGCGACTGCAGCGTCAATCTTGACGATGAATGGGTCGATTTTCCGATTACCAACTATAATCTTCACATCGGAATCACGTCGCTGATCGCCAAAATACTCAAAGAGGAACACTAATGCAAGAGATTCAACCGCTAAAAGTGAACAGCTATCTCGCACACGAAGAGATCAAATCGACTCTTGAAAACGTCGAGTTCATCATCATGGCCGCCCCTTCCATGATGGCCCCTCCTGCGCTGCCGATCCATTTTACCATCATTCTCAATACCTCCGATCCCATCCCCGAAGAGATCAAACCCCACATCGTCGAGAAGTTCTGCCGCGAACACGGCATTACCTCCACGAGCGACCTGATCTTCGAAGCCGGACGCATCGCGTTTGCAATGACGGCGCAGAATACGCCGATGCCACGGCACCTGATCGATCCGGCCGAAGCAAATATGATTCCATGGGTTTCGTTGCAGATTATTGATTTTTTAGGGGATGCGGAAGGATTTAAAGAGGCCAAAGACGGCCTCAGCGGATGGAGCTATAGCCACAATTAGCGGCTGCACATCCCCTCTATTTCTTCCACACTCTTGGCTATCATTGCCGATAAATTCTCGCAGCCGTCATCGGTGACGAGAATGTCGTCTTCGATACGGATGCCGATCCCGCGGTATTTTTCCTCCACCGATTCGTCATCGGCACGGAAATAAAGCCCCGGCTCGATCGTCATCACCATCCCCGCTTCAAAAGCCAACGCTTCCCCTGCTTCATCCACATACGGACACGGATCGTGTACATCCAATCCCATCCAATGCCCGATACCGTGCGGAGAATATTTTTTATGCTCTTTGGCTTCCATCAACGCATCGCGTTCACCGCTTAAAACCCCCAAATCTATCAACGCATCGCACAGCAGTTCTTCGCTGTAGGTTTGGAGCCAATCGCGTTTAACCCCCGGCTTGATCGCTTCGATAACGCGAAGCTGTACCTCCAATACCGCATTATAGACCTCACGCTGTGCCTCGCTGAACTTTCCATTGATCGGAAAGGTGCGGGTGATGTCGCTCGCATAGAGTTCTACCTCACACGCGGCATCAATCAATACGAGTTCCCCATCTCGAAGTTCATCGCGGTTATCGACATAGTGCAGAGTATTGGCATTGTTACCTCCGGCTACAATCGTTCCGTAGGCTTCGGTATGTCCGCCGCCGTTAACGAAAACATACGCCATTTCCGCCTGCAGCTGATACTCCTTCATCCCCGCGCGAGAGCGTTTCATGGCGATATGATGGGCATCTGCCGTCAATGCGACGGCTCTGCGGATCGTTTCGATCTCTTCAGGAGCTTTAATGAGACGCATGGAGCGGATCAGATGGGTAATATCGCGAAAGGAGCGGATGTGGCGTTTAACACCGCGCGTTTCGCGCAGTAATCTGGCTGCCAACTTGGCTTCGCTCAACGCTTCTGAATCGTCAAAGAGATCGATATAGAGATTCACATGTTCACGCAAAATATCTTTGATTTGATCCGGGAAGTCTTTAATGTTACGGACGTCGTCGACATCAAAACGCTCTTTGGCTTTCTCGATGCCGTGTCGCGCACCGTTCCAAAGCGCGTATTGTTCATCATTCGCTTCCACATACAGTATCGTTTTCGTCTCGTTGTGCGTTTTAATCAAAACCAATAACGAATTGCTTTCATCAAAGCCGGTAAGATAGTAAAAATCGCTATTTTGGCGGTAGGGATGTTCGGTATCGTTCGATCGCAGCGCAGGCATCGCTGCGGTAACGATTGCGACACCTTCTTCCATCAGGTCGAGAAGTTTAGTGCGGCGGTTAAAAAAGTGTGTCTCATTCATGACGATATTGTGCCATAAAAAGGGGAGGATTCCGCCTCCTTGGAGGCGGAACAGAAGGGTTTAGAAATTACGTTCGAGAAGTTTGTCGACTTTGAGAATCGTGATGATCCGGTCAGCCTGTTTGCCGACGCCGTCGATCAGGCTTTCCTCTTCCGAGATCGTTTCGGGAGCCGGCCCCACGTCGCGTTTGGGAAGGCGGATCGCTTCGGTCAAGCGGTCGATCACGAATCCCGCCACGTCATCGCCGTTTTTCATGACGATAAAACGGGTCTCTTCGGTGTGCTTGATCATCTCCAAGCCGAAACGGGACCGCAGGTCGATCAGCGGAATGACCGAACCGCGTAGATTGAATACCCCAAGGATGTACGCGGGCGTTTGCGGAACGCGGGTCCATGAAATCGGTTTGATGATCTCTTGAATGCTCAAAATGGGTACCGAAAACTCTTCGTCACCCACGATGAAACCGACCAGTTGAATCACTTCATCGATTTTGATATCGTCTCCGGCGAGGGTTTTGTGCTGTTTGTTGATGATTTGTTGGAGTTTTTCGCTCATGGTTATAGCCCCTCGTTAAACTTGATATTACGTTTGACAACATTCATCAGGTATTCAGGAGAATACGGTTTGGTGATGTATTCGATCATTCCCGATTCGACTCCGCGCATCCGGTCGGCTTTGCCCGAACGCGACGTGACGGCGATCAACGGAAGGTTTTTATATTTGTTGTATTTTTTGATCTCGCTGGCGAGGGTGTATCCGTCCATCCGAGGCATTTCGATATCGATCAGCATACCGTCAAACGAATGGTCACCCTGTTTGAGGACGTTCAACGCTTCGACGCCGTCGACGGCTTCGACCAATGTGATTCCCATCGGTTCAAGCGCTTTGCGCATGATCGTACGGTCCGTTTTCGAATCGTCTACGATCATCACGCAATAATCGCTCGGAGACGTTTTGGCACCGGAACGCCCTTTCGCGTCGGACGATTCGTTTCCGACGGTCGATTTGACCGATTTCGCCATCTGCATCAATGCTGCGACATCGACGATCAGCGTTACGCCGCCGTCTCCGCGAATCGTCGCACCGGCGATCCCTTCGATCCCCTTGAGGTATTCGCCAAGGGATTTGATAACGATCTCTTCCTGACCGACGAGCGAATCGACGATAAGGCCGATTTTACTCTCCGCCAGTCCGAGAACCACGACATACGCGTGTTCGCTGTTGTCAAATACCCGCTCGACTTCAAAAATGTCGCCGATGTGGACGAGTGAGAGGACTTCGTCACGCAGCCGCATGACCGAGCGGCTCTCGACCGTGTAAATCTCGTCTTTGCTGATGCGGACGGTTTCAAGAACCGATGCCAACGGAATCGCGTAATACTCTTCCTGCACTCCGACCAACAACGCTTGAATAATCGCAAGCGTAAGAGGGATTTTGAGTTTCATCGACGTACCCTGACCCACTTCGGAGTCGATGTCGATCATGCCGTTGAGCTTTTCGATGTTCGTTTTGACAACGTCCATTCCTACGCCGCGTCCCGATACGCTGGTGACCTGTGCCGCCGTTGAAAAGCCGGGGCGGAAAATGAGGCCGTACGCCTCTTTGTCGCTCATTCCATCGGCTTCTTTTTCGGTGATGATCCCTTTTTCGACCGATTTTGCTTTCAACATATCAGGATCAAGTCCTTTACCGTCATCGATAATCTGGATGACGATGTGGTTACCTTCATGATAGGCTTTGAGCTGAATCGTACCGGTTTCGTTTTTCCCGCCGGCCAAACGTGTTTCAGGCGTTTCGATACCGTGGTCGCACGAGTTTCGGATGATGTGAACAAGCGGATCGCCGATCTCCTCGACGATCGATTTGTCCAGTTCCGTCTCTTCCCCGGTGATCTCCAGTTCGATCTTCTTGTTAAGTTCACGAGAAAGGTCACGGATCATTCGAGGGAATTTATTGAACACTTTACCGATCGGAAGCATCCGCGTCTTCATAACGGCGATCTGCAGATCGGTCGTCACCAAGGAGACGATGGAGACGACCTGATTGAGCTCTTCGAGGAACGCTTCCCCTTCGTACCGCTCTTCAACGTCATCATTGATCTTGATCAGGCGGTTTTTCCCGAGTACGAGTTCCCCGATAAGATTCATCAGGTGGTCAAGACGTTTGACATCGACGCGGATCGTCTGTTCTACCGAACCGCCACCGCGGTTTTCGCCATCTTCTTTGTTTTCGGCGCGGCGCGGAGCCGGTGCCGAAGGAGCCGCTTTGGCCGCAGGTGCGGATTCGGCTTTAGGCTGTGCGGCCGGAGCCGGTGCCGGTGCAGCCGCAGGCGCTGCCGGTTCGGACTCGTCTGATGCTGAAGCTTTTTGCGCCCGTTTGGCGGCATCTTCGGCCTGTCGAACGGCGATCAGACGCTCGATCTCCGCTTCGACTTCCGCTTCGCTCATCCCCGAATAATCGGGTTCTTCTTCACTTTCCGCAGGAGCCGGATTCTTCGCGGCCCGTTTGGCGGCATCTTCGGCTTGTCGCACGGCGATCAGACGCTCGATCTCCGCTTCGACTTCCGCTTCGCTCATCCCCGAATAATCAGGTTCTTCTTCCGTCTGCGCCGGGGCTGCTGCTGCCGGTTCCTCCGCAACGGGTGCGGCAGCAGCGATCGGGGTTCCGCTGGCAGCCGCATCAAGACGGACAACGCACGCACTGACATCAAGCCCGCCGTCAACACCCGTATCTCGAATACGAACCAACAGCGCTTTCATGAGGTCGATCGATTCGAGAATGATGTCCATCACGTCCGCATCGATAACCAGATCACCGTGCCGTGCAAGGTTAAGGATATTTTCCATGTGGTGCGTCAAATGGGTCAATACGTCAAAGTTCAAGAATGAACTGGCCCCTTTGATCGTATGGGCTACCCGGAAAATGCGGTTGAGCAAATCCAGGTCGTCAGGCCGCGATTCGAGTTCGACAAGGTCCTGATCCAACTGTTCGATCAATTCGAACGATTCGACCAAAAAGTCCTGTAATATCTCTTGAAATTCATCCATACCATACACCCCTATTCAATATGCGCGCGCACGACGCGGGCTACTTCATCGTAAAATAAATTGGAATCGAATTTGACGAGATAGGCTTCGCCTCCCGCCTCTTTTCCACGGCTCTCACTGAAATGATCGCTGATGGATGAATTAAAGACGACCGGTATCATTTTAAAACGGCTGTCTGATTTGACCTTGGCCGCGAAATGGAATCCGTCCATCAGCGGCATCTCGATGTCCGAAGCGATCAGGCGGAGTTTCGAGGCAAGAGCGTCGCCGTGTTTTTCATACATCTCTTCCAGAATTCGGATCCCCTGCTCACCGTCGGTCGCTTCGATGACGTCAAATCCCATCTGTTCAAGCGCATCTTTGATAATACGGCGGGCGGTCCCGCTGTCATCCAGCAGCAATACGTAACCCGAAAAGTTGTATTTTCCTTCTTCGAGTTTTCCGCTGGAAGGCTGGAACAGCCCAAGCTCCTGCACAACCCCTTCCAAATCAAGGATCAGCAATACCGCATCGTCTTCGATACGGGTAACTCCCGTAACCTTGGAACCGTCAAGGCCGCCTTGGTTTGAGACGAAAGAGGCAGGCTCGATGTCTTTCCAGTTGATGCGGCGGATCCGTTTGGCTTCGTGAACGACAAAACCGATCAAAATGTTGTTGAACTCGGCGATAATGACCCTTGCGTGTTTGTCCATCTCTTCGGACGATTCGACGCCCATCCATTTGGCCAGATTGACCACGGGGATAACGACGCCGCGCAAATCAAAAATTCCTTCGACAAACGGCGGGACTCCCGGTAGTTCGGTCAATTTCGGATATCGGATGATTTCGCGCACCTTGGCGACGTTCACACCGTATATCCCTTCGTATATCGCATCGCCTTCACGCTTGAATATACGAAAATCGACCAGTTCCATCTCGTTCGAGCCGACTTTTAAAATATCTCCTTGTCCCATCATAGGGGCTCCTTGCGAAAAACTGCTTCGTGCAGTAGCGGCTGATTTTGTGAGGATTGTACACTAAAGTATCTTTCGTTGCAAGCAAAAGCGGCGAGGTTGACGTACTGCAGTCCGGGCAGATTGAAGGTGCGGTTCTGATGGAAATGCCCCTCGATCAACATCTCGGTATCTGCCGTTTTTTGGTGTTTGAGCCGCTTCGAAATCAGCACGTCAAAATGCTCGATCGTTTTGCAATGGTGTTTGCGCTGCATTGCGCGGACAAGTTTTCGGACGATCCAGCCGCCGAGCGCATTGTCGATCATGTGCAGCACTTTCAACACATACGGATTTCGGATAAGCGCCGTATAGGCCTCGTATCCAAACCCCATTGCGCTGTCTCCGTGCGACAAGGCAATCGTTTTTCCCTCAAAAGATGCTATCCACGGCTGTTTGCAGCGGGGAACGACCGTAACCTGCGGAAAAAGCCCGCTCAGCAAAAAATCGTGGTTTCCTTCCAGATAGATGACTTCCATCCGTTTTGAGAGGCGGTTGAGTAATTCTATCCCTTCGGCGTTAAGGGCGTGGGTTGCTTCGATCGGACCGAAAAGAAGATCGAAGACATCCCCCATCAGCACCAGTTGAGACGTTTGAATCTCCCCTTTTTCAAGGGAACGGAGAAAATCGATAAAAGGGGTGCGCCACGGGGCGCAGTGGGCATCAGCGATCAAAATCGCTCCGGGGCGGAGAGTATTAGGGGACATACGCGATTGTGGGAATGCCCAGTGTTTCATCCAATCCCATCATGATGTTGGCATTCACGAGCGCCTGCGAGCTGGCCCCGCGCATCAGATTATCGATGGCGCACATCGCTACCAACGCATTGCCGTGGCGTGCGGCGTAGACATCCGCAAAATTGCTCCCGGATGTCATTTTCGTATGGGGCGGTGTCTGGCGGACTCGGGCAAAAGGCTTGGCGGCATAAAATTCTTCCATCACCGGAAGAGGATCACAGTCGGTTTTCAGCGTCGCATAAACGCATGCGAGCATTCCCCGCGTCATCGGAACCAGCGAAGGGACAAACATCACATTGACCTCGGCACCGCAAAACGCCGATGCATGCTGCTCGATCTCTATTGCATGACGGTGCTTGATAATGTTGTAGCAGTTGATGTTATCGTTGACACTGACGTAATGGACGCTTGCACTGGGCGATTTTCCCGCTCCCGACACACCCGTCTTCGAATCAATGAAGATCGGATGGGAGAGGTCGATATGGTTTAAAAACGGAGCCAGCGCCAGCAGGGTCGCCGTAACGTGGCATCCTGGGTTAGCGATCAGACGGGCCCCCTGTGCGGCTTTGCCGTGGAGTTCGGGAATCGAATAGACAGCATGGGAGAGGTTGTCAATATCCTCGTGTTCGCAGTAGAACGCTTCGTAGTTCTCCGCGCTTAGGCGATAGTCCGCGGAAAGGTCTACGACTTTCACACCCCGTTCAAGAAGCCCTTTGGCCGTTTGCATTGCCGTTTTATGCGGAAGAGCCAGAAAGACGAGTTCGCATGCGGCCGCCGCACGTTCCAGATCGACCTTTTCAACACCAAGGTCACACACGCCCAAAAGGGCGGGATGCAGCTCACTCACCGTAGTGGCACCTTCGGTATTGGCGCAATACGTAAGGGTAAAAACCGGATGGCCGATCAGCATTTTGACGAGTTCGAATCCCGTATAGCCGCTGACGCCGATGATCCCGACGTTAATGGCACTCAAATACGATCTCCTGATATTTGACTTCGATCACTTCGAAGGTTTTTTCGCCGCCGGGAAGACGGGCGCTGAATTCATCCCCTTCTTCATGTCCCAAAAGCGCTCTGGCTAACGGAGAGTTGAACGAGATCAGCCCCATATCCGGGTTGCTTTCGCATCCGCCGACGATTGTGTAGGTTAGCTCTTTGTCAGTGTTCAAATCGCACAATACGACCGTCGAGCCGAAACTGACGCGGGCGTGTTCAAGCTCTGCGGGATCAACGATCTGTGCCCGTGAAATCACATCGCCCAGTTCCGCGATACGGGTACCGATGAACGCCTGCTTTTCGCGTGCGGCATGGTATTCGGAATTTTCTTTCAAATCTCCGTACTCTTTGGCACGTTCGATCTCGGCGTTGACAGCCGGAAGATCGATCGTTTTAAGGGTATTCAGCTCATCGGACAGGCGCTGAAACCCGTATTTGGTCATGGGTTCTTTTTGCTCCACGGTTCACTCCGGTAAAAATTAATCCCCTATTATACCAAACGTGTCTCACTTATCGATGATGCGCAGGTTGTTCGGAGCCTTTTTTGCCGCTTTTTTTTCAACGGCAAAACTTTTCTGCAGCTGTTCGGCAGAGGAAACGGGCGATCCTCTTCCCAGACGGATCACGACAGCGCTCACCCCGAGAAGTTTGAACGTGCACTGAACTCCGTCGCGGTCTTCGGCCACAATACATCCCTGCTCCCGGTCTTTGGAATCGTAAAAATCGCGTACTTCGTCCCCGAAACGGGCTATAAGTTCTTCGACTTCCGCACATATCCGCTCAAACGTATGCGAGTCGTTTAGGCTTACCCCGACGAAAAAATCATCTCCCCCGATATGCCCTTTAAAATATTCCACGGGAAGAAGTTTGTGCATCAATTCGGTAAAAAGCAAAATGACGCGGTCGCCGTTTCGGAATCCGTAGTGGTCGTTGTACGGTTTGAAATGGTTGAAATCAAAATAGCACACCGCGCACTCTTCCCCTGTTTCAAATGCGCGGGAGATGTAGCCGTTGATCATAAAATTGCCCGGCAGTTTCGTCAGGGGATTTTCGTCGCGGGCACGTATGAGGTTACGTTCGTGAATCACGTCGATCATATCGCGGGCGCTCAGATAGCCGATGTAGCGCGACGATTCTACGATCAGTACCCCCGGAGCGTTTTCGCAAAGAGAAAAGAGTTCGATGATCATCTCCAGCGGCGTGGTGAGATCGACGACCGGAACCGGTTCGATATAGGTTTCCAGTACCGAAAGGTTCGAAGAGCGGTTCTGAATCAACGATCGTCCGTACGGGGAATAGATGACCGATTTCAGGCGGTGTTCGTGGATGATGCCCAGCGGATAGTGCATCGCATCGACAACGGGGACCAGAAACATCTCGTCGTCTTGTTTCAACAAATCGAGCAACGATTCCATACTATCGCCGATGACAACGGGTTTGAGATATTCAAGCCGCTTGAGGATGATAACCTGATCTCTTTTGCTCCGTTTGTCTTCAAGTATTTCGTTGGAAGCATGGTGATATTTTGAAGCGATTTGGCCGCAATCGAGCGTCGGACGCTGGATGAAATATCCCTGCACGAGATGGCAGCCGATCTCTTTGCAAACCAGCAGCTCTTTTTCGTTCTCTACCCCCTCGGCGATGACGCTGCAGCCGGTCAGAGTGGCCAGTTTAACCATGTGGCGCGCGAGAAGCTTTTTTTTCGGGTCTTTGTCGATCGATCCCAGAAAAAACCGGTCGATTTTGATGATATTGGGGCTAGTGTGGTAAAGAAGTTTGTATCCCGAATACCCCGTTCCGAAATCATCGATCGCGATGCAGAACCCCTCGTCGGCATAGTGGTCCATCAACTGGGTAAAATGGTCGAAATTGACGATCTCGTTGTGTTCGGAAAGCTCGATGACCATGCTCTTTTGATCGAGACCGTAGCGGCGAAGAATCTGCGACGTATTTCCTTTGGAAAAATCGGTCATATCGAGCAGACGGTTGTCAATGTTGTAAAACAGTTTGAGGTTTTCGAATCCCTCGATCGTGCAGAATTTTGCGATCACCTTTTCCCGAAGTCCCAGATCGAACGTATAAAGGACATTCTCTTCATACAGATGGTCGAAAAACGATTCAATGCTCTCGAATCCGAGGGTATCGGTGCCGCGCAGCAACGCCTCAACGCCGAACGTAACGCCCGAATGGATATCGGCAATCGGCTGAAAGGCCACGTCCAGTACATTGAGGTAATGCTGATATAAGGGGTGCAGAGGTTCCATAAGCAGGAGTATAAACCGCTCATGTCACAAAGAGATTACAATCCGATCCGGCGCAATGCCAGCGAGCACATCGCCAACCCGAAGGTACCCGTTACTCCGACGAAACTCCCCTTTTCCTTGATGCGGGGAAGTTCGGAGGAGCAGATGCAGCTGAAATCGCCCCGAAATTTACGCTTGCGCAGTTCGGCACGGATCTTCGCGGCGAAAGGGTCTCCTTCGGTTTTCCAGATGGAGCGGACCTCGACTTTGGTCGGATCGAGCCGTTTGGCCGAACCGACCGAGCAGATCAGCTTCGGATAGCATTTTTCGATAACGGAGAGCTTGGCTTTCATGTCATCAATCGCATCGAGGACAAGATCAAAGGGTTCAAAATCAAACGCCTCGACCCACTCGGGGGTAATTTTCTCTGCTATCGCGATCACTTCGGGATAGTGGGTTTTGAGTGCTTCAACTTTCAATTCCCCCTCATGTGCTTCGGAATGCATCTGGCGGTTTTGGTTGGAGAGGTCGTAGCGGTCGAAATCGACGATCGTGATGTCACGCACCCCGCTACGATAAAGGCAGTCGAGACAAAAGCTCCCGACGCCACCGACACCCAAAAGAAGGATTTTCGCATTTTGAAGTTTGCCGAACTCCTCCTCGCCGAAAACCAGCTTCGTCCGAACGTGTCTCACAGCCACTCCCGCAGTTTGTGAAGAGTATCGTACGAGGTCATATCCAGTTTGATCGGGCTAATCGAAACCATCCCCTGCTCGATCGCTTCAAAATCACACAGACCGTGGGACTCCCGTTCCGCGCGGGCTTTGAATTCCAGCGGGTGCAGTCCCAGCCAGTAATATTCCAGCCCTCTGGGGTTACGGTGCAAATGCGCATCGTTGGCGTAGTAACGGTAGCCTGCGTACGTGACGGCAAAATTCAATTCCTCTGCATCGTAGGGAATATTGACATTCAGAAATTCCCGCTCGTTCAGCGGAAACTTCCCGTCGAAAATCTTTTGGACCAGATGGCGAATCGCCTGCTTGGCCAAAGCAAAATCCCCTACGGGCTGAGTGAAATCCATCACCTGAGAAATCGCAATGGCCGGAACCCCGTGCAACACCGCTTCCATCGCTCCCGCAGCGGTTCCCGAATAGGTAATGTCTTCACCCATGTTGGAACCTTTGTTGATACCGCTGATGACGAGGTCGGGTTTGCGTTCCTCAAAGATCGAATGAAGCGCCAGATAGACACAGTCGCTGGGAGTACCGTCGTCGAGTTTGTAAAAATCGTCTCCGACGCTGATAAAACTGAGAGGCCGGGTCAGGGTGAGCGAATGCCCGCAAGCTGATTTTTCGGTCGTCGGTGCGACAACGGTGACCCGTCCAAGCCCGTCCAGCGCCTCAATTAACGCCAAAAGTCCCGGCGATTCGTATCCGTCATCATTGGTAATCAGTATCTCTTTCATCCGTGATTCATTTCCTTTTTGTCGATATTACGGGGACGATGAAAAAGCAGTTGAAACTTTCCCGCCGTTCATAGGCGAGAACATACCCATGCTCTTTTAAAATCGCGTCAACGATATACAGCCCCAATCCGAAGCTGTCTTTGGTCGGTTGGTCTTTCGTAAACGGCTCGATGTAATAGGTTAGCGGTTTTTTGAGCGGTTCGCCGAGATTGGCGAAAACGATCTCGTCCCCTTCCATTTCGATATGAACCGTTTTGTCCGGGGAGTACTTGATCGCATTGTCTATCAGGTTTTTGACCGCCGTAACGAACAGCCGGTAATCGGCTTCGATCTTGACCGAAGCACCGATTTTATTTTTGACCGAATCGTAATCCGTCATCGCCGCATCGACCGCACCGTCGATAATATCGATCAGACGGTACTCTTTTTTCTCCAGATTTTGATTCCCGGAAGTGATCTCCTCGATCAAAGCAAACTCCCCGATCAACGATTCAAGCCGCTCAAATATCCCTGCGAAGCGCCCTTTTTGTTTCTCGTCGGAGAGCATCGTGGCGGCAATCCGTCCCTTGGCAATCGGCGTTTTTAGTTCATGCATGATATTACGCAGAAAAAGGGTGCGCGATTCGATGAGGGAGCGAATTTTGTTCTGGGTGCTGTCGAGTTCATTGGCGATCAAAGCGATTTCGTCGCTTCCTCCCATCCGAAAGCTCACCCCCATGTCTCCTTCCCCGAAACGGGCGATCTGTTTTCGGAGGCGCCGCAGCGGACGAAGGCGATAGATGATCAAAATAAAAGAGACGCCGAGGATTGCCATGATCGTCCCGTATGCCGATAAAAGCGTCACCGGCTGATACGCTTGAACGCTTTGATCTTCTAGCAGCAGGCTGTGGCGGGATGATTCGACCCAAAAATAGATATGTCCGCGGTATTCAATCATCGATGTTATGATCGGCTGAACCGTCTCGGTCTCGAAACTCAGTTCCAGCGAAGCGACGTTTTCAATGGTAGGATCGGGGGTTCCGTCCGTTTTGAGGATCGTCCCCTGTCGGATGATCGTTTCGTATTCTCTTTGATCGTCAATTTCATTGAGTGAATACAACGCGAGATTCGCCTCGAACATCGGCTCGGATATCTGTTTCATCAGGTAGGTATGGTATATCTGGCTGATCAGGGAGTGCTTGGTGAATACGTTATCGATGTGCTTGGCACGGTTGCTCAGATACAGCTGGTAAAACGTGGAGCTTACACTCGTCACCGTCACGGTGAAAGCAAAAAGTACGGTAACGAGAACGGCGTTGTTTTTAAGCATTATTTGAGCAATTTGTAGCCGATCCCGCGGATCGATTCGATCAGGCTTTTATCCCCGAGTTTGTTGCGGATGCGCCCTACCATGACGTCGATGCTTTTGTTGGACGAATCTTCATTGATCGCGCTGACGTTATGGATCAAATCCTCGCGGGACACGACCATCCCCTGTTTTTTGATCATGTAGGAGAGAATCCCGTACTCTGCGTTGGTCAGATCAAGGGGACGGTTTTTGTAGCTGATCTGCATCGCCTCTTCGTTCAGTTTGAAATCGCAGGCGTTTTCGGACGCCACTGCCGCTGCGGCATCATACCGGCGCAATACAGAGTGGATCCGTGCTTCGAGTTCTCTGGGATCGTAGGGTTTTGGAAGATAATCGTCCGCCCCAAGCTCCAGCGCATTGATCTTATCAGTTACATCCGAGCGGGCCGAAGAGATGATGATAGGAACATTCTGCCGCGCGCGGATCGCTTCGCACACTTCCAAGCCGTCCATTCCCGGCAATGTCAAATCCAAAATGACAACATCGAATTTTTCGAGCTTAAGAATGCTCAACGCCTTGAACGGATCGTCTTCCGTCGTCACTTTGAAATCAAACTGTTCCAAAAATTCGGTCAAAATTTCGGCAAGCTCGAGATCGTCTTCGATCATTAATATTTTTACGTTACTCATGGCGCTATTGTAACGCAGCGAGGGTTAATGATTCCCTAACTGATCCACAATGTGACATGGTAGGCGATAAACGCCAGCGAATAGGCGACGATCGTCGTCAACAAAAACAGATAGCCGAAATATTTGATCCCCCCCGCCTCGCGGGTAAACACGACCGATGCGGCCAAGCAGGGCAGATACGTCATAATGACGACCACAAACGCAACCGCCGAGGCGAGCGGAATGTGCTGGCTGATCGCGCTCATCAGCGAATTGTCCGATTCGGTGGCGTCGCCGCCCAGCGAGTACAGAACACCAAGAGTCGAAACGACGACCTCTTTGGCCGCCAATCCCGTCTGAAGCGCGACCGCCATCTTCCAATCAAACCCGAGCGGTGCGAATACCGGTTCGATCGTGTGGCCGATTCGTCCCAGAAAGCTCTGTGCAAGCTGCTCTTCCGCCAGTTTGTTTTCCAACATCGCCACCTCATCCGCCGATGCGGCGGTCTCGATTTTCACGGCATAGACCTCATCCAGAGTCTGATCATTGGGATAGGTACTCAAAAACCATACGAGCATCGATGCCGCGGCGATAAACGTCCCGGCCTTTTTCAGATACATCATCGTTTTGGTGAGGACGGTATGCCAGATCAATTTCACGGAAGGAAGCCGGTATTTGGGCATCTCCATAACGAACGGCTCATCCGCCCCCTTGAACGCCGTCATTTTAAGTACTTTCGCCGCCACAAGCCCGATCATGGCGCCGAGAATATAGATACCGAACAACGCATTTCCGGCCATCTCGGGTCCGAAAAAAGCACCCGTAAACAGAACATACACCGGCAACCTCGCTCCGCAGCTCATAAACCCGATGACAAACAGCGTCAATAAGCGGTCACGGTCGTTTTTGAGAATACGTGCCGACATATACGCCGGAATCGAACACCCAAACCCCGACACGAGAGGAATGAACGACTGGCCGTGAAGGCCGAATTTATGGAAAAAACCGTCCAGCAAAAACGCCACGCGCGACATATACCCTGTCGATTCGAGCAGCGCAATTCCCACGAAAAGAATCACGATATTGGGAATGAAAAGGACAACTGCCCCCACCCCGGCTATGACTCCGTCAACGACGAGAGAACGGATCTCTTCATTGGCTATCGTCCCTCCGACGATCTCGCCGAACCAGACGAAAAACGCATCGATCCAATCCATCGGGATGGAACCGATCTCGAACGTGAGCTGAAACAAAGCCCATATAAAAAAGAGGAAAATGGGAATCCCGAATACGGGATGGATCAACACGCTGTCGATCTTTTCCGTCGTCGTCTTTTTCTCCGGCGCTTTGGGTTTGACCTTGACCGCTTCGGCAATCACCCCGCGGTTAAACGAGAGATACTCTTCGGCAAACGCCTCTTTCATGTCGTCCGTATCGTGATGCAAGAGCACATGACGGTCGGCTTCGATCAGCATCGGCTGCAATTCGGTCCATATCGGATTGTCGTGCAGCACACGATACGTTTTCTTCTCTTTTTGCAACAGGTTGATCGCAATGTTGCGGTTGGAAATGGAGGCTTTGAATTTATGGCGGTTCAGGTATTCGGTGATCGCCTTGATTTCCTCTTCGACCGCTTCGCTAAAAACGAGTTTGGCTTCCTGGGAAGGGGCGTTGAAGACGTCGATGACACGTTCCATCAGCTCTTCCAGCCCCGTTTTGGCCGCAGCCGATACCCGCACGCACGGAATTCCCAGCAGCTGGGAAAGATAAGGGGCATTGATCTCGATCCCCTCGCGGTCGGCTTCATCGCTCATGTTGAGCGCGATAACCATTTTTTTGCTCATGCTCATCAGTTCGGCGGTAAGCTGAAGATTTTTCTCCATGTTGGTCGAATCAAGTACGTTGATGATCAGATCGTAATGCTCATTGACCAAAAAATCGTGGGTTACCCTCTCTTCGATCGAATAATCGGTAAAGGCATACGTTCCGGGCAGATCGACGACCGTGAAATGATACCCTCGGTATTCAAACAATACTTCCGTCTTCTCGACCGTAACGCCCGTAAAATTCCCCACATGCAGCCGCGCGTTGCCGATCGAGTTGATCAGCATACTTTTTCCGACGTTCGGCTGACCGACGAGGGCGATTTTAAGACGTTTGCCGTCCAGACGGCAGGTTTCTTGATTATCGGACATCGGTCACCTCGATCAATTCAGCTTCTTCTTTGCGCAACGCAAGGCTGACGTTTCCCACTTTGATCTCGAACGTGCTTTTGGCCGGAGCGCATTCAAGCATTCTCACTTCGGATCCCTTCATCAATCCGAACGAAAGCAACCTCTGCTTAAGCGCTCCGGTCGCATTGATTTTCACCACGGTGGCAGTGCCCCCCTTGGTACATGCACTCAGCAATGTCATCGTTTCCCCATTCACGTGTAATCCTTTAAAAATTGTAACTCATGCGAGCCAAAAAACGGCTGTATCCGCCGTCCGTTCCCCCATCACCGATATTATTGTTACGATCATCGATTGTCGCATAGCTCATATCGATCCCCAAACGCTCATTGATCTCATAGGTTGCGATCACATCCATTTCTCTCACTTCGGTATTGGAGGGTGCGCTCTTAAACGAACCATACAATGCCGTAAGGCTCAATCCCTCTATCCCTGCACTGGCCATGTCGAGCGCCGCGCTTATCTGATACGCCTTGGCATCTTCCATTCCATCGATCGTCCATTCTTCCATCGACGTCATAAACGGTCCGCCGCCAAATCCATTTGAAAGCGTTTTGCCCTCATCGTTCGATCCGCGGTTATACGCCGCCCCTATGCTCATCGGTCCCGCTTTCAAAGAAACGCCGAGGCCATAGACATTTCCGTCCGATCCGCTGTCGGTTCCCGCTGCGTTTGTCTTTTCGTCGAACGCAGCGTATTGCGCACTGATTTCCAATCCGACCGTTTCATTAAAAGGGATTGCATAGGCGGCATCCGCATAATAAATGTCAGCCACTTTGTCCGCACCGTAATACCATCCCTGCACGGCAAGGTTCTCAACGCTCTCATTCGTCAATCCGATGACCGCCGCCCCGTGACTCCCGTCGGAGAGTTTCTTGAACTCGGAAATATCCTCTCCCGAATCGTACCCCGCCCAGCGCGTTACGTATCCGCCGACGAGCGTTGTCCCCTCGATACCGCTGTAAACGGCGATCGCCGCTTCAAACGTATTCGGATGCATGCGGATGTCGTCGGTATCGGCAAACGGCGTATCGATCAGCTGGCGCCCGATACGCAGGCTGAAATCGTTGGTACTGTAATCGATATAAGCCTCGCCGACATACGCATACGAACCGTTTTTGCTGCTTAAAACATCATAATTGAGTTTATCGCCGCTGCCGCTGGCGAACCCAAGCTTTTCGGAAACATAGGCTCCTGCGCCGAGTTTAATGTCATTCCATGCAGCCGTTTCGTATTTCAAAATACCGCCGACGGCAGTCGTATAAGTATCTTCCGACATTTCATTGTCTTGCGATACATAGACCGTGCGAACCTCTCCGCCCGCTTTACCGGCAGCCGATGTTCCCTCGATCCCCTCTGCGCTCAGCGCGGCAACTGCCGCCAAACTCATCAAAACACTTTTTTTCATTTCGTTACACTTTCATTCGCACACAAAAAATTATTTTGATATGCATTATTAATTTGTAACAAAATGATAATAGCTATCACCTTACATCATGCTTAATATTGATAACCTTTTTCAATTAGCTTCCTTTCCTCCGCTTTGGCTATAATATCGCCTCTTATATAGATATGCAATGCGGGGTAGATATGCAATTTTTATGGCGTTCGGAGTCTCATTTCAATCTGGCAAACCTTTTTACGATGGTGAATATCACCTGCGGTTTGCTGGCTACCTATTTCATTACTCAGGACGCATTCGTCTATGCCGTCATCCTTGCATGGATCGGCGGAGCGTTTGACATATTCGACGGGAAAATCGCCCGCAAGTTCAATCTCTCAAATGAATTCGGGGTACAGCTCGATTCGTTCGCCGACTTTCTGAGTTTCGTGCTTGTTCCGACCTTTTTTATCTTTCAATCCGTCTATGCCGAACTTTCCGGCATACCTCTCGTCGTTGCGTCCGTTGCCTCGATCTACTACGTCATAAGCGGGCTGCGCCGACTGATCCAGTTCAATATCAATGCCGATGCGGGCGAAGTCGCCAAATATTTTACGGGGGTTCCGACACCGCTGGGAGCGATTCTTTTGTGGCTTGTATGGCTCGGATCGGGATTTATCGGATGGATGGGGGTGCTTGCCCTGATGATCGTTATCGGAGCACTGCTCAATTCAAAAGTAAAAATACCGCACCTATAAAAGCATTTCTTCTTCGTCCGTATCCGTTACGGACATCGGAAGCGCCTTTTTGGGTTTCAGCCCAAGCTTACGCATCCCCTCGGCCCGGCGGATCAGGTTCCCTTTTCCGGTAGAGAGTTTGTTCATCGCCGCTTCGTAGCTTTTCTGCGTCCGGCCGATCTGCTCGCCGATCTTCTCCATATCCTCGACAAACGCCACCAGTTTTTCGTACAGCGCTTCGGCTGACGCGGCAATCTCGCGCGCGTTGCGCTCCTGATATTCGCTGCGCCAGATATGTTCGATCGTTCTAAGCGTCACCAGCAGCGTCGAGGGAGAGACGACAACGATGTTCTGCTCGTACGCCGTTTTGAAAAAGGTGTTGTCCTGCTCAAGCGCAAGCAGAAACGCCCCCTCGATCGGCATAAAGAGCAATACGAAATCGAGGGTCTTGACACCGCTGAGCTGTTCGTACCGCTTGGAGCTGAGCCCTTTGATATGCGAATGGATCGAAAGAAGGTGCTGCTTGAGCGCATGAGCGCGTTCCTCGTCGTTCTCGGCACGGATGAACGCATCGTAGGCAACAAGGGAGACTTTTGCGTCGATGATGATGTCTTTGTTTTGCGGCAGATGGACGATCACGTCGGGACGATATTTTTTCCCTTCCTCATTGTTCAGAGTGCTTTGGAGTTCGTATTCATGCCCTTCCCGAAGCCCCGATTCCTCCAAAATCCGCTCAAGAACGATCTCCCCCCAGTTCCCCTGGGTTTTGTTCTCTCCCTTAAGCGCCTGCGTCAGGTTGATCGCGTCTTCGCTGAGCCGCTCGCTCATCGATTTGAGACGGACGATCTCGTCTTTGAGGCTTTGGCGTTCTTTGGCGTCGTGAATGAACTGTTCTTTGCTTTGCGTCGCGAACTGCGCGATCTGTTCGCGGAACGGTTTGAGAAGCAAATCCAGCCCCTTGGCATGGGCTTCGTCGAACGTTTTGGCTTTCTGCTCGAATATCTGCGCCGCCAGCTGCTCGAACTGCAGTTTCATCTGCGCCTTCGCTTCGTCGAGAAGGCGGATTTTCTCCTCAAACCCGCGTGCCGATTCTTCGTGGCGGGTATGCAGCACCGCGTAGTCGCGTTCGAGCGCGTGATACTCTTTTTGCAACGCCTCGCTTTTGTTCTGGAATTCCACGCGCAACGCATGTTCCTGATTCAGGGCCTCTTGCAGCTGTGCCGACTGAGACTGCCACAGCGCGTTTTCCTGCCGGAGACGGCCGTATTGCCATGCCAGTGCGGCGGCTGCAGTGATACTGATTAAAGTAGTTATTTCGTAGATCATGGCGTCATTATAGCCCATAGCGCCTAAGAGGCAAAAAAGATGGCATGCTGTAAGATCGCTTTTATGAAAATCTCTGCCAATGCCCCCTGCCCCTGCCACAGCGGCAAAAAGTACAAACAATGCTGCCAACCCTATCACAAGGGGACCGTTCCCACCACCGCGGTGCTGCTTATGAGAACGCGCTACAGCGCCTACGCACTGGGTCTGGCAGATTACATTATCAAAACGACCCATCCGGACAATCCCGATTTCACCGAAGATCGTGCAGACTGGAAAAAAAGCATCCTCCATTTTTCCCAAAACACCGTATTTGAAGGGTTGAAAATCATCGAATTCATCGACGGAGAAAACGAAGCGTTTGTGACATTTGAAGCTGCGCTCGGAAACTATGCCATGAAAGAGAAAAGCCGTTTTCTCAGAGAGAACGGCCGATGGCTTTATGAGAGTGGAGAATTTCCGCAATAACGGTTATTTGAACGGGTCTGGATTGATAACGAGTTGAAAGCCGATGCCATCGGGAATGTTTTTGAGATACAATTGGGCATGAAAGTTTTTTTCGGATTGATTCTTTTGTTGGTCGGCCTAAACGCTGAAGAAATCGAGGGTTATGCGACGGTAGGGATGGTATCGCACCATTTCGGCACCAAAGACTCGGGAGAACGCTACAACGGCAACCACGACGCCTACGGCGCCGAAATGGTTTACGACAAACGCTTTACCCTCGCCTACCTGCACTTCGTCAATTCCCGTGATAAAGATACCGATATCGTAGTAGCGGGGTATCGCTATGATATTTATAAAGGGTTAGGGATTTACGGCGTCGTCGGATACCAGAAAGGATATTGTTTCGACGGGCTAAAATCGGTCGAATGCACCGAGGGCAAAGATAACGACGGATTTGCATTTCTGCCGATGCTGTATTATCGGCATCAATATTTTACAGTCGACTTCATCACTCAGGGGACGATGGTTGCCTTGAAATTAAATATAAAACTTTTTTAGCACCCCATGATCGTGATGCAATCTTCCCCTTTGGGAATCAGACATAAAAAGGTATACGCTTCATCGCCGATCGTCTCGTAGCTGTGCGGCGCGTTTGCGGGGATATAGAGGATGTCTCCGGCTTTGGCTTCAAAGCTCTCATCACCCACGCGTACCCGTGCGCGGCCGCTGAGAACGAACTGCTCGTGCTCGACCGTATTGGTATGATGCGGCATGTGCCCTCCCGCTTCGATGCTGAAACAGCGCATTGCGAAATTCGGAACCTCTTCAAGCGATAAAAGCATTTGCATGCTGACCCCTTTTCCGGCTTTTTGGGGTGTAGCGGGAACGGCACTGAGTTCTCTACGAATCATTCGGTATCCTTTTTTTTAGCTGCATTATCCCATATTTACGCCTTTCTTGACAACCCCTGAACGGATAGATTATAATGTCGTATCACGTTTCACAAGTAACAACTCCGTATCTTACACATACCACATCTTCTTATTCTAAGGCATTCACCTGATGAGCGATACCACCGCGAAAACTCCCAGAAACAACTCCAAAAATCGTACCCACGTCCCGGTAGAAGGGTTCACGATCGAAGCACTGCGAACCAAAAAACTCGAAGATCTACTCGAGATCGCCAACTCTTTGGGCATCGAAGACCCTAACGAACTCAAACGTCAGGATCTGATCTTCGAAATCCTTAAAACACAGGTTCAGCAGGGAGGGTTCATCCTCTTCACGGGGATTCTGGAAATCATGCAAGACGGCTACGGCTTCTTGCGCGCGGTGGATCAGAGCTTCAGCGATTCGCTCCACGATGCTTATGTTTCCAGCACCCAGATCCGCCGTTTCGCACTGCGTAACGGGGATATCGTCACCGGCCAGGTGCGCGCCCCGAAAGATCAGGAGCGCTACTACGCCCTCCTGAAAGTCGAAGCGATCAACTACCTCCCCCCTGAAGAATCCAAAAAACGTCCTTTGTTCGAAAACCTCACGCCGCTGTATGCGCTGGAGCAGATCAAACTCGAATACCAGCCGACCAAACTGACCGGACGCATGATGGATCTTTTCGCCCCTATCGGTAAAGGGCAGCGCGGACTTATCGTCGCACCTCCCCGTTCGGGTAAAACGGAATTGATGAAAGAAATCGCCCACGGGATCACCAACAACCATCCCGAAATCGAGCTGATGGTTCTGCTGGTCGACGAACGTCCCGAAGAGGTTACCGACATGGAGCGCTCCGTCAAAGGCGAAGTCTACAGCTCGACGTTTGACGAACCGGCCAAAAACCACGTCAAAGTCGCCGAAATGGTTATTGAGCGGGCTAAACGCCGCGTTGAGCTCGGCAAAGACGTCGTGATCCTGCTCGACTCCATCACCCGTCTCGCACGCGCCTACAACACCGTAACGCCAAGTTCGGGAAAAGTCCTCTCAGGGGGGGTTGATGCCAACGCCCTGCACAAACCGAAGCGTTTCTTCGGTGCGGCGCGTAACATCGAAAACGGCGGAAGCTTGACGATCATCGCCACCGCGCTCGTCGAAACGGGAAGCCGTATGGACGAAGTCATCTTCGAAGAGTTCAAAGGAACCGGAAACTCCGAGATCGTTCTCAGCCGCAAAATCTCGGATCGCCGTATCTTCCCGGCGATCGATATCCTCAAATCGGGTACCCGCAAAGAAGAGCTTCTTCTGGGGCCGGACGTCTTGCAAAAAGTCTTTATTCTCCGTTCGATGCTGCACAAACAAGAAGACGAAGTCGAAGCGCTCCGCTTCCTCTACAATACGATGCTCAAAAGCAAGTCGAATATCGAATTCCTTGACAGCATGAACGAGTCAAGCAAATAAGATGAGAGTCGGAGTTTTTGACAGCGGCGTCGGAGGCCTGAGCGTCGTCAAGTCGCTGCTGGAGCACAAACTCTTCGAAGAAATCATCTATTTCGGGGATACCGCCCGCGTCCCGTATGGGGTGAAAGATCCCAACACCATCATCCGCTACTCTCTCGAAGCCCTCGAATTTTTCAAAAACTTCGAAATCGATCTGCTCATCACCGCCTGCAATACCGTCAGCGCGTATGCCCTTGAGGAAATGAGAGAGCACAGTGACTGCGACGTCATCGGAGTCGTCGATCCGGGAGTCCTTGCCCTCAAAAACGCCGTCCCCTCTGCCGACGCCAATATCCTGATCCTCGGAACCAAAGCGACCGTCAAATCGGGAGCGTACGAAAAAGGGTTGGGCGAACTGGGGTATAAAAATCTCAGCGCCATCGCCACGAGCCTGCTTGTCCCCATCGTTGAAGAGGGGCTGTATGAGGGGGACGTTCTGCAAAGCGCCCTGCACCATTATTTCGGCTCCCTTCCCAAAGCGCCCGATGCGGTGATCCTCGGATGCACCCATTTCCCCCTTGTCGCCCGAGCCATCGGAGAGTATTTTCAGGGGCAAAGCACGCTGATCCATTCGGGGGAAGCGATTGTCGAATACCTTGAAAGCCATTACGATTTTACGCAGCGGTTCGAGAAAACGGAACTGAAGTTTTTTGCCTCCGAAAATCCCGAAGGGCTGCGTCGCACCGCCAAAGAATGGCTAAATTTAGCCTAAGCGTGCTAAACTCCATTACCTAGAACCAAAGAGGTCTTCCATTGAGCGCATCCGAAGTATTAGCATTAAAATACCGTCCCCGACGCTTCGAAGAGCTTATCGGGCAGGAAAGCATCTCCCAAACCCTCTCTCTCGCCCTCGACTCCGGACGGCTATCGCACGCCTACCTCTTTTCGGGTTTGCGCGGATCGGGTAAAACCTCGACGGCACGGATTTTCGCCAAATCGCTGATCTGCGAAAACGGCCCTACTTCCGCCCCGTGCGACGTCTGCAGCCACTGTGTGATGGCCAATGAAGGGCGCCACATCGACATCATCGAGATGGACGCCGCCTCCAGCCGTAAAATCGACGACATTCGCGACCTGATCGAACACACCAAATACCGCCCCGCCAGCGCCAATGTCAAAATCTTCATCATCGACGAAGTGCACATGCTGACCAAAGAGGCGCACAATGCCCTGCTCAAAACACTCGAGGAGCCGCCCTCCTACGTCAAATTCATCCTCGCGACGACCGATCCGCTGAAACTTCCTCCAACGATCCTCTCCCGGACGCAACATTTCCGTTTTAAACGGATCAGCCATCCCAACATCGTCCACCACCTGAGCCATATTCTCCATCTCGAAAACATCGAGTACCAGAGCGAGGCCCTCGATATCCTCGCGCGCAGCGGGTCGGGAAGTCTGCGCGATACCCTGACGCTCCTCGATCAGGCGATCATCTATTCCAAAGGATTCGTCGACGTCAAAACAGTTGCCGATATGCTGGGGCTGCTCGATCCCGATTACATCGCTACGCTGTTTGAAGCCGTATTTGCCAAAGACCGCACCGCTTTAACCCAGATGCTCAAAGAGCTCGAAAGCTACGAAGCGGAAATGGTCGTCGACGAGCTGATCGCCTATCTCAAAGAGCGCCTCTACGAAGCGGATCACCGCTTCAGTCCGCTGGTGATCGAGCGGTTTTTCCGTATCCTGAGCGATGCCAAGAGTCTCTTTGCGATCAATGCCGACGGCGGATTTGTCATCAGCCTTATACTGTTTAAAATGATCGAAGCAATGAAGATCAAAGAGATCGACGAGATGATCGAATCGCTCGAATCGCGAACCCCGCACCACGTCCAAACAGCCCCCCCTCACTCCAAAGCACCGGAAACCGTCAGCGTGAACGTGACTCCTGTTGTCCCGCAGAAGAGCTCTTTTGAGCTGCTGTGTGAAAAGATTCGCGACCGCAGTATCGAACTGGGAGAGTGTTTTGAGAAAAACGTCTCGTTCGTGTCGTTTGAAAACGATACGCTGACATGGACTAGCTGCGCAGAGGGGGATGACAAGGAGCTGCTGAAAAACAGTTTCGGCATCATCCGCCAGTTCGTGCGGGAAATTTTCGGAATAGAGACCCAGATCAAATCCGAAGCATGTGCCAAAGCACCGGAGGTTGCAGAGGCGCAACCCGCCCCCGAGCCTGAACCGGTCGAAGAACCCGCAGACGAAGGGATAACCGAAAACGCGTCGATGATCGAAGAAGCCGAAGTAGGGGTAGGAAGCTGTGTGAGCCAGTGCGACGAGACGAGCGTCAAAGAATTCGACGGCAGCGACCTTCTCAAAGAGCCGATGATCCAGAAAGCGGCCGAGCTCTTCGAGGCGGTAAAGATTACCGTCCAGTCAAAGGTATAATTTAGTTATTATCTCCGCGAATAACGCGTTTTACATCGCTGACACCATCGCTCACGCCTTGGTTAAACTCTTTTACCGTACAGCCGCCGAATACTGCCGCGGCGATCAATCCCATCATCAAAAAACGGATCATTTATGTTCCTTATTCTAGTAATTTAAACGCGATTATAACGCTTTTTCCGTTCATAGTCCGTTATCCACCGTCCCTGCTTTAGCTCTCTCAGGGTACAATTCTCCCATGAAAACACAGATTCTTTTTGACAACGACGGGGTACTCGTCGATACCGAACACTGGTACTTCACCGCCAGCGCCGAAGTGCTCGATACGATGGGATTCACACTGACGCCCGAGCGCTATCGCGATATCATGATACACGGCCAAAGCGCCTTTCTGATCGCCGAAGAGGCGGGGGTGCCGATCAGCGAAACCGACAAATGGCGTACGCGCCGCAACGAACTCTATCAGCACTATCTGCGTACCGAAGAGATTACGATCCCGGGGGTACGCGAGGTGCTCGCCGAACTCTCAGGCCGCTACCGCATGGGAATCGTCACCTCCGCGCTGCGGTGTGATTTCGAGCTGATCCACGCCGCACGCGGGATCACCGACTACATGGAGTTCGTCCTGTGCAGCGGCGAATATCCCCGCGCAAAACCCTATCCCGACCCGTATCTGCTGGGATTAGAGCGTCTTGGGGGAGAGAAGCACGAAACGATCATCGTTGAAGACTCCGAGAGGGGCCTGCGTTCGGCGGTAAGTGCGGGAATCGAGTGCGTCATCGTCCACAACCGTTTTACCCAAAACCACGATTTCAGCACCGCCACCCACCGGATCGGAAAATTCGAAGAACTGATCGGGCTCCTGCGGTAGGGGGATTGTTTGCTTTCCTTGCTTTAAAGTTTTTATTCAGCTACAATGTGTGTATTGAAAGATGATTTAGAGTTTCATCTTTGTGGCCGCTTTTTATTGATCTATCAGTACGACCTGTCCTTAGAACACTCCATTTTATATTTTCGACCACCACGGCAACGGGGTGTAATCTAACACACAAGGCTCACACATGGCAGCAGTATTAAACGGAACCGTTAAATGGTTCAACAGCGAAAAAGGTTTTGGATTTATCCAACAAGAAAACGGCGATAAAGATATTTTCGTACACTTCCGCCAAATCAACAGCACCGGTTACGGCCGTGTATCACTTGACGAAGGTCAAAAAGTAACTTACACAGTAGGTCACGGTGACAAAGGTCCACAAGCCGAAAACGTTACAGCTCTGTAAGTAACTCCTCTCAGGCAGTTTTACTGCCTGCGTACTTCTATTAAGACTCTTTAGAGGGTTTTAAAGAACCGCGACACAAAGGGGATACCATGGAAAACAGAGACGCTGTATTCGAAGCACTCAACAAGGGCAAGCTCCTCACTAGCACCATCACCGGATTGCAATATACCATGATTGACGGAAAACTCCACGCCCGACAAGGCGAAAAATGCGACTGGCACGAAAGTGGCCTGAGTTTCGACAATCCTCCCTCATGGCTTAATCTCAGAGACTGAATATGAACGGCCAGGAACGCAAGAACATCCAAAGCGGCAAACGGGTCGCTATCGTCCTCAAAGAAGATCAGCAGACAGGTAAACTGACCGAAGGAATCGTCCGCGACATCCTCACCAAATCGCCAAACCATCCGCACGGAATTAAAGTACGATTGATGAGCGGTGAAGTGGGACGGGTCAAAGAGGTGTTTTGACTCCTTTAGTTTTCAAAAGATTTCTACTCACGGTATAAGTATAAATACTGCTGGGTACAAATTCAAAACGTACTCCCTTATATTCTTTTTCAGCATGTATACGGAGCGTTGTTATGGCCACGGTTTTATCTACAAAATGGTTCTGCGTATAAAATTCGACACAATTATTCAATAGTGAATTATCGGTAAAAGGACGATCCGTCCACTTTATCTCAACAAACCACTGCGGAACTAACTGGGAGTCTGAGCAAAATACCAAATCGATCTCCCCAGTTTTCCAACGTGCATAAAATAAGTTGTCGATAATATCACTATGTAACCATTGACTGTATATTGCTGTTTCGGTCAATTCACCCATAAAATCAGATGTTGCATCGATGTTTCCAAATAGTGCGGCCCGCATCGAGGGATTGGTTAAATAGACTTTGAAAGTCGTTACCCTTTTTAAACGTTGTGCGTTTTGATCGATCCTGTAAACCCGTTTTATCAAAAATGCAGCTTCCAGATATTCCAGATATTTACGAAGCGTATTTTTCGATATTCCTGAACTCTTTGCCAACGTATCGTAGTTGATCTCTCTGCCCGTATTATAAGCCAGCACCGCGAACAATCGATTTAGTTCCTGAATATCCGGTATTCCGTACAGACTGGGTAAATCGCGTAACAGTACTTTATCGATAATATCACTTTTGATGTATCGCGAACTATCTGATTGAATTTTTTCGGAAAAAACCGCTTCGGGATACCCTCCGTAATTGAGGTAATGAATAAATTCCTGATTTAAGGCCTCTATATCGCTACTTTCGGGAAAGCGGTTTCCGAAATCAGGACTCGCGAGAGAAATCAGATGCTCTTTCTCGACAAAACGGATAAATTCCGAAAATGTCAATGGGGGAAGGATAAAATCGGTAAACCGCCCCGCACCCGATTCCTGACTTTTTAATTTTAAAGCCGCAGCAGCCGATCCCGTTGCAATAAATTTATATGTCGGAAACGAATCAACGAGTGATTTTAAATGTACTTCCCAATTTTTAAGATACTGGATTTCATCAAAAAAGATATAAATATCTTCATCATCCCTTTTATGCGAAAATTCATTTAGAAACAGCCGTAATGCCTTCTCCAAAGAGAGTCCAGTATACACGGGAGTCTCGATTGACATGTATAGAATGTTTTGTCTTCGTATTCCTTTTTCAAAAAGATTTTGAATTGCATGAAAAACCAATACCGTTTTTCCTACACGTCTTGGTCCCATCAAGATAATGGCTCTGTTGATCTCTTTATCGGTAATGAGATTAACGAATGACTCAAAATAGGATCGTTTCGGATATTTAGCAATCTGTTTATTTACATGGATTTCATCATTCCACCACGGATTATCAAAAATCAATCGTTCTTTAACTTCTTTTTCAGATATTTCAAACATTTTTCATCCCAATATTAAGATCAAGGCTATGATCTTAACATAAAATTGCTAAAATAAGATCAATACTTTGATCTTATTTGTTTATTGCTTCTATATTCACCATTTTCCCCTTGCTATTCCCCTTCACATACTCCACAATCATCCCGTGAAACCGCGCAAATGCAGCGTTTAGCTGTACCTCGTCAAAATAGTTCCGCACCCCCGCTTCGCACCACTCCTGCAGTTCGTCGTAACTCTCGAACTCATACCCAAACGCGTTTAACAGCCGCGCCGTGTAGGCGTCGACGACCATGACGGGGCGGGCGCAGGCGTAGCAGAGGATGCTGTCGGCACTCTCCGGGCCGATCCCTTTTTGCGACAGCAGCCACTCGCGGTCCACGTTCAAGGCAAACGTCTCGAAATCGCTGTACTCCTCGATCATCGCGCGGCACAGACGGATCAGGTTCGCGGCTTTAGCCTTGAACAATCCGCTGGGGCGGATCAGTTCCATCAGGCTCTCGTTGTGGCATTGCGCGATCATGGAGGGGTCTAATAATTCACGTTCACGGAGGTTGTCGAGAGACTGCTCGACACGGCTCCACTGGCTGTTCTGGGTGAGGATCGCACTGACAACAACCTCAAAGGTACCGTACGACGGCCACCAGAGCGGCGGGGAGTTTTCGAGTAGCTTTAGCCTCTCCAGCGCGCTGAAAAGTTCAAAAGAGTCCTGAAGCTCCATTTAGTCCTCGATCCACGCATCCGTGCGCAATACTCTGCCGTCGTCGAAGATTTTGAGCTTGAATGCGTCGGTGCATAGCCCCTCTTCGAGGTTCATCACGGCGATCTGGAGGATCTTGCGGCACTTCTCGGGGACTTCGAACCGTCCCGCGACCCCCGTCAAAAACCGCTCGACGGGGACGGAGGCGTCCATCCCGATGACATTATCACGGCATCCCGTAAGACCGATGTCGGTCATATAAGCCGTCCCCTGTGCAATCTGGAAATCGTCGCTTCCCACATGGGTGTGGGTGCCGATAATGCCGCCTACCTGTCCTTGCAACAGCATCATCATAGCCCGCTTTTCACTGGTGACTTCAGCATGAAAATCGAGGAAGATGTGCTTTACACCGTCGTTTTTCAGTTGCGCGACGGTGTCGCGAGCGCAACGGAAGGCATTATCGACGTACGGCATCCCGTAATGCCCCATGATATTGAGGACGGCGAGTTTCTCCCCGCCGACTTCGAAGACGCGGCACCCGCTTCCGGGGACCTCGGCCGGATAGTTGTGAGGACGCAACATCGGGAGAGTTTCGAGAAGGGGGATGATCTCTTTTTTGTCCCACGTATGATTTCCCCCGCTCATGCAGTCGATCCCCATAGCCAGAAGCTCGTGGGCGTTTTTGAGGGTGATGCCGAAGCCGTGGGAGGCGTTTTCGTAGTTGGCGATGACGAAATCGATTCCGTGTTCGCGGCGCAGTTTCGGCAAATGCTCCTTGATCATGACCCGTCCCGGACGGCCGATGATATCCCCGATAAACGCTATTTTCACTCTTTTTCCTCCGTTAATGCTTTGCGCAATTCCTTCACCCCGTTGCGGTAGGTATGGCTGTCGCCGTATTCAAAAAAGTTCCGGTATTTCGAATGGATCGATTTCATCCGCGACGCATGGCGGATCGGGCACCAGTATTGCTCGGTTCTCGCGGCGATCTCGCTCACATACCCCATCAAGCCGTTGAAATAGCTGCAATAAAGGCAGTTGAGCTTTTCGATCAGGTTCAGATACCCCAGACGGTGACGGTCGATCAGGATGTAGTCGCTCCGACGCACCCGCTCGATCTTGTAGATCGGGAAACACACCCGCTGATAGATCGACACTACAAGATCCAAGAACAGCGCCGGTATCAGACACGACCAGATCACGGGAGCGCTGAGCAGATGCAGAATCGGCGTTGTCGCCAGATAGCGCAGCAGCCCCTCGCGGTCGTGGCGGTACGCCGCACGTATCTCTTCGCGCTTTTTGGCAATCTCGCAGGTGAAATGCTCGTATTCCTTGTGCAGTTCGGCTTCCAGCTCCGATTCGAGCGCTTTGATCTTGGCGACAAGTTCGTCGATCTTGTGATGTTCCATCTCGAACCTTTGGATAAAGTTTAAAACTATACTACAATTGCGTATGCACACGCTTAAATACCTGGCACACTACAACGAAGAACTGCGCTCCAAGGTCCAAGACCTCATCGATGACAACCGTCTGGGTGAGCATCTCCTCGCCAAATATCCGGATCTTCACCCCTACACGACGGATAAAAGTCTCTACGACTACGTCACCGAACTCAAAACCGCCCATCTGCGCAATGCGCCGCCGATCAACAAAGTCCTCTACGACACAAAAATCCGCGACCTGCAATCGGCGCTGGGAACCCATACGTTCGTCTCGCGGGTGCAGGGAGGCAAACTCAAGGCCAAAAACGAAATACGCATTTCGCATCTGTTCAAACAGACCCCCGAGCCGTTTTTACGGATGATCGTCACGCACGAACTGTCCCATCTCAAAGAAAAAGAACACAACAAGGCGTTTTACAAACTCTGCGTCCACATCGAACCGCACTACCATCAGCTCGAGTTCGACGTGCGGCTGTATTTGACGTACTTTGACCTCTTCGGAGAACTTTATAGCCGCGTCAGTTCTACCAACGTCTCGTAATGGGGCGTATGGGGGAACATGTCAAAAAGCTGAACGCGATTGACGCGGTAACCGCCTAACTGCTCCAGATCTTTTGCAAGGCTAGCGGCATTACAGCTCGAATAGATAATCCGCTCGGGCGCGATCCGGGCGATCCATTTGCACAGCTGTTCCCCCAGTCCGCGACGCGGCGGGTTGAGTATCAGCACATCGGGAGCGGCTCCCGCCGTTGCGCTGAACGTCGCCGCATCCAGACTCTCGAACCGCAATCCTTCAAATCCCATCTTCTGCGCCGAATCGCGGGCGCAGGCAATCGCTTCAGGCTCGATCTCGATTCCCGTGATCTCCCGCTCAGGTGCCGCACAATGCAACGCGAACCCTCCGACGCCGCAAAACAGATCCCACAGCCGCGCAGGATTCGTTTCGCCGGCCCATTCGGCCGCGGTGCGGTAAAGCTTTTCGGCGACAGCGGGATTGGTCTGAAAAAAACTTTTGGGGCGGATATACAAAGGGATGCCGTTAAAACGCTCTTCAAGACGGTGTTCCTCGGTGAGGAAAATCTCCTCGTCACCTTCAAGAATCGCCATGTGCACCGGCTGGATATTCGCCGTAACGACTTTGAGTTCGCGCGCTTTGGCCAGAAGGCTCTCCAACTCTCCTTGAAGTCGGGGAATGATGCCGGGCGAGCGCAGAACGAAGCGGAGCATCATCGTCCCTTCCGCGACACTTCGGCTCAGGAGAACGTACTTGAGTTCCCCTTTTTTCTTTTTAACGTCGTAGCCTTGAATCCCGAGTTCTCTAAGCCATTCCTGGACAACGTGCAGGACGCGCTGCATTTTCTCATCGTAGAGCGGGCAGTCGATCAGGCTCGTCTCCTCATCCAGCCCCAGCACGATCCCCTCAAGAGTCGGGATCGCGACCATTTTGGCTTTGTTGCGAAACCCTTTGAGCGAGCTGGGCGTGGGCTTGATCCACTGCGCCGGATTAAACGGGTTCAACAGCTCGTGCAGATGGGCCTCTTTTTGTTTGACCTGCTCGGCATAAAAATAATCGATCCAGCTGCACGAGCGGCACTGGTAGGTGTCAAAATAACTGCAAAAACTCATCACAGAACCTTCGGCTTCGCGGTACGCAGATAATTCAGAACCGCCGCGATCAAATCATCATCGTCTTTGCTCTGGCTCTGCAGCGTCTCTTTGGCACCGTTTAGGTACTCGACTGTGATGTTTTGGTTGTAGTTGCTCACCATTTTCACCTTTTTCCCGATACACAGCAGTTTGATGACCATAATCTCGAAAAACTGTTTGGTCGGCGTGTCGGGTTTACCGAAGCGGTCTTCGACCTCTTCGAGAATCTCGTAAATCTCGCTTACCTCTTCGCAGTGGCTGAGGCGGCGGTAGAGTTCGAGGCGCAGGCGGTCTTCATGGACGACATCGTCGCTGATGAAGGCACTGACGGTCAGCTTGATGTCCACTTTGGCTTTGACCGCGGTCGTCTGGTTGGTCAGAATTTTGATCGCGTCTTCGAGCATCCGCAAATACAGCGCGTACCCGATGTTTTTGATATGACCGCTCTGGGCATCGCCCACGAGGTTCCCCCCTCCGCGGATTTCGAGGTCATGGTAGGCCAGCATCGATCCGCTCCCCAGAAACGAGTTCGATTCGAGAGCTACGAGCCGCTTTTTCGCCTCTTCGGTGAGGTGATCCTTGTCATCGACAATGAAATAGGCATATCCCTCGATATGCCCCCGTCCGACCCGTCCGCGCAGCTGATGCAAGTCGGCCATCCCGAAGCGGTCGGCTCCGTCGATGATCATCGTATTCACCGTCGGCATATGGATCCCCGATTCGATAATCGACGTCGCTAGCAGTACGTCGTACTCTTTGGCGGCGAATTTTGCGAGTTCTTCTTCGGTTTCCGTCGCGCCTATTTTCGAGTGGAGGATCAGAATGCGCAGCTCGGGGAGGATCGCTTTGAGCTCGCCCGATTTGATCACCATCGAATCGATGGAGTTGTGGACATAGAACACCTGCCCGCCGCGGCGGAGTTCGCGTAAAATGACCTCTTTGATCAGTTTTTCGTCGTAGTTTTTGACAAACGTCCGCACCCCCAGCCGCTCAGAGGGAGGAGTCAGAAGCTCGGACATCGTTTTGATCGAGCTAAGTGCCTGATTGAGGCTGCGGGGGATCGGGGTCGCGCTCATGCTGAGGAGATGGACGTTCTCGTAGAGGTTTTTGAGCTTCTCTTTTTGCTTCACCCCGAACTTATGCTCTTCGTCGATAATGACAAGCCCGAGTTTCGAACAGCTGACTCCGAACAGCGCGTGGGTTCCGACGACACAATCGATCTCACCGGCGGCGAGGGCTTTTTGGATCGCGTTTTTCTCTTTGGTACTGACAAAGCGGTCGAGTTTGCCGACCCGTATCCCGAATACGCCCAGACGCTCTTTCAGCGACTGGTAATGCTGGGAAGAGAGCAGCGTCGTCGGGACGACGAGAAGCGACTGGAACCCTCCGCGCGCAGCCGCGAAGATCGCGTTCATCGCGACTTCCGTTTTTCCGAAGCCGACGTCGCCGCTGAGCAGACGATCCATGATCTTGCCCGAAGCCAGATCGCCCACGATCGCGTCAATCGCATTCTTCTGATCGGGGGTGTAGTCGAATCCCGCGTGTGCCTGGAACCTTCTGACCTCGCCGATGTCGCATACAATGGCAGGAGCTTTGATAAGCGCTCGGCTTGCCGCGATGCCGACAATCTCGGAAGCGATCTCGAACAACCGCGCCTTGACGCTCTCTTTGAGCTTGCCGAAGCTCCCCTTGCCCAGACGATCGAGGACGGGGAGGCTTCCGGAGGCAATGTAGCGGTCGATGGTATCGAGGTTTTCGACCGGAAGAAGGAGCTTGTCGTCTCCCATGTATTTGATGACGACGAGGTCTTTGATCCCGCCGAGGATTTCGGCCTGCTCTATCCCCTCGAAAATGCCGACCCCGTACTCTTCGTGGACGACGTAATCGCCCACTTTCAGATCGTCCAGAAGGATTGATGTTTTGCGTCGGCGCCGCTTCTTTTCGTGGCGGTTTAGCGAGACAATAACCTCCTCCGGGCCGATGAGACTCAGGACGATCCCGGAGATTTTGACCGTGAGTCCCTTGGTATCGAATACGCCGGCGGCTTTGAGCTGCGTATCGCCCGCGGCAATCAGGGTAAACTTTTTGTTCTTGTGGACGCTGCGCAACGTCTCAAGATTCGGTGCGACCAGCGGCGCGTACAGTTGCGCTTCGGGGATGATCTCCCCTTCGAAGCGCGATCTCTCAAGCGTCGGCTGATTCAGCCCGTACGCCTCGTCAATGACGCTTTTCATCTCGCGGATACGGACGACCTTTTTCCCCTCGCACAGATCGTGCCCCTCATCGCCCAGTACCCAGTATCCCAACGAAGCGATGTCTTTGACAAAGCTGTCGCTGGTCGCGTTTTCCACCGCACGCGTAAAACGTTTATACTGCTCGGCATCGAGGGAGAAAAAGGTACTCGTGACCGTGATGCTCGCAATCTCCTCTTTTTCGGTACGCTGCGTTTCGACATCGAACGCTTTGATCTCTTCGATCTCATCGTCAAAAAGGCTGATCCGGTACGGGTTCTGTGATCCCGGAACATAAATATCGAGGATATCGCCGCGGTGCGACACCTCCCCTTCCATCTCAACCATATCGACGAAACTGTATCCCCAGCAGAGCAGTTTCTCTTTTAACGCCCCCAGATCGATACGGGAAGCGAACTCGATCTCAAAACTTTGCAGCAACTCGGATTTTGGGACGGGGAACAGAAGGGTTTTAAGGGGCGCAATGACCAACGGCTTTTTGGAAGCATGGTAGTAGCTGCGCAACGCGCCGAACAGGGCGAACAGCTCTTCGTTAAACGGTCGCAGATCGTCCATGTACGCAGCGCGAAAATCGGGAAGGACGATGTGATCGATTTCCAGAAATGCGCATACATCGGAGAGTTCACCCGCTTCTTTGCCATCCTCGCACGTGAGAATGTCGGGGATGCTTTTGGGATGCTTTTTGAGATATTCGTAGAGCCGTGCCTGAGACATTATGCTGTCCTTTTCAAAAATGCCTCGGCTACAGAAAACGAGCCGAAGATCAAATATTCTTTATCTTGTTTAACCGCTTCAAACGGTGAATATGGAAGGTTTAGCTCATTCAGTGCCGCTTCCAGATCGCCCCGCTCGGTGATCCGGACGTCGTCCACCTCGATGATCTCGACCGTCTCGATCACAGGTGAGAGGATCGAGAGGATTTCGCGGTAATCCTTGTCGCGGTAGGTGTTGTAGACCAACGTCACCTTTTTCCCCGCATACGCGCGCGCGATCTCACGGGCGGCGAGAGGATTGTGCCCGACGTCAAGGGTGACGTTGGGGGCAATACGGCTCAACCGTCCGAACAATGCGTCCTGATCAAACAATGTTTCCTGTGCCTCATGCCCCAGCAATTCGTAGGCGCACATCGCAAGTTCCAGATTATCGCGCAAATAATCGCTGAGTCCGTTTTTAATGGCAACGCGCGATGCAATGTCACGGATATGCGGCGTGCTTCTCTCTTCAACACCGTAGAGGGCACACCCTTTTTCGTCGGCAACGGTGCGCGCTATCGTTTCGACTTCGGGATGCTTTTGCTTTCCGATCAGTGCAAGGTGCTGCATGCTGCGCAGTTTTGTCCCCGCAACCGAATCGATCGTCGTCCCTAAAAACGCGGCATGATCGAAATCGATCGGGGTGAAGACGCTGAGCACTTTATCAAAGACATTCGTCGCATCGTACTCGCCCCCAAGCCCCGCTTCCAAAACAACATAGTCGCACCCCTCGTACGCCACCATTGCCAGAAGCGTCGTGTATTCGAAATAGCTCAGTCGTTCCGCGGTATTGGCGTCCAGAGTCGAAGAGAGCTTGACATGCGCCGCTTCCAGTGCATCGCCGCTGATCTCGCTCCCGTCGATCCATATCCGCTCGTTAAAACGCATGATATGCGGCGAGGTATAGTGCCCGACTCGTTTGCCTGCACGGTGCAGCGCGGTGGCGAGAAACCGCCCCGTACTCCCTTTGCCGTTCGTTCCGACTATGTGGATAATGTCAGGCTTTGAAAGATCCCCGGAAATCCGAGCATAGGCCTGCGGAAAGCGATCGACATCGATCACATCGTAAAAAAGAGGTTTGGCGGAGAGGAAGTCGTCTAGATTCATGCCGGCTCGACGCGGTTTCGCCCTTTGTGTTTCGCATCGTACAGCCGCGCATCCGCCCCTTTGAACAATAACTTTTCACTTGCAAATTCACTGCGGTCCGCCACGCCGATGCTAACGGTTACTTCGATTCGATGATCCTGATACATGAAACGGGCCTGTTCGACGTGCGCGCGTATTTTTTCGCCGAAAATCTTGGCACCGGCAAGATCGGCATCCAAAATGGCAATAAATTCTTCCCCCCCGTAACGCCCGACAATATCAGTCGAACGGATTTCTTCTTTGAGGATTTTGGCAAATGCCATTAGTACGGCATCACCCGCTTCGTGCCCGTACGTGTCGTTAATCTTTTTAAAGTGGTCCAAATCAAGCATCGCGATGCTGTAAACCCGTCCGTGCCGAGCGAATTCGGCTTCTTTGACGCTCAGATATTCACTGATCGCCCGCTTATTGAACAATTTGGTCAGATAATCCTCGCGTGACGCTTGCTGAGCCTGTGCCAGTTCGGCTTCGAGCGTCGCGATTTTTTTCCCCATCTGGGTCACTTTATCGTTGTGGATTTTCAAATCCTTACTCAGCACTTCCACTTTTTCTTCAAGTGCGTTGGCAATCGTATAAAGCCGTTTGTGCGCCGTTTTAAAATCGGCGGGTTTATTGGCCTCCAATGATTCAAGGTCTCGCTTGACCTCCCGGATTTCCGTCGTCGAATTTTCGCTTCGCTCAATCAGCTCGATCAACTGGGCCGAGAGTTTTTCAAGAAGGCGGTCCAGCGCATGAACCATCTCTTCGACGCTGTGCTTGTCGAGTGCGATCCGCATCGCGATTGCGGTTTTGAGTTCTTTTTCAACCTCTTCCGTCGTAATCGACGAAGGAGAATCTTTGAGTTTTTGAGAAAGTTTTAATGTGGCATCGTCCATTTTCGGCGCGACGGAAGGGACCAGTGACGCAACGAGCAAGGAGACGATTTTCGAATACTCAACCGAACATTCCGGCACGTTTTTATACAGGTTAAGCCCCTCGATCGTACGGCGCAGACTGGCCGTATCGACGGGGCCGAAATCGGCCAGTTTCATCAGGTAGGTATCATCGTAAATCGTGAGAAAATTGCTCCATGCCTGCTTGAGAAGATCGATCTGGCCTGTCCCGCCCCGCTCGTCCAAAACGCTGAGTGTTTTTTTGGCCAATGCCGACGCTTCGGCGTTATGAAGCATTTCGATGCTTTGGGCCATTTTCTTTGCCAGTGCGCTCAGCATTTCTACCAGTGCCGACGCTTCGCTGGGATTGAGGCGGCTCATTTTCGAAATCAGAAAGCGGACCAGTTCGGCGGTCGTTTTAACCCGATATTGCTTGATCTCTTCGGCTGTTTTTTTATCCAAAAGCGACAGATAGCGTTCGACTCCGCCGCAATCTTCAACGGCGACGCCCGCTTTTTTCGCTTCGGCACAAAACACCTCCGCATACACATCGGGCGTCCACGTTTTTCCTTCGGCTTTCAGCCTATCGATCGTATTGCGGACAATTTGATGAATCGTCATTTAGTCTTCCTTTGGCGCTCCGGCACCTTCGGATGCAAGTTGTGCGATAAACGCATCGATCGCTTTTTGCGCCCCTTGGGAGATCGCCTCAAACCGTGCCTGATCGGTGATGATCGCGTTGGGCTCGATGGCAAAATCATAATAACCTATTGTCGTGTACGATGCCGTTTCTTTATCCGTCATCCGCCCGATGCTCATGATGACCATCGTACGGTAGGTGATAACATACCCATTCGTATCGTATTGCAACGGAGCAAAATTGACCCCTCCGATTGCAATGGTCAAATGAGTCTTGGCACTGCTTTTCGGTCTCAACGAGGTTCTAAACTTCGTAATGACCGCCGTATCGACGGCATCTTTGATAATGACGGTATTTGAAGGATCTTCCATCGATACAACCACTTCGGTGCTTACGCTGTCACCCACGACGTTTCTGGCATAATGGCTGGCCGGAGCATAGCCGCATCCGCCCAGCACAAGAGCCGCTAACACCCAAGAGGCAAACGATTTCATTCCCTATCCTTTAATAACCAGATTGACCAGTTTGCCCGGGATGACAATCGCTTTGACGATCTCTTTTCCCTCCAGCCATTTTTCGACGGCTGTTTTGGCACTCTCGATAATCGCATCCTGACTTTCGCTGACTCCGACTTCAATTGTAGCACGGTTTTTACCGTTGACCGAAACCCCGAGGCTCAAGGCGTCGACTTCAAAAACCTCTTCGCACACGTTTTGCGGTCCGAGATTTTTTCGGTTGAACAAATTCGTCGAAAGTTCCCAGCACAGATGCGGTGCGATCGGTTCCATAATCGAGAGTAAAATCCAGTACCCTTCGCTCCACACGTCGCGATTATTTTGTTCGCCGAGCGCGTTCATCGCTTCCATGACCCCGGCGATCATCGTGTTGAACGTATGGCGCTCCGTATAGACTTCCTGTGAGCGTTTCAGCGCTTCGTACACTTTTTTACGGGCCGTTTTCTCCTCTTTGGAGAGAGCCGTATGATCGATACTTGGCAAATGATCGGCCGCATTGACGTTTTGGCTGCGGTCAGCGAACCGTTTGAGGAAACGGAAAGCACCTTCTACCGCACTGTCGTTCCATTCGAGTTCCTGGGTCGGAGGAGCGGCGAACAGGATAAACAGACGCGCCGTATCGGCACCGTATTTGGCAACCAGTTCTCCGGGATCAACGGTGTTGCCTTTGGATTTTGACATTTTGGCCCCGTCTTTAAGCACCATCCCCTGCGTCAGAAGATGCTCGAACGGCTCGTCGCTCTTGACGTATCCCAGATCGCGGAGCATTTTCGTAAAAAACCGCGCGTACAGCAGGTGCAAAATCGCGTGTTCGATTCCGCCGATGTAATGGTCGACTCCCATCCAGTAATCGAGCGCTTTGGGATCAAACGCCTCGGGATAGGTGTTGGGAACCGTATAGCGCAGGAAATACCATGACGACTGGATGAACGTATCCATCGTGTCGGTCTCGCGGATGGCAGGCTTGCCGCATTTAGGGCAGGTGCAGTGTTTCCACGTCGGATGATGTTCCAGCGGGTTCCCCTCGCCGTTGATGACGACGTCTTCGGGCAATGCGACGGGGAGGTTGGCCTTGTCTTCGGGAACGATGCCGCAGGCGTCGCAGTGGATCAGCGGGATTGGCGCTCCCCAGTAGCGCTGGCGGCTGATTCCCCAGTCTTTGAGACGGAAATTGATCACTTTTTTCCCGAGTTTGTGCTCTTCGAAATGATCCATGATGGCCGCTTTAGCAGCGGTGTTGTCCATGCCGCTGAACTGCGCGCTCTCATGCAGTATTCCCGCTTCGGTATAGGCGGACCCGACAGGCAGTTCCCCCTCGCTCGGGAAGATAACTGCTTTGATCGGAAGGCTGTATTTCGTCGCGAACTCGTAGTCGCGATCGTCATGCGCCGGAACGGCCATCACCGCACCCGAGCCGTAGTCGGTCAGGACGAAATTCGCCACCCACACGGGTACTTTGGCACCGGTCAGAGGATGGATCACGCTGATCCCCAGAGCTACTCCCTCTTTGGGACTCGTTGCACGCTCACGCGCGCTGACGCGCTGCATCGCTTTGATTGCATGGGCGGTGGTTTCATCGAGCAGGCCGAACGAAAGCATATGCCGGACGATTTCATGCTCCGGTGCAAGGGCGGCGTAACTCACCCCGTAGATCGTGTCGGGACGGGTCGTGAATACGTCAAAGCTCTGATACACCGCACCAAGCTTGGCTTCGCTCTCCTCATCCAGCTTGAACGCGAATTCCAGACCGTACGATTTTCCGATCCAGTTTTCCTGCATCGTCAGAACCTGCTTGGGCCATTTGCCTTCCAGCGATTTGAGCGATTCGAGAAGTTCTTCGGCGTAATCGCTGATTTTCAAATAGTACTGATACATCTCTTTTTGGACGATCGGAGTACCGCATCTCCAGCATCCGCCGTCAACGACCTGCTCGTTCGCCAGAACGGTCAAATCGTGCGGGCACCAGTTCAGAAAGCCCTGCTTGCGATACAGCAGCCCTTTGTTGAACATGTCGATGATAAAGCCCTGCTCAAACGCCGTGTATTCGGGATTGGAGGTGGCAAATTCCCGCTCTTCGGAGAATGAAAGCCCTAATCCCGCCAATTCTCCCCGCATCGTTGCGATGTTTTCATACGTCCATTTTTTCGGATGGACACCGTGTTTGATCGCAGCATTTTCCGCCGGCATCCCGAAACTGTCCCATCCGATCGGGTGCAGAACATTAAACCCCTGCTGACGATAGTAGCGGGCAAACGCATCCCCGATCGTGTAGTTACGTACGTGTCCCATATGGATCCGACCCGAAGGGTAGGGAAACATGCTGAGGACGTATTTTTTCGGTCGGGAAAAATCGTTTGAAGGTTCATACGCTTTGGTCTCAGACCACGTACGCTGCCATTTGGCTTCAATCTCTGCGGGGGTGTAATTCAAAAAATGCTCCTATTATTCGTAATTCTCTTTGGCTTTCGCACTTTCAATGAAAACCATAATAATTGAAAAAAGATTGGCGATCAGTGCGCCGATGGCCAACGCCACGGCCCACTGAACACTCCCGACTACTTCCATGTAGATGAATGCCGGGATCAGATGCAAATCGGCGACGAGCGATCCGGCCAGCAGTTCCGCCGCCAGCAGATTACGGACACCGAGTTTCAGTATCGTCGATACGATGTTCAGACTTGCCGCCACAAACAGCATGATCGACGTATGATCAAACAAAAACGCCGCCGTAGACGTCAGACTCATCAACGTGAAAAATACGTAAATAACTTTGCCCCAATCCATAACTCGCTCCTTTAGATAATTAAACTACACCCTGTTCGAATTGTGCGCGCATTTTTTCTTTTTCCGCTTCGCGCGCCACTTTTTCTGAGAGTTTGGCACGATAATGCTTGACGTTGAATCCAAGAGTTCCGAGCAAAGGCGATGCGACGAAAATCGAACTATACGTTCCTACAACGACACCAACAAGCAATGTCGTAGTGAATGTATTAATAATTTCTCCTCCAAAGAGGAAAAGGGTGATCAATACCATCAGTACCGTCAAAGAAGTCAATGTCGTTCGCGACAAGGTACGTGTCACCGAATCATCAATAATGTCATACAACGTTTTGGCAGAATTGTCCGTAACCTCTTCCCTAATCCGGTCAAATACGATAATCGTATCATTAATCGAATATCCAAGAATAGTCAGCAACGCCGCAATAACGTCGAGATTGACTTCCAGCTGAAGCAAAGAAATAGCACCCACTGCGATTGTAAGGTCATGAACCAAAGCCAATACCGATGCCACGGCAAAACGCCATTCGAAGCGGACCGCTACGTAGATCAGAATCCCGACAAACGCCAAAGCAAGAGCCATGATCCCCTTCTCGCGTAACTCGCCTCCTACTTTGGCTCCGACAATATCAACCCGGCGAATTTCGAATTTTCCGGTTCCGGAAAGTTCTTCGCGGGTAACGTCGCCAATGTCTTTGGTCATACTCTCGGAAGTGTTTTTCAACCGGATCACCACCTCGTCGGGTGAGCCGAACTCGTTGATCGATGCCCCTTCATAGGCCGGGTTGCCTGAGAGTTTCTGGCGCATCGCATCTATAGGAGCCACTCCGTCGTATTTAATCTGGATAATTGTTCCCCCGGCAAAATCGATTCCGAAATCAAGCCCTTTCGTGAAGATCGTAAAAATCGATGCCATCACAAGAAATGCGGAAAGCCCTATCGCCCATTTCGATTTGCCCATCAGTCCTATTGGTTTAGTGTAACGAAACAATTCCATTATTTTCTCCGTTTCACGCCGAACCACAACGCGTAATTATTGGATTTGGCGATCCGTTCCTGAATCATCATATAAATACCGTGCGTTCCCATAATTGCCGTCAGCATGGAAGCAAGGATTCCGATACTGATCGTAATGGCAAACCCTTTGATCGCACCGGTCCCGTATACATAAAGGACGATCGCGGCAATCAGCGTCGTAATATTCGAATCGGTGATAGCACGTATCGCATTTTGGTATCCCAGTTCAATCGCCCTTTTGACCGATGCCCCCTCAGCCAAAACTTCCCGTATCCGTTCGTTGATGATGACATTCGAGTCGACTGCCATCCCGACGGTAAGAACAATCCCCGCCATCCCGGGCAACGTCAACGTTGCTCCAAACATTGCCATGACCGCGACAATCAGAAGAATATTAACGACCAACGCGATGTTCGCAATCACTCCCGCAAGACCATAATAGAGCATCATGAATAAAACAACAGCTCCGAACCCTGAGAGCAAGGCAATCGTGCTCGCCTGAATGCTGTCCGCCCCGAGGCTCGGCCCGACCGAGCGTTTCTCCATCATATAGATGGGAGCCAGCAAAGCGCCCGAACGGAGTGCAATAGCGAGGTCGTTGGCTTCGGCCGTCGTATAATTCCCGCTGATCTGGCCGCTTCCGCCGCCGATACGCTCATTGATGACGGGAGCCGAATAGACTTTGCCGTCCAGTACGATCGCGAGGCGTTTGCCGACGCTTTTACCCGTAAAGTCGCCGAAAATCTGCGCCCCTTCGGAATTGAGGGTGAAATTGATGACCGGACGGTTATTCTGGTCGTACCCTACCTGCGCATCGGTCAGCATCGATCCGTCCAGAATGGGGATCTCATTGACCAGATGTTTCACGCCCGGTGCAATGGCATCTTCCAGAATTTTATCGCCATACCCGGCCGCTTCGACTTCATTCATCTCGCCCACACGCATCGCGCGGTCCTCATCGACCGCCATCAGCTCGAGCTTGGCGGCACGGGAGATCAGCTCACGCGCACGCTGCTCTTCTTCGGGGGTTTTGATCCCGGGAAGCTCGACCAAAATCTTGTCAAGCCCCTGCTTGGCAACCGTCGGTTCGGCCAGACCGAACTGGTCCAGACGGTTTCGGATCGTCTCGATCGCCTGATCGACGGCCTGAATCTTGAGTTTTTCAACCGCTTCGGGAGTCATCGCAATCGCATATTTTCCCTCAGACGCATGAACAACCGCCCCTTCGATGGCTTTGAGATGTTCATCAACCGCTGTCGCATCATCCGTATCGAGCAGTTCAAAAACGACTTCGCCATCACTTACGCCGATACCGTCGATTAGGATATCGTTACGCTCGCTGAAATGTTTCATACCGGAAGCAATCGATTTGAGCTGGGAATTAACCGCTTCTTCGGTTTTTACCCCGAGCAACATGTGCAATCCCCCCTGAAGGTCAAGCCCCAGGGTGATCTTTTTCCCCTCTTCGCTTTGGGTAAACGAAGGGATGGAATAAACGAGGCCGAAAATCGTAGCGATGATCAGCAGAACAATACGGTAATTAAGCTTCATCCTCGTACTTTCTTGCTACCGCGTCTTTGACGAGGCGCCCTTCGGTCTCATTGTTGAATTTGACGGCAAAAAAGTTCTCTTCGACTTTTTTGATTTCGACGATCAGTCCGCCGCTGGTGACTACTTTATCCCCTTTTGCAAGAGCTTCGATCATCTCTTTGTGGCGTTTCGCCTGTTGGTTTTGGGGACGGATGATCACAAAATACATAATGGCGATCAAAAAGACAAACGGGAGAATTTGAACGAGAAAATCCATGAGGTTCCTTCATTAATGAAAATTAGCGCATTATACTCAAAAGACATTAACATCGCTATAATTCTCCCATGAAATTACGATCTGCCGCCCTCATCGACCTCTTTTATCTTCCGCTTGCCATCGCGCTTGGGTTCAGCGCTTTTATTTACTTTGAACATTTTGGGCTTACCTCCAAACTTGTCAATACCGCCGCCGCGATGGGCGCCTTGTACGGGATGCTTTATGCTCCCCGACGCACACTCCCGATAGCCGGGTTCTTGATCGGACTACTGTGGTGCTACTGGATCGGATTCAGTTTTCAGTATTACGGGCTGGGCTGGGCAACGGAGCTAGTGGCGCTGGGATTCGGTATCGTCTATCTGCTCTTTTTCGGCATACTGGGACTGACATCCAACCCCCTCATCCGCGCAGTGCTTCTTTTTGCTCTCACATTCGTGTGGCCGATGGATTTCAACTGGATGCAGCCCGAACTCATTTTTGTAGAGAGCTATATCGGCATACAGAAATGGCAGTTTGCACTCGTTCTTTTCGCCCTCGCCGCCGCCTATTGGCTTAGGGGATGGAAAAAAGGTCTCAGTTTTTTGATTCTCATTGCCGCCTACGAGCCCGGCTATACTCAGCCCGCGATGCCCGATGTCAAAATCAAACTGGTCTCCACCGATATTTCGCAGGATTTCAAATGGCAGCGCGAGCGGCTGTATACAACGGTACGGGAAAACTTTGACGCCATCGATCAAGCCATCGCCGAGGGGTACGATCTCGTCGTTTTGCCCGAGTCGGCGTTCCCTCTTTTCCTCAACCGCGAGAGTGAACTGATTGAGCAGCTAAAAGAGCGTTCAGCGCATATTGCCATCCTGACCGGGACGCTGCACGAAGAAAACGGCCTCAATTACAACGTCGCCTATTATTTTAACAAGGGCGAAGTGACGGTGGCGAAAAAAACGATCCTCGTCCCGTTCGGCGAGTATATCCCCCTCCCAGAGTTTCTGCGCGAATGGGTCAACCGCGAGGTTTTCGGCGGGGGAAGCGATTTCGTCACCGCCGACAAACCGACCGATTTTACGCTCAAAGGGGTGATGTTTCGCAATGCGATCTGCTACGAAGCGACGCGTGCCGAACTCTACACATCCGAAGTGCGCTATCTAATCGGGATTAGCAACAACGGATGGTTCAAACCCTCGATCGAACCGACGGTGCAAAATTTATTGATACGCTTTTATGCGCGCAAAAACAATACGGTCGTCTTTCATGCGGCAAATGGCGGGGGAAGCGGGATAGTTTACTGATAGGAAGAAAAGAGAAAAAGGGCAAAAGCCCGAAGGCTTTCGCTATGAATCAGTGGCGGACGTTCAGATTGTTGGCTTTGATCGCGTTGATAATTCCCTGAACCTGTTTCATTTTCGCCTCTTCATCGTCCATGTTGTGGATCGCTTCGAGGTTGAACGTACCGAGTTTGGTGTCGAGGTACCCGGTGTCGAGTTTGCCGTCGATGAAGTCCTGATCCCGGACGATCTGGCGGTGAAGAGGCACATTGGTCGGAACCCCTTCGATCAGGAATTCATCAAGCGCACGCTGCGCTTTGCGAACCGCATCTTCCCACGTCAATCCCGATACGATCAATTTTCCGATCATCGAGTCGTAGTTGGCGGGAATCTGATAGTTGGTGTACGCCATGCTGTCCAGACGCACCCCCGGACCGCCGGGAGCAAGATAGTTGGTAATCAACCCCGGTGAGGGGACGAAATTGAGCTTCGGATTTTCCGCATTGATCCGGAATTCGATCGCGTATCCGCGGAACTTGATCTCCTCCTGAAGGAATTTGAGCGGATCGCCCTCGGCTATCTGGATCATCCGCTGAATCAAATCGATACCCGAAATCACTTCGGTGACCGGGTGTTCTACCTGAACACGGGTATTCATCTCGATAAAATAGAAATTATCGTCCGCATCAACGAGGTATTCGATCGTTCCGACACTCTCGTAACCGAGTTTGAACATCGCTTTGGTCGATACGCGGTACAGTTCGCGGCGCACCGCTTCGTTCAGCAGCGGCGATGGAGCGATCTCGATCACTTTCTGGTGGCGGCGCTGAATCGAGCAGTCGCGGTCTCCCAGATGAACAACGTTGCCGTATTTGTCGGCAACGATCTGAATCTCAATGTGGCGCGGGTTTTTGAGATATTTTTCGATAAATACCTCGCCGCGGCCGAAAAAGCGCAACGCCTCTTTGGTCGCCGCTTCGTACATCTCTTTGAAATCGGACGCTTTTTCGACGATACGCATCCCGCGTCCGCCCCCTCCAAACGCCGCTTTGATGATGATCGGGAACCCGATATCCGCGGCGATTTTTTCGGCGTCGTTGATGTTGTCGATCGGCTCGTCGGTTCCCGGCAGCATCGGAACGCCCACTTCGCGCATCGCGACTTTCGACGCCATTTTGTCCCCGAAAAGGGCTACGTGTTCGGGTTTAGGCCCGATGAAGATGATGCCGTTGTCCAGACAGGCCTGGGCGAATTCGGCACTTTCGGAAAGGAACCCGTAGCCGGGGTGGATCGCATCGCATTCGGCTTTTTTGGCCAGCGAAATGATCCGTTCGTAGTCGAGGTACGCCGCAACGGGATCACCCAGGATGGGATAACACTCGTCGGCTTTGCGTACCCATACACCGTTGACGTCCGCTTCCGAAAAAACGACGACACTTTTTATCCCCAGCTCTTTACATGCCCGGATAATGCGCAATGCGATTTCACCGCGGTTGGCGATTAGGACTTTGTTGATCTTGGTGGTTTTCACGGATTCCCTCTTTTGTACAAGTTTAGCGTGCGAAATAGTAGGGCAATCGGTATAAAAATCGCATCAAAAAATCTCTTTTTGTCTCTGATGTTTTACCGGGATTTCAACAATCCGCACTACAATGACACTATCAAACCGATGGAAGTGGCGCCTGATGAATTATCTATATCCGTATCGGCACTATTTTGTGTCCCTGATCCTTTTTGTTTTGATTACGCTCATCTCGCAGATATTTAAAGAAAATCTTCAGATGATCAACATCGTTCTCATCCATCTGATTCCCGTCATCGTGATCGCACTGTGGGGAAATATTCTCGCCACAACTCTCATCACCACACTTTCGATTGCACTTCTAGCGTTGTATATCCCCCCGACGCTCAGTTTTTTGGTCCACGAACTGATGTATCTCTGGAGCTTTGTCATCTTTTACATTGTGGGCTATATCATCACGCTTCAGGCCAAGCGGATTCATCACAACAGCATCAAGGAAATCCTCTACAGCACTTTGTCGCACGATCTTAAAACGCCTCTTTCGTCGATCATGGGAAACGCCACTTTGCTGGTCGATAGCCAGACGGTCGATCCGGCGATACGCTACAAGGCCATCTCGCTGATTATCGAATCAAGCCGGCAAATGAACCGTCTCATCAGTAACCTGCTCGACAGTGCTCGGCTGCAAAATTCCCAAAGCCCTCTTAAAAAGGGGTGGTGCGATATGGAAGAGCTTATCAGTCTTGCCCGAAGGGAATTTCGCCGAGACACGTTACACGATCGGCTCGAATGCCGTTTCGATTCCGATTTGCCTCTCTTTTATGCAGACTGCGCCCTTCTTTTGCGACTGTTCGTCAATCTGCTGGACAACGCCTTGAAATATTCCGATGAAGACAAACCGATCCGCCTTGATATCCGTGCGACACCGGCTGAATTTCACATTACGATTTCGAACGAATGCACTCCGATCAAAAAAACCGATCTGGATAATCTTTTCGAAAAATTCTACCGTGCTGGCAACACCGCCGACATTTCCGGCAGCGGGATCGGATTGACGATCTGCCGGGATATTTCACGGGCACATCATGGTAACATTAGGGCGTACAACATCGCAAACGGCGTCAGCTTCGAAGTGACACTTCCCGTCCTTAAACGCCCTGCATCTTTAAAAGAGGTATTATGAAACACCCGACGCTGGTTTTAATCATCGAAGACGATAATGCGATCAGCCGCCTGCTGGCCCTTTCACTGCAACAAAACAAATTCAAAACGCTCGTCGCCAAAGACAGGCATACAGCACTCCGGGAACTCCAAACACGCAGCCCGGACCTCATTTTGCTCGATCTCGGGCTCCCCGACGGCGACGGCAAAGAACTGATCAAAACCATACGCACAATGCTTTCGGTCCCGATTATCGTCGTCTCTGCCCGAAACGATGAAAAAGAGATCATCGCTTCGCTCGATGCGGGAGCCGACGACTATGTTACAAAGCCTTTTTCCACTGATGAATTGCTGGCTCGCGTCCGCTCGACGCAAAGACGTTTTTTGGGGTTGCAAAAATCAGGAAACATCATTACCTGCAGCGACATCGTTATCGACGTAGAACAATTTTCCGTAATCAAAGGCCATCAGCCGCTTAAACTGACGCCGACCGAATTCAATCTGCTGAAATATTTTATGCTCCATTCCAACGAAGTGCTTCCCCACATGAAAATTTTAAAAGAGGTGTGGGGTGTGGGATACCAGCATGAGATGCAATATCTTCGCACCTACGTTAATGCGCTCCGGAAAAAAATAGAAAGTGACACCACCTCTCCCGAATACATTCAAACCGAACTGGGGATCGGCTACCGTTTCGTCTGTACGTCGCCGGCCTGATCCGCTGCAGGCGATGCATCTGCAAGCATTCCATACAACAATAAGCATACTTAAATACTATGGATTATTGGCTTTTTGAAGATTTGCTATTATAATGGACAAAAAAACGGGATGACGATTATGAAAATAGCGGCCAACATCACTGAACTTATCGGCAATACGCCCCTTGTACGGCTTAATGCCCTCTCAACGCAAAGCGGCGCCACCCTCCTGGGAAAATGCGAGTTCATGAACCCTACCAGTTCGGTCAAAGACCGCATCGGCCGCAACATGATCAAAACGGCGATGGAAGAGGGGAAAATCAATGCCGACACCCTCATTGTCGAACCCACCAGCGGCAACACAGGGATTGCCCTTGCCTCGATCTGTGCGGCGCTGGGGTTGAAACTGACCCTGACCATGCCCGAATCGATGTCGATCGAGCGGCGCAACCTATTGCGTGCGCTGGGAGCCAATCTGGTTCTGACACCCGCAGCGCAGGGGATGAAAGGGGCCATCGACGAAGCCGACCGGCTCGTAGAAACCAATCCCAACGCCATTATTTTGCAGCAATTCGCCAATCCCGCCAATCCGGCGATTCACCGTTCAACGACGGCACAGGAAATTCTGCGCGATACCGACGGTAACGTCGATATCTTCATTGCCGCCGTCGGCACGGGGGGAACCCTTACCGGAACCGGCGAAGCGCTGCGCGAGATTTTGCCGAATGTTCAAATCATTGCCGTCGAGCCCAAAGACTCTCCCGTCCTCTCCGGAGGCAGACCGGGTCCCCATAAAATCCAGGGGATCGGTGCGGGATTCGTCCCGGATGTTCTGAACACCGATTTGTACGGCGAAGTGATCCAAGTCAGCAACGAAGACGCGATCAACGCTTCCAAAGCGCTGGCAAAAAGCGAAGGTATCCTCGTCGGCATCTCCGCGGGGGCAAACGTCCATGCGGCCTCTATCGTCGCTTCCCGCCCCGAAAACCGCGGGAAAACAATCGTCACGATTCTGTGCGATACGGCGGAACGCTATCTTTCTACCCCGCTGTTCGAAGAGTAAAGCGTGCTGTTAGAGACGATACGGTGCGAAGACGGATTGCCTCTTCATCTTTCATACCATCAACTACGTCTCGATACGACTTGCGAGAGTCTCGGCATCAGCCGCTCCTATGATCTGAAATCCCTCGTCATTCCTCCCGACGAAGGACTATACCGATGCCGGTTTTTGTATGACGCCGCTGCCGCCTCAATCGAATTTCATCCCTACATTCAGCGCACATTCTCATCACTAAAACTCATCGATGCCGATGCCGTCGACTATGCGTTCAAATACGCCGATCGTAGCAGTCTGGATCGTCTCTTTCAACAACGTGGAGAGTGCGATGACGTCCTTATTGTTCAAGACGGTTACCTGAGAGATACGACGATTGCCAACGTCGCCCTGTACATAGAAGGCAGATGGATGACACCCAAGCAGCCTCTACTGGGAGGAACGACCCGTGCGCGCCTCATTGACGAGGGGCTCATTCTACCGGTTGCATTACGCGTTGAGGATATTGCCAAAGCAGACAAAGTAGCCCTAATGAACGCGATGATGGGATTTGTTGAAGTGGAACATGGTATAATTTTTTAAAAAATAACAGGGTTAGTCACGTATGCTATTCGATATTATCAAAAGCCCCTCTTTCGCCCGTTTAATGGAAAATCATGTTCGGGATATGCTCATTTACCTTTTTGAAAACGAGCAAAATTTCGGCATTTTGTGTAAAATCGAACACATCACCTTCGAACCGCCCCTGCCCAAACACATCAGCGACGAGTTCCGGGCAATGACGCTTTTCTTTTTGGCCGGATACACCTTCGAAAGTGCGCGGATCGATAACGACGCTCTGATTTTTGAAGCGGGGTTCGGGCATGAAAACATCGGCAGTTTCGTCACCGTACCGCTCCTGTCCATCGTACAGGTTATCATTGACGACACCCCCGCATTTGTGAATCTGGCCGTTCCTGTCGAACAGCAATCGATTCCGGTTATCGAAAAAAGCGAAGGGTTTCATAATTCCATGAGTGCGCTTTTATCCAATCCGGAAAACCAGAAGTTTTTGAAGAAAAAATAGTCTTAAAAGTGTAATTATTGAAGATAATGAAGTGCGGTTTACTGCACGCGGGCTTCCCGCCGAGGGCAAGTGCCCTCTGGGTAAAACGTAGCGTTACAGTTTTAATCCTAATAGGTACGTGACGACATTATCGATGAATGCGTCGTGCTTACGCTCTTTGCTGTAGGCGATGTAAAATTTGCGTTTGATCTTGTAGTTTTTGATCCGCGCTTCGAACAATTTGCCCTCTTCCACCTCATCGGCGATAACATGGCGTGAAATAACCGATACGACCGGGCGGGCAGAATCTTTGGGCGAGCGCATGATCGTCTCTTTGATCGCCGTCGAACTTGCTACCACACCGATGACGCTGAAACCTGAACATTCGACACCGATCTCTTCGAATACTTCGGAAGTGAGCTTGCGGGTATGCGAGTTTTCGTCCCGGCAAATCCAGTCGAATTTGTACATATCGTCCCGACGAAGCTGTTTGGGAATCGGCTGATTCGAGAAAATGACCAGTTCGTCCTCTTCCCATTCGCGGTAGATCAGCCCGTCGCGGAAAACCGGCGATTCGATCAATGCGATATCGATTTTTTTATCGAGCAGCTGCGTGATGATCTCATCCGAAAAACCGACCCGTATATGAACTTCGTTGTTAATCTTTTCTTTGAGCTGTCCCAGATACGAGGGGAGGACGTAGTTACCGATTGCATACGACGCGCCGACGATAAAAGTAAACTCTTTGTTGATAATTTTGAGAAGCTCTTTTTCACTCGACTGGATCGCTTTTTCAAGCTTGATGGCGATGCGGAAAAGGTCTTCTCCCTCTTTGGTCAGCTTAATACCGTTTTTCTTCCGCTCTACGATCCGCGTGTCCAGATAGTCTTCGATAAACTTTATCTGCTGCGTAACGGCGGGTTGCGAAATACCGAGTTTTGCCGAGGCTTTTGAAAAACTTTTTTCCCGAACTACCGTCAGGAAGGTCATGAGTTTTGCAAAATCTTTTAACATAATAATTCCTATAAGCTGAATGAATAGCAGTATTATAACTCATTATTATAACCAATGCAAGAGTCAGCTGCCGTTTCTTTCCCGGAAGCGGTCATTAAAAAGTCAAATAGAGGAAATTTGGGCTATAATTAAAATAACTTAACCATACAAAGGCAGCGGGTAGCATGGAGAAAATTTTCTCAGACCTCAATGACGCTCAGCGCAGTGCTGTAGAACAGATTGACGGTCCATTGCTGATTTTGGCGGGAGCCGGAAGCGGAAAAACCAAAACGATTACCTCCCGTCTTGCCTATCTTCTCGATGCGGTAGGGGTTCCCGCCGGCAATACCCTGACGCTGACATTTACCAACAAAGCGGCCAAAGAAATGCGCGAACGTGCGATGAATCTCATCGCCCAAAACTCCTATCCCCCTTTACTGTGCACTTTTCACAAATTCGGTCTGCTGTTTTTAAAATTTCATATCCATCTGCTCGGGCGGCAGAACAACTTCGTCGTGATCGACACTGACGACAAAAAAAAGATCATCAAGAAGATTAATGCCGACCTCCCCACGGCACTGATCGCCAGCGAGATTTCCCGCTATAAAAACTCCCTGATCGACCCGGTCGAAGCCTATGCGCAAGCTGAACTGACCAACTACAAACACATCGCCAAAATCTATGAAGAATACGAAGCCTATCTATTAGAAAACAACCTCGTCGATTTCGATGATCTGCTGTGCCTGACGTACCGCCTGCTGGACGAGCATCCCGATCTGTGCCGCCAAACCAGCGAAAAGTATCAGTACATCATGATTGACGAGTATCAGGATACGAATGAACTTCAGCTGCGCCTGCTGCAAAAACTCTGTACGACCCACAACAATCTGTGCGTCGTGGGCGACGACGACCAGAGCATCTACGGATGGCGGGGAGCGCACGTGCGCAATATCCTCGAATTCGATCAGGATTTCGAAAATGCCACCGTCGTCAAACTCGAACACAACTACCGCTCGACCCAGCCGATCCTCACCGTCGCCAACGCTTTGATCGAACACAACCGTTCACGTCTCGGAAAAACGCTGATCGCGACCAAAAGCGGCGGAGAAGAGGTTCAAACCATAACATCGCACGACGAAAGCGAAGAATCGCAGAAAATTGCCAAAGCAATCAAAACCCTCATAGCCGACGGAGTCCGCCCCAATGAAATCGCCGTCTTGTACCGCATCAATGCGCTGAGCCGTTCGCTGGAGGAAGGTCTTAACCGTGCCGGTATTGCCTACAAGCTCGTCGGCGGGCTGCGCTTTTACGACCGTGCCGAAATCAAGGACCTCATCAGCTACCTGCGGGTCGTCACCAACGTGCACGACAATTTTTCGCTGAAACGGATTATCAATAAACCCAAGCGGGGCTTGGGGAAAGCGACAATCGATAAAATCGAACTCTCCGCGATGGACGCGGGCAAATCGATGTTCGAATTTATTGCTACCCTTCCCGACAGCGAACTTGAATCGTTGGTCCGTAAAAAAAGTGCGGGGGAACTGCGCGATTTTATAGCCGAAATCACCGAGCTGCGTACCGTAGCCGATGAAGCCATATACCGTTTTATCGATCTTCTTGAGGAGCGATTCAAAATTAAAGAGACCCTCAAAGGGTTACCGGATGAAGCCGATAAAATCTCGAACGTGGACGAGTTCTACGGACTTTTCCGCGATTACGTCAAACAAAACCCTGATGCTTCCCTTTCCGAATTTCTCAACGACATCACCTTGCAAAGCGAACAGGACCAAGTCGAGGGAGAGAGCATCTACATTATGAGTATCCACGCCTCCAAAGGGCTGGAATTCGAGCACCTCTTCGTCATCGGGCTCGAAGAGGGGTTTCTTCCCCTTATCGGAGACGGCAGCGATCTCGAAGAGGAACGACGGCTGGGCTACGTCGCCCTCACCCGCGCCAAAAGCGCCCTCACCCTCTCCAGCGTCAACAGCCGGTTTTACAAAGGGCGCCGTACGGAGCTGCAACGCAGCCGTTTCATCAACGAAGCGGGATTGTGCGAAGGCTCCTTGATTCTGGAGAAAAATACCTCCTACAAAAAAGGGGATCTCGTCCGCCACAAAATTTTCGGTGCCGGACGGGTCGAAGGGGTGAGTAAATCGGGACGCGAATTCAAACTGCTCATCAATTTCGGCGGCAACAAACGCGATATTCTCGCCTCGTTTGTGGAGAAGCTCTAAGTTGAACCGCCTCTTCGTTGCCTACAAACCCGCAGGGATCAGTTCCAATCAGCTTCTCAGCCGGATCAAGCGGCGCTACGGCGTCAAAAAAGCGGGCTATTCCGGAACCCTCGATCCGTTTGCCAAGGGAGTCCTCATCATCGCCTTCGGCAATCACGGACGCCTGTTTCGGTTTTTGAACAAAGCCCCGAAACGGTATCGTGCAACCCTGTGGCTGGGCGCGTATTCCCCGACACTCGATATCGAGCAGATCGAGCGGATCGATCCGCTGCAACCGTTTGATTCGGATACGGTTCACAACGTCGTCGAATCACTGCGCGGCGAGCTGACCTATCTTCCCCCGAAATACAGCGCCAAACGGCTTGAGGGCAAACGGGCCTACGAACTCGCCCGTGAAGGAAAAGAGGTAGTGCTTAAAACCATTACCTCCACCGTCTATGATATCCGACTGCTACACTATATGCACCCGTTCGTGACGTTTGAAGCAACCGTCTCTGAAGGAAGTTATATCCGCTCTTTGGGAGAGATGATCGCCGACAAACTCGGTGTGTCAGGCTCGCTTAGTGCCCTTGAGAGGCTGAATGAAGGGCAATTTGTCTATGAGAATGAAAAAGCGCTGGACGTCAAAACCGCACTTTCGCTTCCCAAAAACCGCTATAATGGCGATAAGATAACGATTCTGCTAGGGCAAAAATTAGCACGCGAAGATTTTGAGTGTCAGGACAACGGCACCTATTGGATCGATAACGGCGACACCATTTCTATTATCGACATTGATGAGCAGGGTGTTCATTACATTTTAAACAAGGTAGAAGCATGTTGATTCTTTCACGCAAAGCCGATGAGTCCGTCATTATCGCCGATACCATCACCGTCAAAGTGGTCTCCATCGACAAAGGTGTGGTAAAACTCGGCATAGACGCACCGCACAATATCCGAATATTACGCAGCGAACTAGTCCGTGCCGTCGAGAATTCCAACAAAGAAGCATCTGTCCGTGAAAGCGATGAATCATTGCTTCAGCAACTGGTACACAAATTAAAATTATGATCCGCTATCCTGCTTACGCCAAAGTCAACATTTTTCTTAAAATCACCGGAATGAGGGGGGATTATCATACCCTCAGTTCACGGTTCATGCGGGTTAAAAATCTGTTCGACACCCTTTGGTTCGAACCCAAATCAACCCCGGAATTCGAAATACGGGGCAACTTCGACTGCGACGTTCGATCCAATACGATCTACAAAGCGTATAAACACCTGTTAGCCGCTACCCGTTCCGACAAATTATCGGAATGGATGGAAACGCATGCGGTGTGCGTTGACAAACGTATCCCCTCTTTTGCAGGTCTAGGAGGCGGCAGTTCGGATGCAGCAACTTTTTTACGCATGTGCAATGAACGGCTCGAATTGGGTCTCGGTGTGGAAGAGCTGGCCGAGATCGGAGCCAATGTCGGTGCCGATGTCCCCTTTTTCGTCTACGGGTATGAAAGCGCAAACGTCACCGGCATCGGCGAGGTCGTCGAACGTTTCGACGAACCGCTTCTCGATTTCGAAGTCGTCACCCCGCAGATTCAGATCAGCACCCCTGCGGTTTACCGCTATTACCGCGAGCATCTTTACGCGCCGATCGGCGCGGAAGAAGCCGCACGTCTCGAATCGACCCCTTCGCGTACGATATTAGCCTCCATGACTCCCACAGAAGCCAATGACCTCTATGGCGCTGCGCTCGGATGCTACCGTGAGCTGAATGAAAAAGAGGGGTGGTTTTTCTCGGGGAGCGGAAGCAGCTTTTTTAGAATCAAGGATGAAGAGTAATGGGTGAAACAATCGCCACCAACAAAAAAGCGTTTTTCGACTACCATATCGAAGAGAAATTCGAAGCGGGCCTTGAGCTCATGGGAAGCGAAGTCAAAGCGATCCGTGCGGGGCGCGTCAACCTCAAAGACGGATTCATCAAAATCGTCAAAGGAGAAGCCTTCGTCTTTAACGTCCACATCGGCTATCTGGAGACAACGCATCGCCATTACGGGCATGAAGAACGCCGAAGCCGAAAGCTGCTGCTTCACCGAAAACAAATCGACAAGATGTTCAAAGCGGTAGAAAAAGACGGGTTCACCCTTGTCCCGCTGAGCCTTTATTTCAACGACCGCAATATTGCCAAAATGCAAGTAGCGATTGTCAAAGGCAAAAAGCTCTACGACAAACGCGAAGATCTGAAAGAAAAAAGCCTGAAACGGGATATGGAACGAGCGCTTAAAGGAGAATAAGTATGGTTCAGCTGCACAGCCTTGATCTTCAGGATTTACAAAATCCTCTCCACCCTTCCACGTTTGAAGAATATCGGGACTATCGTATTTTAGTACTCCGCCTGCCCGAACAAATCGGAAAAACTTCCAAAATCCATTCATACGGCTTTATTCTGGCGGACAATAACGTTTATTATTATGATCGGAACGTGAACGACCTTATACACTTTGCCGCCGGGCTAGACGATCTATACCGTTTTTTAGACGAGAAAATCGACATGCTGATGGACGATATCGAAATCGTTCAGGATAAAATAGTTGCCCTTGAAGAGAATCTCTATCGAAAATTCTCCTCCCGTTTTATGGAACGCTGGCACGAAATGAAAAAAGAGCTCTCACACTCGGAACGGATCATTTTGAAAGCGGCCGATATCCTCGAACGCTTCATCACGAAATCAAAATTCTCAGAACACTTCCCTATCAATGAGTTCAATGACCTGCATGAACATTTAGAGCGGACCTTGCGCTCCAATGTCTCGGCAAACGACCAGCTCGATAATCTGTACAGTTACTACAACCTTCGCTCCAATGATCGTATGAACCGCAGCATTTATATCTTGACGGTCATCTCCGTCATCTTTTTACCGCTCAATCTCGTCGTCGGATTTTTCGGCATGAATACGGGAGGATTACCCTTTGAAAATCACGTTATGGGAACCTTTTATGCGTTTGTTACAATGATTCTTTTTGCGGCGTTTCTGACAACAGCGGTACTGTGGAAAATACGAAAAGAGTGATTTGGAAAATTTATTTTAAGAAAACAGTTGAAAGGGAAGAAAAAGATTGCCGCCGCAGAAGCGGCAGAAAAATTATTTGCGGAGTTCTTTGATACGCGCTGCTTTACCGGCAAGGTCACGAAGATAGAACAATTTAGCGCGGCGTACGCGACCACGGCGAAGAACTTCGATTTTCTCGAGGCTATCGCTGTAAAGTGGGAAGATACGCTCAATACCGACGCCGTTGGCACCGATTTTACGTACAGTGATGGTGCGGCTTACACCTTCACCGCGGATTGAGATACATACACCCTCATAATTTTGAACGCGTGATTTATCACCTTCTGTAATGGTTACGGCCAAACGAAGGGTGTCACCTGCGCGAAACTCAGGAACGTTTTTACCGGCGATTTGCGCTTGCTCGAAGCTAGCGATGTACTTATTTTTCATAAGATGTCCTTATTGTATGCTTTAGAAGCTGCTCCGGTCTGAAGAATTTTGTTTTGCATTCAGACAGAGACGATTTTAGTGCATGAATTTTACTATGGTTTCCCTTTAAGTATTCTGATGGGACAGCCATATTCTCATAAATAGCGGGTTTTCCGAACGTAGGTGCTTCCAAAAGTGGCGTTTCAAAACTCTCATAATCGAGCGACTCGCTGTTTCCGAGCACTCCTTCGAGATTTCGTACGATGGCATCGGTCATCACCAGCGAAGGAAGCTCCCCCCCGGTGAGGACATAATCGCCGATGCTGAACACTTCGTCGGCGAACCGCTCCAACACCCGCTCATCAATCCCCTCGTACCTCCCGCTGACGAACACGACGTGCTCTTTGGCACTGAGGCGTTTGGCATCGTTTTGGGTAAACTGCTTCCCGACGGGTGCCGCAAAAATGATATGGGCATCGGCGGATAAGGTTTGCAACGCATCAAAAAGCGGCTGAGGAACCATCACCATGCCCGCACCTCCGCCTGCAGCCGTGTCATCGACTTTTGAGTGCTTGGAGGTACTGTAATCTCTCGGATTCAAGTAAGCCACGTCGAATTTTCCCGATTCAATCGCCCGCTTGAGGATCGAGTCTTGAAAATACCCTTCGATCAGATTCGAAAAAAGGGTCACATAGGTGAAACGCATTACGACGCCTCAAGCAAGTCAATGCAACCCTGAACACGAATCGTTTTGGACGCCATGTCGCATTCTTGTACATAATGATCGATGTACGGGATCAGAAACGTCTCGCTGTACCCTTTTGCAACCCAAGAAGACTCCGTTGCAACAAGAAGATAGTCTTGCGCGCCGATCCGTTCGATTTCACGGACAGCACCCAAAAGCTGTTCACCTTCTTTGACCGCCAATCCGATCAAATCAAACCAGAAAAATTCCCCCTCTGCCAAACCGCATCGTTCGCGTGTCGCTTCTTTGGTCGTAAAAAGCTTGGCGTTCGTGAGCGCTTTGGCTGCTTCGGGAGTCGTGTACCCTTTAAGACGGACAAGCTCGCGTTCGGGAATATAATACTCGAGCGTCACAACCGTGCCGTTTTCAAGGGTAAACGTGGAATCCGGGATAAACTGTTCAGGGAAATCGGTATGGAGGTTCAGTTTCATATCCCCTTTTAACCCGACCGTACGGCCGAGGGTGGCGACATGAAGCCAATCTGCGGAAAGCGTGTTACGAAAGCGGTTCGACATTGATACGATAACTCTTGCCATCTTTGGCTTTACAGCCGGAGATGACGGTTTTTATCGCACCGATCATCTTCCCTTCTTTGCCGATGAGTTTGCCGACGTCCGCCTGATTGGCGTACAGGACAATCTCAGTCACTTCGTCGCGCTCAAACGACTCTACTCTGATATCTTCAGGATAGGCGGCGATCAGCTTCGCAAAGCCTGCGACGAAGTCGGCTACCATGATTATTTACCGGTAATTTTTTTAACGCGGTCTGACATTTGAGCACCGACGCTCAACCAGTAGTTCAAACGTTCTTCGTCAACTTTAGTCGTGATAGGATCGGTCATAGGGTTGTAATACCCGATCAATTCGATCCATCCGCCGTCACGGCGTTTACGGCTGTCTGTTACCGCGATACGGTAGAAAGGTTGTTTTTTGCGTCCCATACGGGTCAAGCGAATGACTGTTGCCATGTGTGTTTCCTTGTAGGTAATTTTGGTTTCGCGCTAAGTAACTTTGTAGAGTGTTTTGCCCACTAAAGCAAAAGAAAAACCACAAAATTGCTTGAACGCTAAGATAGAGATTCCCAAGAATCCCCAGCTTAGCATTCCCTCAGGGCTTAACGCGGCAAACGTGCGCCCTGCATCTGACCCATCATGCTTTGAAGATCTTTCATCCCCTGTTTGCCCGAGAACTTCTTCGCCATTTTCGACGCGTTCTTGAACTGTTTAAGGATGCGGTTGACCTCCACGATGTTCAGCCCGGCACCTTGTGCCAGCCGCGCCTTGCGGCTGTTGTTGAGAAGCTCGGGGTCTTCGCGCTCTTTCATCGTCATCGACGACACCAGCGCTTTGATCTTTTTGAGCTCGCCGGAATTTTCCAGATCGAAATCTTTGAGAGCGGAAGCCATGTTGCCCATCCCCGGAATCATCCCGATCAAAGACTTCATGCTACCCATTTTTTTGAGGCTTTCCATCTGTTCGAGGAAATCGTTGAAGTTGAACTCCCCTTTTTTGATCTTTTTGGTCAGCTGCTTGGCTTTTTTCTCATCGATAACGGAAGCCGTACGCTCCGCCAGTCCTTCGATATCCCCAAGCCCCATCAGGCGGTTGACGATACGATCCGGGAGGAAAACTTCGAGGTCTTCCATCTTTTCTCCGGCACCGATGAAGCGCAAAGGAACCTGAATCTGAGAAGCGATCCCCAGAGCAACGCCCCCCTTGGAATCCCCGTCGTATTTGGTCAGGATAACGCCGTCGATCCCGATTTTTTCGTTAAAGGTCGCGGCTGTGCGGACCGCATCCTGACCCGCGAGAGAGTCGGCGACGTAGAAAATCTCGTGAGGATTGGCGGCCGCTTTGACTTCGGCCAGTTCGCCCATCAGCGTATCATCGATGGCAAGCCGTCCGGCCGTATCGATCAAGACAACATCGACAAGCGCTTTTTGCGCATGGACCAATGCCCCTTTAACGACCTCTACGGGATTTTTCGTCGCATCGTCGGCGTAAAGCTCGACGTCGATCGCACCGCATACCTGACGAAGCTGTTCGACCGCCGCCAAACGCTGCAGGTCTGCCGCAACGACGAGAACACGCTTTTTCTGGCGTGTTTTGAGGTAATTCGCCAGTTTCCCGGTCGTCGTCGTTTTCCCCGATCCCTGCAAACCGGTCATCAATATAACGGTCGGAGCTACCGGAGCGTAAATAAAGCCGCTTTTGCCCGGAACTTCGAGCAATGCGTGCAACGAGGTACGCAACGCTGCGAGAAATTGGTCTTTCCCAATGCCGCTTTGTTTGGTTTTGTGTTCGACTTCATCGAGAAGTTCTTTGACCACTTTATGGTGGACATCGGCTTTAAGGAGGGCTTTTTTAAGCTCTCCCATTGCTTTGGTCAGAGCCTTTTCATCGTCGTGAAAACGGATCTTGCGTATAGCCGATGTAAACGATTCTGTCAGCGTGTCGAACACCAAAAACTCCTGAATATGACCTCAATGGGCGTAAAAAGTTCCGAATTATACTTAAACTTTTCTTTGATAGTTCTAAATATTTTCAAGAACTAAAGTGAGCAAACACCTTCGGTTCGGGCGCTTCGAACGTCTGCCCCAGAATACTCACCTTCTTGGCATGAAGCATCACCCGTTTTGAAGGACGGCCGCCGTAGCTCTCATCGCCGATAATCGGATGCTGGGCAAATTTCATGTGGGCGCGGATCTGATGCGTGCGCCCGTGGTGGATGATCAGCTGTATTTTCGTTTTCTTCGCCGATACCTCCAGCGGGGTCACCTCGGTGATGGCAGGCTTTCCTTTTTTGGAAACCTTCGTATACGCTTTGTTCCCTTTTTTTTCGGTGATCAGGGGTTGATCGATCACAAACGGCTCGCTGACGATACCGTCGACCCATGCGACGTACTCTTTGTAGACGTTGTCGCGCTTGAATTCGCCGATCGCTTTGAGGCGGAATTCTTCGTTTTTGACGAGCATCAGTACGCCGCTGGTTTCACGGTCGAGGCGGTGAAGCAGCTGCGAACCTTTGAACTGCCGCTCGACTTCATCGGAATTCATAAACGCCGGTTTGTCGACGACGATCATGTTATCGTCTTCAAAAATCGGGCGTATTTTTTCGATCTTTTGCACGATAAAAACCGTTTTGGGGTTGATTTCGCCGCGCGCGATCATGACCTTCGAATTGCCGACGTATACCAGCCCGCGGTCGATCAGCGATTTGGCTTCCGAGTTGGAAATGCCCTCTTGCTGGGCTAATAATTTATACGCTTTTTCTTTCATTGTGTTGTCTCCATGGTTAAAAACTCTATCACCCGTTCCAAATCGATCGTAGCATTGACCTGCGAAGGAGGAAGCGTTTCCGCTTCGGCAAGCGCGTGAGCGATTTGATCCGAATCTACAAACTGGACGTGCGAGACGTATTTAAAAAGCTCGCGCTGATGAAAAATCTCTTTACCCGTAATAATTTTACACCCGAAATATGCGGGTTCTAGCGGGTTATGCCCGCCGATCGGCTTGAATGCTCCGCCCAGTATCGCCACGTTACTGATGGCATAGAGGTTGTTCAACTCCCCCATGGCATCGATGAGAGTGATGTCCGAGCCTATCGTTTGCGATTGGCTCCAGCGCACAAGCTCCATCTGCGGCAAACGCTGCGCAATCAATTCGGCCACTTTGCCGAACCGTTCGGGATGGCGCGGTACGACAAGAAGCTTCGCGCCCGGATTGCGCTCGCGGTAGGCGGCGAACGCACCGAGGATCGCTTCCTCTTCCCCTTCGTGGGTACTTCCCGCTACGATCACCGTTCCTTGCGGTTTCGGATACGTTTTTGTCGCCTCGATCTTCTGCGCCAGCTTGATGTTCCCGACGACTTCGACGTTGCGCGCACCCAAGGCGATGAAACGGGCCATGTCTTCGCTGCTCTGGCAAAAGACGCGGTCGCACTCGCCAAGAAGGCGGCTATAGAACCACCGCATACGGTAGTATTTCGGAAAACTCCGCTCGCTGATTCTGGCGTTGAGAGCGATCACCCGAGCACCCCGCGCATGGGCAAGGCGAAACAGCAGATACCAGAACTCCGCTTCGAGCACGACAACCGTTTTAGGCCGTTCGATCCAAAACCAAAGCCACACCTCGTAAGGAAGGTATCGAACCTGCGCCACGTATTTGGAAGCCGCCTCGAATCCCGTATGGGTAATGACGCTGATCGCGATCCGTTTTTCTTTTATCCGCTCGATGATCGGGGCAATCGCTTTGGCTTCTCCGAGCGAGCAGACATGGAACCAGATATCGTGCGGGGCAAACGGAGGATTCTTGAAACCGAAAAACCGTGCCGGAAGCGATTCGCGATATTTTTTCTTGAAGGAAAAGAGGATCAGTACTGGGAGTGCGGCGACGTATAGAAACGCCGCCAGCAGGGTGTAAAAAAGATCAAAAAATACTTTATGCACCGAGAGCGTCAGAAGTCGGTTCGAGGTACAAAATGCGTCCGCAGTGCGGGCAGGTTGTGATCTCTTCGCCTTTGATCACGTCTGCGTACACTTTGTCGCTGACCGCCATGAAACATCCCATACACGCCTGATTGCGAACCGCAACCGCCGTTGTGTTTTTCGCCCAGCGGCGAATTTTTTGGTAGAACGACAACCCTTTTTGATTCATGGATGAAACAAGCGTCTGCTTGCGGGCAAACACTTCTTTGCGTTCTTCGTCGATTTGCGCCAGTTTGACGTCGACGTCTGCTTTGACGGAAGAAAGGCTTCCCTCGATTTCGACCGCTTTGGCTTCCAGCTCGTCGATTTTGCTTTGTTTGTGATCGATCAGTTTTTCCAAACGCTCGATCTCTTCGTTGGCGAAAGAGACTTGTTCTTTGGCAATCTCTTCTTCGAGCTGAAGCGATTTCATCTCGCGCTCGGTTTTGATTTCAGCGCTTTTTTTGCTGTTTTCTTCGAGTTTTGCGGAAAGTTCGGCCAGATGAAGCTCGTTTTTCTGTTTTTTGAGCTGTTCGTCTTTGATCTCTTGTTTCAGAGCCGAAATCTCGTTGATAATCCCGTTTTTAGTCGCCATCAACGCATCGTACTGGAGATTGGCTTCTTCAATTTGCGGTTCAAACGCATCGATCTCTTTATCAATGTGAGACAATTCAATCAGTTGTTCAAGGTGTTTGTTCATAAGGTTCCTTTTTGGAATTACACGATTACCTAATATGCGTTACAGATAGGTGAAGGGGTTTTTCGATGGTGAAATTATAACACTCAATCCTAATTTTTCCAAATACCCCCCCAAAACCTCGCCGAAATAGCGCTCGCTCTCATAGTGTCCGATATCAATCATCGACAATCCCAGACTTTTTGCTTCCATCGCATCATGATATTTGATGTCTCCGGTCAAAAAACACTCCGCTTCGATATTGCGCATCAGCGAAGCGCCCGATCCGGTCACGAGTGCGCAGGTTTTGACGTGATCATGGCATTGGACACCCCGTATATGGGACAAGCCAAGCGCCGTTTTGATCTTCTGCGCAAATACGTCAAAAGGCTCATCCACTCCCAGATAGGCAACGAATCCCTCTTTGGCGATGATGGGGTATCCCAAAACGCTTTGTGCGACGTAATCGTTCAGGTGCGTCTGGTCGAAATTGGTGTGCATGGCGATGTTGGCGATGTTTTTACGGATCATCGGGGCGATAATCTTGGCCGGATACTGGTTGAACTGAAGCTGTTTCAATCCGCCGAAGATGACGGGGTGGTGGGTAATCAGAAGAGCGTTGTCGGGGATGGACTCGATCAATTCTTCATCAATATCGATGGAGAGGACGACGGTCGATACCTTCTGGGAAAAATCGCCGACAAGAAGCCCGGAGTTGTCCCACCCTTCCTGCATCGCAAAAGGGGAAAGCGCGTCAAGAAACGTGTATATCTCTCGCACCGTCATTGCTTACTCCTTGTCGGTCGTTGGACCCGAATGTAGATCGATTGGGATTTGGAGAAGGGATCGGATGCTTTGAATTCGAATATTTTCAGCCCGACGATCAGATCGACGAGTTTTTTGTACCCGTAGGTGCGGGGATCGAATTCGGGGGATTTGTTAATGAGTTTTTGCCCCACCGTACCCAAATTCGACCATCCCGCTTCGTCCGCCGTATCCTCGACCGCATTGCGTACCAGAGCCAGAAGCGCTTTGTCATCGGTTTTGATTTTCGGGGCAGCCGGTTCTTTGTGGTTTTGAGCGCGGCGAAGGTTCTCGGTAAAAATGAACTTGTCGCACACGCCGATGAAAGCTTTGGGGGTTTTCTGTTCTCCGAAACCGTACACTTTGACTCCCGATTCACGGATACGGCTCGCCAGACGGGTGAAATCGCTGTCGCTGGAAACGATACAGAAACCGTCAAAATTTTTCGTATATAGCAGGTCCATCGCGTCGATAATCATCGCGCTGTCGGTCGCGTTCTTCCCCGTCGTGTACGCAAACTGCTGAATCGGCTGAAGCCCGTGTTCGAGGAGGGAGCTTTTCCAGCTTTTAAGCTGGGTATCGGTCCAGTCGCCGTAAATACGCTTGACGCTCGCGATTCCCAAAGCCGCGATCTCATCAAGCAGCCCCTCGATCGTCGATGGCTGAGAGTTGTCGGCGTCAATGAGGACGGCAAGGCGCGGCTGATGCGCTGTCATTGTCCACGCTCCAGTGACTCAAGCGCGTCGCGTGCCTGCGGAAAGTCGATTTGGAGTTCCAACGCGCGTCCGTACATCGCTTTGGCCTCATCGATCTCGTGACGGTCGGCGAGAAGGTTGGCATAGTTGTAATAGGTTTGCGCATACGAATCATCAATCTCCAACGCTTTGAGATAATGATCCTTCGCCCGGTCAAACGCCCCTTCAGTACGATAGAGAGACGCAATCGCATTGTGGGTCAAATCGTCGTTTTCATCGATTTCCAGCGAACGCTCATACAGCTCGATCGCCCGGATGCGGTCTCCTGATTTGGCCGTCACGAAAGCGAGTTTGTTGAGGATTTCGACATTGGTTTCATCCAATGCGTAGGCCTCTTCCAAGTATTTTTTCGCTTCATCGATCTGCCCTTGCTCATACGCCGCATCCGCCTGATCGACAAGAGCCGAAGGCGAAAGGGATGGCCGGGACGAAGTGCCCGACGCCGCACCGCTTGGCGGGGCCGCGTCGTCAAGCTCCTGTACGTGGCGATATATCTGGTATGCGAAAAAAAGTGTCGCACCCAACATTAAAATCTGAAATAAACTCATAAAGGTACCTCTTTGTAACGATAAGTATAATATAATCATGGTAAACTTAACACAATCGGTAAACCATTATGCCTGCACATTTTAAAGATCCATCACTTTATATCAATCGTGAGCTCTCGTGGCTCCAGTTCAATACGCGTGTTCTCAAACAGGCGCAGGACGAGTCGCTTCCCCTGTTTGAGCGGCTAAAATTCCTTGCAATCTACGGAACCAATCTGGACGAGTTTTACATGATCCGGGTTGCCGGTTTGAAAAAACTTTTCAGCGCCGGCGTCAATGTTTCGGGTGCCGACCGCCTCACCCCGCTGCAGCAGCTTCGCGAGATCCGCACCTACCTGCACGAAGAGCAAAAAGTGGTCGAGCACTGCCTTCAGGGGATTATGAAAGAACTCGAAAAAGAGGGGATCTTTTTCAAACCCTACAAAGCGCTTACCCCCGAACAGCGCAAGTACCTCGACAAATATTTCCACGAAAACATCTATCCGGTCGTCATCCCCATCGCGATCGATGCGACCCACCCGTTTCCCCACCTTAACAATCTCGGGTTCGGGCAGATCGTCAAACTGCGCGACAAAGACGACCCTAGCATCGAGCGGTACGGCTTGATCCGTATCCCACGGGTACTTCCGCGTTTCGTGGACATCAATAATCGGATTTACGTTCCTATCGGCAGCATCACCGCAGAGCACATCGAAGACCTCTTTCCCGGTTACGAGCTGATCAAATTTGCCGCGTTCCGCGTCACCCGAAATGCCGACATTGCCATCGAGGAAGAAGAAGCCGACGACATCATGGAAATCCTTGAAGAGGGGCTTAAACTCCGTAAAAAAGGGGAATTGGTACGTCTTGAACTGAGCGTCCACGCCGATGATGATCTGCAGAATTTCTTCAACCGCCATGCGAATGTCTACAAAGACGACATCTACCGCTTTCAGACCTATCTGAACCTCGCCAGCTTCTGGCAGGTAGTCGGAAACAAAGATTTCGCCCATCTCACTACGCCGAGCTTCAAGCCGCGCAACCTTCCGCCGCTTGATACCGACGAAAGCCTCTATACGACGCTGGACAAACAGGATTTACTGCTGTTTCATCCGTTCGAAAGTTTCGAACCGGTCGTGCGTCTGATCCAGACGGCGGCAAAAGACCCCGACGTCGTCTCGATCAAAATGACCCTGTACCGTTCAGGATCAAACTCTCCGATCGTAAACGCCCTTATCGGCGCCGCCGAATCGGGCAAACAAGTCACCGTCATGGTCGAACTTAAAGCCCGTTTCGATGAGGAAAACAACCTCCACTGGGCCAAAGCGCTCGAAAATGCGGGTGCCCACGTCATCTACGGTATCACCGGATTCAAAGTGCATGCCAAAGCCGCCCTCATCACCTGCCGTATCGACGGAAAGCTCAAACAGTACGCCCATATCGGAACGGGTAACTACAATCCTTCCACCGCAACGATTTACACCGATATCAGCTACATGACGAGCAATGATGCGATCACCCATGACATGACGCGCTTTTTCCACTTCCTCACCGGATTCAGCAAAAAAGGGAAGCTTAACGAACTCTACATGGCACCAACGCAGATCAAACCCAAAATCCTCTCGCTGATCCAAAACGAAACCCGTATGGGAAGCGAAGGGGTCATCATTGCCAAAATGAACGCGTTGGTTGACGAAGATATCATCAAAGCCCTCTACAAAGCGTCTCAGGCGGGAGTTAAAATTCATCTGATCATCCGCGGTATCTGCTGTTTGCGTCCGGGCATTGCCGGAGTCAGCGACAACATCCGCGTTACCTCGATCATCGGAAAATACCTCGAGCATGCGCGGATTTACTATTTCAAACACGCAACGCCGCAAACGTATATTGCCAGTGCCGACTGGATGCCGCGTAACTTGCTGCGCCGCATCGAGCTGCTTACTCCGGTGCAGGGGAACGAACTCTCCGGCAAACTGATCCAGATCCTGCAACTGCAAAGCTCGGATAACGTACTCGCCCATGAGCTTCAAACTGACGGCAGCTATGTCAAGGTACCACATGAAGCGGGCAATGCGATCGACAGTCACAAAATCGTCGAAAACCATACCAGCAAGGTTCACAGTTCGGTGAAAAAACATACTCCGAACTTTGTCCAGCAACTCACAACCCGATTGTTCAAAGAGAGTTAAGCATGATTGGCAATTATTTACACTACGCCCCGCAGATGAAAGAGCGGGTATGGATCGCCTCCTCCGCCGATGTCATCGGACGGGTTGATATGGGCGAAGATGTCAGCATCTGGTTCGGATGCGTCGTGCGAGGCGACGTCCACCATATCAAAATCGGCGACCGAAGCAATATTCAAGATTTGAGCATGGTCCATGTCACCCATCACAAACGCGATGATATGACCGACGGACATCCGACGATCATCGGAAATGACGTCACGGTAGGTCACCGCGTCATGCTCCACGGATGCACGATCGAAGACGCATGCCTTATCGGGATGAGCGCTACGATCCTTGACGGTGCCGTTATCGGCAAAGAATCGATTGTCGGAGCCGGAGCGCTGGTTACCAAAAACAAGGTATTTCCTCCGCGTTCCCTGATCATGGGAAGCCCTGCCAAAGTTGTACGCGAGTTGACCGACGAAGAGGTCGCAGAGCTTTATGCTTCCGCCGCACGTTACGTCAGTTTCAAAGAAAACTATCGCGCTCCGAATGTTTGAGTTCGATCTCGTCGTCGCTGCCGACATCCTCGGTATCATCGCATTCGCACTCAGCGGATTTCTTGTCGGTGTGCGCAACAACCTCGATCTGCTCGGGATCATCATCGCTGCGTCGCTTACGGCGCTGGGCGGCGGTGTGGTACGGGACGTCATTCTGGATCGTACCCCGTTTGCATTCAACGAATACTATCCGGCTGTTACCGTGATTACGACGATCGCACTTGCATTTGTTTTGCGTCTTTACCGCCGGATTCAGATAGAGCGCCAATGGCTCTTCGTTATCAGCGATACCATCGGTCTTGTGGCATTCAGCATCACCGGAGCCTTGCTCGCGATCGATGCGGGATTCAACTTTTTCGGGGTTATCATCCTGAGCTTTTTGACCGCCATCGGCGGCGGCGTCCTGCGCGACATCCTGATCAATCAGGTGCCTGCGGTACTTGTGAGCGATTTTTACGGTTCCATTGCCCTGATCGTCTCAATCTTGCTTCTCGTATTAAGCGTATTCACTCCTTTGTCCACCCTTACCGTTGCTGCTGTGGCTTCGATCGCCATCGCTGTTCGGCTTGTAGCGTATGTCAAAGGATGGCATCTCCCTACCCTCAAAACGGATCATTCATGAAAAAATACAAAAACCTTATTCTTCTCCTGTTAGCCGCCGGAGCGATCGACATCGGCCGCTATGCCCTCTATCCCGATATTGACGAGCTCAAAGAAGTTCGCCCCGTCCCGACGGCTTTTATGGAATACCGCGAGGAGGAGTGGGCTGAAGAAAACCGCGAAAAAGAAATTCAGCACAAATGGGTCAGTTTCTCGCAAATCTCGCCCAATGTCGTCAAAGCGGTCTTGATTGCCGAAGATGACGGGTTCTGGAATCATGAGGGGTTTGATGTCAAAGGGATGGAGCAGGCCATCGAGCGGAGCCTCGAAAAAGGGACCGTTGCCGGCGGCAGTACGATCAGCCAGCAGCTTTCCAAAAACCTCTATCTCTCCCCCAGCAAAAATCCGGTGCGGAAGATCAAAGAAGCCATCATCACGTGGCGGATCGAAAACACGCTGTCCAAACGGCGCATCCTTGAGATCTATCTCAACGTAGCCGAATGGGGAGACGGGATTTTCGGAATCGAAGCGGCGGCCCGCCATTATTACGGCAAAAGCGCCAAGCGCTTAAGCGCCCGGGAAGCGGCACGGCTGGCCGCGGTTCTTCCCAATCCGATCAAATACGATCCGACGGGAAACCAAAGATACGTCAAGAACCGCTCCCGCATTATCTACAAAATCATGCAGCGCCGCGGAGTCGTCATTCCCGAATACCAAGAGGTGATGACGCCGCCCAAACACGAGGAAAATACCGAAGAATCGTCTGAGGGGAACGAAAGCGTGATTGATTTGTTCGGCGAGACGGCTCCGACAGAACTTTCTCCGACCGCCGTTGAAACGCCCGGCGTTGCCGAAGAGGGCGCGGAAGGCAATGTTTCTTCACCCTTTTAAAGAACCGAACCGTTTCAATTTCGGGTTGTTACGCGTCCAAGAACCCACCATCCGAGCGCCGAAGCGGCCGCGATCAGATAAGAGGGGGCGTAAGGGTTTCCGCTGAGTTCGGTCAAAGAGGTCATCATGACCGGAGTAAGTCCCCCCACGATTCCCGCCGCACTTCCCAAAATCACCGCCGTGAACGATGCGCGGTAGCCGTGATAAGAGAGGGCTTTGACGGTTGCGGCAAAAATAGGGGCCTGAAAAGCGCACAGCAAAACGACAAGGACTACGGAACCGGCAAGCGCTCCCCAATACCCTCCGATGCTCATGGCGTAAAAAAGAGGAAAAACGCTCAACGCCAATATCGATGCCGCAATACGCATGATGCGAAGCGAACCGATTTTATCCGCCGCCATGGCCATGAGCGGAATAAACACGACGCCGATGACGATCGAGAAAGTGTTGATCTCTCCGGCTTCGGCTTTGGAGAGATGCGCACTGCCCTCCAACCAAACCGGAAGATAGACAAACACCGTGTAATAAAAAACCCATATCGCCGACGCAATGCTCAAAAACTGCCAAAATTCTCGACGATGATGGCGCAGAATCGCAACGATGGGGACGACCTTGTCTTCCGGAGGCTGGTAATCGTCGCTCAGATTGCGACGCAGATAAAGTCCCGCGGCGGCGATGACGATGCTGGCCCAGAACGGAATTCTCCATCCCCACTCTCCCATCGCGTCTTCGCCCAGATACCAGAGCAAAAAACCGCAGAAACCCGATCCCAGCGCCATCCCGATTTTCGCTCCGACCGAAACAAACGAACCGTACAGGTTTTGGCGGTTCAGGGAGGACTGTTCCACCAGATAAACAATCGAGCTGGCGTATTCTCCTCCGACCGATAGCCCCTGAATCATCCGAAGGGCTACAAGCAGAATCGGCGCCATGATGCCGATCTGAGCATGCGTCGGCAAAAATCCGATCAAAAAGGTAGGAAGCGCCATCAGCACCAGCGAACTCATCAGCGCGGTACGCCGACCGATCCGATCCCCGATATGACCGAATACCAATGCTCCGACCGGACGCATCACCATCCCGGCGGCAAATGCGCCGAACGATCCGAGCAACGAGAGAAACGGATCGCTTGAAGGGAAAAACAGCTGACCCATCATAACGGCCAAAAAGCCGATAAGGGCAAAATCGTAATACTCGATGACGTTGCCGATAATCCCTGCCGCTACGATTTTTTGCTTTGGCGTTATCAAATAATCCATCCGCCGCCGAGCAGTTTTTCGCCGTCGTAAAAGACCCCCGCCTGTCCCGATGCGACACCGAAAACAGGCTCTTTCAGATCAACCCGGGCACGGTTACCGTCGATCACGACATGGCACGGCACAGCGGTCGTGCGGTAACGGAGCTTGACCTCGCAGTCGAACTCCTTGCGGCTGTCGAACATATTGACGTTTTCAAGCTCAACGCTGCGGCATTCCAAGGCTTCACGGGGACCGACGACGATCTGGTTCGTTTCAGGCTTGATCGCAACCACGAAATGGGGATCGTGCGCCCCGTGCACGTTGAATCCTTTGCGCTTGCCGATCGTATAGTGCATGTACCCTTTGTGCTTGCCGACCACCTTGCCGGAGAGATCGAGCACATCCCCTTCCTGATCGACGGGAACGTAGGGTTTGAGGACATCCATATAGGTCGTTTCGACGAAACAGATCTCGCTCGACTCGCCCTGAGACGCAAACGACTCCAATCCCGGAATCGATGCGGCAAATGCTTTGATATCACTTTTGTGCCGCTCTCCGAGAGGGAAAAGAAGTCTCGGAACCAATACGGGATCGATGTAAAAGAGAAAATAGCTCTGATCTTTCGTATCGTCATGTGCCTGAAGAAGGTATTGTCCGTCATGGCGAATGTAGTGCCCCGTCGCCACGTAATCGGCTCCGATCTCATCGGCAAAAGCCACCATGGCTCCGAATTTAATGTTGCGGTTGCACAGCGCGCAGGGGTTGGGGGTCTTTCCTTCCTGATACGTTTCGATAAACGGTCTAAAAACCTTTTCGTTAAACTTATCCTGCAAATCAAGAATATGAAGTTTCACCCCAGCGAAATCGGCCGCTTTCTGCGCGCGTGCCTGGTGGATTTCATGGTAGCCCGGTTTCGAATGGAGTTTCATGTAGACTCCTTCCACCTCGTATCCCTGCTCTTTGAGCAACAATGTCGAAACGGTCGAATCAACCCCGCCGCTCATCCCGATCAGAACTTTTTTCCGGTTCATCCGACGCCACTCCCTTCGCTCATGTGTTTGTCCGTCATATACGAAGAGAGCGATTCGTAATATTTGGTGTTACTCAGCCCCTGCTCTTCCAGCGAAATGATCTGAGTAATCAATGATTTTTCGATTTCGGTCACAACGTAATGCAGATCATCCGTCAACGTGAAGAAATCGAGATCCGATTCATCAATCATCCCCTCTGCCAATATTTTATTGCGGATGAAATCCATTAACGGCGCATAAAACTCGGTCCCGATTACAAAGAGCTTTACTCCGCTCACTTTTCGGGTCTGGATCAGCGTCAGCGCCTCGAACATTTCATCCAGCGTTCCGAATCCTCCCGGAAAAATAACGTATGCCATCGAGTATTTGACCAGCATGACCTTGCGGGAGAAAAAATAGTCGAACTGCCGCCCTTTCGTAATATACGGGTTGGGCTGCTGTTCTTCGGGCAATTCGATATTCAGCCCGATCGATTCGACATCCTCGTAATCGTACGCTCCGCGGTTTGCCGCTTCCATGACACCAGGGCCGCCCCCGGTGATGACATTGTATCCGCGTGACCCGAGCATCCCCGAAAGCTGCATGGCCTGCAAATAATAGGGGTGGTTCTCATCCACCCGCGCGCTTCCGAAAATCGTCACGGACGGGCCAAGTTCTCCCAGTTCGTCAAATCCTTGTACGAAATCGGCGATGATTTTAAAAACACTCCAAACGTCGGCCGTTTTGATGTCCTGGGCATACCGTCGGCTTGCTTCTTTTTTCCCGTTTCTTCTGCGACTCATTTTAGCCTTTCAACTTGTTGAGACGATCCCGTTTCGTACCGATGGATGTGACCTGTACCCCAAAGTTACCGTCAACGATTACAACCTCTCCCTGAGCGATAACGTTGTCATCTACCAGAATATCGAGCGGGTCGTTGGCAAGCTGATTGAGCTCGATGACCGAACCGATGTCCATGCTCAGGACGTCTTTAAGAAGCATCTTTTTCTTTCCGATTCGCACGCGTACCGGCAATTTAACGTCCATAATCAACGAGATGTTTTTCATCTCCGTTTCTTCCAGCTTGACCGCTTTCTCTTCAGCAGGGGCATCAAATATCGTTGTCGGTTTGGAGGGAGAACTGACGGCACTTGGAGCAACGTTTTTAGGACCGTTCAATGCATCCTCGATCGCCGAATCGACCGCAAACATCATCAAAGAGGCTATCGATCCGAGTGAAAACGAGAAAACGAACATTTTCGCGTATCGGTCCAGATGCACCTCTCCGTTTTCTGGGATAAATTCCGCTTTTTCAGGTTTGATCGTAAACTTCGGAAGCTCTTTTTGAGATCCCAGCGTCGTACTCATCGCTCCGACGATATTGGAAACGATCTCTTTGACCGCATCCATATCCTCATCCGACATCGTATCCTGTCCTTCGCCCTCACCGCCGAGCATCATGTCCCCGAGTGCCGTTGCCAGCTGCGGAGGCATCATCACGATCCCGCGTCCTGAAGCATCCCCGGTAAAACTGACATGCACCAAGGCGATCGGAGGAATGACATTCGAGACGATGGATATCTCTTCGGCCTCTTTAAGGACGATTTTCGGGGTCTGCCCCGTCAATCCCTCAATCGTGGCAATCGCTTCTTGCGCGTATACTCCGGCAAAATCACTCATCTTCATCCTCCTCATCCTCTAATGGCCCGCGGATAATATCCTTGACCCCGCTGATACGCTCTTTGCGTTTAACTTCGAATTCTTTCAGTGCCCGCTTAACGGCATCTTTTTCGGTATCAATGACCGACGTGACCTGCACCGATTTGCGGAAACGGCGCAAGCCCATCTGCCCGATAAACCGTTCTTTTCCGTCCACACTGACATTGACCATATCATCGGCCGGGACATTCAGCCGGATAATGTCCCCTTCTTTGAGGTCCAGCAGTTCGTTCAAACTGAGTTCCGCCGTGCCGAGATTGACATCGACATTGACGTGCGCTCCCCCCAGCAAAACCTGAAGTTCCTGATTACGGCTTTTTTTCGAACTCGTTTCGTTCAGCATCAAATCTCGGCTGGCAAGTTTGGGCAGAACCGGTTCCAGCGCAATAACCGGATAGCAGATGTTCATCATCCCCGAACTGTGCCCGATAATAATCTCCATGACGACCATCACGACGATTTCGTTTTGGGCAACGATCTGAACGACGTTGGGACTCGATTCTTTCGACTCTACCTGAGGATACAAATCGGTGACGGGAGCCCACGCTTCGCGCAGCGTTCCCATCATTACCCGCAGAATCGTCTCGAACAACGACAGTTCAATATCCGAAAACTCCCGGTTGGCTTCAAAAGGCTCGCCTTTCCCCCCGAGAATACGGTCCAGCATCGGAAACGCAATGGAAGGATTGATCTCCAGAACACCGTTTCCTTCAAGCGGTTTCATTGAAAAAACGTTAAAACTGGTCGGATTCGGGAGCGACATCAAAAACTCCCCATAGGTCATCTGGTCGACCGAATGGAGCTGTATCTCTACGATCGAACGCATGATTGCTGAAATCTGGGATGCGATGGAGCGGGCCATCTTGTCATGGATACCCCGGAAAGCACGCAGCTGCTCTTTCGAAACACGGTTAGGACGTTTGAAATCGTACAACGTGATCTGGCGCTGCTGGAAAAGGGTGTCTTCTCCCGCGTCCAGAGCGGCATCACCCTCATCATCGACGACATCCAAGAGCGCATCAATCTCTTCTTGCGACAGAATATCAGCCATTATTCTCCTCCCACCGCGTCTTTAATTCGTCGGATCACCGATTTGTGTATCTGTGAAATACGCGATTCGGTGATATTGACGATTTCACTGATCTCTTTGAGGGTCAGTTCCTCGAAATAATAAAGCTGGATGATCATCTGTTCGCGTTCGTCGAATCCCATCAAAACATCTTTGATCGCTTCAATCAGATCTTCGTGCTCAATCCTCTCCAATATTCCCTCATTTTCAGGGGTTCCGAGTTGGTCGTCCAACGGCAGCACGGTATAAATATCGGAGGCTATCCGCGCTTCGTGAATTTTATCCTCTTCGACATCAAGCATCCGGGCCAGTTCGGCATCGCTGGGTTCCTCGTCATGATCGGCCAAATGCAGTTCAATGGCACTGTCGATGTCCTTGATCAGGCGGCGGCTTGAGCGGCTCACCATGTCAAGCGAACGCAGGTAATCGAGCATCGCTCCGTACACCCGCGTTTTGGCATATCCCCAGAACGAATCGTTTTGGGTATCGTCGTAGCGGCGGGCGAGCTTGACCAGTTCCTCGGTACCGATCGCGCACAAATCCATATAGTCAATCGAGCTGGGAAGCCGCTCTTTAAGCCGAAATGACATCGCTTTAACCGCCGGAAGATATTGAATCGCGAGCTGGTCTTCTTTATGTTTCAGCTGCTGCGTATAGACATTCGCACCGCTCATGAAGAACTCCGCGGATTCTCTTCCAACAACTCTGCTTTATTGGCATAAAACGCATCGATAAACTGTTCGCGTTTGTTGATCTCACGGACAAAAAAGTCAAGATTATGTTCATGCATATGTTTCGGAAACGGATGCGCTTTGATCCCGAGAGCCTGAAAATAAAATCCGACGATCAGATGGGCAAAAAGGTAAAAAAACAATGTTACAAGGACAACGAACCCCAGGAAGCCTTCGGCACTTTCAGATTTTATAACCCCGAAAACAATGCCGAAGAAAAAGCCCTGTGCCGTTAAAAAAGAGACAAAATTCGAGCCCCGCATTTTTTTTATCCTTGATTTTGAATCTGTTCAAAGAGACGGTCGTACACCGCTCGTGTACCTGTGGATTAAAAATGTTCCATAAGCCGTTTGAACAACCCGCCCAAGCCGCTCTCTTTGGGATCAACTAGCACATTCCGTTCCAGTTTTCGAGCGATGCGTTTCACGATCATTTCAAGTTCCTGCGTCGGTACCGCCGTCGGAAAATCACGGGCAAAGAGCGCGCGTTTTTTGACGCTCGTCGAGATTTTCGGATCGCTCGAAACCTGTCCGAGATAGTTCAGCCGCAAAGCTCCGCCGATGTTGGCCTGTGCTACCTTGTTTATTTTTTCAAAAAGCCCTTCGGCTTCCTTGGACGATCGAACCTGGTTCATGATGACGTTGATCTCGTCTCTGAGTCTCGCCGTCACTTTGATCGTTGCGTAGGCATCCGTAATAGCGGCCGGATCGGGAACCGTGACGACGATAACGTCGTCGCATGCCCGCAAAAACAGCTGGATATGCTCCCCGATCCCCGCACCCGTGTCGATGATCATCACATCCAGGTCGTCAAGCACTTCCGCTTCGTCCATGAACCGCTCAAACAGTCCGCCCGAAGCGTATTTGAAAATCTCTTCCCCGCTCTCGCCGGGGATCAGGACAAGATTATTCTCGATGGGAACCAAAATCTCCGAAACGCTGGCTTCCCCTTTGAGAACATGGAGAATATTTTTTTGGATCTTGACGTTGAACATCACATCCAAATTGGCCAAACCGATATCGGCATCGAAAATTCCGACCTTCAACCCGTATTTGGCCATCACATGCGCCATGTTCGAGCTGATCGTACTTTTTCCGACGCCTCCCTTGCCGCTTGTGATCGCGATGAAACGGGTTTTTTTCGACGTCGCTTTACGGTTCTGGCTTACAAGCGCTTCGAGTTTGGCAGCTTGATGGTTCATACGTTGTCACCTTTATGAAATCCATGCAAAAGGCAGTCCACTAAAAAATCGCTCGTAGCGATCACCAGATCTTCGGGAACTTCCTGCCCGACCGAGAAATAGCTGACCGGAACTTTCGTCTCGTACACCAGCGAAAAGATATTCCCGAATCCGCGCGTTTCATCGAGTTTCGTAAACATCATCGTATCGATCCCGAGCGGTGCGAAATTATCGTACGTCGCTTTGAGGTCTTCGTATTTGATCGAACTTGGCATGACTAAAACGACATCCACGCTGTATTCGGTGTCATTGGCTTTCAAACACTCGTAGATAGTCTCGATCTTCCCTTTGTCGTACGGGGAGGAACCCATCGTATCGATCAGGATATAGTCGCTGTAACGCAGCGCATTGAGCGCACTGGAAAATTCGGGGGGATCGACGACCGTTTCGATCCCCAGTTTCATCATCCGCGCGTACTGCATCAGCTGCTCGACGGCACCGATGCGGTAGGTGTCCAGAACCACCAGCCCCACTTTGTATTTTTTCTCCAAAAGATACGAAAAGCGTGCCGCCAGCTTCGCGATCGAAGTCGTCTTTCCGACTCCCGTGGGACCGACCAGCATAATGACTTTTTTGGCACCGTTCTTGGGAGCGCTCTCCATCCGCACCGGAATCATTTTGCGCATCAGTACCTGAAAATACCGCTTGACGGTCGCAGAGCTCTCTTTCATTTTCGAGGGCATATGTTCCAGCGTCAGCTGCATGATCTGATCGAGATGATCTTGATCCATTCCGCTTTGCTGTGCGAGGCGGTAAATCTCCGCAAATTCGGGGGGGATAGCCGTCTGCAGTTTGGGCGCTTTTTCGTCCCAGAACATATTCTGGATCAATTTGACCTTGTCGCCGAGTTTTTCGATCTCTTCCTTGATCCGCTTGATGTCTTCGGTCTCAACGGGGGCCGACGTACTTTTGAGAGGTTTCTCCTCCTCGGTCACTTCGGCGATTTTGGAGATCTGCTTGGCCGCTTCGGAAATATTGTAGAGCACGTCGCTGCTTTTTTGGGTCAAAGGGCGCTGTTTGGTCAGAGGTTCTTCGATTTTCGGCTTGCTTTTGGGAATACTTCCCTCTTCGACGCCCACGACGATCTCGTACAACGCGCTTTTGCCCAGCGATTTTTTCTGTATTTCGCGGGTTTCGATCAGCATCGCTTCTTCGCCCACTTCCAACTGCGCTTTTTTGAGCGCTTCGGCAGGCGTTACACCGCTAAATGTCAAGATTTTCATATCGTCTCCGTAGAGTTTTTCCCGTTGAGGGCAAGCTTCGTAAAGGTATTATCACGCTCAATCGTTCACTCCAATGGGGGTGAGGAATAATCAGTTCTTTGTATTGTACCACCCGATCCTCAAAAAACAGGATATCCAGGTCAAGCGTTCGTGGCGCGTTGGGAAAACTGCGGCGGCGTCCGAACCGTTTTTCGATCCGCCATATCAGCCGCAGCAACGCCCTAGGCTGAAGCGACGTGGCGATTTCGATCACCGTATTGTCAAAATCGTTTTGATCGAGGTAGCCGAACGGCGGATTACGCAAAACGGCTCCGCTTTGAACGGGACGCAGCAAAGACATACGGCTCAGGTATATCCACAGATGCTCCATCCGCCGTTGCGTATCTCCGACGTTTCCCCCGACCCCGATGAGGACACGATACCGGTATCCGCTTTTCCGCGCGGGCCGTTTGGGGAAATTCGGACTTTTATACAAAAAATGCCGGTCGTCCAGCTTGCGGCACAGTCTCATCGATTAGGCTTCAGCCGTCTCCTGCTGTTGCTGGGTAGCTTGACGCATCGCATTGATTTCGCTGAGGATCTGCATCATTCCCACCATCGCCAAATGGTATCCGAACGGTCCGAATCCGATCACCGACGAGGTGCACACGGGAGCCGTCATGCTTTTTTGGCGGAACTCTTCGCGGCGGTAGATATTGCTGATGTGCACTTCGATCGTCGGCATGTTGACCGCAGAAATCGCATCGCGGATCGCAATCGATGTGTGCGTATACGCGGCCGGGTTGATGATAATACCGTCGGCATCGCCGTAACATTCCTGAATACGGTCGACCAGTTCACCTTCGAGATTGCTTTGGTAAAACTCGATCTCGACACCGTTTTGAACGGCAACCTCTTTCATCTGCGCATGGATTTGTTCAAGGCGCATCAGACCGTAGACCGATTGTTCCCGTACTCCCAGCATATTGAGGTTTGGCCCCTGGATTACGACTATTTTCATTGACTGACCTTTGTTCTCTTTTTTTAGGGGTAGATTATAAGAGGTTCTAGTTTATAAGCAACTAAATCCCGCTCTCCTTGCGTATATTTGACCTGAAATAGCGCAGAACCCTTTAAAGGATTTTGCTTTATACTTTTCACTTTGATACAAATGATTTTTTTAAAGGTCTTACGTGCATATTCTTCTTTGTGACGCCGTTTTCAGCGACGGGACGCTCTTTCGCGATCACGGAGCGGTTTTCGAGGGGACAATCATTGCCCTCAAACCCAACGACGAGCTGCGCGCCGAGTACGGCGACCGATGCGTAGAGCTTGGTCAAGGCTCCGTGCTGCTCCCCGGCCTTATCAACCCTCATGTCCATCTGGAATTCAGCGCCAACCGCTCTACCCTCACCTACGGTGCCTTTATGCCCTGGCTTCAAAGCGTTATCGCCAACCGTGACGAGCTGGTCAACGGATGCGACGATGATTGCATCCGACACGCGGTTGAAATGATGCTGGAAAACGGCATCACCGCTTTCGGAGCGGTCAGTTCGTACGGATTCGATCTGGATGCCTGCGCGTCGTCTCTTCAGAAAGTGGTCTATTTCAACGAACTGATCGGATCGGACCCCGCTATGGCCGATGCGCTTTATGGCAACTTTCAGGAGCGTCTCTTTGCCTCGCAGGCCGTAAAACGTGAAGGGTTTTACCCTTCTATCGCCATCCATTCGCCCTATTCGGTCCACCGGGTTTTGATCCAAAAAGCGCTCGAATACGCCAAGGCTCATCGACTGCGCGTCACCGCCCATTTTATGGAGAGTCCCTCCGAGCGCGAATGGCTTGATGAAAGCAGCGGCGATTTCAAACCGTTTTTTGAAAATTTTCTCCGACAACACCGCGCGGCGAACAGCGCCGAAGAATTTTTGACGTATTTTGACGGCCATCCGACCCTTTTTACCCATGTCGTTCATGCCAAAGACGACGAATTGGCCCATATCGCCCAAGAGGGGCATACCGTGATCCACTGTCCGATCTCCAACCGGCTGCTCGGCAGCGGCGCAATCGATCTGGAACGGCTGGATGCGCACCGAATCCGTTGGGTCTGCGGTACCGACGGGCTTAGTTCCAACTATGCCCTGGACCTGTTTGAGGAGATGAAAGCGGCTCTTTTCATGCATCACGGCAGCGATCTGCTCCCTCTGGCCTACCGACTCTGGAAAAGCGTGACCAAAAACGCGGCGGAAGCCTTGGGTCTGAACTGTGGTACAATCTCTGCCGGTTACGATGCGGATCTGCTGATCGCGCGGGTTGATTATCCGATCAACGAACAGCTCCCTCTGCATCTTCTTCTGCGCCGACCCGTGATCGAGTCGGTTTACATTCACGGAAATAAGGTCAAAGGATAAAACGGATGGAATGGATCAAAAAAATCGGCGGTTTTATCGCTTCGATACTGACATTTATTCAGGAGCATTTCAAAGCGACGCTGCTTGTTTTGTTTGTTCTTTGGCTCCTGATCCCCTCGGGAGAGGAGGCGATCGCATCGCACAATCTTCAGAAAATTACGCTTACAGGGCCCATTCTCGAAGCGGCCGGAACGCTTGAGCAGCTTGAAGAAGCGGCAGAAAATCCCGATGTCAAAGGGGTGCTGTTTTGCATCGATTCTCCCGGCGGCGCCGTCGCCCCTTCCGTTGAAATCGCCTATGCGATCAAACGCCTCCGCGAAAGCAAACCCGTCGTCGTCTATGCCAGCGGTATTATGGCCAGCGGCGGCTATTATGCCGGCATCTGGGGGAACGAGATCATTGCCAATCCCGGCAGCATGATCGGCTCTATCGGAGTCATCATCGAAGGAGCCGACATCTCGGGGCTGATGGATAAAGTAGGCGTTAAAACCCAAGTCGTCCATGCGGGAAGCTATAAGCAAGTCGGTACCTTCGATCGGGCGTGGAAGCCCCACGAAAAAGCCGAACTGGATAAAGTGATCACCGGAACCTACGATATGTTCGTCCGAGACGTCGCCCGCGCCCGCCGTCTTGATCCGCACCAAAGCGGAGACTACGCCGATGCGCATATCTTTACCGCGGAACAAGCTCAAAAAGTGGGGCTGGTCGATAAACTCGGTGTCGAATTCGATGCCAAAAAACGGCTGGCCGAACTGGCAAAAGTGAGCGATCCGGTGTGGAATAAAGAAGATCCGATGGAGAAATTTTTCAAACAGTTTGCCGTCGAAGGGGCCGCCATGGCCTACACGTGGTTCCCCGCGATCACCCTAAAATAGGTATCGTTTCCAGCACTTCGGCGCGGACAATGCGCCGGTCGTTCATCGCCTCAAACCGATCTCCGACATTCAATGCATCCAAATCGACCACTTTCCCCTCGCGGGCTATCTGGGCGAATCCGCTTTTGTTTTTGTTCTTCGGATGATTGGCATTAAGCCCTTCGATTAACTGAGTCACCATAAACTGCTTTTGGCGCAATGTCGTTTCGATGCTTTGCGTTAACCGCTCCATCAGCGGAGAAAGCTCACGTTTACTCTGTTCCAACCGTTGCGACATCTGTCGTGTCAACCGCTCTTTTAGCTCTTTTATCACTTCTCTTTGCACTTCCAAACGCTGTTCTACGCCATGGCGTTTAAAGGCCTCCTGCATCATAACCAGCTGTTCGCGTTTGCGCTCCAGCCGCTGAGCGATCACGTGATAGGAGCCATAACGCATCTCGTCGATCGTCTGGGTCAGTTCGCTGCGATCGGGCAGCAGCATCTGCATCGCCGCGCTCGGTGTCGGCGCGCGCAGGTCGGCGACGTAATCGGAAATCACCCAGTCGATCTCGTGGCCGACTGCCGAAACGACCGGGGTTTGCATCGCAAAGACCGCATCGGCGACAACCTCTTCGTTGAACGGCCACAAATCCTCGATGCTTCCGCCCCCGCGTCCGACGACGACCGCATCCGCACCGAGGCTATCGGCATAACGGAGTGCATCAGCGATTTGTCCCGCTGCACTGGGTCCTTGTACCAACACGTCCAAAACAATAAGTTTTACGAGCGGCCAGCGGTGCGATGCGACGCGCTGCATATCCTGCAATGCCGCTCCCGTGGCGGACGTGACCAGGACAATCGTTTGGGGAAATTTGGGAAAGCTTTTTTTGCGTGCGGGATCGAAATAACCTTTGGCTTCGAGGCGCTGTTTAAGCTGCTCGAACGCCACGGCCAGCGCACCCTGCCCGTAGGGTTCGGCGCTGAAGCAATTGATCTGGTATTCCCCTCGAGGTTTATAGAGTGAAAGCCCGCCGTGTATCACCACATGAGCACCCTCTTCGAGGCGAAATTTCAGCCGTGCCGCATTCCCTCGAAACATCACGCATTTGATCGAAGATTCGGCGTCTTTGAGGGTAAAATAGATATGGCCGCTGCCGTGATGGGTGATACGGGAGAGTTCTCCTTCGACGCTCACGTATTCGAAAGAGGTTTCAAGAAGCGTTTTGATCTGTTCGTTAAGACCCGAAACACTCAGAGCGGCATTCATTTTTTGCGGGCGATCATCAACGTAGAGATATCCATCGAAAAGCTTTTTGCATACAGCATCTCAAACCCGGCATCGTCCAGTTCCTGAGTCATTTTGCCCACCGTCAGGAATCCTTCGATGGAATCGGGAAGGTAGCGGTAGGCTTCGTAATTTCTCGAGATCAATCCGCCGATGCGGGGAAGGACGTTGTTGATATACCAGTCGCGAATTTTTCCCAGAACGGAAGGGTTGTCGTTTTTCATAAATTCGAGAATTACGACCAAACCGCCCGGTTTCAACACACGGTTAAACTCCTGCAACGCCTCTTTGCGTTCGACAACATTGCGGATACCGTACGAGATGCTGATGATGTCGGCGGAAGCGTCCGGTTTCGGAAGTGCTGTCGCCGGAGCGATTGTAAAAGCCAGCTCGGGAAATTTCACGCGTCCGACGCCGACCATTCCCTCGGAAGGGTCAACTCCGACGATCTCCCCGACGTTTACGCCCGCTTTTTGGGCGCGCCGTTTCCAGTACCCCATCATGTCGCCGGTCCCGCACGCTACGTCGACAATCGAATCAAGTGCTTGGGAGGGGCAATACCCGTACGCCAAATCGCAGGCCCGACGTCGCCAGAAAGTGTCGATTCCCATGCTCAACACACGGTTTGCTCTATCGTAGGTAGGTGCAATGTCATTAAACATAGAGACGATTTTTTCTTGCTTTGTCATTAATCCGGCTTCTTTCGTGTGTTTTTCATCCAAAGGACGATATCGTTGTTGATTTTAGCGTGGAGTACCTCAAACTCCTCTGTAATTTCTCCCATACCGAACGATCCGCCGCCTATTTTGGGCGCGATGTAACCCAGATACCAGTCGCACACCTCGCTGGCTGCTTCGAGCATCCCCGCGCCCCCCTCGATCATCACCAGCGAATAATCCCGGATCTTCTCCAGCGAAGAGTCGATGTAGACCTTTCGGCCGGGTACATTAAACAATGGGATCGAGCGATCAAAATCATCCGTGCGAGAGTAGATCAGTACATCGGGAGCCTTGCCGCCCACAAGTCTTGCGTCGAGCGTCGGCCGGTCCGTTCGCACCGTATTGCCGCCGATCACCAGCAGATCGCATTTGTCTCTGAGCGCGTGAACGTGCGTACGCGATGCGAGCGAGCTGACCGTACCGCCGTCAATCGTCCCGTCAAGCCGCTGGGCCCATTTGAAAAAAACGAACGGCACGTCCTGCCAGCGGAGAAACGGTTCGAGCAGAGCGCGCCCTTCCTCTTCCATAATGCCGAACGTACAGGCGATGCCGGCTTCGGAAAGCAGGCTTCCGCCTCCCGCAGCTTCGGGGTTAGGGTCTTTTGCACTGATAAACACCCGGCGTATTCCAAGATCGCGGATCAGCAATGCGCACGAAGGGGTCTTGCCGCTGTGCGCGCAAGGCTCAAGCGTAACCGCCATCGAAACGTTGCGGAAAATCCCGCCGTGGTGCGTTCGCAGGTACTCGTGGATAAAAGCCGAATCGTCGCTCTGCGCAATGGCAAAATCATTCGTAAGGAAGGCGTAAGCGTCGCGCAATGCATAGACTTCCGCATGGGGGCCTCCGGCACGCTTATGGGCGCCGACCGAGAGAATTTGGCCTGACTCGCCGATGCAGACGGCACCGACGGCAGGATTGGGAAAAGTCAAGAGCTGGTATTCCCACGCCGCATCGAGCGCAAGTTTCATAGGGTTGAGAGGGGTAAGGGCGTCCATTACCACTCGAAGTAGGTTTTAGCCTTGCTGATGGAGCGGAAAGGGATTTTTTGTTCCCCTTCGGAAGTTTTGAGAACGATCTCTTCGTTTTCGACGGCGATCAGTTCCCCTTCGAATTTTGATTTATCGATAGTGCTCAGAGCCACTTTTTCGCCGATGGAGCGTTCAAAATGCTGCAAAGTTTTGAGTTTGCGTTCAATGCCGGGTGAACTCACTTCCAGACGATATTCTCCGCTCACCGGAGAGGTGACGTCCAGCAAAGGAGAAATCAGATGGCTTACCTCGACGCATTGATCCAAGTTTACGCCGCCCGGCGCAGTGACGCTGACACGGAAGATCGTATTCTCGTTTTCGTTCACGATGGCGGTATCGTACAGCGAAAGTCCGATCGACTCGACCATTTTTCGGATATCGGTTTCCAGACTCATTCTTTTTTCTCCTTGGCGATTTTGGCGAACAGCGCTTCGATGTTTTTGCTTCTTTCCAGCGTGTCGTCAAAAAGGAATGCGAGTTTCGGGGAGCGGAACCATCCCTGCTCGCGCATGCAGTGTTCTTCTATGATCGGACGTGCTTTTTCAAGAAGTTTCAGCAGCATCCGCTGTTCTTCAGGGGTAAAAATGCTTGGATCGAGATAGACTTTCGCGTCGCTTCTCCCTTTGGAGCAGTGGACATCGACAACGTCGACTTCGTGCAAACGCGCATCCGAGAGGAGCGAAATCGCTTCGGGGATCAACTCTTTAAGAACCGATTCGGTCCGTTTGAGTTTAATCTCTGCGGGCGTCACAGCGTTACTTTCGTCTCAATTTTGGTGAAGGTTTCGATAACGTCACCGACTTTGACGTCCGTATAGCCGCTGAGGACGACACCGCAGTCGAATCCTTTGGTAACCTCTTTGACATCGTCTTTGAAGCGTTTGAGAGACGTCAGGTCACCTTCATGGATCACGACGCCATCACGGATAACGCGCACCATTCCGCCGCGAACGAGTTTGCCGTCGACAACGACACATCCGGCAACCGTACCGCCTTTAGGAAGCGGGAACGTATCGCGTACTTCAGCCTGTCCGGTATTTTCTTCGCGGAATTTCGGCGCCATCATACCCGTCAGCATCGCCGTGATATCGTCGATAAGCTGATAAATGATCGAATAGGTCTTGATGTTGACCCCCGTTTGTTTCGCCAACGCGTTGACGTTTCCGGTCGGTCGGACATTGAAGCCGATCAGGACGCAGTTTTCGCTGTTATTGACAAGCGCTACGTCATTTTCGGTGATACCGCCGACGCCTGATGAAATAACCTCGACTTTGACCTCTTCATTGCGCAGTTCCGCCAACGAAGCTTTGATCGCTTCGAGCGAGCCGTGTACGTCGGTTTTGAGCACCACTTTAAGCGCTTTGAGGCGCCCTTCGGCGATCAGCGACGTCAATTCGTCCAGCGTTGTTTTCGTACTGTGAGAGAGTTCGCGATGACGATCGTATTCGTAGCGTTTCTGCGCGTATTCGCGTGCTTCTTTGTCGCTTGCAACCGCCAGCATGGTTTCACCCGACGGCGGAACTTCGTTCAGTCCGACGACGACCGCCGTCTGGCTCGGCCCGATTTGTTTGAGCTGCGCTTTACGGTCGTTGATCAATGCCCGGACACGCCCGTATGCGCCGCCGCAAACGATATTGTCCCCGATGTTGAGCGTACCGTTTTGGACGATAACGGTTGCAACCGGTCCGCGCCCTTTTTCCAACGTACTTTCAACGACGACCGCTTTGGCCATCGTATCGGGATTGGCTTTGAGCTCCATCACTTCGGCTTGGAGCAAAATCGCTTCCAGAAGTTCGTCGATACCCGTCATCGCTTTGGCCGATACGCCGACGAATTCAACGTCTCCGCCCCACTCGACAGGGTTAAGGCCCAATTCGGCCATTTGCGCTTTGACCATATCGGGATTTGCGCCCGGTTTGTCCATTTTGTTCACGGCTACGATAACCGGAACGTTCGCGTCTTTGGCGTGTTTGACCGATTCGCGCGTTTGCGGTTTGACTCCGTCATCCGCCGCAACGACGATGACGATAATGTCGGTCAGCTGCGCACCGCGCGAACGCATCGCACTAAACGCTTCGTGTCCCGGGGTATCGAGGAAAGTGATAAGCTTCCCTTTTTGTTCAACCGAGTACGCACCGATGTGCTGCGTGATCCCTCCGGCTTCGCCGTGGGCCACTTTTGCGTTGCGGATAGCGTCGAGAAGCGATGTCTTACCGTGGTCGACGTGCCCCATGATCGTAATGACCGGAGGACGTTCCTGCATTCCCGCTTCATCCACGATATTCTCTTCGTATGCCTCTTCGAGGTTGAAGGCGTCTTTAGGGTCGATCGTCGTCACTTCGACGCCGAATTCGCTCGCAAGGATCTCGATCTCGTCTTTTCCGAGGAAGTCGTTTTTCGTAACCATCATCCCGAGGTTGAAAAGGATCTTGATCACTTCGGAGAGCGGCTGACGTACTTTTTCGGCGAATTCGTAGACACGGATGTCTTCGGGAATCTCAACGTGCGTTACGACTTCGTCTTCTTTGGTTTCTTTCGCATATTTTTTGCGGGCTTCGCGGGCGACTTGACGCGGTTTGTTGCGATTGGCACCCTGTTTTTTCCCGGCATTGCGGCCGATGGGTTTTTTCTCTTTCGGTTTTTGCGGCTCTTCTTCGGGAACGGCTTTAGCATTCAGATCGCTGAAATCGAGCAATACGACTTGCTCGTCTTCGTAATCCATCGATACGTCCGAGATGTCTCCGCCGAAGATATCGAGCTTGACGCCCTGATCTTTTTTCTGCACCGGAGCGGCGCTTTGCGCTTTTTTAGCGCGTTTGGCTTCGAGTTCGCGCTGCGCTTCGGGACTCAACTTGCCGTATTGCGATACCGACAGGGCGCGTTCTTCGCGCTGGATTGACTGAACTTCTTCTTCGGTCGGACGTTTTTTCTTGACGATTTTAAGTCCGGACCGCTTCGGCTGTTCCTGTTCTGCAGGGGCGTCTGCTTCGGAGACGACAGCGGTATCGGCGGATACTTGAGGCGCTTCTTCTTTGATCTCGGCAGAAGGCGCATCGCTCGCCGTTTCGTCTTGCGGTGCCGCTTTAGCGGATGATTTTGAGGCGGCCGGCTCTGCGGAAGCGCCGCTCATGATATAGTTCATGATTTGCTCGGCTTCTTCGATCGAGACCGAACTGGAAGCGGTTTTGACATTCAGTCCCATTGCGGCTGCTTTGTCCACTACCTCCTTGGAATTGATACCAAGTTCCTTGGCAATTTCATGAACTCTGACTTTATCCATCATTAACGATGATCTCCTTTAACCGATTCATTAGCATCTCCGTTCCGCCGTTTTTACACTGGCGGGCCAGCTGACCCGGAGTTTTTTTATGGTGAGTGCACGAGGGGCAGAGGTAAAAACTTCTTCCCTCTCCGCCGTAAGGCTCCAGCGAGCCTTCCCGGCATTGCAGACGCAAGAGAGCCGACTGCGCGAAACGTTCGCGGCAAACTACGCACATACGTACGGGCTGATGTAACTTTTGCGCCATTATAGCCAATACTTTCTTTATTATCGCTCGACGATCAGACCGTCGTTGTCAAAGCTCAGAATTTTTACCTCGAAATCGGTAAATTCGGCTCTGAATTTTTGGGCCATCGACTCGGCATCCTGATCGTACACCATGTTAAAAAACGTCGAACCGCTTCCCGAGAGGGTACTCATGAGCGCGCCGTTGTCGTACGCCATTTTTTGCACCGCAAAAAGTTCGGGAAGCATTTTCATCCGTATTTTCTGATGAAATCGGTCCTGCGTCGATAAGCGGAGCATTTCCCAGTCCTCATTAAAAAACGCTCCGACCGTCACAGCGGTATGCGCCAGATTGAAAACGGAATTTTCCTTGCTGTACGATTTGGGAAGCGTCGTGCGCGATTTTGCCGTCGAAATCGGCTTGTTCGGAATCACGACGACCGCTTTGAGGTAATCGGGAAGATGCTTTTGCTGAGAAAAAACCTTCTGTTTTTCGACCATCGCCGCATTGAAACCGCCCATAACCGCCGGAGTGATGTTGTCGGGGTGGGACTCGTACACGAGCGCATGGTTGAGGATACGGCGTTTGGATACTTTGACTCCGGCCGCTTCGTGGGCACAGCTGATCGCGCTGACGATTACGGCCGACGAGCTCCCCAAACCGCGAGACATCGGGATCTGGTTGTAAAAGGTAAATTTGAAGTTTTGCCGTTTTTGCGTCAGACGGCGGTAATGCTCGTTGAAAATGCTGACGAAGAGGTTATTCCCCTTGAGCCGGGGGTTGTTTTCCCCTTCCCCTTTGATGGAAACGGCAAAAAATCTCGACGGAACCAGTTCTACCTGATTGCGCAGGTCGACGGCTAGTCCCAACGAATCGAATCCGGGTCCCAAATTGGCGCTGGTGGCAGGTACGCTGACGAACAAATACTTTCCTTATCCTACGGCATCAATCCCATAATAGGGGAGATTGTCCGTATCAAAATTTTCCGCATCAATCCGCTTCGGGAGAACAAAGACTCCGCATTCGGGGGATTGGAGCGATTCTAACGTAATGGTTGAGCTATTTTTAACAAAATAGAGCTTTCCAACTGCTTTGATGGGCCGATTTTCGTTAAAAAAGAACGCATCGGTAGCCAAAAGAGGGATTTTTTTGACGATGCTTAGGGTTTTGAGAAAAAGGTACGTCACCTTGATCCCCATAAAACTTCCCGGCCCTTTGGCGTAAATGAACCGCGAAAAAGTATAGCGTTTGAGCAGCGATTCAAAGATTTCCGACAAAATTTCCGAACTCATCCCCTCGTTTCGAATCTCTTCGATCAGTTTCCCGTCTTTGTAGATGCCTACAAGTACGGGAGATGAGAGGGCGATGACCACCGCATCATGCATACGCTTTGGCCAACTCTTTGGATTCGACGGAGGAAAGTTCGACGATTTCGTAATTTGCGGGATCTTTGAGAAGTTCCAGCGTCAGCTTATGATTGAGGTCATGGCTGCCGGCAAACGCTTCGTAGTTGCCGATAAAGTTCATTCCGATCAACGACATGTCGCCGATCGCATCGAGGATTTTATGACGGACGAACTCATCGCCGAAACGAAGTCCTTCGGGGTTAAGCACTTTTTTGTCATCCAATACGACGGCATTTTCAAGGCTTCCGCCCAATGCCAGTCCGATTGAGCGCAGATATTGGACTTCATGAACGAATCCGAACGTCCGGGCACGGGCGATTTCGTTTTTGTAGTTCTCTTTCGTAAACTTGAGGACATAACTTTGCTTGTCGATAACCGGATGCGAAAATTTGATCGTAAAATCGTAGCTCATATCGTTGGAAGGGACCAGTTTGACGTACTTGTCCCCCTCCTGAACGCTCACCTCTTTTTTGATGCGGATAATTTTTTTTGGAACGTCCTGTGCAACGACTCCCGCTTCGTCAAGGAGCATGCAAAAACTCATGGACGAGCCGTCCATGACAGGCACTTCGTCCGCATCGACGATGATTCGAAGATTATCGACCCCGTACGCGTAAATGGCCGAGAGCATGTGCTCGATCGTCGAAATCGTCACCCCTTCGCGTCCGATGACGGTCGCCATTTTGGTGTCGACGACGTTGGCGGGAACTAACGGAATCGTCACACCCGCGTCGCTCCGGTAAAAGACAATACCGCTGTTGGGAGCCAAAGGCTCAAGCCGCAGCCGCACAGGCGAACCTTTGTGCAAACCGATTCCGACGAGTTCGACACTTTTTCCTATCGTTGTTTGCATCATGGTCTGCTTTCCTTCTTTCGGGTCGGATAACCCGATTTACGGTGTGCGAAATCATTTTGCACACCCTCGTTTACTTAAAGCGAATTATACCGTGTTTAGCGTTGGTTGATGATGAGCTTGGCGTTCTCGATCACGCTGGTGATGTTGTCGTAAATCCATTTGGCGTCCATCCACTCTTCAGGACGCACTTCGATCCCCTGCACCAAAATACCGAAGTGAAGGTGATCCCCCATCGCGTAGCCGCTAAGGCCTGATTTGGCGATTTCCTGGCCGGCCGCCGCGACATCTCCTTCCTGAACATGCACGTCCGAGCAGTGGCCGTAGAGGGTATAAAGGCCGAAACCGTGATCAAGAATCGGCAGGTTTCCGTAGATACCGTTCATTTGCGAGAATACGACGTTTCCGCCGTTCGTAGCATTGATGGACCCCATTTGTACGCTGGCAAGGTCAAGTCCCATGTGGTAAGCCTGAGAAATGTTTTCCTGCCCTTTATAGCTGTAAATACGGTGATCCCCGAAATCGGCGACTTTTTGACCGTTCGGCAATGGATAAAACGGCTGCGGATTGAAATCGCTGATCAGTTTGTTCGAGACTTTCGACGTTATCTGGTGAATGATCTTCTCGTTGTTGGCACGAACGGTTTCGTTGATGATTTTAAACTGTTGAAGTCGATCATCCACTCCCGCCGTTTCTTCGTATTCGTTTGCCAGCTCGGCAATCTTGCCGTCCAGGAACGCATCGCTGAGCTCGATATTCGAGACGCGGTAAACGTGATCTTTCAGACGGAGCGGTACCGAACTTTTGGTTTCGTTTCCGGCACGGTCGCGGGCAACTACGGTTGCACTGAACGTACTCTCCTGCACCGGCCATGCCAGCAATGAAGCGTAATAGCCTTCTTTGACGAACGGCTGGGCAATAAACGTTTTACCGTAGTTGGTTTGAATCTTCAGGCTCTCCATGTGCGGATCGGAGGCTTTGAAAATAACGATGGCCGATCCCCCTTTTTGGATCTTATACGAATTGGCGACGATGGAGAGGACCGGGCGGCGCTGATCGATGACAAGAGTGTATTCTTCCTTGAGTGTATTGCCCATAAAAAGACCCCACAGGCTCCGATCCGTTGCTTCAACCGTCAAGGTGACCGAAGCGGCTTCAACCCGGCGAACGCCTTTCGGAGGAAGAATTTCGAATGTCTTTTTCGTTTCGGCTGATGGCGTATTGTCTTCAACGACGTCCCAAGATTCATGCGGAGTCGCAATAGTCGCTTTGAACGATTTAAGCCCGCTGGAATCTTCCACGCTTACACGTATAGGCTCTTTAAAGTTCCAATACCCTTCATGACTGAGGGTCAATTTCGGGTCTTCGCGTTCAAACATCGGCGAAAATGCCATAAAACCGATTGCGCCTACCACTGCGGCGGTTGCAACCCATCCGATAAATCCAGAACCTCTTCGGCCTCTTCTCACTGCATCTCCTTTTGTATCATCGTCGTCATCTCTTTTACGAGGTCTTGAATATTTTCATGTACGATCCGCGCACCGGAACGGTGTTTATGTCCGCCGCCGCCGTAATAGGCCATGATCTTGGACGCATCCACGCCTCCGTCCGTTCGCAAAGAGAGTTTGATTCCCCCGCCCGGACGTTCGACATACATCAACGCAACGCGCACACTGCGCATTCCGAGAGCTTCGTCCAACACCTGTTTGCACTCGGCGATGCTCGCCCCGCTCTCTTCCAGAAGCGTCATCCCCACCTCAAACACGGCAAGCCGCCCGTCTAAAAAAAGACGCATCTGCTTCAGCAGAGCGCCTCGCGCCCGCAGCGATGCCAATGAGCGGCGGCGATAAAGCCACTCGACGCACATAGCGTGATCGGCTCCGAGCGCGAGAAGGCGGTGCGCCATTTCAAACGTTTTGGCGTTGCATCCCGGAGCGCTGAAACATTTGGAATCATCCACAAGACCCGCATAAAGCGAAAGCGCCATTTTACCATTGATTTTTATATCATTGGCAACAAAAAAGTCATAAACCGCTTCCGTCGTACTGATGGCGCCCGTATCGATGAAATTGTATGTTCCGTAGAAATCATTGCTGTGATGATGGTCAAAGTTGATCAACGGAAGTTCCCGCTCTATCCCAAGCCGCCCGTAGCTGCCGCAGTCAAAGCTGATCATACAATCCGCATCGTCGGGAAAACGGTCGGTTATTTTCTCAAACCACGGCAAAAACGCAAGATTGGGATTGACGTCGGCAGACGTACAAAAGAGGGTCACTTTTTTGCGCAGGCGCAGCAGATAGGAGTAAAAAGCGCATGCCGATCCCAAAGAATCGGCATCGGGGTTTTTATGGGCAATCAGCACGATATGTTCGGACTTCTCGATCAATTCCAATGCCATTTTTTCCCCTCAACCGCTATACTCGAAATGGGGGCGATTATAGCACGCTTTTCTCGAAACGCATCGGGGATGCTGATTAAAATTTAATCATTACTCCGATGCGCTTTGGAGAACCGCTTCAAAATCTTTCTGGGCCTGCATCAATGCGGCTTTCGCCTCGGCATCCTTGACGCGGGCGCTGCTCATCCAGTTGTAAACAGCCGGAAAGCCCATGACGATCTCGTTCGCATCTTTTTTCTTGTACACCATCAACGTACACGGCGCGAATGCCGCCGCTTCGGGACGGGATTTCGCAACGTTGTAGATGACTTTGAGTTTGCAGATGGAGTACGTATCGTAAAAATCAAACGGACTTTTTTCGCCGAGCGTAAAATTGTAATCGGTAAAGTTGGACATGACAAAACCGGCCGGCTTGAGACCGTCTTCGATCATCATCTCCGTCTCTTCCTTATCGCTCGTCCAACTCTCTTTGCTGCTCTCTTTGACATAGCGGCTCAACAACGCACCTTCTGCGGGAAGCGCTGTTTCGCTCACCGTTACTTTGGCTTTCGGCAATGCTTTTTTCAACGTTGCCAATGCCTCTTTTTCGATCAAAGCGAATTCAGGTGCCTTGAACCCTGCGATTTTCGCCATAGCTTCGGCAGTCAATATGGAGACATGAAGTTCCGGATCGCCGTTGCGTTGATAAATACCGAATCCCATCGGAACAAAAATTCCTGCATCAGGATGTGTTTTTACCAAATTTTCCGAATGAACTTTATGATACGCCGTCAACAAATTGAACTGCGCAAAATCACTCTGCCCGAATTGAATTTTAAACGGCCCGTTCATTTCGCTGTTGGCTGAAATGACAAAACCGTTCGCTTCCAACGCTTTTTCTACGACTGCGGCATTGAGTTTGCCGTCCGCATTGGGAACGCTAAACAGGTGTAGATCACCGCCGAAAAGGGATAAAAATCCCGCTAATACCGTTATAAGAAAAGTTTTCATATTAAACTCCTAGGGTTGAATGTAAAATGCGCCCTCGGTGGCACGCTCGATCACCTCGGCAATACCGGCGCTGACGATCTCGACGTCCTCAATCAGGGTCGATTCGGGAATCTTTTTCGTTTCCATCGTATTGCCGCAGGCGACAAATTCGACACCGTATTGCTGCAAAGCCCGCACACGCACGGCAATCTCTTTCTCGCTTTTCAACAGTGTTCGGATGCCGTGATAATAAGCGACGATCCGCAGATGAATTTTTTCGGGTCCGTAAAACTTGAGGACGTTATTTGCCGTGCTGAGGGCGTGATGGATCGATTCATCATCCCCCTGACTGATTCCCATGACCACTTCACGCGGTTTGTCGATGGACGGTTCGGGCTGAGCGAAACGGACGTCGCCAAACACGAGGGTCGATAACAGACATCCTGCTAAAACCAACCGTTTCATCATTACTCCCATTCCAATACGCGGTACGAAGCCTCGACATTATGACGATGAGTCCCCTCGTACAATTTATACTTTTTGTAGCCGTCCATCGTCACTTTCTCGATTGTCTCCTCAATGCCGAGTCCCGCTTCGATCGCAGAGCGAATCTCGGTGCGCATCTGCGTAAAATATTCCCGCGTCATACGCGCCGCGTCTTTGTCGGTGCGCTCTCCGTGTCCTCCGACGACATGAACGGCTCCCAGCTTATCCAAATCATCCAATGCCGCTAACCAGCCGTTGATATCGCCCCCGCGTACCGAGGGGAGACGGTCGTTAAAGACCAGATCCGCCGCAATCAACACCTTGGATTTCGGCAGGTAGACTACCATGTCTTTAGCGGTATGGGCTTTGCGCTTCGCGATTTTAAGCTCAAGCGTTTGATTGCCGATTTTGAGCGTTGTATCACCGCCGATCATCTCGGTCGGCATGGCCGGCTTCGTTTTAGCGTACGCTTCCGGAGAGATATAGGTTTGCATTCGGGTAGGTTCGCTCATATCGGCGTTTACCTTGAAATCATCCGAACCCAAAACTCTAACTCCCTGTTCGGTAAAGAAGTTGTTTCCCAGCCAGTGGTCATCGTGGATGTGCGTGTTGATGACCAGTTTCACGGGAAGAGGTTTGATTTTCTGCATCGCTTTGTATGCCGAATCGGCATACGCGTAAGAAGGACCCGTGTCGACGACGACGTATCCTTCCCCCGCATCGATGTAACAGCTGTTGACGATGTTGCCGTTGTTGGTTTTATCCATAATTTCGGGTTTACCGAAAAAACAGTGCACGTCGGGCGTAACCCGCATCGGCTTGAGCGCATAATCAAATGCGCTTAGGCTCGTGACACCGAAGAATAAAGTCATTAACAACGTTTTCATCGCTCAGTCCTTAGAAGAGGTAGTTAACTTCGAAACGGTATTCGTTGTACGAGTTGTAATCCGTGGTTGCACCGACAGCCGGATCGGCGTCAACGGTCGCAAAACGGAATTTGAATTCGGTATTCGGCAGTGATTTGAACGTCTGCCATGCATCGACGTGGAAAATATTACGATCGGTAAAACCGGAAGTCGCCGCTTTCGCGTCATCGAAATTCATATTTTCATAATCGGCCGCTACTTTCAGCCCGGGAACTAGACCCGCTTTTTCGAAATCATAGGCGGCTTTAACGGCCCAGTTTTTGGTATTCGCGATCCAGTCTACCTGCGCCATGGAACGAGTATAGCCTCCCGTAGGGAATCCGCGCCACGGTGCGATGATATCGGCATCATCAGAAACTTCAGAGTATCCTGCAGAGAGTTCTAACGGACCTGTAGCCGCTACCAAGCGAGCCATGATGATACTACCGTCGACGTTATCGCCGTTTGTATAACCTTTTGAAGCCGCGTTCGCCGCCGTTACCGTACCACTGAGTGAAGCACCGCCGATCTTGCCGGCACCATCGTCCATTTGGCGTAGATAACGGACACCCGGAGTTACCGTCCAAGAATCACCTACTTTGATTTTGTAATTGGCTTCGGCGACAGCGGTATTGAAGAATCCGTTCAACGCAACATATTCCGCATTCAATTTGAGATTCGGAACAGAGGTATTTTGAGCGGTTACTAAAACCATTTCTGGGTCAACATCACCGTTTCCGCGTGCGCGGATATTCGCAGGTGTCAAACCTTTGTGAACACCGGAGTCATCGTTGTCATTGTATTTTTCATACGCAATAACGCTATGAAAGCTTTGGTGGTCCCGAAGTTTTTGGGCCATGATATATCCGGCACGCAATGTCGTACCTGGAATATCTTTGTTCTCTATGACAGCTGCTTCGAACGTGTTGGGGATCATTTTCGTATCGTTGGTTGCCAGCATGATGCTATCGATCCCTTGACGCCCGACTTTAACATTCGTTTTACCGTTTTTGTATTCCAAATACGCTTCGGCAAAATTTCCCATTGCTCCTTCAGACCCGTCAGCACGAGTATGGTAAGTGTCTTTACCCGCTTTACCGTAGTTGGTCGTACCGGTACCAAGAGTGTTGTCGTTGTGCACCGGAACCGTTCCGTAGAATCCTGCCGTCGCACCGAAACCGTGGAAGTAACCGGTTTTATACACGAGACTGCCGCCCAGACCCCACATGTTGTTGTCTTGAACAGCGCTGTTTTCGTTTTCCCAATCCCACCAGAACATGTTAGAACGGAGACGTCCGTAGACTTCACCTTCGGTAAACATTTCCGTGATCGAGTTCACTTCGCCCGGTACTTTGGTGTATTCAACCTGATAATTTCCCTTTACGATACGGTCTTCGCTTTTAAGGGCGTACGCCGACGTAGAAAGTACGCAGACCGCTGCGGCCGCGATACTAAGATTAACCAATTTCATCATTCACTCCTTAAGTTGATAGATTACAGAAAGAGTGCTTTTAGCACCCTTTCGACCCTTTTTTCGGACATCCGCAGTTGTAATCCATAATACGGACGTTACTGTTGCCGCTGATGTTGACCGTTTTTTGACGACGGATGTATTCTGCCGTTACATCGTACACGGGACGAGTCAGCTGATCTCTCAGATTCCGTCCCGCGTTTTGCAGATTGCCCCCCCAGGAAGAGACTTTGTAGGTCTTGTTATCGTCAAGCGCCTTGCCCCCTACCATGAGATTGCTGATCCGTTTGCCGCCGGCGGCTCCGATCTTGATGTCGTACGTGACATTGCCCAGACGGCTCATGTCACCCCCTTGCTGATAGAGGGGATTGGCGTTGAAAACGTTGTCCGCGATGTCTTCGAGAAGATGGCGGATTTGCTGCCCTCCCAATTCGAACGTATAGACGTTGGGATAGGTGATTCCCGTCATCTCATAGACGTTGTCCATCGTGATCGGATCGCCGCCGAGAACGGTGGTCCCCCAGCGGTAACCCGGCGTAAACGAAATATCCGAGTCCATCGCGCTGATGATCGAATCGTTGATCAATTCGTCGAACGTCGAATGGAACGTATCGCGTTTGTACAGCGTGTTTTTGGTCATTCCCAAAATCTCGCCGAACTCTTTGTCAAACGGCGAATACAGCTCTGCCACCAGTTTTTCCCCTTCGGGGTCCGCCGGAATCAGATTGGACGCGACCGGGATCAGCTTGTACTCGTATCCTTTGACCTTGTGGTTTTGGATATCGATGTCCAGACGCCCGACGTATTTGCCGTGGCTTCCCGCGATCACGATGACCGTACCGTTGATAACGGTCGGACGCGGCGAAGGATCGTGCGTGTGACCGCTGAGGATAAAGTCAATCCCCTTGACCTGACGCGCCACTTCCTGGTCGACGCTGAACCCGTCATGCGACAAAACGACGACACAGTCGACTTTTTCCTCTTTGCGGAGTTTGTCGACATACTGCTGCAGCGTATCCAGACGCAAACCGAAGCTCCACCCCTGCGTAAACTCTTTGGGATTCGCGGTGGAGGTAAACGGGAACGACTGACCGATAATACCGATCTTGGCACCGCCGCGCTCCATAACCGTGTACGGCTCGAAAATCAGCTCTTCGAAATCGTCGGCAAACGAATCGTCGCCGATGATGTTCTGGGAGATGAATTTCGCGTTCAGCATCTCGATGAGCTGTTTGACCCGCTCTTTTCCGTAGGTGAATTCCCAGTGGCCGACCATGACGTCCACACCGAGGTAGTTTTGCGCCTTGACGATCGCTTCGCCCTGCGTTTTGAGAGCAACGCCGGTCCCTTGCCACGTATCCCCCGAATCCAGAAGAAGGACGTTATCGGCACCGCGCTCTTTTTTGATATGGTTGATGAGGGTTTTCATGTGCGAAATACCCCCCATTTTTCCGAATTTGCTCGCAAGGGCGTCGAAGTTCATGTACGTATCGAAATACGCATCAAGCGTTTTGCCCTTCATGCCGTAATAGTTCAAAAACGATTCGCCGCACAAAAAGCCCGGTGTTCCGGTGAGGTTCGGCGCCGAAATCAGCGTCGAAGGCTCGCGCCAGTAAAGCGGTTTGATGTGGGCGTGCATGTCGCAGATATGCAGCAACGTTACGTTGCCGCGGGCATTAAACCCGTAAATATCTTTGAGCGTGACCTCATCGGCACGTTTGGTACTGGATGCCGCCGATGCCGCTGCGGGAAGTCCGAGCCCCAGTGCTGCGGCGATCTGAAAAAAATCTCTGCGTGATAAATCCATTGTAAACCCCTTAGCGCTTCACGCTTGGGATGCTGATGTTGTTCCCCTTGGTCTTGTTGGTAACGTAGACTTCTAGCGCGACCATTTCGCGTGACCCGAGCGGGATCTCAGCCAGAAGCGCATTTTTCATGCACTGCTGCATCCGTTTATCCAACGTTACCATTTGACTTTGCGTCATACGGTAGGCCGGCCATGTTCCCGCCGCAGCGGTCTCTTTGGCACCCAGATCCGGCAACGGCTGCATCCGCAGACGCTGACCGACGATATCGGCGCTGTGGCAGCTGTTGCACGAAAGACCGCGTCCGCCGCGGCGCTCTTCGAATACCGCTTGACCCAGCTTATGCATCTGCGCCATGTGCTTGTTCGCTTTAACATCGATAGAGGTTTTTTGACCGTTTGCCAACGATTTGACGTACGCGGACATTTTCACCATCTCTTTGCTCTCGAGTTTCGGAACCGGTTTGCCGATAGAAGCCGCCGCCATTTGGATGGTTTGCGCCAGCGTAACTACCTTTTTTGCCGAATCGACATAACGGGGGAAACCGGCGATGTGTTTAGGAAGGTCTTTTTCTTTGACTCCCAGAACTTTCGCATACGCTTCGCTGCCGATCAAATCGCCGAACAGCTGTTCGCCTTCGGCAACATCCATCTCAGCCGGGTTGCTTTCGAGAAGTTCGGCATACATCGCTTTGTCGGCGTCGCTCATACTGAGTTTTTCATCGGCATTGAGGATTCCGCACAAGGCTGCCGACAACGCAACGGCACATAATGTCAGGTTACGCATTGCTTATCCTTTAGGAGTAATTTTCGCGGTACTCTCGACGCTTTGCCCTTTGTTGTCTTTGGCGACAACTTTGAGCGTTCCTTCACCCGGAACTTTAAAACTGATACTCATCAGCGGGTTGACCGAAAGCGATTCCCAGATCACCATTTTCGTAATCAGTTGATCGTTAAACATGAATTTCACTTCATCGATATAATGGGCCGGGATCAGTTGTCCGCTGTCTTTATCTTTGCGCATTCCGGTTTCCATCGGGTGCATCGCCATGAAGTCGATTTTGACGATGTCACCGGCTTTGTAGTCTTTTGGTTTGATTTTGATCAGTGTTTTCATAATGTTGTGTCCTTATTTCTTTGCTCTAAAATACCGGTCTTTAATCAACCGCATCCGCCGATGGTTACTTTGACGTTTTGTTTCGCCGTAAGGAACGATCCGTCGCTCATCTCGGCGATTGCGACGACATCCTGAGTTCCGCCGAGTTTGACGCGGGTTCCGAAGAACGCTTCGCCGTTTGCCGGGGTCAGATAGATGTTCGCGCAGCGTACGTTTCCGTTTTTCGATGCAAGAACGTGAATCGCTTTGACGTATTCTTTTTGCGTCATCGGGCTCTCTACCGTCACTTTGACGGGGACGACGGCACCGTTTTCCGCGATTTCAGGAGCTTCCATTTTGACTTTTGCCGAGGCGATCAGCGCTTTTCCGCCGGTAATCGCCGCAACCGCCGTCTCAAATTTCATCTCGTTCGGACTGACGACTTTTTTCTCATCTGCCGCGCTTGCTACATGGGGCAACGCTACGGCACATGCCGCCGCCACTCCAAAACCTTTTAAAAATGATCTACGTTCCATTGTATGTCTCCTTGGATTTTATTTTTTGATAGCCATGATGTACGATGACAGATCGCACACTTCGCGCTCGTTCATCAGACCGTTGGTCATGTTGACCGTCATGTGAGTATTGGCATTGTCGATACGGGGATCGGCGATTTTTTGATACACGAACTGAGCATTGCGGACACCGCTGTCCACATACAAACCTTTGTAGTTGGTCAGATCCGGACCGATGTTGCCGTAACCGACAGCCCCCTCGATGTTGTGGCACGCGACGCAGTTGCCCATTTGCTTCTCTTTACCGTTCGGCAACGTGCGGCTCAATCCTTCGGGGGGGTTCTCTTTCGCGTCTTTACCGTTGAGATTATGAAAGATATATTTTCCGCGTGCAATCGCAGCAGGGTCGTTGCTGATACACCCTTCGGGCATCGTATAGGCTTTCGCTGCCGGAAGGGCATCTTTTTTGAGAATTTCGGTCGCATCCGGACTCTCAATCACCTGCGATAAATCGGCTGCGCTCACAAGCGTTGCGATTGCTAGCATCATCACTTTTCGCATAGGCTCTCCTTGATCTATTTGTATTTCGAGGAGCATTGTAAAGCAGCACTGTAAAATTAATGTAAAAAAAGAAAAATTTAGCGCGGTAAAAAAATAGGGGCGTTGAAATGATACGAAAAGGTACTTCCTTGGCCGTATACCGAGTCGATATCGAGCTCGATCCCGGCCTTGTCGATGATCGATTTGACAATGTTCAGTCCGATTCCGAATCCGCCTTTGTCTTTATTCTCGCGGTAATAGCGTTCGAAAATACGTTCCACGTCTTCGATGCCGACCCCTTGGTCCCTGAAGCGCATGACGCACCCCTCGTCGGCACGTTCCAAAATCACCTCGATCCGCCCCTCTTCGTGCGAATATTTGATTGCATTGGAAAGATTGTTGTCGATGATTCGCTGCAGCTGCGTCGAATTGAATAGGATCGATACGCCCTCCTCGATATGCGGAACGATCGTGATATTTTTCAACGCGGCCACTTCGGCGAAATAATCGCACCGTTCTTTCAGGTATGCACTCAGATCGAGTGTTTCGTACTCAAACGAGAGACGTTCGTTCTTGATCAGATAGTCCATGTCGTTGTAAAGGGTCGCCAGGGTTTTCGTCGCCGCTTTGATTCGCTGAAGGTATTTGTTCTGAGGATTGGCACGATTGTACAGGTCAATATTGACGTTGATAATCGCCAGCGGCGTATTGATCTCGTGCATCGAGTCTTTGATAAAGCGGTCCAAACGCTGGTTAAGACGCTGAAACGGCAACGCGAAACGATCAAGAAAGAAGAGAGAAAGGACAAAAATCAATGCGGTGATCGAGAACAGGATCATGACGACATCCTGATAAATTTGGACGTACGAAAGCTCTCCCCGCACCACCAGATAGGAGGCGTCAAAATAACGCCGTTCCGGAAGAGGCACGACGAGGGTCGCATATCCGTTCTCAATGCGATACCCTGCTTGCTGAACATTCAAAGGAGTCTTAATCAGGGTAAAGACAGGGTTAAAGTGGACATCGTACAATCCGGACTGAAACGACCGAAACCTCGGGTAATCAAACGCGGTTTGTTCTTTGGGATCAAATTCCTCCATGGCTCGCAGTATCAAATGCGATTGCCGCTTGAGTTTCATTTCATACTGAATCTCGTACACGTATTTCATATAGGTGACGTACACGTACGTCGGCACAAGCAGCAATACCGCCACCAGCATCGTATATAAAAAGGCGTTTTTGATCGCGTAACGGTTATCGTTCAAGGATATACCCCAGCCCCCGCCGGTTTTGAATGATATCGACGGGAAGTTTTTTACGCAAATTATTGATCTGGACGCGGATGTTGGCGGGATCGACGTATTCGCCCCATATCTCGTCCTGGAACATCTCGACCGAAACCACCTGATTGGTATGTTTGAGCATAACGGAGAAAATCTCTTTTTCGGTTTTCGAGAGGGCAATGCTCTCGCCATTGTGGGTCAACGTGAAATTTTCGGTATCGTAGACCAGTCCTTCGCCGAAATCGATTTTATTTTCCCCTTCATGATAATAGCTTTTGAGCGCATGCATGATCCGCAATTGCAGCTCGGTCAGATCAAAAGGCTTGCGGATATAATCGCAGCATCCCGATTTGTACCCTTCCTGAAGATTCGATACGTCCACCATCGAGGTGAGAAAAATAGCCGGCGTTTTATTACCGTCTTTCCGAAGGCTCCGGAGCAGCTCGAATCCGTCCATCCCCGGAACGTTCACATCAAGCAGATACAGATCGTAATGGGTATCATAAATGGCGTCGTATGCCTTTTCGCCGTTGGAAAAACCGTCTACTTCAAATCCCATATCTTCCAAAAACTCGGTAATGCTGATGCGCAGCATGTATTCGTCTTCCAGCAGCAATACTTTCATCGAATCTCCCCTTTGATCTCTTTGGTCACTTTGTAATCGAGCATGATGCCGATCAGCTCTTCCTTCGAATACGCATTCAGCCTCTCGCGCGCTTCTTCCAAAAACAGCTCACGGTCTTCCGAGGCAACGACGTCTTTGAGGTAGAGCAGTTCTTTATCATACTTGCTTTGAAACTGTGCGTTGTCAAGCGTTTTTTTCGTCATGACATCATACAGTTCGTTACGTGTGAGATGGATCAAAAACGAAATGTCCTCTTCGTCCGAATGGGCGTAAGTAGAGATTTGTTTGGGGGTAAGCGAAAAAACGAACGCACCGATCGTCTCCCCTTCCCCGTTTTTCATCGGTTCATAAAACAGATAACGCCCGCCGCTGTACAGAACACGCGAATGGCGCAGCGCCTTGAAATCGATCCCTTCCAGCAATTTCAAATCGCTTTGGGTGTATTTGGGATTGGCGAGAATATATTCCTTGCCGATAGCCGGATTCTCCTGCATAAAAACCGCCGTATTGAAAAAGCGGTCTTCCATCAGAATATACATATCGATTCCCAGACGTTCGAAATACTCCTGAGTCGATTCAAAAAACGAAACGACTTCGACAAACCCGATCATCATCTGCGCATGATAAACCGGAACCGTTGCCTTTACCCCGAGTTTACGTCCCACTTCGATCGCGGAACGGGGCTTTTTATGATTTTGAAAATAAAGCAAATCGGGACGATGGAAATCCAGCGGCATCCCCGCATACGAGTTGTCCCAGCTGCGGGCGAAAATAACGTAATCGGCCGTAATGACCTGCGAACGTATCAGGGCATCCGTATAAAGTTTGATCGATTCCATCACCTCGGATAAAATCTCAAATCCCCGATCTTCGTCTTCTTGTTCCAGAGCGTCGCTCAGCGCCGTATTCTGGCTCAAGATCAAGGCATAGCGCAATGCGGAAGAGCGCTCCTTTTCCAATTGATTCTCCAAAGCCAGGGAAAGCTGGTCACTGAGCCGCTCCACCGTCTGGGAAGTTACTTTTTTCTCCAGATACCAGAATAACCCTCCCAGAATCGCCATAATGACCAAAAATACGGTGACAATGACTCGTTTATCGGTCAAAAGACGTACTATTTTTTCCATCACGCGCTAGCCCTTCCGTTTTTTTCCCATTTTGTACACGTACGCCAGCACTTCGGCTACCGCGGCAAACAGCATTTCGGGGATCGGGCGGTCAATATCGACTTCTTTGTACAGCGAACGGGCCAACGGAGGATTTTGAACAATGTGCACACCGTTTTCGCGGGCAACTTTCTTGATCTGGATCGCGATGTTGTCCACCCCTTTGGCAACGACGACGGGAGCGTTGTGCTTCGTCTCGTCATACACGATGGCTACCGCATAGTGAGTCGGATTGGTAATGACAACGTCGGCCGTCGGAACCGAAGCCATCATCCGTTTGCGGGCCGCCTGAAATTGGATTTGGCGGATTTTAGCTTTGACGTGCGGATCCCCTTCCATGTTTTTCATCTCGTCCTTGATCTCCTGCTTGGACATTTTGAGCTTGTCAAAATACTGCTTTCGGGTCAGAAAAAGATCCGCAAGGGCAAAAATGAAAATAATGATGAGCATCACCGAAGCAAGGACGATCGCCTTGTCTCTGAGCCATTCCATCTGATCGCCCAGCGAAAACAGAGCGACGGTGGGAAGTTCTTGGATGTAATACCAGAAGAAGACAAACCCGATTCCCATGGCGCTCATCGATTTGAGGGTGATTTTAACCGATTCCATCATTTTGTGGAGGGTGAAAAGGTTGCCGAATCCCTTGATCGGATCCAGCTTGGAGAAATTGGGGACCAGCGGTTTGGTCGTGAAATTAAATCCGATCTGCATGAGTGTTCCGGCCACACCGGCGATGGCGACGACCAGGCTGATCGGCAGCGCCATGATCACAAACTCTTTCATCGTCACCACGGCCATGTCAAACATCAGCTCGCGATCCAACGGCTGCGTCATGAGCGAGAGATAATAGCGCGCGAGGTTCAGCATGTGCTCGGCGATGAAGTTGAACATCATCAGCAATCCCAGAATCGCGGCAAACAAAGCTACGACCCCGACGATGTCCTGACTTTTGGCAACGTTTCCTTCTTCCCTCGCGTCCGAGAGCTTCTTGGCCGTAGGTTCTTCGGTTTTCTCCATATCATCGGCCATGAACTACCTCCTAGTTCATTTTCATCGACATATCGATCCACGCAGCCTGATGGATGAGAGAACCGGTGCTGATCGCATCGACTCCCGTTGCGGCATAGCTTTCGATCGTATCGAGCGATATGTTCCCGCTGGCTTCCAGCAAAACGCCCGGATAGCATTCGCGTTTGTACGCGACGATTTCAGCCAACGCTTTAGGCGGCATATTGTCGCACATCACGATGTCTGCCCCTGCGGCCATCGCGCGCTTGGCCATCTCCTCATCCTCGGCTTCGATTTCGATTTTGGACGTAAACGGTATCTTGCGGCGCGCTTCGTCCATAAAACTTTCGAGGTTTTCGATGGTTTTGAGATGGGTGTCTTTGAGCATCAGCGCATCGTCCAATCCCATGCGGTGATTCGTCGCCCCGCCGATCCGCGTCGCGTATTTTTCAAAATTGCGCAGCAGCGGCCGTGTTTTACGGGTATCGAGGAGTTTCGTACCGTACGGAGCGATCCGATCGACATACCGACGGGTCAATGTCGCGATGGAACTGGCGTGCAGGAGCATGTTCAGCAGGGTGCGCTCAATCCGCAGCAGCGTATGCGAATCGCCGGAAAGCTCCATCAGAACGTCCCCTTTGGCAAAGCGTTCGCCGTCGTGCCTGTGCCAGACGATGACGAAGCCTTCGATATGGGCCAATACCCGCAGGTACTCTTCGCCCGCCAGCACGCCCTCACTTTTGGCGATGATCTTCGCACTCGCGGGAACAGGTGCCGAAACACGTGCGTACAGGTCTCCCCGCCCTACGTCTTCGGCCAATACCTCACGAATAAATTGTTCAATCATAACGCCATCATCCTCTCTAAAGCCACTTTCGCCCAGTAGGCGGTATCTTCATCCACTTCGATCTCGTTGATCGGGTGTCCTTCCTCGATCGCTTTGAGGGTATTGTACAAATCCTCCAGCGTCGTTTCGTTCATCGTCGGGCACTCAGGCTTGGTGCTAGAGAGAATATAGGTGTTCTTGGGGCGAAGACGGTTCACCATGTTAAACTCGGTTCCCACCGCCACTTTCTGATCTTCGGGAAGTTCCGTGATGTATTTGATCAGCTGCGACGTCGATCCGACAAAATCAGCTTTTTCGCAGATCGCGGGGTCGCACTCGGGGTGGACGGCGATCAGAATCCCGGGGTATTTGTTCCGGTAGAACTCGATGTCATCGACACTGAAGAGCTGGTGAACGGAGCAGAACCCGTCGTAGCAGATGATATCGGCTTCTTTGGGATCGGTTCCATCGCCGATGACGCACGATTTCAGCCCCATCATCCGTGCGATGTTCTGCCCCAGACAGCGGTCGGGGACGAACAGGATCTTTTTCCCCTCGGCAAGCGCCTTGGTAATGATCGTTTTGGCGTTCGAACTGGTGCAGACCATCCCGCCCATTTTGCCGACGCGCGCTTTGACGCTCGCGTCGGAGTTGATGTAGGTGATCGGCAAAATGTCTTCCGCCTTGATTCCGCTTTGTTCGAGTTTGGCGATCGACTGGTCGAAATAAAGGCCGTCGATCATCTTTGCCATCGCACAGCAGGCGATGCGGGGCATGACGACCCGTTTTTGCGGGCTCAGAATTTTGACACTTTGCCCCATGAATCCGACACCGCAAAACACGACGAACTCTTTGTCATCCGCCATGGTACGTTTGGCCAGTTCAAGCGAATCGCCGGTGATGTCCCCCATCTCAAACACTTCGTCGCGCTGATAGTAATGGGCAACGACCGTAACGCTGAGACGTTTTTTCAGGTCGATAATCTTTTCTTTTAGCTCTTCGGTAGTCAAACCTCTAGTCCTTAATACAACGGTAAAGGGAACATTATAACGAACTCGCCGTATCAGCCTTGTTAAAGTGTTACCGAAATACCATCACTTTTTAGTTCATTGTAACGATTGGTACACTATAATGATGCCATTACATACATTATACGAAAGGATATTATGGATTTCCTCTATAATCTTAACGTCCAGTTCTATCTGGCGGCCTACCTGATCGGGGGGATTCCCTTCGGACTGATTCTCGCCAAAGCATTTGCCGGCGTCAACATTAAAGAAGCGGGTTCGCAAAGCATCGGAGCGACAAACGTTCTGCGCGTCGTCAAGGAAACCAACCCCAAGCTGGCTAAAAAACTCGGCGCCGCAACCCTCGCGCTGGATGCGCTTAAAGGGATCGCCGTCGTTGTGGCCGCCAAATACTTCGAACTCTCCGACAGCGCCCAATGGCTGATCGCCGTACTCGCCGTTTTGGGGCACTGCTACAGCCCGTACCTGTGGTTCGAAGGGGGCAAAGGGGTTGCAACGGGAATGGGCGTCATGGCCGTCATGCTCCCGATTGAAACAGCGATTGCGCTGCTCGTGTGGCTGGTTGCGGCCAAAACGATCCGTATCTCGTCGCTCTCGTCGATGCTGGGGCTTGCCGCCCTCGTTGTCGCTTCGTTCGTGCTCCATCCGCAGATGTTTCACGTACCGGTTCTTTTTATCGCTTTTATCCTTTTTTACAAACATATCCCCAACTTCATCCGCCTCATCAAAGGGGAAGAGAAGCGGGTCGTATGAAAATCCTCATCGAGGATTTGACGTTTGAAACGATCCTCGGGATCCTGCCGCACGAACGGACAAAGCCGCAGCGCATCCGCATCGACTGCGCCATAAACTACGTGTATTCGGACGAACAGTTCATCAACTATGCCGACGTCGCCTCAGAGATCGTTCGGATTATGGACGACGCGCGGTTCGAACTCATTGAAACGGCGCTAACCGTTCTGGCATCTGCCCTTAAAGAGCGTTTCCCTTTGATTGACGGACTGGATTTGAGCATCCGAAAACCCGATATCCTCCCCCATTGCACCGTCGGGGTTCAACAAAACTTTAGTTTTTAGTTTTTTTCCGGGCTTCAAATATTCCTTTATTTTAGACAGCTATAATGATGCGAAAAGCAATGCATTTAAGGAGCGAATTATGATGTACAAGACGATGTTTTCCGCAATTGCGGCCGGATTTCTGCTGATCGGGTGTGCCGGTACCGAAACGGGAACCGGTACAGGTCTCTCCAAAACACAGACCGGAGCGCTGCTCGGCGGCCTTGCCGGTGCCGTTGCCGGAGGCGCGACGGGGGATCACAGCGCGAAGCGAATCTTGATCGGAGGCGCAATCGGCGCGGCAGCCGGCGGGGGGATCGGCTACTACATGGACAAACAAGAAGAGGAGCTGAATAAAGAGCTCAAAGGCAGCGGCGTAGACGTCCAACGCCAAGGCGACACGATCAATCTGAACATGCCCGGCGGGATCACTTTCGATACCGGCAAAGCCAACATCAAACCTAATTTCAATCCGGTACTGGACGACATTGCCAATGTCATGGTCAAATACCCCGAGACAAAAATCGAAATTCAAGGGCATACCGATAACGTCGGCAACAATGCCGACAACCTCCGTCTCTCCGAGCTTCGCGCGCAAAGCGTCCGCTCTGCTCTGAGCGGACGGGGCGTCAGTTCGAGCCGTATCACGGCGATCGGATTCGGCGAAAGTATGCCGGTCGCTTCAAACGACACCCCATCGGGGCGCGAAGCCAACCGCCGGGTCGAAATCAAAATCGTCCCCAATCCCGCCAAATAAGTTTGAACGCCGATGGAGCAAAGCCCCATCGGCTACGCTGGCCGCTATGGCACATGCAGCTTGCGAAAAGCTTAGCCGTAGGCGACAGCAAAAGCTTTCCCCTGGCGGGGAAGATTATAAGTGCCGGCCATAGACTCAGCCCCACATAAATCCCTTTCTCAACGTAATACAAAAAAAGTTTTTTTAAAAAAAATTGAAAAAAAGTTTAAAATTTTCTAAAAGTATGGTATGATTTCGGGAAAATTTCGCACCGAGGAACGTGAATGCGTATTCTGATCATTGAAGATGAAGTAACCCTCAACAAAACTCTTGCCGAAGGGCTTAAAGAGTTCGGTTACCAAAGCGATGTCGTCGAGACCCTGAAAGACGGTGAGTATTACCTCGACATCCGTAACTATGACCTGATTTTGATGGACTGGATGCTACCTGATGGCAACAGCGTCGACATCATCCCCGACATCAAAACCAACACTCCAAAAACCGTTATCGTCGTCCTTTCGGCACGCGATGACAACGAAAGCGAAATCGAAGCGCTCCGCGCCGGTGCCGATGACTACATCCGCAAACCGTTCGATTTCGACGTTCTGGTCGCCCGTATCGAAGCGCGTCTGCGCTTCGGCGGAAGCAACATCATCGAAATCGATGATCTGACGATCAATCCTGAAGAGGAAAAGATCATCTACAAAGAAAAAGAGATCGAGCTCAAAGGAAAACCTTTCGAAGTATTGACTCACTTGGCGCGCCACCGCGACCAAATCGTTTCCAAAGAGCAACTGCTTGATGCGATCTGGGAAGAGCCTGAGCTCGTTACTCCGAACGTCATCGAGGTAGCGATCAATCAAATCCGCCAAAAGATGGACAAACCGCTCGGCATTACGACTATCGAGACGGTCCGTCGCAGAGGATACCGCTTTTGTTTTCCAAAAGAAGCATAAGACGACGTTTTCTTTTCCAGCTCATTGTCGCTTCGGCGGCACTGGTCCTACTCTTCTCCTCTTTTTTATACCTTTTTATCAAACAATCCATTTACGATGAAAAACAGGCTGAACTCATCAGCTTTGCCGAAAATATCTCCTCATACCGTTCTCTTCTGTCGTCCCAACAGAACAACGCCGATGCGCTCATGGGCCTTAGCGTCGAGCTGATTACCCTCCCGCCGGATGAAGAATATCTGGAATTCCATGAAACGACCCATCACGACAAAACAACGACGCTGACGCTGATTTATCCGTTTGATTTTGCCAAATCGTCCTATCTCAAAATCAGCCGCGACATCACTCCAACCAAACGGCTGCTACGTAAAATATTGAACTCCATTTTTCTGATCAATGCCGTCGGCTTTGTCGTCATTATCCTCTATGCCATCGCCTTTTCAAAAATGCTGATTGCCCCGATCAGCGCTCTGAGCCGGCGTCTGGCGAACATGAACGAACATTTGATCCGTCCGATCAAAGTCGAACAGCTTCCCGATGAATTCGAGCCGCTGGGGGAAACGCTGAACCGCTTGATGGGGCGTATCCAGAACTTTGTCAAATACCAAAAAGAGCTTTTTATCGGAGCGGCACACGAGCTAAAAACCCCTCTGGCCGTCATAAAACTCAAAAATCAGGTGACACTGATCAAAAAACGCTCTCCCGAAGAGTACATCGAAGCGATCAAAGTGACCAACCAAAGCGTCGACGATATGAACAAAATCGTCGCCAATATCCTCAATATCGGGCGCCAAGAAGGCGCCCAGCTCGAAGCTCCGGCCGAGGCCGACATCATTGCGATCTTGCAAAAATGGGCGGGGGATTTCTCCCTTTTGGCCCAAAGCGAACATAAAAATCTTGTTTCACGGTTCCAACCCGACGCGTTTATTGCCGTTTTACAAGTCACGCTTCTCAACCAGGTATTGCAAAATTTTCTCCAAAATGCCCTCAAATTTACCCCTGAGGGGAAAACGATCCTCTTTCAAAGCTACCTGAACGGAACTGATCTCATCATCGAAGTGCTTGACGAAGGGTGCGGCATTGATGAAAGTATCGACTTGTTTGCCCCTTTTATACGGCAGGGAAATAAATCAGGGGTCGGATTGGGACTCTTTTTGGCCAAAAGTGCCGCCGAAGCCATCGGTGCTAAAATCACTCTTACGAATCGCAAAGATGGAACGGACGGAACGCAAGCCCAACTTGTCCTCCCTTCCAAGCTGTGTTGTCTGCTCCCAAAACACTAAAGTGCGAACGTTTAAAAGTGCTCAAAGGTTCGTTTCGCTATAAATCGCGCACTAACGAAAAAAATAGAGGTTTATACGATGCCATTAATGATTATCGATGAATGTATCGCGTGCGATGCTTGTCGCGAAGAATGCCCCATGGATGCGATCGAAGAGGGAGACCCTATTTACATCATCGATCCGGACCGTTGTACCGAATGCGTCGGTACGTATGATGAACCGGCGTGTATCGCCGTGTGCCCGGTAGATTGTATCATCCCGGACAAAGACAATGTTGAAACAATGCAGGAGCTTCTGTACAAACACCAGCAGCTGATGGAGGAAGATCAGTAAATGGCCAAATGTACCGCCGTTATCGACATCGGAAGCAATTCGATGCGGATGGCGGTCTTTCAAAAGACAAGCCGTTTTGCGTTTCACATTATTCATGAAGTCAAAAGCTCCGTCCGTTTAAGCGAGAACGCGTACAAAAACGACGACAACCTTCAGTCCTTCGCGATGGACCGCACCGCTGCGGCACTGGCAGAGTTTCTGGATGTAGCCCGTTCGTTCGGGGCCAGAAAGGTTTTGTGCGTTGCGACTTCGGCATTGCGCGATGCCCCCAATGCTTCCGTATTCATCACCCGTATCCGGCGTGAGCTTGGGCTGCAGATCAAAGTGATCGACGGAGACAGAGAAGCGTATCTTGGCGCTTTGGCATGTGCCAATCTTCTCCCCCGTATCGACGCGATTACCGTCGATGTCGGCGGAGGCTCCAGTGAGTTTGCCCTCCTCGCAAACGGAAAAGTCCAATCTCCCTTTTCTCTTAATATCGGAACCGTGCGGCTCAAAGAGCTATTTTTGGATCATGACGATCTAAAAGGGGCTATCCGATACATCGATGACGCTCTGAAGTCTCTCCCTTCTTTTGATACGGATACTCTCATAGGGATCGGCGGAACCTACCGTGCCATTACCCGTGCGATGATGAAAGACGAATCGTATCCCCTCAAAAAGCTCCACGGCTACACAACCCGCAAAGAACCCTTTGACGCTTTTTGCAACCAGATACTCGAGGCCAATCCGAAAAAACTCAAATCTCTTTACATCAAAGCGGAGCGCTTCGATACGATCAAGCCCGGCACCTTGATCCTGCAGCGCATCATTCGTCATTTAAAAGTGTCCAATCTTGTCTGCAGCGGCGTCGGGGTACGTGAAGGCGTTTATCTGAACGATCTGCTCCGCAACAGCGGGGGATTGTTCCCGGCCAATTACAATCCGAGCATCCGGTACCTGCTCGATACCTATGCAGTCCACAGCGACCACGGGAATCAGTGCGCCCGTTTGGCCGGGCGTATCTTCGATGTGCTGGATGCTCCGCTCAAACTCGAAGGCAGCCATCGCAGCGAACTGATCATGGCGGCCAAACTTCTGCCGATCGGAATCGGGATACGCTACTATGCGTATCAGCGCCACAGCCATTATCTGGCACTCAGTGCTTTGGATTACGGTCTCAGCCATCGGCAGATTGCTCTGATCGCGCACCTGCTCCTCTTTAAAAAAGGGGTTGCGTCCTCTGAATTGCTTCCGAAAAACGGGTACGCGCCGCTCCTTCCCGATACACGGACCCTTGATGCCCTGTATGCTCTCTTATGGCTTTCGCATGTTCTTCTTGCAAGCCGGCAGAATGTCGACGAGATCGGCCTTGAGTACACGCAGGAAGGTCTTGTCATTCGGGGAACACGCTTGTATCTGGCCGCCGAGCAGCTCAAAAACATCGTCCTTCCCGACAATCTTACCGTTCTTATTAATCCCTAAAGGAAACATTCTCTATGGCAGGCAGCAGTCTTCTAATCCTGATCGATGATATTACCCTACTCCTCGACGACGTCGCGGCCATGAGCAAAGTCGCCGCCAAAAAAACGGCGGGCGTGTTGGGCGATGATCTTGCTCTTAATGCGCAGCAGGTCGCAGGTATCCGTGCCGAACGCGAGCTTCCCGTCGTCTGGGGGGTAGCCAAAGGGTCGTTCAAAAACAAAGTGATCCTCGTCCCCGCCGCACTGGGACTAAGTGCGTTTGCCCCGTGGTCCATCATGCCGATCCTGATGGTCGGCGGAGCGTATCTGTGTTTTGAAGGGTTTGAAAAAATCGCCCACCCTTTTTTGGGGGCCGATAAAGAAGAGGACGAACACAACCGCGAGCTGATCGAAGCGTTTCACAATCCTGATATCGATCTGGAAGCCTTTGAAAAAGAGAAGATCGAAGGGGCGATCCGAACCGATTTCATCCTCTCGGCCGAAATCATCGTCATCGCGTTGGGAACCGTCGCCGACAAAGATATCATGACCCAGACGATGGTTGTCAGCGGCATTGCCGTGGCTATCACAATCGGTGTATACGGACTGGTGGCCGCCATTGTCAAAATGGATGATGTCGGGCTTCATCTGCTTCAAAATGCCCCCGAAGGGAAGCGGGGAGCACCGCAACGCACGCTTGGGCAGGGACTGCTCAGCTTTGCGCCGAAACTGATGAAAATACTCACCGTCGTGGGGACTGCGGCGATGTTCCTCGTAGGGGGCAGCATCCTCCTTCACGGTATCCAGGATGCTCACCATGTTGTAGAGTCTGCCGTTCACGCGACTGAAACAATACCGGTTGCAGGTGGGGTTCTGGGCTGGATGACACCAATCCTGCTGGATGCCGTCGCGGGAATCGTCGCCGGAGGAATCGTTCTCGCGGGAGTGCGCGTCGTTACTAAAATCGTAGGGATGTTCAAAAAGAGTAATTAGGTCAGTTATTTCTCCCGCATCCGGAAGATGCGGGTAGCTTTAGGGGGATGCACAGGGGACAGATTGTCCCTGCCACTTTACGGGCTCACGTACCCTTTGGGTATTGCCCATAAAGTGCGTAACATCAGTTAAAACCGCTGTCCGATCGTAAATTCGAAGTGGGTCACATCATCGCCGGGTTTGTCGCCGATCGGGTTGGCAAACACCAGCTGCAGCGGTCCGACGGGGCTGAACCATTCCAGTGATATCCCATAACCACCCCGCTTGATTTCGCTAAGGCTGTTCTCTCCGATCATCCCGTAGTCGACAAACGCCGTTGCCCGCATCCGCGCTTCAGGGACGAGCGGAACACTCAGCTCGAAACTGTTCGAGAACGTCTGGGTTCCCCCGATTTTAAACGGTTCGCCGTCATTGTCCAGCCCTTCCGTCGGCGAAAGCGAATATCCCTGATAACCGCGGACCGAACCGATCCCTCCCATATAGAATTTTTCACCCAGCGGCAAACCGCTCTGGGCGCTGCCGAGATTTTCCACATAGTTAAAACGGGCTTTGTAACGTAAAATCAGATCCGCATCGGTCAGCTTCTGCAGCCCTTTGTAGGCGCCGAAGTTGGTGCGGCTTTTGAGAAATTCGGCATCGCCTCCAAGTCCGGCCGTTTCAAAGCTTTGACCGAATGTGAATCCTTCACGAGGAATGTAATAATCATCGGTATTGTCAAACGTCGCCGAAACGATGACGGAGCTTTTCGCGTAATTTTCGTAATAACGCGGATCAAGCGTCGTTACCGTCGAATCGACGTCGCTGTAGGAGTTGGTCGAATAGTTATACCCCAAATAGCCGTTGATGTAGCGGTTGAAACGATGCCCTGTCCCGACACTCATACCGGTTGAGGAAACGGTGTAACTGTCGTATTCGGTCGAACTGTCGTAGATCGAGAAATTTCCGCTGAAGTCGCTGTCGTTAAGGCGGGGATTCGAAATATTGAACGAATAATTGCTGGTACGCTGCGAACGCTCAAGATTGAGCCCCACGTTGATTCCCGATCCGAAGATGTTCCGGTCGCTGATCGCGACGCTGAGCAAAATCCCGCCGAAACTTCCGTATCCCCCGCCGAGCTGAATGTTCCCGGTCGGTGCTTCTTTGGCCTGCACGACCAGATCCATCGTCTCATCATCAATCCGCTTCTCTTCGATCGTATTATTCTCGAAGTACCCCGTACGTCCGATCGCGTTGCGTGAATCTTTGAGGTTGGTCAGGTTGTACCAATCGCCCGGAGCAAGGAAAAGCTCGCGGCGTACCACCCTATCAAGAGTGCGGTTGTTCCCCGATACGATGACATTGCGGATTTTGACCTTTTTGCCCGGATTGATCCGGTAGACGACGTCGACGCTTTTAGCTTCCTTGTCTTTGCGTAAATCGGGCTGTACCTGCACGTATGCGTATCCCAAATCGGCGATTTTCGTTTTGATCCGGTCGGCATCTTCACGGAATGTTTTGATGTTGAACGGTTTATTTTTCTCAAGGGCAATAACCGCTAAAAGTTCTTTGTCATCGATAACTGCGGTATCTTGGAATACAAGGATGTCGCTGACGCGGTACACATCTCCTTCGAAAATCGTGTAATCCATCTGCGCCGTGTAGTTGTCGAAATCGACCTGGACGAACGGTTCGTCGATCTTGGCATCCAGATAACCGTTTTGCATGTAGTAATCGCGGATGCGAAGCGGATCGTACTGCAGTTCGGCAAGCTTCATTTTCCCGTCGTTGCGGCCCCACATCCATCCCATGAATTCTTCTTGCTTATTCGCGATCATGCTGTCAAAATCGTCGCTGTCGAGGGTATTCACACCCGCGTAGCGCACTTGCTTGATGATGATCTCTTCCCCTTCATTGACAATGAACGTCACATGCATACTGCCGTTATCAAGCTTTTCGCTGTCGATTTCGACCACCGAATCGATTTTCCCGTCCGCACTCAGGGCATCAACAATCCGCTTCTTGGCACTTTCCAGCCGTTTTTCATCGTACAAAGAACCTTTTTCGACCTGCAAAAGCTCTTTTTGAGCCGCTTCATCGTTCTCTTTATACCCTTTGAGTTCGATTTTTGAGATAATCGGCTTCTCTTTGAAATAAAACGTCACTTTTCCGTCGTTATCATCGACCCAGATGTCTTCAAAATAACCCTGATCGTAAAAATTCTTGATCGTTTTATCGACCGCTGCGGGATCGAGCGGTTCGCCGATTTTTACTTCATTGAGCCGTTTGGCAACCGTTTCGGAAATATGGACCATGCCGTCGTATTGGATCGATTGGACGTTCTGCGTCGAGGCATGCACGAGCACACTCGCCACTATCAAAGAGAGGGGTATTGTTTTCAAGCCAAAATCCGTTGCGTTAAGATAAGTCTCTGATTGTATCACCCGATAAATTAATGTGCGGTAAATTAAACGGCTCCTAACCATTCAATGGGTATGATGATGGGACTAAAGCAGAAAGGGAACAGATGAAGATAGGTATCGTTGGGCTTGGACTGATGGGTGGATCGATGGCGATGGCCCTCAAACACCTCTCGTTTGTCAACTCCGTCGTCGGAAGCGACCACAATAGCGAACACCAGCGCATCGCGTTGCAACGGGGGCTTGTGGAACGGTTCGTATCCTTCGAAGAGCTCAAACGCTCCTGCGACGTCATCTTTCTCGCCGTCCCGGTAGATGGCGTCATCGCTTTGCTGCAAGAGTCGATCGACCTCAGCGGCAGCGATAAGACCCTGATCGATCTGGGAAGTACCAAAGCCCTTATCGTCGATGCCGTTCCCCCCTCTATTCGCAGCAATTTCGTCGCCGCCCACCCGATGACGGGAACCGAGCAGTTCGGCCCAAGCGCCGCACTCGAAGGGCTTTATTCCGAAAAAGTCGTCGTTTTGTGCGACCTCGAGCACAGCGGCGATACCCAGCGCGACATCGCTTTGCGTATTTTCCGTGCCATCGGGATGCAGGTGCACACCATGGGTGCCGCACAGCACGACCGCCATGCGGCCTTCATCAGCCACATGCCCCACGTCATATCCTACGCGCTGGCCAATACGGTACTGGCGCAGGAAGAAAAAGAGAACATTCTCGCCCTCGCCGCCGGGGGATTTCGCTCAATGAGCCGTCTGGCCAAAAGTTCGCCGGCCATGTGGGAAGATATTTTCCGCCAAAACCGCCAGAATGTTCTCGAAGCGGTCGAATTGTTCGAAATAGAACTCAAAACCCTCAAAGAGGCACTCAAAAACGAAGACTACGCTTCATTGCGCCGCGAAATGAAAGGGGCCAACAAGCTCTACGAGATTTTTTCCTAATACGGATACAGCCGCGTCTTAAACCCTCCGAGCGGCTTCACCTCCGTTTTTATCTCCTCTTTCGGCGTTTCCGAATCGCTAGGATTCAACGGATCGTCTCCTGAACGCCGACGCTGTATTTCGATCTGTACCCGGGCCTGTTCAAGGTTGAAACGGCGTCTTGCTTCCAATACCGGATCGTCGGTATAGACCCTCTTGTACCAATACTCGGCTTGTTTGTAGCGTTGTGCTTTGTAAAGGGCATTGGCACGGTTGTAGCGTACCTGCGCGGAATCGTGGGTGCGCTGATACCGTCCGAATAAATCGGCGCTTTTGGCGTATTCTCCGGCCTCGTACGCACGGTTGGCCTCTTGGAGCGTACGAAAATCGAACATATCGGCTCGCACAGGCGTTTCGGACATCCCCATGATACCGATCAATGCCGCAACCGTTACACTGCGGCGGGCACTCATCGAGGAGAGAGCGATCCAGATGAGCAGCATCGCCAGCGCCAGCGGGTAAAAGAAAAGAGGCACATGATGTTTGAGCTGCTTGGCTTCTTTGAGACGTTTTATTGCCTGCGCGATCGGCTCGATATCGCTTCGCTCATTCAACAGTGCAAACGGCACGGATATTTTGCTCTCAAAAGCTTCGGCGACGACGATGAGCGCATCAGCTTTCAGCGTCGGATAGAGCGTGTTTATTACGGCTGAGGGATCACTTTCGCGCGCCGTGCGGGGAAGATGACGCACGAGGTATGCCAGAAGCGTGCCGTCGTTGCTCATCGGCGCGACCCGATACACCTGCGTATCGAATGCCAGTACGGCGATCTCTTCTCCCGAAAGGCTCCCGATCAGCTCGCTGCCGAGTGTTTTCATCCGTTCGAAAGACTCGGGGTCGCCGCTGCCCGTTTCGATGAGCAAAACCACTTCGGCAGCAGAAGTGAAAGCCGTCTCTTTATCGATCGCGACGGGTTGCGCCATTGCAGCGATCAGCGCCAAAGCGGCGATCAGAAAAAGGCGATTGCGCGCTTTCAATCCCATCGTCGTCTCCGGTGCACGGAGCTTTTCAAGCACCTTCTCGCCGAGCCAATGCGATTGAAGCGGTTTTTGGGTCTGCCAGAAATAAAACAGCATCAGGACGGGAGGAACCATCCAGAAAAAAAACTCGGGGTGCAAAAAGGCAAAACTCATGCAAGCCCTTTCTGATTGCGCCCGTACAAATAGATGAGCATCGCCACAAACCCCAAAAAGAGAGGGTAAACGTAATAGTATTCAAAATAACGCCCCGCTCGCTGGAGGGTGTAGGGCGGATGATCCCTATCAAGCCGCGCGCCCCATCGCGGATCGATACCGGGCATAACGACGGACGTCTGTATGCCGACCGGCAGCGAATAGACAAATTTTTCAGGATCGTTCGAGAGGATCACCGCCCAGCCGTTCCCTTCGGACGAGGTTGTAAAAAAGCGGCTGATTTGCGTGCTGACAGCCCCTTGCGCTTTCTCCTGTCGCACTTGTGCGAGGATGTCGGCAAGCGGCTTGTGCTCGCGGGTCAAGGGAATGATGATCTCCTCTTTGGCCGGAATCCACAACGCAATCCGATCCTGCGGACGCCGTGCTATGAATCGTGCAATTTGCTCCTTCACCCTCAAATCCGCCGACGCGGGGTCCGCTATCAGCAAAACATCGTATCCCCCGGAAGGTACCGTCTCATTTTCGCGGACGGGGGACATCACCGCAATAATCAAAAACGTGATCATCGCCCACTTGGCGATCCAGAGCCACAAGGGGGTTCTCACCTCCGTGCCGCCGAATAAAAAAGGTCTCGGAAAATAGATCGGATTGGAACGAAGGGGACAAAGCGCTTCGCACGCGAGGAAGAAAAAGAGCAAAAAGCCGAGTTTCGGGAACTGAAACGAAAGCCCCTCAAGCATCGATAATCTCGAGGTAGAGGCGATAGTATCCGATCGTCTCTTCATCGATTTGCTCTACGCGGGGTGCGTATTTATACCGCTCCAGCCGATCGAATAGATTATGATACGCTTTGTGGGTCCGCTCGTTGTCGTGCTCAAACATCCGCCCGATTTCGCAGATCGTATAGGCGGCCTTCTTCGAATCGCCCAAATCGATCGAAGCAAGTTTTTCAAACGCGCTCTTACGGGGATCGGGGCGTCGGTTTCGGCGTCGTTTCATCCACCAGAAAAAGAGGCTGAGAACAACGGCCGTTCCTATGAGAAGGAGCAAGATAAAATAATAAAGCGAGTAATCGACGACCTCGACCAAAGGGGCGATGTCGTGTACCGGAATATCGACGGATCGGCTCATAATCTCCCCTCGAATAACCGTCGAAGCGTCACCAGTGCGGCCGCGTCGGTATAGAGTTTCGTCGCACGAACGCCGTCTTTGCGAAAGCGCTCGAACAATGCCGAATCGTGTTCTCGGACCCTCTCTGTGTACCGGCGGACGTTGCGTTCGTTGAAATCCCCCTCAAGGACGCTGCCGGTTTCGGGATCGATGAGGGCCGTAAATCCCATAGCGGAGGGTTTTTCTTCCGCATGGTCACGGACGACGATGGCAACGACTTCATGTTTTTTCGCCAGTAGACGCAGATCGGGAATCTCGAAAAAATCGCCGATGACGACGATCAGTGAGCGGCGTTTAAGCCTCTTATAGAGGGTAGATGCCATCGCATTATAATCGGCGCGCCGTCCGATAAGCTCGGTTTCCAATACCTTGTCGACGCTTTGGGCGACGGCAAAATGTTTTTTGCTGGAGCGCACTTCCTCCTCCAACGTTTCGCCGAAATTGATGTGGGTGAACACATCGCCGTTACTGATCGCCGAATACCCCACCAGCGCAACCGCTTCGGCAACGCTTTCATTTTTGAACTTCTCGCTGCCGAAATAGAGGCTTCCGCAGAGCATTGCGACGGTGACGACGGAGAGTTCACGTTCCTCGCGAAACACTTTGACAAACGGGCGCTGCATCTTGGCGGTGATGTTCCAGTCGATATGGCGGGTGTCATCGCCGGGGACGTATTCGCGCAGCTCGATGAAATCATACCCCTCCCCTCGAAACATCGAGGGGTTGTTTCCGATCCGGTCACCGATGATCTGGCGTCGCGCCTTCAGAAGGATATGCTGTGTTTTGTTCATGGTTACGGAATCGGTACCGCTTTGATAATTTTTTCGATCAGTTCGTCGCTGGTGACCCCTTCGGCTTCCGCTTCGTATGAGAGGACGATGCGGTGACGCATCAGTTCTTTGATGATGCTTGCAATGTCGCTGGGGGTAACAAACTCTTTGCCTTTCAAAAACGCTTCTGCGCGGACCGCTTTGAACATGTCGATACTCACCCGGGGGCTGGCTCCGAACTGCAAGTAGCGTTTGATCTCCGCAAGGCCGTAGCGTTCCGGTTCGCGCGTCGCGGTGATCAGGTCGATCATGTAGCGCTCGACTTCTTCGTCGATGTGCACTTTTTTGACGCTCTCTTTCAGCTCGATCAATGCCTGCGCGTCCATCACGGCATGGATCGCTTCATTGACCCCAGACGCAACGCGACGGGCAATGGAAAGTTCCTCTTCGGGAGTGTTGTATCCCACCTTGATCTTGAGCATGAAACGGTCCAGCTGCGCTTCGGGCAGCGGATAAACCCCTTCGTTTTCGATCGGGTTCTGGGTCGCCATAACGAGAAACGGCGGCGGCAGCTTGAAGCTCTCATCCCCCAGCGTCACCTGCCGCTCCTGCATCACCTCCAGCAGCGCCGACTGCACTTTTGCCGGTGCGCGGTTGATCTCGTCGGCAAGGAGAAGGTTCGTGAAAATCGGACCGTGCTTGATTTTAAACGTGTTGTTCTGCGGATCGTACACCTCGGCTCCCAAAATGTCGCTGGGGAGCAGATCGGGGGTAAACTGCACCCGTTTGAATCCAAGCCCCAGCGTCTGGGAGAGGGCTTTGACCGTCGTCGTCTTGGCCAGCCCCGGAATCCCCTCGATCAGAATGTGCCCTTCGCACAAAAGTCCGATCAGCAGCCCGTCGATCATCTTCTCCTGACCGACGACCACTTTGGCGACTTCGGTGCGTATTTGGTTAATCATAGTGTTCATTTCGATACCTCGTTTGGTGTGTGTAGTGTACTCAATTTCTTTTTGGCTTCACTTAAACCGGCCCGACCTTCTTCCAGATCGGCGATCACCTCTTCGTAGCGCTTGTCTCCCGAGAGCGCGAGGAGCATCGCCAGCTCTTTGGGGCTTTTGGCTCCGTCCCAGAACTGTTTTGGACGACGGCGGGGACGACGTTTCCACAATCGGCGCACCGTTTCGCAGAGTAATGCCCCCAGCACGATCAGAGCCGCATACAGGCCGTAGCGCTTGAGCGTCGTGCCATCGCTCAGATCGGGTGGATCGAGGAGCATCTGAGGCTCGTACCCTTCCCCTACTTCCACCGCGAGCGCGGAGGTTTTGAGAGTGAGCATTTTCCGTGATACGGTGTCGAATACACTCAGCTCGAACGGCGGAATCACGAAATTTTTCTCGGCGACAAGAGCGAATTCCTGACGAATCTCCCCGTCAAACCCCTCGCTGGAGGGGGTCAGATTTTTTTGCGGCGCTTCGGCAAATACCTTGACCCCGCTGATGTTGACTTCGTAGGGAACGAACCGATCCAGATTTCCTTTTCCGCGAAGGTAAAGACTCAAGTGCACCGGCTCGTGGGCGCGGACCATGTTCTTGTCGATTTTCGCCTCCAGCGTGATCTGCCCGGTCAGATCGGCGCTATTCTCATCCGCACGGATACGGACGCTCGGCAAAGCGACGCTCTCGTCGATAAAATCGTACCGTTTGACGTTATCGCGCCCGATGGTGGCGTTCTCGATCGAGGCAAACGTCGTATGGCGCACCAGCGCCTTCAAGGCGACGGTCAATTCCCCCGTTTTGAGCGGGGTGATCAGAACGTCGAACGTCTGTATCCGTTTCCCCGACGTCACGCGGTCGCGCTGGGTCAGGACCTCGACTTTGTACGCTTCGATACTTTTGGGCTTGAAATCAATCGTATATTCAGCGGCACTATCCGAAAAGGTACATTGGTATTGTACGACCCCCGCTTCCCCTACCCGCAGTGATGCGGGCGATTTGAGGACGCTCCATTGATAATTTGCACCGAACACTGCTGCGCTCAGAACCAGCCAAACCGCCAAGAGCCTACCAAGGCTTCGTTTCATGCACACTCCTTTGATTGATCAGTTCGTACTGGCGCGAACTGAGTTTTGCTTTGCCCTGAGCCATAGACAACCGCGCATCTCCCTCGGTTTTTTTCCCTTCGTCTCCCCCGCCGCCGGAAGCCATGTCGGTTTGCATGTTGCTCCCGCCCCCTTGCTTGGAGGGTTTGGATTCGCCGGTCGGGGCGTTCTCTTCTTTGGAAAACTGATCTTTTTTCTCTTTGCGGACGTTCAGGGTCTGCTTCTCCGCCGCGCCGGCAATGGCGCGCAAATTCTCATCAGCCGCTTTCGTGTAGCGCAGGCTCAGCGATTTGAGCAGTGCGTTACGGGCGTTTTCAAACTCCTGCAGCCGTATATGGCAGTTGCCGATGTTGTAAAACAGCGTCGATTTGAAGAGCGGATCGTTAGAGCGGATCTGTCGGTACAGCGCCAGTGCTTCGGTATATTTACCCGCCTTGTAGAGGGCGTTGGCGCGGTTGTAGCGCGCTTCGTTCCCTTCTACTTTGTCGTACCATGCGGCAGAGCGTTCGAAATTCCCCTGTACGTAATCGGTGTGCGCCAGGTGCAGATACGCAAAATCGAGCACCCCGCCCTGTGCCGAAATACCGATCAGCGCCAGCAGCGGTAAAAAGCGTTGGGATATCTTTTCCCCCACGGTCGTGAACGCCGCGACAAACGCGAATAGCGCGATCAGCAGCGGTATATAAAACAGCTCGGAATAGCGAATGATCGTCGAACTTCCCTTATAATCGTCCCTGCGCCCTTCCGCAATAACGTCGTTCAGCGCACTCAGGTCATTGCCCTGGATCACGCGCCCCCCTCCCGCCTCGGCGAGGGCTTTGATCGCGTCGTTGCGGGAGGTGACGACGATGTGCCCCTCCTCGTCCTTGAAAGAAGCCCCCTCCTCGGTAGGGATCGTCGACCCTTCCGCCGTCGCCAGCATCACGACATTGACGGCGAGGCCGTTTTCCCGGATATAATCGGCCTCTTTCTCATACTGCGCCTCATCCCCCCCGTCGGTGAACAAGATGATTGTCGGATGCTCTGCATGCGACATCTTGCGGGAGAGTTCTAGGGCGCTCATGACATGCGTTCCTTTCGTGATGATCTGCGATTCGTCCAGAGAGTCAAAGAGATGTTCGAGCAATTCGCGGTCTTTGGTCAGCGGCGAGAGGACGATCGCACTCGTCGTGAAGGCGATGACCCCGAAGCGCTCTTTGGGGTTGGAGCGGACAACGCTGCGAAGCATCGCCTTGGCCGCTTCGAGACGGCTGGGGGCAAAGTCGGTCGCACGCATCGAATAGGAGACGTCGACGGCGAGGATCACGTCGCTGCCCCCCTCCTCCACCTTCAACGGTTTTTGCGATACCGCCGGACGGGAGAGGGCAAGGATCACCATCACGGCCGCAAGCACCAGCCACCCCTGTATTCTCCAACCGTACCGTTTGATACCCCATAAATACGCTGCGACAGCCGCAAGGGCGATCAGCCACAGAGGCGAGAGAAAAATCATGCTCCCCCCCTTCGGCGCCACAGCAGATAGGCGATCAGCACCAGAGCGCCGGCCAGAGGCCATTGGTAATAATGTTCTTCGAGCGTATTGCTTTCGCTTTTAATCGACGAGCGCTCCATCGTGTCGATCTCGTCGTACACCGACTGCAGTTCTTTGGCATTGGCCGCCGCGAAATATTTCCCGCCGCCGTCGCGGGCGAGCTGTTCAAGCAGCGCGTTGTCGAACTCTCCCTTGGGGCCGATCCCGATCGTGTAGAGCTTGATTCCGGCTTTTTGCACCATTTCCACCGCCTCTTTGGGGGAGATCGAGCCGCTGTTGTGTTCCCCGTCGGTGAGCAGAATAATGACTCTGGAACGTGCTTTGGAATCCCGCAGCGCCCGCACCCCCATCGCGACCCCCTCGCCGATCGCCGTGTTCTGTCCCGCCATCCCGTGAGAAAGGTAGCCGATCATCTCGGAAACGATCTCTTTTTCGTAAGTCACGGGGGTCGCGATAAAAGCGAAATCCCCGAACAGCACGACTCCAACGTTATCTTCGAGGCGTTTCATGACAAAATCCGACGCGATCCGCTGGACGATTTCGAATCGGCTCAGACGGTTCTCTTCCCCGCCGAAACCCGACGCGTTCATCGACCCGCTCCCATCCAGAGAAAGGACGATATCGATCCCGTTGCGGTTGCGCGGATCGGCGTAGTCGATCATGATCGGCGTGGCGAGCGCGCCGATCATCAGCGCCGCCGCGAGGGTTTTGAGCAGCCAATCCAGATTGCGCCATTTGCCCGGAGTGCCGAAAAAATGCAGATGGGGGAAATAACGCCGCGCCAGAGCGATCTTGCAGCGATACAGACAGTACAGCACCGGTATCAGGAGCGCAAACGCCCACGGGTATTCGAACGACCAGATATTCATAGGGAGATTATAGCTTCTGCCCTATAAAATTTACTGCATACGGTGTTACCTTTTCTTATCGGCATGTAACGTTCCCTTCGAACAGCGCTTCTTCTTTCTTTGCCTGAGCGCACTGCACTTTGCTCATCACCGATTTGCTAAAGCGGGTCTGCCACAGCAGGGCATTTTTCAGTTTTGCGGTGCGCAGATCGTTACGGATAAACTTCGCGTCCCCCAGCTCCGCACCCCTAAAATCGGTTTGAAAGAGTTTCGCTTCGGTAAAATCAGCTTTCCAGCTCTTCGTCTCCCGCAGATCGGCATGGGAGAGATCGGCACGGTTCAAATGGGTCCCTTTGAAATTGGCCCCCTTCGCCTGCAAATGACTCAGATCGGCACGCTCCATCGACCCTTTCCAGAAAATCGCCCCCAGCGCCTTGGCACGGCTGAGATTGGCATCATCGAATGAGCACATCACGAAAATACTGTTGCTCAAATCGGCACCGGAGAGATCGCTGCGGCTCAGATCGCCGCCGCTGAAATCAATATTACGCAGATCGGCCCCGCGCAGGTCGCACCCGACGCACTCTTTCTCCTCCAGCGTCTTTTTGAGATGCGCCGCATCGTACGCCCCAAGCATAGCCCATCCCATCATCAACGCGATGAGGACGTTTTTCATTTCATCCCCCGGATGCGGTGCAACTCTTTGGCAAACGGCTCGGGGCGTTGGCTCCCGATCAGGGTCTCTTTTTTATTCCCCGCTTTGTCGATAAAAAACATGGTTGGAATCCCAAAATAATCGAATCCCTCGGGGAGTTTGCCCTTGTGGACGTTTTTCTCCACGATCACGAAGTTCGCATTCAGATACCCCGCCACCCCTTTGTCGAGGAACACTTTTTTCTTCATGTAGGCACATTCGGGGCAATCGTCGGCGGTATAGATCATCAATACGAGTTTGTCCGTTTTCCCCATCGACGCCACCGCCGATTTAAACGCTTCGTCGTTCTGGATCGTTCCGCCCCACAGGACAACGCATACGACAAACCACGCCACCAATAATTTCATTATTCTATTTCCTTATTTCAGCGCCAGCTTGTCGTCGAAAAACAGCTCTCGGTTTTCATCGAAGTTTTTCACCAGCGTCGTAAAACACCCCGCCATCTCCCGAATCGTCTCGATGTTGGGCTCGATGTAGACTTTGTTCCCCTTTTTCTCGACGGTGATGATCTTCGCCTCTTTGAGTTCCTTGATATGGGCCGAAATCGTCGGCAGCGAAAAATTGAAGTGTTCCGCGATGGTACTGACGCACGTTGCGATCGGATTGACTTCGACGCCGGGCTGTTTTTTGTCCAGCGAGCAGGTATATCCCCCCGTAAAAACGTTTTTAAAAATCAAAAAGCGGGTTTCGTTGCTCAGCGCTTTAAAGATTTTGAGCTTTTGTTCCATGTCCAACATCGCAGAGCCTTGACAAATCAGTTGGGATTATTATACCATGCAAATTAATTAGTTAATTAGCTAATAACCTTATTTATTGCCGCCACAGAGCGGACATTCCCGATCGGAGAATCTGTAGATGAAAAAAATCCTATTAACTTTCTTACTGATCAGCAGTTCCCTCTTCGCCGAACTCGACTGGGCGCCCTCATACGAGCAGGGGCTAGTACAAGCCAAAAAAGAGCACAAAATCGTGATGCTGATGTTCTCGAAAAAAACGTGCAAAATGTGCAACGTGATGAAAACCAAAGTGTATGAAAATGACGAGGTTGCCGAATACGTCAAGAACTTCTTCGTTCCTGTCGAAATCGATATCGAAGTCCATCCCGACAAATACGGCTATGCGGTTTTCGGAACTCCGACCTACTATTTTCTGGATTCCAACGGCAAACAAATCGGACGGATGATGGTCGGAGGAGCGACGGCAGAAGGATTTTTGCAAAAGCTCAAAGACGTAAAACAGGGTAAATAAGCGATGTTCAAACGTTCCCTCTTTTTATCACTGATTCTCGCCGTTTCGGGCAGTGCGCAAAATCTTGAAGAGATCTTCAAAGAAGGCAAAGCAAGCGGCCAGCTGCGTGCTTTTTGGTACGACGGCGACCGCGAGCTGCGCATCGATCGCACAGCCCTCACTCTCGGCGGAATCCTCAGCTATCAAACGGCGGCGATGGAAGGATTCAGTGGCGGCGTTTCGTTTTTTTCGAGCAACGGGGCACTCCCCGAAACGCGGATGCCCTACTCGGGGCAGACCCATAACCTCAACCTTGACGGAAGTTCCATCAACACCCTCGGCGAAGCCTATCTGCGCTACAGCGGACACGACACCCAAGTCACCTACGGACGCCAGCGCCTTGATCTGCCCCTTGCCAACGACTACTACAACCGGATGCTCCCCAACAGCTTCGAAGCCCTCTATGCGGAAAACAAGAGCACCGCCCTCAAAGCCGCCTATATTACGGGATGGAAATACAAAGCCTCCGATACCTTCGTCTCGCCGACCCGTTCGCTCGGAATCGACCGCGACATCGCCGTCCTCGGAGCGCTCTACTCCCCGAAAAGTTCTCTCAAAATCGAACTGTACGACACCTATGTCCGCGACGTGATGAATGCCCCTTATGTGCAGATTGTCGACAATGAAATCTGGAAGTTACCGGAAGGAACGACTTTTTCGACGGCATTGCAGTATTTGAACGAGCACAGCGTCGGTGACAAAGCCGCAGGTGAGGTCGATACCTACCTGTTAGGGCTACGCGGCACAGCCTCCCAGGGAGCATGGAGTCTGAGCGCCCTGTATACCCGCATCGGCGATCAGAGCCTTCTGGGTACGGGCGGACGGTATGAAAACATGGGGTGGGGAGGCTTCATCACCTACACCGATCTGCAAATCGACGGGGAGAGCGAAAACGCCGGGGCGCAGGCCTACGGCGGCATTGTCGCGTATCGTCCGAATCCTAGCTTTGAAATCTCCGCCAAATACATGCGGATCGATCAAAGCGACTCGATGCAAAGCGATCCGCTCTCCTTGACGGCGAACCCCCGCCCCGATTCGGACGAGGTCAACATCGACGCGACGTATCAGCCGCGCAAAGAGATGCGGCTGCGCACCCGCCTTGCCCGCATCGATTACGACAGCGGCAGTACGTCGCTGTACAAAGCCAAAGCGTTTGACGAGACCAACGTCCGCATCATCGCCGATTATTTTTTTGACACTCGGTATTAGAGTTTAACGCCGTAATGATTGAGCACGGTGACCATCCCCCAGTAACACGCCACGGTCACGATCAGCGAGACGGAGAGGCTGAGATAAAAATTCAGTCCCTGTTTCAGCAATAGCGGCAAAGTCACAAACAACGCCAACGAGGGCAATACAAGCCAAAACACCCCCGTCGAGAGGGCACTGATCTTGGCAATGTCTTTGGTGTCGACATACAGCCAGATCATCGCCAGAACCGAGATGAGGGGAATTGAAGCGAGCACCGCACCCCAAAACGAGCTTCGTTTGGCAATTTCGGCAATCAGCACGATCAACAGCGTCGTTATGACTATTTTGGCAAGATAATAGGCCATTTTTTCCTCTCCTGTCGCATAAGGCTTGCAAACCCTTGCAGACACTATGGTACCTAAAAGCAGAGAGATCAGGAATATGAAATGGGTGCAACCCATCTGTTTTTTCGTTTTATTCTCTATTTTCCTCAAAAACCATTGACAAAAAAGTATCCATCCGCTATAATTCCCGTCCACAAAACGTTGCTGGAAACGCTTTGTTGTTATTTACGTCTCGTTAGCTCAGCCGGTAGAGCATCTCACTTTTAATGAGGGGGTCGATGGTTCGAATCCATCACGGGACACCACTTTTTTAGCCGCATTTATGTGGCCCCATCATCTAATGGTTAGGATTCCAGATTTTCATTCTGGCCATAGGGGTTCGAATCCCCTTGGGGTCACCACTTTTAACTTCCTAAATTACATATTTTCAACCACTTTAAGATTTATCAGGTTACCTTTTGGGTGTCCTCTTTTCGTTAACACACTTTCGCTACACTTTTGCACATCTTATTTGTGCGAGGAAACCCGTGACATCTTTATTTTCCGTCATATTCGCCGTATTTCTGATCACCGGCTGTTCCGCTACGTGGAGCGGTGTCAAACAAGATACCTCCGACGCGTGGGACTGGAGCAAAGCCAAAGTTCATCAGGGTGCCGACTACGTCCGCGAAAAGACCGAATAATGTGCTTTGTCCTCACGATCCTCCTCGGGGTTGCCTCGGTCGCATTTTTTCTGCACGGCCTGATGTTCCAAAGCGCCATCAGCAGTGTCCTCGCCGCAGGGGCACTGTTCTTTTTCATCCGTAAACTCGTCCGAAACGGCGGTTGTATCTTCGGCGGCAGGCGCGACTGCTAGTTTTCTGCCGGAACGCTCCTGCATCGCATCTCCTTTTCGCTAAAATGGCATATCTGACTTTATTACGGAACAGCCAATGCGTCAATCACCGTTTATAGCTTTTTTATTCCCTCTTTTGCTTTGGAGTACGGAACCCACACAGTGGGGAGAAAACGTCACGGGGGTCACAACCCGTTTTGCCAGCGATAAAAAAGAGATCGCCTTGACGTTGGATGCCTGCGGCGGAAGCGCCAAAAGCTCCCAGTACGATGCAGAGCTGATCGACTACCTCATCGCCAATAAAATCCCCGCGACCCTGTTCATCAATGCACGATGGATCGATGCCAATCCCGAGATTTTCAAACGCCTTGCCGCCAATCCCCTCTTCGAAATCGGCAATCACGGTACGGCCCATCGCCCTCTTTCGGTCAACGGCAAAAGCGTCTATAACATCTCCGGTACGGCATCCCCCGAAGAAGTGGAAAGAGAGATCGAGGGAAATAGCCGTAAAATTGAAAAACTGACGGGCAAACGCCCTCTTTTCTTCCGTTCCGGCACCGCTTATTATGATGACGAAGCGGTGCGCATCGCCCGTGTCAACGGAGTCGAAATCGCAGGATTCGAGGTCATCGCCGATGCGGGCGCGACCCTCGGTGCCGAAGAGGTCGCACGAAGAATCAAAAATGCCCGAAGCGGCGACATCGTCATCGCCCATATGAACCATCCCGAAAGCGGAACGCGCCAAGGGATCATCGACGCCGTCTCCTTGCTTCGTGCCGCGGGATTTGAGTTTGTCCGTCTCAGCGACGTCAAAAACCGTATCCGCCGTCTCCCCTGATCGAAAACCGAGGATGTAGACACGGCATAGACTTAGTGCTACAATGGGAATATTCTTTCACAAGGAGCAGTCTATGTTGTGCAATGTTGGTAAAATTGACCGTGTTGTCAGAGCCGTTGTAGGCATCGGGTTGATCGGATGGGCCGTTGTAAGCGGCAATGTTTTCGGCTACGTCGGTATCATCGTCGTCCTGACCTCCGTTTTCGGATTATGTCCGCTGTATTCATTCCTTGGGATCAATACGGGGTGTTCGTCCAAAAACGAATAACGGCATACCCAAAAGCTCATTCGGCGCCTCCGTCGCATGAGCGGCTTCGAATCAGCTGCTTTAGCTATAATTCCGCAAATACTTCATCGGAGTTTATGTGGAAACCCTCTTATTATTGGCCGTTGCACTGGCAATGGATTCCGTCGCCGTCTCGATCGCTATCGGATCGAAATACAAAGAATTATTAATCACCAAAGTCCTTTTCATCGCCGCCGTATTCGGGTTTTTTCAAGGTGTCATGCCGCTGGCGGGATACCTCATCGGAGTCAGCTTTGCCGACTATGTCCAGGCGTTCGACCACTGGATCGCCTTTGTGCTTTTGGCCGGGTTGGGAGCAAAAATGCTCTATGAAGCGTACAAAGACGAATTCGACGAAGAGGTAACCGACCTCTCGAACAAAACGCTTGTTTCTCTGGCGATCGCTACGAGCATCGACGCCATGGCGGTCGGGGTTACCTTCGCCTTCATGCAAACCGATATTCTGACGGCGTCAAGCGTCATTGCCTTCGTAACGTTTGCGCTGTGTCTGGGTGCCGTCTATGTGGGCAAAAAACTCGGTTCGATCCTCGAGTCCAAAGCGGAAATGCTCGGAGGGCTCATCCTGATCGCGCTGGGATGCAAAATTTTGGCCGAACACACGGGCTGGCTGTAATTATTCCCAGCCGTCTCTCGCATGGTTGTCGTGTTTTGACTTTTTGTAGCGCCGGGCGTTCACCCGTTTTTCCAACTGATTTTGGGCGTAAAACAATTCTTCTTTAATCGTCTCGATGCTCTCGTCGCTCGCTCTGAAATCGAGAATTTTTTGCCCCAACGCTTCGAGCTCGGTGTATTCGTCTTTATAGAGCTTTACCGCTTCGTTTTTTTCCAAAAACCGGAAATTCATATCCACTTTTTGGTCATACTGCTCTTTCGTCGGATTATCGCTTTTCGCCAAATACGACAGTATTCCGCTGATAAACCGGCCCAACAGCCGAATATAACGGAGCCGTTTAGAATTTTCAAGTTTTGATGCGCCCATACAACCTCACGTTAAACATACCGAGATACAATATCGCCATTATACCTATCAAGGACTGTGTATGCGTCTATGGCTTTATTCTTTTTTACTATTGGGGACACTTCTGAGTGCCGATTACATCCGTCAACCGATTGATCAAAAGCTGGTAAACAGCAAAATCAAAATCATTGACATCCGTACTCCCGGAGAGTGGAAAACGACGGGACTGGTCAAGGGTTCCGTCCCTATCATGTTTTTTGACGAGCAGGGAAATTACAATGTCGAAGCTTTTCTCGGCGAACTCAACAAATACGTCAAAAAGAACGAAAAGTTCGCCCTCATCTGCAACAGCGGGAGCCGCACGCAGGTTGTCGGAGGTTTCTTGGGCAAACAGTTGGGGTACAACGTCATCGATTTGCAGGGGGGGATCCAGTACGCGATTCAGAAAAAAATAACGATGGAACCGTACAAACCGAAAAAATAACCGGTTCTTTAGCGTAAAAATTCGAGCAGGTCGATGTACTCTTTTTCGATGACGCCCAGATTTTCAAGCATCCGCATCTCATCGATTCCCGGATTTTCGCTCAAAAATTCGCGTCGCCACCCGATGTTCTCCTGAAGCTCCGCCAATCCGGTGCTCAGATACTCGATCATCGACTCGATATCGGCGCCGCGGACAGCCCCTTCCGTATCCGCCCGATAAAACAACAGTGCGTAGTCGCCGGTCTCATGAGAAAAGCGAAAATCCTCGGCGATATTTCGGACAATCGCTTTGATCCGTTCATCTTTGATAACCCGTTTTGCCACAATCTGCCTCCCGAACAAAAATAACCTTATTGTAATGGCTTTTGGTATAGGAGTTGCTTAGATAGAGCATCTATACCAAAGGCGCATAGCTCTTTATGTCACCGTCAAAGTTTAAAAGCAAACTTATTTACCTTCTGCTCCTTGTCGGGGGCGGGCTTGTGGCCGTTGGACTGATCGGCTACATTAACCTTCAGAATATCAAACGGGATATGGATACCCTCTATTTCGGTTCGCTTTTGCCTTTAAGCGAGCTCAATGCCATCAGCGATACCTATCACAGCCAGCTTGAATCCACCCTCTACCGATGGAGCCATCAGCTTATCAGCGATGAAGAAGCCGCGGACAACATCTCGCAGGGGCTTAGCCATATCGATCACTTGTGGGTCAACTATCTCTCCCGCCAGAAACGTCCCGATGAAATGGCGTATGTCAATTACACCGAAGCCCAGATTGCCTCTTTGGGGCGGTATTTCCAAGAGGTTCGGGAAATCATCCTCCGTCCCGGTTCCAATCCGGCCCCCTCGCTGAATACCTTGTCCGAAAACATCAACCTGATCCACGGAACGATCCATCAGCTTATTGCGTACGAAAATGCCGCGGCCCGTTATGAGCATTCGGTACTGAAGGCCCATTATCACAACGCGCTGATGCAGCTGCTCGTATTGCTCTTCGTTGTTTTACTGTTCGTCATGGGGCTGGCATGGAAAATATTTACCCGCATCGAATTGCAGCAGCATCAGCTCGTCGCTTCGGCTGAAACGCTCAAGCACCTGAACCTCAAACTCGAACAGGCTTCCTATACCGATTCGCTGACGACGCTCTACAACCGCCGCTATTTCAATCTACTGCACGAGCGGGAATTCAAGCGTGCAATGCGCAGTGAAAAGCCGTTTGTCTTTATGATGCTCGACATCGATTTTTTCAAACAATACAACGACACGTACGGACATATTCAGGGAGATCAGACGCTTCAGGCGGTTGCCAAAGTCCTTAAAACGACCCTTCAACGTCCGGGAGACTATCCATTCCGTCTGGGCGGCGAGGAGTTCGGTGTGATTATCACCGACTCCGACTGCCAAAGCGCACGAAACATGGGAGAAAGAATCCGTGCGAACGTCGAAGCGCTGAAGATCGAGCATAAAGGAAGCAAGATCGCGCAGACGCTAAGCGTATCGATCGGAGGCGTCTGCATCGTCCCGACGATACATATGGGCGAAGAAGAGATCATCCACGCGGCCGATACCAATCTCTACGCCGCAAAAGAGCGGGGAAGAAACCAGGTCGTATTCAGCAATCGGCTGTAGTGATTATTTCGGATTTTTGAAGGTGAAGCCGAGTTTTCCGAGGTGCTCGCGCACCTTTTGGGCAATGTCGCCTTGAAACTCCATCCATCCTTCTTTGTACGCTCCGCCGCAGGCCAGAGATTTTTTGAGTGATGAGAGCGCTTTGTGCGCATCGGTATCGCTCAAGCCAAACGGCCCGACGAGGGTGACGGGTTTGCCTTTGCGCTTTTCCTTTTGAAAGACCAGACGATGTGCGGAGGGTTCAAGCAAAACCGCTTCCGCTTTTTTCTCCTCTTCCAGGCTCCATCCTTCATTCCAAGACGCGCCGATATCGAGCGAGAGTTTGGTTCCGCGGCTCATTTCACGTCTCCGCAGTATTCAAACCGTTTAGCACCGTTGGGGAGCGTCTCTTCGAACATGTCCAAAGGGCGGACCCATAGCCCCCGTTCGCCGTATAACGGACGGTAGACGACGAGGGATTCGGAGGTTTCGGAGTGTTTGGCTATCCCTATCACTTCGTAATGCTTCCCTTTATAATGACGGTAAAGGCCGTTTTTAACCACGTCCTACCTTTTGGATCAGTGCGCTGATACCCTCTTTGTCCGTCAGTTCCCCTTTGTTCGCCAAAGAGAGGATAGGGTTCATGCAGTACCGGTTATTGTCATATACGACGACGATCACTTCGTCCCCTTCCTGCAGGAAATTCGTCTCTCCGAAATGGGTATATCGGGTCGCTCCGATGCTGATGATCGCTTCTTTCGGGCAGCCGGCAGTTTTGAGATATTCGCCCACCGGTTCAAGCGGCCCGAAGTCGCTTTGGGTATTGATCTGATTTTCCAGCCATTGGATCAATTTCCCGTAAAAATAGCTGTATCCGAGAAGTTCAACATCTTCGCCGTAGCGAAACAGTCCCCCGTCGCGGCGGACAAAGGACGCGATCCGGTAACCGTCCATCACGCCGCCCTTCTCGAACGCATCGATGCTAATCAGAGTATCCGAAAGTCCTTTGGTCGAAGCACCCCAGTTCTTTTTGTGGCTGATCTTGGCAGCCCCCTCTTTTCGAAGCGAACAATCGTTGTACGCACCGAAGGATTTCGGAACGATCTTCGTTACGTTCCCTTCCCCGTCGTACTCCAGATCGCAGATCAAAGCCACTTCCGGTTCAGGCTGTACCTTGCACTCTTCGTTCGGGAGGATGATAGTATCGCTGCTGAGGGGATAAACGCCCAGCTGTCCCTCGCGTCCGGGGACATAAAACGGAAATATCCCCTTGGGGCCGTTGGGATCTTCGGTCAAGACGTCTTTAAAATCGGCGCTTTCGCCGGCTTGTTCGAGGTGGAGGGCAAAGTTTCCCGCCACCCCCAATCCGACAAAATTTTTATAGTTGTCCATTGGCTTTTGCCTCGGCAAACTCTTCGTAGGTCCCTTTGAAATCGATATAGCTTCCATCGGCATGCAGCTCGATCACCCGTCCGGCAAACGCATCGAGCAGTTCGCGGTCATGGCTCACGCAAACAACATTTCCATCGAATTCGTACAGCGCTTCGCCCAGTGCGATGATCGCCTCGAGATCGAGGTGGTTGGTCGGCTCATCCAGTACGAGGAAGTTTCCCCCCTCCAGCATCATTTTACTCAGCATCATCCGGTGTTTTTCACCTCCGGAGATTTTCTCGATGCTTTTCTCCTGCTGCTCGCCGTTAAAGAGCATCCGTCCCAAACAGTTGCGGATCTCGGAGATTTCGCGTTTCGGGTCAAACGCGCGGAGCCAGTCGTACAACGTTTCCATCCCTTTGATGCGGTCGGTCGTATCCTGCGGGAAATAGCTCGGTTCGATCGTTGCCCCCCATTTGACGCTTCCGCCGGTCGGTTTGATCTCTTCCATGATCACTTTCAACAGGGTCGATTTACCGACACCGTTGGCACCGATAACGGCGATTTTTTCCCCCGGAACGATTTTGAGATTGATGTTATGCAATACATTCAAATCGCCGTAACTGTGGGAGACATCGATGACGTCGAGCGCTTCGTCGCCCATTTGGCGTTTGGCTTTGAACACGATGCTCGGATCACGGCGGGATGAGGGCTTAATGTCGTCAATCGTGAGTTTGTCGAGCTGTTTCTGGCGCGAAGTAGCCTGTTTTGCTTTTGACGCATTCGCCGAGAAACGGCGGACAAACGCTTCGAGCTGTTCTTTTTCTTTCAGCTTTTTATCCCGTTCCAGCTGCGCCTGATTCGCCATAACCGTAGAGGCCAGATACCAATCGTCGTAGTTTCCGGTAAATTCGCGGATTTTCTGGAAATCGACATCGAGGATGTTGGTGACGACGGCATTGATAAAGTGACGGTCGTGCGAAATAACGACCATTGTCCCCTCGTGACGCTGAAGTTCGTGTTCGAGCCATCCGATCGTATCGATGTCAAGGTTATTCGTCGGTTCATCGAGGAACAATACGTCCGGTTTCGGGTACAGCACCTGCGCCAGCAAAACTTTGAATTTTTCCGATGAAGGGAGGCTTGACATCAAATCCTGATGGTGTTCCGCCGGAATACCCACGTTTTCGAGAATCTTCGCGATCTGGACATCGTATTCGTAGGTCGGGTCTTCTTCGACGCAGATCATCTCAAGCTCCGCCAGACGGTTGTTCACCGCATCGTCTTCAAAATCGCCCGTCGTGTAAAGGTGCTCTTTTTCTTTGATCGCGTCATACAAGCGCTTATTGCCCCACAGTACCGCATCGGCAATCGTAAAATCTTCGAAGGCAAACTGGTTTTGCCCCAATACGCCTACTTTGAGACCCGGTTCGATGGAGATATCCCCCTCGTACTCTTTGATCTCACCGCTGAGAATTTTCAAAAAAGTTGTTTTTCCGGCGCCGTTGGCACCGATAAGGCCGTAGCGTTTGTTGCGGTCGAGCTTGAGGTTGATCCCCTCGAACAGAACCCGGCTTCCGAAACGCATCGTTAATTTTGTGACTTGTACCATAGTGAAACTCTTTACATTAATTAATTTCGCGATTATAGCCAAATTTTGCTGCGATCCCTAATTGGACGAAAGAAGAAAGATTTAACCCGCCGATTGCTAAAATATCACATAAAAATCACGTTTATGGCCGGAAATGCACATCGAAGCACCCTCTTATCCGCTTTTGAACCATCTGCCCGAAGGGGTCGTCATCGCCGATGAGCGTGGCGTGATTGTTTTCGCCAACGAGGCCTTTGCCGAACTGGTCGGATACGGCAACGAGATATTGCAGGGGCTGAACATGCTCAGCCTTCTCGCCGATATTGACGTCTTCGGCACGTGCATCGCGCAGGTGATGGAAAAAGGGACGCTGCTCAATGCCGACACCGATTTCCTCCACCGCGACGGCTCTCTGATCCGCACCGTCAAAAGTGTCCGGATGGTCTGCGAAAACGGCGTCAACCGTTTTTTCATCACCGTCCGCAACCTGACCGAAGCCGACCGTCTTAATCAGGAGCTGCGTCATTCAAAAGAGCTGATCGAGCATCAGGCGACAGAGCTCTCATCGCTTCTGAACTCCAAACATCAGGAACTCGAAGAGATTCTCAAAAGCATTCAGGAAGTGATCTGGTACATCGACAACCAAACCCTCTCTCTGCGCTACGTCAACGATGCCGTCGAAGAGCTTTTCGGTTTTCCCAAAGAGATGTTTCTTTCCAACGATACCCTGTGGCAGCAGCAGATCCATCCCGATGACCGCGCACTGGTCAAAACCTTTTTCGAAACATTAAGTCCGGGGCAATCGCAGGCTATCCGTTTTCGAGTCCTCCGCTCCGACGAAACCATACGCTCGATCAGCAGCCGGATTTACCATCATCCGACCCTCCGTTTTTTTATCGGTATCACGAGCGACATCACCGCATCCGCAAACTAGCCCCCGCTTTACACCGTCCGCATCCATAGGCTATACTACCTCCTCCATTACACCATGAGGAAGCCGTCATGACCGAGTCCCAGCTCTACCCGATCCTGCATAGCGGAGGATTTCGCACACCGCGCTATCTCCGGTTCGGCCTAAACGACATTCCGGCCGTCGATTTTTTCCCCGTCGCACTCAAAATCGAGTCGCCCCGCATCGTTCACAAAAGCGACGTGGGCGGCGTCCTCCTCTCACTTTGTGATACGGCTTCGCTGGGGCGTGCACGCGAGCAGATCGTACAGAACATCGCCGATCACGGTATCCTTTTCAATACCGATCAGGACGCTTTCATCGCCAGTGAAATGATACGGGGCGAAGAGCTGTTCGCCGGCGTCGTAGACGATCCGATTTTCGGCAAAACAATCCTTTTCGGCAAAGGGGGCGTTTTACTCGAACTCTACCGCGACGTCTGCTATATCGATCTGCATGCGGGGCCACAGGAGATCCGGCGTGCCCTGCGCACGACCAAAATCAGCCGCCTATTCGAGGGATACCGGGGAGCTAAAACGACCCTCGACGCGGCAGTAGACTTTATCGCCGCGTTCCAGAAATTTCTGATCGACCGGCCCGAAATTGTCGAATGCGACCTTAATCCGGTTATCCTCAACGATGAAGGGTTTACCGTCGTGGATGCGCGAATCCGTACCCGTGATGTCCCTCCCGCCGCATTGCGTCCGCCACGCAGCCGCACCGACTTTTTCGACAACCGAACCGTTGCGGTCATCGGCGCTTCGCTCAACCCCGATAAGGTAGGATACGCCATCGCGAAAAATGCCCTTTCCTTTAAAGGAAAGCTCTATCTCGTCAATGCACGCGGCGGAAATTTCGAAGGCAGAAAGATGCATACGTCACTTGATGACATTGACGATACGATCGATACCGCCGTCATCACCATCCCTTCCGCGCACGTCCTTGAAACGATCCAGACATTGATCCCCAAAGGGGTCAAAAACGTCATCGTCGTCTCCGCCGGGTTCAAAGAGGTCGGCGACACCCGAAGCGAAGAAAAACTCCTCTCTTTGGCACGCGAACACAATCTCAATATCGTCGGCCCAAACTGCCTTGGGTACTATGCCGCCCGCCATTCGCTGAACCTCACCTTCGGATCGGGTTCCGTCCAGCCCGGTTCGCTCGCCCTCATCGCACAATCGGGTGCGGTATTGTCATCTTTGATGGACAAAGCGGTGCAGCTGGGGATCGGATTTTCCCATATCCTCTCGACCGGAAATATGGCCGATATGGGTTTTGCAGACATCGTGACGATGCTTGAACACTCCGACGATTGCAAAACGATCTCCATCTACGCCGAAGGGATACAGGAAGGAAAAGCTTTTCTCGACGCACTGCGCAACTGCACCAAACCGGTCCGCATCTACAAAGCGGGGAAAAGCCCCGAAGCGCGCAAAGCCGCATATTCGCATACCGGTAATCTCAGCGGCGACTATCCGATGTTCAAAGGATTGCTGGAAAGTATCGGGATCAAAACGGTCGAGTCGATCGAAGCGCTCCTCAACCCGATCGCGCACGATCTCGACCGTATCGCCATCATCACCAATGCCGGAGGGCCCGGAACGATTTTGACCGACTACATCATCGACAAAGGGAAAAAGCTCTACCCTCTCAGCGAAGATGATATTCGTACGCTGGATGAAATCCTCCCCTCCAACTGGTCGCGGAACAATCCCGTCGACATCATCGGCGACGCCCGAAGCGACCGCTTTGAAGCGGCACTGAAGCGAATCGACTCCATGAAAGAAGTGGGGATGATCTATCTGCTGATTACCCCGCAGACGATGACCGATACCGCCGATATCGTCAAATTGCTCGAACGCCCATGGAACAAACCGGTCTATCCGATTCTACTGGGGGGAGAAATGATGGGCGAAGCGCTGAATTACCTTCATCAGCGGCGGATATGCGCGTTTACGACGCTTCAGGATGCCACTTCGTTTCTCTAAGTGATGCCTGTATATTCGATCACAAAAACACCACTTTTTTTAACATTCGCGTAAGATTGGAATGGATACAATGTGTTAAGGATTATGCTAGGTATAGTTCGATTTTTTCACGGAGCACAATGTGATACAAATTTATGTCGGGAACATTCCCTACAGCAAAAACGAAGACGATCTTAAAGATCTTTTCGGACAATACGGTGAAGTCAGTTCAGTTAAATTCGTTAATGATAAAGAAACAGGTCGCTTCCGCGGTTTCGGTTTCGTTGAAATGACGAACAAAGATGAAGCTGATAAAGCGATTACTGCCCTCGAAGGCAACGATTTCGGCGGACGTACACTTCGTGTAAACGAAGCTCGCCCCCGCGCTCCACGCGCTCCACGCGAACGCTGGTAATTACCGCGAAACCCTTCGGGGTTTCTCCTTATCTTCCCATCCCTTATCCCTTATCATTTAACGATAATTAAAGTACCAAACGTGATCTATACCCTTGAAAACGAAACTATTGAACTGTACAAGCTGATTAAACTTCTCGACCTCGTCGATACCGGCGGTCAGGCCAAGATCCTGATCGAAAACGGCCATGTCTACCGAAACGGCGAGGTCGAAACACGCAAACGGGCCAAAATTACCAAAGGCGAAACAATCACGATCGGCGATGTGACGATCCGCGTTGTGTAAAGAATTCCATTGTTATTTAATGGAGTTTTCACTATAATTTCATCAATTGTTTGTGAACATTTTAGTCCCCTTCACCCGAAAGGCGAAGGGGTTCAAGATCACATCCCGTGAATGTGACTAGCTTTGATCGATTTTTCCGTAAAAGCATAAAAGAGATATGTACACCATGAAAAATACCAAAATGATGGTTTTTGGCTTTGCCAGTGCCGTGGCGATCAGTATCGCCTTGTCGACTTCCCTGCTCGCTAAAAGCGATGCGTCCGTACCGGCTGAAACCTCTGTCGAAGCGTCCCGCCTGCAGTCGCTGGCGAAGTTCACCAAAGTCCTCAGCATCGTCGAGCAGTACAACGTCGACAATCTGACCATCGATCAGCTGATCGACAAGTCGTTGCAGGGGATGCTCTCCAATCTCGATGCCCACTCGACCTACCTCGATAAAAAAAGCTATGACAATCTCAAAACACAAACCGACGGAGAATTCGGCGGTTTGGGGATCACGGTCGGCATGCGAGACAACGCCCTCACCGTCATTTCCCCGATCGAAGGGACTCCTGCGGACAAAGCCGGGATCAAAGCCGGAGATATCATCCTTAAAATCAACGACAAGGCAACGCTGGACATGACGATCGACGATGCCGTCGCGTTGATGCGCGGTACGCCTAAAACGCCGATCGATCTCACCATCGTGCGCAAAAAAGCTCCCGAACCGCTTAAATTCCATATCATCCGCGACATCATTACCGTCGAATCGGTCTATGCCCGCACGATCGGCAAGGATATCCTCTATATCCGCGTCACCAACTTTGACAAAAAAGTTGCCGGTGACGTCAAAAGCGCGATCAAAAAACATTCCAAAACAGCCAAAGGAATCGTCCTGGATTTGCGCAACAATCCGGGCGGATTGCTCGATCAGGCGGTCGAGCTGACCGACCTGTTTGTCTCCGAAGGGGTTATCGTCTCCCAAAAAGGACGCAACAAAGCCGACGACGTCAGTTACAGCGCGACCAAAAGCACCACGATCACCAATCTGCCGCTCGTCGTTTTAGTCAATGAAGGCTCCGCAAGTGCCTCTGAAATTGTCAGCGGTGCGCTTCAGGATTTAGGACGCGGCGTCATCGTCGGCGAAAAAACTTTCGGGAAAGGCTCGGTACAGGTTGTCATGCCGATTACCGACAGCGAAGCGGTCAAGCTTACCGTCGCCCGTTATTATCTCCCAAGCGGCCGTACGATACAAGCCGTGGGCGTTACCCCGGACATCGAAGTGACCTCCGGCGAGATCAAAAGCCATGATAAAGCGTTCAACATCAAAGAAGCGGATCTGCAAAAACATTTGGAGAGCGAATCTGAAAAAGCGGGCGGCATGATCGACGTGACCGAATCCAATACCGCCAATAAAACGACCATCACCAACGAGCAAATGAATAAAGACCTTCAGCTTAAAGAAGGCGTCGACATCATCAAAGCACTTATCATAGTCAAAGGAAAGTAATTATGGAAAAACGCGAACTACTCTATGAAGGAAAGGCCAAACGTCTTTTCAGCACCGACGATCCCAATCTCGTCATTGCTGAATTTAAAGATGACCTGACCGCTTTCAATGGGGCAAAAAAAGCGAGCGAAGCGGGTAAAGGCGCCCTCAACAACCGTATTTCGACGGAATTGTTCAAAATGCTGGCCTCAAAAGGGGTCGAATCTCATTTCGTCGATATGCCCGATGAAAACCATATGCTCTGCAAAAAAGTCGATATTATCCTGATCGAAGTCATCGTCCGCAACATTGCGACGGGAAGCCTGAGCAAAAATCTCGGCATCGAAGACGGCAAAGTTCTCCCGTTTACCTTGGTCGAATTCGACTACAAGAACGATGCACTCGGCGATCCGAAACTCAACGATCAGCACTGTCTGATCCTTGAACTGGTCAAAAATGAAGCCGAACTCGACCAACTGCGCGCGATGGCACGTCAGGTGAACGATATTCTCCGCCCTTATTTCGCCGAAAAAGGGCTTAATCTCGTCGATTTCAAACTCGAATTCGGCCGTGACCAAAACGGAAAAATCATCCTTGCCGATGAAATCAGCCCCGACAACTGCCGTTTCTGGGATCTGGCGACGGGAGAAAAAATGGACAAAGACCGTTTCCGTCAAGGTCTCGGCGGCCTGAAAGTGGCCTATGAAGAAGTTTTGAATCGTATTCTCGGTTAAATTTTAGAAGGAAAAGCATGAAAGCAATCGTCAACGTATTTTTGAAAAACGGAGTCCTCGACTCTCAGGGAAAAGCGGTACAGCATGCCCTGACCCATCACGGTTTCGGCAGCGTCAAAGATGTCCGCGTCGGCAAACAGATCATCATCGAGATGGCTGAAACCGATGCGGCTGCGGCCAAAGAAAAGGTGGCACATATGTGTGAAGAACTTCTTTCCAATACCGTCATCGAAGACTACGAGATCGAGATTCAAGCATGAAAGTCGGTATTATCCAATTCCCGGGTACCAACTGCGAATACGACACGCAGTACGCATTCAATGCGCTAGGGTGCGAAACCCAGGTTCTGTGGCATAAAGAAGATACAATCCCGGCAGGAACGGACCTGGTTGTCGTCCCCGGCGGATTCAGCTACGGCGATTATCTCCGCAGCGGCGCCATTGCCAAAATGTCTCCCATCATGAAAGCGTTAAAACAGTATGCCGACAACGGCGGAAAAGTACTGGGAATCTGCAACGGCTTTCAGGTTTTGACCGAAATCGGATTGCTTCCGGGCGCATTAAAACGTAACGAAGGGTTGCATTTCATCTCGCGCCACCATCACCTCAAAGTGATCAACAACAACAATACGTTTCTGCACCACTGCAATGCCGGCGATGTCATTAATATTCCGATTGCTCACCATGACGGTAATTATTATATCGACGAAGCAGGGCTAAAAGAGCTTTATGCCAACAATCAGGTATTGCTTAAATATACCGATGCCGAAGGCAATATCGACAATCCTAACGGTTCAATCGACGCTATCGCCGGAGTCTGTAACGCATCGAAAAACGTTTTCGGTCTAATGCCGCACCCTGAGCGCGCTATGGAAGCTTTGCTGGGTTCCGGTGACGGAGTGCAAATGCTTGAAGGGTTTTTAAACGCTTGAAAAAGACAGCCCTCTTTTTTCTGATTTTAGCCGCGCAGCTTCTGGTAGCCGAACCTTCGGCCCTCTTTGATCCCTCGCCGACGTCGGCAGGAACTTCTCCAACCGCTCAGACAACCGATGCCGAGTCGGCTTCGACTGACTCTGCCGACGTCAACGATCTGTTTTCGGGCGTAGAATCCTCATTAAAGATCGAGTTCAGCGGTTTGCCGGAACGCTCTTATATCGGTGAGATTATTTCCGTAACGGTCAAATTGACGCCGGTAGATCTGGCGTCAGGGAACATCGAATACACCCTTCAAAATGAAGAAGGGCTGCGTATTTTTAGCGATACTCCCCGACGCAAAGTCAAAGAAGACGGTGTCTACGACACGTTTTATTTCCTCGTGCAGTCTTCAACCATCCGCCTGCCCGACATCAGTGCGACGGTTACCTCGACCGGATCCGTCTCAGAAACTCTGACCGGCAGTGCACTCACCGCGTCGGCCCTTACCCCGCCTTCGTCGTTTGCCAATGTACTGGCCGATAAATTTGAAATTATCAACTACAAGACGACCCCATACAACAACGAAAGCAATGTCGTTATTTTCACAGCCAAAGCGCAGCGCTGCGACATCGGAAGTTTCCGCCTCCCCAATGCGCTCAAGCAGGGATTCGAATCGAAACTTTCCAACGTAGGCGAATCCCAGATGACGTTTTATGCGATCATCCCCAATACCGAAGAGACCCTCAACTTCTCCTACTTCAACCTGAAAAAGCAGCGTTATGAAGCGCTCGTCGTTCCGATCATTGTCGATGACGATACCGTTTCGACACAAAGCGATCTTTCACCAACCGATGCACGCCACACGGAGCTGAAAGTCTCAGCGGCAGCAGTCGTCGTTATCGCGTTGTTTGCCCTCTTCTACTGGAGACGTCAGAAGTGGTATCTCTATCTCTCGGCGTTGCCTATGTTTTATATTGTCTACGCGCTCCTTCCCAATCAGGACGTGTGCGTTAAAAAAGATGCGCCGATCTATCTTTTGCCGATCAACCACGGCACCATTTTCGAGATGACTTTGCAGGAAGAATACCTCGAAGCGGAAAAAACCGTAGGAGACTTTACGAAAGTACATCTACCAAACGACCATATCGGATGGGTTCACAAACGTGATCTTTGCTCGAATTAGATGGCTCTATGCCCTGATCGTCATCTTCTCAGGGATGACGCTGATGATCACCATCTTTCATCTCGTTCCCAACCCCTATGCCCAAAAAATCAGCGCCTGGTTCATCCGATTGCTGGTTTTCCTTCCCGTTCGTGTCAAAGGGACGCCCGATCCCGAAGCTCAGATGTTTTTGCTAAACCACCAAAGCGATATCGATATCGGCATCATGGAGACGATTACGCCCAAAGATTTGGCCTGGGTTGCCAAAAAGGAGCTTTTTGACGTCCCTTTTTTCGGCCTTGTCGTTAAACTCCCCAAAGACATCGCTTTGGAAAGAGAAAGCAAATCATCCTTGGTCAAGCTGATCAAAGAGTGTAAAGATCGCCTCGATCACGGGCGTGTCATCACTATTTTCCCGGAAGGGACACGGACCGAAACGGGAAAAATGAAGCCGTTCAAAGCAGGCGCCAAAATCGTCGCGGACAAATTCGCCCTGAAAGTCCAGCCGGTCGTATTGATCGCAACGGCATGGCATTTCAGCAACAAACGCAAAGACTTCCGTCCCGGAAGCGTCACCGCCGTCTATATGGATTCGTTCGTCGCCGACAAAGAGGATCCCGAATGGTTGAATAACCTGCACGCGCAGATGCAAAAGGTCTATGATGATGAGCTGGCAAACCATCCTCGCTATCGGTAGCGGCGCCTTTATCGGTGCGGTGCTGCGTGCGTATCTGGGCGGTGTCGTAAACCACCACTTCCCCCATTCCCTCCCTTTCGGTACACTCTCGGTTAATCTGATCGGAAGTTTCATCATCGGAGCGCTTTTCGCCTATTTCAGCTACACGACGCTCTTCAGCGTGCACATGAAATCGTTTCTGACAACCGGTTTTCTCGGGGGACTGACGACCTATTCGACGTTCGCTATCGAAACCTTCTTTTTACTCAGCGGGGGACACCTTCTGATGGCGGCGGCTAATATGGCTCTCAATACGTTCGGAACCGTCCTCATGGCTGCTTCTGGGTACTATTTAGTCCGAAACACCCTCTCCTAATGTCACGATCTCATCCGCACACCATCGCGCCAGTTCGGCGTCATGGGTGATCAATAAGACTCCCATTCCTTCCAAATGGCTCACGATTAGCTTCATAATATCGACCTGATTGAGATTGTCCAGCGCCGATGTCGGCTCATCCAGCAGCAGCAATTTGGGCTTCATCAATAACGAACGCAGAATCGAACATCGCTGCAGCTGTCCGCCCGATAGGCGGTGGGGAAGCGAATCCAAATGATCCTCGCGCAGCCCCATTTGTGCCAGCAGCGTTTCGTACCCCTGCATCGATGCGACTTCTCTGATCTGCTCGCGGATCGTATACGTAGGATGAAACGAGCTGTAAGGGTCTTGAAATACCTGAGAGACGCGTTGGGCCGTTATCGTCCCCTTTAACGCTTTCAGCTCGCCGAGGATGAGAGAGAAGAGCGTCGATTTGCCGATGCCGCTGGGACCGACAATCGCTTTGATCTCCCCTTCCCGCAGGCTCAGCGAAAAATCATCAAATAAAAGAATATCTTTTAAATATCCAAAAGATATATTTTGAATATCTAAAATAGGTTTCAACGGATCTGCCCTTTTCCGTAAATTTTGTATTTGTAGGTCGTCAGCCCCTCAACTCCCATCGGCCCTCTCGCATGAAGTTTGTTGGTGCTGATTCCCACTTCGGCGCCGAATCCGAACGCGCCACCGTCGGTAAAGCGGGTCGATGCGTTGACATACACCGCCGCCGCATCGACCGCATCCATAAACCGCTCGGCGGTCGTGATGTTTTCGGTGATGATCGCTTCGGAATGTCCCGAACCGAAACGGACGATATGGCTGATCGCTCCCTCGACACCGTCAACGACCCGGATGTTGAGGATATTGGCCAGATACTCGGTATCAAAATCCTCTTCGCTTGCCTTTGGCACATCAATCCATTCACGGGTCTGGTCGCACCCTTTAAGCTGGGTATGGGCACGTTCGAACGCCTCTTTGAGTAGCGGCAGGATACTCGGCGCGATGCTACGGTCCACCAGCAGCGTTTCCATCGAATTGCACACGCCCGGGCGCTGTACTTTGGCATTCAGGGCAATCTCGATGGCGCTTTCGATGTTGGCATTTTTGTCGATGTACGTATGACACAGCCCTTTGTCGTGTTTCACGACCGGAACGGTCGCGTTCTGGCTCACGTAGCGGATCAGCCCTTCACCGCCGCGAGGGACGATCAGATCGACGTATTTATCCATCCGTATCAGCTTCGCCACCCCTTCGCGCGATGAATCGGGCAAAAGGGCGACCAGTTCGGCAGGGAGATTGTTCCGCACGAGAACCCCCTGCAGCGCTTCGGCGATGGCGGCGTTCGACGCCTCCGCCTCTTTGCCCCCTTTGAGGACACAGCCGTTGGCGCTTTTAAAACACAGCGCAGCCGTATCGGAGGTGACGTTCGGGCGCGATTCGTAGATGATCCCGATCACGCCGATGGGGATCGATACTTTTTCGATTTTGAGTCCCGCTTCGGTCACCCACCCTTCGATCACTTTGCCGATAGGATCTTTGAGCGCGGCGATCTCTTCGATCGCCACGGCCATGGCCTCGATCCGCTTTTCATCCAGCAAGAGGCGCTCTTTCATCGAGGGAGCCAGATCGGATGCATCAGCGTTGCGCATATCGATCGCATTAGCCTCGATGATGTTCATCGTATTGGCGCGCAGCGCTTCGGCCATCTCGCGCAAGATGCGGTTACGATCGCTCCCTCCCATCGTTGAGAGGATACGGCTGGCGCTTTTGGCTTTTTCTAAAAACTGTTCCATGGTAATTCCCTTTTTTCTTAGGGATATTATAACAAAGGAGGATTAAGGGGAAAGAAAATCCCGCCGAGGCGGGAAAGAAGAGGAAAATTACTCGATTTCGGCGTCGATGACGTCGTCATCTTTTTTTGCACTTGAAGCAGCGGCTTCACCGCCTTCTTGCTGTTTGTACATCTGCTCTGCCATTTTGTGGCTCGCGTCGGCTAGTTTTTTGGTAGCCGCTTCGATCTCTTCTTTAGTAGCGTCTTGGTTTTTCAAGACAGCTTTAAGCTCTTCGAGGGCCGATTCGATGGCCGCTTTTTCGCTCGCGTCGATTTTGTCTTCCATCTCTTTGAGAGATTTTTCGGTTTGACTAGCAAGAGCGTCGGCCTGATTGCGCAGGTCTACGATCTCTTTGCGTTTCGCATCTTCGGCTTTGTGGTTCTCCGCGTCCTGGACCATTTTGTTGATCTCTTCTTCGCTCAGACCCGAGCTTCCAGAAATCGTGATCGACTGGGATTTACCGGTCCCTTTGTCGGTTGAGCTAACTGTGAGGATACCGTTGGCGTCGATGTCGAAAGTTACCTCGATTTGAGGTACGCCGCGCGGTGCCGCAGGGATACCGGTCAGCTCGAACAACCCGAGAGATTTGTTATCGCGGGCAAACTCGCGCTCACCTTGAACAACGCTGATGCTCACCGCAGGCTGGTTGTCTTCGGCGGTCGAGAACACTTGCGATTTTTTAACCGGGATGGTGGTCCCTTTTTCGATGATTTTCGTCGCGATGCCGCCGAGCGTTTCGATCCCGAGTGACAACGGCGTAACGTCCAACAGAAGAACGTCTTTAACGTCTCCGCGCAGAACCCCGCCCTGAATAGCGGCACCGGCTGCTACGACTTCATCGGGGTTTACCCCTTTGTTGAGGGTTTTTCCGCCGAACTCGTCGGAGACCATTTTTTGTGCGATCGGAAGACGTGTTGAACCCCCGACCATGATAATTTCGTTGATCTCGTTTTTGCTAAGACCCGCATCCTTCATCGCCGTTTTGATGTGGCTGATCGTCTCTTTGACCAGCGTATCGATCATCCCTTCGAATTTTGCACGGGTCAATTTGACCACCAGGTGTTTCGGACCCGTCGCATCGGCGGTGATGAACGGAAGGTTGATCTCCGTCTCTTCTGCGGAAGAGAGCTCTTTTTTCGCATTTTCAGCCGCATCTTTCAAACGCTGGAGCGCCATTTTGTCCGCTTTGAGATCGATTCCGTGATCGGATTTGAACTCTGATGCCAAGAAATCGACGATTTTGTTATCGAAGTCGTCTCCGCCGAGGAACGCGTTCCCATCGGTTGAAAGAACTTCGAACGTCCCCTCGCTGATTTCAAGAACCGTAACGTCGAACGTTCCGCCCCCCAGATCGTATACGAGAACTTTTTCGTCCCCTTTTGAATCCAAACCGTATGCCAATGCGGAAGCCGTCGGCTCGTTGATGATACGAAGGACATTCAACCCCGCGATGGTTCCCGCCTCTTTGGTCGCTTTACGCTGAGCGTCGTTGAAATACGCAGGAACGGTGATAACCGCGTCGGTGACCGATTGACCGAGATAGCTCTCGGCATCCGCTTTCAATTTTGAAAGGATTTTGGCCGAAATTTCTTGAGGCGTGTACACTTTGCCCGCCACATCGACCGCCGCCATACCGTTTTTGTCTACGATTTTATAGGTGACTTTGTCGTGCGCTTCTTTCGCTTTTTCCTCGTTCATCATCAGACCCATGATCCGTTTGACCGAGTAGATCGTTTTGTCCGGATTCGTGATCGCCTGACGTTTCGCCGGATCACCGACGAGGATCTCCCCTTTGTCCGTAAACGCAACTACGGAAGGAGTCGTGTTTTTACCCTCTTTGTTCGGGATGATTTTCGCTTCGCCGCCTTCATAGACAGCCACACATGAGTTTGTTGTTCCAAGGTCGATACCGATAACTTTTGACATATTATTCTCCTGTTTGAGGTTAATTTTTCATTTTTGAACGCCGATGCCGGAAGCATCGGTGTGCTTTAGTGGCATAGCGCCCAGCGTAGACTATCGGGGCTTTGCTCCGATAGTCGTTCCAAATTAATTGGCAATAACAACCATTGCGTCACGCAAGGTCCGTTCTTTGTAGCGATACCCTTTTTGGAAGGTATTCACAATCGCACCGCTTTCATGATCCGGGCTGTCCACGCTCTGAACGGCATTGTGGATATTCGGATCGAACGGTTCGGATTCATCCACCGGAGTCACACCGTGTTTTTCGAGTACGCCCAGAAGCTGTTTCATCGTGAGTTCGACACCCTCTTTGAGCTTCTCAAGCAATACGGCAGGTTCCGCTTCGATCTCGGCCGCACCGATGGCCATCCCCAGTGAATCGACTACCGGGATCAGATCTTTGGCGAATTTTTCGTTCGCGTACTCAAGCGCCTGATATTTCTCTCGCTCAAGCCGTTTCTTAATATTATCGAAATCGGCATGAACTCTGGCATATTTATCGTTCATTGCGGCCAGCTGCGCTTGTAAAGTTTCTAATTCGTTTCCTGTCTCGGCGACGGTCTCTTCACCTTCTACTGCGGTGCTTTGATCTTCGTTTACGACTTCTTCTTTGGTTTCGGTTGACATAATTTCAAAAGACTCCTTTGTTGAAATCCAGTGTTATTATAATGCATTGAGTCAAGTATTGTCAAGGGGTATATTAATTTTTTTATGCAATATAGTTTAGTCAATCACTATCAACCTTATAACATCGGCCTAAATGGTATAATAACCGTAAAAAAAGAGTCACAATGGTTGCCAAACGGTATCTTATGATAGCGGGGTTGTTGCTTTCTGCATCCGCTCTATGGTCGTTCACCCCGCCGCTGGGTATTGCCCAAAGCACATGGGAACTCTTTATCATCTTTATCACCGCCATCGGCGCCATACTTTTTAACCTCCTGCCTATTCTAACCGCGTCTTTGATCGCCCTTGCAACGGCCGTACTCTGCGGCGTCGTCGAACCGTCCAAAGCGTACGCGGGATTTTCGGAGAGTTTTATTCTTCTTATCGTCGCCGCGTTTCTGGTCTCGCATGCCGTCCATAAATCAGGTCTTGGCAAACGTCTTTCGCTTTACATCGTCCGTCGTTTCGGGCGTTCCACGCTGGGGCTTGGGTACAGCGTTATCGCAACCGACATCCTGATTGCCCCCGCATTTCCGAGCAATACCGCCCGATCCGGGGTGCTGTATCCGATTGTCTACGGCCTCGCGCACGACTGCGGCTCCAAAGTAGGCGACGGGACCCACCGAAAAGCGGGAAGCTACCTGATGATGACCTCTATGGCAGGGCTGACGATCTCCTCGGGGCTGTGGCTCACTGCCATGGCGGTCAATCCCGTCGGTGTCGAGATCGCCGCCAAAATGGGAATCCACATCTCGTTTATCCAATGGCTCCTCTACGCTCTCGTTCCCACACTCGTCGCTTTCGCCCTCATTCCGTGGTTTTTGTACCGCGTCTATCCGCCCGAGATCAAAGAGACTCCCGAAGCTCCCGAAACAGCTCACGCTGCGCTTCAAAAAATGGGACCCGTCAGCCGCAACGAATGGATAACGGGAGCCGTTTTTGTCATGATGCTGCTGCTGTGGTCGCTCTCGGGGATCTTCCCGATCGACAAAGCGGCTGTCGCATTCGGGGGACTTGGAATTTTAATGGCGACGCGGGTATTCGGCATCGAGGATTTCAGAAGTCAGGGCGAAGCGCTCGGAACGCTGATCTGGTTTGCGATTTTGTTCGGCCTCTCCACCCAGCTGGCCGAACAAGGGTTTATGACCGCCGTCGCCGAATACTTTACACATTATCTCGACGGACTTTTATGGATATGGGTCTATTTTCTGCTGATCCTTATCTACGTCCTGATCCACTACCTCTTCGTCTCCCAAAGTGCTCATCTGCTTGCCTTGTTTGGGATATTCCTCTCCATCGGCATCGCAGCCGGAGTCCCCGGTGTCCTGATGGCAATGATGCTGCTGTTTGCAACCAACTTCAACGCTACGCTCGCACCGCAAGGATCATCCTGCAATGCGATCTATCTTAGCTCGGGATACATCAGTGCCCGTGAAATCTACCTCTACGGCGGGAGCGTCACGCTGCTCAATTTTATCGTATTCATTATGATCGGTACGCCGTGGATTTTGGCCCTCTCATGAGATACCTCCGCATGTTCCGCTCCTCCAAAACGTTTAAAGCGCTTCTCCTCTTTTTTTCGGGTACCGGAATACTTTATCTGCTTCTTTTCAGTCCGTGGGGGAACCGACTTCTCTGCGGCGTTGTCGAACAAGGACTTTCAAGCGCCTTTGAAACGCCCGTTCAAGTACGCGAATTTTCTCTGACCCACAACCGCTTCGATCTACTTTTTGACGATGAAAACGGCAACGTCATCAGTACGCAGGGGGGATTTTCTCTGCTGACGCTCCGTCTATATGCCCATTACCGTATCGACTATCCCCAAAAAGGCGGAATAAACGCCCTCGGCATTCCTCTTAAAACAGAAGGATCGCTCAACGGCGGCATTTCGGCATTTGACATACACGGCAATGCCAAGGCATTGGGCGGAGACGTTTTGTATCGGATTCAGCTTCACCGTTTTAAACTCGCATCCTTATACCTCGTGCTCAACCGTATCTCTTATGAAGGGCTGCTTCAGTTGTTAGACTATCCCTCATCAACCGATACCGTCCTTGAAGGCACCGTCGATCTCAGAGGATTCGATACCCGCTTTGTGGAAGGTTTCGTACGCCTCTCCACCCAAACCGATCGCTTTGTACCGACGGAAATTCTGTCCGATAAGGACAACGAACCGTTCAGCCTTCACTCTTTGCTTGCCGATCAGTACGGGCAAGTCCGAGCGTTCGACGTCAATGTGATACTGGAAGCATCGATGGAACACGCAGGTGTACTGGAACAGTTTGTCGGTATGCACCTCGCCGGTCCGGCAGACCTTAAAGTCATCCTCACGGGAGATAAAAAATTGCTGGCCCTAAACGGCCGTAGTTCCATCGCCCGAAGCGATACCTCCTTCTCCGCCCTGATTCCGAATCTGGAACCGAAACGCCTTGCGATTGATGTCGCGCATGCCGACGTTGCAGAAGTGTTTACCCTCTTTGCCCTTCCTGCGCCCCTCACGGGAACGGCCGACATCAACGGAAACTTCGACACGGAGGGCGGAAAGCTCGATGTACGTTTGAACCGGGCGTCAACCCTGCCGGAGGTTTTGAAACGCGAATACAATATCACCCAACCGCCCATCCGGTTTAACGCCGATCTTACCGCCGACCTGAGCAAAACCGGCGTCCGCTATCGCGGTTCGTTCGCTTCCGACCTCAAACGGCTTGAATTTGCCGACTCCGCCTCACACGATCAAATGCTTCGGGAACTTTTAAAAACTTTTCGCTGATACGCGGGCAAAGGGGGAATTTACCCCTTTTAGCCCACAATCGCTCCCATGGAAAACATCACAACCGTACTCGCCTATCACGACCGTACCAAACATCGTCCCCAGCGTTATGCCGCCAGTTTAGGATACATGGACTGGGACACTCAGCCGGACCCTTTCCGAACGTATGAGGGGTCTAAGAAGATTGCCTTGGCACACACGGATCTCACCCCGCCCTATCATCTCCTGTTCGATCAAGGCGCCCTTCCCGCAGCGCCGCTGTGTCTGGAATCGGTCTCGCAGCTTCTGCGCTATTCGCTGGGTCTGGCGGCATGGAAAAGCGTCAGGGGGGCCTCATGGGCGCTTCGCTGCAACGCCAGCAGCGGAAACCTCCAGCCGAGCGAATGCTACCTTCTGCTTCCTCCGATCGACGGTATCAGCACGCACACAAGCCTTTGCCATTATGCTCCCAAAGAGCACGCGCTGGAGATGCTGTGCGAATACGACTCGCCTTTGCCGAACACGCAGATCGTCCTTTTACTCAGCTCCGTTCTCTGGCGGGAAGCCTGGAAATATGGCGAACGCAGCTGGCGCTATTGTCAGCTCGATGCGGGACACGCCGCTACCGCCGTGCGCATCAGCGCTGCGACGTTGGGATGGGAGTCCAGCGTTGTACGCTTCGATACCGGCTCCGCCGCCGTAGCGCTCGGATTGAACGATCCGAACCGTTTCGCCCCGATGGAAAACGAATCGGTCGATCTGGCGCTCCTGATCTCTCCCGAGCCGATCGTCCGCACACCGTTTGATCTTCCTCTCCCGCCGTCTCCTCCGTCGTATCCCGCAAACATTCTCAGCCCCTCGCACCACGAATGGCCGATCCTGCCCATCATTGACGAAGCGACGCAGGGAATGTACCCGCAAACGGCCCCGTTGTCACTATCCAGAACGCTGCCCGATCCTTCCAAAAGCGCCGGAGAAATTATCCTCAAACGCAGAAGCGCACAAATGATGGACGGCTCAGGAATAAGCGAAATGCACTTTCGCCGCATCCTTGACGCCTCTCTCTTTTTGCCGGAAACCGCCGACGTCCATTTCATCCTGTTCGTCCATCGTGTCGAAGGGCTGGAAAAAGGGCTTTATTGTTATGTACGTACTGCCGAAGAGCTGGAAAATCTTCGTACCGCGACGGATCCCGATTTTCTCTGGAAGGATTTCGGCCGCGGGCTGTATCTTTTGAGAGAGGGAGAGTATCGGGGCACGGCGCAAAGAGTTTCGTGCAATCAGGAGATTGCGCGAGAGGGGGCCTTCAGCTTCGGAATGCTCTGCCGCTTTGCCTCTACTTTGGAAGAACGCAGCGCCATCGGCTACAAAAACCTCTATCATCAATGCGGGATGGTCGGACAACTGCTCTATCTCGAAGCGACGTCGCTGGGACTAAGCGCCACAGGCATAGGATGTTTTCTCGATGACGAGGTACATACGCTGCTGGGGCTGAAAAACCAATATTACCAATCACTGTACCATTTTACGGTCGGACGGGCCATCGTCGATACGCGTCTTACCACCCTTCCGCCGTATTAGCGGTCATTGCGTCTCGGCGTCGGAGAGGGTCAGGCATAAAATAACTTTTTTGCCGTGTTCATGAAGCGTTTCGGCCGCTTCGCTAAGGGTTGTCCCCGTCGTCACGATATCATCGACCAATATGATCTCGTCGTGTTCAAATGGAACATACTGAAACCGACGCGGGTTCATCAGCCGCTCTTCGACACTTTTTCCGGCGTATTTGTACGGATTGGAAGAGCGGAGTTTTCCGTGCAACGGAGATATCAGGGGAGATTTGAGCGCCTTGTTCAGCACTGCCGTATGACTGTAGCCGCTTTTGACGCTGTCATCAATCGCAATCGAAGCGACGGGATAATCGTAATGCCATTCGCGGGCAAACGGTGCAAAAGCTTGCCCTGCCAAAATGGTGTACACATAATAGCCGATATCGCTATGCTTGGTCAGCAGCAGCGGCTCAATCTCATGATAGGAAAAAAAGGAATAGACGGGGATAGACCCCAGTATTTTGCGTTTGTGCAGACGGGGCGCGAGAAGTGACTCGCGGCAGTCGCGGCAGATATGCGAGAGGCTGAGGCGCTCACACATCATGCACCGCATGTTAGTCCATTTTGAGAACGGACATAAAGGCTTCCTGCGGAAGCTGAACCTTTCCGATCGCCTTCATCCGCTTTTTCCCCTCTTTTTGCTTATCCAGGAGTTTGCGTTTACGGGAGATATCTCCCCCGTAACATTTGGCGGTAACGTTTTTGCCCATCGATTTGACCGTTTCGCGGGCAATGATACGGTTGCCGATACTCGCCTGAATCGCCACTTCAAAAAGCTGTCTCGGGACAATCTCTTTCATATTCTTGACCAGCTCGCGGCCGCGATAATCCGCGGCCGAGCGCGGAACGATAACGCTGAGCGCATCGACAATATCGCCGGCTACGCGCACATCAAGCTTGACCAGATCCCCTTCGCGAAATCCGATCGGTTCATAGTCGAAACTCGCATATCCTTTGGAAATCGATTTAAGCTTGTCATAGAAATCGACGACGATCTCGTTCATCGGAATCGAATACTCCAGCATAACCCGCGTCTCATTGAGATAATCCATTTTGTCTTGAAACCCGCGCTTTTTGGTCAGCAGCGTGATAATGTTCCCCAGATAATCGACCGGGGTAATCACCGTCGCTTTGACATAAGGCTCTTCGATCCGCTCGATATTCTGCGGCTCGGGAAGTTCGCTCGGGTTTTGCACCTCGATCATCGTCCCGTCGGTCTTGTAGACTTTGTAGACGACTGACGGAGCGGTGGCGATCAGGTCGAGATTGAACTCCCGCTCCAGCCGCTCTTTGACAACCTCCATATGAAGCATTCCCAAAAACCCGACCCGGAATCCGAAGCCGAGCGCCACGGACGTTTCGGGCTCGTAGCTGAGGCTGCTGTCGTTGAGTTTGAGTTTGTCCAGTGCATCGCGTACCGATTCGAACTCGTCCGTATCGATCGGGTAAAGCCCTGCAAAAACAAACGGCTTGGCCGGGGCGTATTCGGCGACCGGCTCTTTGGCCGGATTGCGCGCATCGGTGATCGTGTCCCCGACCCGGATGCTTCCGACGTCTTTGAGCCCAAGTACGACGATCCCGATCTCTCCGGCTTTGATCGCCTGTGTTTTTTGACGGCGCAGCGGATGCGGGTACATCAGGTCAAGGACTTGATGGTTTTCGTTGTTGTGCATCAGTTTGACCATCTGATTCATGCGAATCTCGCCGTCAAATACCCGCACGAGAGCCAATGCCCCCAGATAGGAGTCAAACCACGAATCGTAGATGATCGCTTTCGTCGTCGCAGTGGGATCACCTACCGGTGCCGGTATCCGATCAACGATCGCGTCGATCAATTCGCGAATGCCGATCCCCGTTTTGGCCGAAATCAACATCGCGTCGGTCGCATCGATCCCAATGGTTGCTTCGATCTCTTCAGCTACCCGCTCGGGTTCCGCAGCGGGAAGGTCGATCTTGTTGATAACGGGGATCAGGGTCAGGTCGTTTTCCATCGCCAGATAGACGTTGGCGATCGTTTGCGCCTCAACCCCCTGCGCCGCATCGACGATCAACAATGCACCGTCGCTGGAAGCAAGTGATTTGCTGACTTCGTAACTGAAATCGACGTGGCCCGGAGTGTCGATCAGGTTGAGCACATAATGTTTGCCGTCTTTGACGTAATCGAGACGAACGCTTTGCGCTTTGATCGTAATCCCGCGTTCTTGTTCAATATCCATCGTATCCATCATCTGCTTGGTCATTTCCCGTTCGGAAACGGCGCCGCATTCTTGAATAATACGGTCGGCAAGCGTACTTTTACCGTGGTCGATGTGGGCGATGATTGAGAAGTTGCGAATATTATCCATTGGGTTGATTGCTCATTTAGTTTAATTGATGGAATTATAGCAGAACACTGCTTGGGAGGAGGGGCAAAACGCCCCGAAGAAAGCGTTTAGCTGAAAAGCGAATTGACGCTTTCGTTGTGATAGACGCGGCGGATCACTTCGGCAAACAACGGAGCGACGCTGAGAACTTTGATCTTGTCGCTGTGACCGCGCAAGGTAAGCGTGTTGGAGACAACCAGCTCATCCAGCTCGCCGTTGTTGATATTGTCGTACGCATTGCCGCTGAGGACACCGTGAGTGGCGCACGCCATAACCGACGTCGCCCCTTTTTTCTTGAGGGCTGCGGCCGCTTTGACCATCGTTCCGGCCGTATCGACCATATCGTCGATCATAATGACGTCTTTGCCGGCTACGTCACCGATGATGTTCATCACTTCAGACTCGTTCGCTTTTTCACGGCGCTTGTCGACAATGACCATTTCAAGCCCCAATTTTTCGGCAAAATAGCGGGCGCGCGTTACCCCTCCGATATCCGGCGAAGCGATAACGGGATTGGGAAGTTTTTTGGCGCGGATGTGCTCCTGAAAAATGATCGAACCGTAGAGATTATCGACCGGGATGTTGAAAAACCCTTGAATCTGTCCGGCGTGAAGGTCGATCGTCACAACACGGTCGATCCCCGCCGTTACGAACATGTCGGCAACCAATTTGGCGGTAATGGGGACGCGGGGAGCCGCTTTGCGGTCTTGACGCGCATATCCGAAATAGGGGACGACCGCTGTAATCGAGCTGGCCGAGCTGCGGCGAAGCGCGTCGGTCATAATCAGCAATTCCATCAAATTGTCATTGGAGGGGGCACCCGTACTTTGGATAATGAACACGTCGCGTCCGCGAACGCTCTCACTGATCTGGACGTTGATTTCACCGTCGCTGAAACGTTTGACTTGTGCTTTGGAGAGAGGGACGTCGAGGGTTCTGCACACCTCGGCCGCAAACTCGGTACACGCTGAACCGCTGAAAATTTTATATCCGCGCATGGGTTTTCCTGTTGCCAATAAATTATCGCGATTATAGCGTTCCATCACTTAGCCGTTGCTAATACTATGTGCGATAATCGGCGTTGATTTTGACATACTCGTGTCCCAAATCACACCCGTACGCTGTAAACTCGCCATTTTGAAGCCCGATGTCGCAATGGATTGTAAACGCGCTTTTTTGCATGACGGCCGCCGCTAAAGGCTCGATCGTTTCGTTAAAAAGGAGTTCCCCTTTTTTGTACACGCACACGTCATCAAACCAGATGCTCAAAAACGCTTCGTCACACATAATGCCGCTTGCTCCAACTGTCGATGCGATCCGGCCCCAGTTGGGATCCTGACCGAAAAGCGCCGTTTTTACGAGCAGTGAGTTCGAAAGTGCTTTGGCCGCGATTTCGGCTTCGTGATTGTTGACTGCGCCCGTCACTTTGTACGTGACCAGCTTCGTTGCCCCTTCCCCGTCGCGCACCATCTCTTTGGCCAAAAAGAGCATGATCGCTTCCAGCGCTTCTTTGAAGGCTCCGGGATGAAACGCGCCGCTGAGACCATTGGACATGAGCATCACCGTATCGTTCGTCGACGTGTCGCCGTCCACGCTGGCGGCATTGAACGTCGTATGGGTACATTCATCGAGTATCGCCTGCATCGTCGCTTTATCGACAGCCGCATCGGTCGTGATGAAACACAGCATCGTTGCCATCGCCGGATTAATCATCCCGGCGCCTTTGGCCATCGCACCGATACGGAACGATTGTCCGTTATCGAGCGTAATCTCGAACGCGATACGCTTGGCGAACGTGTCGGTCGTCATGATTGCTTCGGATGCCGCCGTACCGTCGCGGCGGGAGAGATCGAACTGCATGGCCCCTTCGATAATCTTGGCTTTCGGAAGGCGTACGCCGATAACACCCGTCGAACTCATCACCGGGTGCTGGATTTGAGGAAACTTGACCTGCAATGCGTCCAGCACCTCATCGATATCGTCAATCCCAGCTTTTCCGGTCATGGCATTCGCGTTTTTGGAATTGATCAAGACGAAATTGGTCTCAAACTCTCCTTTAAAACGAAAATGGCGGATCGGTGCTGCCGTCATTTTATTGGTTGTGAAGACCGATGCGATGGCGCAAGGACGCGAAGAGTGAATAAACGCCAAATCTTTGGCACCCTCTTTTTTCAAGCCGATGTGTATACCGTCGGCAAAAAAACCTTCGGCGGCACAAACACCGCCGCTGACCGACTCGATCTTAAACATACTTCAATTCCTCCGGTTTTTCGTGTTTTTTAATCAGCCCTTTGGTGTACAAAATCCCTTTTTGGGTTCCGATCACCAGCAGTTTACTTTCGCTCATAACCAAAACGTCCCCTTTGGGCATCGGCATAAATTTGCCGTCTTTTTTCGTAATGCCGATAACCGAAACGTTGGCGATATCGCGTAGATGGGTCTCTTTGAGTTTTTTCAATACCATCCAGCTTGTTTTGGGTACGTACACCTCTTCCATATCCAGCGGAGTATCGCTTTTGTACAGGAACTGCTCAAGAAGGTTTTCCATATCGGGACGGGCCGCCATCGCCGTGATACGCTGCGCGGCCAGTTTGGTCGAAGAGACAACGGTATCGGCACCCAATTTTTTGAGCTTGTCAATGGCGTTTACCTCTTCGGTCGCACTGATAATGTAGTAGGGAACAGGAATCTGATGCTCTTTTTCAAACAAACGTACCGACGTGATAATGGCGATATTATCGGCAATCGAATTGGAGAGGGCAATTACTCCCTTTGCAGAACTAAGATGGGCTTTGAGCATTGCAATGTCGGTATGCGGTTCGGCTTTGATGTAATACGGGTATTTGTATTGTCGGGCGATCTCCTCAAGGTCCTCTCGGGGGTCGATGACAACAAAAGGAATATGATTCTCCCGCAGCTGTTTGGACACTTGAATCGCATACTCGTTGTGGTGACAGATAACAAAATGCTTTTTAAGGCGGGCAATCCGATACAACATTTTCCGTTCCTTCAAAATTCGTTTTAGCTCTCCCCGATTGATAACATCGACGATGATACCGATCGAGAGGGTAAATACGGCAAAACCAAAGATAATCAGGCTAATCGTAAAGAGCTTTCCTAACGGAGAAAACTCCCCTTCTCCGAGAGACCCGAATCCTACTGTAGTAAACGTGTAACCTGTCTGGAATAACGCATTGATAAGCGAATGGCCTTCAATGTACATGTAACCGATGGTACCGATAACCATACACAGTTGAATAAGAATTAGAGGGGTTCTAAAAGGGAGAAATTGGGAATAAAGTTCAGCACTGAGAGTTATGTGGGGTTTGGGAGAAGGCTCCCAATTTAGAAATTTCTGTATCTTTCGCAGAAGATTCAACGCAGACCCTTCAGGGGACGTTTACGAATCTTTTTTCAGAGTACGAAGCTCGGAAGCAGAAATTTTCAGTTTTTTAGTGGTACCGTCTTCAAGCGTTACACGAACAGTACGAAGGTTTGGTAAAAAACGGCGCTTTGTTCTGTTTTTCGCGTGAGAAACGTTGTTCCCGCTCATTGGGCCTTTACCGCTAATAGCACATCTTCTTGCCATTTTGAGGCTCCTTGCGTAAATTTTAGTTGCGAATGATACCAAAAATAACCCAAAGCATTTCTTAAAAGCTTTTAAATAAATGCGGCATCTCTCGACTGTACAGAGAGTACGGTTTTTTTTGTCTGAGTATCATAAAGTTTTCTTTTAACGTATATACATTACAATTGGCCCACTTTTAACACTCTGGAGTCCTGCGGCACGTGATTACACAAGAACAGATATCTCTTTATATCCAGAATATTCCCGCCACCCCATCCGTTATTCGGCAGACCCTCGACCATGTCCGTAACGGGGATTTGATCAAAGCGGCCAAATGCGCGGAAGAAGACCCCGCACTCAAACTTTATCTCCGAACACTCATCAACCGCCCCATCTACGGTTTCCGCAATGAAGTAAGCAGTCTTTCCCAGATATTCGGTATTTTAGGGACTTCCAGCGCGCAACAGATATTGTACAACTATCTGATGTCACTCCTTATTCCCAAAGAATGGGGACTTTTTTCGTTGACCCATCAGGCGTTTTTCGATCTGCAGGCTTCTTTCAGCCGCAAATGGGAGATGATCCTCAAACACCTTAATCTTCTGACCCATGAAAACGAAAGTGCCATTACCCTTCTGCCGGCAAGCATCATCGTATGCGATGCCCTGTTCGGAGCCCATAAAAAAGAAGTCGAGCAGCTGCGAAGCGTCAAAGCCCTGGACTATAATACGATTTTGCAGCGTTTGAGCGGCCAGAGCCTGTTTGACCTGTGCAGCGTCATTGCCGAAAAATGGGAAATGCCCTCGTCCATCGCCCAAACGGTTCATGCCGCATCGGGCACGGACGGCAATATCGGCGAAGAGGTTAAAACGCTGGCGAAATGGATGCATCTTCTTCTGTTTTACGAATTGTCCCGATCCCCGTTCGTGGAAGCGGGTCTGAATGAATTGATCGATTTTAAAATCGAATTCGTTCAGGATATTTACGAATCTTTTACGCAGGTGGTGGGGTACGATGAGACCAACAGTTAAAGGGCGGATCGCCATCTTTCAGCCTCAGGGCTTTCTGGACGGCAACAACGCCCCCTCATTTTTGACGGTCGACGATATCAGAGCCACCGAAGCGCTGAATGTCGATATGCTGTTGGTATCGCTCAAAAAAGTGATCTTTTTCAACAAAAACGGACTGGACGTTTTCGTCCGGCTTCTCGACAACGTCCGTAACAAAAATCACATCACGGTCGGCCTGTGCGATTACGACCATGCCAAATTCAAGACCATCACCACTTTTTACGGCGGCGGTCTTAATTTTTCCCTCTTTCGGACCGAAAAGATCGCCGAGCTTTTCGCTCCGACCAATAAAAGCGATTCAAAAACCGTTCTGATTTACAATGAAGATCCTTCCCAGCGCTCGGCAATGGCGATCGAGCTGTTTGATTACGGGCATAACCCGATCATCGCCCAGACGCAAAAAGAGTTCGAGGAAAAAAAGCAAAACGCCGATTTGTACTACGCTATCATCGAAGACAGTTATCTGGGCCTTTTCGGACAGAAAATCGCAACCCGTGTCACCGGCAATGCGATCATCTATACGATCGCCAACTTCCTTGATGCCGAAGTGACCAATACGTTTAACATCGCCTACCATATGAATTCGCTCAACGTCGGATTCCGCCTCTTTATTTTCGATGCCTATAAAGTCGTGTCGATGAACGTCCATGCGCTCAACTTTTTCACCAAACTCGCCTCTTCGGCCGCCGAATACAACGCAACGATCTGCTTTGTGGGACTGACGTTTGAAAAAACGCCCGAATCGTTTAAGCACGACATGGAAGATGTCGGCATCCTCTTTTTTGAGCAGATGGAAGACATTCTTAAAAATAAAAAGCTTCTTCAGGATTTGGGCGGAAGTTCGTCCTCTTCCAAACAAACCCGTGCCATCACCAAAGCACTGATCAACGAACTGCCCAATTTCATCGACGCGACGGTATCAACGATCAGTATGATGACCAATACGACCGCCACCAAAAATTCGGTCAATATTCAGCATTTGGAAGTCACCATGGCCCAGAACAAATACGCCAGTTCGATCGGCTTCTACGGTGACGTGGACGGCATTATCATCCTGATCTTTCCCAAAAAGATCGCTCGAAAAACATGCGCGCTGCTCATCGGCGAAGAGACGGACGACGAAGAGGCGATCCTCGATTCCCTCGCCGAATTTGTCAATATCATCGGCGGGCGCGCCAAAGCGCTTCTGGCCGAGAAAAAACAGCGGGTAGACATCACGCTTCCTCGCACGTACGGCAAAGTCGATTCGCTAATGGATATGATACAAAACAAAAAAGGGGTGCAGGTCAATCTCGACTTCGAAGGAAGTCAGTTCACCTTCTTTTTGACTCGTTAAACTCTCTCCAAACCTTTTTCGGTACAATTGCAGAAAAAAGAAGGTGTTGCCATGCTCGTCGCTCCGAGTGTCCTCTCCGCCGATTTCGGCAATCTTGCCCGTGACGTCCGCGCTATCTGCGATGCGGGGTGCGATCTCGTGCACGTTGATGTCATGGACGGCCATTTTGTCCCTAACCTGACCATCGGGCCCGTAGTCGTCGACGCCATCGCCAAAGCGGCCACTAAGCCGCTCGATATTCACCTGATGGTCGAAAACAACTCCTTCTTTGTCGATCTGTTCGCCCCTTTGAAACCCGAATACATCTCATTTCACATCGAAGAGGAAAAACACCCTCACCGCCTGATCCAGAAAATCCGCTCTTTGGGGATCAAACCGGCTATCGTCCTGAATCCGCACTCTCCCGCCGAATCGATCGAATATCTCCTCAGCGATCTGGACATGGTTCTGGTCATGAGCGTCAACCCCGGATTCGGAGGACAGAAATTCATCCCAACCGCCGTCGACAAAATCCGCCGACTCAAAGCACTGCGAGACCGGATCAATCCGGCGTGTCTTATCGAAATCGACGGCGGCGTCGGAAGCTCCAACATCGCCCTCCTCAAAGAAGCGGGGGTCGATATCTGCGTCGCGGGAAGCTATGTCTTTGGTGCAGCGGATTATAAAATCGCCATCGAAAGCCTAAAAATCTAAATGCGCGTCAAAATTTGCGGAATTACCAATCTTGAGGATGCGTTGATCGCCATCGAGGCCGGTGCCGATGCGCTCGGGTTTGTCTTTTATCCCGAATCGCCCCGCTACATTTCTCCCGACGCGGCCAGAAAAATCATTGAAAGCCTCCCGCCGTTTGTCGAAAAAGTAGCTCTTTTTGTTAATGAAACGCCTGAACGTATTCGATCCGTCGCTCAAAAAACGGGATGTACTCTGGCACAGATCCATTTTGACGTCACTGATGATTTTTTCGCCTCACTCGCATTTCCTTCACTCAAAGTCATCCGCGCCCGAACGCCCGAAGACGTTCTTCGCCATGCCGATGAATACCGCCTGATCGATGCGTATTGCGACGTCTTCGGCGGAAGCGGAAAACGCCTCAATCTCGAATGGTTCGAGAACGTAGATTGTTCCAAAATCATCCTTGCCGGAGGGTTAGATGCGGACAATGTCGGTCCCCTCAAAGCCTACGGATTCTACGGTGTCGATGTTAGTAGCGGTGTCGAGGCGTCTAAAGGGAAAAAAGACCCTCTCAAAGTACGCACCTTCATAGCCCAGGCAAAATCGTGACCCTGCTCGATCCGAAACACATCGCCCGTTTAGCACGCCACGGTATCCCGAAAAACGAGTTCGAATCCCTTATCGGCGGCGACTTGACACTGGAACTGCTCAAGGCGCAGGGGTCAAATCTGGTTCTTTCGGACAATGTTTACCGTTTCCAAAGTACTCTTTCTTCCGTCGATGATACTCTCTTTTGCATCGTCGACATCGAAACCAACGGGTCCAAACCCTCACGTGACCAAATTATCGAGATCGGGGCAGTTAAACTCCAAAACGGCTGCATACTCGATACGTATGAAAGTCTGGTCTACTGCACCGAAATTTCCGAACAAATACAGGAGATCACCGGTATCCGTGTCGATCAGACCCTTCAAGCCCCCTCTTTGACCAAAGTAATGCGGGAATTTCGTCTTTTTTTAGGCGATGCGGTGTTTGTCGGACATGACGCGAAATTTGACTACAACTTTGTTTCTGCAATGATGGAGCGCGTGGGCCTCTCCAAACTCCTGAACCGTTCGTTGTGCACAATCGATCTGGCCGAGCGGACCATCGAATCCGAGCGCTACGGTTTGGCGTATTTGAACGAGCAACTGACGCTGTACAAAGACGCGACGCACCATCGTGCCCTCTCCGATGCGATGACGACGACCAAGCTGCTTAAACGAACGCTGGCGCTGATACCCGAATCGATCACCAATGCCGAAGAATTGATCGCTTTTTCGAAAGAAGCCAAACGCCTTAAACGCCCGAAAGTGAAACCGGTTAAAGAAGAAAAAAACGAAGAGAAGTGATCCCCGCGTCCGCAGGGAAAAAAGAAGATTGATTATTCCGCAAAACGTCCCATGCCGACAAGACGGCTGTAACGTTTATCAAGACGTTCGCTGTCGCTCAAACGGCTCAATTCCGACACCTGTTTCAGGAAATAAGATTTAAGGGCATTTGCCGCCCCTTCTTTGTCACGGTGGGCACCGATCAGCGGCTCGTCGATGACATCGTCGATCAAATCAAGCTCTTTGAGATCGGCGCTGGTAATTTTAAGTGCTTTGGTCGCCGCTTCGACTTTGGAAGGATCGTTCCACAAAATCGCCGAGCACCCTTCCGGAGAGATAACGCTAAAAACCGAATAACGCATCATGGCGAGACGATCGGCAACACCGATGGCCAATGCTCCGCCGCTTCCCCCTTCGCCGATAACGACGGAGACGGTGATCGTATTCAGGTTGGAAAGCTCCATCAGGTTCCGTGCAATCGCTTCGCTCTGATTGCGTTCTTCCGCGCCCAGTCCGGGATATGCACCCGGAGTGTCAATCAGCATCAATACGGGAATATGGAATTTTTCGGCCATTTTCGCCGCGCGAAGCGCTTTGCGGTACCCTTCCGGATGCGGCATACCGAAATTGCGCTTGAGTTTGTTTTTGGTTCCGCGCCCTTTTTGCTCACCGATCACCATAACCCGCTCTTCGCCGATGTATCCGATATAACAGACGATGGAGAGGTCGTCACGGAAATGGCGGTCACCGTGAATCTCGTATTTTTTGTCCAACAGCAGATTGATGTAATCCAGCGCATAAGGGCGATCCTGATGGCGCGCAAGCTGAAGTTCCTGATACGGAGAGAGGTTGGAGTAGGTCTTTTCGACCTCTTTGTCCAAATCCTGCTTGAGTATCCCTACCGCATGATGGTCGTAACGAACCTCTGCGGCAATGATCTCTTCCTGAATTTGGCGGATGTTTTGTTCAAAATCTAAATAGGTAGCCAACGGCTTGCCCTCTTATATTTTTTTGAAAATGACGACCCCGTTGGTACCGCCAAATCCGAATGAATTGCTCATAACAATATTGAGGTCCGCTTTGCGCGCGACATTAGGCACGATGTCCAGATCGCAGTTTTCGTCCGGATTGACGTAGTTGATCGTCGGAGGAATGATACCGTCACGCATTGCCATGATGCTGATAACCGCTTCAATACCGCCGGCGGCGCCGAGGCAGTGACCCGTTTGCCCTTTGGTGGAGCTCACCGGAGGACAGTTTTCTTTGCCGCCGAAAGCGATTTTCAATGCCGCCGTTTCGTTTTTGTCGTTGGTCGGCGTACTTGTTCCGTGCGCATTGACGTAATCGACTTTAGGGTTGCCCGCCATGTTAAGCGCCGCTTTCATTGCGCGAAGGGGCCCTTCCAGACTTGGCGTCGTAATGTGGTTTGCGTCGCCGCTTTCGCCGAATCCGATGACTTCCGCATAAATGCGGGCACCGCGCGCTACGGCACTCTCGTATTCTTCGAGGACGAGGGCTGCCGCCCCTTCACCCATAACGAAACCGTCACGCTCCGCATCAAACGGACGTGAGGCGTGTTTCGGATCGTCATTGCGCGTACTGAGCGCTTTCATCGAGGCAAACCCGCCGATTCCGACGCCGGTGATCGCCGATTCCGCCGCAACAACCAGCATTTGATCCGCTCCGCCGATCATGATGGTTTTCGCCGCTTCGCTGACCGCGTGCGTTCCTGCTGCACATGCCGTTACTGCCGAGAGGTTAGGTCCTTGCAGACCGTGTTCGATCGTGACGAAACCTCCGAGCATGTTGACCAATGCTCCCGGGATGAAGAACGGAGAAATACGTCTTGGGCCTTTTGTTTCAAGGATGATTGAATTGCGTTCGATTGAAGGAAGTCCGCCGATACCGGATGCCGCATCGATCCCGAAACGCTCTTTGTCAAATCCTTCGGGAAAGTTGGCATCGGCCATCGCTTCCTGAGCCGCTTTGAGTCCGAGTTGGATAAAACGGTCCGCTTTTTTGACCTCTTTTGGATCCATTACCGTCTCAGGATCGAAACCTTTGACTTCACCGGCAATCTGAGCGCCATGATTCGAAGCGTCAAAAATGGTAATCATATCAATACCGCACTCACCTTCGCAAATCGCTTTAAAGGAGCTCTCTTTGTCATGACCAACCGCATTGATCATACCCATTCCGGTTACTACTACTCTTCTCACATTCTCTCCTGATGATGGATGGTCTGAAACTTTAGCTCCGTTGAGCCAATCTCTTAGACCATATAAATAGGTTTTATCAAGGCATACGCCTCGATAATATTTTTTAGTTTTTGCTTTCGATGTAGTTGATTACATCTTGAACGGTTTGGATTTTTTCTGCTTCGTCGTCAGGAATTTCGATATCGAATTTCTCTTCAAGAGCCATTACCAATTCTACAACATCAAGGCTGTCAGCGCCGAGATCTTCAACGAATTTAGAATCCTCTTTAACTTCGTCCGGGTTTACGCTCAATTGCTCAACCACTACTTCTTTAATATCGTCCAAAAGTGCCATAATAGCTCCTGTTCTAATGAATAAAATCGCATAATTATAGCATATTTAACTTAAGAGGGGAAATCCCCTCCCTTACATCAGCATCCCGCCGTTTACTTTCAGCGTCTCTCCGGTGATGTAGCTGGCATGATCGCTCAGCAAAAAGGCCGTCGCTTCCGCAACCTCTTTGGCCTCTCCGAAACGGGCCATCGGGATTTTGGAGGTAAAGGTTGCCTTGACTTCGTCTTTGAGTTCATCGGTCATATCGGTCGCGATGAACCCCGGTGTTACCGTGTTGTAGCGGATACCGCTCGTCGCCGCTTCGATCGCGAAACTCTTCGTCATGGCGATCATCCCCCCTTTGGAGGCGGCATAGTTTGTTTGTCCGGCGTTGCCGCTCTCTCCGACGATGGATGCCATGTTAACGACGGCGCCGAATTTTTGTTTACGCATCGCTTTCATCGCTTCGCGGCATCCGATAAATGCCGAAGTGAGGTTCGCATCAAGCACTCCGGTAAACTCTTCGACTTTCATCCGAAGTGCAAGTTTGTCGTTCGTGATCCCCGCGTTGTTAACCAGATACGACAGTTCGCCGTCGGCATCCACGATCGTTTTGATCGCATCCACAAACGCCGCTTCGTCCGCTACGTCAAACCCGATGACCGCTGCCGTTCCGCCTTCGGCTTCGATTGCCGCTTTGACCGCATCAGCCGCCGCCGCGCCGCTACGGTAGTTGATCCATACCTTGAGGCCGTAGCCTGCCAGCACTTTTGCCACTTCCGCTCCGATTCCCCGGCTCGAACCCGTTACCAATACATTTTTACCGCTAAACTTCATTATTATCCTTTATGTTAAATAAGTGGTGAATCCATCTCTGCGGGGATATCGAGCCCCATCAGCTTCAAAATCGTAGGCGCTACATTGTTCAGAGCGCCGGGATGAACGTGGGAAACCCCCTCCGCCATCACAAAACACCAAACCTTGCCGACAGTATGGTTTGTCAGCATATTGCCTGCATCGTCACGCATCTCTTCGCAGTTGCCGTGATCGGACGTGATGACGAGGGCGTAATCGTTGCGATTGGCAGCCTCAACAATACGGCCCAGCTGCCCGTCTACCGCTTCGACCCCCTTGATCGCCGCGTCAAAATTACCCGTGTGGCCGACCATATCGCCGTTGGCGAAGTTGACAACGACGAAATCGTATCCCTCGTCCATCGCCTTGACGACAACGTCTCCCACTTCGGGGGCGCTCATCTGCGGCTGCATATCGTACGTTTTGACCTGGGGACTCGGGATCAGTACCCGTGTCTCGTTTTCATACGGCTCTTCCACCCCGCCGTTGAAGAAAAAGGTGACGTGGGCGTATTTTTCCGTTTCAGCGGTGTGCAGCTGGCGTAGCCCTTGGCGGCTGATCACTTCGGCCAAAACGTTCGCCGGAGCCTCTTTCGGAAAAAGGACGGGATAGGGGAAGTTTTTATCGTACTGCGTCATCGTTGCCAAATGAGTCGGAATAAATTCACGCTTGAATCCCGAAAATTCAGGATCGCCGATCGCTGCGGTGATTTCACGCATCCGGTCGCTGCGGAAGTTGAGCATCAACACCGCATCGCCGTCTTTAAACCCTTCATACCCCTCAAAAGCCGTCGGAGTGATGAATTCGTCGGTCTCTCCGGCTGCATAGGCATTCTCGATATAATCGGCCACGCTTTGCTCGCTTGAGGGCGTTGCGCGCACCATCGCGTCGTACCCTTTTTCGACACGGTCCCATCGGTTATCGCGGTCCATCGCAAAAAAACGGCCGCCCAGCGAACCGATTTTGATGTTGTTGTGCGCGCAGGCGGTCACGTTGTGCAAAAAAAGCTTCGCGGAGGTCGGAGCGACATCGCGCCCGTCGGTAATCAGGTGCAGCCAGACTTCTTTGCCCTCTTCGGCGGCAATCTCGGCAACTCCCATAATATGATCGATGTGCGAATGCACACCGCCATCACTCATCAATCCGATCAGATGAAGACGCTTGCTCGTTTTCAGCAAGCCCGAAAATACCGGATTCTTCTCAAAGCTTCCTTCCTGAAGCGCCAAAGAGATTTTGACCAGATCCTGATACAAAACACGGCCGCTTCCGATGCTCATATGGCCTACTTCGGAGTTTCCCATCTGCCCCTCGGGCAATCCGACGCTCAAACCGAACGTATCGATCAGCGAATGAGGCACTTCGGAAAACAACCGCTCATACGTCGGTTTTTTGGCCGCATGAAACGCATTGTAGTCGCGTTTGGGCGAGTACCCGATCCCGTCGGTAATGACCAAAACGGTTTTTTTGCTCAAGTTGCCTCCTTGATTAATCAAACTTTGGGGGGATTATATTAAAATGTCACTTTTGCATTGCTTTTGAAATTTAATCACAAAGAGTTAATTGATGTTATATTGGTTTTATCAAACCCTCGGGATCAATCTGTTTCAGTACATCACCGTCCGTGCGGGCGTCGCTTTTTTCATCGGTTTGTTTCTTACCCTCTTTTTAATGCCGCGATTTATCGCATGGGCTCAACGCTCCGCCCGTGTTCAGCCGATCAACGAATACGTCAGCGCCCATCAGGGCAAAGCCAAAACGCCGACAATGGGGGGAATCGTCTTCGTCACGTCGACGATCATCGCGTCATTGCTCACCGTCAACATCCTGAATCCTTTTGTTATCGGCGGACTGCTGACCCTCGTTTTTTACGCTTATATCGGGTTCACCGACGACTGGGGGAAAATCCGCGGCGGCCACAATCTTTCCGGTCTCTCGGCCCGTGCCAAAATGGCGCTTCAGCTTGTTTTCGGTCTGGCGATCGGAGTGTTTTTGATCTATTATGCCAAACTCGATACCGGTTTTTACGTCCCGTTCATCAAATCAAGCCTTTTTGACATGGGATGGTTCAGCGTCGCGTTCTGGGTTCTCGTCATCATCGCTACCTCCAACGCCGTCAACCTTACCGACGGCCTTGACGGGCTGGCTACCGTCCCTTCTATCTTCGCCCTTCTCTCACTGAGCGTCATCGTCTACATCGTCGGAAACGCCGCTCTCGCCCATTACCTGCTGATGCCGAAAATTCCCGCCGGGGAAGTGGTCATCATCGCCGCGGCGCTGATCGGTTCGCTGGTCGGTTTCTTGTGGTTCAACTGCCACCCTGCACAGGTGTTTATGGGAGACAGCGGTTCGCTGACGCTGGGAGCGTTCATCGCCTATATGGCCATCATCAGCAAAAGCGAAATCCTTTTGATCCTTATCGGGCTTATTTTCGTTATCGAAACGGTATCGGTCATCTTGCAGGTCGGCAGTTATAAACTCCGTAAAAAACGGGTCTTTTTGATGGCACCCATCCATCACCATTTCGAGATGAAGCAGTGGGCCGAAAACAAGATTATCGTCCGGTTCTGGATCATTTCGCTGTTGTCGAATATCCTCGCCCTTATCACCCTCAAAATCCGCTAAAAGAATACCGCCATGCAACAACAAAATATCGCCTGTTTCGGCTACGGGAAAACCACCCGGGCCATCGCCAAAGCCTTCGGCCCCTGTACTTTTTTCGATGACAAAATCACCGAAGCCTCCACCGACGACGAGGGAAACATCCTCAAACCGGTCAGCGAATTCGATACGTCCCTCTTCACCCACGAGATCCCCTCTCCGGGATTTCCTCCGTACCATCCGCTGATACGGCAATCCAAACACCTCATCAGCGAATACGATTTTTTCGCCCCGACGATGCCGTTTTCGATCTGGATCAGCGGTACCAACGGCAAAACGACGACGACGCAGATGGTTGAATACCTCCTCGCCGACCGAGGCGCCATCAGCGGCGGCAATATCGGTACGCCGCTTGCCGATATGTCCTCCGATGCCCCTATCTGGGTATTGGAAACCAGTTCGTTCAGCATGCATTACACGAACATCGCCCGTCCGAACATCTACGCGCTGCTGCCCGTTACCCCCGACCACGTCAGCTGGCACGGCAGTATGGAAGAGTATTACAAAGCCAAACTCAAACCTCTTTCCATGATGAAAGAGGGCGAAGCAGTCATCCTCCCCAAAATGTTCGCGGACGAACCGACCAATGCGTTTAAAATCATTTATGAAACCGAAGCCGATCTGGCCGAATATTTCGGTTTCGACACGAGCCGCATCAAATTCAAAGGGGCGTTTTTGATGGATGCCCTGATCGCGATGGGGATCGATAAAATCCTTTATGACCGCTGCGACTACGATAAAATCAACGCGTTCGTCCTTGACCCCCACCGTCAGGAAGAGTTTCGCGATGCAAAAGACCGCTTATGGATCAACGACTCCAAGGCGACCAACATCGATGCGACACTGGCCGCACTGCGCACCTACAAAGATCATCGTATCCATTTGATCTTGGGGGGCGATGACAAAGGGGTCGATCTCGAAGAGCTTTTCATCCCGCTCAAAAACTACGACGTTGCCGTCTACGCGATCGGATCCAATGCAACGCGTCTCGAAGCGTTATGCCGCCAATACGCCATTCCCTGTACACTGTGCCACACTCTCGACGTCGCCGTACACGAAATCAGCCAAAAGCATAACCGCCACAGCATCGGAATGCTCTCTCCCGCCGCCGCAAGCCTCGATCAGTTCACGTCCTACGCGCAGCGCGGGAATCTCTTTAAAGAATTGGCCGCCGCCGCGAAATAGCCACTTTCACTATCTTTAAGCTTGTTTTTAAGCTTATCGGGCTATAATTTCGGCCTCACAAATGTGGCCAATTAGCTCAGTCGGTAGAGCAGTAGATTGAAAATCTGCGTGTCCTTGGTTCGATTCCGAGATTGGCCACCACCCACTTCACAAATCATTCAAACACCATCCGAAAAAACTTTAACACATAGCGCTTCTTGCAGATTGTAATTATTTATTCTTATCGATAATTAATGCATCGCGTATTATATTTTTTCCATGCAGAGGCATTGCCCGTATACCTGAACCGACGAAAATAGGAAGTTTGCTTCTGTAAATTCTCGAAAAGGGGTTACCATGTTGCTAACACGATTTGACCCATGGAAAGAGTTGCGTTCGCTAGAAGAACGCATAGGCGATGCGCTTTCAACCGATCTGAAAAAAGACATCTTCACTACCTTCACCCCCTCGATCAACACCCGTGAAGGGAAATTCGCGTATCACATCGATGTCGATCTGCCGGGTGTCAAAAAAGAAGACATCAGCGTCAAAGTCGAAAATAACGTCCTCACCCTAAAAGGGGAGCGAAAGACCAAAGAAGAGGTCAAGAAAGAGGATTATTACAAAATGGAAAGCAGTTTCGGCAGTTTTACCCGCAGTTTCACGCTCCCGGAAAATATCGACAGCGAAAACATTCACGCCGAAAATAAAGACGGCGTTCTTGAGATAACCCTGCCGAAAAAAGAGGGCAAGAACAAAGCCGCCAAAGAGATCAAAATCAAATAAGCCCGACAGCGTGCCGGCTTTTACAAAAGGCCGTCACGCTGCATTCTCTCCTGCAAGGCGATCAGGATATACGCGCTCACGGTACCGCCGTGAAAATCGCGTATTTTGTTCTCCCAATCGACCGGAATCGTGATCAGTTTTTTCTTCTTTCCTTTCTCCCCTTTTTGTCCCTCTTCCCGTTCGCTCATGGCGGCGGAACTTTTCACTCTTTCGATGTTTTGCAAAAAACTTTTCTTGGCCATTTTATATCCTTTATATATACTATAGATATTTATTTAATATCTAAAAGCGTTTTTATTTCTTCGACCAATTCGTCCATCTCCTGATCGGCGCGGCTGAATACCCGGTACTCTTTGATGCTTTTTCCCTCACCGACCGAATGAGCCATATCGACTCTCTGACGCAGTACGCTGACCAGCAGATCGAAGTGCTCGGAGGTACAGATAAAGTCGACCAGTTCGCCGAACCGTTTCATGGACGGGTTAATGTTGTTGAACAGCACGCGCGTTTTGATCGTCTCTCCTTGGATTTCCGAGAGGCTTTTGAGGATTTCTTCATATTTTTGCAACCCCATCAGATCAAACGGTTTGTCGCTGACAGGGGTTATAAGCAAATCCGATGCGATGATCGCGACACGGTTAAACGCACTGTCAAATCCGCCCGAATCAATGATCGTCAATACGCCGTCCGAATCGGCCGCGGCGTATTCGGCCAATTCTTCGGCCGTAGTGAAATGAAGCATCTCGATCGCTTCAAGCCCCTGCTCGCGTCGAAGTGCGTTGGTCACGGTCAACGAGCGCTGGGTATCAAGATCGACGATCCGCGTCGGGATCATTTTGGAAAAATTGACGGCGAGATTCCAGGCAACGGTCGATTTCCCGACGCCGCCTTTTTGATGCGATAGGGTAAGGATCATTAATATACCTTCAATATGAATAGAATATAAAAAGTATATGTTTTTGATCCTTAAAAGAATTTAGAAACAAAATAAAAGAAAGATTGAACGAAGCAAATGTCATAATTGCGATTATCATTACTGAGGACAAAATGGATTTAGCTTCTCTTCAACACGCGGCTGTCGGCCATTTGTCACAGAATGCTCACCGGCGTACCTTCAGCTTCGTGCACAATGATCAAAAATACTGGGTTAAACAGCCTGATGCCGGAGAAGCAAACATCTGGCACAAGATTATGCTGATTCTCTCGAAACTCCTGAAAAACAATTTTTTCCGCCCTACCGTTGTCACCGATCCTAAAAACTCGCTTGCGTACGAGGCCAGACGGCTTCAGGAGCTGAAAAAAAACGGCATCAACGTCCCTGCAGTAATGCTCCGCACACCGGCGTATCTGGTACTCGAAGATGCCGGAACCCCGCTGAATGTACTGCTTTTAAATTCGGGGATGCGGCACGAAGAAAAAAAGAACCTGCTGATACAGCTTTCCCGTTCTTTGGCCGACATGCACAACCGGGGCTTTTACCATTCCCGCCCCGCGTTGCGGGATATCGCGTACAAAGAGGGGAAAATCTATTTTATGGATTTTGAAGAGAATCTGGAAAATTCTCTCTCCACGGAAGAGGCCATCGTACGCGACGGTTTTTTATACGCGCATACCCTTTATCGCAAGATTGCTGTTCCCGAACTCGTTGAAACGGCACTTGAAGCCTACCATCGCGCATTGCGACCCGACCTATGGGATTCCCTTGCCTCCGAAGCACAGCGGTATCATGTGACCCGTTTGCTCTTGAAGCCGATCCGCTCCTATCTCGGCAAAGACGGCGTTGCGATCCTGGACACGCTGCAATATTTCAGACAATTTTAAAAAGGATCAAGCTAATCCCCATAACTCCCATTCCCGCGACGATACCGCCCATCGTCGTATGGGAATTTCCGTAAATACGGGCCGAAGGCAACAGTTCGTCAAAGCAGATGTAGATCATGATCCCGGCAACCAGCCCGAACGTAATCCCCATTGCCAGCTCTCCCATCAGCGGCATCAGCAGAAAAAATCCCAAAGCCGCCCCCAAGGGTTCGGCCAATCCCGAGAAAAAAGCATACCCGAACGCTTTTTTGCGATTGCCCGTAGCATGATAAATGGGAAGCGATACCGCCATCCCTTCGGGAATATTATGGATCGCTACGGCCAAAGCGATCCCTATTCCCAGCGTCAGGGAATCGAGCGCCGAGACAAACGTCGCAAAACCTTCGGGAAAATTGTGGATCGCGATGGCTACGGCGGTAAAAATGCCGGTTCGGTGAAGCGTACGCGATCGGTGTGTGTCATGTTTGCCGCTTTTTAAATCCGAGAGCTCGGCATCCGTTTTTAACTCATGCGGGTTAATATCCTCAGGGATAAGACGGTCAATGGCGAACGCCAGCGCAAAGCCGCCGAAAAAGCATCCAAGCATCCATACCTCGGCTCCGACATCGCCGAAACGGGGGAGAAAAGCCGTTTTGGATTTGACCAATATCTCGGCAAAGGAAATATAGATCATCACCCCAGCCGAAAACCCCATTCCGACCGACAGCAATGCGGTGTTATCCTTGCGGGAGAAAAAAGCCAAAGCTGCACCGATCCCGGTGGAGAGACCGGCCAACAACGTCAGGGAAAACGCAATGATTAATTCGTCGTACGTGTACTGCATCCTGAACCTTTATGATCCCTCTGAATAACACGATAGTAGCAAAATTTTTCAAAAGCGCGCTATAATAAAACGATAAGTACAAAAGGGTACCCAATGAGTGAACAGGAACTTCTAACCGTCTTTGTCGGCGTTATCGCCGCATGTATGGTATTCATATCAACCGTTATCATCCTGATCGGAGTTCAGATGTTCAAAACGGCTCAGCGGCTGCAGGAGTTTATCGGCCACGCCCAAAACGAGCTCAGCATCATCTCGACCAAAGCAGTCGTTACGCTGCACGACATCAGCGAACTGCTCGTCCACCTCAAAGACGAAACAAGCTCCGTTAGCGAAAAATCGCGCATGGCATTGCACGAAGTGCATGATTTGATCAGTTACATCCACACCGAAACTCAATCTCTGGCGCTCAAAGCTTCTAACGGCATCGCCAAAGTCACGATCGGAACACTGGCAATCGGGGCGATGTCCCAGATTTTCAAGAAAAAAACCAAAGAATAAGGAGTGCATCATGAACGACAATAACGGCCACGGCCTGCTCAGCTTCGTCCTCGGTGCGGCGCTCGGAGGAGCCGCCGCCTATTACCTGTTCAAACATCAAGACGACATCATCGACAAAATTCATGAGCTTGAAGGGACGTTGAATCTCGACCATAACGCTCTGATCGATCAGGCCAAAAGCAAATTCGACGCGGTGGCCGAAAGTGTCCAATCGACGATCCAACGCTATACGCACAGCGATGAAAAACCCTCAGGCGAAGATATCGCAGCGATGATGGAAGAGCTTGGCCGCCTCAGAGAAGAGGTCAGAGCACTCAGCGCAAAAAGCTAAAAGACTAGCGGCATACTCTGCGGTTCGTTTTACGAAGCATACGCAGAGTCGTCAACGTAAACGCGACGATAGCCGGACCGAACACAAATCCCCAAAACCCGAATGTCGCCAATCCGCCGACGATCGCGAAGAAAATGACAAAATCGTTCATTTTGTGATTCTCACGGTTCAGGGAGCGGTTGACAAAATTTAAAATGACCAGCTTGACGATGTTGTCGATAAAAAAAGCCATCATTGCCCACGAATATACGGTGATAATCACGGCATTGACGATGTTGCCTTTGAAAAATTCGTTCAACGCCACCGGAATCCATACGAGTGCGGTCCCTACAATCGGGATTATGGCGGAAATCGCCGTCATGAACCCAAGCAGAAACGGATTATATCCCTCGAAAAAAGCAATAAAGACCCCGAATGCAAGCCCCTGAGCCATCATTACCCCGCCGAACGTATAAAAAACAACGGCCGTCGTCGTCATCATCTCGGTAACAAATTCACGTTTGAGCGTGCGGGAGAGCGGAATGATCGGCAAAAAGAAAAGGGCAATGCTGCGTCCGTACCATGTCAGAAAAAAGAAAAATACGACGATCATCACCATCTCGCCGAGCATCGCTGCAAACGTTCCCAACCCGCTGCCGAGCCACGAAGCCAAAGTACTCATGATCTCGTCTTTATGCACCTTGCCAAACATAATCAACGTATACAAAGGTTCTTGCAGCCATGCCAGAAATGACGGCAAAAGCCATGGCAAGGCATCGATCCGGTCTCCCAGCGTACGGATAAGCGAAATGCTACGCTCGGGACGGTCGAAAAGGTAATAAAGAAAAATCATAATCGGAATAAACAGAATCAGCGAAAGCCCCAGCGTCACTATCCCTGCCGAAGCCACCGATGATAGCCTCTCCATCCGGGGTATGCGGAGAATCGCCGTTTCAACGATCCGGTGGAGCGGAAAAACGACCATAGCCAACAACAATGCGAGAAAAAAGCTTTTCAAAAACGGAAAAAAAAGCCAGAAGGTTAGCCCCAATGCGGTAAAAAGCATAAAACGGACAAATAATCGATTTTCCATATCTTCCTCTTTAGTGCTGACGGTCTACGAAACGCTTGAAATTTCCGTCCAAACGTTCGAGTTCACGAGCCGTCCCCTCTTCGAGGATCGAACCGTTTTCGAGCACATAGATATAATCGGCCTGCGTGATCGTGCTCAGACGGTGGGCGATGATGATGACGGTGCGTTCTTTCAAAAACTCTTCCAATGCGGCAAAAAGGGCACTTTCGGTGTGAACATCAAGTGCCGACGTTGATTCGTCAAAAATCACCGCTTTTGGATTGGCCAGAACCATCCGTGCGATCGAGAGGCGCTGACGCTGTCCCCCCGACAAACGGATACCGAATTTTCCGACCTGCGTTTCAAGAGCCTGCGGAAGCGTTCGGACGAAAGAAGCCAGCTGAGCAATTTCCAAGGCCTTCCATACCGTTTCATCGTCCACCTCATCGCCCATCGTCAAATTGAACCTCAGCGTATCGTTGAACATCAGCGGCTGCTGCAGTACGACAAATACATTCTCCCGTATCCGGGAAAATCCGATTTGGCGGACACTCATCCCATTATACACTATATCCCCCGACGTCGGGGGGTAAAACCCGACCAGCAGCTGCGCCAAGGTGCTTTTTCCGCTTCCGCTCGCACCGATGATCGCTACTTTTCCCCCTTGGGGGATATTCAGATCGATCCCCCTCAAAACCGGCTGGTCCGGATCGTATCCGAACACCAGCGATTCGGTACGGATTGACACCCCCTGAGAGGAAACCGCAAACGGATCCGAATGGGTCGGATATTCAGGTTCTTTGGGGAGCGAGAGGAGTTCGTTCACCCGTGCGAGGGCATTTTTGGCATTGGCATAGCCGTATTGCAGCGACAACAGTTCCTGCACCGGCGTCATCATAAACCACAGATACCCGAATACCCCGAACATCATCCCGATCGAAAGATCCGAATGCAGCACCATCACCAGTCCCAGCGCCCGGAATACCTCAAACCCGCTCAAAAACAGGGTGTATGAATAGCGTTCCCCGGCAAGCGCCTTGGTTCCGTATGCCGTCGCGCTCTCTTTGAGCGCATGGGCCTGCATGATCGAACGCGCTATAAAACGCTCCTCTTTATTACTGGAGCGTATCTGACCAAACAAATCGCACATTTGGGTCAGGGTATCGGAAAGCTCGCCTATCATACGGTTCTGCTCTTTTTTCAGCTTTCCGACTCGTCCCGAAATCTTACGGGTAACCACCATAATCAGCGGCTGAAAAATCAAAATGAGAATCCCGAACAGGGGATTGATCCAGATCAGCACAACCGCCACTCCGATCAGCGTTGTGACCGAAACGACGAATTTGGCCAAAGCATTCCCCAAAAACTGCTCGATCGTCTCGATATCGGTGACAAGGTTCGTCACCACCTGCCCACTCCCAAGCCGTTCGTACGCGCTCATCGAAACCTTTTTGAGGTGTTCGAGGGCACGGCGGCGGATTCCGAAACTGAGTTCTTGCGAAAGGGTGATAAAAAAACGCTGTGAGACGACACTGAGGATGAAAAACAAAAACCTCAAAGCGATCGTGACGGCCAGTACGATGCCGATGTAAAGAAGCGGTTCGTTCCATCCGCTGAAACGGTTGATCGTATCGGTTACCCATCCCCCTTTTTTAAGCAGGACCTCATCGACCAACAAAGGGATCAGAAGCGGGATCGGAATCGACACAAGCGTTGCGGCCAAAGCGATCGCATTTCCCCACAACAGAGAGCGTTTGTGCCGCAGCATCATCGAAAAAAGGGATTTAAACGTGACCATTGTCTTTCCGCATAAGTGAATAGTGCGATTATAGCAGTTCAAAAAAGGTATGGCTGCAAAAGCTATTCCAGATAATAAAAATTTTCCTTTAGAAAGATGAGTTACTTCTATGTGATTCAGTTGCATTAAAGTTCGTGTGTTACAATTTCTGCACGTTTAAAAAAACCACAAAGGAAATCCCATGCTCGTTACTAAAAAAGCTCCCGATTTTACCGCGACGACCGTTCTCGGTAACAACCAAATCGTTGATAATTTCAATCTTTATGAAAACCTCGGACCAAAAGGTGCCGTATTGTTCTTCTATCCGCTCGACTTTACGTTCGTATGTCCCTCTGAGATCATCGCGTTCGACCACCGTCTGGATGAGTTCACCGCACGCGGCATCAACGTGATCGGCGTATCGGTCGACTCACAATTCAGCCACTTCGCGTGGAAAAATACGCCGGTAAACCAAGGCGGTATCGGTCAGGTTCGCTATCCGCTCGTTGCAGACCTTAACAAACAGATTTCACGCGATTACGACGTATTGTTCGGCGAATCGGTCGCTCTTCGCGGATCGTTCCTGATCGACAAAGACGGAACCATCCGCCACGCCGTCATCAACGACCTTCCTCTCGGACGCAACATCGACGAAATGCTTCGTATGATCGACGCGATGCTGTTCACCAACGAGCACGGCGAAGTGTGCCCAGCAGGTTGGAACAAAGGCGACACGGGTATGAAAGCCAGCACCGAAGGTGTTGCGGAATACCTTGCTTCACACGCAGAGTCACTTTGATTTGAACGCTACAGGAGCTAAGCCCCTGTAGCTACGCTTGCCGCTATGGCACTAAAGCTTGCCCCTCGCGGGGCAGATTAATCTTCCCCTCTTTGATTTAATCAAAAATCGTTTATCCTTTCTCCATGCAATACTCTTTTTTAGCCTCGTATCTTCTCATTATTTTTGCTTTGTGGTATTCGCGCCGCGAACATTTCGGTCTGGAGAAAACGATCCTCACCAACTCGATCCTCGCAATGGTGCAGCTGGGGCTGCTCGGATACGCCCTCGTCTATCTGTTTCAGATCGAACACCCCTCGCTCCTCTTTTTCATTCTGCTGGGAATGGTCGCGTTTGGAGCCTATACCGCTAAAAAGCGTTCTCCTTTGGGAGATGAGAGCTTTAAAATCGCATTGTTTACCCTCGGCGCATCGTCGGGAATCGTCTTTTTGTCGATGATGGCGTTCGGGGTGATCCACATGGTGCCGCACGAGATGATCCCCATCGGCGGGATGATCATCGGCAACGCGCTCAACGTCTATACCCAAAGCACCGAGCGGTTTCGGGGCGAGGTGAAAAATACGATTCTGACGATTGAGGGGATGGTTGCGCTCGGCGCTCCGCTCAAAGATGCCCTCTCCCACGCATCCAAAACGTCCGTCAAAGCCTCGATGATCCCGACGATCAATATGCTCCAGACGGTCGGGATCATCCATATCCCCGGAATTACGACGGGGATGCTCCTTGCCGGAGCCGACCCGCTTGAGGCGGTCTCGTATCAGCTCGCCGTGATGTACATGATGGTCGCCGTCGCGCTCCTGTCCGCCCTGTTCAGCACCCTCTTTTCCTATCGGGTCATCATCGGCGCGGCGTTTAGCAGAGAAAAAAACTAAATCGGGGTTTTAGTCCGTCAGCGTATCCAAAAACCCAATCGCCTTCGGGTGGACGAAACAGAGTTTTTCCCACCCTCGATTCGGCTTCGTCAGGGTTACGCGATGAGCCGATACCGAGCGCGAGAGGGCGACGTAAAACTGCGAAGGGGCGAATATCTCGTTCGTCTCGATGACGTAATCGGCCAAGCTCATCCCCTGCGATTTGTGAATCGTGATCGCAAACGCCAGCGTGATCGGAAACTGGCTCAGGGTGATCAGTTTCTCTTCCGATGCCGTATTTCCTTTTTCGATCCACCGCGTTTTCACCGTATCGACCCGTTCCACTTTGACGCTGACACCGTCGGCTTTTTTCACCCAAATCAGATCGGTCTCGATGGAAGTTATCATTCCTCTCTCGCCGTTGTAGTAGTTCCATGCGTTACGGGTAAAGAGGATCGGAGCACCCACTTTGAGCGCCAACGTCGGCTCGATACGGCTCTCACTCATAAACCGCTCGACATCGCGATCCTGAATCTTTTTGTCGTGGATGCTCACATACGTTTCGACTTCGATGACTTCGCCGTTCAAATGCTCAAGCTGAGAGCGGTTATGATTCTGAGCGCTGATATTTTTGCCGAACAGCAACGTCATCGTACTCATATCCTCATTCAGCGGCTTTACCAGCGCTTCGAGCGCGTCATGTGCATCTTCGTCGAGCTTGGCATGGCGTACTTTTTCCAACAGAGTTAAAAACTCCGCTTCGTGAGTGCGGAACGAGCCTTCCAGATGAAGCGTCTCAAATCCCATACGCTGCCAGCTTGGGGATTCGAACGCAAAATAAATCGGCTCGTTCCCGCGCGTAACAGGGGGGAGCTGCAAAAAATCCCCCACCGCAATCAGCCGTCCCGAAAATTCCGCCTGCAACAGGCGCAGACGGATCATATCGAGCAGCGGTGCGCTCACCATCGAGATCTCGTCGATCACAATGATCTGCATCGACCGGATCAGTTTGACGACCTTTTTGGAGGGTTCGAGTTTGCCGTTGCGCTCCAGTTCTTCTTGGGAATTGACGATCCCGAGATCAAAAAAACTGTGAAGCGTCTGTCCCCCGATCAGCGTCGCCGCCATCCCCGTCGAGGCGAGACGGGCAACCTGTTTTCCCTGTGCGGCATAATGGTCGATAAGCGAGCGCGTCAGCGTCGTCTTACCCGCACCCGCACCCCCGGTAATAAAAAGATTGGAATATCCCAATATAGCCAATGCCTTCTCAAGCATTCTCGCCTCCCATTACAATAACGCGTCCAAACGGAACCTCCACAGCCTTAGGCGCGATCCACAGCGTCTCGTATGCAGGCTCTAACAGCGGAAACTTCCCTTCCAGATCGGTAAAATAGAGCAGTAAAGCCGGCCGATGCATTAATGTATCGACGTACGCAAAAACGGGGGAAAAATCGGTCCCTCCCCCGCCGACGAGCTCATACTCTATCGCTTCGCCGTTGGTAAAACTACGGTGGCTTCGGATACGATCATCACATACCAACAGTTCGATCGCATAGGAGCCGAACAGTTCCGTGATCGATTCTATTTCGGCGATAAACTGCCCCAAAAGCACCTCATCGACCGAACCGGAACTGTCGATAGCAATCGTCAGTTCCAGACGGCGCGAATAGGCTCCCGGCAGATAAATACCCTCGTATAACAGCTTTTTACTCGGAGGGATCAGGGTATAATCGCTGATGTAATGCCCCCCGATCGACTCACGCACTTCGCGTCGCCAGTCGATCGTTCCCGCCGACCGATTCCCCAGCAGCCGTCCTATCCCTTCGCTTAACGGATCGTCTTTCTCCAGCGCTTCGCGTGTGCGCTTTTCGCGCTGCGCCCGGGATAGCTTTTCGTCGCTCCCCTCGTCCTCGCGCCGATCGTCGCTGTCGCGGTCGTTTTGTTCCTGATCCAAAAATTCCAAAGCGAGTTCGGCATAAATCTCTTCGGCACTGAGATTTCCGAAACGCGGATCATAGGTGATGTTCGGAGGAGGAAAAAATCCGTTATCGATGAGGAGGGTATTGATGGCATAGTCGCATGCCATTTCCCACAACCACGGGCTGCGGTTGCCGCGTCTGTGGGTATGCGAAAGCGCTTCGTGCAACGCCGCGTTGCACAGGGCGAACAACACCTGCGGCTCGCTGAGGCTTTCCATATACGCTTCGCGATATTCAAAACGGTTGTCACGCGTCGCAAAGCTTTCGATATTATCGTTAACCGCCGTCTCCATCGCACTTGCAATGGTTCCGAAAAACGGATACTCGAGCAAAAGTCTGGCTTTGACGGGCGAAAAATCGATCATAACAGATAAGCGTACGCGTCAACCCATTCGCCGAACGCGTCTAAATGTTCCATTTCCACACCCTGACGCTGAAGTTCTTGAACGACGAGAACGGCAAACTCGTTTTTGAGTTTCAACGTATAGCGCAGGACGTTGGAGACCGCTTCATCCGACGCAGATGCAAGAGTACGCGATACCAACGCCGTTGACAGCGCGTAAAGGGCCGCAACGTCTTCGGGCACATCCGCCTCTTCGCCCCGCAAAATCGTCTCGACATCCGGAAGCCGGTCCATTACCTGAACAAATCCCAAAAAATCGACGGCCGCGTCATGCCCAATCGCACCGCCGATGGCATCGAGCCACAACGATCGGGGCAAATCGGTCGACAAAATCCGGTGCACCGCCTCCCAGCTTCGGGGAGTGGCAAAACTGCGCTCGTTTTTGATCGGATCGAACGCGAACAACGCCTCGTTTTTAAAAGCGATATAGGCAAGAACCCGTATATCGATTCCCGCACCGAGCGCCCATTCCCGCCAGTCCGAGACGTTCACTTCCATCTCGACGTGGACAAACCGGTTCGCCAGCGGCGAAGGAAGGCGGTACACGACGCCGCGATCCCCCTCGCGGTTTCCGGCCGCCACGATTGCCCATCCTTCGGGAAGGGTGTATTCCCCCACCTTGCGATCCAAAATCAGCTGATACGCCGATGCCTGCACGGCGGGAGCGGCGGAATTGAGCTCATCAAGAAACAAAATCCCCTCTCCCTCACGCGGCAGAAACGACGGCGGCGCCCACAGCGCACTATGCGATTCCCGCTCGTAAAACGGAATCCCTTTCAGATCGGTCGGATCCAGCAAAGAAAGACGCAGATCAATGCATTCCACCCCCGCTTCACGAGCGATCTGTTTGATGATCGACGATTTGCCGATGCCCGGCGCACCCCACAAAAAAGCGGGAATTTTTGCCGCGATCAAAGCGCGCATCGTCGTAACGGTATCGGAGGTTCGCATCAATGCCATCCTATGTTGTGGGTTTGAATGTGTTTGCCGAAAGCACTGTTTGTTTTGACGCTCCGTTCAAATCGGCGGTCAAGCGAAAGCTGATACAGTACCTCAATAGGGGTTGAGGGATTGGCGGCGAGTGCCGACAGTACCTCGACATTGCTGCTCAATGACAGCTCTTCGAGCCTTTTCTTTTCCATTGAGGGATTGGCGGCGAGGTATTGATGGTAACGCGAATCGGCGTAGAGTTTGTCCAATACCGCAGCGGTTGCCGCAGGATTTGACGCAAGCGATTCCAATACCGCTTCATTGGAAAGAGCCGACAACCGCTCCTGCATCGGCACCGTAAGCGAGCGGTTAGCCCCCAGCGCAGCGGCATATTCGCACACAAGCCTCTCAAACCGCTCAGCACAGAGAGGGGCATGTGCCGCGATTTGAGCCGGATACCCTGCCACCAACCGATCGGCACCCGGCGATGACAGGCTCGGATTTTGTGCCAACAGGGCATTCACTCTCGCATTATCAAGCTCCAAAAGCTCCGTTTCGAGGGCCAAAGGTTCGCGGAACGCCAGCAACTCGGCCCGTTCGTTTATCAAAGCCCGAACTATTTTTTCAGGTGTTTCGGGATGAAGCGCCATTGCATCCAGAACTCCCTTAAGCGAAGCGTCGTAAGGTATTTTCAGCTCGCGCGCAATCGGCGAAAGCTCCGCAATGGCTTCGATAAGTTCGCCGGTGCCGTATTGCTCTATCAGATGCGCCAGTCCGCTCATGGCGTACTGGACGTTATGATTTCGATCCAGATCAACATAAAAGCGTCCGATAATCGCAGCCGTAACATCGCGGTTGCGATCATTATCGAACAGCCCCTCGCTTTGCCAGTCGTAGAGCCTGAGCAGTTTGTAAAAAAGCTCGTCGGCGATGTAGGGGTTTTTGAGAAAATCGACAAGCCGTTCCTGATCGCGGGAAAGTTTCAGACTCATCATCAACCGATTCGGTTCGATAGAGCGGCATAGCCACTCTTCCAGCCCCTCGACGGCGATGATCGGCGCCGCTTTCTCTTCATACAGCCGTTCGCTCTCGTTTTGCTCGATCGGATTCATCATCCGTCCTTCAACCACGAGGGCCACACCGTCCGTAAACGTTTTAGCCAATCCGATGCCGTGCAGCTTTAAGAGCTTCTCAAATTCCGCTTCCCGCAACGAACGGGTTTTTCCCAACAATAAAACCGATTTTCCGGCCAATTCCCCATAATTCATACGGGCATTATAATCCATCAGCCTAAAAATAGGCCCCAGCGCTATAATAACACTAACTTTTTAAAGGATTTACCGTGGACGAATTAATCGAAGGGATCAATGCCTATAACGGCGGGGATTTTGCCAAAGCGCACGAGATTCTCTATCCGCTGGCGATGTATCAACGCAACGATGAAGCGCAGCTCTATCTGGGAATGCTCTATTTCTACGGCGAAGGGGTCGAAAAAGATGTCGATAAAGCAATGGAATGGTGGAAAAAAGCGATGAAATCGGGGAACCAGGATGCCGCCTACCGGCTGAGCGAACTCAAAACGTCGACCAAAACGACGTTTTAGGAGTTGCCAAGGACAACATTGATCGAATAGCGCATATCCTCATCAAGGCTCTCCATGTTGCCCAGCATCCATGAAAGATACCCTTTGTCGGCATCAGCAATTTCGGTGAGTGTTTTCCCCTTGTATTTTCCGAATTTCACCGGTCGCGAATAAAATACGGGGGTCTGCGTCAGTTCGACCATTTTGTCGATCGGATTAACGTTGCCGAACCGCTCGGCCAACCGTTTGCGAAGCTCGCTTAAAAAGAGTTTCAGCACCAGCACGTCACCGATCGCGTCGTGGGCTTTGACTTCGATTCCGAGTGACGCGGCTTCGGCTTCTTCGATTTTGTACAATCCCAGCTTGTAGCGAAAATATTGCAGCCGATGGGCCTCTTCGTCGTCAAAAAGGTGTTTCGCACACCGCAGCGTATCGATCAGACGCATTTGTGAGGTAAAGTTCTCTTTGGAGAGCATCCCTAAATCAAACGGGGCATTATGAATGATCAAAACATTATCGGGAGTATTGATCTCATTAAGAGCTTTAAAGGCTTCGGTTTCAACGCACGGGCACAGTCCCTCGATCATTTCAGGGGTAATGCCGTGCGTTTCCATGGCCGGAATCGCAATCGGAACCTCACTCCAGCATAGCTCGTTATAGACGCTGACATTTTTGCCGTCCAGCACCATAAAACCGAGCTGGATGATTCGATCGTGTTCCGCCGCTCCTGTTGTCTCCGTATCAAGTATGACGTACTTGGCCATCAATACTGTTCGTCGTCTTCGTCAAGATCGAACTCATCGTAGTCGTCTTCGTCTTCATCCTCGTCTTCGTCGTAGTAAAGATCATCTTCCTCTTCGTCACCTTCGCGCATAGAGGTTAATTCCGTGTACAGCTGTTCGGCTTCCTCTTCGTCGATTTGGCCGCCGTTGATCTCGCTCAGCAGCTCTTTGTACTCATCACGAAGCGCTTGCATGTCTTCAAGCTGTGCGCGTTCTTGCGGCGATGCATCTTTTTGGGAAGCGATCGATTCGAAAATATCGTCGATGTGCTCTTCCACATCGGGGATCAACTCATTTTGTATCAAATGTTTCAATTGTGTAATATAGGCCATTTTGTATCCTTACGGTTTGGATATCTCATTATAGTCTAAAAATTATCGGGAGTACAGAATTCAAAGCGAAAAATGGCACGATTTTGTAGCGTTTCGGCATGCTGCACAAAGAGTGAATTACATAGATAAAGCCCTAAATAGCGTATGAAGAAGAATAATTGATTTAAAAGAAGGGAAATAAAAATGGTGCGATCGGCGAGATTTGAACTCGCACACCTGTTGGCACTACCCCCTCAAGATAGCGTGTCTACCAATTCCACCACGATCGCAATAAAAAAGAAAAACCTCAAGCCGGAGCTTGAGAGAGGGAAAACTCGAAGCTTACGCTGCGAGGTATGGGTTGGCGTAAAGCGCGATAAGCGCGATAACCAGGGTATAGATAACTTGAGCTTCGATCATTGCAAGAGCGATGAACATAGTCGTCATCAATTTACCGCCAAGACCCGGGTTGCGAGCTGTACCGGCGATAGTTGCGGCAGCTGTGCTACCCATACCGATAGCACCACCAAGCGCAGCCAAACCAAGGCCAACACCCGCAGCGATCATTGAGTATGCTTTAAGTGTTTCGTTCACTACTGCTTCTTCAGCACCGAATGCTGCAGCTGCAAGAGCGATCATAAGAAAAAGAACTTTTTTCATGTGTGATCTCCATATTTTAATCAAAGTCCGTTCGGATATGTGTCCCTACTTATCACTTTGTGGCTGGAATTATAATCGGACAGAGCTAAAAAATTACTTAGCCCGTCCCAGCCCGATTTTGTTCCCTTTGAATTCGACGATCTCCACCATAATCTCATCCCCTTCGGAAAGGACATCGCTAACACGGCTGACATGAGAGTCAGAAAGTTTGGAAATATGGATCAATCCGTCAACACCGCCGGGAAGTTCGATAAAGGCGCCGAAATCGACGATTTTTTTTACTTTTCCTTTAACGACGTCTCCAACGTTGTATTCTACCTTTTCAACCGGAGTCGAACCGCTGGCGATTCCTTCGATGTGATCGCGTGCTCCGCGCAGCCCTTCGCGGTTTTTCCCGGTCAGTTTAACGGCACCTTTTTTCTTGTCGATATCGATGGTGACGTCGAAACGTTCGATGATTTCGCGGATCGTTTTTCCCGCCTGTCCGATAATGTCGGCAATTGAGCCCGGATCGACATGAAACAAGTCGGTGCTCGGCAGCGTCCCTTCGTTCAGCTCGATTTTCTCTTCGGAAGCCAGCATGATATCGATGATATGCGCTCTTGCTTCTTTAGCCTGATACAGCGCTTCGCGCAGGACATCCAGACGGATTCCGCCGAGCTTGATGTCCATCTGCATCGCGGTAATCCCTTCTTTGGAACCGGCCACTTTAAAATCCAGATCGCCGTCGTGGTCTTCCAGCCCCATAATGTCAGTCAAAATCGCATATCGGTCCCCTTCGGAAACCATTCCCATCGCTACGCCGGCAATCGGATCGGCCATCTCCAAATCTCCTGCACGCAATGCCATGTAGCCGCCGCACACGGTTGCCATAGACGAAGAGCCGTTGGATTCGAGAATTTCCGAGACGAGGCGGACCGTCTGGCCGTTTTGAACGCACGAGCTTTCCAGTGCCCGCTTGGCCAGATTGCCGTGCCCGAGCTCGCGGCGGCGCGGTGCGCCGATAGGCGAAGGCTCTCCTACACTGAAACCGGGAAAGTTGTAATGAACCATGAAGGACTCATTTTGTGTCCCTTTATCGGTGAGGTTCTCATACATTTGGGCATCTTTGCCTCCGCCCAGCGTCAGTATGACAAGCGCCTGCGTTTGGCCCCGCGTGAAAAGAGCCGAAGCATGGGCGCCCGGGAGTACGTTCGTCTCGATGCTGATAGGACGGACTTCGCTCAGTCCGCGGCCGTCCGCACGTACTTTTTCTTCCAGAATCTGAGCACGTACCATCGAACGTTTAACCGATTCGATCGCTTTTTTCAACTCATGCTCGTCCCATTCGGGCTTCTCTTTCATAATCGTTTTACGGATCGTCCGGAGCGCCGTGCTGCGCTCTGTTTTCGCCATCTGGTTGATCCCTTTTTTCAGGTCGTCGGTATGGTTGGCACGGACATATTCGACCATTTCGCCATTAATTTCGCTGATGACGCATTGCAGTTCAAACGGTTCGGCGGCATACGGCTTGAATGCTTCTTCATAGGCCGTATTGGCTGATCTGAGTTCCTCCTGCGCACGCGCGAGGACATCAATCAGTTCATCTTCGCTCATCGCGTTCGAACAGCGGATCGGCAGCGTTTGGGCAATGCCTGCAGAATCGATGATCGGATCGATCATCATGGCGTCGAGTACTTCGATCTCATCGGAGCCGATGCTTTGCATCTCGATCATCAGCATATCTTCTTTGCTTCCAGCAAGATACAGATCGAGTGTGCTGTTTTCACGTTGCGCGCGTGTCGGATTAAAGACGATATCGCCGTCTACTTTGGCTGCCCGAACCGCCGTGACAGAGGTGAAGATATCGATATCCGAGACATACAGTGCGGCGGAAGCGGCGTTAAGCGCCAACGCTTGCAAATCGGCATCCTGATCGGCACTGAGAACCATCACGGTAATCTGGATGGGATTTGCAAATCCTTTTGGAAACAGCGGACGCAATGAACGGTCTACGATCCGCGACGTCAATGTCTCGAAATCGCTCGGTTTGGTTTCCCGTTTAATAAAACCTCCCGGAAATTTTCCGGCCGCATAGCTCTTCTCGATATACTGTACCGTCAAAGGCAAAAAATCTTCATCGACGAAATCGGTCTCGTCTACGACAACCGTCGCCAGAATGACCGTGTTGCCGCATTTAAGCCATGCCGCACCGTTTGCCTGCTTGGCTACCTGATTGAATGCATAGGATTCACTCTTGTTCGTTAATGTCAATTCTACGTTATACTTCATTTCTTTTCTCCAAAATAGTCTCTATCATCTCTTCTTCTACCGCATCAAATTCTTGATAATAATATTTTGTATCCACATAATCATCAAGTTCATGCACACAAAATACGGCATCTACAATCGGGTCTAACGCTTCCACAACGCTTGAGGGCATCACCGGCACAGCTACATAAACTGCTTTGGCTTTTTGCGAAAATGCGGTTTTAATCGCGCACATAAGCTTCAGCCCCGTTTCGCTTCCTTCATCGATAAGGAGGATATTTTTCCCTTTCATCGATTGGAAATGCTCCCCTTTGCGATACTGGTAGATGGCGCTAAGGATTTTCTCTTCATGCTTACGCGTTGCTTCGCCGTAGATGTAATCAACCTGAATGTCAAATACGTCAAGCAACGCCTGATGAATCACAATCTCTTCCGTTTCACTCACTCGTGCCAATTCGCACTCGGGATTTTGGGGAGCCGTAATCGACGCCGAAAAAAGAAAATCGATGGGCAGTTTAAGCCGGGCATTAATGGCGTCGGCAACCATCAGCCCGCCTGATGAGACGGCAATCAGGCTCCACGATTCACTCTTCATCCGATCCAGCGGCAGCAGTTCTTTGAGTTGTATCGCCGCATCGGAACGGTTTTTAAACTTTACTTGCTGCATTATTAAACTCAACGCGCCATCGACGCAGCGCCGAAGGTATATTTGATGTCATTATCGATGAACCGGAGCCCAAGTCCCAAAAAGAGGTTTTGAGACTGTGGATTAAGAAAATTGTCCCATCCGCCGTACAGCTCAAGATGTTTAAGCATTTGATACCGAAGCTGGGCTTTAAGATGGGCGCGCTCGGAGCGAATGTCATTCACAGCGTTAAAGTCAAACACTTCGGCCGAAAATTTGAGGCGGTCGTGGTTCATAAAATAATCAAACCCGATTCCCCCGGTCGATTCGATCGCCCCGAAGCGAAGCAGCAAATCATCAAACCGTTTACCGTACTGAAGCGAATACAAACGGTCGCTTTTATCGTGTTTGGCAGGAAGGGCCGGCTGGGAATAATCATCTGTGCTGATCAAATCGAACATATAATAGGTTTCGGGGTTGGGGAGATAATTGACCCCCAGATAGACCTTGCCATAACCGTCGCGCATCATATAATCGGTGTGCATCGCGACCTGAATTTCGCTGGTTGTAAAACTGCTCAGCATCGAATCGACTTTGGAGAACGCTTCTTCCCCGCTTTTGAAAAAATCACCCGCAGAGGTCAGGGCCGTTTTCAGCGATGCACGGTTTTCCGCAAGAATATCGGTCACGTTATCTTCGATTTTGACAAATTTATCGACCGCCTCTGGAAGTTTGTGTTCAAGCGATCCGCTGATATTGTCCATCCGCGTTGTCAACGAATTGATTCGGGCCATAATCTCGGGAAGATCTTTGTTCACGGTATCGGCACTCTGCGCAAATCCCGCACTCATGGCTCTGAAATTGGCAATCGCCGCATGCAGGTCTTCGCGGTTCTCGACAATCACACCGTCCAGATTGACCCCGACGTTGCGAAATGCGATAATCGCATCCTGAATCGCCGCTCGGTGTTCGTCATCGAGCGTTGTGCGGAAATCGTGCATCAAGAGTTCGAGTTCTTTGGCTGCGGCATTGACCGAATCGCTTGTCTGGTCAAACGACGCATACCGCTTCGCCTGCGACAAGGTACCCCCCGCCCGCAGCATCTGAGCCGAGTCGCCGACAACAATATTCACAACTTTGGATCCCAGCAACGATTCTTGTGCGACAATCACGGACGAATCTTCCGGTATTTTCACACCATCGTCAATGCCCAACTCCAGTCGGACCCGCTTGCCTTCGATCAGAATTTCCTGTACCTCTCCGATCTTGACGCCGTTCATCAAAACATGCGTATGTTTCTCGATGCCGGATGCATCGTCCACATACGCATGAACGGGATAGGTTTCGCCGCCCCAGGTACCGAATGACGTCACCTGAGTCGACAAAAATAACAAAGCGCCCAAGGCCATCACAACAAAAAGACCAATTTTTGCTTCCAGTTTCATAATGCCGCCTCTCTTTAATTGCTGCTCAGCTTGTAATTAAACTCGGACCCGCCGACGGGTTTGAGAATGATCGTGATAAAAATATACGAATCGTTAACCGAATCATTCGCATTTGCGTTGGTCAGAATCGGCCGCCGGTTTTGCACCAGACGCAATCCGAAATCAAGACAACGGCGGCTGTATAAAAATCCTATCTCGCTCGTTTTCATCAAATCTTCACGATAATCGTATGCTACCGAACCGAAAAAACGATAATTCCGATTATATTGATACGCTGCATCGGCTGTCCAATAACTCACGTATGTCGCTTGATTATTCACCAGCTGGTCCGTGTAATAATGGCTGATGCCCGCTGATACGGTTCCATCATTATAGCGCAGTGTATTTTGCTCTTTGGTGATGCGGTTGCGATCGTGATGGTATGCCGTTTGATTGTAGAGTGAGATCGCTTTGGTAATCTGCCATTCGAGTTCGTTTTGCAATTCTCCGTAATAGCTTCCCGCTTCATCAAAACGGAAAGTCTGTGAAAGCCGATCTGCCAACATCTGCTTACCGTCTTCAAACAGATAGTTATTCAGCCCCAGCGAGAGAGAATCGCTCGGTTCGTTGAGGGTGTAATATTCACATGCAGGGTTGGTATTGCCGGGGATACATGCTTCATTAGAATGAAACGTTTCATAATAACCGCTGTAATAGCGGCTCCCGGCAGAGATGTAGCTGACACTCGGACTAATAACGTGCGTCAGTGATTCATACGGGCGCACCAGTGTCGAAGAAAGCGCAAACGTATGGTCGAGTTGCGCATACGTTCCCTGCTCGTAACGGTTAGTATCATCGCTGTACGGATTGCCGTAAAAACTGATAACTTTTGATGAAGCGTTCATCGTGTAGCTTGCATTCAAATACTCGTCAAACAACGCCGTTTGCAACACGACAGGGACGGTAAAATCTCCTTGAACGGCTCTTTTTCCGTCAGATCGGTAATAATGGGTCGCCGATGCATCGGCGTTGACAAGGAGAACGTCATCAAGCAAGTTCTCCAGATAACGGTGATAATGCAGCGTCGGAAGCGTCTGGATCGTCCGATCGTTGCTCTCCAGATTCAAATACTGATAATGTTTGAAATAGGCTCCGATGTAATTGTCTTCGCTGTTGTAATAAGTATTGATGCGCGACATAACCTGGTTGGAGGTCACATTTTGGGTCTGATCGCTTTGCTGGAGGTTCAGGTAATCAACGTCATTCATCCAGGCCCCGTCGATATAAAGCCCGGATTCTCCCGCTAGATCAAGTCCGAACCATTCCCGCAGCGGAGCACTATGACGATAATCGACATCGTATCCGTAATGCTTGATGTTCGCCAAATCATTTTTTTCCGCGTATGCGCCCTGTTCTTTGAAATAGCCTACGCGGATCGATCCCTGAGAAGAAGGGGTGTCGATGAAACGAAAATCGGCGTAAACCCCCTCTCCTCTCGACGTACGAATCTGGGGGCGCAACTCCAGATCCCACCAGTTATGCGGGGCGAAATAGATCGGCTGCTGGTAATAAAACCCTTCGGAATTGGACCATCCGAAACTCGGTATCAGCAGCCCGGTTCGGCGGGTTTTATCGGTCGGATACCCAAAATAGGGAAGATAAAAAACGGGGAAATCATTGATTACCAGACGCGCATTAAAGAGATTAAGCCACATAGCTTCGGTATCGTAATTCGCGCTGCTGAAACGGATTTTCCATAAAGGATCGGTCGAGTCGCATCCCGATACGGCACCGCTGGAGAGATCGATCTCGTTACCGCACGCTTCGGCTTCCTCGGTACTAAGCCATGTATCCCCTGTCTGATCATACATGTAATACGGCTTCGAATAGCGCTTATCGTTTGTCAGATCGTACCGGGCATAATCGCTGATAACGTGATACTGATTTGCTTTGAAAACATTCACGGAGCCTTTGGCTTCGACGATCGTCGTGTTTTTATCGTAAAACATCTCCTCAGCACTCATGATCTGATCTTGATACAGCATAACGGGATTTCCGCCCGCATAGGCGGTTGAACCGTTCATATCGGCATGCGTACCGACCAGCTCAACCCGATCGGCTCCCAACAAAATCGTCGATGCGATTAAACTGATCCAGCCGAACTTACGCATTGATCACCAAAGTGCGCGCGGTACGGTCATGCCAGCCCCGGCGATAGGGATCAAGCATTGCCCACACAAATCCAAGATAAAAGACCAACTCGCTGACAACCCGAAAAACACTCCGGTTAAAAGCACTCAAAAACCCGGGATTGGAAAGCGTGGCAAGTTCAACGACGCGAATCTTCATAACAATTTTTCCTAAACTGGCCCCGTATTGCATCGTAAAAAAGGTGTGATACACGATTTTGATCGCCATAAACTCAAGCAAAAAGCTGTTGGTCACGGCAATCGTTTCTTCGATCGTTTCGGCACCGGTAATCGTATCCCACAAAATGATAAACATCAAGACCGATAGCAAAAGTTCATCGATTCCGAATGCGGCTGCCCGTTGACGCAGAGAAGCGAGTTCAAGCCGTTCACGCTCCAGAAGCGTATCGAGTTGTTCGTCCATTACCGGAGGGCTTGATACGCAATATCGGTGCGGAGCTTTTTGCCCGCATAATGAACTTGACCGCAAAGCATATAAGCCCGGTCACGCGCTTCTTTGATACTCTCGCCGACACCCACGCACACAAGAACCCGTCCGCCGGTAGCGTAAAGTTTGCCGTCTTCGGCACTAACGCCTGCGTAGGCGATGTGGGCATTTTCAGCGATCTCGCTGTGATGAATTTCATCGACAACAATCTCTGCGGGTTCAGAATTACTGTAGGGATAATCACGGCTCGCCATAACGACACCTACCGCAAATTTATCGTGAAATTCGACGTTCAGCGTATCGAGCTGTTTGGTAGCCGCTTTATAGAAAAGTTCGCTTGCGGGCGTTTTCAGCAAAGGCATCAGAATCTCACATTCGGGGTCACCGAAGCGGACGTTGAATTCTAGGGTGATAGGTTCACCGTTCACGATCATCAAGCCGATAAAAAGGACACCTTCAAACGGAGCCCCCTCTTCTTGCATCCCTTTTAGGGTCGGACGGACAATCCGATCTTTGACTTTTTCATAGATCACGTCGTCAACGAGCGGCGTCGGTGCATAAGCACCCATCCCTCCGGTATTGGGACCTTCGTCATTGTCGAGAAGGCGTTTGTGGTCTTGCGCGGCGGGAAGCAGAATGAAGTCTTTTCCGTCACACAACGCAAACATGGAAAGTTCGTATCCGTCAAGGAATTCTTCGATGACGACACGCTTGCCCGCATCGCCGAACGCTTTGCCGCTGAGCATCTCGGAAACGGCTACTTTAGCTTCCTCATGGCTCATCGCGATGATAACCCCTTTGCCCGCACACAAACCGTCGGCTTTCACGACAACCGGAGGGGTTAGGGATTCAATAAACTTGAACGCATCCCCGATATGGTCCGTTTCAAGATAGCGTGCTGTAGGAATGCCGTTTTTGGCCAAAAAGTTTTTCATGTAAACTTTGGAGCCTTCAAGCTGTGCCGCCGCTTTGGACGGACCGAAAATCACCAGATTTTTAGCTTTGAACACGTCGACAACACCTTCGCTCAAAGGCCCTTCCGGTCCGACGATCGTCAAATCGATCGCATTATCAAGAGCGAATTGCGCCAGTTCCCCGTAATCTTTAATGGAGACATTTTCGCCCAACATTGTCGTCGCACCGTTGCCCGGAGCGAAATAGAGCTTCGTCACCGCAGGATCTTGTTTTAAAACTCTTCCGATGGCAAACTCCCGTCCGCCGCTGCCGATTACCATTACGCGCATGATACACCTTGAAAAAATATTTGCTGGTTTTATCTGAAATTCGCACCGGATTCTCAAATCAAACAAGCAACAGATTATAACCTCTTAATCCCAATGTGCGGTTTAAATTTGTTTCAGGCGATAATGAAGATGCAAGAGAATAAAAAAGAAGTTTAAAGCCCAGGCGGGCGTTTCGCAGTAGCCTTGGTTCTCAAAGCTGAAAAAAAAGCGGACCGAGCGTCTATCCGGCGGCAATCTCTCGCCCGCAGGCTCAAACGAGACCACCAACACACCAAGACGTCTACCGATTCCACTGTATAGAAATGTAGAACCCTCAAAATGCGATTAGTCGCTGCGCCCAGAGAACACAATTATACTCCGCAAGCCTTAAAAGGATGATTATTTTTCATCCGATTGTGCCAGTTTTCGGGCCAGCTCAACAGCAGATTCCACACTGGTATATGCACTGGTTTTCCCTTCTATGCCACACGGAAGCGCATTTAATGTTGTCATGCCGATGGCTACGACCGTATGGCTTTTCAAAAGTGAATAGTTTTGGAGGAAACAGCGGATCGATGAAGGGGAAGTAAAGATCAGTACCGCATCCGTTTCAATCGAAACATTTGCCGCATCGGGGTTGCACACCGTCTCGTAAACAACCGCCTCATCGACATTAAGCCCCGAAGCGCGTGCAGTATCCGCCCACGCAGAAGCAACCGTTTCGGGACGAAGATAGAGCCATCGCGTTGAAGAACCTGCCGTCTGCAAAAGCGATGGGATAGTCTCGCCGTATCCGTCACCTGCAATAACATGGACGGCTCCGGCTTTTTTGGCAAACTTCGCCGTCGGTTCGGAAACACTTACACATAGCAACGCGGACCAGTCGATATCGTAGCATTTGGCCGCTTCAATCCCCTGCTTCGAGGTAAATATAATACCGTCGTATTTCGAGAAATCGATAGAAGGAGTCAAAAATCGGATGGAAAGGACAGGGATATGGGAAACCCCCGGATAAGGGGTTTTTGAGATCAGATAGATCGGGCGCAAGGCGATAGTGCCTTATTCCCACTCGATCGTTGCAGGAGGCTTGGAGCTGATGTCATACACGACGCGGTTGATCCCGTCGACTTCGTTGATAATACGGCGGCTGATACGCTCGAGTAGCTCGTGCGGCAGATGAGCGAACGTCGCCGTCATACCGTCAACCGCTTCGACGACACGGACACATACGGTATTGTCATAGGTACGGTTGTCTCCCATGACTCCGACGCTTTTGACATTGAGCAATACGACAAACGCCTGCCAGGTACGAGTGTAATAACCGCTGGCTTTAAGTTCGTCAAGCAAAATTACGTCGGCTTCGCGAAGAAGGTTGAGATCAGGTTTGTTCACTTCTCCCATGATACGGATCGCAAGGCCCGGCCCCGGGAACGGATGGCGGTTGACAAGCGATTCGGGCAAACCCAATTCGATCCCGAGTTTGCGTACTTCGTCTTTGAACAAATCGCGTAAGGGCTCGATCAACTCAAAATCCATCCAATCCGGCAACCCGCCGACGTTGTGATGGCTTTTGATCGTGACGGACGGACCGTTGACCGATACCGATTCGATAACGTCGGGATAAAGCGTCCCTTGCGCGAGGAATTTGATTCCGTCGTGTTTTTTGGCTTCCGCTTCAAATACTTCGATAAAGGTGTGCCCGATAATTTTGCGTTTCGTCTCGGGATCGGTAACTCCGGCAAGTTTCCCGAGGAAAATCTCGGAGGCATCGGCGACGACGAGAGGAACTTTAAGATGTACTTTGAAAATGTTCTCGACCGATTCGCGTTCCCCTTTGCGCAGAACGCCATTATCAACGAATACAGGGATCAGTTGATCGCCGATCGCTTCATAAAGGAGTGCTGCTACGACCGAAGAATCGACCCCGCCGCTCAATGCACAAAGCACTTTTCCCTCACCGACCTGTTCGCGGATTTTGACAATCTGCTCTTTGAGAAAATGTCCCATATCCCATTTTTCGGTAATGCCGCAGATTTTACGGGCAAAATTGCGAAGCATCAAATATCCTTCTTCGGAATGGTTGACCTCCGGATGATACTGCATCGCATAAATGCGGCGTTTTTCATCGGCTACCGCAGCGTAAGGAGAATTGGCCGAATAGGCGATCGGAGTGAATCCTTCGGGAAGAACATCCACTTTATCCGAATGGCTCATCCATACGGTCCGCTCATTTTCGCAGTTTTCAAACAACGGAGAATTTTTGCTTTGATCGATGAACAGTTCCGCTTTTCCGTACTCATGATGGTCACTGCGAATGACTGAACCGCCAAAATCGACGGCAATACGCTGCATCCCGTAACAAATCCCGAGAACCGGGATTCCCAGAGCATAAACACCCTGATCGACTTCGTATGCATCCTTGTTATAAACCGAAGAGGGGCCGCCGCTGAGGATCACCCCTTTGGGATTTTTTGCTTTGATCACGTCGATTTTAGTGTGGTACGGAAGCACTTCACAATAGATTTTGTCTTCACGCAGACGACGGGCAATCAGCTGAGTATACTGGGAACCGAAATCGAGGACGATAATACTGACGTCTTTCACGGGAAAGCCTTTTATTTAGAAATATGAGGAAGGGAAGTGGTACCCTAATGCTAATGAAAGGGTACCCTATTGTAGTTTAATTTTCGATTTAGCTTAATAAATACCTAATACGATGAATTGGAAATACCACACCGCAAGTGAGACAAAATACCCGATCAAAACCGTCCATGCCAGTTTAATGTGGGAGGAAAACGTATAGATTCCCTGCATTTTCCCCATGACGCCGACACCTGCCGCACTTCCGAAACTGATTAGCGATCCACCGATTCCGGCCGTCATCGTTACCAGCATCCACTGGGCATGATCGATTGCGGGATTGGCTTTCAAAACGGCCGACATAACCGGAACGTTGTCGACAATCGCCGAGAGGAATCCGATACCGATATTGACAAAAGTCGGGTCAAAAGCGTCGTACAATTTTGCCGCATACGCCAGGAAACCGATGAAATGAAGCGCCCCGACAGCTGCCAGAATACCGAAAAAGAAAAGCAACGTATTGTTTTCGATCTTGCTCATCGCTTGAAAAATATCGATATCGACATTATGTTTTGTTTTGAGAAAATAAAAGTACAGCTGCAAAAGAGCCAGTCCGAACAGCATCCCCCACATCGGAGGCAGATGCATCACCTGTTTGCCGATAACAGCCAGCGCGATGGTCAACGCTCCAAAAGCAATAATGACCTTGCCCCCTTTGAGGACCTCGATTTTTGCCGCTTCGTCAGGATTACCGTCTCCTAGGGGATCGATATCGGGAACATAGCGGCTCAACAGATACGCTGTGACGAACCAGCCCAGAAATGCCGCCGGGAAAAGGTACAGGAAGTCAATAAAAGCCCCTTTTTCCGCAGCCCAAACCATCAACGTCGTAATGTCCCCAAACGGGCTCCACGCACCGCCCGCATTCGCCGCAACGACAACGTTGATCGCACCCGGAACCAAAAATTCTTTGGTTTTGTTATCGATTGTCAGCAAAACAGTTGAGAGGATCAACGCCGTCGTCAGGTTGTCCGCTACCGGCGAGATGAAAAACGCGAGCAATCCGGTAATCCAGAAAAGCTCGCGGTAGCTGTACCCTTTGGCAATCAGCTTGGCCCGCAGCGCACTGAATACTCCGCGCTCAATCAACGCCTCGATATAGGTCATCGCGACAAAAAGGAAAAAGAAAATTTCCGCGATTTCGAGAATCAGGTGATCGACCTCGTGCTCAAAAGGGGTAAAATCTGCCCCCACTGCGGCATAATAGATACCGATCAGGACAAACATCAGCGTCCCTGTAAAAAGGGCCGGTTTTGCCTTATCGATGTGATAGTTCTCTTCCGCCGCGATAAAATAGTAACCCACTACAAAAATAGCGAGCAGCAGCCATCCGAACGGATGGCCGACAAAATTTATCGCAGCCTGTTCTGCAACCGCAGTTGTCATTCTTTGTCTCCTTGTGTAATAAAATGTACCCCGATCGATTCGGTCCGTTTAATGGCCGATTCAACGATGCACCGCGCCGTTAATAAGCGCAACCGCAGAAGCCTTCCGACACCGCTTTGAAGCATACGCTCAATCGCATCAAACGCTGCTTGCAATCCGCTCGGCGTGCGCACAATGGAGACGTAATCCCACATGATCTTGCGCAGAGCGTCTTTTTTCTCTTTATCCCCTGCTATTTCTAACGGTTCATCCCCGGGAATAAACTCCCCTTGGCAGCTTATTGGTGATTTTTTGAGGATCGCTTCGGCCGCTTCTTTGGCGAACACAAGCCCTTCAAGCAGTGAATTGCTGGCCAGACGATTGGCTCCGTGGACTCCGGTCGATGCCGCTTCGCCAACGGCGTACAGTCCCTTGACACCCGGAACCGAACCGCTGAGATCGGTTTTAATTCCTCCTACCGCATAATGAAACGCAGGAGAAATCGGAACCCGTTCTTTGGGAAGATGGAACCCGAGATCGTTAAGCGATTTGTAGATATTGGGAAAACGCTCTTTGAAGTATTCACTCTCGAAATGCTCGCAGGAGAGGTATACCTGTTTGCCGCTGCGCTGACGGTAATCGAAAATGGCGCGGCTGACGATATCGCGAGGCGCCAATTCCCCTCTTGGATCGTATTCGAACAAAAAGCGGTACCCGTTTTCATCCACCACATGCGCCCCTTCTCCGCGGAGCGCTTCGGTCAATAGCAGCTTGCGCGCCCAGGTATTGGCAACAAATACCGTCGGATGAAACTGCGTCATTTCCATCGATTCGAGTTCAATCCCTTTTTCGAGGCAGATTCCCTGCAAATCCCCGCTGATCGTCGACGCATTCGTATGAAATTCGTACAGCGATCCGACACCGCCGCTGGCAATTACGACGTTATCGGCATAGATCAGCCGCCGCTTCCCTTCGCTGATGACCTCAACACCGCAGCATTGGCCATTGTCAATCAAAAGATCTACGACGGTCGTATCACTGAGCATCGGATGAGGATTTTGCCGTAGCAGGAAAAAATGAAGGTACCTACCCGTCGCATCGCCTCCGGCATGGAGTATCCGGCTGCGTGAGTGGGCGGCTTCTTTCGTATACAGCAAATGCCCTTCGTCGTCTTTGTCAAACGAAAAACCCCGTTCGATCAAATCGCGAATTACTCCCTGCGAATGCTCGCTCATCAGCTGAACCGCCTGAGTGTTGCACATCCCCGCACCCGCATCCAGAGTGTCTTGGACATGGCAAGGGATATCGGCATCGTCATACGCCGTCGTCACTCCTCCTTGCGCATAATACGTGTTGCATTCCCAAGGGTACGATTTATTAATGATCAATACTTTCAGTGTCGTCGGCAATGCAAGCGCAGTGTACAATCCCGCCACGCCCGAGCCGATGATCACAACATCATAGCGCAACGGAAGAACCCTCTTTCGGGGACGGTTTTTCATAATACGGAGGAGCTTTATATCCGCATCCGCCGAGTATTGCCATCATCGCGGCCATGCTTAAAAAAGCAATCAATCCTTTTGCCATACATCCCCTTTTTTTACCTCGGGTCAACCCCTCCGGACACCCTGCAACCTGCACATTCAGCAGCGGCTTTTTCACAGCACGTTTTTATTCGAGGATGGTATAATAGCTTCTATAAATAACTGATTAAGAGTTTTCGATGATTGATCAAATTCGTTCCCTGCCTCATCAGGCGGGAATCTATCAATATCTCGACGCATCGGGGCGTATTCTCTATATCGGTAAAGCCAAAAACCTCTCCAAACGGGTCAAAAGCTATTTTAACCTTACCCCCGTACTGTCACCAAAATCCACATTGTCGCTTCGGATACAAAAAATGCTCTCCGAGACCGCGGGGCTGCACTACATCATCGTAGAGAACGAACACGACGCGTTGATTCTGGAAAATTCACTGATCAAGCAGCTCAAACCAAAATACAACATCCTTCTGCGCGACGACAAAACCTATCCCTATCTTTACGTCGATCTGGACGAGCCTTATCCACGGTTTGAACTGACCCGCAAAATCATTAAAGGAAAATCGATCCGCTATTTCGGACCTTTTTCCGTCGGAGCCCGTGATATTCTCGATTCGCTCTACGAACTCCTCAGACTGGTACAGAAAAAAAGCTGCCTAAAAGGGAAAAAAGCCTGCCTTTTCTACCAGATGGAACAATGTCTCGGTCCCTGCGAGTTCCCCGTTCCCAAAGAGTCGTATATCCCACTGGTAGACCAGGGAATCGAATGGATTCAAAACAAAAAAAAGCTGATCGAGCGCCTGGAACAAAAGATGGAATTCTACGCCGAATCGCTCCGTTTTGAAGAAGCACTCGTACTGCGTGACCGGTGCGAACGGATCAGACGGAGCGAATTTACCTCCCAGATCGATCTGGCATCCCGAGACAATTACGATGTTTTTGCCATCGAAACCGATGAAACACGCGGCTGCATCGTCCGATTGTTCATCCGGGAAGGGCGCGTCGTTTCCGGCACGCACGATTTTTTCCCGGTCACTCCGTATTTCTCGCTCGATGAAGCTTACGAACGTACACTTATGGGATTCTACGGCAACGAAAAACCGCCGATTATCGCCCCCATTCTGTGCGCGTATCCTTTTGAATCGCGCGAATGGGTCGCCGAACACCTCTGCGAACTTTTCGGCAAAAAAGCGCTCATTGAAATCCCGAAACGGGGGATAAAACAGGAACTTGTCGAATTGGCGCTAACCAATGCCCGCGAACTGCTGCGAACGCCGAAACCCTCCAAAGAGCAACTGCTTGGTCAACTTACAGAACTGTTCGGCCTTGAATCTCTGCCGCTGCGAATCGAAGTCTTCGACAATTCCCATCACGGGGGAACTGCGACAGTCGGTGCCATGATCGTCTATGACAACGGCACCTTCGATAAAAGCGGTTACCGCACTTTCCATCTCGAAGCGCGCGACGAGTACGCCCAGATGCGCGAAATGCTGACCCGCCGGATCGAAGGGTTCGCCACCAATCCTCCCCCCGATTTATGGGTCATTGACGGGGGAGAAACCCTCCGTTCGCTCGCCGTCGATCTTCTCTCCTCCGGCGGCATCCATCTGGATGTCATCGCCATCAGCAAAGAGAAAATCGATGCCAAAGCACATAGGGCCAAAGGGGCGGCGCGCGATATTCTCCACAGCCAAAGCGGCTTATTTCGGCTTGAAAGTACCGACAAACGGCTCCAGTTTGTGCAGATGCTCCGTGACGAAGCCCATAGAAGCGCCATCACTTTCCATAAAAAAACCAAAGTAAAACACGATCAGGCATCAAAGCTTCTTTCAATCCATGGGATCGGTCAGGCAAAAATTCATAAGCTTATCGAATACTTCGGTACGTTCGAAGCCATTGCCCAAAGCGACTTCGAGACACTGTGTGACCTTGTCGGAGCGAACGATGCCAAAAACATACAAAACCTGTACGGGAAAAGCGCGCCTAAGTAATCTTTTATAGAGTTTATGCCATATTCCACAGATTATGTTGTCAGCAGTTTTTTAGTAACGGGGGTTAAATGATGGAAAAACCTATTCCCATCGATGAAGAGTATCATTTTGAAGGACGGGCCATCGTCAGCGAAACCGACCTGAAGGGCGTTATCACATTCGCCAACCGCAAATTTTGCGAAATTTCAGGATACAGCGTCGATGAACTGATCGGTCAACCGCACAACATCATCCGCCATCCCGATATGCCCAAAGCGGCATTTGCCCAGATGTGGAAAACGATTCAATCCGGTACGATGTGGCACGGTCTCGTCAAAAACCTCCGTAAAGACGGCCGATACTACTGGGTCGATACCGAAGTGACCCCCAGCTATGATGAAAACGGTAAACTCAAAGGCTATATAGCCGCACGAAAACCGGCATCACGCAAAAACATCGACGAAACTGCCGCTTTGTATGAAAAAATGCTGGAACAAGAGCGATAAGGGGAATACGTGCTATTTTACAATCATAAACAAGAATTTATCGGTATTGACGAAGACGGGCTCAAACTTTTAAATTACAACTCGCTCGCAGAGCTGCTCGCCGTCTGTTCCGATGTGGCCGATCTTTTTGCCAAAGAGCCCGGCTACATTCACAACTTTAAAAACTTCGGATGGATTGATTTTTTGCTTCATGCCGATTCGGAAGCGACATCCGCCATCGTACACGCCAACGGCCGGACATTCTCCTGCACGCTTCAGGTTCAAAAACTTTTTTTATGCGAAGCGCCGACGCAAAACGGCTACATGATCGAGATGCTTCACGTCCAATCCATGAGCGGCGAAGATATCAAACCCCATACGATTACCCCAAAAGCAGCGGTCGCTGCGTCTAAACCGTCGGTTGAAGAAACACCGAGCGTCGTTGCGTCACCCGCGGAGCCCGAAGCCTTCCCCGCCGCGGAAGAAACATTTCTGCGCTCAGAACCGACCCCTTCCATTCTGCCTGATTATGCTCATCTGACCCCTACTCCGCTCAGCGAACCGGATATTTTGGATGTCCCGGCGTACGAAGAAAGTGAATTCGAACCGTTTTCCGAACCGATCGAAGAGAAATACGAAAAACTGACCCTTCCCGAATACGAAGCCTCCATTCCCGAAGAACGTCCCGCAGTTTCCACTCCCGAACAGCCAAAAGCCGCAATAGATACATCCGGCACGCTGCGATTCACACCGGCAGAACAAAAATTCATTGATGCGCTCAAAGTAGACAAATCATACCGCTTCGATCCCAATGTCGCGGCCAATGAACTCGGCTTGCCCGTCGATCTGATTCAGGAATTTATCGGCGATTTCATCCAACAATCACACGATTTTCAAGGCGACTTGTTCGACGCCACCATGAGAGGTGACATGAACAATCTGAAAATCCTGTCTCACAAACTCAAAGGGGTAGCGGCGAATCTGCGGATCGAAGATGCTTTTGAATGCCTTAGCATTATCAATACCTCTGAAGACATCATCGAGATTGAAGCGAATCTCAAATACTTCTACCAAATTATCAACAAACTGGAAGGGAAAGAAGAGTCCTCGTCAATCAGCGATGAAGTCTCCCAAAACCCTTTCAAAGAAACGGTAGATCATCCCTATCACAGTGAGCCGGAGCCATCTTTCGGCGGCGAAGACGACATTTACGCTTTCGTCCCGAAAGAAACTCCGGCCGATGAACCTTCCGCGCCCATCCAGACAGATATGCCCGATTACTCTTTTGCATTCAAAGACGAAAACGGCTCGCCGCTTATCGTTTCTGAAGAAGAACTATTTGTACCGGCCGCGTCACCTGAACCATTAGAAGACGATGTCCTGTCTGAACCGTTTGTCGACAATGCGGAATACGATTTCCCGTCCGAATCGTTTGTTGACAATGCGGAAGAGAGTTTTCTGCCTGAGGCGTTTGCCGACGATACCGAAGAGAGTTTCCCGTCCGAACCGTTTGCCGACAATTTCCCTGCGGAGACGGGAACCGTACAGACCCTCCACTACGATAAATCAGCCATAGCCGGAGCGCTGGGAATCGAACCCGCATTCCTGAACGAGCTCATCGATGATTACAAACACGATGCGCTGGCGTCAGGCGAGCGTATTTCATCTGCCATCGCCGCTTTCGATACCCACTTATGGCAAATAGCGGCACGGGAACTCAAAGGGATCAGCGACAACCTCCGACTGAGCGAAATTTCGGATGAGCTGAGTATCTTATCGACAACCAATGATGCCCAAGAGGCCAATAAAGCTTCCAAACGCCTTAACGGCTATCTTGATCAGCTATAGAATTAAGAATACAGAGGGAATTCCATGCAATTAGGACTTAGAAACCGACTCCGCCTGATCAGTCTCCTACCGATTCTGATTCTTTTTGCCCTTGCGAGCTATTACGTAGGAAATGCCTATATCAGCTATCAGGCAGCGCAACACCTTCAGGTTCGGCTTGAAGGAAACAAACAACTCACCGATCTGATCAACAACCTATCCCGTGAACGCGGAATGACCGTCATGTATATGGGGAACAACTCTCCGACAACCCTTAAGTCGTTACACGCTCAACGCACGATCGTCGACCATAAAATTGCCGATTACCAAAAGTATCTGACTTCGGTACAGCAAAATCAGACTTCAGAAAGCGTCAAAGCAGCCCAAATGAACCGATTGATCGGTAAAGTTCAAAATCTGATCAAACAATCACGCCCCCTCGTTGATATCGGAAATGCCGGATTTGAACGCATCTTTTCCGAGGTCTACGGAAAATCGCAGGAAACCCTGATCAATGAACTCGCGGAATTGGCGGGGCTGCATTTTGATGACGAGATCAATGCCCTTTCCGCTACTTATCTTTCGCTGGTCCGCGCAAACGAATACAGCAGCATCGAACGCGACTACATCACCTATCTTCTTTCGCGCGCGACGCCGATGAACGAAGAAGAGCTGGACAAGTGGATCACGCTCCTAAGTAAAGCCGATTCCCTCACCATCGAGGGGATGAAAGACAAAGCCATCCAGGCACAGCTTCAATCCACTCTTTTCAGCGAAGACAACACCGAGCTGTTCCAGGACATCACTGCGGAACGATCGGTCATCTTACAAGCCAGCGCGACAGGTGTTTATGAAACGCAATCGGGTATCTGGTTTGCGATGATTTCCGAGAAGATCAGTGCGATAGACGATGCCCAAAAAATTCTGATCGATGCGATGGACAAACGCTCCGGGGCCGTACAGAATCAGGCCGTTCAGCTGTTGATTATCGCCGTAGCGGTATGGATTGTTGCGGTTTTGGTCGGAATTTTGGGAGTGTTGCTTTCAAGCGAAATTACCAAAAACATCAAAAATCTGGAATCGGTACTTAAACGGGTCGCCGAAGATACCAATGACAGCGAAGCCGAAACGCTCAGCCAGTCTATCAATCTCGATACTGCCGCAGGAACCGCACAGGCATATGCGCTTCTGGAGCGTATCATTGAACAAACGCTTCACGACAAACAATACGCTCTTGAAGCGAGTGAAGCCAAATCGATGTTCCTGGCCAATATGTCGCATGAGATCCGTACGCCGCTCAACGGTATCGTCGGGTTTACCGAACTGCTCAAAGATACCGAACTGCACGACGAACAACGCGAATTTATCGACATCATCGAGAAAAGCTCGGAAAACCTCCTCGAGATTATCAACAATATTCTCGATCTGTCTAAAATTGAAAGCAACAAACTCGAAATCGAAGAGATCGTCTTTAATCCGATCGACGAGTTTGAAAGCGCCGTCGAAGTATATGCCGTACGGGCATCCGAAAAACACATCGACCTCGCATGCTATGTCGATCCAAGCTTGGAACGCCCTCTCAAAGGAGATCCGACCAAAATCAAAGAGGTTATCATCAACCTTCTGTCCAATGCCGTCAAATTTACCAACAGCGGAGGTGCTATCAGCGTCGATATCCGCCGCATAGAGTGCGACATTCTTAACCGAGCCCGTGTACGCTTCCAGGTCAAAGACAACGGGATCGGAGTAACGAGTGAGCAAAAATCACGCATTTTCGAAGCGTTCTCCCAAGCCGATACGTCAATTACGCGTAAATACGGCGGTACAGGTCTTGGTCTGACGATTTCAAGCCGTTTTGTCGAGCTTATGGGGTCAAAACTTGACCTCGAGAGTGAACCGGGTAACGGGACCTCTTTCTTCTTTACACTTGAATTTGAAGAGATCGAAACGCTCAATGAGCCGCTCAAAGGTGCTTTCTCGAATATCAATGCCGTGATACTCGAAAGCTCGACAAAGAAAAAACTCCACAATACCTATCTTAAAGAGTATCTGGATTATTTCGGCGTCAGCTATACGACCTTCCATGAAGTCGACGAGCTTAGAATGCTTGAACGGCAAGTAAACTACGATCTCCTTCTGGTCGATAACGATTACGTGAGCGATGAGGATTTGATCGCGTACGCTTCGTCGCAAGAACAGCTCGTACTCATTACCAAATCGTATTACATGAAAAAAATCGATTCGATGGGAATCGATATTTTCAAAGTTCTTTACGAACCGCTCAACAGCACTAAAATCCGGTCTACCCTTGATTCTTACGATGTTGAGGCGTTCAGCAACCGAAAACAAAAAGCGGCCCGACGCAAAAAATTCGATGAGAAAAGCTCCCGTTTTGCCGCAACGGCCCTCGTTGCGGAAGACAACGTCATTAATCAAAAGCTGATCCGCAGAACCCTTGAAGACCTCGGATTGGAAATCACGATAGCCGGCAACGGTCTGGAAGCATTCGAAAAACGCAAAAACGGCGACTATGACGTTATTTTTATGGATATCCAAATGCCGGTACTCGACGGTATCGAAGCAACACAAGAGATCCTCGATTTCGAAGAAGATTACGGCCAGCACCATATTCCGATCATCGCGTTGACCGCCAATGCGCTTAAAGGAGACCGTGAACGTTTCCTTGCCGCAGGTATGGACGAATATACGACGAAACCGCTTGTACGCTCCGAGATCATCTCATTGCTGAACAATTTCCTCTCCCACAAAATCATCGACATCAAATCTGTCCCGAAATCGGCTACGGAGATCGCGGCGGCTTCCGAAGAAACGGTTTCCACAGCCATCGAAACGACAGAGCCGGAAACGATACAGGAATTTCCCGACACGAATGAAGCATTGGACGAGATAAGTACCGAGACAACTGTGTCGGTACTTGCCGATGTTCCCGAAACCGATACCCTCACGCAAAACATCCAAACCGAACCGGAACTTCCCGCTGAACCGCCTCGCCGTTCCGTCTATGACGCCGATATCGTCATCGCCAAACAAAATCTTCTGGAAATGAAACTGTTTGCCCGCATTCTGGATGATTTGGGTTATACCTATAAAAGCGTCAATACCGTTGACGAGCTGAAAGACGAAATAGCGCAACGCCATTACAAACTTGCCCTGTTTGACAAGACCTTGTCCGGTCTCAATCTCAAGAATCTGTATGATATAATCCGCTCCAACAACAGCGATATCTCGCTGGTTATGCTGATCGATCCGAATACTTCCGAAGAAGCTGAGGATGCCATGTATGTCCATGAGATTATCCGAAATATCATCAACAAAGACCTTCTACGTCTTGTGTTTGAAAAATTTATCTAAGAAACGGGGAAGATCCAAATGGGTGATAAAAAACTGAAAGTTCTTGCGGTCGATGATGACATGATCAACCTCAAGCTGCTGAAAACCATGCTGCTGAAAACCCCGAACGTCTCTCAGGTTATCGAAGCCAAAAACGGCGCCGATGCCATCGGCATCCTGAAATCCCAATTCGACATCGACATTATTTTACTCGATATTATTATGCCGGTAATGGGAGGGATCGAAATGCTCAAAGTCATTCGTGCCGATGAATCTCTCCGTCAGCTTCCCGTTATCGTCCTCACAACCGATGAAACCAAAAAAGGGGAAGCCCTCGAATGCGGCGCTAACGGCTTTTTGATGAAGCCTGTGCGTGAAAAGGACGTCGTCGCCAAAATCTCCCAGCTCGCCCTCTAAAAGCTTCCCCGTTCTAAACTCTTTCCTTTATTCTTTACAGTTTTTGCCAAGAACGTTTATGGACGCGGATATCTTCCGTCGTCAGATTCCGATCGTCCACCCGCACGTCGATAAGCACCATTGTTTCCTTGCCGGTGTTTTGCACCAGCGCATCGCACGCCGCAGGAGCGGCCCCGCTGAACGAATAGGCTAGCGAAGCGTTAATGTCGAACATCGGGGTTCCCACTGCGTCGTTGACGGTGATATTGAGGCGGTTCAGACACGTCCCCCCTGCTGTATTGACCCCTTGTGCCTGCATCAGGGCAAACTCCGTCGCACTCTGGGCGAGCAGTTCCGCCTGCGCCCTGAGATAATTGTCGGTGACCGATTTGCTCCCTATGGCCGCATTGCGCATCAGCAATGCGCCCCCCGCAGCGATCATGACGATCACGAATATCGCCATAATCATGGCAAATCCTTTTCGTTTAGTAACGGACATGGACCATCCTTTCACGGCATATCTGCCGGCTGGCGCTATTCGTATTGCTCAGGTTGTCTTCCAACCCTTGCATGCATATTTTGAGGGTATAGATATTGCCTATGTTTGAATTGACCGTCGTATTGCCGGCGTCGTATAAAATCGCGAAATGGGTTACCCCCTCTGCCAATAATCTGGGGGTCACATCATTATACTGTTCGCCGTTCCACGGTTCGAACCCCGAATACATATTGAACACCCCGTTTCGGGCGCGGAAGGCATACGCCGTGCGCATCACGTAAGCCCGATTAGACTGGCCGCCGATGCTGAGCATTCCGTTAAGGGACAGATTGGTGTCTGAGTTCACGGCCGTAATCGTCCGATACACGTCATTCGTATTTGCCGCACTGTTCCATCCGAAACGGCCGCATTCATCCGCCCCCTCGCCCAATCCGTCACTGCGAAAGACGGCAGCGCCTGCCAGGGGATTCATTGCGGTGTAATTGGCATCCATCGAAATCAAATCCGTTCCGACACTCCGAACATCGCTCGTCCATCCCGGACGCCACCTTGTACCGTCCCAAAAACCTCGGATCCCTTCGTTATCTACCGCCACAAATGCAATCGTATAGTCATTATTATCAGCCCCTGTAACCGGCACGCCGTTGCAGACGGTACCAAAGTCGGCATCGTTTTCGTCCAAGCGGATAATCGACGCCGAGATACCGTTTTCAAAATATTTTGCCAGCTGTTCGAGGATTTGATCCGCCTGTGCTACCCGCTTGGTATACTCTCCCGTACGGTAAATACCCTCATAGTATTGACGGAGCGCTTCAAGCGCCAGCCCCCCGACAATCCCCATAATGACGATAACGAACAGCAGTTCGATCAAGGTAAACGCATTGCGATTGTTGAACTGTCTCATTCGGAAAACTTCCCAACATTGGATTTGAAAAACGTCAGGGTCATGTCGACATCGGGATTATTGGCATTCTGAACCCGTGCCACGACCCGTTTAAGTTGGGTTAGCGCTTCCGCAGAAGCCGGATTCATCGATGCAGACGATCCGAGCGTCCATGTCGCCGTTGCAATGCCGTTTGCATCTATCGCTGAAATATTTGCCTCGACATAGCTTACGCTGTAAGCGATCGGTACGGTGAATACCGCAGTTCCATCCGTTTGTTGCACCTGTATATTGTAATTGCTCCCGTGCAGCTGTTCGATCCCCTGACTCAGATTCAAATTCCCCGCCACAGGGGCTGCCGCCATCATCGGTCCGCCGGTCCCGCACATCATGCTTGAATCGGGATTGGCCCGATACCATCCGGCCCCTCCGAGCGGATCGGGCCGGTTACACTCAAGATCCCCGGCGATACGCAACGGCCGAAAATCGGGCGGTGTCGAATTTTGGTCCCAGCGTGCCTGTGAGACTTTAGTCATCTCCCCCATCATCCGCTTCAAAATGTCCTCATCGACCATTATCCCTTTTGACGCATTATCGGCTACCGCCATCATTGAGGGGATCGATAAAACGCTGATGGCGATGATGACTATCGCAAATATCAGCTCAATCATCGCTATCGCATTGCGCATTCGTACCTCTTTCATCATCGTGTTGCCGGAGTATAATCGTACGTTACCCCGTTTCCGCTTGTTGTTGCCTTGTTCGCTTTGTCTCCGCGCAGATCCGCATCGCTCGCACTTCCGGCTCTTCCGACGGCAGGCGCGACATTGACGTTAAAGCACGGATGGGTCAGACAGTCCAAATTGGCTGCCGAAGGGTCCGCATAATCCGATGCATTCACGCCGAACCAGAGCCACGGAACCGTATCGATATGCGCTTTGCGGCTGTAGGGGATATTGGCAATCCCGACATTGTTAAAGTTATACGTTTCGATACCATTGACGGCGTTGCCGTTTATATTGACGCCCGCAGACGCTGCGTTATTTTGCAGCCGCGTAACATTGGCGTCTCCGTAATTAGCATCATCGTGCAGATGATTCGTATACCACTGCGGCCCGTTACGACTCGGTGTGAGCGCAATGCCGGACAGTCTTGGCGTATTATACACTTCGTACCATGCACTGGCCGTAAACGCAACATCCCCAAATACCCGTACGTCACGAGGAATCAGCCGCCCGTATGCGTGAGTAACGTTAAAATCCATCGCCCGGCTTCCGTTTGCTTCATGGGCTGCCGTAAGATCGGCTTGCATCAGACAATCCGCCGGTACCGCACACCGAATTTTCATTGCCGAAAAGTCGGCTGTCCACGGATTGGTCGGCCGCGTAACGTTTCGGTCATAATTCAAACGGGCAACCGCCGATAAAACTCCGGCCGTATCTTTCGTGAAGTTCCCATCCTCAATCCGTACCAGTGCCATGGTCAATTTGGACGTATTGACGTTAGTGGCATTACTGTCATAAAGCAATCCCCCCGTACTGTTGAAATCCTGAAAACGAACCTGATAATTCGTCCCCGCCAGCGTCAGATTATTGTCGCTTTCCAAGGATAGATCCAGATCTTTGGCATAACAATCGGTGACGTAATTGGTAGTCACTTGTTTGTTGTACCCTACTGCGCTAATTCTGCCCGTGCCCCGCAACGACATATTCATTCCGTCATTGCGGCTCATGTCCGACATGTACACAAAATTAGCGGCGGCGACAGGAGCAGGCGTGGTACCTACCCCGAAAGAGATGTTCATATCGAATCGATACGGAAAAAACGTCAACTGATAATCACGGTATTTGAGCCCGTTTTCGATGTTGTCATGCGTGCTGTTTATCTGACAGCCGACCAGATTGTTCAGGGTTGTTCCGCTCAAGCTCACGGTCGTAGGCTGCGCAGGTACGTAGGTACTGTCCTGAATGCATTCGATCCCGCCAAGAAAATGCGCTCCGCTCTGGTGGGTCTGTTTCGAGGGATCCCAATCCACTCCGGTCCATGTCTTATCGATGATGTTCAGACGGTATTCTCCCACCTGAGACAGATTCCCGTCGGCAGCAACCGTACCGTCGAGAAGATTGAAGCTCTGCGGTTTGTCGTCCGTATCATTGCATCCGGCTTTCGGGGTTGCAGGGTCCCACACCAACGTAATATTGAAATCGGTCCCTCCGGTTCCGAAATAGCGGGTATAACCGGGAGACGCGCCGTTATCGATGTGATTTGTCGCGTTGATGTCGTAACGGTAATCGTATCCGCTGGCAACCTTGATCCGTCCGCTCAGAGGAGCCGCAACTCCCGTATAACCCGGAGCGAACACCTGCAGGTCGGTACGGGTGGTCTGGTTCATGTCTTTCAGCGTAACGGTATAGCTTTCGGGACGAATGGCAAAATTATCGCGCGAGCAGAGTACTTCCGTCCGTGCTCCATACAAGCACTCCATGCAGATCGCCACATCTTTATACGTACTGCTGTTCCCGTTATTTGCACACGCTACAGACGTTTGATCGGTCATCTGATCATTGGACATTTTAACAAACTGCCGGCAATGCGGATAAATCTTGTGGATATCGGAGAAATTGTCGATCCGTATCCCGCTTGCCGTCGGAACGATCGTGATCAAGGAACCGTTCGCATCGTTGAGCGTATTGTACGTGACACGAAATGCGGCATTGGGAGTTGCCGTTTTAAAAAATTCTGCTGCCTGTGTTATCACCGAAGGCTCTCCCGTTATGGCATCGGATACCATCCCGCTTGCGATAGCGTTTTGTATCGTTCCCGCATTGAAATTGACTTGAGAAACGTTATTCTCAAACGCTATCCATACGCGCGGGCTGATTGCGCTGGAAGGTTCGCGGCACGCGGCGTCGACATCATGGAACTGGCTCGCATCAATCAGTTCCACCGCGACGATCGTGCTGACCGGCTGAGGCGTATCCAGCGCGACCGGATGAAAAGAAGCCACTCTCAAATTTCCGGGCCGTTTTGTCACCTGGGTCGTCAAATCATAATAACGCGTTGCCGTCGTCGCGTCGTACAATCCCGCATCCACGACGCTGAAAATCCCCCATTCGGGCGTATAGCTGAAATTGTCCGCGCTGCACATCGGCAATCTCTCGCCTCCGACTGTCGATGAATACGGTAGCGTCAGCGTCGTTCCGTCCGGTAACGGAATCGCAAGATCGTACGTGAACGTACCCACGATCGGTATATGGATGTCCCCGATATTTTTAGGGGTCAGTTCATAATAGGCATACGCGTACTCTTTGCCCCCCATATTCCCCAAGGGAATATTTTTGATATACGTGTCGCTCACGCTGAGCGGCCATGCCGCATCGCTCTTGTACGTCGGCGTATATTCGCCGGGATACGTTACGGACACGGAGTCGCGTTTGTACGTTGCCTCCGTATCGTCGATGTCCAAAATGTTCAGCTGGACGTTATTGGCGCTGACATCGGACGTTTCCTGATTGCGGATATAGAGGCTGACATTGATGTCTTCCGTATTGGGCAGGTAGCCGGTGATATACGGCATGGCCGTCCCGTTATTCTCTTCGGTAAAAGGCAGCCCGTTTTGTTCATACCCGTAGTCGTAACAAAACTGCGGAACGTACAGTTCGGTCGCAAACGCGATCATCGACGGCCAGTATTTGTCCTGACTCGAGGTAAAGGTAAATCTCATCGTCGATTGTTTCGGCTTGAGATAATCGCCGATGTCGAACGTCTGGATATCGATACCGTTGTTGTTGACAAGTTCCGGCACTCTGTTATCCCCGCCGCTGATACTTGAGTTAAACGTATTATTAAACGTTGTGGCCAATGTCACCGCGGTACCCGTATTGTAATTGATCGTCCGCAATACGTCGCCGCTGATGTGCTTATCCCCTTCGGCAGCGAATACCGACACTTCGGCGGTGATGCCCGTTTTATCCGGCGTGTAAAAGCCCGTCACGTCAACATTGACACTCGGGTCGTTTTGACTGACGACTTTCCATCCGTCAAAAATACTGAAACTTCGAAATTTCTCGTTTTGATCGTTCAGATTGGTGTACACGACCACCAATGTCCATGCACCGTAGGATCCGAGCGAATCGATTTTCCCTTCATAAACGGGGATATCGGCGACCGTATAGTTCCCCTCGTTCCATTTTCCTGCGCCAAAATGTTCACTCACATCCGCAAACGCAGAATAGCTTGTGTATCCCGCATATCCTTCATTAATGCCGTAATCGATCCGATCCGGCGTAACATCGGTAAAAACGTTCGATCCCTCGTCCTGACGCAGTTTGATGGTCATATTTGTATTGAGACTGCCGTTTGGAACGATGGCCTGCCAGTACAATCCGGCCCATATGACTTCCGCGCCGTTAGGCAATCGCAGTTCGGATGTCGTCGAGTTGGTCAGCCCCGGCGTCGTCGTATCGGCATGATAACCGCACAAATAGTAATTATTGTTGGCCTGTGAAGCATCGGTGATATACGCCCCGTTGGTATAGGTGCTGCAGATGGAAGAGTCCTGGGTTGTCGGCGGAACCAGTACGGTATTGCCGATCGTTTTCATGTCCCCTTTGGTGTACAGCTGCTTACGAAGGGAAAAATCCCGATAGCCGCTCGTAATAACGTCGGTAACGGTAATGCTGACCGTTGCCGTGTCGGTATAGCCGTTGGTATCCGTCACCGTATAGCTGAAGGTATCCGTTCCCATGTATTCGGCATACGGAGTATAGGTAAACGTCCCGTTTGCGGCAACGCTTACCGTCCCGTGGGAAGGGGAAGTATTTGCAGTAACGCTTAATGAAGGGCCGATATCGTTGGAGAGGAGATTGCCGCTGAGCGTCGTATTTTTTACCATCGTAAACGTATCGTTTGCGGCATCCGCCGTCACAAACGTTATCACGACGTTATCGATCCACGCATCTTCGCTGCTGTAACTGGAATTCGCATGAATTCTTAGGTCCAAGTCACCGCCCGTATCAAGTACGGCATTGAGGGTGTAATGATATACTCCGTCGGTTTGCGTGAATGTAGTCGTGACGCCGTTCGCAGTTACTCTCAGACTGTCGGTAAGTTCCCATCCGTTTGCGATAGAGACGTCAAAACTGACGATGACGTTTTTCATGGCATAATCGGTTCCGTTAAAATTGTACAGTTTCGACGCCGAAGTACCGTTTTCGATCTTGTACATGTCGCTGACGCGCGTTCCGCCCGCCCATCCTTCGGTATTGCTGTTAAAGTTATCGGTTTCCAGAACAATAGCCGCTTGCAAAGACCCAAGTCCGGCTATCATCGTCATAAAAATCAATCGGATCATCAAACGCATAACACTCTCGGCTTTCATCATCCCACCCTCAAATATACATAAATTGATTCAAAATCTATCGGTTTTTATTGCCCGTAATCCGATAGTATCGGCTGATTTCTCTTCTCCTTGAATGAAAAGAAGATGCTGCCATTCATTCTAGTCACAAGCATATTAAAAACCAATTAATATATGTTAATATTTATTGGTTATTGCGTTCCTGTCAGAAACGTGGATTTTTTTTCAAACCCGTTACTTTTTAGTGTTATAATCAATTTTCAACCCAATACAAGGTGGACACAATGAACATCTCTCTCGTCGGACGCCACATCGATCTTAGCGACTCGATCAAAGATCATCTGATGCACTCTATCGACACTCTCAGCAAATATCATCTAGACCTTATCAGCGTTAATGCGGTCGCAAGTTCTAATGAACGTAAAAAAGGGGTGACGATTGAATTTACCATCAACGTCGCTGGGAAGAATACGATCGTTATTACCCAGCGCGACGACGATCTTTACGCCGCTATCGATATCGCTATCGACCGTGCCCAAAAAGCGCTCCGTCGGCTCCATGACCGCCTCAGTGATCATCGCAACGAAGGGATGAACGAAGCTAAAAATGCCGCTGCCCACAGTGTCGATCTTCACGCCGTCGGCGAAGCGATGGAAGATGAGATCATTCCGATGGAACTTGATCTATACAAACCTCAAGAAGTTGGGGAAGTATTGGAAAAACTCAAAGACAGCGGAAAACAATTCGATGTTTTTTACGATATCGAAGGAAAAATGCGCGTCCTCTTCAAACGCAACGACGGGCGGTACGGATTATATTGATGTCAAAAGAGGGCACCCTTCCCGCCCTCTCCTCTACGCCAGCCGCTTTTTTACGTCCCGCACGATTTTTTCATCGTTCCCCATATCTGCCCATCGAAACTTTTTCCCGCTCTGGATGCTCCCTTCCAGCAAATCGCCCGATGAGCGAAATTTGAGATCAAGTACTGCAATGTCAAATCCGCTCGTACAGGCGCGGAAGGCTTCTAGGCGTTCATTTTTGTCCGTTCGATTCGAATACAGATAGCAATAGCCTTCCAATCCCGTCCGACTCACCCTTCCGCGCAGCTGATGGAGTGTCGAAAGCCCAAGCCGTTCGGCACCGACGATGACTACCGTCGATAAACGCGGCAAAGAGATGCCGACTTCGACAACGGTCGTTGCCAGCAATATCGATCCTTTTTCCCTGAATTCAAGCAGCACCGCCTCTTTTTCCCTGTCTTTCCCGTGCGTGACGTAAACGTTTTTAAAATTTTTTTCCCAATACCCGCGCGCTTCATCAATGCTTTGGTAGTCGATCGTTTCGCTCTGCTCGACAAGGGGATAGACGATCAGTACTTGATGGTCCGATGCGATTTCGGAACGGATGTGCTCAAGCAATGCAGGGAAATCGCTTTTGCCGATAAGGGAGGTCGCAATGTTTTTCGTAAACGGGGTCTGCTGTATGAGGCTGACGTCAATGTGCGCCGAATCGATCATTGCCTGTGTCCGCGGAATCGGAGTGGCTGAAAACTGCAGTGTATGCGGCGATGTTTCGTTGTCGGTAAGCTTTGTCAGGGCATGGCGCTGTGCCGTTCCGAAACGGTGTTGTTCGTCCACCATCACCAAGCCCGCTTCGGGAAGGTCGCGATGCAGCAGCGCGTGGGTTCCTATGATGAAATCGTATCCCTCCAACGGCCCTTTTTTGGTTGCATTCGTCACCAGCGCAATTCTCAGGTCAGGAAGGAACTTGCACGCTTCCTCATAGAGCTGCGCAGCAAGAATCGTCGTCGGAGCCATCAGGATCGTTCTATGCGGACGCATCAGTACCGCAGAAGCGAGAATCACCATCGTTTTACCGCAGCCGACATCACCGACGATCATTCTGCGCGCCGCATTGGGGCCTCCGAGATCGTGTCGAATCTCGCGGATCGTCTTTTGTTGATCGTCGGTCAGCTCGAAAGGGAGCGTTTTTATCCACTTGTCAACATCCCCTCTCCCCCGATAGCGGGTCGGATGAAAGCGGCGTTTAAGCCTCAGTCGGCGCATGTAGTCGTACAATTCGGCAAATTTAAGGGCGTACAGCTGCTTCTCGTCCATAGGTTTAGGCGTGTCCGGGAAATGAAGCGCGTATATTTCCTGTGCAACCGTTTCGGGAAGGCCCTCATCAACAAGATTCGCGATTGTGACGTATTTTTCGATCAGACGGCGCATCACATCTGCGCGAAGCTGCGTTTTGTAGACAGGAATGATCGCACCGATTTGAGACACTTTGACCGGGTGAACGATCGCCCATCTTCCCTGTTCCCACATCGCCTTGCCGCTGAAAAAGGCGCGCGAACCTTGGATGAACGCGTGCATCATGTAGGGCTTGGGGTGAAAAACAATCCCTTCGATTACCTCGTCGAGGTTATGAGCGAAAAATGTGATTTTAAATGTTTTCGGTGTACGGACGAAACGTTCCACCGTCGCATCGATGACGCAGGGGGCATTATGAACCAATGCCGCACTCAGGCGGCGGTCTTCGAACGATGCGGGGATAATGAGGGAGAGTTCGATAACGCTTCCGGCACTTATACGGCGGAATTTATCGGCATCCTCATTATTTGGTAACAATCGCATAGCTTAAATCGCGAATTTCACCGTGGCGTTTGATAAAATCGTTCAATTCCGTAAGCGTCAGGGTTCGAATCGATTCGAGTTCCTGAAGACTTGAGCCAAGAGGTTTTCCGGCGTAGTATTCGCTAAACGTCCGTCCCAACCGCTGCGACAAAGTCTCGACCCGAAGCGGCTCGGAGCCGAGCAGAAATTTGCGTGCCTGATCCAGCTCACTTTGGCTCGCTCCTTCGCGGACAAACGTATCGATCACGTTCTCGACGGTTGCTTTGGCTTCGTTCTGAGATTCGATTTTCGTCTGAAGATAGCCGCTGAAATAGGTGTTGGTCTTGGCAACGGAGAGACGTGAATATGCCGAGTAGGCTAATCCCCGCTTGACCCGAACTTCTTCCATCAGACGGCTTCCGAATCCGCTGGAACCAAGGATGAACATCGCAACGCGGGCTTTGAAAAACTCGGGATCGCCTTCCTTCATCGCAAACGGGGCGCCGAAATATAAATACGCCTGCTCCGTCTGGGGACGTTTGAGGACGGACTCTTTCGGATCCTTGCGCGGCTCGTAATGGCGCTGCGGCCCCGACTTTCCTGAGTGAAGTGAGCCCAAAAGCGTGATGACTTTTTCTTTGGCTGTTTCCTTACCTATATCCCCGCCGATAACGATCAGCGCATTGGATAGAACCAGATGGGTTGCGGTAAATTTTTTGACGTCGTCAAGCCCGATCGATCCGATACTTTCTTTGGTACCGATATTCGGGGTTGCCATAGGCGTCCCCTCGAAAAGAACCGCTTTAAGCTCGTTCGAGGCAACCGTGTCAAAATCGGCTTCTTTCCGGGCGATTTCGCTAAGAGTGATCGTTTTGACTTTTTCCAGTGTTTTGGAAGTGAGATTCGGCTCGCTCAAAAGTTCACTTAGCAGCGACAGACCGGTATCGAATTCCTCTTTCAGGCTTCCCGTTTCGATTACAAACGTCTCGTTTCCGGCAGTGGCACTGAGTCCGATGGCGCGAGCGTCCAGAGCATCTGCAAATCCGACGGAACCGCGTTTCAGGCTGCCTTCATTCATCATTTTGGCGCTGAGGCGTGCCAGTCCGGCATGTTTTCCCTCATCGACGCTCCCGCTGCCGGTGAACACGAGCTGCATCGAAACAATCGGCAAACGTTTATCTTCTTCGTATATAAACGGGATTTTGATCCCTTTGACTTCAATAAAATCCAATGTACTTGCCATGAGTGCTTGCCCTAAAAATAAAATCGCTACGAAAAATCGTTTCACTCAAACGTTTCCAAAACGTCATAGGCGGTATTTCGGATAGCCGGCGTTTCGCCGATATCACGAATCAGCCGGATCATTTCGTCTTTGGCCATCCGAAATCCCGCTCCCGCGCTGCGGACGACATTTTCTTCCATCATCGTCGATCCCAGATCGTTGGCCCCGAACAGCAAAGCCATCTGTCCGATGTACGGTCCCTGCGTCACCCAGGAACTCTGGATGTTGGGGAAATTGTCCAGATAGAGGCGCGATACGGCCAGAAGACGCAGATACCGATTGGAGGATTGCTTCTCGATTTCAGGGTGCTCTTCCATCAGCTGGGTGTTCTGCCCCTGAAACGACCACATGATGAACGCGCGAAATCCTCCCGTCTCATCCTGCAACCGACGGATCATATCCCAATGCTCGATAATCTCTTCATCGGTCTCGACGGTTCCGTACATCATCGTAGCCGTCGATTTGATTCCCAGTTTATGCGCTTCGCGGTGGACGCTTATCCACACTTCGCTGTCGATTTTTTTCGGGGCGATAATGTCACGGACGCGATCGCTCAGAATCTCGGCACCCGCTCCGGGGATCGAGGACAATCCTTTGGCATGCAGCCTCGCCAGACACTCCTGAATAGAGATATGGGAGACTTTCGCGATGAAGTCCAGCTCTATTGCCGAAAAGCCGTGAATGGTGATCTGAGGGTATTTGGTATGGATGTGCTCAACCAGGTCTTCGTACCACTCGATTTTCAGCTTGGGATGGACACCGCCTTGAAACAGAATCTGCGTTCCGCCGATTTCGAGGAGTTCGTCAATCTTTTGATCGATCTCTTCGAAGCTGAGAACGTAGGCGTCCTCGTCTTTTCCGTGGCGGTAAAAGGCGCAAAATTTGCAATCGACCCAGCAAACATTCGTGTAGTTGATGTTGCGGTCGACGACAAACGTCGTAATCCCGTCCGGATGAAGTTCTTTTTTCCGGACTGTGGCCATTTTCCCCAATTCTTTGAGATCGCCGTGCCGGATCAGTTCAAGGGCTTGTTCTTTGGATAGGCGCATGAAAGGTTACTTGTCTTTGGCAATCGCGTCAAGGACGCCGTTGATGAATTTCGGAGACTGCTCGGTGCCGAATGCTTTGGTGATTTCGATCGCTTCGTTGATAACGACAGCCGAATCGAGTTCTCCGAACATGATCTCGTACGCACCCAACCGAAGCGTCGCCCGTTCAATCGAACCGAGACGTTCGAAATCCCAGTCTTTGAGGTGTTTGACGATCGCTTCGTCAACTGCACCCAAATGCTCGGTCACCCCTTTAAACAGATCAAGAGCGAAATCGCGCTGCTTGTTCCGAATTTTTTTCTCTTCAAGAATCTCGTCACTGAAATCAGCGATGCTCTGGTTCCCCAGATCGTATGCGTACAATAGGCTGACTACCGCCATGCGGGCTTGATGTCGTGTTGCCATTATTCGCCGATCGCTTGATACAAATCTAGCATTTCGATGACCACCGTCATCGCCTCGAATCCTTTGTTACCCGCTTTGGTTCCCGCACGTTCAATCGCCTGCTCAATGGTATCGGTGGTCAACAGTCCGAAAGAGACCGGTTTTTTGTGTTTCAGGCTCACCGTAGCGATCCCTTTGGTCGCTTCGGCAGACACGTAGTCAAAATGAGGGGTCGAACCGCGAATAACCGCACCCAACGCACAGACTGCATCAAATTTACCGCTACTCAAAAGCTGCTCGATCACCATCGGAAGTTCAAACGCACCCGGCGCCAAAACATGAGTCAAATCCTCACTGTTCCCGCCGTGGCGCGAATAGGCATCTTTCGCCCCTTCCACAAGACGATCAACGATAAAATGGTTCCAGCGTGTGCTGACGATAGCCACTTTTTTGCCCGGAATTACGTGCAATTTTCCTTCGATAAGTTTCATTTTTAGTTTCCTTTAACTGAGTCAATTTTTAACAGCGTTTCGCTTAACGTTTCAAGTTGTTCTAATTTTAGCATATTCGGCCCGTCGCTCAAAGCGCAAATCGGATCGAAATGGGTCTCGAAGAAAAATCCGTCCACGCCGACGGCCGCTGCCGCGCGTGCGAGGTGAGGAACCATCGAACTGTCTCCTCCCGTTTTCCCTGTTCCCGTTCCGGGCATCTGCACCGAATGGGTCGCATCGAAAATGACGGGGGCGAACTGGCGCATGATGACAAGGGAGCGCATGTCGACGACCAAATTGCCGTACCCGAAGCTCGATCCCCGCTCGCAGAGCAACACGCCGTGTTTTTGGGACGCTTCAAAACTTACTTCATCGCACCCGCGCGTTTTGAGGACTTTTTTGACCGAAAACTGCATATCGCCCGGGGTCATAAACTGCCCTTTTTTGATGTTGACGATCTTGTCGGTTTTGCCCGCCGCGACGAGCAGATCGGTCTGGCGACACAAAAAGGCCGGAATCTGAATCATGTCGATCACTTCGGCCGCGATGGGAACCTGATAGCTCTCGTGAACATCGGTGACGATTTTGTACCCGAAATCGTCTTTGACTTTTTGCAAAATCCGAAGCCCTTCTTCAAGCCCCGGACCGCGGTAGCTCTCCAGCGAGGTGCGGTTGGCTTTGTCGAAGCTTGATTTGAAGTAAAAATCAAAACGCGGGTCGTTGTGGTAGCGTTCGAGCGATTGGGCGATTTTAAAAATCGACTCTTCGCTCTCGATAACGCACGGTCCGGCAAGAAGGATCATAAACGCTCCTGTAAGTTAATGGTCATATTGTACTGTTTTTGCCTTAGAACCCATTGAGCCGATGGCGTTAGCGCAGACGACGGCGCTGCTGAACGCCCACTGGAAGTTGTATCCCCCCAGCTCTCCCGTCACGTCAACCGTCTCTCCGATAAAATAGAGTCCCTTGACTTTCAGGCTCTCCATTGTTTCGGGATTCAGCTCGTTGCACGCCACCCCGCCCCGGCACGCTTCGGCTTTGCTCAATCCGAATGTCCCCGAAGGGGCCATCGCGTACGATCGGATACGGATGAGCGTTTTCCACTCCTCCGAATTCAAGCGGCTGCACGGCTTGTCCTCGATACCGACCGCGTCCAAAAATCCTTTGATAAACCGTTTGGGAAGCGGCAGCGCGGTGCTGAGGAGTTTTTTCTCTTTTCGTATCCCTTCCAGATCGAAATCGGGGAGAAAATCGATCACGATCTCGCCGCGGTGCCAGTAGAGCGATGCGGAGAGGACGACCGGGCCGCTGATCCCTTTGTGAGCGAAAAGGAGGTCTTCGTCCAGCGTTTTACCCGCGACGTGAATCCGGGCGGGGAAACTGATGCCGCTGAGCTCTTTCATCCAGAACTCTTTGGGCTGCAGCGTCAGCCCCACCAGCGCGGGTGCAAACGCAACGGTGTCAAGGCGATAGCTTTGGGCGATTCTCAACCCGATGTCGCTGGCTCCGATCTCTTTGTAGCTGGCGCCTCCGGTAGAGACGACAATACGGCGGGCATGAAACCTCCCGCGATCGGTGGTGACGACAAACGGATTTTCCCCCTCCACCGAGAGTATTTTGTGTCCCAAAAACAATTCGCATCCGCGCGAACATCCCATTAGGATCGCTATCACCTCATCCGAACTTTTAGGGCAGAAATAGTACCGATCTTTACGGATAACGGGACGAAGCCCCCTCTCCTTGAAATACTCCAGCAATCTTTTTTGCGGGAAGACACCGAGGGCATGACGCACAAGGGTTTCGTCTCCCGAAAAATGGCTTTCATCGACGTCGACATTGGTCAGGTTGCACTTGCCGCCGCCGCTGGCTTTGAGCTTCAAGGCCGGGCGCATATTTCCCTCGATAATCGCGACAGAGAGGCCCGTATTTTCCCTCAGCTGCGCCGCGCACATAAGACCTCCCGCCCCGGCACCTAGGATAATGACGTCGTAATGCTTCATCGCTTCAGCAGCCGCAGCGCCAACAGGCTGAAGAGGATCCCAACCACCGCCACATGGGTGAACGTAACGGTCTTATGGCTCATCAGATAGTGGATCGCGATCAAAACGACGGCAATATAGACGAGCTTGTGCCACCCTTTGAATTTGGGATACAGTCCGTTCGTCGACGTGATCGCCATCAATGCCATGATGACAAAGGCCCCCATCCCAAATGCGATAAACGGCTTGCTTGACACTTCATGCAGTACTCCGGCCATGTTAAACTGCTGATCGATACCGACAAACAACAATGCATGGACGAAGAGATAGAAAAACGAAAACAATCCCATCAAACGACGGTATTTGAGTAAATTCAATTTCAGATATGTCCGCAAAGGAGAGATGAAAAGTGTGAACGCCAACAACCACAACGCACTGTTGCCGGAGAGATCGCTCATGAATTTGAGCGGATCAACGGGGGCTTTGGTCAGAACGATCGAACCGTAGTGCTCTATAAAACGCAGTATTTCCCTTAGCCACACCGGATGATACGGGGTGCTGAAACGGATGGCGGCATATACCATCGGCAACAGCGCGCCGATCCAAATTAAAATTCTCATAATTCCTCTTTCAAAAAAATGTGTGCGGGTTCATCCCTTTGTACAGATGGGCGACCTCTTTGGCGTAACCGTTGAACGCCAAAGTATCCTGTTTGAAAAATTTCCCCAGTACGCGTTCTCGTGCCTGCGACCACCGGGGATGATCGACAGCAGGATTGACGTTGGCGTAAAAACCGTATTCACGCGGTGCCGCTTCATGCCAGGTCGAACGGGCCTGCGTCTCTTTGAGGGTGATTTTCACGATACTTTTGATACTTTTAAACCCGTATTTCCACGGTACTACCAACCGGATCGGCGCACCGTTTTGGGGCAACAGTTCGTTGCCGTACAGCCCGACGGCCAGTATGGTCAGCGGATGCATCGCCTCGTCGATCCTAAGACCTTCGCGATACGGAAACGGTATCGTACCAAAAGTTCGGTTTTGTTGCGGAAATTGGGCCGGATCGAACAGCGTTTCAAATTCGACGTATTTGGATTTGGAGGTCAAACCGGAGAGCTTCAGCAAGGATGCGAGGCTGAACCCGATCCACGGCACCACCATCGACCACCCCTCGACACAGCGAAAGCGGTATATCCTCTCTTCCAGCGGAATCTGTTTGATCAGCGTATCGATATCCAGCGTCTGCGCCTTTTGCACTTCTCCGCCCACAGTGAGCGTCCATGGGCGGGTTTTAAACTTTTTTGCCAGCCGTGCGGGGGACTCTTTGTCGGTCGAAAACTCATAGAAGTTGTTGTACGTCGTAATCTGCTCATATGGCGTCAGTTCCAACGAAGAAGACTTTTTTTGATAAGAGCCCAATGCCGCCAGCAAAGGCGATCCGGCCAAAACGGCCGCCGAAGCGGCGAGCTTCATCAACGAACGGCGCTCTTGATACACCGATTCGGACGTTATTTCCGAGGAAGGAAGATAAGCATAATCTTGACGTATAAGCATGAACAATCTCTCCTTGGCTATAATTACACTAATAATATCCAAGGGTAGGTAAATGTCCAAAAAACTTCACATCGTCTCACTCGGGTGTACCAAAAATCTCGTCGATACCGAGGTGATGCTGGGACGTCTCAAAAACTACGAAATGACCGATGAAAGCACCAATGCCGATGTCATTATCGTTAATACCTGCGGATTCATCGATGCGGCGAAACAAGAATCGCTCAACACGATCTTCAACCTCGATGCGGGACGCAAAAAAGATTCGGTTCTCGTTATGGCGGGGTGTTTGAGCGAGCGCTACAAAGAGGAACTTTCCAAAGAGCTTAGCGAAGTGGACATTTTCACCGGGGTCGGCGACTACGACAAAATCGATGAACTTCTCGCCGCGAAACAAAGCCGCTTTACCCCCGAAGTCTACCTTATCGACGGGGCCGAGCGGGTCGTAACGGGTTCGACCTATCATGCTTACGTAAAACTCTCCGAGGGGTGCAACCAGCAGTGCAGTTTCTGCGCCATCCCCTCGTTCAAAGGAAAGCTCCACTCCCGTGACCTGGAGAGCATCGCGAAAGAGGTGGAAAATCTTGTGGCGAAGGGGTACTACGATTTTAGTTTCGTCTCGCAGGATTCAAGCTCCTACCTCCGCGATCAAAATATCAGCGACGGGCTGATCCATCTCATCAAACGGATCGAATTGATAGACGGGGTCAAGAGTGCGCGGATTCTTTATCTCTACCCCTCTACCACAACACTGAAGCTCATCAAAACCATCGGTGACTCCAAAGTATTCCACAACTATTTCGACATGCCGATCCAACACATCAACGACGAGATGCTTCGCATCATGAAGCGGGGCTTCGGCAAAGAAAAAACGCTTGAACTGCTCAATGCGATGAAAGCGTTACCGAATTCGTTCATCCGCACAAGCTTTATCGTCGGTCATCCCGGCGAGAGCGATGCGATGTTTGACGAAATGGCCGAATTCGCCGCCTCGTTCGGGTTTGACCGGATCAACGTCTTCAGCTACTCCGACGAAGAGGGGACAAGCGCCCACACGATGAGCGAGAAAATCCCGTCCAAAACGATCAACGCCCGCGCCAAAAAACTGGGCAAAATCGCCTCCGACGTCGAAGATAAAAGCCTTGCCGCATTGCTCAGCAGCGACATTTCCCTTGTCATCGACGGGGAGAGCGACGAACACGAATACCTCCTCAGCGCCCGCGCGTTACTGTGGGCACCGGATGTGGACGGCGAAATTTACGTCAACGACCGCGAGATTGACGGGGAACTCGAATACGGTGTCATCTACCGCGCCCGCATTAGTGAAATCGCGGGTAAACGCCCTTTGGCTTCCGTGACGGGTCATGCGTGAACTTCTCCACGTTGATCTTTTAAAACAGGGAAAATCTCTCCTCGCCTTTTCAGGCGGCGCCGACTCGACAGCCCTCTTTCATCTCCTCATTGAGCAGGGGATCGATTTCGACATCGCCCACGTCAACTACCATACCCGCCCCGAGAGCGATGAGGAAGAACGTGATGCAATCGCTTTGGCCAAACGCCATAACAAACACTGTTATACCCATTCCTGCCGTTTGGGAGGGAATAATTTCGAACACCGCGCGCGCGAGGAGCGCTACCGTTTTTTCAGCTATCTGATCGACAAACACGGCTATAACGCTCTTCTGACCGCCCATCAGCTAAACGACCGGCTGGAGTGGCTCATGATGCAGCTGTGCCGCGGAGCGGGGTTGCCGGAATTGCTGGGGATCCGATCGCATGATCGCCGCGAGGGGATCAGCATCATCCGTCCGATACTCGAATGGGACCGAGAAAGCGTCGAAAGCTATCTGCACGATCATGACATCCCCTATCACATCGACCTAAGCAATACGGACGAGCGCTACACCCGCAATGTTTTCCGTCACCGCTTCAGCGCCCCTTTGATGCGCGAATACCGCGACGCCATCCGCCGCAGTTTCCGCTACCTCGAAGAGGACACGAACGACCTGATCGAACCGATGGTGTTTGAATGCTCGGCAGAACTTTACTACGCTCCGGCTCCGGCGAATACCCGTTCCCTCTTTTCGGGCGTCGATTTCTGTCTTAAATCACTGGGGTACGTGATGAAAAGTGCCGAAAAAGAAAAACTGAAAAATCTGGACATTGCCGTGATGGGGAGAAAATACGTCGTGTGCACGGACAGAGACCATACGTTCATCGCTCCGTATTGTCCGAATGTGGTCATGGACAAAGGGTTTCGGGAAGAGTGCCGGCGCCTTGAGATCGAGCCCAAGCTGCGCGGCTACCTCTACGGCGAACAAGAGGCATGGGAGACTATACGTCGATTAAAAGGCGCTCCAACACCTCTTCAATGCGGCTGACGCCGACAATTTCCAACGCATTTTTAACCTCATCGGGAATGTCAACCAAATCGCGCTCGTAATTTTTTTGCGGAATAAGCGCCAGCTTCATCCCCGCGCGGTGCGCTGCGATCAGCTTCTCTTTGAGTCCTCCGATCGGAAGAACGTTTCCGGTCAGTGACACTTCCCCCGTCATCGCGATGTCGGCACGGACTTTCTTGTTGGTCAGAATCGATGCGATAACGGTACTCATCGCAATCCCCGCGCTCGGCCCGTCTTTAGGGGTCGCACCGTCGGGAACGTGGATGTGCAGATCGAAGCGCTTATAACTTTCGCTCGCTTCGGGTGCGGTGTCGCTTTCGCGCTCGGTCGTATTCAAGGGTATGATCGAGTGGTCGACGCTCAGCTTTCCGTCGTCGATCAGCGTTTTCACAACCGAAAGGGCGATACGGGCCGATTCTTTCATGACATCTCCCAGACTTCCGGTGAGCTGGAGATTACCTTTGCCGTTGATACGGATCGCTTCGATTTTCAGTACATCCCCTCCGACCGCCGTCCATGCCAAACCGTTAACTACGCCGACACGGTCTACGTGGTCGGTTCGGTCGATCTCAAACACCGTTTTATCGAGAAAATCCTTGATGTTTTTGAGGCTGACATTAACTTTCAGCGTCGAGGGTTCCTCAAGGATCTTTTTGGCCGCTTTACGAACGATATCGGCGACACGGCGGCGTAAATTACGAACCCCTGCCTCACGGGTATATTTTTCGATGACCTCTTGCAAGGCGGTTTTCGAAATCGACAGCTCCGCAGGCTTGAGGCCGTGTTTTTTGAGCTCTTGAGGGATCAGGTACTGCTTGGCAATCTGAAATTTTTCCTGCGGCGTATACGAGCTGACCGAGATAAATTCCATCCGATCACGCAGCGGCCCGGGAATCTGTCCTACGTCATTCGCGGTTGCGATAAAGATCGCTTTGGAAAGATCGAGATTGAAATTCAGGTAATAATCCCGAAAATGGGTATTCTGTTCAGGATCGAGGATTTCCAGCAAAACCGCGGTCGGATCTCCCCGATGCGATTTGGCGACCTTGTCAATCTCATCGAGGACGATGACGGGATTCATCTTCTTGGCTTCGATAACCCCCTGTACAATCCGGCCCGGCATTGCCCCGATGTACGTCCGGCGGTGTCCCCGCAGCTCGTTGACGTCTTCCAGCCCTCCCAACGCGATACGGACCAATGGACGTTTTAGCGCTTCAGCGATAGAGTTGGCCAACGATGTTTTACCGACACCCGGAGGACCTGCAAAACACAATATAGCTCCTCGCCCCTCTTTCTCGCTCATACCACGCAGTTCAAGAAGTTCTTTGACCGAAAAATACTCCAGAATACGTTCTTTCGGCTTTTTGAGCGAAAAGTGGTCTTTGTTGAGCTGGTTTTCGACATCGTGGATATTGAGGGACTTTTTCGCCGCTTCCCCGAACGGAATTTCCAGCACCCATTCCAAATAGGTCTGCAAAATTCCCGCATCCGCGCTGTCCGGGTGCATGCGGGCAAAACGTTCGAGCTGTTTGTTGATCTCTTTGTAAGCGTCCGCGTGCATTTTTTCTTTTTTCGCTTCGAGTTTTTTACGGAACTCTTCGATCTCTTCATCCCGGTGACTGTCGGTGCCGAGTTCTTTTTGGATCTGCTTGAGCTGTTCTTTGAGAAAATACTCTTTGTTCACCTTTTCGATACGGGTATGAACTTTGGAACGGATCTCTTTTTGAAGCTTGTTGGCTTCGGTCTCTTCGATCAGTTCGTCGATCAGCATCAAAAACCGCTTCTCCGGATCGCGTTCAATAAAGAGTTTATACGCGTTTTCTTTTTTGATCTTGATCGAACTGCAGATCAGGTCGACAATCCGGTTGTACTCGTGGTTTTCCTCGATCGTGCGAAGCAGATCGGGAGGAAAGTAGTTGCTGACCTGAGAGAGGGCCCGCACTTTTTCACGAAGCACTTCGAGAATCGCATCCATTTTCAGTTCATTGACGCTTGCCGACTGGATCAGATCGACATGGGCCCGCAAATGCTCGCCCGGCAATACGTCTATCACATGACCGCGGGCCAATCCCTGAAACAGGACTTTGATCCGTCCGTCGGGAAGGACCACCTTTCGCATGATCGATCCGATGACTCCCGCATCGTAGATCGAATCGCTCTCGCGTTCCCCCTCATGCTCGGGCTTCACCGGACAAACGATCACCAGCGAATTGCTTTCAATCGCTTCGGCCGCCGCCGCGATGTTTTTCTCATCGCTGAGAAAAAGGGGAGAAATCATAAAAGGATATAAAAAAAGTTCGTCTTCCGCGATAACGGGAAGAACGGTCGGAAAAGAGCTGTAATTACTGAGTTGCATCGGGAAACTATCCTTAAAAGACGTACTTATTTACTCTCGTTATTATCCATCGAGATAACACTGCGGGTTTGCGGAATCAGGAAATCGTACCAGCTGCTGCTTCCGTCGCCTTCAAACATTGCACGATACCACGGGATGTCGGCGTTGACGATCTCCGCCGAGTTTACCCACGTTACCGGAGCGATCGAACGGTAATATGTCGCTCCCTTGGGTTTTCCCAGACGATCATACAACTGCGCGATTTTTTCGTTCAAATCCCCGCGGGCCAGCTGTAATTGCGTTTCCATCGTATTGACGAGCGGAAGATACATTGAATAAGGGTAGCTTGTCTTGAACGATTCGACCCCTTTGAGCGTATCGTCGATCAGCCCCTGATCACGCCCCGGATTGGGGAGGGCCAGAAACTTGGCTTTGATCTTTAGGAATTCGGCGTATTCGCGCCCTTCCGGCGTCGCGTAACGGCGGATGTATTCATTCAAAAAGTGTTCGGCCAACAGATATTCTTCCTGAGCCATGTGCGCCTGCGCCATGATCATCGTCGCTTCGGCCAAAAACGGAGAGCTGATGTGTTCACTTTGCAGCGAGCTGAAATAACCGTCCGCTTTTTCCAAATTTGCATCGCCTACGGCTTTGACCATCTTTTCATACCAGTATTCCGCGGGTTTGTTATACTCTTCGATATCTTTACCGCATCCGGTAAAAAGAATAAGCACTACCATTGCGATCAGCGAACTTCTAAACATAATCAAGCCTACATTTCATTTTTGAGACTATTTTACCAGAAAGAGATTAAACAGCCCCGCTATCAGTCGAAACTTTTTAGCTTGATATGTTAGAATCAGTTCATTCTGTTCAAAAGAGGTTGTCATGCAGTTTGCGTTAAAACTCCCGTTGCTCGGGTTCGAATCGGTTAAACATATGGAGCTGAAAAAAATAGACGATATTTTCATGCGCCTTGAAAGTGTCGAAGAAGGCCCTTCGTTCACCCTTGTCAGCCCGTTTGCTTTACGTGAATATTCTTTTGACATCCCTTCTTCACTGCAGGCGTTGATGGAAATCACGCCGCAAAGCAACCTTCTTATCTACAACATCATGATCGTTCAAACTCCGATTGAAAATTCAACGGTCAATTTCGTCGCTCCGCTTATTTTTAACACCGACAATCAGGTAATGGCTCAGATCATTATCGACGATCGCAACGATTTCAGCATTGCCGAGCCGATCAAAAACTATCTTAAAGGGTCTGAGAATGGATAAGTCGATTACCCTTGTCGGAAACGGGAAAATGGCGCTGTCGCTCGCGAAAGGGCTGAATGCGACCCATGCGATCGAAGTGATCGGGCGTACAAATGAAGCCTTGGAGCGTTTCGAAAAGGCTCTCGGAAAACCCGTGCAAAAAACCCTCTACGCCGATGCCGATATTCAAGGCAAAACCGTTATTCTCTGCGTCAAACCCGCCAATCTCGAAGAAGTGGCTCCCCGCCTTCGCGGAGAAGCCCGAACGCTGTATTCGGTTCTGGCCGGAACCCCTTTGAGCGCATTGAAAAAAATCCCCGCACACCGCTACTGCCGCGCAATGCCCAATCTTGCCGCCGAAGCGGGAGCATCGATGACGTCTCTCGTCGGAGATGCGGATATTTCGGAACCGGCGATGGCGCTTTTCAACACCATCGGCTCGACGCTTTGGTTGGGCAGCGAAAAAGAGCTGGACATCGCGACGGCGCTTGCCGGCAGCGGACCGGCATATCTGGCCCTGATTGCCGAAGCATTGACCGACGGCGCGGTGCGTGAGGGGCTGAAACGCAGCGACGCCGTGGAATTGATGCGGGGACTGTTCAAAGGCTTCGGCGCTTTGATTCAGGAAACCCATCCCGCCGTTCTTAAAGACAACGTCATGAGCCCCGGCGGAACAACGGCGGCAGGGTATGGCGCCTTGGAAGAAAGCGGTGTCCGCAACGCCTGCATGGAAGCCATCCGAGCAGCACACGAAAAAGCAAAAGCGCTCAAATAAAGAGGATTCCCCCTCTTTTATTTTTGCGATTCTTTTTTACTTCCCTCTTGCTGCATTCCCTCATTGTTGTACACTCTCATCGTAAAAGACGAACGGATTTTGTCGCCGTCTCTTTCAAAATGGATGGGAAAGTTTACCCGTATGATCCACTCTCCCTGATTGACGTTTTCCAAAAAGTGGTAAAAACTTTGGGGTGAGGTGATTTTGGACGTCGCGTTCACTTCGTACGTTCGAAACGTCCCGTTACTATCAAACGTCGTCACTTCGGTTAAATACAGATCGTCAAACTCTTTGCGATACTGTTTTTCAAACCGTTCGGGATGAAAAGGGGTATTAAACGCCGTAATCATCCGTGCATTCTGTACCTGAAGCTCTTTGAGCCTATTTGCCACTTCATCATGTCGATTTTGCGCAAAATCGAGTTTTTGAAACTCTTTTTTGCTCTCCAGCCGAAGGGTACGGTACTCTTTTCCTTTAGGAATCAGCAGCACAAACGAAAATCCGATGACTCCAATCATCAACAGAACAGAGAATGTCAGCAACATGATTGTCTGTCGGTTCATTGCAGCTCCTCGGTGTTTTCATCCTCAAGATGATTGGTCGATACAAACCGATACCATCCGTTTTCGATCGGGTAAAAACTGGTATAGGTTTGATGAAAGATGGAACGTAACGGAGCTTCCAGCATGTATTGATACGTCTCTTTGTTCGGAGTCATCCCGTACAGCACCAGTGACTTGGCGTCCAGATCGGCACGGGAAAGGGTAATTCCGTCCGGCACAAGATCGAACAGGTTGCGTATGCTCTCTTTCATGACCGTATTGTCGGTGGTTATCTGTTCGGCGATTTTAACTTCCGCTTCTATCAGCTTGATCTGTTCTTCCATCGTGTCGATCGATCGGTTCAGCCCTTTTTCCTGCGCTATGACCGCTTTGTGTTCGTAGGCGAAATTGTACGTTTTATAGCCCAGAAAGGAGTAGGTTCCCGCCAACATCGCGATCGTGACGGTAAAAAAGAAAAAGACCAGCTTTAGTTCGGTGCTAATGAGTTTCTTCGGCCGGGGGGTAATAAAACTGTGCTTCACGCCATCCCCTCTTCCAGCAGTGAAAGGGTAATCACTTCCTCGGCAAGATCGATTTTACGAACCATGACGTTCAGAAAAAGTTCCTCTTCGAGATAACGCTTGAGTTCGCTTCCGTTTCCGTAACCGTCCGCCAGCCATACCGTCTCGACAAACCGGTTACGACAGTGTTCTCCCGCATAAAAGCGGGCAAGCGTTTTTTCAATCAATTCGAAACGGTAAAAATCATCGCCGAAACGGTCGTTCTCTTCTTTGGTGTCCCCTCCCGGCTGAAGCGGAACCAGAGTATCTTCGAAAAGCGTTTCTTCTTCGCTGAACTCGACAATCTCTTCAAGGGTATCAAGATCCTCGATGTCGCTCAGATCATCCAGTTCGTCGATAATCTCCAAATCATCCAGCATCTCGATCTGGTCCAGATTGATCCCGCGACTCGGCTCTTCCTCTTCCACTCCGATGGAAAATCCGATGTTGCTTCCTTCATCCGCTCCTATTTCCCCTTCCTGCCGGTGCAACGGGTAATGATGCGCGTATTCGAGTTTTCCGTCCTCAAAGAATGCGATGCTCATCGAATCTTTTTCCGCCAACACGAAAAGGGCCAGCTTGCCGCCGATTTTATCGGCATAAAAACGTTCCAGTACCGAAAACGGGGAAAAAACGAAATCAAGGCCGATCGTCGCATATTTTTTCTTGAGCAGCTCGAGTTCTCGGGCCGATGCGTACAACATCCATTTTTGATTGCGGCACAGCGTTTTTGTTCCGCTCATCTCTGCACTGTCGTTGATCTCGTGAACCGAACACCCCTCAAGCGCTCCCTGATTGGGATCGGGATTCAAAACGGCTATATAATGCAGAGGCGATTCTTCAATGATTTTTCGGACGTAACGGGAAATCTCTTCGATCGCCGACGTCCCTTCGTACCGTCTAGTCTCTTTGGATAAACGTTTCTTGCCTTTGTAGAAAGTCACCGTGACTTCGTACTTCTCTCCGTACGAAATGACGGCAATAAAAATTTTTTGATAAAGCCAGCCGATCACTCCGCGTCCTCGCGGTTTTGGCATAACGGATGCGATTTAAGGTAGTGATCCATTTTCAAGGCATTTCCCAGTTTGGTATATATCTGTGTCGTCGCCATACTAGCATGACCTAATAATTCGCTAACATCGGCAATCCGGGCACCGTTATTTAACAGTTCGGTCGCATAAGTATGACGCAATTGATGAGGAGTCACTTTTATCCCTATCTCGGCGAATGTCTTGGTAATCATATATCTTAGACTATTTTCGCTTAATTTTCGACCTTCAAGCTCAAAAACGTACTCTTTAGAGGGATGGGCCGCATGATATGCGCCGATCATCGACTTGGCAAGTTCGGGCATCGGCACGTCTCTTTCTTTGGCACCTTTTCCCCGGACCCGGCACCACTGCTCCGCAATGTCCCCTATGCGCATATTGGAAAGTTCTGAAATCCGCAATCCCATCGTATAGAGCACCACAATGGCGAGTTTGGACAACGGATCGGCATAGCTCAGCGCATGAACGATATGTTCATGTGCAATCGGCTTGGGGAGTGTTTTAGGGACCTTTATACTTTCATCGCCGCGCAGCTCGACCGACACCCCTTCTTGGCGGAGATACTTAACGAAACTGCGGATCGCACTGAGTTTTGCGGAAACGGTTTTGGATTTGAGAGGCGCGATCTTCAGACGAAGCGGCATCAGGTTGATGGCGAGGTCATCTTTATCCGTGCTGATTTCGGCGTACCGCATCATTTCGTCCAGCGCATCGTTATAGCTTCGAATCGTCAACGCCGAATACCCCCGGATTCCATCAAGGTATTTCAAGAATGCCTCTTTGCGCAGATACAGCCCTTGCATTGTTTGCCTTGGCGAAACGGCCTAAAAAGCGCGTTCCATCAGTTTTTCTCTCACCAGCGCCTTGGCCGTTTCCATGTCAAGCCCTTCCAGATCAAGCGGTTCGGAAGCATAAAAGTCAAGCGTTCCGAACGGTTTTGGGATCGTGAACCTGTCCCAGCTGGAAAGCTGCCAGTACGAAGAGGGAACGCAGTGAAAAACGATCACTTTTGCGTTGCGCTTCTGGGCCATCACGACGGCGCCGTCGCTCATCACGTGACGCGGGCCTTTCGGGCCATCGGGAGTGATTCCGATATCGTATCCTTCGGAGAGGGATTTGAGCCCCTGGATCAAAACCTTCGCACCGCCACGGGTCGTTGAACCGTGAATGGTGCCAAGCTTAAAATAACGCATGATCCGCGCAATGATCTGCCCGTCGAAATGATCGGAGATCAGCACGTTGGCTTTGGGAACTTTGCGAAACCGGTAATACAGATACGGCTGCAGGAGCAGATCACCGTGCCAAAATGCAAAAATGACCGGCTCGGAGGGAACGGTTTGGGGAAGGTGAAACCGTTTGCGGCTGGTCAGATAGATCAACCGTATCAGCAACGCTCCGACGGGGGGAATGATCCAGAGGGCCAGCGTCCGTAAGAGCTGCTTACGCAAGTATCTCTCCGTATTGGACTAAACGGGAAACCTCCGTAATTTTGACACGGGAAATTTTACCCAACCGCTCTTCGGAGCCTTTTACTTTGACAACGATATTGTTGTCCGTACGTCCGGCTACGTAACCGTCACTTCGGAGCTCTTCGAAATAGACGTCGAACTCCTTGCCGAGGTAACCGGCGGTGATCTCATCAAGGATCGTGTCCTGATAGGCCTGCAGACGGCTGAGGCGGTCCGATCCGATCTCCGAATCAACCGTATTGGTCATGCCTTCCGCTTCAGTAAGAGGGCGCGGAGAATACTTGAAACTGAAAATCTGCTCGAACCGTACCCGGCGCATGACGTCGAGCGTCTCTTCGAAGTCCGCATCGCTCTCGCCGGGAAATGCCACGATGATGTCGGTACTGATACTGACGTCCGGAACCATCTCGCGCAGCTTTGCGGCACGGTTCAAAAACCACTCTTTGCTGTATCCCCGCTTCATCGTTTTGAGGATCTCGGTCGAACCGCTCTGCAGCGGCATGTGCATCGATTTGCAGATTTTCGGGTTGCGGGCGAACTCTTCGATGAACTCGTCGTCCATATGAAGCGGATGGGGAGAGGTGAAGCGAATCCGCTCGATCCCCTCGACCGCGCTCACACGGCGGAGCAACTCGGTGAAGTTGACTTTTTCATGCTGACCGGAGAAGCGGCGGCCGTAGTTATTGACGTTCTGCCCCAGCAAAAACACCTCTTTGGCTCCCGATTCGGCGGCCTTGCGCGCTTCGGCGACAATCAGATCGGCCGGTATGGAGATCTCGTCGCCGCGCGTTTTGGGGACGATGCAGAACGTACACTGCTTGTCGCATCCGATCGAGATGTTGATGTAGGCTTTGTAAGGGCTTGAGCGGAAATCTTTGAAGGCGAACTGCGATTCGTCGAAATCGATGTCTATCTCGACCGCTTTGTCCCGGTGGATCACCTCACCGATTTTGGAAACGTTGCGCGCTCCGAGAACAAAATTCACATACGGTGCGCGCTTAATGATCTCTTTGCCGAGATGGGAAGCCGTACAGCCGCAAACGCCGATTTTGGCCCCCTCTTTTTTGAGCTTGTTAAAACCGCCGAGTTCGGAGAAGAGTTTATGAACCGGCTTTTCACGGACCGAACAGGTATTGATCAAAATCAGGTCGGCTTCGCGCGCGTCGCCCGTGAGCTCATACCCTTCCTGCGCGTTCAGCTCCGCAATCATATGCTCGGAATCGCGAACGTTCATCGCGCATCCGAGCGTTTCGATAAAGAGTTTTTTGGACATTAGAGGATATGAACCTCGTACATGTATTCATTGGCGGAAAGGCCGTAACGCACTTCGCGCATGTAAAAACTTTTGCCTTCCCCTTCGAAATGATCCTGAAGCGACAAAAGATCTTTGTGCGAGTTTTCACGGTCGAAATAAAGAATGACCGAATTGCTTTTTTCCACCATTTCGGTGATTTTTTTCAGGTCGATTTTCTTTGGTTTCGCGTCATGTTCGCTGCGGGCAATTTTGAGTTCCATTCTGTATTCCCTTCTCTCGTAGAGTTCTTGATATTGTCGGGATTATATCGGTGTTTCGATAAATATCGTATTAAGAGAAAATTATGTATAATACTTTTCCTTCATAAAAAAGCTTTCCCAACCAAACCGATTTTTTTATGAGTTTCGATTACCAACAAGGATATTGCTATGGAAAATATTTTAGATATTATTGATTCGATTGCCAACGAAAAAGGTCTCAGCCGCGAAAACGTCAAAGAGGCGATCAAAACGTCTTTCATCCAAACCGCCAAACGGATTATCAATCCGACGTTTGCCTTTGAAGCCGACATTGATGAGCGTACCAAACAGGTCAAACTCCGCCAGATCATCACCGTAGTCGCCGACGACGCTCCGGAACTGGAAGGGGAAGAAACAGGCGCCTACATGAGCCTGACCAATGCCCTGGAAATCGACGAAGATGCCGAAATCGGAGATCAGCTCCAGATGGAGCACGATATCGAAAGCTACGGCCGAAGCGCATTTGCAACACTGCACCGCGAAATAGAATTTCATATTCAGCGCCTCGTCGAAAACGAACTGTACGACAAATACAAAAGCAAGATCAATCAGATCGTCTCGGGACGCGTTACCCGCGTCGACGAACAGCAGAACACGACGATCGAAATCGATGAAATCCGTGCGGTCCTGCCGATGAAAAACCGCATCAAAGGCGAAAAATTCAAAGTCGGCGATATGGTGAGCGCGATCGTGCGCCGCGTCCATGTTGATAAAATCAACGGTATCTCGATGGAACTTTCACGCACGTCTCCAAAATTCCTCGAAGAGCTTCTTGCTCTCGAAGTTCCCGAAATCAAAGACGGCATCGTCGTGATCGAGAAATGTGCCCGTATTCCGGGTGAACGTGCCAAAATCGCCCTCTACACCAACCGTCCCCAGATCGATCCGATCGGTGCGACCGTCGGGGTACGCGGGGTACGGATCAACGCGGTGAGCGAAGAACTCTGCGGCGAAAATATCGACTGTGTCGAGTATACTCCGCAACCTGAATTGTTCATTTCCCGTGCCATGAGTCCGGCGATTATCTCCGCTGTTACGGTAGAAGAGACTGAAGAAGGGGAGAAAAAAGCGATCGTTACCCTTCCGAGCGATCAAAAATCCAAAGCGATCGGTAAAAGCGGTATCAACATCCGCCTCGCCTCAATGCTCACCGGTTACACCATCGAGCTGAACGAACAAGGCGGTACCGCCGCCGGCGAAAAAGCGGCCGAAGAGAAAAAAGAGGGGCTCAGCTCGCTCGAAGCGCTGTTTGGCAATTAGACACGCCAAGGGAGCAAAGCCCCCTCGGCTACGCTAACGCTAAGTTCTCTTCGGCAGAGAGCCCACGCGCAGCCAACCGCGCTTATATGATTTCACTGACTTTTATCTTCTAACAAACGGGTTGAGCTTCAAAAGTATCGCATCGGCAATCTGATTGCCGATCAGCGTCAAAAACGCACTCATCATCAAAATCCCCATTATCACCGGATAATCCCGGCTCATTGCCGAGAGATAAAAAAGCTGCCCCATTCCTTCGATACCGAATATTGATTCAAGAATTACCGATCCTCCGATCAAACCGGGCAAAGAAAGCCCCAGCATCGTCACAATCGGAGGAAGCAGATTGGGAAGTATGTAATAACGGATAATTTTCTTCTCGTCGATGCCACGCGCGCGGGCAAAATAGATATAGTCGCTTTTGAGGATTTCGATCACCAGCGAACGAACGTAGAGTGTTAAACTTCCAATCCCTACAAAAACCATCACTGCGATCGGAAGCGTCAAATGCCACGCCATATCAAGATAATACCCTATCCCTGCAGGAGGTTCGAGAGAATGCAAACCGTTCAGGGGAAACCAGCCCAGCACAAAACCCAAAAGCAGCATCAACACCAATGCCAGATAATACGAAGGCATCGCAAAGCTCACCAGCGAAAATTGTATCAAGGCGCTATCCTTGCGGCTTCCATAATGCATTGCAGCCGTTATCCCAAGCCATAACGAGAGAACGAACGTCAACAGCAAAGCAACGATATTCATCCACAGCGTTACCGGTAACCTCTCCGCAACCACCTCGCTGACCTGTGCACCGTTCGTAAACGAAATCCCAAAGTTCAGATGCACCAGATTGACGACCCAATCCGCATATTGTCGGAATAACGGCTTGTCAAGACCATAAACCGCTTTAAGCTGCGCAATTGCTTCGGGTGTCATGTTAGGGTTGAGTTCGCCGCCGCTAAAGCTGTTAGGCGCCATATGAATCGCCCCGAATGAGAGCAGTGAGATCAATACTAACATGAAAATAGTATACGCAAGAGAACGGAACAGATATTTCATACGATGATTATAGCGGAAGAGGGAAAGAAAAGTAAAAAGAAGGTTCATCCCCAAAAGGGGACAAGAACCTCTTAGAAGTTAAGAGTCAAATATGCTTGTACGGTATCGTACTGGCTTCCGTTGTTTTGGTCGTCAGCATCTGTTGAAACGTATGCCAATGTTGCATCCAACGCTCCGAAAGATTTAGTAGCGGTTACCGCAACTTCGTCCATCTCTTTTGTGCTTCCTGCAACGCCTGCAGCAATGTCATTGCTGACAGTTGTGTAGTATACACCGAATTTTGCAACGTCTTTCATTGCGTATTCAGCTGTCAAATTAACAGCTTCCGCATCTTTAGACCCTACATAGGTGTAGTTCCACCATGCTTCAGTATACAGTTTAGACTGCCCTGATGCCGCAACGTTTTGGATTTGAACAGTCCCTTTATTATCAGCCTGTGAATACGCAGCCGAAACGTTCAGCCCTTCAATCCCTTGATATGCCAATTTGAATGCGTACGCAGATGAAGTTTCAGCCGCGTTTCCAAGTGAACCGTCTGCTTTAGGATCGATGTTAGCATATTGAGCACCGATTTTAACCCCTTTAACCAGTTGGCAATCGATGTCAGCCTGGAGCCAATACGCATCCGCAACCATACCGATGTTGTAGTACCAACCCTGCAATGTCAACGGTTTGAATGAGTTGTTCACGATACCGGCCGCATATGCGCCGTTTTCCATGAATGTACCGAATTTAGCGGCATCTCTCATAATAGCATCGCGGTCTGCTGCAGATGCACTAGTGTTAAGAGCATCAACACCGTTGCTTTTACCGACCCATGCGGCAACAACAGTTGTGTCAGGAATGTCTTGGTTGATAACAACCGCGGCATCGAACGTATTTGGAACGATCGACCATTTTTCAGAGAACGCCAACGGAGTATCAATCTCCATACGACCTACTTTAAGAGTTGTTTTCCCCATTGTTCCGGCCAACCAGAGTTCGCCCATCCATGAGTTGTCTTCAACAGCTGTATCGTGTCCACCCGTCCAAGTGTTCGCAACAAGGTTGTTTTCAAGTCCGAGAGTACTGATGGCGTACGCCGTCGCACCCATAGAAACACCTTTAACCAAATCAGCGGTTACACCCAAGCGAAGCGCAGTGTCAGCATAGCTGTTAGCTTGATCGAAAAGATCGTCGCTGATACCTGCTGCCTGATCTTTGTTATCGGTACCGTAGTAAAGTTTCGCGTCACCGCTTACCTTTACATTATCGATTGCGAACGCGCTTGCGCCCAGCATTACTGCTGCGGCAAGAGACATTTTTACTAACTTCATTGATTCTCCTTAAGTTAAGTTTGACCTTATGTTTTTGTTTCGTCGGGATTAATTGTAACGCCGCTAATCTTAAACACAGCTGTGAAAAAAAAATTTCATTTACTTTCTGTTTACCACTAGCAAATCCCTATTTTAGGGAATGTGACAAAAATGTCACAATTAATTTTTGGAGCTGCGGAGAGTTTATGAGTGGGTTTATGGTATAGTATGTATTTAGTATCAATTTATCAAATAATTCAAAGGATTCGATAATGAAAGCATCGTTCGTCATCACCGCAACTGCCTGTGCCTTGACCTTAATCGGCTGTGCCAACCGCGAAGGAGTCTCTCCGTCTCAAAACGCATCGCTCCAAACGGTCTCTCCAAGCAGTACCGCAGCTTCCGAAGGGGGTGCAATGCAGCGCTCGCTGGATGCATGGCTCAAAGAGGAATGGACCCCAATGACCCAGTCCGCGCCTGTCACGACAACGACAAAAGCAGCGGACGGAACGCTCATAACGGTCACTAAGGATTCAAAACAGGTAGTCACGACGACGACCGCGCCAAGCGGAGAGGTCGTGACTACAACCGTGCCGGCAGAGCCCGAACCCGAGGACAACACGCCGTTTACATTGCAAAAATATGCGGATAAGTGGAAAGTCTATCATGACAATAAAGCCAAAATGAATGAAGGGAAGCCCAAAGAGCCTTCTCACGTTGATATGATGAACACTCTTCCGGTGGTTGGTAAGTAACTATCGGTAACATATGATCGGGCGAAACAGGAGATAATTCTCCGAACGCCCGGTTTGACTTATTCTCTTTCGTCCCAGATAAAGACGGTTTTTCCTTCGGCATTCTTTTCGACCGCAGCCATTCCCATAATATTGTATCCCGCGTCCACATAATGAACTTCTCCACTCACACCCGATGCCAGATCGCTGAGAAGATACATCGCCGAATTTCCGACCTCTTCGATCGTGACGTTTTTGCGAAGCGGAGCATTCGCTTCGTTCCAGTTTAGGATCTGTTTGAAATCACCGATACCGCTGGCAGCCAATGTACGGATCGGGCCGGCGCTGATCGCGTTGACGCGCTGGCCTTTCGCGCCCAGTTCCACCGCCATATAGCGCACCGTTGATTCGAGCGCTGCTTTCGCCACTCCCATCACGTTGTAATTCGGGATATATTTTGGTCCGCCGAGGTAGCTGAGGGTAATGACCGAAGCACCCGGAGCCAAAACATTTTCCAAACGGTTTGTAAGGTCGATCAGCGAATACACAGAGATGTCCATCGCGATTTGAAACGCCTCTTTGGACGTTTTCATAAACCCTTCAGTAAGAGCTTCTTTCGGAGCGAATGCAACCGAATGGACCAAAAAGTCGATTTGTCCAAAATCGGCGGCTACTTTGTCCGCGATAGAGGCCATATCCGCTTCATCCGAAACATCCAGTTTATAAACGGGAGAGTTGTCAAACGATGCCGCAATCGGTTCAACCCGCTTTTGAAGCGCCTCGTTCAAATAGGTGAACGCCATTTTGGCCCCTTGAGCGTGAAGCGCTTCGGCGATGCCGTACGCAATCGATTTGTCGTTGGCAAGTCCGACGATGAGCCCTTTTTTACCTTGCATTAACATGAATAGTTATTCTCCTTTTTTCGTATTTAATTCTGAAGCCTGTTCGATCATGCTGCAAAAATCACTTGCACTGAGGGCGCCTGATCCGACCAATACGCCCTCCACATTGTCAAGCGCCATAATCTCCCGGGCGTTATCAACCTTGACGCTCCCGCCGTACAACAGCGGAGCGGATGTTTTGGCGCGAAGGGCGCCATGGATAAGCTCGATGTCGCGTAACGACGGCGTCAGCCCTGTCCCGATCGCCCATACCGGCTCGTATGCGATGATCAAATCGGGATACTTCAGGTCGATCCCTTCGAACTGCTTGTCAATATACTCCATCAAGGCGTCGTTCCCCTCTTCGCGGACCTCCAGCGGTTCACCGACGCAGTAAACGATGGCGAAGCCCCGCTCCGCGAAAAAACGAAATTTTTCGGCAATTGACTCTTGCATTTCACCGAGGATATGACGGCGCTCGCTGTGACCGATCAGGATCGTCTCGATCCCGAACTCTTCAAGCTGCTCAAGAGCGATTTCCCCAGTGAATGCGCCGTTTTGTGCCGGATAGGCATTTTGTACCCCGACCAGTACGTTTCGTCCGTAATGCTCCAGAGCCGTAAACGGCGGAAACACGATAACCGTATCGGAGATGCCGTTGGCACTGACAAACGATTCCACAACCGCCATATAGGCCTGCGTTTCCTGTCGCGTTTTATTGGCTTTAAAATTCGCACACACTATCATGACGGTCTCCTTTTTTATTTCAACAGCGGTTTAACGCCGGGAAGCACTTTGCCCTCAAGAAGTTCCAGCGATGCTCCGCCGCCGGTGGAGATGAAGGTAATCTCCTCGTCCAAACCCACGCGCTGGACCAAATCAGCGGTATCTCCGCCGCCTACAACCGTCGTTGCGTACGAATCGGCGACAAAATGGGCGATTTTGTTCGAGCCGCGCGCAAATCGATCCATTTCATACACGCCCATCGGTCCGTTCCACAAAATCGTTTGAACATCGGCCAGCACCTGACGGTACAACCGCACCGTTGCGGGTCCGATATCCAATCCCATCCAACCGTTTGGAATTTCTTGGATGCTTACTAAGCGGCTCATGGCGTCGGGAGCAAACTTCTCTGCCGCAACGACATCGACCGGAAGATAGAATTTGACGCCGAGCTTTTTAGCCTCTTCCATGATGTTAAGCGCTTCGGGGATCAGATCGTCTTCTACCAGCGAATTGCCGACATCGTGACCCAATGCTTTGAGGAATGTAAACGCCATCCCTCCTCCGATAAGTATTTTGTCGACTTTGGGCAACAGGTTGATCAGCGCTTCAAGTTTGCCCGAAACCTTGCTTCCCCCGACGATCGCCGCAAAAGGGCGTACGGGACGGTCAAGCAGCGTACCGAAAAACTGAATCTCTTTTTGGAGCAAAAAGCCTGCCGCTTTATGCTCGGCATCAAAATACGCCGTAATGCCCTCAACCGACGCATGGGCGCGGTGACTGACCCCGAACGCGTCGTTGATGTAGACTTCCGCCATCGATGCCATCGCACGGCTGAGTTCGGGATCGTTTTTCGTCTCCCCTTTTTCAAAACGGAGATTTTCGAGTAAAAGGATCTCTCCGCCTTTTAGTTCGGAAGCCAGTTTCATCGCGCTTTCTCCGACAACGTCAGCGGCCATTTTAATGTCGATTTTCAGAAGTTGATGCAGACGTCGTGCAATCGGGGAGAGGGAATACTTTTCATCCGGTTCTCCTTTCGGACGGCCAAAATGAGAACCCAAAATAATCGCGCATCCCTGATCCAGGCAGTAGTTGACCGTGGACAATGCCGAACGGATGCGGCGATCGTCGGTAATATTGCCGTAATCGTCCATAGGAACGTTAAAATCGCATCGGATAAATACTTTTTTGCCTTTGATGTCACACTCTTTGATGCTGAGCAACTGCATACATTTCCTTCTTACTGTAAGATTGATAAATTTATTTTTTACTGATAAACAGCGCCATCTCGATCAGACGGTTCGAATATCCCCATTCATTATCGTACCATGCCATGATTTTGATCAGATTCCCGTCGATAACCTGAATAAGGTCATCGGCCACTGTGGCGCTGAAACGGGAACCGACAAAATCTTGGGATACACGATAACGCTCATCGACTTCCAATATCCCTTTGAGCTGATTAAGAGCGTACGATTTGAACAGGGCGCTGATCTCTTCTTTGCTGGTTCGGCGTGACACCAGTACGTTCAAATCGACCATAGAGACATCCGGAGTCGGTACCCGTACGCTTTGACCGTGCAGTTTTCCTTCCAGATTCGGCAATACCAGACTGATCGCTTTGGCCGCTCCGGTCGTTGTGGGAACCATGTTGACCCCTGCCGCGCGCGAGCGGCGCATATCGGTGCCGTGCGCGCTGTCGATGACCGCCTGCCCGTTGGTATAGGCGTGGATCGTCGTCATCAGCCCTTTTTCGATTCCGAACGTTTCATCCAGAATTTTCGCGATCGGTCCCAGACAATTCGTCGTGCACGAAGCGTTCGAAATGATCCGTTCGCCATGGTACAAATGTTCATTGACGCCCAACACGTAGGTCGGGATTTCGCTGTCCTTCGTCGGTGCCGACAAAATCACCTTTTTGACCCCTTTGTCCAAATGGTGTTTTGTCAGCGCACCCGTCAAGAAGAGTCCGCTGCACTCCAAAACGACATCCGCTCCGCACGAAGCGAAATCAAGGTTCTCAGGGTTTTTTTCGCTGAAAACCTGGATCCGTTTCCCGTTGATCAGAAGATGGTTTGCGTCTGCAATGGCCGCATCTCCGTCAAAAGGACCGTGAACCGAATCGTTTTGCAGCAGGTACAGCATCATGTCGATCGATGTCATGTCATTGATCGCAACCAGCTCCACATCTTCGCGCGAGGCGATGACGCGGGTTACCGATCGGCCGATCCGGCCAAAGCCGTTAATAGCAATCTTCAGTGCCATCACCTAGTCCTAAGCTCTTAATTAGGGGGTGATTTTACCAAAATTCGGTTATAATTTGGATTAAAAAAGACAGGGCTATGAAGCTTGCACTTTACGGCGGCAGTTTCGATCCGCCTCATGCCGGTCATGTCGGCGTTGTCACCGCAGCGCTGAGAGCTTTGCCGATCGATCGGCTGGTCATCGTGCCCGCGGAACGCAACCCGTTTAAACCGGTCGTGCGGGCAGAAGGAACCGTTCGGTACCAATGGCTGAGAAAAATTTTTGCCTCGTACGAAAAGGTCGAGATCAGCGATTTTGAACTCGCTCAGCACAGAAGCGTCTACACCATCGAAACAGTCAGACACTTCGCACCCTTTTGCGATGAGATTTACCTCATCATCGGTGCGGACAATCTGGATGCCCTGGAACAATGGCACTGTTTTGACGAACTGAATGGCCTAGTCCGCTGGGCCGTCGCCTCGAGGGGAGAGATTCCCATACCGGCCAACATGATCGAACTGCGTGTCGACGTACCGATCAGCTCAACCGATTTTCGGAACCGGTTTACCCCGCTGGGGCTCGAACCGGAGATTGAAAACGAAATCATCACCTATTACAAGGAACTCAATGAACTCACGAATTGAAAAAATCAGCCAGATTTTGGACCAAAACAAAGCCGAAGCGATCGAAGTGTTCGATCTGCGAGGCGGAGACTATTTCGCCGATTACGTTATTATCGCCTCGTCGTTGAACGAACGCCACACGTTCGCGCTGCTCGACTACCTCAAAAAAGGGCTTAAACCCGAAGAACAGTTTTTAGGCATCGATGAGAGCGGAGACTGGATCGCGGTCGATCTGGGAGACATCCTAATCCATATCCTAACCCCGCAATACCGGAGCAAATACGATCTGGAAACTTTTTTGAGCGAGATTGCGGCGCGCAAAGCCAAAGCCTAAATGTTTTTTCTGAAAAAAGCCCTTGGGTCGGTGCTGATGCCCTTCCCCCTCTTTTTGATCCTGTTCGGGATCGGGCTTTACCTTTGGTACCGTGGATCGCTCAAATGGTCCGGGAGAGTGATTTTTGCGGCAGTCGCCTGGATCACCCTTCTTTCATACGCTCCCTTTTCTTCCCTGCTGATTTTCCCTCTCGAAGAACGCTATCCAAGCTTCAAACCCTCGACGCATGCCGATGCGCGCTATATTCATGTATTGGGAAGCGGCCATGCAAGCAATCCCGACATTCCCCTTTCCTCACAGCTGGGTACGGCATCACTGGTCCGTGTGAACGAAGGGGTGGCCCTCTACAAAAGCCGTCCGGGGATGAAACTGATCTTCAGCGGGTTCGGCTATACCGATGTCGTCTCCAACGCCCGGAAAAACGCCGAAATGGCGATGATGCTGGGGGTGCCTTCAAACGACATCATTCTCCTCGAAATGCCCAAAGATACGCCCGAAGAGGCATTGGCAGCGAAAGCGATCGTTGGCGGTGAACCGCTGATCTTAGTCACCTCGGCATCGCATATGCCAAGAGCCGCGGCGCTTTTTGCCAAAGCGGGAGTCAACGTACTCCCCGCACCGACCGATTTCCAGGTCAAAAAAGCGGCCGAAATCTGGGAATTGCCTTCGGCCGAAGGGCTGCAACGTTCCGAAGCGGCGTTTCACGAGTATCTTGGGCTTGCATGGGGAAAACTGCGCGGACTGATCTAGCCGGATTGTAAAAACCGAGATAAAGTTTAAAGTTGGTTGATTGTTAGTGAAGTGCGAGTAAGTGGTGCGCCCGAAGGAATTCGAATCCCTGACCGCCGGTACCGCAAACCGGTGCTCTATCCAGCTGAGCTACGGACGCATTTAAAAGAGAACGAAATTATAGCTGATAAACCTTATAACTATCTGAGTTGGTTGATTTTCAAGACAAATTCGACTTCGGCCTTCGACAATCGCAACTCTTTGGCAATCGCATCTACATCAAGCCCCTGATTGTACCGGGTAATCACTTTTTCATCATCCAATCCGCTGATCGACGTAGGCAGAGAAAGGTTTCGGATCCGCTCTTCAAGATAACGCAAACGGCTTTCGGTTTTTTCTTTGTGAACCGCGAAACTCTCCTCGATGACCCCCAGCGATTCCATAATGGGAACCGATATCTCGTTCACCTCGCGTCCCAGTTCCGCGTGGAGCGAATGCTGACTCACCGGAACACTCTCTTGCAGCGATGCGATGATCTCAAGCTCCTGCTTGAGCCGTTTGTCCATCATGAATAATTCTCGGTGAAGGTCTTCCGCCGCTTTGGCGACGGCTCTGATCTGTGAATGCGTTTCGCTCTCTTTGCTCACGACGTAATAGATAAGCCCCACCACCATAACGGCCAGAGCGATCAGCGCGATCTCGATTCCGTAAGTCATTCGTGCCCTTTCAAGTGACGGATCATTGCCCGCTCGCGCGCCATCATGTACGATCCCCACTCGCTCTCGTCGCGCGGATGAATTCGGATGATTTTCGCCAGTACGGGAGAAAGGGCTTCAAAGTACAACGCCGTATCCCTCTTGGGATGAACCGGCAATTCAAGCCGCCCGTAATAGTTCTCACCCGTGACCAACAGCGGTTCAAGGAGTTCAAAATGCTCGAATCCGATCCGGCCTATTGCCCCGCTTTGCGTCAAATCGATCCGCTGGGGAGCCGTATTGAGGATCAAATTTTCGAGACGGTCCATTTTACGGTACAGCTCGACCAACAGATGGATGGCAACCGGATCGCTCTCGCTCGTCTCCCCTTTGGCTTTGGCATTTCTCAGCCATTGGCCTATCGCATCGTCTTCGCTCTCGCTCATCCGGGAATATTCTCTTTCAAATCCCTGCGTATCAACCGCCACATTATCGAATGCCACCTCCAAAGGAGCGTCAATCAGCCGTACATCACTCATACTATCACCTCATCCAAGATAATCAGCCCGATAAACACAAATCCGAGATACCCGTTCACCGTAAAAAAAGCGCGGTCTATCTGAGTAAAATCACGTCGCACCAGATAGTGTTCATACGTCAGCATCAGAGCTGAAAAGACAACGGCAGCCACTGCAAAATAGCCCAAATCTGCTTCGCCGACGAACAACCCCCAAAAAAGAACGGCTAAAAGATGAAACAATGCCGAAATTTTCAGCGTGGCGGCACTGCCAAAACGCGAAGGGATCGAATGCAGCCCGCGTTCGCGGTCAAACTCCATATCCTGCAGCGAATACAGCAGGTCAAACCCGGCTACCCAAAACATAACGCCGATACTCAACCATACCGACCACAACGGAATCGCTCCGGTAACCGCTACCGCTCCGGCTATCGGAGCAAGCCCGAGCGATATTCCCAAAACAATATGCGCCATCGAACTGAAACGTTTGAAATACGAATAGCTGAGCAATACGATAATAATCGGCCCGCTCAAATAAAAGGCAAGATCGTTGATGAAATAGGCGACCGCCATAAACACCAAAGCGTTCACCGCAGTGAAAATCGCGATCGATGCCGGATTAAGCCTTCCGTCGACACTGGGTCGTCCTGCCGTTCGAGGGTTGTCAACGTCAAAAACGCGGTCAACGTAACGGTTGAATCCCATTGCGGCGTTGCGCGCGCTGATCGCCGCAAGTACCCCTAGAATCAGCAATGTGAATCCGAACCATCCGTCTGCGGCGACGATCATTGCGATAAAAATAAACGGAAGAGAAAAAACGGTATGCTGAAACATCACCAGTTCGTTAAAATCCTGCAGTTTTTTCGCCAGTCGCTTCACGTATCACCTTTGTATAACAGTTGGTTTTATTTTATCGTAAAATCTCTTTGACGCTACATCGTTTCAGGTTCCCCGAGTATGGGTATAATTGCATTTATGAAACAGTTGGCAATTATCGGTTCCACCGCATCGGGAAAAAGCGATCTGGCCCTCACCCTCGCTCAAAATTGCAATGCCCTCATTTTATCGATCGATTCGCTCAGTATCTATCAAGAGATCGATATCGCATCCGCCAAACCGTCCAAAGAGGAACTTTGCCTTGTCGAACACTTCGGCATTAACCGCCTCTCTCCCGCAATCAACGCGAGCGTGGTAACATTTATCGATGAATACGGGCGTGCGAGCCATCAGGCAGCCGAGCAGGGAAAAAACCTCATCATCGTCGGCGGCAGCAGCTTTTATCTCAAAAGCATGGTCGAAGGTCTCTCACCCATCCCCGATTTTTCCTCCGACACACTCCAAAAAGCCAAAGAGATGCTGCTCGATCTTGCCGAAGCCCATGCCGTGCTTGCCGCAGCCGATCCGGCCGCAATGGCGAAAATAACTCCCGGCGATGCGTACCGAATCGAAAAAATGCTGCTGATCTATTTGCAAACCCATCTCCCCCCCTCAGAGTGGTTCGCCCTGAATCCTCCGAGGCCCGTGATTGCCGAATGTCCCGTACTGGATTTGAAAATTACGCGTGACGTACTGCGTCAACGGATTGCCTTAAGAACGGAAAAGATGATCGCTTCGGGATTGATCGACGAAGTCGCCGAACTGGAGCGGCGGTACGGAAGAGCTCCCAACAGCATGAAGGCGATCGGGATCATTGAAACGCTGGACTATCTTGACGGAAGAATCTCCAAAAATGAACTGCAAGAGCTAATCACCATCCATACGGCACAGCTGGCCAAACGGCAGCAGACATTCAATGCGAACCAGTTTGCTTTAGCATCAAGCGGAAGTTCCGACGAACTCTTCACGATCGCGTCGAAGATTCTACAACAACCCTAGTGCATCTTTCGCCAGTTTTCCCCATGCCGAATTTTTGTCGGCTTTGATACTGGCATTGAATGCACCGCGCGCTTCAGCTTTGCGTCCCAATTTTTGGGCGACGGCACCGATAAGATACTGCTGGCGCGAGCGTTTTTCCGCATTCAGCTTTCGATTGTTGAGCGTTTTGAGCACCTCCAGCGCGTCAGCGTCTTTGTCGATGTTCTGAAGCGACTGGGCCAATGTAAACTCGATATACGGGCTTTGCGTATACGTTTTGGTACGCCCCTGCAGTACCATGACTTTGCGCGCATACGTCTGCAGCATTGTCTCATTCTTCTGTTTTAGTCCAAGGCTTACCATCTGCGTATAGCGTTCGATATCCTTGAAATCGCCCGGAAATGCCGTTTCAACCGCTTTAATGTAGCGGATCATCCCCTCGCTGTTACCGAGTCTTTGCGACGCGTCGTACATGACTCGATAAATCTCGTTCAGCGGTGGGTTCGGTTCCGTTGCAAGAAGTTTCACCAGCTCATTTCCCGCTTTGATTGCCTGCTTGTACTCGCCTAGCCCGAACTGTGTTTTGGCCATTCGTGACAGCCACACCTGTCTTTCCGCAATCGATTTGGCTTTTAGGTGCGTCTGGGCGATCTTTTTGGCGGAAGCGTACTGGGTCGTCTTGATCGCACAGTCGAACATCAGCCCGTCCCATTGGGGGAGAAGTTTGATCTTATACATTCGCTGGAGTGTCTGTGCTTCAACGCATTTACCCTCTTTTAGATACTGCTTTTGGAGCCCTATCGCACTTTGGGAAATGATGGCGTTGGTTTTGGGGTACTCTTCCGAGTCAAGGCGATGGAGCTCGTTCTCCATATCCAATACTTCTTTGTATTTTTTCTCTTTCAGCAGGAGCTGCGCTTTTTTATAAAGCGCTTTGCGTCCGACACTTTCATTTCCGTAACGTGAAATCAAATCATCGTATTTTTTTATCTCGTCTGTCGTATTGGATTCGCCTTCTTCAAAAAACAAGCCGTCTTTCGCACGGCGGACCTCTTCGATATACTCTCCGTATTTATAGGTTTTGAGGTATTCGTTCAGCCGCTTCATAGCTTCCGTTTTTCGGTCTGCCTGCGCCAGCCGCAATCCGAGGTTTCTGAGCAAAACTTCATGTGAAGAACTCTTTTTATCGGTATTGTTTAGCAACGCTTCGGCGATTTTGATCCCCGTTTTGAAATCTTTGCGATAAACGAATGTATCGGACATATTCGTTGCGTCGCTGCGCACTTTGCTCAAATATTTCGGATTGGCCTTGATGACTTTATCGACATACTCCGCCGCTTTTTCCGTATTTCCGCTTCCCAGCTCCAGCTGCGCCAGCTTGAACGCAGCTTGGGACGCCACTTCTACCTCAGGGCTCGTTTCCAAAGCTTTTTGGTAATAATACATGGCTCTTTTGGGCGAGCCGGAAAATTCCAGCTGTTTGGCTTTGTAAATCATCCCGACCGCTGCATACGGGCTGTCGCCGTGTTCGTTGAACAACCGCTCATAAAAGTAATCGGCATCGGCAGTAAGGCCGTTTTTGCCGTAGGCATTCGCCGTATAGGCCAGTACTTCGGCAACCTGCTGATCCGAGGAGTAATCGCGCAAAAACTGTTTGGAGATTTCTATCACCCGCTCATAGTTTTCTTTTTCATGATACGCTCGGATCTGATGCAGCAGCAGCTCGTTTTTAAATACGGTACCCGGATAGTGTTTCAGCGTGTAATCGGCCAGGTCCAAAACCTTGTCATAGTTTTTGGATTCGTACGCTTTTTTCATCTGCATGTAGTCGGTCACGTCCTGCGCCCGCGCGATCTTGATCGGATTGCCTTTGAGGTCAAGCCCGCCGACGTAGGGTTCGATATTTTTTTCTATTTTGACCGGGAAATTAAAAGCGGTCGGTTTCGGTGCGGGAGCAGCAACTAACGGTGGCGTATGCGCATATCCCAAAACGGTCCACTGTTTTGCGGTTTTGACATCGCTCGCATACGTCTGCGATGCTTTTGTCAGGTCAAACGAAACGGGGTAAAGCTTCATTTTCTTTTTGGGAAGGATCGTAATGGTATACCCGCCCGCCGTTGCGGTACCCGTTATTTTGAGATACGCGTTGTCAATGGGAGAGAATTTTTGCGGAGCCAGCGGTGTGAAACGGCAATCTATGCGCTTCGTCTCACCGAATTCATTGTCCGTTGCCCGGCATTCAAACGGTGCAGTGTGCTGCAGGTGAAGAATACTGTAGGTTTGAGAATCTTCTTTGCCGCTTTGGAGCGTTAGCTCCATGGCAAAAAGGGGGAGACAGAGGGATAGAACTATCCAATATCGCACCATGCCCCCTTTGTGAATTAATAGCCGCTATTATACACGAATAATGTAATGACTTCCAAAAGCGGGTTCACGGCAAAAACGGCGAATATCGTTCCGACCGCCGCAACACCGATGATTGTTTTGAGCGACAAAGAGGCGTTCATCAGATAATACCCCTCATACCCGACCATCGGCTCTTTCATAAACATGAAGACAATCAGTTTGAGATAATAGTATCCCGCAATCGCCGAGTTTAGAGCCATGATGAGTGCCAACAGCGTATAGCCGGCACTGACGGCTGAGCCGATCATGTATATTTTGCCCCAGAACAGACCGAACGGCGGAATACCCGCAAGCGAGAGCATAAACAGACCCATCATGATCGCCGCCATCGGCATTGTTTTGACCATACCGGAAAATTTCTCATACGGATGGTCTGAGCTTTGCCCCGGTAGCAGGTTTTTCTGGCGATTCACCCACAGCATTGTAAAGGCACCGAGGTTTGTGAAACTAAACAGCGCCCAATAAAGGAACAGCCCCGTATTGGCCTGTGTCGTACCGATCAAAATCGCCGCCATGACGAATCCCGCATGCGAAATCGAGCTGTACGCCAACATCCGTTTGACGTCGGTCTGCACCAGCGCCCAGATATTCGCCGCCGTCATCGTCACGACAACTCCGATGTAGAGGATCACCTGCAGCCATACGACGCCGCTGTGAACGAGGAATTCAAACAAGCGCATTGCCACGACGAATCCGGCAATTTTCGGGACAATAGACATGTATCCGGCAAGTGCCGCCGACGAGCCTTCATAAACGTCCGGCGTCCACGTATGAAACGGAACCATAGAGAGTTTGAAACCGAACGCTGCAATCATGAAACTGACGGCGATCAGGACGTAGCCGATATTGCTGTAATGATCTTCTGCGAGTATCGTCGCGATCTGGTTGATCTCGACCGAACCGCTGATCGCATACAAAATCATCGCACCGAAAGCATAGAATCCGGCTGCCAATGCTCCCATTGTAAAATATTTGACCGCCGCTTCGAACGATTTGCGGCGATTGTGCAATGCGATAAGAGTGTACAACGCCAATGATGCCGTTTCAAGACCGACAAAAATGAGGATCAGGTTGTCCGTTGCTACCATGAACTGGAAACCCGCGATCATGAACAGGAACAGAGAAAAATACTCAGGATAGTTGTACTCATGGAACCGCTTGGATGTCAGCGCCAACGGAATAAAAAGCATCGAACCCGCAACAATGATGATCTGCGACAGAATGGCGATTCCGTCCATCAGCATCACGTCAAAGAATCCAAGAACCGTCCCGTTTTTCAGAAAGACACCGCCAAAATCGACCAAAGCCCCCAAATCAAGGAGCAAAAAGAGCAAACTGACCATGACATAGAGAGATTTGTGTAATCCCCCCTTGACAAGATCGATCACCAACATCGAAAGCGCACCGACGATGGCGATGAGCATAGGTGCCAGCGTTGCCAGATTCAGCGACGCCAGTGAAACATTGACAGGCTCCAACATTAGTGTGCCTCCTGCATTGAAATAATCCCGTTGGACTCAGAAAGGTTCGGGATGCGCTCTTTGGCTTCAGCGCTTTGCGCTTTATCGTGCATCAGCTGAATGACCGATTCAACGCTGTTGTTGATCGGTTCCAGCACCGGCTTGGGATAAACTCCCAACCAGATCGCGACGATGACCAGCGGTACGAGTCCGACCAGCTCGGTTTTGTTAAGGTCTTTGAGTTTTGTGTTCTCTTCTTTGCTCACCTGACCGAAAAACGCTTTTTTGTACGCCGAAAGCATGTAGATCGCGCCGACGATAATCGCCACCCCTGCGGTGAGGGTCAACATATGCGATTGCTTATAGAACCCGAGAAGACTCAAAAATTCCCCGACGAAGTTGATCGTCAACGGAAGCCCTACCGATGCCATCATCATGATCCCGAAAATTGTTGCGTAGCGCGGCATGACCGATGCCAATCCGCCGAATTCGCTCATCAGTTTCGTGTGGCGGCGGTCATAGATCACGCCGACAAGCAAGAACAGCGCGCCGGAAACGACCCCGTGGGCGATCATCAAAAAGACCGAACCGCTCACCCCTTCAACGTTCAGGGCGAACGTACCGAGGATGATGACCCCCATGTGCGAAATCGAGCTGTAGGCGACGACTTGCTTGATGTCTTCTTGCGCATACGCCACCATTGCCGTATAGATGATCATGATGATCGCGATGATGGCGATCGGGAACATGAAAAATACCGACGCATCCGGGAAAAGCGGAAGCGAAAAACGGACGAACGCGTACGTTCCCATTTTCAGCAAAATTGCCGCCAAGATCACCGAACCGATAGTCGGTGCCTGCCCGTGTGCGTACGGAAGCCACGTATGGAACGGAAACATCGGGACCTTGATCGCAAAACCCAAAAAGAAGGCGATAAACAGCCACGTCTGGAAGTTTTCCGGCAAAATCAGACGGTACCATTCCAAAATTGAGAAGCTCCATGTTCCGGTTGCCTGATAGTAAAAATACGCCATGAAAAGCATACCGACAAGCATTACGAGCGATCCGGCAAACGTATAAAGGAAAAACTTGACCGAAGCGTAAATACGCAGCGGTCCGCCCCATGCACCGATGATATAGAGCATCGGAACGAGGGAAAGTTCCCAGAAGACGTAGAACACGATCGCATCCAATGCCGCAAACACACCCACCATCGTCATCTCAAGGAACAACAGGGTGATGATCATGTCTTTAACGCGGCGCGTTTCGGTCAGAGACGCGATGCCGATCAGCGTAAAAAACGTCGAAAGAATAATAATAAAGAGGGAAATCCCGTCAATACCCAGCAAATAATTGATTCCGAACGCCGGAATCAAAGGAGCCGCTTCCATGAACTGCATCCCTGAAACCATCGGATCGTACGCATACCATAGCCACAGCGAGAGGAAAAATTCGATCCCCGCTACGGCGATACCGTACGCGCGGATGCTGTCTTGTCGGACAACAAACCCGAGCATTGCCGCCAATGCCGGGAAAAAAATCAAAAGCGATAAAATATGATCCATCATCATTACTCCTTAAGCGCCGACCGCGTTGTAACCAACGGTGAAGGCAACGGCAAGCGCCAGTAAAACGACCAGACCGACAACCATCCAGCGCAGCATGCTGGAGAGGTTCCCGTCCTGAATATCGCGTGTATTCTCACCCGTTTTGTAAATCGCGTTCGCGATCGCATCGACAGTTGCATCAACGATTTTAAGATCGATCTGTTTCCATGCGATGCGGGAAAGTTCCAAATACGGTTTCGAAAAAACCTCTTCGTAAAACTTCGGAATGTAATACTGATTCCACAAAAGTTTGTAGCAAAAACGGTTTTCCATTTTCGACGTTCCGTCCGGAATGCTGCTCCAGTTGGCGTATTTTTTGTACGCAAACACAATCGCCGCGATAACAAACAGCTGCGTTCCGATCGTCATGATCCAATACATCATCTCACTGTGAACGTGGTACTGCGTCGAGGGAAGCAGATTGATCACCAGCTGATAATAGGTCATTTTGAACGAACCGGCGATGATGGCCAGCACGAGCAGCGGAGACATAGCTACCAGCATGAATTTATACGCTTCATGCGGATGGATGCCGAACAGTTTGTAGCGCTCTTCGCCGTGGAAGATCAAAGCAACCAGACGGAACGAATAGAACGCCGTCAAACCGGCCGTCAATAACAATACGGTGTAAATGACGTAGTGGTGTTCAACGAATCCGACTTCCAAGATCAGATCTTTCGAGAAGAATCCGGCAAACGGATAGATACCCGCCAAAGCGACCGAAGCAAGGGTCATCATGACGAACGTCCCTTTCATCACTTTACGCAATCCGCCCATTTTAAACGGATCAAGTTCGTCGTGCATCGCGTGCATGACGTTACCCGCACCGAGGAACAGCAACGCTTTGAAAAACGCGTGCGCCATCAGGTGGAATAACGCAACCCAGTACGCTCCCAAGCCTGCGGCTACAAACATATACCCCAGCTGCGAAAGGGTTGAATACGCGATGATTCGTTTCATATCGCGGTTCACCAGCGCCATAGACGCCGCGAAAAGGGCGACAAACGCACCGAGGCTGGCGATAAAGATGCCGACATTCGGAATCAAATCATAAATCGGATTCGCACGGACGACCAGATAAACCCCGGCCGTAACCATCGTTGCCGCGTGGATCAGAGCCGAAACCGGAGTCGGACCTTCCATCGCGTCTGCAAGCCATGTGTGCAGCGGGAACTGAGCCGATTTACCCATCGCTCCGATGAAAAGGAAAATACCGATCCAGGTGACCACGGCGATCGGAAGGTTGCCGACCTCTGCAAATACGACATCGTACTGAAGCGATCCGACATTCCAATACAGCAGGAAAATACCGATCAACATCCCAAGGTCAGCGATGCGGTTCATAATGAACGCTTCGTTCGCCGCCCAGGTTGCCGATTCTTTCTGGTACCAGAATCCGATGAGTCCCCATGAACACAGACCGACCCCTTCCCATCCGATGAAAAGCCCCGCAAAGTTGTCGCTCATGACGAGAACCATCATCGAGAACACGAATGCCGAAAGCCATGAGAAGAAACGGTTGAACCCTTTGTCGTGGCCCATATATCCGATCGAATAGACGTGTACAACGGTCGAAACGATCGTAACAACCATCATCATGACGACGCTTACCTGATCGACGACAAATCCGAACGGAATGTACAGATCTCCCGTCGCCATCCATGTCATCAGTTCAACATGAACCGTATGGCCGCTCATGACGTAGTTCAATAAAACAGCGCTGCTCACAAACGAAGCGAACAACAGAGCCGACGCCACATATCCCGTCAATTTCGTTTTCGGGGACATGCCGAACAGCGCCGCAAAAAGCGACCCGGCCAGCGGAGCGAAGAGTGCAATATATAAATAAAGTTCCATAGACTATCCTCGCATTGAAGTCATTTGATCAAGATCGATCTTGCCGGTACGTTTGTACCACACGATGAGCAGTCCCAAACCGACCGCTACTTCCGATGCCGCAATCGCGATAATGAAAAACGCAAACATTTGTCCGCTCAAATCGCCGATATAGTGGGAAATCGCCGCAAATGCGATGTTGGTTGCGTTCAGCAAAATCTCGGTAGCGAAAAAAAGCAATAAAAGGTTTTTACGACGCATGACCCCGATCAAACCGATCGCAAACAATACCGCCGATAAAACCAGATAATGGGTAAGGGTAATTTCCATCAGTGTTCCCCTCTCTCTTGGTGTGTTTCAGTAGACGCATGCATCATCTCGATCTCTTCTTCGGCCATCAATGTGAGCGATTTGTCCATTTTCTTGCCGGCAAGGACGATCCCCGCGATCATAGCAACCAGCAGCATAACCGCCGCTACTTCAAACGGTACGAGGTATTTGGTAAACAATACCATTCCCACCGCTTGAGAGTTACCTACCCCCTCCTGAATCGGATAAAGAGCTTGAATGTTGTTGGAAACGATCGGAGCGACGACAATCGCAACAACCATAACGGCTGCCAACGTTCCAAGAATAAATACGATTTGCGGATTGGTCCGTTTTTCCACGACATTGCGGGTCGTATCAAAGAACATCATCCCGAACGCATACAGCGCCATTACCGCACCGGTATACACGATGATCTGGATAGCACCCAAAAAATCGGCTCCCAGAATAAAGAAAAACGCCGAGATAAAAATCATCCCTGCTGCCATTGCCGTCAACGCGTATAACGCCTGAGACGTCATTACGGTGATCGTAAACATCACAATCGTCAACGCCGCAAACAGATAAAAAGCAATTGCTTCAAACATACCTAAACTCCTTAATACGCAAGCGGGGTCTTTTTGACCGACGCATCGCTTCCCGGGATAACCGCACCGAAGCCCGGATACTCGGCCTGTTCACCTGCTTTGAGCAAATCCAGCGGGGTCAACATATCATCTTTGATGACAAAATGGGCACGCTGTTCCGAAGCGTTCTCGAAACGCGGGCCGTGAACGATCGCCAACTCAGGACATACTTCGGCACAGTAACCGCAGAAGATGCAGCGTCCGAGATTGATGCTGTACTCGGTGACCTCTTTACGGCTGTTCTCGTCGATACGAGTGTCCATGCGGATACAATCGGAGATACAGATTTTTTCGCACAGCCCGCACCCGATGCAGCGCTCGTATCCCGATTCCCACAAACGCAACAGTTTATGAACCGCACGGTAACGCGGCCCGATCGGGAGTTTCTCTTTCGGATACTGCACGGTGTGGATATCAAATTTGATCATCTCACGCAGTACGACCCACAATCCGACAAACAGTTCGCCGCTGAACGTACGCTTGGCAACCTGTTTGAATTTGTCCCATCCGGTTTCGGGATAGGCTTCGATATCGACGAAATAATAGGCGCTTTGTTCGCTCACATTACGGTCTTTAAACGGTTCTTCATGATGCATAACACGTACCCCCTTAGAACATCATCACGATGCCGGTAACGATAACGTTGAGCACGGCGATCGGCATTAATACTTTCCAACACAACCACATCAACTGGTCAGGTCGGACATCCGGCCATGCGGCACGTGTCCAGAGGAAAAAGAAAAAGAAAAACGCTACTTTGAGGATCAGCTGTACCGCCCCCGCAATCGTACCGTCACCAAAACCGCCCAGGAAGATGATCGCCATCACAAACGAGATGAAGAACATATTGGCGTATTCACCGATAAAGAACAGACCCCAGCGCATACCCGAATACTCGGTACCGAAACCGTCGATGATCTCGTGGTCGTTGGCCACGAGGTGAAACGGCGTACGTCCCGTCTCGGCAAACGCGGCGATCCAGAAAAGGATAAACGCGACCGGCTGCGACCAGACGATCCAGTTCGTAATGCCGCCGGCTTGGTAGTTGTTGATATCGATCAGCGACAACGATCCGACCATCATCAACGGCGCAAGGAGGGATAGACCCGTAATGACTTCATAGGAGATAAAGATCGCCGCACTCCGCGCCGCCGAGATCAACGACCATTTGTTCGCCGATGCCATACCCCCAAGAAGCGGTCCGTAAAGACCGATGGCCATGACCCCAAGGACGTAGAGGATACCGACATTGATATCCGCAACGATCGGATGGACCGTATAACCCATAACGGTAAACTGAGGCCAAAACGGAATCGCCGCCGCCGCCATGAAAGCGGTCGCCGCGGTGATGACCGGAGCGATTTTAAAAATCGGCTTGACGACGTTCTGGGGAACGATGTCTTCCTTGGTAAAAAGCTTGATCCCGTCCGCCATAATCTGAAGCAATCCGTACGGTCCGACGTGCATCGGCCCGAGGCGGCGTTGCATAAACGCCAGAACCTTACGCTCGAAATAGGTTCCAAACCCTGCGAGCGCGGAAAAAATCAACATGATGACAACGATTTTTACGATCGTTTCGATAATGAATGCTGCATCCATTGTTTACACCTTTTGAATTGATACACTCGTAAAACGGTAACCGTCAAACAGTGCTTCGGAATTGATCTGCGTATCGAATGTCGGAAGATATGCGATATCTCCGTCGATTTTACCGTCACAAATAACGTTTACGACAAGCTCGCCGCGTGCCGTTTTGACACGAACGCGCTCACCTTCGCCCAAGCCGTTCGCTTCCATATACCCTTTGGAAACGTACACTCCGCCCAAGCTTTGCAGCTGATGCGCACGTGCGGTGAACGCCGAGAACTGCAACACCGGATTGGCCAGATAGACGAGGCTTTCCGCCATTGCCGAGCGTGCATCGAACGCGGCAACTTTCTCATCGCCGCTTGTCGGCACCGCGACGTTCTCCATCACATACCCGCGCACTTCTTCACCGCTGTTGGTGTAGTAGTTGGGGAGCGCGTCGAATTCAAGCGCTTTGAATCCCGCCGATGCCGGAAGCTGTTTCGTGTATTCGACCGTATATTTGGTATTCAGCCCCAGTGCGTTGGCGATATCGTTCAGGACATATCCGCCGTATGAAAGCGCCGCATTGGTCGGATTGACCCGCTTGTCGATGCCCGTAAGGGTCCCCTCCTGCTGGTTCAGGGCCGGCATATCCAGATCGCCGTTGCCCAAAGCGCTGAGGGTGAAATCGCCTGCTACGTTGTAACCGACACAATAGCTTCCGCGTTCACTGTCCAGATCACAGATCATCGCAACCCCAAGAGTGTTTGAGAGGTTCGGAATCATCGTCACGCTGAACGGAGTATATTTTTCGATCAGCGCAACCAGACGGGCGCAGTTCGCACTGTTAGGGTGGGCATACAGATCCGGTCCAACCATCAGAGCGAACGTCTCTTTTTTCGCCAGATATTTTTCCAGCGTTTCGGCGAATTTGTCACCTGCGTTCAGTAACGCAAACAAAGCGTTGTCGTCGATTTCGACCTCTTTGGAGACTTTTTTCTTGACCGTCTTCGTCACTTCTTCGCTGACATCTTCTTCGATCCCGGTCTCTTCGTTGAGGACTTTTTTCACGACCGTCTCGGTCACTTTTTCATCCACCATTTCATCGACGGTGACGGTTTTGGTCGAATGAAAGCCCGCCAGATACGAAACGATATCCGAAGGCATGGAGGCTTTGTCCCCGAAAAGATCGAGCATCAGGTACAGTGCCGCCTCTTCCATCATCGGAGCGTGCGCGATCTGCGTGACGTTCTTCGACATTTCCTGAATAACCGGATCGAGGATCGGATGGAAATAGAGCCCGGCACCTTTATTCATGGAGAGCGCGTTGTTCATCGCGAAACGGGCATTCGGATTGTCGGTTTTGAGCGCACTTCCGATTGAGACGACAAAATCGGCCTCATGCACCTGTTTCAAATCCCCGCCGTAAAGCGATTTCCCGCTGATCGAAGCGTACGACGCAAGGAAATTTTTGAACACCCGCGCCTCTTCGTTGATCAGGCGGTAGCCGTATTTTTCTTTCAGCTTTTGAAGGATCAGTGCCTCTTCGTTGGTGATCGTCGAGGTAAACGCAATCGTATCGGCTTTTTTGAACGCCGCTACCGCCGCATCGAACGCGTGTGCGTCTTTGACCGCAACACGGTTTTCGAAGTCATAGCCATAACGTCCCGCACCGCACAAGGAGACGTAGTTCCATTCGTTTTTGACGCGATAGATTTTCTCGTCGGTATCGGCGATGCTCGTATGTTTGATGTCGTAACTGAGCTGGCATCCCGCCGAACAATGAGCGCACGTCGCCGGAATCTGTTTGTGTTCCCATGCGTTTGAAGTGTACTGATAATCCGAACTGACCAATGCTCCGACCGGACATACCGCCGAACATTCACCGCAGTCGGTACAGTCGAGGGTATCGCCGCCGTTCGGGGCAATAAGCGATTTGTTCAGCTTGTTCCACATCGCATAGGCGTCTTTGGGCATCGATTCTTTGAACGCGGCATCGATCCCTTCGCTGCCGCGTGCCACGGTCGAGAGGGCAGCGTCCCCGATCATGTCTTTACAGACGGTGATACACCGCTCACACATGATACACAATGCCGGATCGTAATGGATAAAGCCCCAGTCCTGCGCCGGTTTGTGCGTATCGGCAATGGAATAGGTCTGAGAATCGACACCGATTTCGAGGGTGTAGTTCTGAAGCTCACATTCGCCCGACTGGTCGCACACGCCGCACTCCAGCGGGTGGTTGACGTCGTACACTTCCATAATCGCGCGGCGTTCCGCTTCGATATTGCGGGTCGTCGTCGTAATGTTCATCCCCTCTTTGGCTTTGGCATTACACGCATAGACCTGTTTGCCGTCAGCTTCGACCAGACAGATACGGCACGCCAGCGTCGGCGAACATCGCGTCAAATAACAGATCGCCGGAATAAAAATACCATTCGCACGCGCCGCATTGAGGATGTATTCGCCCTCTTGCGTCTGAACCGTGCGGCCGTCTATGGTAATCGTTATGTCACTCATACTTCACTCCCCACCCTCGAAATTTTTACCTTTTCGAACCGATAACGATCGTTCGCCGCACCGTACGCCCCGTCATACGAGGGCACCAGCGCCACGGTCCCTTTCATCTCGCCGTCGAGTACGAAGATTCGCTCTTCGCTTCCCGAGCCGAACTCAACGCGAATTTTATCACCGTTCGCAATTTTTGCGGCTGCCGCAAATTGAGCCGAACCGTGCAAAGCTGTATCTTTTTCGAGCTGTCGGCTTTGCGCCGTATACGCGTTGAACTGATTCACCGGATTGCAGCGGTACACGACCGTACCGTTGAACTCCGGCAGATCTTCCACCTCTTCAAGCTCTCCGTCGGCTTCGACATCGACGTTTTCAAGGACATATCCCCGTCTGTCTTCGCCCAGCGGTCCGTAAAAGTTCTCCAGCGCGTCGAACTCGCTTTCGCTGAATCCGCTCGATACCGGCAGCTGCGCGGTGTAATCGATCGTATTGGCGCTGCTTACGCCAAGACGCGAAGCAATGTCATTGAGAGTGTACCCTTCAAACGCGACCGCGACGTTGGTCGGAAGTACCTGATAGTTGATACTGACGAACGTCCCTTCCTGAGAATTCAGCGCCGGCAGCCGAAGCTGTACGTTGCCGAATGAGCCCATCGTGTAGACGCCGTGCGCGTTGTATCCGACCGCTTTTACATTCGCGCCGTCCGCATCAAGATCGCAGATAAGCGACACACCGACGGTATTGACGCTCGGTGCCGCAACAACAACCGAAAAATCGGTATACGCTTCGATCATGGCGCACAATCTCGCGATATTTTGCGCACGCCCGTGACTTAGCAGATCGCTTCCGATGATCAATGTTTTGCGTTTGGTGCGTGCAAAAGTTTTCGAGATCCGCTCAAACTCTTCGTCTCCGACATTGCTTTCGGCGCACAAGTACCCTTCGTCAAGGTCGTCAAAATAACGGCGGATCTCTTCGCTGATATCGGCCTCGCTCAGCAACGTTTTGGCGAGCATCGCCGCGACGCCTTCCTCGGTTCCGACTTCGTATTTGACGTACTGCGTCACGACGTTTTGCAGCAATGCGTCTTCAAGCGGATGCATGTAGACGACTTTCGCCCCGTTGTGGCGCGCAGCCGTCGTCATCGCGTAGCGGAGCGCCGGATTGTCCGTCGCGATTCTTCCGCCGAATACGATGACACCGTCGCTTTTCGCTACCGCGTCGATACTTCCGCCCGTGCTTTTTTTGCCGCTGATCGAGCCGTAGGCTTTCATGAAATCTTGATAGGCTCTGGCTTCTTCGTTGTACAGCTTGATCCCCGCACTCTCTTTGAGTTTTTGAAGGATATAGGCCTCTTCGTTGGTGATCAGCGAGCTGAAGCGGATCGCCTTGTGCTCTTGGATCGCATCGACGGTGCGGGCAAGCTCCGCTTCGTCTTTGGTCCCCTCGCTGCCGAAGTCAAAACCGAACCGTCCCGCACCGCACAAGGTTGCGTGTTCAAAGTCGTTGGTCACACGGTAAATCTTCGGCTTGGCGCCGAGTGCGTTTGACGTATGGCGCACTTCGTATACCAGCGAACATCCCGCCGAACAGTGCGCACACGTCGCAGGAATCTGGGTCAGTTCCCACGCGTTGGCACTGTACTGGAAATCCGAACTCACGAGCGCTCCGACCGGACAGACAGCAATACATTCGCCGCAGAACGTACAATCGAGTTTCTCGCTGTTTTTCGGCACGACGGAGGATTTGTATCCTCCGAACTGCAATTCGATGGCATCGTCTCCGATGATCTCGTTACAGACGTGTACGCATTTTTCGCACAGGATGCACAAGGAAGGATCGTAATTGATCAATCCCCAATGCTCGATTGTGCGGTGCTGTTCCTTGGCACTGAAATGCTGCGCCGAAACCCCGAATTCGAGTGTCTTGTTCTGAAGGTCGCACGCCCCCGACTTGTCGCACACGCCGCATTCCAACGGATGATTGACGTCGTAGAGACGCATGATGTTCGTCCGCTCCGCCTTGAGGTTTTCCGAATCGATCGTGACAGAGAGCCCTTCGGTAGGTGGGGTCTGACAACTGAGGATGAATCCGTCGGTTTTGTCGGTCTCGACGACACACAGACGGCAGGATGCACACGGGGTCGTTTTTTCGAGATAACACATCGTCGGGATGTAAAAACCCGCTTTGCGGGCCGCTTGAAGAATCGTCTCCCCTTTTTGCGCGGTGACGGGCTGGCCGTTAATCGTAAAATTGATCATCCATCCCTCCTTAGTGCGCGACCATCGCGATGTAATAACAGCGCATGCAGCGCTCCGCTTCGGCTAACGCCTCTTCCTGCGTAAAGCCGTATTTGACTTCACGGTTGTTGTCTTTGCGCTCATCCACGGTGAGCACTTCGCTGTGCGCTCTAGGAAGGCCCGGAAGCCACCCTTTGATTTTCTCTTTCTTATCATAGACTTTGAGCTTGCGCAGGTGGTCTTCCATAATCTCATCGTCGCTCAGCGTGATCTCGCCGCTCTGGACATAGCGGGCCATCACCGATGCGGCCCGTTTTGCTTGGCCGACGGCGTTGACGATCGTCATCGGGCCGTATTCACAATCCCCCGCCGCAAAGATCCCTTTGCGCGAGGTCATGTAGTCCTTGCCGTTGGTTTTGATCGTCGCCCATGAGGTGCGCTCGATCTCCCACTCTTCGGGGAGGAGTTTGAGATCGGCGCTCTGAGATACGGCCGGAATCAGGTAATCGACGTCGATATCGAACGATGCCCCCTCGATTTTTTCCAGCGTCGGGCGTCCGCCGTTCGGATCGGGTACGAGTTCGAAACGGTCCACCGTCAACGATTTGAGGACGTCGTTTTCGTCGTTCATTTTCGCCACCGCGGAGTGGAAAATAAACTCGACCCCTTCTTCGACCGCTTCGTGATACTCTTCGTACGTCGTGTTTTTGATGATCGTCGCTTCGTCCCGGCGGTAGAGCATGATCACTTTTTTCGCTCCGGCGCGGATCGCACAGCGGACAACGTCCATCGAGGTAAATCCGCCCCCGACGCAGGCAAGCGTTTTGCCGCTCAGATCGACCCAGTTGGCCGGCAGCATATGACGCTTTTGGTCCTCTTCGGGAACCATGATGTCGTATTTGACCTGCAGGTTCACTTTGTCCAAAAAGTCGATGGCTCCCCAGTATCCCTGAATCTCGGGACGTTCGTTGTCGCAGTAGACTTTTTTAGAAATACGCGTTCCGGTAGCGACGAGGACCGCGTCATAATCGTTTTCAAACTGACGCATCATGTCGGCAGTGACTTTCGTATTGGTGATGAAGTTTACCCCAAGATCACGGACCGCTTCGATGTCCTGATTGTACTTGTCGATCGGCATGCGGTATTCGGGAACCCCGACCGCTACCTCTCCGCCCAGAACCGGGAGTTCTTCGTACACGTCGACGTCGACACCTTCAAGCGCCAGATAATACGCTCCCGTAAGACCCGCAGGGCCCGCGCCGATCACCGCCACTTTTTTGTCGATGGAGGGCTTCTTCTGCGCAGGGTGGAAAAATCCGAATCCATGATCGGTCTCGTAATCGGCACCCAGACGTTTGAGCTCCATGATAGAGATCGCCTCGTCCAGATTCGTACGGCGGCATTCGGTCTCGCACGGATGCGGACATACACGGCCGCACGTGTGGGCCAGAGGCATCGTCTGGCGCGTCGCCATCAGTGAGTCGTCAAAACGCAGATCCCGTACACCCTCGATGTAGGCGGGGATGTCAACATGCGCCGGACAGGCGTCCATGCACGGAGCGGTGATTTTGGCGATGTAATTCGTATCGTGCATATGGTAATGCTTGGAAGGTTTTTGTCCTTCGATGCACGCCATAAATTCCGACTCGAAGTGATTCATCAGATCCAGCAGAGGGTTCGGAACGGTTTTGCCGATCTCGCATTTGGAGGTTTCCTGCATCGTTTTAGAGACCTCTTTGAGATGCTCCATATCCGAAATCGACCCTTCGCCGCGAGCGATTTTATCGAGCAGATCATACAAAATCCGTCCGCCCCAACGCCCCGGAGCACAGCGGCCGCATGCCTCGGAATAGACCTGATACTGCGCGGCGTACTCCGTCGCCAAACGTACCACATCCACATCCGGGCTGAAAAGCGCTACGCCGTCCCAGCCGATAAAGGCTTTCGAAGAGGCATGCTCGTTGTATTCCAACGGGAGGTTATACGCAGATTTTTCCCACTCTTCATCGGCTTTGCCGATGTTGTTGATCTGCTCACCGCGCCACGTGGAGAAATAGACTTTACTCACAACGGTTCCTTATTTTTTGACCACAATGGTCCAGTCGGCTTCGTTGAACTTCAGAGAGTTCATCAGCTCGCATCCGAGTTCTTTAACCAAATCGGCCGACTTTTGAATCGGAGAAAAATCGCCGATCTCAAACAAAAAAATGATCACTTCGCCGCTTTGCGCTTCCGTTTTCAGGATAGAGCCCATGCGGTCGTAAAAGTCACCTTTAAGGTGACGCAAATCGTAGCGTTTCACTGCATGCTCCTCTATTAGCGGTCTACTTCACCGAAGACGATATTGGTCGTCCCGATGATTGATACAACGTCAGGGATGTAGTGTCCCGGCAGCAGATCGGTCAAAATACCCGTATGCCAGAAAGACGGCGCGCGGAGTTTAAGACGGTACGGATAGGCTCCGCCTTGGGAATTGATGAAATACCCCAGTTCCCCTTTCGGAGACTCGGTCGCGACATACACTTCTCCTACCGGCGGGCGCATCCCCTGCGTCACGAGGACAAAGTGCTGCATCAACGAGTAGTTTTGGGTCATGATGTCGATTTTAGGAGCCGAAATGTATTGCGGCGCATGGGCCATCAGTTCAGGGCCGGTCCCTTCGTACATGTCGATCACCTGATACAAGATCTTCGCCGATTCGCGCATCTCCGCCATGTAGAGTTTGTAACGCGCGTAGTTATCGCCTTTGTCCGAAACCGGAACATTGAATTCCACTTCGTCGTAAAGCTCGTACGGCTCTTCTTTACGGATATCCCACTCGACGCCCGATGCACGCAGCATAACGCCCGAACATCCCCAGCTGAGCGCCATCTCTTTGGAAATCACACCCACGTTTTCCATACGCATTTTCCAGATACGGTTGGTATCGAGAAGATCTTCGTAGTCTTTGATGTTCTCCGGCAGTTTGTCCAGGAACTTGCGCAGGTCTGCGATGAAATTATCCGGCAAGTCAAGCGGGACACCGCCGATACGGACCGCCGCGTGCGTCAAGCGCGCGCCGCAGTAATCCTCGATCAAATCCATCAGATATTCGCGCTCACGGAACGCAAACAAGAACACAGTCATCGCTCCGATATCCAGAGCCGTCGTCGCCAGCCAGAAAAGGTGCGACATCAAGCGGTTTGTCTCAAGGAGCATCATACGGATTACTTTCGCACGGCGCGGTACTTCAAGGCCGATCAGGCGCTCTACCGCAAGGGCAAATCCGTAGTTGTTCGAGCTTGACGCGATGTAGTCCATACGGTCGGTCGTCGGCATGAACTCGTTGTAGATCATATTTTCCGCCATTTTTTCCATACCGCGGTGGAGGTATCCGATGTCCGGATGGGCTTTGGTGATCTGTTCTTGCTGCAAATGCAGCATCAAGCGCAACTGTCCGTGCGCCGAAGGATGCTGCGGACCGAAGTTGAGGATCAGCTCATTGTCGTCGCGGTCAAACGTAATATTTTCGAAAAAAGGTCTAAGTCTGTTGGGTTGTTGCATGCTGGATCCTTAACGGTCGCGATCGGAGATCGTAACGGTTTTTTGTGCGTCGAATTTCTCGATCATAAAGGCGCCGCCCTCTTCCTGGTAGGCGATTGCCGTTTCCGGCTCACCCTGAGTGATGTCGGCGCCGCGCGGTACTTCGTGTCCGAGGCGCGAGAAACGTTCGGTGTCGTAGCGGTCGACCCGCGCAGGATCGCGGTTTTCCGGTCCGATAATCTCACGCGCTTCTTTTCCGAAGATTTTGTCCACTTCGTACCATTGAGCGAATTCGTCCCCTTGAAGCGGGTAGGTTTTGCGAAGCGGATAGCCTTCCCAGTCATCCGGCATCAAAATACGTTTCATGTACGGATGGTTGTTGATGACGATCCCGAACATGTCGTACATTTCGCGCTCGCTCCAGTCGGCGGAACGGAACAGTTTCTCAACGCTCTCGATCGACTCTTTTTCCCCGATTTTGCATTTGATACGGAGGCGTTTGCGCTTGGACATGCTAAGCATCTGATAGAATACTTCGAATTTTCCTTCCTGGGCCAGCCAGTCGATCGCGCTCAGTTCGGAAAGCTGGTTGTACTCACGCTCATTTTTGAGCAGTTCGATAACGCCGAAATTGTCCGCCGCATTGATAACGACGACCATCTGGCCTGCCTGGATATAGGCGTCGAGAACCTCGAATGAAGCTTTGATCGCGGCAAGATCCTCAGCGAAAACCGCATCCTCGCTGACGTCGCTTTTGGCTACCTGCGGGGCGACCCAGTAACGGTCGGTGTAATAGGGTTTTTTCTGTACGTCGTCTTTAGGGGTGTAAGCTCTCATTACATCAACCTTTTTGGTTTTTGTGATTTATTCGCACTTTCGCGGCGGATTTTTTGCTGCAGCAGCATCACCGCGTATTGAAGCGTTTCCGGGCGCGGAGCGCAGCCGGGCAGGTAGAGGTCGACCGGGATAACGCGGTCCACACCCTGCACCGTCGCATAGGTGTTGAACATACCGCCGGTGTTCGCGCACGATCCCATCGAAATGACCCATTTTGGCTCGGTCATCTGATCGTAGAGACGGCGGATGAATTCGGCGTGCTTTTTGGTCAGCGTCCCCGCCACGATCATCAGTTCCGCCTGACGCGGAGAGGCGCGGAAAATCGTACCGAAACGGTCGAAGTCGTAGCGCGACGCACCCGATGCCATCATCTCGATACCGCAGCATGCCAATCCGTAGGTCAAGGCCCACAGCGAGTTCGAACGCCCCCAGTTGACGACTTTGTCAATGGTGGTCAATGCGACGGGAAGACCGCCGTCTTTGAGATAATTTACTTGATGTTGTGCCATTCGAGCGCCCCTTTCTTCCAAGCGTAAACAAATCCGATTGCCAGCAGCAGGATGAACATCATCATCTCGGCAAAACCGAACCAGCCGAGCAATTTAAAATCGATTGCCCATGGGAACATAAACACGATCTCTACGTCAAACAGCAAAAATAACAACGCAAACAGGTAAAACTGCGTCGAAATGCGGTTAGGCTGTTTGGTCACCTCCGGTCCGCATTCGTACACCGTAAGTTTCAGCTTTTCCGTGTCTTTGGCCGCCAAAGCGCGGCTGGCAAGGCGTGCGATAACCGTCGTGGCGTAAAATGCCCCGAACGTCAGCACGAACAGTACAAATACCCCGAAATAAGGGTTTGCGACGTTGTAATGCTCCATTAATTCCGACCTTTTGTGGTTGATGGCATACTTTTCAACAGCCCGAAACTGCCGCTGAAAGTACGGTTTCTCTAAAAACAGTTGTTGCACTATAACAAAAAGAGGATTAAACAAACCCTTATCGAATCGATATTTTCGGGAAGCTGTAACGATAGGGAACATCGCCAAGCGGCAGGATGGGGAATTATGTTAAATTTTGTAACACTATGGCAAGAAATGACCTTCAACGTATCAAATTGCTACAATCTTGTGAAGGTACTTTTGCCCGTGCAAGGGGGAGATGAGAGCACTTGTGCTACTTTTCGAAGCAAACCGCTCTCTTATTGTTTTTCCTGAAGCATTCGGTCAAGGATGGCAAATACGCCGTCGCTGGCATGTTCCATCTCTTCAAATGCCCGCACGAGTGCATCCGATCCGACCGTTTCCGTATGCATCAGATCGAAAATTTTGTGGGTCGTATTATGAACCACCGAGTGGGGCGATTCCAGCGTAGCGTAACTCGGCGTTTGTTTGAAAAATTGGGCGCCTTCGCCCTGCTCGTACCATTTTCCGAGACGGCAGTTGTGATGGTCGACAAACGTAAACTGCTCTTTTCGGGTCACGGCGGAAAGATACGTATTGACTTTCCACAACACATGGTCGAGTTTCGCCAGGCTCATAAAGACCCGTTCCGCAGTATGTTCGGTACTGCCGAACGTCTCGCGCATCATCTGTGCGTTCGTGTGCATATGGGAATTAAAACTGGCGATAGAGGCGTTCGATTCGGCGATATTTACCTGAATGTCTTCGAACTTTTCGCCGATCGTCGTGACGTCCTGCTTCATCGATTGCAGCGAAATATGGATCTCGCTGATCGCTTTGTCGGTGCGGTCCGCCAGCTTGCGCACTTCGTCGGCAACGACGGCAAATCCACGTCCGTGTTCCCCCGCACGCGCCGCTTCGATGGCGGCGTTGAGCGCCAGCAGATTGGTCTGATCCGAAATATCTTTGATCAGTCCCAAAATACTCGCAACGTCCTGCGCCCGTTCGGAGAGCGCCTGCACGGTCCCCATCGAATCAAGAGCCAACGCATTCAGCCCTTCGAGCGTCGTGGAGATTCCCGCGGCCTTGTCCCCCAGATCGATGATGTTTTCAAGCAATGACGTCGACTGGGAAATATTTTCCCGTGAAGAGGAAACGGAAGCGGCCATGTTTCCTTGAATATCTACCAGATTACGCTTGAGCTGTTCGTTTTGGTAGGTCATGAGAGTTGTTGCGTTGTCGACCTTGTGCTGATCGGCGTGTTCGGCGAGCAGCGCCTCCTGCTCGCGAAGACGTTCCAAAAGCCTGTCGTTCTCTTCTTTGAGCGCTTCGTTCTCTTTTTTCAGGTCTGAAAGCTCATTTTTCAGTGCCGAGTCATCACTAAACCAGCCCATCGATTCTCCTTCGATCGCATATTCTACATTCGCAAAACGACCATTATACTACTTTTGCATCGCAAATCGGTTGCATTCGATATCGGCGATGCGGCGCGTCAGTGGTTGATGAATCCCATCGACTTTTCCCCTTCGAAACTGCCCGAGCGTTCTTTTTTGATCTCGGCGATAAAGTCGTCGAGGCGGAATACCCCTTCTTTGCGTGCGGAGACGTGGTAGGCGGTGTTTTTGACGATCAGGTTGATCTGTCCTCCGGTCAGCGGATACGAGACAAGTTTTTCGATATCAAATCCCGCTTCGTACGGAGCGTTTTTAGGGAGCATCATCTGCCATAGCGCCAAACGCTGTTTCTGATCGGGTTTTTTGAACTCGATTTTGTAATTGAACCGACGCGAGAAAGCCTGATCGATGTTTTCGAGCAGATTGGTCGTCGCGATCAGTATCCCCTGAAATTTCTCGATCTGTTCCAGAAAAATATTCTGCATCTGGTTGTGCATCTGATCGGCCGACGATCCGACTCCCGAAGAGCGGGAGGAAAGAAACTGATCGGCTTCGTTGAGCAGCAGGATCGGCTCCGTTTTCGTCTGACGCGTCAAATCGGCGTACGTATCGAAGATTTTACGAACGTTCTTTTCGCTCTCGCCGACGTACATCGAGAGAATTTTCGAACAGTCAAAGCTCAGCACCTGCCGTTTCAACGAGCGGGAAAGCGAATGGGCCGTCAGGGTTTTGCCCGTTCCCGGAGGGCCGTAGAAGATAATCCGGGCGTCGATGCCCGCTTTTTTGTCCTTGATCCCCCACTCGTGCAGGCGTGATACCACTTCGCGGTCCAGCTGACGCATCAGGTTCTGGAGGGTCTGTTCGGTGGAAGGGTTCAAAACGACATTCTCAAGCGACGTCGAAGGTTCGATCAGTTCGAAAATGTCCTGCTCTTTGATCAGCATATCGAGCTTGAGTTTGCGTACTTTTTTCTTTTTCTGCGGGTGCATGATCGACTGCAGCACCTCATCGACGATGTAGAACGCCCGGGATATTCCGCCAAAAGGGTTGAGCATCTCTTCGTAATCGATGACGTCCTCGTTGATAAGGCGCGAGCCGTCTTCGAGAAGGGCACGGTTTTTAATCCGTTCGTAATCGTCAAAGCTGATCAGATCGATCAGGGTATTCATCTCCCGAAGGTTCCCCTCCGTCGCACTGTACTCTTCTTTGAGCAGGGCGAGGAAAATCACCTGTTCTTTCGGCTCGAGTTTTTTGTTTTTGAAAAAACGGTCCAGTACGACGTCGTGCGACGTCTGGACGATCCGCTCTTCGATCCGCTTTTCGAGAAGGTCGAGTTTTTTCTGAATCCGGTTGATCCCCAGCGAGTGCTCGTTGCCGTTGTGACGGATGATGGACATCTTTTGGTACAGCTCGATCCGAAAGAATTGATCCTGCAGATACTCCAGATGGTCGGCATAGGGCTTGATGTCGGGCAGCGTCATCTCAAGCGACCCCTCTTCGATCAGCTTCATAAACACCGACGTCAGCGCAACGGGAGTGTTGTAAAGCTCCAGCTGGGAAAGTTCGCTGATCTTGATGGGGGTAAACGAGTGGTGCGTCAGCCATCCGAGTTCCATCAGCGTCTTCACTTCTCCGAAATGGCTCAGAAACGAGTAGTCTTCGGCCCCGTAGAGTTCCTGAAGCAGCTCCGCGACGACGACGTCTTCCTGCGCCTGCAAGAATTTGCGGGTCAGAAGCCGCAATACTTTCGCCTCTTCGGAGGTGCATTTGAGGTGCTGAAAAATGTGGGTCTGTTCAATCGCGGGATTTTCCAGAAAGTCGATCAAATATTTCAAAAGTGTCCTTCTCTTAATCTGTGTAAATTATAGCCGTTTACGCTTACAGACGTACTATGCCTGAAGCGAATAGAGCAATTCGATCTCCTGCGCCCAGATCGTCTCGTCAATCGTCTCAAGTACCAGCGGGATGTCGTCCATTCTCGGATCGTTCATGATGAAACCAAACGGCTCGATGCCGAGTTTGCCTTTGCCGATCGAATCGTGGCGGTCGACATGACTGCCCAAATCGGGTTTGGAGTCGTTGATGTGCATCCCCATCAGATATTTGAAACCGACGATCCGCTCAAACTCATTCCACGTCGCGTCGTATGCCTCGCGGGTGCGGATGTCGTAACCGGCGGTAAACATGTGACAGGTGTCGATGCAGACGCCGACGCGCGAGCGGTCCTCTATCCGCTCTATGATCGCGGCGAGGTGTTCAAACCGCCATCCCAGATTGCTCCCCTGCCCGGCCGTATTTTCGATGACGAGACTCACCCCGTCCGTCACCTTCAACGTTTCGTTCATCGACGATGCGATCCGGTCGATGCACTCCTCCTCGCTGATCTGTTTGAGGTGGCTCCCCGGATGGAAATTGAGCCGATCAAGTCCGAGCTGAGCGCATCGGCACGTTTCATCGATAAACGCTTCGAGCGATTTTTGCCGTTTGTCTTCTTCGGGGTGACCGAGGTTGATCAGATACGAATCGTGCGGCAATACGTGTTTGGGCAAAATGCCGCTTTTGGCGAGGTTGTCTTTGAAAAGAGCGATTGTTTCATCGTCCAGAGGCTTTGCAGCCCACTGTTTCTGGTTTTTCGTAAAAAGGGCAAACGCCTTGGCATGAATCGCCATCGCGTTGAGGGGGGCGTTAAAGACTCCGCCCGAAGCGGAGACGTGCGCGCCTACAAATTTTGGCATACTGTATTCCTGATAATTGATAATGACATTTTACCGCAGTTTACGAATTCTCTCCGCCGCTTCTGCGAGTACATCGATGGGTTTAGAATAGCAAAAGCGTACCATGTTACGCCCCGTGTCGTCGTGATAAAACGCCCGTCCGGGAACCGAGGCGACCCCCGTGGCTTCCAGAATGGCCATAGCTTTTTCAAAGTCGTCATTTCCCGCCACGCCGCTGACGTCGGTCATGATGTAGTACGCCCCCCTCGGGACGCTTGGGGAAAGACCGACATCGCGCAGCGCAGCGCAGAAGAGATCACGTTTGTGCTGATGCACGCGGGAGAGTTCCGCGTAATACTCATCCCCGAGTGTCTCCAGCCCAACCGCCGCCCCGATCTGAAGCGGTGCGGGGGCGCAGACGTAGATCAGGTCGTTAAACTGCGCCATCGCCTCGATAACGTGTTGCGGCGCGATAGCGTATCCCAGCCGCCATCCGGTGACGCTGAATACTTTCGAAAATCCCGACATCGTCACGCACCGCTGTGCGAGGCTTGGGACCGAGAGGGCGGGGACATGGACGGCGCCGTCGTAGAGAAAGTGCTCGTACATCTCATCGGAAAACACGATCAGATCGTATTTTTCGACAAAAGCACCGATTTGCTCCAATTCATCACGTGTATAGACTTTTCCGCTCGGGTTGGCAGGATTGCAGATCACCATAGCGCGGGTTTTGGGAGTGAGAGCCGCTTCGAGCGCATCCATATCCAACGTCCAATCCGGTGCTTCGAGGCGAACAAACGTCGGCACTGCTCCGAGTGCCGTTAAGGTAGAGCGGTGATAACCGTAGTAGGGTTCGAATAGCATCACCTCGTCTCCCGGTTCGAGCAGCGAAAGGCACGCCGTGTAAAAGGCCCCCGTCGCCCCGTCGCTGACGAGGACCTGTGCCGGGCTTACCTCCACGTTGTAAAACCGCTTCATCTTTAGCGCAATCGCTTCGCGAAGACGGGGTAGCCCTTCGGTCGGGGTATAGGTGTTGATTCCCTCATCCATCGCCGATTTAGCTCCCTCGATCACTTCGCTAGGGACGGGCAGATCGCACACCCCCTGCGCCATGTTGATCCCGTTCAAAGCGCTGCATGCGCGGGTCATAGACCGGATATGGGACTGTTCGACGGTGCCGCTGCGTTGACTGAGTTTCATCCCTTTTCTCCTGCTCTCATAAAGAGTGCCATTATAACTTAACCCGCAAAATCCTGATCACGATTGCTGCCAGTACACCCCCCGATACGCTCATCAAAAACGCTCCGGCCTGCCATAACACCGTATGCTCAAAAATAACCGACAGGGCAACGCTCGCTACCCCTGCCAGAGCCGTACCCCACTGTACATTCGCCCAGCGCGCCGGAAGCAGCTGCTGCATCGTCGGAACGTCACGTTCCTCAATCAACGGGGCAAAACGCTCAAACCACACCAGAAACGGAACGATTTTATACAAATGCGCGGCAATCAAAAAACCGAGAAAACCTCCCGTCAAAAGCCAAAATGCGACCAAAACGCTTTTCTCATTTTCCATTACGTAGCCGTAAATCCCCATCCCCATCGACGCAATGAGCGCGACGAACGCGGCGGCGACCGAACGTTCCCATATATCGCTGTAGCGCCGCTTTTTCGAGGTAAAAATGCGGTAGACCTGTAACAGATAATACAGAACCGATCCCGCCGCCGCGACAAGCGCGGCCACCTCCAGCGCATGGATACGGGTCAATGCGGCGGCGATCATCATCCCTACCGCAGCAATCATCGCGTAAAAACTGATTGCGTGGTCGTTGTCTGAGGGACGCGCGCACGCTCCGAACATCGGCAGCAGCACCGTACTCACCCCCATAATGTTTAGCATCACGTATCCGCCGAACACCGCCATCATATGCGCCGACAACCATCGAGAGGGATCCATTGCCACAACACCGGCATACCCCAGCGCCATCCACAGCCCAAATCCCAAACCGATCCCAAGAAAAAAGGTGCTCCACTGCATCGAGCGGGTCACCGCGGTACGGCGGCGGCTGTGACGAAGCGTGACGAACAAATTAAACGCAAACAGACCCAATGCCGTGATAATAGCCCCTCCGCCGATCACAAGGAGAGAAGGAACGGCCGCAAAGCCGATGAACAGCACAGCGGTTCCCCCCGCCAACAACGGAGCGATCCACACAAATAGGGAGGGATAGCGGTGATGCACTTCCCCGACAACGACCGAAAGCTGTCCCATCGCTCCGACGATTACGCTCATAACAAAACCGATCATGTACGCGTGAACCCAACCGATAAGTCGCATCTCCCCCGCAACCACCGAAGGATCCAAAAACCACAAATACCCCATAGAGAGGATATAAAAGGCCGTACCGATCAGAAAATAGGGGGCAATGATTCGGATCGGTAAAGAGAAATCGGGGGAAACATTCATCATGAACCCTTTTTTTCTTTAGATTGTAGCGGACGGGATTCCTAGCGGGATTGATTCGCGTCAAGATCGGCGATCTTGACGATGATGCCGTTGAGACGGTCTTTGAAATAAATCTCCCCTTTGCCCCTGCGGTACATGATGTCCATCTCATCGTCCCGGATAAACTGGAAAAGCCGCCCGTCGCACATCTCCTCTTTCCCTTTTCCGCCGAAAATATCCCTGCCCAGCAGGACGCTTCGCATCGTGTCGCTCGGGTAATCCCGATAAAGGTACTCTTTCACAAATTTCTCTTCGCTCATACACCCGGCACTGACGCACACTTCGCCGTTCATGGTGATTTTTTCAACCGCCATCCCAGCGGCGAAGAGTTCGAGTTCGACGCTCATCCCGTCACTGCGGAGGTAACCCGTATCGGCAAATTTGAGTTTGGGGGTTTTCAGGGTGATCATCTTGGGTTCGCTGTGGGTATAGTGTTTGGTACCGCACCCCGCAATCACCGCCGCAACAATGCTAGCCCATAGGATAGAGAATTTTCGCATGAACCTCATCCAGTTTTTGAAGTGTCTCGGGCGAGAGGACAACGTTCATCGCCGCAAGGCTCGCGTCCAGCTGCTCCGCAGACGTCGCCCCGATGATCGTGGAGGCGACGAAATCGAACTGCTTGCTCCACGCGATCGCCATCGTCACCGGATTCAGCCCCGCTTCGTGGGCGATGCGGAGGTACTCCTGTGTGGAAGCGAGCGTCTTGTCGTTCAAGAAGCGCGCCGCCATAAGCCGCTGCCGTTTGTTCGGGGACTGGATGTAATCGCTGAAACGTCCCGCGGCATTGGCGCTTTGGTTGTACTTCCCGCTGAGCACTCCGCCTCCAAGCGGCGAATACGGCAGCAGGGAAATTTTCTCTTCCCGGCAGAGCTGGGCAACCTCGGTCAAATCGCGGCGATTCAGAAGAGAGAAATTGTTTTGGATCGATTCGAAACGGGCCAGCTTTTCGTACTTTGAAACCATCAGCGATTTCATCGTTCCGCGCGCCGTATCGTTGGACGTTCCAATGTAACGTACTTTTCCGCTTTGGACGAGCGCGTCGAACGCCCGCATCGACTCTTCGATCGGAACGACCGTATCGGGCCAGTGCATCTGATACAGATCGATGTAATCGGTTCCCAGCCGCTTTAGCGATCCCTCCACTGCCCGCTCGATGTGGAAACGGTCAATCGCCGTCAGACCGTGACGGATCGGTGGGACAAACCATCCCGACGCGGCTCCGGCGACTTTTGTCGCCAAAATCAGGCTCTCTCGAGCCTTGGTTTTGAGCCACCGCCCTACGATCTCTTCGGTGATGCCAGCAAGCTCTTCGGTCGGAGGAACGGGGTAAAGCTCGGCGGTATCAAAAAAGTTGACCCCCGCGTCGTAGGCTTTATCCATGATGGCAAATGCCGTTTTCTCGTCGCACTGGCTGGCAAACGTCATCGTTCCCAGACAAATCGGGGATACTCGCAACCCGCTGCGCCCGATATAGCGGTATTCCATAGTTTAACTCCTTTTTCTGCGCCGCCGGCGTTTCTATACACTATGTGCAATTGTACCCTACTTGCCGTTTCCGATACTCAACAAATTAATTTTTAGTTATAATTGATACGAACGATTTTCGAATAGGAGATAACGATGTCCGATATTATCCGTGAGGCATACACCCGGTTCCATGAAGTCGACGGCCTTTTAAAAACGGCGGGCGCAAAAGACGACGGCTACTTTAAGCAGCTCAGCGAAGCGACCCAAAACGCGTATGTCGCCATGAACGAAGGAATGTGCGAAAATACCACCGTCTGTCATGATTGCGCTTCCCATCGGGATTTTTTGCACACCATGATCGGCATCGTCGAAGACCTCGCATCGGACGCACCTCTCTCCAACGCCTATAAGGTTCAGCTCGACCTCTATGGCGCCAAAGTAAGTGAGATCCTCAAAAAAATCGAAAAAGTCATCGCTTCGACGTAAGCGGGTGCACCGACGTGCATTCTGCCATATTTTCCCCTCTTCGCTTTTTGTTCGACTACACTTGCCCGTATGAAAATACATATCGATTTAGACTGTTTTTTTGTCTCGGCCGAACGAACGGTTGATCCGTCTTTGAACGGCAAACCCGTCGCCATCGGAGGACGGGGAGACCCTTATATCTTCTCGGACGAAAACTCCCGCCAGGATCTGCTCATCGATAATACGGGCTCATTCGTCGGCACCTTTTTCCACCGCTATCAGGGGGATGATCTTGCGCAGTACATCGATCCTGACGGACGTATCCGCGGCATCGTCACGACCGCCAGCTATGAGGCGCGCTCTTTCGGGGTCACGACGGGAATGAGCATCCGCGAAGCGCTCGGGCGATGCCCTTCCCTCATTATCAAGGCTCCGAATATGCGCCTGTACCACCGCCTTTCCCACGCACTTCACGATTTTTTGGCGGAACGAATCCCGCTGGTGGAACAAGCAAGCATCGACGAGTTTTACGGCGATCTGGAGGGGTGGATAGAGGATGCGGACGTGCCTGAGTTCAACGATTCGCTCCGCCATGCGATCAAACGGCATCTCTGCCTGCCCGTCTCGATCGGAGCGGCCCATTCCAAATACATCGCCAAACTCGCCACCGACGAAGCCAAACCGTTCGGATGTCGCACGCTTCTTCCGGATGAGATCATCCCCTTTGTCCGAAATATTCCGGTCGAAAAATTCCCCGGAATCGGACGGAGCATTCAGCGCCGCTGCCGCGAATACCGTCTCGAAACTCTCGGAGACCTGCTGCGCGCCGAATCCCTTGTCCGCTCCTGGGGACCTTATGCCGCCGCCTTGTACGAACGTGTCAGCGGGGTCGATATCGGGGAATTGAGCCTGCGTGCGCCGCGCAAATCGATCGGTATTTCACGCACGTTTGATCCGGTCTTTGAGCGGGACGAACTGCGCCGGCGCATCGCCATCCTCGCACGGCATCTGGCCTACGCGATTCAACGGCTCGAAATCTATCCGACGACCTTTACCCTCACCCTGCACTATCTGCATTACCCCAAAGCCCATCAAAGCCTCAGCGAATCACGCTTCTTCAGTGAACGGCGCTTTCGAGAGCTGGCATTGTCCCTCTTTGCCCGGGCCGATCTGCATCCGCAAGGTGCGCTCACGCATCTCGGGCTCAGCGCATCGCATTTCAGTTCTCAAACCCATCGGGTCTTTTCCCTGCTGGATTACGAAGCCGATCTGCACGAACAGACGCTCGATAATGCCGCCGTCCGCATCCGAAATAAATACGGCCTTGATATGCTGCGGTGGGGAAATGAATTTCGCTCCAAAGAGAATTCGGTATAATCCTTCGCAATGGATAAAAAACTCTTCAGCGATTTTTTTCACCGCAACCTTCCGAGCGACATGGAAGAGTGCATTTCCCTCTTTGCCGTATTCGGAGGGATCGACGAAGCGATCGATACCGACGAAACGATCGAGGTGCTGCTGCAACGCCATATTCTCGATCCGTATGAGAATCATCGGGAACGGATGATGGGGCCTTTGCACGAAGAGGGGCTCTACACACGGCTGCTTCAGGCGGTTGCAGTCGGAGACCGCCGCCACCATTCCGCGTACCGGCGGGCACGAATCGGAAAAGAGCGCGGAGCCGAAGCATTCGAATACCTTCGCTACAGCGGCTATCTGACGTTGGAGCGTTCCCGGGAAACGCCGTTAATGCGCCAGCACCCCAAACAAAAGTTCAAAAAAGAGATCGAGCGTCACAAAATCAGCCATAAGCTCCGTTTTACAACGCCGTTCATCCGCTTTTGGTTTGCCTTTGTGGAGCCGTTCTCGGACTCGATACGCTTCGGAAACTTCGAGCCTTTTATGGAACATTTCCACATTCATTACAATGCCTTTGTCGGTTTTACGTTCGAAGAGCTGTGCGGGTTGTATATCCGGGAAATTTTGGCCGATCGGTTCGATACGAACATTATCGATTCGGGAAGCTACTGGGACCGGGAGGTCGAAATCGATCTGTTTTACGATACCGATGCGGGGGAAACGTGGATCGGGGAGTGCAAGTGGACCAACCACAAAGTCAATAAAAAAGAGTTGCGCCATCTCGAAGACAAATGTCTCAAACTTGCCCTAACGCCGGACAAAATTTTCCTTTTTGCCAAGCGGGGGTTCTCGAACGAACTGCACCATCTCAAAGAGCCGAAACTCTATCTTTTCGGCGCGGAAGACTTAAGCGCATTAACTCGCGGCGAGTAATGCGTCGTACGCTTCCTGTAGAAGCTGAAATTTTTGGGTGTATTGGTTGATAATCTCGGGGCTTTTCGTCTGAACGCGGTCGGGATGGTATCGCTTGGCCAATTCGCGATACCGTTTTTTGAGGTCTGTGGCTTTCGCACCGACCGGAAGCTCGAAAATGGCATGGTAACGGAGCATTTTATCGATGCTCTCGCTGCTGAAGCCCCACCCTTTGTACCGGCTGTACAAACGGCTCATAAACTCATCGTCGTATTGGTAGTTGATCACGTAATGGAGTACTTCGCGGCGGTTCAGCGTCTTTTCAAGTCTTGCCTTGGCCTGCGGGGTACTCACGTCGACATCAAGCCGCATCGGCGACGCTTCCAATACCAGACTCGCAAGCTGCTGTTTGAGATAGCGCATGATCCATGCATTGGGGGTCAACAGCGTAAACTGAACGCGGTGCGGCCCGAATGCGTAGAGTTCGATCTCCACTTTCTCCTCGGGACGGTAAGGCAGTTCGATCCGCACCGCCGCCGTTTTGCACCGTTTGAGCGAACGGCGGTAAAACGGGCTGGACAAATCATTGACTCGGGTATATTCGTCGCTGAGAGTTTCGAGGAATTCTTCTTTTTTCTCCGAAGAATGCTCGTTGTTGAGCACTAACACCCCGTTATCGAGAAACAGCGTATTGTGAATGTGATGTTCGAAGAATTCTTCCATCCACGGTTCTTCAAGCGTTTGAGAACTTCCCTGGACAAAGATGGCGTTATTGCGCAAAACGACTCTCACGGATACCCCCCGTTGCAGTAGTATTTGGTGTACTAAAGCAAAAGGAGTTCCACTTTATCGTTTGACGATTTCTCCGTAGCATTCAGGACGGCGGTCGCGGATCAACCCCCAGTAATGGCGGTGTTCACGGATCGCCGCCGGATCAAACTCGCTGTAGAGAATCTCCTCTTGGTCGCGTGAGGCTTCGGCGATCTTTTCGCCCGTATGGTCGGTGATGAAAGAGCTGCCGTAAAACGTCAGGCTGCAGCTCTCGCCGACTTCCTCTCCGATACGGTTGGCGGCGATGACGGGGATGATGTTGGCCGCACTGTGCCCCATCTGTACCCGCTGCCAATGCGATGCCGAATCGACGCCGATTTCGGGTTCGCTGCCGATCGCCGTGGGATAAAAGATCATGTCCGCCCCCATCAGGGTCAGGCTTCGCGCCGTTTCAGGAAACCACTGATCCCAGCAAATCCCCACCCCGACGTTGCCGTAGCGGGTATTCCACACTTTGAATCCGGTGTCGCCCGGCTCGAAATAAAATTTTTCCTCGTATCCGGGACCGTCGGGGATATGCGTCTTGCGGTAGTTTTCCATGATCGTACCGTCCGCATCGATCATCACGAGAGAGTTGAAATACCGCTCGCCGTCTTGTTCAAAATAGCTGATCGGCAGCACGACGCCAAGCTCTTTCGCCACTGCGCTGAAACGGGCGATAAGAGGGTTGTTTTCGCGCGGGGCGGCCCAGCTGAAATACTTATCATCCATGTCCTTGCAGAAGTAATACCCTTCGAACAGCTCGGGAATCAGGATGATGCGAGCTCCGTTAGCGGCCGCTTCACGCACCATCGCTTCGGCTTTTGCGATATTGGCCGATTTGTTTTCGCTCATCTGCATCTGGATTGCGGCGACTTTAACCATTGCAACACCTTAAAAAATATTTTTGGAAATTATAGTACAGATCTGAATCGGAAAGAAAATATTCTGCCTCGAAGCGGCACCGGATGAATTACATCCGGTCCTTGGCTTCGATCCCCAGCAGGGAGAGGCCTGTTTTGATTGAGAGGGCGACGACAAGAAGAAGTTTGAGAAGCTTGACTTCGTCTTCGCTTCCGATGATCCGGTTGTCGTAATAAAATTTGTGCAGCCGTGCGGCAAGCGCTTTGAGATAATCGGGCAGTTTTTGAGCCTGTCGCGATTCGAAAGCATCTTCGATGATTTCCGGAAGCAGCAGCGCTTCGAACAGCAATCCGTCCGCATCCGCGCTCAAGCCGTGCAGATGCGCGCCCATGATCTCGTCCATCGTTTTGTCGCTTTTGCCAATCAGCGTCTGTATCCGCGCATGAGCGTACTGGATGTAATAGATCGGATTCGAGCTGTCCTGGCGTTTGAGTTCTTCGATGTCGAACTCGAGCGCCGTATCGCATTTTTTGCTCGCGAACATGAAGCGCAGAGCTTCCGCTCCGATCTCCTCGACAACATCGCTCATCAGGATCACCGTTCCGGCCCGCTTGGACATCTTGAACGGCTCTCCGTCTTTGAGAAGACTCACCATCTGTGAAAGGAGCACTTCGAGCTTCTCGTGGTCGTATCCGAGGAAGGTAACCGCCGCTTTGACACGGGCGATATAGCCGTGGTGGTCGGCTCCCCAGATGTTGATGTTGTGATCATAACCCCGCTCAAACTTCTGGTTATGGTAGATAATGTCTCCCGCCAGATACGTCGGACGGCCGTCTTCACGAACGACGACGCGGTCATGGTCATCCCCCAGCGCCGAGGATTTGATGAAGGTTTTCCCCTCGTTTTCGTAGACGCCGCTGCCCATTTTGGTCATGACACGATCCCACTCGCTGTACAGAGAGGCTTCGCTGACGAACGTATCGAAATGGACGTTCACCGCTTTAAGATCCTCAACGATGAGCGCAAGGATTTTGTCTTTGGCCCAAAGCGCCAGCTCTTTTTGGCGGCTTTCGTCGCGCAGCGCGTCGGCTCCGAATTGCTCGACAGCCTCTTTCGCCAGGTCGCTCAGATACTCGCCTCGATAATACTTCTCAGGCCACTCGACGGCTTCGCCGAGCAAGCTGCTGCGTCCTTCAAGCTGAAGCGAAACGCCGAGCAAATCGATCTGATTTCCCGCATCGTTGACGTAATACTCTGCCGTAATGTCGTATCCGAGATGACGGCCTAGGCGAAGCAGCGTGTCACCGTAGACGGCGCCCCGGGCATGCCCGATATGAAGCGGCCCCGTCGGATTCGCACTGACGTATTCCAGAAGAATCGTCCCTTGTTTATCGGCATGCCCGAATTCGCTCCCGTGGTTGAGCGCCCATGAGGCATACTCGTCCAAAAAGTGTTCGGACAAACGAAAATTGATGTACCCTTTGACCGATTCGACCGCCGTGAACATCGATTCATCACCGAATGACGCCGCAATCTCTTCGGCGATAGCCATCGGCGATTTGCGAAGTTCTTTGGCAAGTGAAAAAGCTATCGGGGTGGCAAAATGGCCGAAAGAACGGTCTTTCGGCTTTTCGAGGATAACGTCGCAGTTAAATTTATCGCGCAACAGCGCATTGACCCGTTGCTTCAAGGCTTACGCTTGTTTGACTTGGTCTTTTGGAGCTTCTACGCTAGCTGTGGTAGAAGGTTCAACTTGCTTTGGCGCTTCCGGTGCAGAAGCTGTCGTTGCCGGAGCATCTTCTTCCTTCATCTCTTTTTTGAAATTACGGATTCCCTGTCCGATACCTTTGGCAAGATCGGGGATTTTTTTCGCACCGAACAACAAAATGACAATTCCGAAAATCAGTAATAATTCGGTTCCGCTTGGCATACTCATACGCAGAATTCCTTCTGTAAAAAATTTAGCATTGTAGTATAACGGCTCATTGCTGTAACCGTCCTTATAAGATTATCCGAACTTATACGCCCTTACCCTTGTGCTTCCCACGTCTGCACGAATTCGTTGATGCGGAGCGTGGGGATTTTCATACGGGCCGCTTTGGCGATCGAGACAAGCACTTCCGCAGCCGTGTCCAGATCGTCGTTAACCACCAGAAAATCGTATTCACTGATACGCTGCACTTCGCGTTTGGCCATTTCTACCCGTTTGGCAATGATCTCTTCACTGTCGGTTGAACGGCCGTGAAGGCGTTGTTTTAGTTCCTGCAGCGTCGGCGTCGTGATAAAAACCGACGTCGTTATGTCCGCCAGACGGTTTTGAACCGCATCATGACCTTGCACGTCGATGTCGAAAATAACCAGTTTTCCTTCTTTAAGCGCCTTTTTGACCGGCCCAAGCGATGTACCGTAATAATTGCCGTGGACAACCGCGTATTCCAGGAACATTTCCTGCTCAACGTCTTCTTTGAACTCATTTTCGGTGACGAAATGGTAATGGACTCCGTTGATCTCCCCTTCCCGCATCGGCCGGGTTGTCGTAGAGATCGAAAAATAGGTCGGTCCGATATGGTCGATGATTTTGGCAATCAACGAACTTTTCCCGGCTCCGCTTGGGCCGGAAAGGACGAGTATGGCTCCGCTTTCTAGATTCACTTGTCGTTTCCAAAATTGATATTGATGCTGATGTTCAGCCCTTTGAGCGATTTGGCGACGTCTTCATTGGACAACGCTTTGAGCAGAGCTTGAAGCGCTTCTACCCCTTCAGCGTGCCCCGCTTCAAGCGGTTCATCGGCTGACAATGCGGTGTGCACGGCTACAGATTCTCCTGCCGCTTCGGCCAGCGCTTCGGCGCTCAACGAAGCATAGTCACTGCTGCCGACGCGAATCTCAAGCTCATCATCTTCGCTGATCTCTTCGCCGATGGCCAGCTTCAATTCGCGCTCATCCAGCATGTCGAATTCGTCAAATCCTTCGCCGAGTACCTTCTCATCCGTTCCGAGAACTTCAAAATCCTCTTCGGCGGCGCCGAGTTCGAAATCTTCCAATGTCTCCGCATCCAGTTCCATATCCAAATCTTCCGGCTCCAGTTCATCGACGGCTTCTTGTATCTGGAATTCAAGATCCCCGAACGCTTCATCGTCCATCAGCACATTCGCGTCTTCCTCCGGCTCCGGAATATTCAGTTCTTCTTCGGAAGCTAACATACCGACATCCGCCAATGCATCGCCAAAATCCAGCTCGTCGTCGTCCTGATCCGCTTCCAGCGTTGTTTGCAGGGATTCAAATCCGCTCATATCATCGGGAATCTCTTCTTCGTCCGGCAACTCGAACGCCATCTCTTCGTCGGCAGATTTTTCTTCCGATGCCGTTTCAACATTGTCCCCGTCACTCTCTTCGTCCAGATTCAATGCATTCATATCCAAAGAGTCCTCCGACATGATCGCCTCATGCTCGCTCTCGATCAGTCCGCCGAAATCAAACTCTTCGTCCGATTCGGTTTGCAGCTTTTCGGGAAGCCCGAAATCGTCAATCCCTTTGACTGTAATTTCATCGTCTTCGATCAGTGCGTCACTCTCCGCATCTTCCAAAAGACCCTGCACTTCCTGTACCTCTTCACGGTCCAAAACAGCCGTTTTAGGAGCCTCATGCATGAAATCGTCCAAATCATCCAATCCCATCTCGCTGTCCATCGACTCCAGATCATGATCCAAGAACCCTTCGGTGTCATGATCTATTTCCGAAAGCGTTTCTTGCAAGTCGATGGCATACGCATCTTCACTGCCGGCAGCCGCCGTTTCCGCTGCAACGGCTTTTGCGTGCACTGAAGCCGCCGAAATATTTCTTTCAATCAGAATCAGCGTTTCGACCAGATCGGTAGGAAGAAAAGGCTTGTTGATGATATTGTCAAAGCCGGCAGGAATAATATTTCCGCGTGTTGCCATGAACAGGGCGCTTTTGTAAACTACGCACTCTTTAAGCGCCGTAAAAATCTCATCGCTGTACAACGCATCGTCGATAATGAGCAAATCGTATCCGCTTCCTTGTACGTCCTCAACCGATGAAGCGACCGTCAAATCGTCTTTTGTTTTTTGCGCGCTCAAAGCCACCAGTTTTTGTACTACAGGATTGTCGTTAAAAAGCAGAATAGTCATGATCGATACGACCCCTTTTCACTTGCTCTTGTTCTATCAAAAGCTAAATGGTATCATTGTAACTAAAAAAAAATTAAATGATAAAACTTCTGGGAATACTTTTACCGTTTGCCCTTCTTTTCGCTCAGGAAAAGAGCTTTCTCCTTCCCGACCAGCAGAATCTCTTTGTCCATTTTTTGGCACAGGAACTCAAATCTGCTTCTCACCGCATTGTTGTTTTAACGCCGCGTTTCAACCATGCCGATCTGAAAAAAGCGCTGCTGCACGGGGCCAGAAAAGGCTCTGCCGTCACATTGATCGTGCAGGACCTTAAAGGCGATCCACTCTCGCTTGTACAGTATGAGCGGATTGACCTGCTTTTTTATAATGCCCGCAAACTTGAAGGAAGCACCGTCATTATCGACGAGCACTTGGCGTGCACGCTCCCTCTCGCCATCGAACAGGAACGTTTTAGCAATCATGCATCACTGGTTCGATGCAGCGATGAGCACGATGCGATTATCTCCCTGCATTCAGCCCTTCAGCCGCTTATCAAACGCTCGATACCCTATTTAAAATAATTTTTCCAAAAAGTTATAGGCGCTTTGCGTCTGCGATGTCACGATCATAAGCGTCACCCCGAGTGTCGCCATCAAAACGACAAACGACACGGCAATCTTGATCGGCATCCCGATAACGAGGAGGTTGAATTGCGGCATCGTTTTCATCAGCATTCCGAATATAACGTCGGCCAGAATGGACAGCGCCGTAATCGGAAACGCGATCATGAATCCGACGATGAACATGTTGACGGTCGCGTGCATAATGTATTGAAACAGTGCCGGAGTAATCATAAATCCTCCGAGAGGGACCTGTGCAATCGATTCGGATGCGTAAAGCAATATCCAATGGTGCATATCAAATACAAGCAATATCATCAATGCGAGCAATGCCAGGAATTGGCTTACAATCGGCATGGATACGCCCGATTGCGGGTCGATCGCCGAGGCGAGGGAAAACCCCATCATAAACGATATTTGCCCCCCCGCGAAGGTAACGACATGGTACGCCAGCTGCAGCACGGTCCCGACCACGAGACCGAACAGCATCTCTCCCAGAATCGCGACGGTCAAACTCATCGCATCGGTCGGAATGTTCAAAGGGGGAACGGCACCGAAGAAAAAGATCGTAAAGAAAAAAGCCATTGCCGCTTTGACGCTTATGGGAATGTTCATGTGCGAAAAAATCGGAACCGCCATAAACAAAGCGGTAAAACGGGTGAACAACAGGATGAACGCAACCGTCCGCGTCTCGCTGAAAAGTTCCGCCCATTCCATTGTTAAACCGCGCTCAACGTACCGTTTTGCATCCGATAAAGATGGCTGCAACGCCCGGCCAGCTTTTCATCATGGGTTACCAGTACCATTCCTGCCTTGTTCCGCTCAAGATACTCTTCGAATATTCCCATCACCTCGTCCGCCGTTGCGTGATCCAGGTTTCCCGTCGGCTCATCCGCAAAAATAAGGCGCGGATTTTTGGACAAAACGCGCGCGATGGATATGCGCTGCTGTTGCCCGCCGGAAAGTTCGGTCACTTTCTGCGAAATCACCCGCTCGATGCCAAGCCGCTCCAGCAAAGCCGTATCAATCGTTTGGTTCGCCAAAATGGCGGCCACTTCCAGATTCTCGTAGGCGCTGAAACCTTTGAATAAATAATGGCTCTGATAAATCAGCCCAAGATCGTTGCGACGAAGTTTGACCAACTCCGAATCGCCGAGGGCGTATATATCTTTCCCGAAAAGCTCCACTTTCCCGCTGTTGGGGCGAAGCATGGAAGAGAGGATATGCATCAGGGTCGATTTGCCGCTGCCGCTGACGCCGACGATTGCCATCGATTCGCCCGCCTCCAGCTTCAGCGAGATGTCGTCAAATAACGGATAATCAAAAGCGTGCGATAAAGAAGTTGCATTTAGTAGTGTCATGCGAGAATTATAAAGGAAATTAGATTAAGAAAAAGAAATAGTACAAGGAGCACGCCAGCGTGCGTGGGCTCTCCGCCGAGGAGAACTTAGCGTTAGCGTAGCCGACGGGGGCTTGGCTCCCGTGGCGTTAAAATCGAATAGAGCGAAAATGGCGTAAGAATTACGCCATTTGAGCAGCAACTTCGGCAGCGAAGTCGTTGACTTGTTTTTCGATACCTTCACCGACTTCATACTTGATGAATTCGACGATTTCGGCAGTACCGCCGTGCGCAGCCGCTGCTTTCGCAACCGCTTCGGCAACGGTGAGTGAATCATCCATAACGTATTTTTGATCCAGCAATGCCTGCTCTTTATCCAACGTCGTGTTGTCATCGACAAAACGAGCCAGTTTACCGGGAATGATGTTTGCCCAGATTTTTTCCGGTTTGCCTTCAGCGGCGAGTTCAGCTTTGATCGCTTCTTCGGCTGCAGCCATAACTTCCGGAGTGAGTTGTGACATTGAGATGAACTGAGGAACGTTTTTAAGCGGTTTTTTCAAACGCGCAAGTTCTTCGTTCTCTGTTTTGATCGCTTCGATGCGGCCGATTGTTTCGGCTTCTACGAATGCCGCGTCGAAATCTTTGTACGTAAGTACGGAAGGTTTCATGGCCGCAGCATGCATCGCTACGTTTTTAAGAACAGGAGCAATCGCTTCTGCGGTTTTTTTGCTGTCGCATGTTGCCGCAACGAGTACGCCGACACGTCCGTTTGAGTGAACGTACCCGTTAACGCATCCGTTTTCACCCGCATTGAGGGTGGCGAAACGGCGTACAACAATTTTTTCGCCGATACGGGCTACCTGAGCCGTAAAGTACTCAGAAAACGTTCCTGTTTCGTACGATGTTTCGTTCAACTCGTCAACCGTGCTGACACCTGTCGTAAAGACGTGTGCCGCCGTGTTGCCTACGAGGCCAATGAAACCGTCGTTTTTTGCAACGAAATCGGTTTCAGAGTTGATCTCTACCAGTGAAGCCGAAGAAAACGTTTCAGAAACTTTAAGGCCCAAAAGACCTTCCGCTGCAACGCGATCGGCTTTTTTGGCAGTTTGTGCCATACCGCGGTCACGCAACCACTCTTTGGCTTTTTCCATATCACCATCACACTCGGTAAGTGCTTTTTTACAATCCATCATAGGCGCATCAGTCGCCGTACGAAGGTCTTTTACCATTGCTGCTGTGATTTCTGCCATGATTACGCTTCCTCTGCTACTGCTTCAGCTGCCGCTTCAACCGCAACTTCTTCGGCAACTTCTTCCGCTACCGCTTCGTCGTTACCGCCGTTGGCAAGTGCTTTACCTTCGTTGATCGCTTCCGCCATTTCTTTACAGAAAAGTTGGATAGAGCGGATCGCATCATCGTTACCCGGGATGGGGATATCGATAACGTCAGGGTCACAGTTAGTGTCCAAAGGAGCAACAACTTTGATACCGAGGTTACGAGCTTCTTGAACCGCGATGTGTTCTTTAACCGCATCGATGACGAACATCATGTCCGGCAACGTTTTCATGTGGCGGATACCGCCGAGGTAGGCGATCAGTTTTTCTTTTTGGCGATTCATCATCAACGCTTCTTTTTTAGTCAGAAGGTCGACTTGGCCGCTGTTTTGCATCTCTTCGATGATGTCGAGTTTGCGGATTGATTTTTGGATGGTAGGGAAGTTGGTCAACATTCCACCCAACCAGCGGTTGTCAACGTATGGCATACCGCATTTTTCAGCCGCTTCGCGAATCGCAACGCGCGCTTGTTTTTTGGTACCGACGAAAAGAACGGTTTTCCCTTCGGCAGCAGCGTCAACGACTTGCTGATACGCATTGCGGAAATAACGCAATGTTTTTTGAAGGTCGATGATGTAGATGTTTTTGCGGACGCCGAAAATGTATTTTTTCATTTTCGGGTTCCAGCGACGTGTTTGGTGACCGAAGTGTACACCACATTCGAGAAGGTCTTTCATTGTGACCATAAGGGACTCCTGATAGAGAAATATTTGTGTTCTTCGTTTACTTGGGCGAGCGCTAACAGAGCCGATGAGACATCGGGTGCACGAGAACTGCGACAGACGCTTGCGATTTTTTTCTCACGTCAATAACGTTTTAGAAGAGAGAAAATCGTGCGGATTATACTGAAAAGCTGCTTAAATTTATCTGTATTTAATACTGGAATCGTGTCACGTTTTTATCACACAAAAACCAACTTATTCAAATTACTTTTATATAATTTTTGTTAATATCGTTGCATCAAGTAATACGCGGACATGCACAACCAAGGAGAAATGATGAAGCAACGGATTATGGTTTCGGCAATCGCCGCAGCGTTCATGACGACCGGTGCGATTGCCAACGATGCGCTGCTGGAGCGGTTTGAAAAAATGGAGCGCGAAATGGCGGCTTTGAAAGCCGAACTCAACGCTCTGAAAAACGAAAATACCAAACTGAGTTCCCAACTCTCCGCCCCTTCGGCAGACTCTTCCAAAACAGCCGTTGCTTCGTCGTCCAAACTCGACGAAACGCTCGAAGAGATGCAAGACCAGATCGATGATCTGAATAAAAAATCCAACAACAATAATCTCAAATGGGGCGTCGATTTCCGCACCAGCGTGGATAATCTCCGCTACAAAATGGCGGACGGAACCACCCGTAAAAACGATGCCCTTTTCAGCAACCGTCTATGGCTCAACATGAGTTATGCCGCCAACGAAAACATCAGTTTCACAGGGCAATTGGCGTACAACAAAATTTTCGGCGAACGTTCGATGGCCTCTTCTTCTGCCCCGTTTGAAGGGTTTGACTGGGTCAGCAACGAATCGGCCTACAATGACGAACTCCGTGTCCGCTCCGCCTATTTCCTCTACAACGATGATGAATTCTTCGGTGCCGACGTCCCCTGGACGTTCAGTATCGGACGCCGCCCCTCTACCGAAGGGCACTTGATCAATCTGCGCGATGACGTTGACGCCTCTTCGCCGCTGGCACACGCCGTCAATGTCGAATTTGACGGCGCAAGCGCGAAATTCGGGATGGAAGAGATCAGCGGATTAGACGGATCGTATTTCAAACTCTGTGCGGGACGCGGCATGAGCAATGCCGAACCCCGATTTGCCAAAGCCCCCTACAGCGGCGAGGATGCCCTGACCAACAATAACGACATGATCGGGATCATCGTCGTTCCGTACGACGACAAACAATACAGTACCGGATTACAGTACACGTATGCTACCAATCTCATCGATACCGTGACACCTGTTTCGACGAACATGGAAGCGGTCGGAGCCCTTCATACGGCAACGGCGTTCGCGATGGTCAGCGGGATCGGCGAGGGTATCAGCGACTTTTTGGACGACACGACGGTTTTTATCAGCGGTGCGATGTCCAAAACCGATCCCGATGCGGGAAAACAGGGGATGCTCGGTTCGAATGACGGTAAAACGGGATACAGCTACTGGATCGGAACCCAATTTCCGTCCCTTATAAGCGACGAGGGACGCTGGGGAATCGAATTCAACCACGGATCGAACTACTGGCGGCCGATTACCTATGGCGAAGACACGATGATCGGTTCGAAGATCGCGGCACGCGGGGATGCCTACGAAGTGTATTTCACCGAGCCGTTAGTAGATGATATTTTAACCTTCCAGCTGCGCTATACCTACATTGATTACGATTATACCGGCAGCAACGGTTTCTTCGGCAGCTCCAGCGGAACGCCTACGGCGATCGGCGATGTTTCGAGCGGAACGGATGCCGTCAGCAAAGCCCAAGACATCCGCGCCTACCTCCGATACAAATTCTAAATATTGATTTTATACGCCATCGGAATAAAATCCCGATGGCTACACTAACGCTGAGTTTGCCTCAGCAGCATCCTCACGCGCAGTAAACCGCGCTTTTTCAATCACGCATTTTGCAGTTTGGCCAGTTCCTCTTTCACTTTAGCCACATGATCTTTGACTTTGACGTTCGTCCATGCCGCTTGCACAATTCCCTTTGGATCGATGATGTAGGTTGATCGGACGATCCCCATATACTCTTTGCCGTAATTCTTTTTCATCGCCCATACACCGTAGTCCTGCATCATCTGGGTCGTCGGGTCGCTGAGGAGGGTAATATCAAGATTTTGTTTTCCGATAAAATTTCGGTGGGACTTGGTACTGTCGGCGCTTACCCCAAGGATAATCGCTCCCAAATCGTCGTAATCGTCCATTGCCGCGCTGAACTCGCACGCTTCGGTCGTACAGCCCGGAGTTGAATCTTTCGGGTAAAAATACAAAACGATCCATTTTCCCCGCAGATCGCGCGAACAAATCTCTACATCGTCCTGGTTGCTGAGGCAAAAGTCAGGGGCCTGCGTTCCGATTTTTAACATATAGTTTCCTTTTTATAAAATAACGATTGATTTGATTTCGCTCATCTCTTCGATCGCGAAACGGGGGCCTTCACGCCCGACACCGCTGAGTTTTACGCCGCCGTAAGGCTGGATGTCGAAACGCAGCGTCGGCATGTCGTTGATCACGACACCTCCCGCATCCAATTCATCGATGGCTGTCGTCGCATGGGCAAGATTGTTCGTAAACACCGAAAACTGCAATCCGTAGGGGGAGTTGTTCATCCGCGCTATCGCGTCGTCGAGACCGTCGACTTTTACCAGACTGACGATCGGGGCAAAGACCTCTTCACAGACAATCTTCATCGACTCGGTCACGTCTGCCATGACACACGGATAAAAAACGCGTCCGTCCCGTTTGGGCGGCGTCAACGCCCGAGCCCCTTCCGCAATCGCACTTTCCACCCAGTTCATCGCCCGCTCCGCGGCTTCGTCATTGATCAAAGGACCCAAAAAGGTGTTTTCCTCGTAAGGAGAGCCGACAACAAGCTTGGAGGTCGCTTCGGCCATTTTGGCGGCAAACTCATCGTAAATGGCGCTGTCTACGTAGATCCGCTGAAGCGAGATGCACACTTGGCCGGAATTGACAAAAGCCCCGATGGCGCACCGCTGCGCGGCATAGTCAAGATCGGCGCTCGCATCGATAAACGTCGCCGCATTGCCGCCCAGTTCGAGACTCACTTTTTTAATTCCGGCACTTTTGACAATGATGTTCCCCACGCCGACCGAGCCGGTAAAACTGATAACGCGCGGGATGTCACTGCCGACCAGCGCGCTTCCCACCTCCGCATCGCCGTAGACGACGCTCAACGCATCGCGAACGGCATAGGGGCTTTCGATAAAGAGCTTTGAGAGCTTATAAGCGCACAGCGGAGCTTCGGGAGTCGGCTTGAGCACGACCGCATTTCCTGCGACAAGGGCAGGAGCCAATTTATGGGCAACAAGATTGAGAGGAAAATTGAATGGCGTGATCGCCACTACCACACCTACAGGCTCCCGGCGCCAATATGCGTGAGCTTTTCGTCCGCTTGCCATCGCATCGGTATTGATCGTTTCTCCATGCATCGTCCGCATCGTTTCGGCGGAGAGGGTGATCGTTTCGATGCAGCGGTCAACTTCGATGCGTGCGTAGGCGATGGGCTTGCCTACTTCATCGCACAAAACCCGTGCAAATTCCTCGCGCTGTTCTTTGAGCTTTTCCGCAACGTCCTTCAACCATGCACACCGCTGATGCAAAGGGGCTTTTTTGGCCGTTTTGGCCGCTTTGCGCGCAATTTCCAACGCATTGAGGGCATCCGAAGCGTTGCAAAGCGCAAACCGCGAAACGACTCTGCCGTCATACGGACCGGTACGCTCCGTGTAATCGGACGACGTTATCGGTGTCGAGCCCATCCATACATGTGCATCCATTACGTATTCCTGTCCATGATAATTTGGTGTTTCAATTATACAAACCGCCACCTAAAAAGAGGCGGAACAAACCGTCTTAAGGAGATTCTTGTCAAAAACCTTTTAGAATGTGTCCCAAAAATACGCAGGGGACTTTATGAAGGAACTCACAATTACTGACGGTGTTTTAGGGGTACGCCCGCCGGTTACCAAACCGCATCCGGGCTTTTATTTCCAGGTCGGTGAAGAGCGGTTCCGTAAACTTGTCGACGACCATTACGAGATGATTCGCAACAGTGACATCTCTTTTTTATTCCCGATACACGATGAAGAAGATTTCGCCGCTGCGAAAAAACATGCGGCCGATTTTCTGATCCAGATCTGCGGAGGCCCGGACTATTTCGCCCAGACGCGGGGGGAACCCCGAATGGTGGGTCGCCATGCACCGTTTCGAATCGATGAGCATGCCCGCCGCCGCTGGCTTGAGTTTTACGCCAAACTTCTTCCCGAGCTTGAAAAAGAGGGGATCAGCCCTGAATACATCGAGTCGTTTTGGAACTATCTGGACGTCTTTTCGATCTGGATGGTCAATACCCCCTCACACTGAATTTTGAACGCAAGAGGGGTCAAACTCCTTTTGCCTCGTTAGCGCTATGACGCTCTAGATTACCTATTCTCTGAATTAATAAACCTTAAAACCCATCTTCGCTAAAATCTTCTCAATTTTTTTTATCGGAGAATTCCCCCATGAACGAAGCCAAATTTATTTGGATGAACGGCAAACTACTCCCTTGGCATGATGCAAAAATCCATGTCCTCTCCCACACTCTGCACTACGGAAACGGTGCGATTGAAGGGACAAAAGCGTATAAAACCCCTAAAGGGTATGCCATTTTCCGCCTTGACGACCACACAAAACGTCTCCTGGAATCAGCAAAAATCACGCTGATGGACGTCCCCTACACCGTCGAGGAACTCAATCAGGCTCAAATCGAGCTTCTTCGCGCCAACCAATTTACCGGCGATAACGTGTACCTTCGTCCGATCGTATACCTCGGCTACGGCGTCATGGGTGTTTACCATAAAGAAGCGCCGGTCGAAGTGTCTGTTGCCGCATGGGAATGGGGCGCCTACCTTGGCGAAGAGGGTCTTAAAAAAGGGATCCGTCTTAAAATCTCCTCATTTAACCGCACGTCCAACCGTTCTAATATGGGTAAAGCCAAAGCGGTAGGAAACTACCTCAATTCCCAAATGGCCAAATACGAAGCGGTCGAATGCGGATACGATGAAGCGCTGCTTCTGGATGACGAAGGCTACATCGCCGAAGCGACAGGTGCCAGTTTCTTTATGATCCGTGACGGAGAAATCATCACCCCTCCAAGTGACAACGCACTCCAATCGATTACCCAAAAGACCGTCATCGAAATGGCAGAGAATATGGGAATCAAAGTTGTTCGCCGCCGCATCACGCGCGAAGAGATCTACGTTGCCGATGAAGCGTTCCTCACCGGTACGGCTGCCGAAATTACTCCGGTACGCGAAGTCGATGCGCGTATTTTGGGTGCGGGAGCACGCGGTCCGTTGACCGAAAAGCTCCAAAGCGCCTATTTTGATATCGTCTACGGACGCAATCCGGAGTATGATCACTATTTGACGTACATTGACTAAATTAGGGTATAACTGCGGACGATAACGTGTACGACACGTGCACAAAACATTAATGAGGATTCTAGATGGCCAGCGATATGAACGACTACTTCAACAAGAAGAAAAATGAGAGCCAACGCGGAGGCGGAGGATTTCAAAGCCCGAAACCTCCCAAATTCGACTTCAACATGAACAGCCAAAAAGCCGGAATGTTATGGCTTATCGGCGGCTTTATTTTGCTGCTCGTACTGGCAAAACCGTTTGTGATCATCAACGAAGGCGAGCGCGGTATTCTGTCCACTAACGGAAAATACGAAGAACGCGCACTTCTCCCGGGCCTACACTTTATTATTCCGGTCATTCAACAAGTCTACGTCGTCGATACCAAAGTTCGTATCATCAACTATGCCGATAAAATCGACCGTGCTTCGACTGCCGGGGACGGCATTTTGGTCAAACCGGCCATTACCGTTCTGGACAAACGGGGGCTTCCGGTATCCATCGAGCTGACCGTGCAATACCGCCTCAACGGCCAACTGGCCGCTCAAACCATCTCCAACTGGGGCTTTAGCTGGGAAGACAAGATTATCGATCCCGTTGCCCGCGATATCGTTCGCAACGTCGTCGGTCAGTACGAAGCGGAAAATCTGCCGATCATGCGCAATACCATCGCCCAAAAAATCGAAGCGGGTATCCGCAGCAGCGTCGATCGCCAGAAAAACGGTCCGGCCGAGCTAGAATCCGTCCAATTGCGTGAGATCGTCCTTCCGCAAAAAGTAAAAGATCAGATTGAGCGGGTTCAGGTAGCCAAGCAAGAAGTCGAAAAAGCGCAGCAAGAAGTGGAACGCGCCAAACAAGAAGCGCTGAAAAAAGAGACGGAAGCACAGGGGACGGCGAATGCCCTCACCATCGAAGCACAGGCACAAGCACGTGCCAATCACCTCGTAGCGCAGTCTCTGACTCCCGGACTGCTCAGACTGGAACAAATCAAGGTGCAGGGGAAATTCAACGAAGCGCTTAAAGAAAACAAAGACGCCAAGATTTTTCTCACTCCCGGAGGCTCCACCCCTAATATCTGGGTCGACATGAAATCGGGCGAAAACCAAAAAGTCTCTTCGACCCATTAAAAACCTCTCCTCTTTCGGAGGGTTTGGTACGCCTTCACTCGTGAGGCCGTACCAAATACTCAAAAGGGCTCCTATGAATCTTGATCAGATCGACTGGCAAAAATCCGAACTTCTCCCTGTTATCGTCCAGGACTCTGCAACACTGGAAGTATTGATGATGGCCTACATGAACCGTGAGGCGCTTGAACTTTCCCTCGCGACCAAAATCGCCCACTATTTCTCCCGCTCCAAACAGCGTTTGTGGAAAAAAGGGGAGAGCAGCGGTCACCTTCAGCATATCGATCGGTTTTTGCTCGATTGCGACAACGACACCCTCCTGCTTATGGTGCGTCAAGAAGGGGTAGCCTGCCACACGGGACGCAAGTCGTGTTTCTTTACCGACATAGAGTCAGGAGAAGCCATCAGCGAACCTCAAATCGATACGTCCGCAGCCTACGGCATCATCGACGAGCTTTATCACATTATTCTAAGCCGCAAAAATGCCGATCCTTCCACTTCGTGGACTGCCAAACTTCTCTCTAAAGGGGATAATACCATCCTGAAAAAAGTCGTCGAAGAGGCCGGCGAATTCTCTTTTGCGGTCAAAGACGGCAATGAGAGTGAAATTATTTACGAATGTGCCGATTTGGTGTACCATGTCCTTGTCGCACTCGGACACAAAAATATCTCTCCCGACCGTATTAAACAAGAACTCGCACGCCGATTCGGCACAAGCGGCATCGCGGAGAAAAATTCAAGGCCTTCATGAAAACGCAGATTCTCCATTTTATCGACCGTATGCTCCCTTACGACTATCTCCTTTTCGGAGGGATCATTGTCGTATTCATTCTGATATTGGCCCTCGCCATCGTTTTTCGTCATAAACTTGCCATTGCCATCATTCTGGTTCTCATCGCGTTCGGTGTTCTAACCGCCGGAAGCGTTGTCGGATACGCCATGATGCATCACTATCTGTTTAAAAACAACATTGCCCTCAAAGAGGTAAAAGCCCTTGAATTCACCGAAGCGCTGCTGATTAAAGGGGAGATCAACAATACGTCGAAACGGGTGTTCCATGAGTGTACTCTCACCGCCGGAGTCCATAAAGTGACCCATAACCGCTACCTCGACCGCGTCTATCCCTACCTGCCGTTTCAAAAAAGCGTTATGAGCGTTCACGAAAAAATCACTCCCGGCCAAGCGGCTTCGTTTAAACTGTTTATCGAACCTTTCCGATATACCCATGATTACAATATCACAGTAAAGGCAGATTGCAGATGAGCCCGTTAACTCCCTGGCACTATCTTCTCTTAGTCGGTTTCGGACTGCTGTTTGCTGCAGGGTCCGTCTATGCGGCGAGAAGCAAATCCAAAATCTCCATTTTTATTACCATGACACTCGGGATCAGTTTTCTCGGACTCTTTTTGTGGCATTCGATCAATGAGAATGTCTATAAAGTTGAAGTCACCAATTTGAGCGACGAACGTTTTTACCAGTCCGAACAGATTCTTATCAAGGGGATTGTGCGAAATGTGGGTAATTATCCGGTTAAAAACGTCAAGGCATTGATTAAATTATCCAATGCCAAAGGAAGCGAGACGAAAGCGAGCCAGTTTAGCCAGCCCAGCGCCTTCGAAGAGTTATTTAAAGATGATGATCCCGGATATAAGCGTCAGAACGTCCTCGCGGAGCATGTCATTGCCGATCATCTGAATCCGGGCGGTTCCAAGACGTTTAGCATCATCATGGAGTACCCGCCCCATTTCACCAGCGCATCGTACGCCGTCGAAGCCAAGGCGGATTAATACTTCAGCCCGACTTTTTTAAGAGCGTTATTGATCGCCTTTAATTGCCCGCTTTTGTTCTTGCACCATAGCGGTGCGATCAGCGTCTCATCATCAATGCCGGCACTGATTCTTTGGACGCTTACATTGGCCGGTTTGAGCTGCAGTGCCTCGCTGAGGACTTCCAGATAAAGCTCCTCCGAAATCGGTTCGAACTCTCCGCGCGCGTATTCGTTTGCCAGTGCGGTCCGCTTCACGACGTAGAGCGGATGGTATTTGACCGAATCTATCACCAGTGCATAAGCCTCTTTGGCGGTTTCGAGCATCATCTCTTTGGTCTCTCCCGGAAGCCCGAAAATAAGATGGCCGCAAACATTGAGGCCGTGCTCTTTTGCTTTTCGTATCGCGTTTTTGACATTGGCGCTGTCGTGTCCGCGGTTGATCCGTTCAAGCGTTTCGTCATAGATCGACTGTATCCCGAATTCGACCCATATTTCGGTTTGTTTGGAAAGTTCGGCGAGGTATTCGAACGTCTCGTCGCTGATGCTGTCCGAACGCGTCCCGATGCTTAGGCCGACGACGTTCTCGAACGAAAGGGCTTTTTCATAAAGCGCTTTAAGCGTTTCCGACGGAGCATAGGTATTGGTGAAACTCTGAAAATAGACGAGAAACTTCTGGGCACCGTTTTCGTCGCGCAATTTTTTGGAGAGGGCGTTAAACTGCCATTCCAATTGTTGCAGCTGCTGTTCGAGATACGGATTGTCGGAGGATTGCAGGTTAAGGAAAAAGCCTTTGAGGGGACGGGCACGGTCCAGACTCGGACTGAACGAATCGTTTTCGCAAAAGGTGCATCCCCCTTTGGCTACCGTGCCGTCAATATTGGGACAGGTGAACCCCGAGATAGATACGGGGACTTTGGAGACTTTAACCCCGAATTTGCGGTACAGATATTGACCGAACGTAAAAATCTGCTCCCGCATTCAGCCTCTTAGATGATGTATTTGCCGGTGAAGCAGGCGGTACAGTAATTTTCTTCTTTGCCGTTGACGCTCTTCAACAGAGCTTCATTACTCAGATACCCGAGCGAATCGGCTTCGATAAAAGCGCAAATTTCTTCATTGGTCATATTGGCCGCGATCAGCTTTTCTTTATCCGGCGTGTCGACACCGTAGTAACACGGATCGGTTGTCGGAGGGCTGGAAATACGCATATGCACTTCACGCGCTCCTGCGGCTTTGAGCATCCGTACGATCTGGCGGCTCGTTGTTCCGCGAACGATCGAATCGTCAATGACGATAAGGCTTTTGCCTTTGATCAGATGCTCGATCGGCGAAAGTTTCATTTTGACTTTCAGATCGCGCATCTCCTGCGTCGGCTCGATAAACGTGCGTCCGATGTAGTGGTTGCGCATGATCGCCATTTCAAAAGGGATCCCGCTTTGCTGTGCGTAGCCGATTGCCGCCGGAACGCCGCCGTCAGGAACCGGTACGACCATATCGGCCATTGCCGGCTGCTCTTTGGCCAGCTCTTTTCCCATTGCTTTACGCATCTCATACACGTTTTGGTTGTAGACATTCGAATCGGGGCGGGCAAAATAGACGTATTCGAAAATACAGTGTTTCGGCGTCGGTTCAAACACCTTGATCGATTGCGGGGCTTTCCCTTTTTCGAAAATAAGAAGTTCACCCGGCTCGACGTCGCGGATATATTCCGCACCGATCAGGTCAAACGCGCACGTCTCGGAAGCGACTACGTATCCGTCCCCGACGCGGCCGAGGCTCAACGGACGGAAGCCGTGCGGATCGCGCATCGCAAACATTTTCGAACGGCTCAAAAAGACGAGCGAATACGCCCCTTCGATTTTTTTGACGGCATCGATGATACGGTCCGTCAGATGGTGCTGGTCGCTTTTGGCGATCAAATGAATCAGATTCTCGGTATCCATAAACGTCTGAAAAATCGCCCCTTTTTTGATCAGGGCATCGCGAACCTCTTTGGCATTCGTCAGGTTGCCGTTGTGAACGATCGACATCTCCCCCAGATCGTAGCGGGCGAATACCGGCTGTGCGTCGAGGATCGAATCGTCTCCTGCCGTCGAATAGCGGGTATGGCCGATTGCCATATGCCCTTTGAGGGTATTGAGTTTTTGAGTATCGAACACCTGCGTTACCAGGCCGCGATCTTTGATCGTATAGAGCTTGGTCCCGTCTCCGGTACTGATTCCGGCCGCTTCCTGACCGCGATGCTGCAGGGCATGAAGAGAGAAATACGCCAGTTTAGAGGCCTCAGGATGGTCAAAAATACCGACTACCGCACATTTTTCATTTAAGCTACGCACTCTATTTCCTTATGCTAGTTCTAAACAGTCTTGAATCGAATACAGACCGTTTGGTTTTCCGGCCAACCATTTCGCCGCACGTATCGCCCCTTTGGAGAAGGTGTTGCGGCTTGTTGCCGTGTGATGCAGCTCCACAAACTCTCCGTCATTGTAAAAACCGACCGTATGACGGCCGACAATGTCACCGCCGCGCAGTGCCATCACCGCGATCTCGTCTTTGTTCCGTTCGCCGATATTGCCGTTACGCCCGCTGACGCGTACCGCATCCAAGTCCAGTTCACGCCCGGCAGCCGCCGAATGCGCCAGTGTCAGCGCCGTTCCGCTCGGAGCGTCTTTTTTATGGCGGTGATGCTGTTCAACAATTTCGATATCGAATCCTTCCAGCGTCTTAGACGCGATGTTGACCAGCTTGTTGAGCAATGCAACCCCTAGCGACATATTCGTCGCATACAGGATCGGCATTGATTCGCTCGCCGTTTTAAGAAGGTTCATCTGATGATTGTCCATCCCCGTCGTTCCGATGACGAGGGGCGTTGGATGCTTGATCGCCTGCTCGAGAAGCAGCTGTGTCGCTTCCGGTAATGAGAAATCGATGATAACGTCAGAACTTTTAAGCAGCGTTGCCATATCATTGGTGACCAATACCGACGGATCGATTGAAAAATTTAGCTCATTACGGACATAGACCGCTCCCAGCGAAATCTCGTTTTCATGCCGCAAATCTTCGATCAGCAGCTTGCCGACACGCCCTCCCGCTCCAAAAACACCTGCTCTTACCATCGTTTATGATCCCTATTGTGGATTATTTCTGAGCGCATTTTACCGTTTTAGTGTTTAAAAAGGGCGTAAACGAACAGAGACTTTAGTGATGACCGTCTGCATACGCGATTGCCTGCAATGCCGCCACCGCACCGTCTCCTGCGGCACTTACAACCTGCTTCGGAGCCTGTTCGCGCATATCGCCCGCCGCAAAAAGCCCCGGCACCGAGGTTTTCATGCTTAAATCGACTTTGACTTCGCCCCAGGGCGTCATGTCACACAAAAAACTGCCGTCTTCCTGGATCAACACCTGATTGTTGACGTTGTAGCCTACAAAGGTGAAAACCCCGGGTACATCGATATGGCGTGTCGTCCCGTCGCTGAATGCCACCCGGATCCCGGTCACGCCCATAGCATCACCGACCACTTCTTCGGGGATGGCGTTCAATACCAATTCGATATTTTCGGCAGCGTTGACTCGCTCAATCGTACTCGGAGCCGACCGGAACGTGTCGCGTCTGTGGATCAGGTACACTTTTGAGCAGATTTTGGCCAAATACAGTGCTTCTTCAAGCGCCGTGTCGCCTCCGCCGATCACTGCGACCTCTTTGCCTTTGTAAAAAAATCCGTCGCACGTAGCGCAGGTACTCACACCCCGTCCGAAATAAACGTCTTCACCGATAAATCCGGCCCGTTTCGGAGTCGAACCGGTACAAACGATAACGCTTTTGGCTTCTTCGGTATTTCCGTCGGATTTTTGAATGGTAAAAATACCGTCGCTCTTGCGCGAAATACGTGTTACTTCCGCCATCTCATGCTTTAATCCGAAACGCTGGCATTGTTCGGGCCAGGGAATCATCAAGTCCATCCCCGAAATATGCCCGCTGACACCGGGATAGTTTTCGATTTCCGAACTCATCGTGATTTGTCCGCCCGGCATCCCTTTTTCGAACATCGTGACATGCTCCAGCCCGCCGCGCGTTGTATACAGTCCAGCCGTTAGACCGGCCGGACCTCCTCCGATAATTGCACAATCTAGCATATGCCGACTCCTGACTTATATATGATAGGAGCTTATCATACACTTGTTGTAAATAAAGAGGTTCTTTCCGAATTAAAAACGATGGATAAAAAAATTATAATTTAAATAAATATTGCTAATGGATAAAAAGAGCGCTGTCGAAAAAAAAAGAAGATAACGAAACGCGGTATCGGGAATTTACCCGATACGCAAATAGAAGATATTAAAGAAGTGCGTTCAGCTTGTCAGCGAATGCTTGCTTGGAAGCGGCACCGACCATTTGCTCGACCACTTCACCGTTTTTGAAGAAAAGAATCGTCGGGATAGAACGGATTCCGTATTTCACGGCGATATCCTGCTCTTCATCTGTGTTTACTTTACAGATTTTTGCTTTTCCGTCATAGTCAGCCGCCAATTCTTCGATCACCGGAGCGATCATACGGCAAGGTCCGCACCAAGGAGCCCAGAAGTCTACCAATGCGACACCCTCTTTTGTTATTTCATCAAAGTTTGATACTGTCAATTCAATGTATTTACCCATTGTTTTTCCTTGAGTTGCGAATGTTTATGGGGACATTATAACGCCCCAATCTTTAAAATGTCTTATTACATAATGATCACATTTTTTCTCAGAAATCCTATCAAATTCCTTAAGGAAAATTTCGAGATAATCGCTAATAATTAATTTTAAAAAAGGCGACCATTACGGTATGAAACGGATCGGCCAACTCGGTTTAATTGTTCTGGGATCGTTGCTGATGGCTGCGGAACCTATCGTACCGATTCCCCGCAGCGTCCCGCACGATGCGTCAAAAGCTTCGCTCGGCGAAAAGCTCTTTTTCGATCCGATCCTCTCCAAAGACCACAGCGTTGCCTGCGTCTCGTGTCATGATATCTCTTCCAGCGGCGCCGACGGGAAAAAGTTCTCGACGGGTATCCGAAACCTGAAAGGGACGATGAACGCTCCCACCGTCTTTAATTCCGTATTCAATTTCGCTCAATTCTGGAACGGAAGGGCCAAAACACTCAACGAACAGGCACTCGGACCGATTCACAATCCCGTCGAAATGGCACTGCCTCTGCCCGAAGCGGCCAGACGGCTGCAAGCACATCCGTATTACAGCAAAGCATTTGCCGCTCTCACAGGGCATCCTGCAGTAAGCCCCAAAGATATTGCCGATATGATTGCCGAATACGAAAAGACGCTCATCACCCCGAACGGAAAATTCGACCGTTACCTTCGTAACGAAGCGCCGCTTTCTGCGCTCGAAACACAGGGATATCTGTTATTTAAAACTCTCGGATGCGTCGCCTGCCACAACGGCGTCAACGTCGGCGGAAACTCTTTCCAGAAAATGGGGGCCATCGTTTCGATACCGTACAATCCCAAAACCGACGACCGCTACGCACTGACCAAACGTCCCATCGACAAAAACGTATTCAAAGTGCCGACATTGCGCAATATTGCCCAGACAGCCCCTTATTTCCATGACGGAAGCGCTGCAACGCTTAGCGAAGCCATCGCACGGATGTCTTATCACAATCTGGGTTTGACTCTCTCCCCTAAGGAGATCCGTCAGCTCGTTGCTTTTTTAAATACCCTAAGCGGGGAACTTCCGCAGCCTAAAGACGCGCATCGATGAAACTCTCCGTCAAACTGATTCTGACGATCATACTTGGGCTCAGCGCTCTGAGCGCACTTTTTTTGTTCAAATCGTTTTCCAACGACTATTTCGTCCATCGCAACGCCGTTGAACTGGCATTTAAAGAGATCGAAACGGCGCACAAACAGCTCGATTACCAAATACTGCACAATACTTTTTTTCTGTACACGAACCAAGATGACGTGAACCACAAAATCACTCTCATTACCCATCGTATTCAATCCCTTCTGCATAACAAGCACATCGTAAACGGTCATCCAGAAACCCTGAAAATGATTCAAAAACATGCCGCCGCGTTCGACATCAAAGTGCAGGCCATCTACGATTTCCAAACCGCCAATACCGTCATCAAAAACTCCACTGCCGCTATTTTGGCACTGCAGCACCGCTTGTTCGCCCTCAATGCCGCCGATTCCAAAGAACAAGAGCTCTTTAGGAAAATCAGCCGTATCAGCGGTACGATTTTGCTTGCCAAAAACGGGATGGACAGCCAGCTGATCGCATCGCTTCACTCCTCGATCGATTCCCTCGCGCACGAACGGCTGCGCGATTCCACAAAAAACGATCTGCTGCAGCGGGCAATTGCGCATTTTCGAGTCATTGAGGAATATTTTCCCCGTTATGTCAGCCATCTCGCGCAAATCAACAATCCGGATGTAATCCTCTCGCTTCAAAAAAGCAACCGTATGTTCCAAGCGGAATCCAATCGTGAACTGAAACTGATAACCTATTTTTCCTACCTGCTGGTTGCTCTTTTCATCATCAGCATCGGTGTGATAACTTTCTTTCTGATCCGAAGCGAAAAAGAGTCCCGGCGTGATCCTATGACCCGTTTGCGCAACCGCAAAGCGTATGAAGAGCGAATACGCCATACCTCCCATACGCTTTCGCTGATTCTGATCAACATCAATAAATTCAAGCATTACAACGATTTCTACGGCGTCGAAGCGGGAGACCGCCTTCTGATCGAAACGGCTCGGCGAATCAAAACGATGCGATTTCCGGGAAATTACGCAACTTATTACCGTCTGGGAGCCGATGATTTCGGGATACTGTTTGAAGAGAGCACCGAGTTCTCTCTCGAAGAAGCGGCCAAAAGCGTCCTGCGTCTTTTTCCCGAACAACCGATTGTGATCGACGGTGAAGTACGTACTCCCTCTCTAACTGTCGCCGCATCCAATATCGCTCCGCTTCTGGAAAATGCCGACATGGCCCTTAAAAGCAAACATCACAACAACCCTATTTTTTATCACGAAGGGCTTAATCTCCGTCAGATCATTGAAGACAACGTCACCAAAGCCAAAGAACTTCGCGAAGCGCTGAAAGAGGGGCGGATTATCCCCTATTTTCAACCGATCATTGACCTCTCGAATCGAAGGGTTGCGAAGCATGAAGTACTTGCACGCGTCGTTATCGACGGCGACGAAGTGCGCTCGATCTATCCCTATCTTCACATTGCCAAAGAGTCCCGGCTTTATAATGACCTATCGCGCCTGATCATCACCAAAAGCTTTGCGATCATCGCCAATCATCCCGGCGACTTTTCGATCAATCTCTCGATCGACGACATTGAACACCCTGAAACGGTGGAGCTTGTCACCCGGCTGCTTGAGACCTATGAAGGAATCGGAAACAGAATCATCTTCGAGATATTGGAGAGCGAAGCAATTGAAAAATACGAAGGCGTACTCAACTTTATTGCCCATGTCCGCCGCTACGGCTGCCGGATTGCCATTGACGATTTCGGAAGCGGCTATTCAAATTTCGCCCATATTCTGAACCTTGCCGTCGATATTATCAAAATCGACGGTTCGCTGATCCGCCATCTTGATACCGACGGCAAAGCTATCACCATCGTTCAAACCATTGTAAATTTCACCCAAAGCGCTTCGATCCAGACGGTCGCCGAATTTGTCCACAACGAAGCGGTTGCGGATATTGTCCGCAACCTCGGCATCGATGCCGCGCAAGGATTTTACTTTTACGAGCCTTCGCCGTTTCCGATCACGCCAGCGTAATATTCTCTATCCACTCCATCCCCCCGTCCCAGACGATGAGGGCGTCAATACAGTAATCGCATTCAAGCCGTTTTTTCTGCAGATAGGTCTGGATGGTCCGGTTTAGTTTTTGAAGTTTGGACGGGGTAATATTGTTGACCGCCTGCTCGTAGCTTGCCGCGCTTTTGACTTCGACGAAATGCAGAACATCTTCTTTCAAGACGATGATATCGATCTCGCCGAAACGGTTATAGACGTTTCGGTCGATAATCCGCATCCCATTGTTTCGCAGATACTCGCACGCGCGCTCTTCGGCGATATTGCCACGAGCGCGGGTATGCACGATTAATCCAGATAGTCGGGTTTGATAACCTCGACTTTGATCGATTTGAACCGGGCGGTTCGAATCAATTCGTCCGATTCGTCCCCGAAGAGAAAATTAATCCGGCTTTTTGAATGGTGGAACGACGTAAACATCGTCCCTTTTTTGATCGTTGTACTCACCTTCACCCGCAACGGGGCGCTCTCACCGTATTCGCTTCGCAGTACGACAAAATCTTTGTATTCGAAGAAATCGGCATCTTCCACGCTGACTAGAAGGGTATCTTCATCGTGCGAACGGTGCAGCTTTTCGCACATATTGGTCTGAGCGGCATTGTTGTAGTGGACAAGAACCCGTCCCGTTGTGAGATAGTACCCGTTATGCGCACTCGCTTTTAGAAGCTCCTCAACCTGTCCGCGCGGCTCATATTGTTTGTAGTGGAACGATCCCAGGCCGTCTTTGGTACGGAAAGCATCGATATGGAGCACCGGAAGATCCTCTTCCTGTACCGGCCACTGAAGGCCACGCAAGCGGTTGGCTTCCAGTTTTTCGTAACTGGCCCCGCCGAAACGGATCGGGGCATCGATCCGTACCGCTTCCCAAACGTCACGTGACGTTTTGAATCCGAGATCCGTTCCGTAGCGTTTGGAGATTTCGGCAATGACTTCCCAGTCATCCGGCATCCTGACGTTCACCAGCGGCTGAGATAGGTGAAGGCGGCGCTCGGCATTGACATACACGCCCGTCTTTTCATACGCGCTTTTGACTCCGAAAACGATGTCGGCGAATTTGGTGATCTCATTGTCGAACAGTTCGTTGACGACCAAAAGTTCCAAATTTTCGAGCGCCGCATGGATTTTATTCTGATTGGGATGAATGTGGGCGATGTCTTCACTGATATTGTATAGCGCTTTGATCTCGCCGCGTCCCATCGCATCGATGAGATCCGGGGTCATCATTCCGATCTCTTTGGGAGTCTGATAATCGGGAGCATAATAAGGAAGCATCCCGACATCGCATGTCCCCTGTACGTTGTTTTGTCCCCGCAGCGGCATCAGCCCCGCCCCGCGCTTGCCGATGTTCCCGGTGAGAAGGGCCAAATGGGTGATCGCCATGACCGCATAGGATCCGTCCAGATGTTCCGTGATTCCAAGCCCCCAGAAAAAGAGGCTTTTGCGGGTCGCATACTTGCGGGCGACTTCCCGGATCTCTTCGACCAGCGACTCGTATCCCGGAAGCTGAAGCAGATACTCGGGGTTGGCGTACGGATCGTTCAGAATCGCGTTTTTATACTCCTCATACCCTTTCGTCCGGCTCGCGATGAATTCGGCATTGACGAGGTTTTCGCTGATGATGACGTACGCCATCATGTTGAGGATCATCAGATTCGCTTCGTAGGGGATACTAAGATGATTCGTCGCCGATTTGGAAAGCTGAATCCGACGTACGTCGAGAACGGCGAGTTCGACCCCTTTATTTTTGATGACGTCCAACATCCGATTGGCCACGATGGGGTGGCCTTCGGTCGTATTCGTCCCCATCGCAATCATGTATTCGGTCTCGTAGATGTCATCAAACGGGTTAGTTGCCGCCCCTTCGCCGATCGTGGTCCGCATCCCTTTAAGCGACGGGGAATGACAGACTCTGGCGCAGTTGTCGATATGAGGAGAACCGACGACATGGCGGGTGAAATGCTGAAACAGATAGGAACTCTCACAGCTGGTACGCGCTCCGCCGATCGCGGCAAAAGAGTGCGGTCCGTGCTCACCGGTAATCGCTTTGAGCTTGCGCGCAACAAGTTCGTAGGCACTCTCATAGCTTATCTCGTACCACTCCGTCCCGACGGGTTCGAGATAATCCATATCCAGATCGGCGAACAATGCGGCGTTTTTATTCAAAAACGACTTGCGCACCCGCGCGTTTCTCAGGCGCTTGGAATGGGTCAGAAAATCCCATCCCTGCTTCCCTTTGATGCAGAGCCTTCCTTGCGAAACGGTCCCTTCTTCTTTGGCAAAAATTTTCTGGATTTTGTTATCTTCCACCTCAGCGGAAATATCACATCCTACACCGCAATAGGTACAAACGCTGTCGATGATCATAGAGATATTCCCTCTCAAGTTCGGGTTTACGTACCCTTTTTAAAATTGGTGAAGTTTACAATTTTGTCTCTTAAGGACTGCGGAAATAACGAGACAATTCGGATCATTAAGTAAAACCTAAAAGGGAAAGCATACCGTATTTTCTTTCGCTCGATCGCATCGGCGATACGTTCGACTCCCGCTTCCGTCGTTAGCAAAAACGGCATTTTGAAACGGTTTTTCCGCGTCATCTCCGAATCGATGAACCCCGGCATAATCGTCATGACTTTTATCCCATGCGGCGAAAGCTGATAATGCAGCCCTTCGGCGTAGGCATTCAATGCCCGTTTGGAACTGCTGTAGGCGATCGAGGTCGGCATCGTCAAAAGCGATGCCAACGAAGATATAAAGACCAATTCGCCGCTTCCCTGCGCAATCAGTTTGGGGATGATCGGCTCCAGTAACGCGTGAACACTCAAAAAATTGGTTTTAAAAAGCTTCTCGAAATCTTCGAACGGCGTAACGCCTCCTGAATGACCGACCGAAACTCCGGCATTGAAGATGATGCGGCCGATATCGCCTTGCGCCAACTCTTCCCCGATACGGCGCATCCGCCCGAAATCGGTTACGTCGGCGATCACGGTTTCGACCTCGGCCCCCTGCGCACGGCATCGCTCAGCGACGTCATTTAGCCGATCTTCCCGACGGGCCATCAATACGAGGCGTTGGGAAGGCGCTGCATAATGAAGGGCCATCGCTTCACCTAATCCGCTGCTGGCACCTGTAATGATAATGCGCATCCCGACTCCAAAAAGGTAAATATCGATATAATTATACCCATGAACGAAACAATAGCCATCGGGGAAATCAATACCCTCGTTATCGACCGGGAAACGGCTCCCGGATTATTTTTGCGCGCGTTGGACGGCAGCGACATCCTGTTGCCGAATCAGTATGTCACGGAGGCGATGCACGTGGGCGATACGATCGACGTCTTTGTCTACACCGACAGCGAAGACCGTCCCGTCGCCACGACCCTGACGCCCAAAGCCAAACTCGGAGAAATCGCTTTCGTCGAAGTAGTCGATACGACCTCCATCGGAGCCTTCGTCGACTGGGGACTGGCCAAAGACCTGTTTGTCCCCAGAGCGCTTCAGAAACGTCCTTTTGCCGTCGGCGAAAAACGGCTCATCCGTGTCATTCTCGACGACCAAACGGGCCGTCTGGTCGGTACCGAAAAGATCACCGGCGGGCTGTTGCAGCCGCCCAGAGATTTTTATCCCAACACCCCGGTCACCTTTGTGATCATTGCCAAAACTCCCCTAGGGTACAAAGCGATCATTGACCATAAATACGAAGGGATGATCTACCATAATGAGATTTTCGAAGAGATCCGTGTAGGCCAGAGCAAAAGCGGGTTTGTTAAAATGCTCCGCCCAGACGGAAAGCTCGATCTTTCGCTCCAGATGACCGGCAAAGCCAAGGCCGGAAATGCCGCAGACAAAATTTACACCATGCTCCAAGCCAACGGCGGTATGCTCCCTTACAACTACAAGAGTGATCCGGAACTGATCCAGCAAACGTTCGGCCTGAGTAAAAAAAGTTTCAAAAGCGCCCTCACCCAGCTTAGCGAAAGCGGCAAAATCACAATCAAGGAGAATGGAATCTATGGGATTTAAACCGCGAAAATCTCCACAAGTCCGCCTAAGCACCCGCAACATCAGTTACGAAGAGGGCGGGAAAATCATTACCCTGCTCAGCATGAACCGCGAAACGATGGATATGGAAGTAAGCGTTCAGGAGGGAAACGAGACCAAAATCGTCACCGATTTTCCCTTTGCCCACCTTCCCAAAAAGATCAAGAAAGAGATCAACCCGCTATAATTGCGCCACTATTTTACAAAGGAAATTTATGTCTCAATTTGCCAACGTCACCGTCGATAAAAAAGCCAATGTCTATTTCGACGGAAAAGTTACCAGCCGCACCGTCCGTTTCGACGACGGAAGCATCAAAACGCTCGGAATCATGCTGCCGGGCGAATATACCTTCAATACGGGCGACAAAGAGATTATGGAGATCATGAGCGGCGAAATGGACGTTCAGCTTCCCGGCTCTGATGCCTGGATCAGCGTTACCGGCCCGCAAAGCTTTGAAGTTGCGGCGAACAGCGCATTTCACCTCAAAGTCAAAACCGTTTCAGACTACTGCTGCAGTTTCGTCAAATAAAGTTCCGGCCTCTTCCGAGGCTGACTTTACTCTCTAATCCGGACATACTCCGCATCAATCCAACCGTCTTCATCAAATGAGCGCCATCCTTTTTTCGTGACTGTGCCGCTGATTTTGTAGCGTGATCCGCGCATGCTGACCGACGTCAAAACCATGTTGCTCTGATAACGTCGGCATTCGCCTTTGCCCGTGCATACCTGCGCTCCGTCTTTCGTCACCAACGTTGAGGGCGGTATCGGTCGGAGGGCATCATCATTGCCGGCCATCGCTTCAACCGGTGCGGCGACCTTTGCATCGTCGTGTTTTCCGTCAATGATTTCCAGCAAAAGTTTGCGTGCTTCCTTGTCTCCTTGCTTGGCCGCTTTTGACAGCCAAACCATCGCATTCTCCAGGTTTTTCTCCACTCCCCGTCCCGATGCGTACATCAATGCCAGATTGTACTGCGCGTCCATATACCCCTGCTGCGCCGATTTTTCATACCACAAAACGGACTGCGCCTGGTTCTGCTCCACTCCGATACCCCGCTCGTACATCACTCCGACCTGGTATTGCGCCATCTGCTCACCGCGAAGGGCGCTCGTATAAACCTTCCAAAACGATTCCTGACTTCTTTGATCCCGAATCTCTGATGACATGCCGGCTGTAATAGCCAGCAGCCATATAAACACTATCCTAAAATGCATCCGCATCCTTCTTTTAAAATGTATTATAGGCTCGATCGCCCGCATCTCCCAAACCCGGGATAATGTATTTATTCTCATCCAACCCGCGATCAATCTGCGCAATGAAGATCTCAACATCGCCGTGACGATCCTCAATCTGCTTTATCCCCTCCGGCGAACCGATGACATGCAGCGTCTTGATCGTTTTGGCCCCTTTTTGTTTGACGACGTCAATCGCGTCGCACAAAGACCCTCCGGTCGCGACCATCGTATCGACCAAAACAACTGTTTTGCCGCTACAATCTCCCGCCCGGTCATAATAGAGTTTGCTTTGATGCGTCTTTTCATCCCGCTTGATACCCAAAAACCCCGATACGGCATTATTCACGGTTTCAATCACGGCTTCGTGCATCGGCAAAGCGGCCCGCAACACTGACACGACCATAATCGATGATTCGTCGATGCATTCGACTTCCATCTCTCCTTGCCATGTCGCAATTTTTTTTGCTCTTGTCGGCATATCCTTGAGAGCTTCGTTCAACAAGAGTTTAGTTATTTCTTTGATTGTGTGACGAAAAACGAATGACGGTACCGTAGCATCGCGAAGTGTATTGACAAGCGTCGTCAGCAAAGGAGATTGGGGGTTGGTACACATCGTTACTCTTTGTATTGATATGCGTAATTATAGTGAAATCGTGGAGACAAACGCACCTGCACGGGGCAAGGCGTTTTATTTGTAGCGGTAAGTGATACGCCCTTTGTCCAAACTGTAAGGAGTCAGTTCGATTTTGACCGTATCCCCCGGGAGAATTTTGATGTAGTGCATCCGCATTTTGCCTGCGATATGACACAAAATAACGTGCCCGTTTGGCAACTCCACACGAAACGTTGCGTTCGGTAGCGCCTCAATGATCTTTCCGTCTACTTCAATGACATCATCTTTTGCCATATTGATCCTTTTTACGCGATTGATAATATTTCAGCTCTACCGTTGATAACCGCAACCGTATGCTCATAATGAGAGCCTCTCAGCCCGTCCGTACTGACTACATCCCATCCATTGGCCAAAATCTTGGACGTTCCCTCTTTGTGACAGATCATCGGTTCGATGCAAAAGACCATTCCGTTTTTGATCTTCGGTCCCGCTTTTGCGTTAGGTCCGTCCAGATAATTGGGTATTTCAGGTTCTTCATGGGGTTTTTTCCCGATTCCGTGACCGCAAAATCCCCGCAAAGGGACAAAACCGCGCTCAAGGATGAATTTTTCGATCTCTTGCGAGAGTTCTTTAAACCGCATCCCGTCTTTGATAATCTCAATCGCATGGTAAAGAGAATCTTTAGCGCACGCGATGAGCGCTTCGTCTTCTTTGCTGATCGTGCCGACACCGACCGAAACGGCCCCGTCCCCGAAATACCCCCCTTTTTTGGTTCCGACGTCAAAACCGACGATATCCCCTTCTTTGAGGGCATAATCGGTGGGTATTCCGTGAATAATCACTTCGTTGACAGAGATGCAGACGGCATTGGGGAAGCCGTAAAGCCCTTTGAAAGAGGGGATGGCGCCTTGACTTCGGATATACTCTTCCGCCATGGCATCCAGTTCTTTCAAGGTGACTCCGGGCTTAGTGTGTTGAGCCAAAAGTTCTAGAGTTGCACCGACGATTTGATTCGCCGCACGCAATTTTATGATTTCATCGTTTTTTCGTAGCGCAATCGCCATTTTTACAGGCCAACCGCGCTAAGAGTTTGATATTTGCTCATGTAAACCTGCGCTTCGATACGACGCATCGTATCCAAAGCAACCTGCACGACGATCAAAACGGCCGTTCCTCCGAAGAAGAACGGAACCCCGGCCCCTTTGAGAATAACCCATGGCAATGTTGCCACAAGCCCAAGGTAAATCGCACCCGTAAAGGTGAGGCGGCCGGCTGTCTCGTTCAAAAAGTCTTTGGTCGATTCGCCCGGACGCACACCGGGGATAAAGCCGCCTTGACGTTTGAGGTTATCGGAGATGTCTTTTGCGTTGAATACGATTGACGCATAGAAAAACGCAAAGAAAACGACAAACAAAAACTGCAGCAGGTTAAAGAAATACCCGTTCGGATTCAAAGCATCAGCTACGCCCTGAACATACGGATTGGTACTTGAAGAAAGCACCGTCATCGGGAACATCAAGATGGCCGATGCGAAAATGACCGGGATAACCCCTGAAAGATTCACTTTGACCGGAATGTAGTTCATAACCCGTTTGTTCTGGTTTTGAAGCATCGTCTTTTTGGCGTAGGTAACCGGAATACGGCGTTCCCCCAGCTCAACATAGATAATGACCAAAACGGTAGCAATAATCAGCGCGATAACCAACAGCAATGTCAGGAAGCTCATCGCCCCCGTATTCACCATCGTTATCGACTGAGAAATTCCGCTAGGAATAGCCGAAACGATACCCGCGAAGATGATCAAAGAAACACCGTTTCCGATTCCGCTTTGGGTAATCTGCTCACCGATCCACATCAGCAGCATCGTACCCGCCAGCATTGAAACCGTTGCAAGAATCATAAACGTAGTATGGTCAACCAACACCGCGCTGCTACCGTCTTTGCCCGTCATGCTTTGCAAACCGATGCTGACACCGATCGCCTGAACAATCGTAATCGCAATCGTCGCATAACGGATAATCTGCATGTATTTCACCATACCGTCGCGCTCTTTTTTCATTTGAGCAAGGTTAGGGAAAGTCGCAGCCAACAGTTCCATGATAATTGAAGCGGTGATGTAAGGCATGATGCCAAGAGAGATGATCGAGAGGCGTTCTACGGCATTTCCGCTGAACATATTAAACAGACCCAGTGCATCTGCTGCGTGATCGTCAAAAAACGACGCAATGACCGCTGTGTCAACACCCGGTACCGGCACGTATGCCAGCAGCCGGAAGATGAAGAGAAAACCGATCGTAATTAAGATCTTGTTTACAAGCTGTTGGTTCATTATTTACCAGTTGTTGTAACGTTTTCGTCTTTAATTTTAGATGCCAGATCTTTAGCGCTTGCACCGACAAGTTTAACGCTAACGACCGATTTTTTCATACGGTGTACACTACGGATTGTTTCCATTGTAATCTCGGCAAGAGCAGCTACTTCTTTCACTTTCTCTACATTGATAACGTATGGTTTAACAACTTGTGATGTAAAACCGATTTTTGGCAAACGGCGAGCAAGTGGCTGTTGTCCACCCTCGAAGTTACGCTTTTCATTGTAACCTTTACGCGCTTTTTGACCTTTGTGCCCTTTACCGGCAGTTTTACCGTTTCCGCTGCCTTGTCCGCGTCCGATACGTTTTTTGCTGTGGGTTGAACCCGCAGCAGGTGTAAGATTTTCGAGTGCCATTACTTACCCTTTGATACGTGAAAGTGCGTCAATTGTCGCACGAACCACGGTGTTTGGATTGTTTGAACCCAAAGACTTCGTAAGAATATCCTGGATCCCTGCAAGCTCGAGTACCGGACGGGTCGCGCCACCGGCGATAACCCCTGTACCTTCAGATGCCGGTTTAAGCAAAATACGGCTTGCATTGTATTTGACTTCGATATCGTGAGCGATAGTAGTCCCTTTGATCTTGACTTCCGTCAGATTTTTGAACGCTTCATCTACTGCTTTACGAATCGCATCGGGAACCTCTTTCGCTTTACCTACACCGTAGCCGACAGTCCCTTTTTTGTTACCGACAACCACAAGAGCAGTAAAACGGAAACGACGTCCACCTTTTACAACTTTTGTTACACGACCGATGTTTACGATCGATTCTTCAAATTCTTCTCTATTAATCGGATTCATCGATCAGCCCTTAAAACTTGATTTCATTTGCACGAAGTGAATCGGCAAACGCTTTTACAACACCGTGGTACAAGAAACCGTTACGGTCGAACGTAATCTCGTTAATTCCGGCATCTTTGAGGGTTTTAGCAAACGCTGCAGCTGCTTTTTCAGCACCTTCTTTGTTTGCGCGAAGACCCAAAGTTTTCGAATGTACGCTCGCAAGCGTTACACCCTGCTCATCGTTGATCGCTTGTGCGCTGATGTAGCGGTTAGAGCGGAATACGGAAACACGTGGAAGTGCTGCGCATCCTGCGATTTTAGAGCGGATACGGCGTTTACGCTGAATGCGTTTTGCCGATTTGATTTTAAGTATTTTACCTGTCATTTCATCGCCCCTTATTTCTTAGATGTCTTACCGGCTTTACGCAGGATAGTTTCATCAGAGTATTTAACACCTTTACCTTTATACGGCTCTGGCGGACGGAATGAACGAATTTCAGCAGCGATTTGCCCGACTTGTTGTTTATCCGCACCTTTGATGCTGATAACGTTTTTCTCTACGGCAATCGTGATTCCCGCGGGGATATCGTAGTTGATATCGTGGCTGAATCCGAGTTGAAGGTTCAATACGTTTCCTTGAACCGCTGCACGGTAACCGACCCCGTTGATTTCCAGTTTTTTCTCAAAACCTGTTGTCAAACCGGTAACGATGTTTGCCGCAAGTGAACGGTAGGTTCCCCAAAACGCACGGTCTTGGCGGTGGTCAGAGTTTGTGCTGAATGTCAAAGCGTTATCTTCGAACGTAACACCGCAGTTTCCGCGTGTATCGAGTACTTGTGTAACGTTGCCTTTTGCGAAACTAATGACGGTTCCGTCAATGCTCACTTTAACATCATTTGGGATAGAAATAGGATTTTTACCAATACGTGACATCTTATCTCCTTACCAAATTGTACAAAGGACTTCGCCGCCAACGCCAAGCTCGAATGCTTTATCGTTAGGAAGTACCCCTTTAGAACTGCTGACGATGATGGTACCGTAACCGTTTTTGAAACGTTTAAGTTCATCTTTGCCTTTGTAAATACGGCGTCCAGGTTTGGAAACACGTTTTACTTCATTGATAACCGTACGACCTTTTTCATCGTATTTCAATACGACGTTGATCGATTTTTTAACGCCGTCTTCGACTACGTTAAAGCTCTCAATGTACCCTTTGTCTGCCAAAATGGCAACCACAGCTTCTACAACTTTTGAATGAACCAATGTTGTAGAATCCAAACGACGCATAGCCGCATTACGGATACGAGTCAACGAATCCGCGATCAAATCATTAATCATTTAATATTCCTTATCTAATCATTAGGAGTATCAAGCCGGAATTACCAGCTTGACTTTCTAACGCCTGGGATCAACCCTTCGTTTGCCATTTTACGGAAGCAAACGCGACAAATTCCGAAATCGCTGATAACAGAGTGCGGACGACCGCAGATCTGGCAGCGTGTGTAAGCGCGGACAGCAAATTTTGGTTTGCGAGCCGCTTTAGCGATCATTGACTTTTTAGCCATTATTCTCTCCCTTTAGCAAACGGCATACCGAGCATTTCAAGAAGTTTGAATGCATCTTTGTCGTTTGTTGCAGTCGTGACGACCGTGATGTTCATCCCGTGGATTTGCATGATGTCATCATAGTTTACTTCCGGGAAAATCAACTGCTCGGTAATACCGAAGTTATAGTTTCCGCGACCGTCAAAACCGTTACGTGGAATACCACGGAAGTCTTTAACACGGGGAAGTGATACGCTAACCAATTTATCCATGAAATCGTACATTTGAGCACCGCGCAATGTTACTTTCACACCGACAGGCATCCCTTCACGTACTTTAAATCCCGCAACTGATTTGCGTGCAACGACAACCGAAGCGCGCTGACCGGCAATGTTGCTGATCGTATCTTGGATGTTTTGGATCAATTTGTTGTCTTTCATGGCAAAACCACAACCGACAGAAATAATCACTTTTTCCAAAGCAGGAACTTGCATTACATTTGCAATGCCAAGAGCGGATTGGAGCTCAGGTTTGAGCGCCAAATATTTATCTTTCAAACGTGCCATGATTACGCCTCTACTTTGCGGACATTCGATGCATCGATCGGCATCTCTTTGTTCATAAATCCGCCTTGTGGATTTTGCTCGCTAGGTTTGATTGCTTTTTTAGCAACACGGCAACCTTTAACGATCACTTTGTTTTTCTTAGGCATTACTTGAAGCACTTCTGCTTTCGTACCTTTGTCGTCACCGGCGATCACTTCGACAGTGTCACCTTTTTTGAAATTAAATTTTGCCATCATACAACCTCCGGAGCCAATGAAACGATTTTCATGAAACCAGCGTAACGAACTTCACGGCTTACTGGTCCGAAAATACGTGTTCCTACCGGCTCACGTTTTTTGTCAAGGATAACCGCTGCATTTTCGTCGAAACGGATCAAAGAACCGTTTTCACGGTGTACTTCTTTTTTCGTACGAACAACAACAGCTGTAACTACTTGACCTTTTTTGATTTTACCGGTCGGTGCCGCTTTTTTGACCGAAGCGATGATAACATCACCGACAGTCGCGTAACGACGTTTTGAACCGCCGAGAACCTTGATACACATGAGCTCTTTAGCCCCTGTGTTATCGGCTACTGCAAGACGAGTAAAACTTTGAATCATGCTTCTACCCCTTTAACAAGAGTTTTGAAACGGAATGATTTGCTTTTTGAGAGCGGACGGCACTCAATCGCAACGACTTGGTCGCCAACGTTCAGTTGGTTGTTTTCGTCGTGAATCATGTATTTTTTGAAACGTTTTACCGTTTTGTGGTAGCGTGGGTGCATTACGCGGCGCTCAACAACGATAGTCGCTGTTTTGTCACCCGCTTTTTTGACTACGATACCTTGAATTTCACGTTTATGTGTCATAGCTAGGCCCTTACTTCACTGCGCTAAGCGCTGTGTTGATGCGTGCAATGTCTTTTTTTGCCGTGCGAAGTTCGCTCGTATTGGTCAATTGCATCATTTTTTGCTTGATCTTCAAAGTGAAGAGCTCAATTTTTTTCTCTTTGAGCATCCCCTGAAGTTCAGCGGCTGTTTTACCGTTCAAATCAGTATACTTCATTGCTCATCTCCGCAGTAACAATTTTTGTTTTGAATGGGAGTTTTTGCATCGCAAGTGCCAACGCTTCACGCGCAAGACCCTCTTCAACTCCGCCCATTTCAAAAATGATACGACCCGGTTCGATGTTCATAACCCATTGATCCACAGCACCTTTACCTTTACCCATACGAACTTCGAGTGGTTTAGCAGTAAGTGGTTTAGCCGGGAAAACACGGATCCAGATTTTACCGTTACGTTTGATGTGACGGGTAGCCGCGATACGAGCCGCTTCGATTTGGCGAGAGTTAATACGTCCCGCTTCCGTTGCTTTGAAACCGATTGTACCGAAGTCCAATTTGTTTCCGCGCGTGGCGTAACCGCGGTTACGCCCTTTCATTTGTTTACGATATTTCGTACGTTTAGGCATCAACATGATTATTTAGCCTTTCTGCGCGGACGGCGTTGTTCACCTTCGCCGCGCTCTTCTTTAGATTCTTTTGCTTCTGGCTGAATCCCTTTGGTGAGAACCTCACCTTTGAAGATCCAAACTTTGATCCCGATTACACCGTAAGTCGTATGCGCTTCGGCAAAACCGTAATCGATTTTTGCACGGAGAGTATGAAGAGGTACGCGACCTTCCAAATACCACTCTGTACGAGCGATTTCAGCACCGCCGAGACGACCTGAAACCGATACTTTGATCCCTTTTGCGCCTGAACGTTGTGCATTCTGCATAACTTTTTTCATTGCGCGGCGGAATGCAACACGTTTTTCAAGCTGAGTCGCCACGTTTTCCGCAACGAGTTGTGCAGAAGCTTGTGCTTTTTTCTCTTCTTTGATGTTTACGGCAACCGGTTTACCGATCAGGGCTTGAAGAGATTCTTTGATTTTTTCAATGTCAGAACCTTTCTTACCGATGATGATTCCCGGACGAGCCGCGATGATCGTAACGCGAAGACGTTTCGCAGTACGCTCGATGACGATGTTGCTCACACCGGCATAGTAGAGTTCTTTTTTCAAGAATGTACGGATTTTATGATCTTCGCCGAGTGATACCGGAGCCGTTTTAAAGTTAGGGAACCATCTTGATTCCCAGTTACGGTTGATACCCAGACGAAGTCCGATAGGATTAACTTTCTGACCCATAATTATTTGCCCTCTACTTCTACCAAAATGTGCGCAGTCGGTTTGCGGATACCTGATGCACTACCGCGGGCACGTTGTGTGAAACGTTTCAAAACCGGGCCTGCATCAACGCGGCATGATTTGATAACACAATCTTCCGCTTCCTGTCCGCTGTTCGCGACTGCAGACGCAACCACTTTAGCAATAATTTTTGCCGCTTTGTTTGGAGTAAATTCCAATGCAGCCAATGCTTGTTCAGCATTCATACCTTGAACTTCGCGAGCGATCAAACGAGATTTAGTCGGAGATACGCGAACGAATTTTAATAGTGCTCTTGCCATATCTCTTCCTTATTTCCCGATTTTCTTTTGTACAGAACCTTTATGGCCCTTAAATGTACGTGTTGGTGCGAATTCACCAAGTTTGTAACCGATGTGGTTCTCTGTTACGAAAACCGGTACAAACTGACGGCCATTATGGACGGTGAACGTCAAACCGATCATTTCCGGCAGGATCACGCTGCGGCGTGACCATGTTTTGATTGGTTTATTGTTTTTCGTCTCTTTGGCAGAAATCACTTTTTTCATAAGGTGTCCGTCAACAAACGGTCCTTTTTTTACCGATCTAGCCATTGATTAACCCTTTTTACGACGAGAGATAATAAGTCTATCGCTCGATTTTTTACCACGTGTTTTAGCACCTTTAGTCGGTTTACCCCATGGAGTAACCGGGTGACGTCCTGAATTCGTTTTACCTTCACCACCACCGTGCGGGTGATCGATAGGGTTCATCGCAGAACCACGAGTTTGAGGGCGGATACCCATGTGACGTGTACGCCCTGCTTTACCAAGAACGATGTTGATGTACTCTTCGTTACCGACGATACCGACAGTTGCCATACATTCGCCAAGAATGTAACGCATTTCGCCGGATGGAAGACGAAGTGAAACATATTTGCCATCACGTCCCATGATTTGTGCAGATGTTCCCGCTGAACGAACGATTTGTCCGCCTTTGCCGGGTTTCAGCTCGATGTTATGAACCGTAGTACCGACAGGGATGTTCATCAATTTCATGGCATTGCCCGATTTGATGTCCAGTCCGCTCTCAGCAGCCATAATCGCATCACCGACATTCAAACCTTTCGGTTGAAGGATGTAGCGTTTTTCACCGTCTGCGTAGTTGATCAACGCGATACGGCAGTTACGATACGGATCGTACTCGATTGCTGCAACAGTACCGGCGATGCCGAATTTGTTACGTTTGAAATCGATGATACGGTAAAGCTTTTTAGCTCCCGCTTCTTTATGGCGTGACGTGATACGACCGTTGTTGTTACGTCCTGCAGCTGCCGGAAGTTTTTTCAACAATGAGCGAACAGACGCTTTTGCCGTGATATCCGAGTTGTCAACGTTTGTATAGAAACGTCGGCTCGGGGTAGTTGGTTTATACGTTTTGATCGCCATATTACACCGCCAAACTATCGATTTGTGCGCCTTCTGGCAATTTCACATAAAACTTTTTAAAGTCGTTTTGTTTGCCAGCGAGACCGCGGAAGCGTTTTACTTTACCGCTTTGATTCAAAGAGTTAACACGAGCCGGAACGATTCCGAAGTACTCTCTGAACACCTCTTTAAGAGCGTTTTTAGTCATACGTGGAGACGTTTGAACTACGATTACGCCCTCTTCTTGAAGACCAAGAGTCTTCTCTGTATACAGGATCGATTTGATATCAGTAATATCTGCCATCTTAGCTCTCTTTAGTCAGATTTTCCCATACCGCTTTTTCGATTACTACCGAACGGTATGTCGCAGCCAAAAAGGCGTTGAGTTCATTCTCTTCTACAACGTAGGTAGAAGCAATGTTACGGAATGCAAGATAGGTATTCTCGTCGAGAATCTTTTTCACCAACAACGCATCGCGAACGTTCAAAGCATTGAACAGCGCCAGTGCGTCTTTTGTTTTACCGCTTGGAACTTCGATCGAATCAACGATGAAAAGTTTCCCTGCTTGTGCCAAAGCATCCAAAGCACATTTAAGTGCAAGTTTCTTTTGCTTTTTGTTGACTTTTTGATCGTAGTTACGACCAGTGTTCGGACCATGTGCAATCGCACCGCCAACCCAGATAGGTGAACGGCGTGAACCGGCACGTGCGCCGCCTCGCCCTTTTTGAGCCCATGGTTTTTTCCCGCCGCCGCGAACTTCAGAGCGAGTTTTCGCTGAAGCTGTGTTGGAACGGATACTCGCCTGGTACGATTTAACGTACAAGTAGAGATTGTGCGGGTTAATGCCGCTGAAGCTCTCAGGCAATGCCAATTCAGAGGCTTTTTCGAATTTTTCGTTCAGTACAATCGCGCTCATTATTTCACTACCTTTACACGACCTAGTGCACCGTTAGCGCCCGGGATTGAACCCACGACAACCAATACACCGTTTTGTGCGTCATATGACATCACTTCATTTTTGACAGTAACTTGCTCGTTACCGTATTGACCTGACATTTTGCGCCCTTTTTGGACTTTACCAGGCCATTCGCGGTTACCGATAGATCCACCGGTACGGTGAAAACGGTGACCGTGTGCGCCAGGTCCTCCGGCAAAATTCCAGCGTTTCATAACACCGGTAAAACCGCGACCTTTTGTATTGAATACGCTTTTAACGGTTTTTGCATCCGTCAAAGGATTCATATCCAAATCGCCCGCTTCAGTGTTAGCGACTTCTAGCGTTGCGAATTTGTTGAACTCAGCAGTAAGGTTATACTTCTTTTGCTGACCTTCAACCGATTTGTTTGATGCTTTCCCTTCGCTGTACGCGACAAGGGCTGTACCGTCGTTCACTTCGCAAACTTTTACTTCTTTTACTTTCAAAAGAGTAACAACTTTGCTTTGTGCTCCGACTGTTCGGCTCATACCGATTTTTTCTACAATGTATTCCACACCCTACTCCTTACTTGTCCATAGAGCGAACTTCTACGTCCACTTCCGGAGCCAAGTCAAGCTTCATCAACGAATCAACAGTGTCCGGCGTAGCCGATACGATGTCGATCAAACGTGCATGCATTCGGATCTCGAATTGCTCACGTGAACTTTTGTTTACGTGCGGAGATTTGAGAACCGTATACTTACGAATCTTGGTTGGCAAAGGGATTGGGCCGCGAATTTCCGCACCCGTTCGCTTTACAGCTTCAACGATAGAGGCAACTGAACGATCAAGTACACGATGATCGTATGCTCTAAGTTTCAAACGAATCTTTTCCATAATGTTTTCCTTAATAAAGAACTCGTCAGATCATGTCTGACTATATAAGGCGGCGAAATTATACCGACATCCCCCCCTAGGGTCAAGGATTTTGGGGGTAAAAAACGTATAATGGTATCAATTTGTTTCCTTTTAAGAAGGAAGTGTGTATATTGGCATGATGATTTTTTACTAAAAAAGGGTGCAGATGACCGCATTACTTGACGAATATTACCGCTACGATCTGCACAATCCCCTCTTTATCGAGCGCAAAGCAGCCATCGGTGAAGAAAGCGTTGCCCTTGTCGGCATCGCGCAGTCGGGGAAAACGTCGCTGATTAAAAACTATCTCCTTTCAAAAAAGAAGTCAGCCTATCTTTATCTCGATTGCCGTGATCTGCGCTTGGACGTCAACGAACTCAATGCCGTTCTGGAACCGTTTTGCCGGGAGCACAAAATCTCCATCCTTGCCCTCGATAACTATCGCGAAGGGATCAGGCTCTTTGAGATCGACCAAATCATCCTCTCCTCCGAGCAGCCTCTCGATACCGCCGTAGAGGTATTGCCGGTGAATCTGCTCGATTTCGAAGAGTTTTTGGCCTTCGAACCCAAATTCGACTCCACCGCGCTCAACCATTTTTTCCAACTTGGGGGATTTCCGGCAATGCACCGTATCAATGCCGCAGAGCGGCTGCTGTATCTGCAAAAAACGCTGATACGCGCACTGGAACCGATCGAACTGGATATCATGACCCAATCGTCCAAAATGGTGACGCAGAAAGTCTCGGCGTTCAATCTCTACGAACGTCTCAAAGGGGAACGCAAAATCTCCAAAGACAAACTCTATCTGCATGTTCAGGCACTGATCGACAGACGCTACCTCTACATGCTTGAAAAATACAACCATCCCAGCGCCGTTAAAAAATTGTATCTGTGCGATACCGCGATCAAACAGGCGCTGAACCTGCAAAAGCATTTCGGAAGGGTTTTCGAGAATCTGATCTATCTGGAGCTTATCAAACACAACGTCGAATGTTATTACGAGGAAGGGATCGATTTTTACCTTCCCGGACGCTCCCAGATCATTCTGGCTTTGCCGTTTGCCAACGAACACGCACTTTTCAAGAAGGTGGAGAGTCTGGAAGGATTTATCATCACCAACGGGGTCAGAGAGATCATCGCCGTGACGATGAATCTGGAAAGCACCCTTTCGCATCCGATCGCACGGATCGAGATGGTGCCGTTTGCCCAATGGACGCTCGGTGAAGAGTAAGCACGCCTGTGTTCTTAATCCGTTTTTCGTCAAGAATGTTCTACAATGCCGAAAAATTTAAAAGCAGGTTTCACAATGAATTTTTGCGGTATTGACGAAGCCGGTCGGGGACCGCTGGCCGGATCGCTCTACATCGCGGGGGTGATTCTTCACACACCGATCGACGGGCTAGGGGATTCAAAAAAACTGAGCGAAAAAAAGCGCGAACAGCTGTTTGACATCATCATTGCCCATTCAACCCACCATATTGCCCGTTTTGACGCGGCTCAGGTCGATACTCTGGGTATCTCGGCCTGTCTGGCACAGGGGCTTCGCGAGATCATGCACGCGTTAGGGGAAGCCGATTATCTCTATGATGGCAATTCGACGTTCGGCGTCAGCGGCCTGCGCACCCTTGTCAAAGCTGACGCGACCGTCCCGGAAGTGAGCGCCGCCTCGATCCTCGCCAAAGTTTCGCGCGATCGCGAGATGGCCGAACTCTCTCGCCTCTATCCGCAGTACGGATTCGAAGGGCACAAAGGGTACGGCAGCGCCGCCCATATCGAAGCGATTCGGCAATACGGATACTGCGACATCCACCGTAAAAGTTTCAAACTCAAAGCGCTGCAACCGTCGCTTTTTTAAATTGCGTTGCTATAATCACTCGAAAAAAAGAGGTTTTATGGTTTCACTTACCCATCTCGAAGCAGCCCTTGCCGCCGTCGATGCCGAGGTCAAGGCGCTGTTGTACGATCAAAGCCTTTCATTGAGTGAAAAAGATGAAAAAATGCTGCCGCTGTTGAGAGAGAGCAAAGTATTGAAACAGGCGTATGAAGATTTGTGCTATTTGAAAGAAAATCCGCCGAGCAGCCCAACGGGATGTAAAGCCGGACAATACAGAGAAAACGAAAAAAAATAATCGGATTGTTTTTACAGAAAGGAAGGCTCTCCCAGATACCTGCGGCACAAAGCACGCATAGGTGTGCTGCTGTATTCCTACCCTGACACAGTGCCTTTACGCACCCTTGCACAGGTCTAGAAGAGTTGGCGAATTATAGCCGTTTGAACCTGTAAATGCAAGACAAACTACTATAATATCTTCATGATTTGCCTCATTAGCGCCCTCGATGCCGAAGCCAAACCTCTGGTGAAGCACTATCGTCTCAAACGCGAAAGGACGAACTGCTTAAAAGTTTCATCGCTCCAATGATTATTTGCGTGGGGAACTTTTTTACGCAAAAAATGGCATTTTGTACTCTTTTATTTCCGACTATTAATAAAATTAAAAATTTTGCCGATATAAAAATAAATCTTTGCCTTATATAAAGGATCATGCCATGGCCAGTTCAATCAGTTCGCTCGGTATCGGCTCAGGCGTATTGACTGCCGATGTACTTGAACAATTAAAAGCCGCTGATGAAGCCCGTCTTATTACGCCGATCGATAACAAACTTGATCTTCAAGACCAAAAAGAGACGGCATTTGACCTTCTGGATTCGCTTATTAGCTCCTTCAAAAGCAGTGTTTCGGCTTTGAGTTACGATTCGCTGTACGCAAAGCGCACCACCACCGTAACAGGAGGCAATCTCCAAGTCGTGGCGGAAGCCGGCGCCGCTGTCGAATCGTTCACTCTGCAAACCGTGCAGCTGGCTCAAAAAAATATTCAGGAATCCGGTTCTTTCCTCTCTGCGACCGGCACAGTCGCCGACGGTAGCGGTACCATGGGGATCACCATTGACGGTACGACCTACAACGTCAATTATACGGCAGCGACCACACTGGAAGAATTGGCGACAGCGATCAATGATGCCGCCGGGACGCAGGTAACGGCATCCGTTTTGCAAACGGGGGCAACGTCGTACAAGCTTATTCTCTCTTCCAAAAACACGGGGGCGGATCAAGCCATATCGATTTCGGATACGCCGAGCGTTCCCGGTTCCGGGCTTGTCGATGCAATCTACAACGACGCCACGGCAACGAGCGGTTTTACGTCTGTTTTGACTGCGCAAGACGCCATTCTCAAATACAATGGCATTACCGTGACGCGCTCAACCAATGAAATTTCCGATGTTATCAACGGAGTAACGCTCAAACTCACAACAGCGGGTGAAACGGCCAATGTCGACATCAAACAAGACCAAGACGCGATTACCGCGGAAATGGAACTGTTTGTCGAATCGTACAATACGTTGATCACCAATTTGCGTGATATGACGATGTCTGACCAGGAGACAGGTTCTCAGGGCGTATTCAACGGAGATAGTTTCATTAAATCCATCAGTCGTGAGATCAACAACATCATCATTTCGGTCAACAGCGACAACGATTCGCTCATGAATTACGGTATCGATATTGATAAAAGCGGTACCATGACGTTCAACAGCACAACGTTCAAAGCGGCACTGACGGCTGATCCTACCGCTGTAAACCTTTTCATGGCGGGCGGTTACGACAGCGTCAGCGGCCAGACGAAAACAGGTCTCTTTTCAACCCTGAACGACAAGATCAACGAATATACCGGTTATAACGGATTGCTTGACAATTATCAGTCGAACATGGATAAAAAAATGACGTCGCTAAATGAAGAGCGCGCGCGGATGCTGGCATCTCTGGAATCCAGATATGATATTCTGACCAAGCGGTTTTCGGCTTATGATGCCGTTATCAGCAAAATCAACGCTCAATTTTCATCACTCAACATGATGATCCAAGCCGAGGTAAATTCTAAAGGCTAACCCGTAAGTGGTACGCAATATGCTTTTTAGCTGAAATGGTACGTTGAGAAACAGAACCGGCACACAATAGTCATTCCCTGCCTTCTTCAGGCAGGCCGTTCAATCTGTTTCTCCGGTTTTAAAAAAAGGGCATTATATGCAGTTCAAACTCTTCATCAGTGAATACATCGATCATCTGCATAGAATATTATCCTCGCTCGACAAGAATGAGCTTGTCAAACTCGAACAACTTCTCTGCACTCTGAGCGGCGAACAGCGCGTTTACATTATTGGAAACGGCGGAAGCGCCGCCACGGCATCGCACATGGTTAACGATTTCGGTATCGGCCTGAAACGCCGCGGAAAACTGAACATATCCGCGATCGCCCTCGCCGATAACCTCGCTTCATGCACCGCCATCGCAAACGATACCGGTTATGACAATATTTTTTATCTGCAACTAAAAAATGTCCTCAATCCTCAGGATGTTGTTATTGCGATTTCATGCAGCGGCACGTCGCCGAATATCATTAAAGCCGTCCGCTATGCCAAAGAGATCGGAGCAACCGTCGTCGGCTTCAGCGGTTTTGACGGCGGAGAATTAGCCCGACTGAGCGACATTGTTTTGCACGCGCAAACCAATCCGGGCGAATACGGTCTAGTCGAAGATGTCCACATGGTGATCAATCACATGCTATACTCATGGTTTGTACAAAAGGATTGATACGGTGGATAATTACCAAAAAGATATTTATTGTTTTGATCCGATTACCGCTTTTGAAGAAGCAGAAAAAAGAAACCGGGTCGAAACATCAAATCCGCATGTTGACGGTTTGCAAATCTGCTACTATGACGGCGAATCGATCCCGAATGCCCCTGAAAACTGCATCAACGTACCGGTCAATACTTTCTACGAATATTTTCTGACGACCAAGAACCGTTTACCCGAACGGATACATTTCGGCATCAAAGAATATTCCGGTGATGTCAAAAATGAATTGGTTTCCGCCATTCAGCAAACGCTAAAAGCCATCGATGCAGAACGCAACGCTATGTCCGATGCACTGATGAACAACGCCAGGAAACTGCAACCGGAATTTTCAGAGACACTGAAAATTTTTCTGATAGCGTCCCGTGAAACAACGGTCATGCAGTACATCAGCCAAAATATAGCGGACGCGTTTAGAGCACTCGGCCATCAGGTTTTTCTTTCGATTGAAGAAAACGACATGCAAAAGATAGATACGTTTATCCATTTGGCCCATTACATTCAATTTAACCCGAACGTCGTTATCAATATCAACCATTTCAATAACAGTTTTCTGCACGACGACGTCTTTAATTTCGTCTGGTTTCAAGACTTTATGCCTGTGCTTCAAAATACCCAGCCCATCGTGCTTCGGAAGCGTGATACCGTCTATTCCCTGCTTCCTGAAATAGACGTTTTGCTGGAAAAAAAGGGAATCCCTTTCAGCCGCCAGTCTTTTTGTGTCAACAAAGCCATCTTTAAAACCGATGAGACACTCACACGCGAGCAGAAAATTATTTTTATCGGCAGTTCGTACGCCCCTCGACTGGACGCGCAATACCACAATACGAAAATCGTCAAAGACGCGATCGATGTCTTGGACCAAGGTAAAGAATTTACAGCGGACATTATCCAAAAATGGGCCAAAAAGTATAATCTGAGCCCCGAGTACATCCAGAATCACGTTATCGCGTACGTCGTGCGGGACATAACCGTGTTGTGGCTGCATAAGATTCATCAGCAGACCGGCCTGCCGGTCGAAATCTACGGATGGGGCTGGGAACAATACGACGTTCTCAAACCTTACTGTAAAGGTTCTCTCCCTTATGATCAAGTAGCCGCCGTTTACAACAGTGCCGCATACACCTTGGTACCGCACAGTATGTATGTCCTGCAACAACGAACGCTTGAAGCTGCCGCGTGCGGCTGTCAGCCCATTGTGTACGACTGCCGATACAATGATACTCCCCCGTTTTACGAAAATGCACTCGCGTATTTTCGAACCGTCAAAGACATCATAAAGATCATTAAACACGGTTCGCCAAACGATTTGACCGCTCTTGTCGATGACAACAGCTATGAACATTTCGCAAAACGCATTGTCCAATCCGTTGAGGAGCAATTAAAACATGGGTGATATTTACCGTATTGATTCGCACAAGCTGATGTACCATCCCGAACGGGTGGCACAGTGGAGCAACGCCGGAAACGATTGGGAAAAACTGAAAAAGGTATATCCCATCTACGTCGAAATCTCTCCGTACGGCGGGTGCAACCACCGTTGCACGTTCTGTGCTCTGGATTACATGGGGTATGAAAAAATAGGGCAGGAAGAAAAAGCACTCAAAGCCGCCCTGAACGAAATGGCCGAGGGGGGGGTGCGCAGCGTGATGTTCGCGGGTGAAGGGGAGCCTTTGCTCTTTAATCCCCTTGCGTCGGTGATCGAGCACTGTTCCTCTATCGGCATCGACACCTCCATCACCACCAACTTCGTCCCTTGTAACACCAAAAGTATCGAAACATTCGTCCGCCACTGCTCCTGGATCAAGGTGAGCCTCAACGCCGGAACACCCGAAAACTACGCCGCCATTCACCAGACCAAAGAAGACGATTTTCACCGGGTCATTGAGAATCTGCGCTACGCAGTCCGTCTCAAACGCGAGCACGGATACACCTGCACCCTCGGGGCACAGATGCTGTTGCTGCCGGAAAACCGCGACAGCGCCGTGACGCTGGCAAAACTGTGTGCCGAAATCGGGCTGGACTATCTGGTCATCAAACCCTATTCCCAGCATCTCTTTAGCGAAACGCACGCGTACGAACAGATCAACTACGACGACTACATGGATTTGGAAGCGGAACTGGCCGCGTGCAATACGGCCTCTTTCAATGTCGTCTTCCGGGCCAACACGATGCGCAAATACACCGAAAAACAACACGGATACAAAAAATGCCTCTCGACCCCGTTTTTCTGGGGATACATCGCCTCCAACGGCGATGTTTACGGATGCAGCGCCTATCTCGGACAAGAGAAATTTTGTTACGGAAACATCAACGAAACGGGATTCACATCGATCTGGGAAGGGGAAAAGCGGCGGCAAAGCTACGAGTACGTCCAAAACGAGCTCGATATCAACGGATGCCGGGTCAACTGCCGCATGGATGAAGTCAACCGCTATCTCTGGCGGCTTCAAAACCCCAATGCTCACGACAATTTTATTTAAAGGTACCATGTGAAAGCAATCGTAACGGGCGGAGCCGGGTTCATCGGTTCGCATATGACGGATCGGCTGATAAAAGAAGGGTTCAGCGTCACCGTCATCGACAATCTGGCCAACGGACGGCTTGAGAACCTCTCTCATCATCAGGGAAACGGTAAAATCACGTTTATTCAGGCGGATATCGGCGATTACGGAACCGATCTTGACCCTTATTTTGCCGATGCCGATTATGTCTTTCATTTTGCCGCACTTGCCGATATCGTCCCCTCGATCAACGATCCTCTGACCTATCACCGCGCCAACGTCGACGGAACGATCCGCGTTCTCGAAGCCGCCCGCAAAGCCTCCATCAAAAAATTCGTCTACGCCGCCTCTTCATCGTGCTACGGCATTCCCGATACCTATCCTACTCCCGAAACGGCCGCCATCGATCCGCAATATCCATACGCGCTGACCAAATACCTCGGCGAAGAGTACGTCATGAATTGGGGAAAAATCTACAATCTGCCTGTCGTATCGATGCGATTTTTCAACGTCTACGGTCCGCGCCACCGCACGGGCGGAACCTACGGCGCGGTATTCGGCGTTTTTCTGGCCCAGCTGCTGGCCGGAAAGCCGCTCACCGTCGTCGGAGACGGCGAACAGACCCGCGATTTTACCTTTGTAACCGATGTGGCGGCGGCGTGTTATGCCGCCGCTCGCTCCGATATTGTTCAGGAGATTCTAAATGTCGGCAGCGACAACACCTATTCGGTGAACCGTCTCGTCGAACTGCTCGGTGCGGAAAAAATCCATATTCCCAAACGGCCGGGCGAACCGGACTGCACCTATGCGGATATTTCCAAAATCAAACGGCTGCTGGGATGGGAACCGAAAGTCTCATTCGAAGAAGGGGTGAAAATTATGCTGGAGAACATCGAACTGTGGCGCGAAGCTCCCGTATGGGACGAAGCAAGCATTCAAGAAGCGACCAGAGACTGGTTCAAATACCTGGGATGAACATGCCGAACCTGAACGCCGAACATATTCGCAAACACACCATCGCCCTCTCGTGCAAAAGCAAGGCGGGACATTTGGCGCCGTCTCTTTCGTGCGTCGAAGTTCTGAGCGTACTCTTTCGGGATTTTCTGACGTACGATACTACCGATCCGCGCAGCGAATCGCGTGACCGCCTGATTTTCAGCAAAGGGCACGGCGCGTATGCCTATTATGTGATCTTGAACCGGCTCGGATTTCTGCCGGATTATGAACTGGAGCACTTTTACGCCAAAGGCGCCTCCATCAAAGGATGCTTGACCCGAAATCCCGATTACATGATCGAAGCCTCAACCGGTTCGCTGGGACACGGCCTTCCGATTGCCGTCGGAATAGCAAAGGCCCTCAAACTTCGGGGAATGAACAACAAAGTCGTCTGCATCGTCGGAGACGGAGAGATGCAAGAGGGGAGCAATTTCGAGGCTTTGGGGCTTGCGTATCGGATGAAGCTTGACAATCTTCTGGTCATTATCGACGCCAACGGTCTGCAGGCCATGAACCGCGTTGAAGACGTAGGCCTTGACAACCCTCGGCTGTCCAAAGTGCTCTCTTCCTATACAGACTTTTTTCACGATCTCGACGGACACGACGAAGCGGCTTTGCATGAAGCTTTTTCGCCTTTTTTCTCCGGGCAATCGCGCGGTATGTTCTCGGTCGTCTTTGCCAATACGATCAAAGGCAAGGGGATCGGCTTCATCGAAAACTCCGTCAACCACCATTTCCGATGCCCTACGGAAGACGGATACGTTTTGGAGGCCGACGATGAATGATCTTGCAACCAAAAAAGAGGTGATGGCGGAACTTTACCGCTATTTTCGCCAAGATGAGCGTATGGTACTGCTGGCCGGCGATATGGGCTTTGCCGTACTGGACGACTTCTTGCAGAACCATCCCGAGCGCGCCTTCAATGTCGGTATCTGCGAGCAGGCGACCATCAGCATGGCGATGGGGCTCCACCTTGCCGGGTTAAAGCCTATCGTGTATTCTCAGGTCCCGTTTCTGGTGATGCGCGCCTACGAACAGATCCGTTATGACCTCAACGAACACAACGCCGACGTCAAACTGGTCGGTGTCGGAGCGGATAACTATTTTGAAAAGCTGGGCAGGAGCCACTGCATGGACAGCGACGATTTGGCAATGATGGGAATTTTCAAAAACGTTTTAATTCTGGAGCCTTCAAAAACGACCCTCGAGGCCGATATTGCCAGAATGCTATCCTATGAGGGACCGGTGTATGTGAGATGCCAGTGAATAATTCTTCTTTAGAGCTTTATGCCCGAAACCTTGCGAAGGTTCAGCTCCCGCCGTCTCAACACAACCCCGCATGCGCGGAAACATCCGTCCGCGTCTGCGCATCTCACGAAATCATTCATCTGACCCTGTGCGTGGAACCCAAAACGCATACGATCACGGAAGCATTCTACACTTTCGACGCGGCAGCAGAGCGCGGCGACGAAGCACTGGCACACGCCCTGTGCCAGATACTCAAAGGGCTGCCGCTGATCGAAGCACAAAGCCATGCCATATTAAAACTGGAAGAGCGTATGCGTGATGTCTGGAACCGCCGGCCGGTTGCGGGGATCGTCCAAACGGCCAACATGGCTCCTATTTTTTCGATCCTACAACACTTGATCGACGATGCCGCCAAAGAGTACCGCCGCCAAACCGGTTACAACGGGCAGGTCAGCACTTTTTTCGAATCCGCTCCGGGTTCGTGGAGTTCTCAGAGCGTTGAGCAAAAACACGCATCGATCCTGCAGGAAATCGAACCGTTTCTAAAGACACAAGGCATCGCCGTCCTACCGGACGTCGTCTTTATCAGCGATTCGCGCATCGAAGTCGACCTGCCCGGCGTAGCCCCGCAGAAACTGCCGGAGTTACTGATGGGGCTTGAACATCATCTTTTCAAGGCGTTCGGCTTTCCGATCGAAGTGATGTATCACAATATGCAAGACCGCAACAAGAAACGGACATAGGTACCATGGAAGAAGAAAAACTGATACTCGACGCCACAAAAATCGCATGGCATAAAGAACGGATCGAAGCGTGGGAACGCGGAGAGAGAATCGCACCGATTACCATCGATATGGCACTGACCCGGGCGTGCAACTACGGATGCAGCTTTTGTTATGCCCGGCTTCAGGAAAACGACCGTTTCGATATCACCCGCGACGTAATCGACGCTTTTTTGGAAGATTGTGCCGAGATGGGGGTCAAAGCGATCAGCCTTGTCTCGGACGGGGAGAGTTCGATATCGCCCCATTTTGAACATACGATCATCCGCGGTTCGCAGCTGGGGATATCGATGGCAACCGCGACGCACGGCTACAATTCGACCAAAGAAAGCCTGGAACGCATTCTGCCCCATCTCACGTACCTGCGCGTCAACATTTCCGCCGGAGAACCCGCCCGATACGCCCAGATCATGGGGGTCAAAGAAGAGTGGTTTCATCAGGTATGCCAAAACATCCGCGACATGGTGGAAATCAAAAAGCGCGACAATCTCGACGTCACCATCGGTATGCAGATGGTTTTGATGCCACAGGATGCCGATCAGGTGATCCCGTTGGCAAAACTGGGCAAAGAATTGCGCCCAGATTATCTAGTCATCAAACACACCAGTGACAGCGAAGACGGACAGCTTGGAGTCGATTATTCCAAATACGCCGAACTCGACGATCTTCTGCACGAAGCGGAATCCTATTCTGATGAGGAATATCAGGTTTCGGTCAAATGGTCCAAAATCAGTTCCGAAGGCAAACGGAGCTATCAGCGCTGTTACGGCCCGCCGTTTCAGATCCAGATCTCCGGCTCCGGGCTGGTTGCCCCCTGCGGAATGCTTTTTAACGAACGATATAAAAAGTTTCATATCGGCAATATCGTCACCACCCGCTTCAAAGAGATCGTCCAAAGCGATCGCTATTGGGATGTCATGAACTATCTGGCTTCGCCGAATTTCAATGCCCAGAAGATGTGCGGTTCGCTGTGTTTGCAACACAAGCCCAATGAGTTTCTGGATGCCTACAAAAAAGGGCAGATCGATCTAAGCGTGCCCAAAGGCAACCCGCCGCAACATATCAACTTTATCTAGGCAAAGGTTAACACGTGTGCCCAATATGTCTTACGGAATCCGGCAGCTACTCGGTCGTCGTCGATACGGTTTACAGCGTCTACAAATGCAGCGGTTGCGGTCTGGAATACACCGTACCGAATCCGAGCGATCAGGTTTTGCAGGATTTTTACGGCAACTATCATGATGTGCGCGCGGATGCGACCATCGTGCAGCGTAATGCCCGCAGAAATCTGAAAAAACTCGAAGATCTCGGAATCGCTCCGGACGCCGTCATTCTTGACTTTGGCTGCGGCAAAGGCGAATTCGTGGATGTCGCAGGCGAACGCTGCTTTGGCATTGAGCTCAATCCGGACAACACCAATTCCAGAATAAAAACATCGTTTGATGCGCTGCCGTACCGTTCGTTTGATGCGATCACGCTGTGGGGGGTGCTGGAACATCTCAACGCCATTGTGCCCACACTGAATACTCTCCGCTCTCACCTTGACACAGACGGATTGATGGCCATAACAACCGTCAATGCAGAAGGGGTGATCCCGTACTATCATAAACCGCCGGAACATCTGACCTACTGGACACGACAAAGTTTTGAAAAATTGGCCGAAAATCTCGACATGGACATAATCGTTTATGAACCGTATCAAATGGAACAATACGCTGCGATCTATCTTGACCGGCTTTTAAGCCGGACGCCCGTATCCTACCGTGACGCTATTTTGACCCATTCCTTGCGTGTTCTGCCCGAAATCGTCGAAGTCCCCACCAACGAGATTTTCGTTGTCATGAAACCTAAAGGATCCTAAATGATCGAAAATGACTTTGTCACGGAAAATGTCAACGAGATCAGACGACTGGCGCACAACGCAAAAATTGTTTTTATCAACGGTAACTTCAATATTCTTCATCCCGGGCACCTCCGGTTGCTCAAATTTGCAAAATCAAACGGCGCGTTTTTAGTCGTCGGAATCAACGATTTCTCTCCCGACAGCGAACTGCTCGATGCCAAAATCCGGCTCGAAGCGATTCAGCATTCAATGTACGTGGATTACGCATTGATTTTAAAAGAAGAGCCGTGGGCTTTCATCAAAGCGCTCAAGCCAAACATTATCGTCAAAGGAAGCGAGCACAAACAGCATCATAACCCTGAACAGGCATTGGTGAAAGCGTACGGAGGAAAATTGGTATTCAGCTCCGGGGATATCGGGTTTTCCTCATTGCAACTTCTCGAAAGCGAATTTCAGCGTAACCACTTCGGCATGATTGAAAAACCCCAAAACTATCTGAAACGGCACGGCATCAATACCGCCAAACTGACAAAACTCATTACGAAGTTCAAAGAATTAAACGTATTGGTCATCGGCGATACGATTGTGGACGAATACATCACTTGCGACCCTCTTGGGATGAGTCAGGAAGACCCCACGATCGTCGTGACGCCGATCTCTTCGGACAAATTCATCGGGGGGGCGGCCATCGTCGCCTCTCACGCTGCCGGGCTAGGGGCAAAAGTCCGGTTTTATTCGGTCTTGGGCGAAGACGATTACCGTCATTTTGTTCAGGAAAAGCTCGACGATTACGGTGTAGAATGTCATCTGGTCCAAGATACAAGCCGTCCTACAACGCTCAAACAGCGTTTCCGCGCCCACAACAAAACGCTGCTGCGGGTCAACCATCTCAAACAGCATCACATCGATATCGATCTTCAAAACAAAATTTTCAAAGACATTGAGCAAAAGATCGCCGAAACCGATCTTATCGTTTTTTCGGATTTCAGCTATGGCTGTTTGCCGCCGCATCTGATAGACAAAATCACCACATTGGGACGTCAGCACGGAGTCATGATGGTTGCCGACAGCCAGTCCTCATCACAGATAGGGGATATTTCGAAATTCCGTCACATGAAACTCGTCACCCCTACCGAAAAAGAGGTCCGCCTCGCCTTGAACGATTTTGAATCGGGATTGATCATCCTGGCCGAAAAGCTGCGCAAACAAAGCGACATCGCCAATGTTCTCATCACTCTTGGGTCCGAAGGGGTCCTTATCCACGCCGACAAAAACAAAAAATGGATCACCGATCAGATCCCCGCGCTGAACCGCGCGCCCAAAGACGTCGCAGGGGCAGGCGACTCGCTGCTCATATCGGCATCCATGGCCATAGCCGTCGGAGCCAGTGTCATGGAAGGAGCCTATATCGGCTCAATCGCCGCAGCCTGTCAGGTCGGCCGCGTCGGAAATATTCCGCTCAATATCCATGAACTCGAACGGGAGATCATGGCATGATTGCCCTTTTATTAAGCGCCGGTCTCGGAACCCGTTTGCGTCCGGTGACGGATCATCTGCCCAAATGCCTGGTCCCGATCAACGGAAAGCCGTTGATGGATTACTGGTTTGAAAACCTCAGCGCAGCGGGGGTTACCCGATTTATCGTCAACACCCACTACATGGCGGAAAAGGTGGAGCGGCATATCGGTCTCAGCCCATGGAAAAACAACGTCACACTGCTGCATGAGCCCGAGCTATTGCTGACCGGCGGCACCATTCTGGCGTGCAAACCCTTTCTGAACAACGAAGCGTTTATGGTGGTCCATGCCGACAATCTCAGTTTTTGCGACTTCTCCGCTTTTATCGATGCACATCGTACGCGCCCAGAACACTGCGAAATGACGATGATGACGTTCGCGACCGACACTCCCCAAAGCTGCGGCATTGTAGCGCTGGATGAGCGAGGCGTTGTCACGGAGTTTCATGAAAAAATCGCTCATCCCCCCGGAAACCTTGCCAACGCGGCGATCTACATCCTGGAGCCTTCCATCCTCGCTTTTATTGAGAGCCTGCACAAAGAAAAAGTCGATTTCAGCACCGAAGTGCTGCCCCGTTTTATCAACAGGATTTATACTTTCCACAACGACGGTTATCACCGGGATATCGGTACATTGGAAAGCTACGCCTTGGCACAAATCGAAATATTAGACCCAACTGTTGATCTTTCTGTTCAAAAAGCCTTACAATACTCCACACAAAAGAGAAAGGAGGGGTAAATGCAAGATACAAAGCCAATGCGTACACTGTATAAAGATACCCTTCTTTTTATCCGTCAACTTTATAACACAACGACCGATGTCATACCTCTTCATGAACCCCGTTTTATCGGCAACGAAAAACGCTATGTGAATGAGTGCATCGATTCAACGTTCGTTTCCAGCGTCGGGCCCTTCGTCGAACGTTTCGAAAAAGAGTTTGCCGAATACGTCGGAAGCCGTTATGCGATCGCCACGGTCAACGGCACGGCGGCTTTGCATGCCGCATTGATTGTGGCAGGAGTGGATCGTGATGATGAAATCATTACACAACCGCTGACATTTATCGCTACGGCAAACGCAATCCGTTATTGCGGGGCAAATCCCGTATTTGTCGACGTAGATCGTGACACGATGGGCTTAAGCCCGACATCCCTGAAGCATTTTTTGGAACAAGAGTGCGCGGTTGCCAACGGACGATGCATCAACCGATCAAGCGGCAAAACAATCAAGGCATGCATACCGATGCACACGTTCGGCCATCCGTGCCGCATCGACGAGATCAAAGCCATTTGCGATGCGTGGCATATCATTCTCATCGAGGATGCGGCGGAATCGCTGGGAAGCATCTATAAAGGCAAACATACCGGAACGTTCGGAAAACTGGGTGCGTTTAGTTTCAACGGCAACAAAATAATCACCGGCGGCGGGGGCGGCGTCATTGTCACCGATGATGAGTTTCTGGCTAAAAGAGCCAAACACATCACGACGACCGCAAAAATGCCGCATGCATGGGAATACGTTCATGATGAAATCGGCTATAATTATCGCCTGCCCAATCTGAATGCGGCATTGTTGGTCGCACAAATGGAAAATCTGGGGAAATTCCTCGAAAATAAAAGAGAACTGGCGGCCATTTATGAGAAGTTTTTCACAGGTACCGACATTGTGTTTGTCCGCGAACCGAAAGATTGCCGTTCCAACTATTGGCTGCATGCCATTATCGTCAAAGATACAAAAGAACGGGACGCATTTTTGAAATTTTCCAATGAAAACGGTGTCATAACACGTCCTGTCTGGCAATTGATGAACAAGCTCCCGATGTTTCAAACATGCCAGACATCCGACCTGTCCAACGCTCTTTGGCTGGAAGAGCGCATCGTCAATATCCCCAGCAGCGTGCGATCATGAAAGAGCCCATTTTACTGATCGGCGGAGGCGGTCATTGCCGAGCCCTTATCGATGTCATTGAACAGGAAAACACCTATGAGATCGCAGGAATTATCGATCAAAAAGAGCGTGTCGGCGAGAGCGTTATGGGCTATCCGGTCCTCGGATGCGACGATGATCTGCCGGAACTGCACACCAGGTACAAAGTCGCTGTCGTCAGCGTGGGGCATATTTACTCCAATGCAACCCGGATCAAGCTTTTTGCTCTCCTTCAAACAATCGGATACAGGATACCGGTTATCGTGTCGCCTACCGCGTACGTCTCGAAACATGCCCTGATAGAAGAAGGGAGCGTCATCATGCATCATGCATTGGTCAATGCCGGTGCACGGGTAGGTAAAAACTGTATTATCAACTCCAAAGCGCTCGTAGAACATGATGTCGTGATCGAAAACCACTGCCATGTCTCGACGGGGGCTATCCTGAACGGCGGGGCGATTGTGCGGGAAAACTCTTTTATCGGTAGCAATGCCGTTTCCAAAGAATGTGCGGTTTTGAGCGGATTTATCAAAGCCGGGAGCGTTGTCACATGAGCGTTTTTATCATTGCGGAAGCAGGCGTCAACCACAACGGCTCTTTGGAACTGGCGAAACAGCTCATCAACGTTGCCGCAGAGGCCGGTGCCGATGCGGTGAAATTCCAGACCTTCAAAGCCGACAAACTCGTATCCAAAACCGCCCAAAAAGCAGACTACCAAAAACAAACGACCGATTCTTCCGAGTCACAGTACGCTATGATCAAAAAACTGGAACTCGGTGCCGATGCCCATCACGAGCTTATGTCCTATTGCAAGAGCAAAAACATACTTTTTCTCTCCACCCCTTTTGATCACGAGAGCATTGATTTGCTCCACGGCATGGGAATGAGCATTTTTAAAATTCCCAGCGGCGAGATCACCAATCTCCCCTATCTGCGCCATGTCGGATCGTTGAAAAAAAAGGTGATCCTCTCTACCGGAATGGCCGATCTGGATGAGATTAAAGATGCGCTGAATATTCTCATCGGTGCAGGAACCCAAAAAGAGGACATCACCGTCTTGCATGCGACGACCGAATATCCCTGCCCGATGGGCGAGGTCAATCTTCGCGCCATGGCAACCATCGCACAGGCCTTTGAAGTTAAAATAGGCTATTCGGATCACACCAAAGGGATCGAAATACCCATCGCCGCCGCCGCAATGGGGGCAACGGTCATCGAAAAACATTTTACCCTCGATTCGTCGATGCAAGGGCCGGATCATAAAGCGAGTCTGGAACCGCAAGAGCTGATCGCAATGGTCAAGGCCGTGCGCAATGTCGAAAAAGCGCTCGGAGACGGCATCAAAAAAGCCAGTCGCAGCGAAATCAAAAATATCGCCGTGGCCCGCAAAAGCATTGTCGCTTCCCGAGCGATCCGAAAAGGGGAAATATTGAGTGCGGAAAATCTGAGCGTCAAACGTCCCGGAAACGGTATCAGCCCGATGAGATGGGATGAGATTGTCGGCACCCCCGCGTGCAAAGATTATCACGAAGACGAGATGTTATGAGAAAAATTTGTATCGTCACCGGAACCCGTGCCGAATACGGGCTTTTGTATTGGCTGATGAAAGAGATCCAAGCCGATCCGGAACTGGAGCTTCAGATCATCGTCACGGGGATGCATCTGAGCCCCGAATTCGGACTGACGTACAAAGAGATCGAAAAAGAGTTTACGATTACGAAAAAAATCGAAATGCTCCTCTCCAGCGACACGCCGGTCGGTATTTCCAAATCGATGGGACTGGCGCAGGTCTCATTCGGAGAAAGCTTTGACGAACTGAAACCCGACATCGTCGTGGTTTTGGGAGACCGATATGAGCTATTCAGCGCCGCAAGCGCGGCCATGATCGCACGTATTCCGATTGCCCATCTGCACGGCGGAGAGACGACGGAAGGGGCATTTGACGAATCGATACGCCACAGCATCACCAAAATGAGCCATTTGCACTTTACCGCCGCCGAAGAGTACCGCAATCGGGTTATCCAATTGGGGGAAAACCCCGAACGTGTTTACAATGTCGGCGGAATGGGAATCGAGAATATCAAACGTCTGAAACTCCTGAACAAAGACGAGTTTGAACAAAGCATTGATTTCAACCTCGGCAAGAAAAACATACTTGTCACTTTTCATCCGGTGACACTTGAGAACAATACGGCTCAAGAGCAGTTCCAAGCCTTGTTGGACACAATCGATGGCCTGAAAGAGACCAAAATCATCTTTACCAAAGCCAACAGCGATACCGACGGCAGAATCATCAATGCGATGATCGATGCGTATGTAGCCGACAACGCGCAAAAATCGGTCGGTTTCGCTTCGCTGGGGCAACTCCGGTATCTCAGTGCGTTACAATACGTTGATGCCGTCGTCGGAAACAGCTCGAGCGGACTAACCGAAGCTCCGAGTTTTGCAATCGGGACGATCAATATCGGCGACCGTCAAAAAGGACGGCTGAGGGCTTCCAGCGTCATCGATTGCATCCCGACGAGAGAAAACATTTCCGAAGCATTTGAAACACTTTATTCCAAAGAGTTTCAGCAAACACTGAAAGATGCCAAAAACCCTTACGGCGGAGGGAATGCAAGCCATTCAATCCTCAAAGTGTTAAAAGAGGTCCCCTTAAACGGTTTGTTGAAAAAATCTTTTTACAATATGGGTATGACATGAGAAAAGTCGATACGATCAAATTATACGTTTCCTCCACGATCAAGGAGGCCCTGAAAGTCATCGACAGCGGTGCAATGCAAATCGCTCTCGTTATCGACGATGATGACCGCTTATTGGGGACGCTCACCGACGGTGATATTCGTAGGGGACTGCTCAACGGCCTCTCAGTCGATAGCAGTATCGAAACGATTTTTTTCAAAACTCCTACCGTAGCGAAAATATCCGATTCAAACGAGAAGATTTTTCGGATACTTCTCTCCAAAAAACTGCGCCAAATCCCGATCGTAGACGAATCCGGCCGGCCGGCCGGCATCATCGATATCGAAGAACTGATCAAGCCGAAACACAAAACGAACAAAGTCGTCCTCATGGCCGGCGGGCTTGGGACACGGTTGGGCGAATTGACCAAAACGACCCCAAAACCGATGCTTCGGGTCGGAAACAAGCCGATTCTCCAAACCATCATCGAGAATTTTGCCAAATACGGTTATACCGATTTCATCATCAGCGTGAACTATCTCTCGCACGTCATCGAAGATTATTTCGGGGACGGCAGCTCCTTTGGCGTATCGATCGAATATATCCATGAAAAAGAGCGCATGGGGACTGCCGGAGCACTCAGCCTCATGCGGTCCATGCTGAACGAGCCGTTTTTTGTAATGAACAGCGATTTGCTGACCAATATCAATTTCGAACATCTGCACGATTTCCATTTGGCGCAGGGAGCGCTCGCTACGATGGGCGTGCGCGAGTATGATTTTCAGGTCCCCTACGGCGTCGTGAATGTCGAAGACGGAAAAATCAGAAACATTGTCGAAAAGCCCGTGCACACGTTTTTTGTAAGCGCCGGGATTTACATGCTCTCACCCGAAGCCCTGGAATATCTGCCGGACAACCAGTTTTTTGATATGCCTTCGTTGTTCAACAATCTATCTGAAGCCGATTGCATGACGGGCGCTTTCCCCATCCATGAGTATTGGCTGGACATCGGACGTCTGAGCGATTTCGAACGGGCCAATACCGAGTTTTCGCAGGTGTTCAGTGTATAAAGGGGCCACATTTGCAGCCATTATTCCTGCCCGCGGCGGGAGCAAAAGGCTGCCGCGCAAAAATATCCTCGATCTTGAGGGAAAACCTTTGATTTCCTGGACGATCGAAGCGGCTCTGAAAAGCCGATACATCGATGAGGTAGTCGTCACCAGCGATGATGATGACATCATCCGTATTGCGCAGGAAGCAGGAGCGAAAACGCTCAAGCGTCCGGACGAGCTGGCGCGTGACGATACCACTACGGTCGATACGGTTCAACATGCCCTGAATCTGATGAAACGGTTCGATTACGTCGTACTGCTCCAGCCGACCAGTCCGCTGCGCACGGATAAACATATTGATGAAGCGATAGAGCTTTGCATCGCCAAAGAAGCCGATGCCGTGATTTCCGTATGCGAAACGGAACATAATCCTCTGTGGAGCAATGTGTTGCCCGAAGACGGCGATATGAGCTGTTTTTTGCGCGAAGAGGTAAAAAACAAACGCTCTCAGGAATTGCCGGAGCAGTATCGGCTTAACGGCGCTCTCTATATCTGCCGGACGAAAAAATTGTCGGATCAGCGCACATTCTTTTTGAATAAAAACACGTATGCGTACATCATGGACCGAAAATCGTCTGTAGACATTGATGATGCATTCGACTTTCTTCTCGCAAAAACGCTTCTTTCCTGCGCAAACGATCAAAAGCCGCAATAGTACGCCGTGTTTCCTGCTAAAATAGCATCTTAACACTCAACCGAAGGATCAAGAAGTGGAGCGTATACAGCAACAGGCTATTCAAACATTTCAAACCAATTTGGATTTTTTCAAACAAAAACACAAACACGTATATGACAAAATTTTCATTCTTCAAGAAGCCATCGAGCGGGGAAGTTATCCGGAAAATTACGCACTGGAATACCGTGAGGGCTATTTTGACGTCAAAGAACTCTCAAGCGGCCGTTATTTATACAACCAATCCAGCCTTCAGCATGCGCAAACATCTGCTCAGCACGTCACGCTAAGCAAAACCGAATCGGTTATCGAAACATTTTACAATTTTGAATTCTCCGAAAAAGCCGTTGCCAAAGCAGCCGAAACAGACCCGACCATGAGTTCATACGCCACAACCGCACCGGTGATCGGTTACGTACATCAGGTGGCCTCAAAAGACAAACCTCTGTTGCAGATATACAAATACATCTTTCTCGGCGCGGGTCTGGGGATACATATGGCGGAGATTCATAAAAAAATCAAAAGCCATATGTATCTTATCGTCGAAAACAATCTCGAAATCTTCCGGCTTTCTTTGTTTGTAACCGATTACTCGTCCGCTTTCGGCAAAGCGGATCTGGACTTCAGCATCGCCGACAGTACGGCAGACTTTCGCGAACGATTCAACCATTTTTTTCATATCGGGTTTCTGTACAACAACTATTTGAAGTTTTCCCTCTTCTCCGAGGCATACGGCTATCTTATTCCCCAGCTTCAAAGTTTTATCGCCTCGCAATCGCATTTGACCTACTCGCATCATCGATTACTCGAAAAAAATGCGCGGGTGCTCAACACACTGGAAGAAGGGTACCGCTTTTTAAACCTCTCGGAACATCATCACAACACTCTGTTTTCAGGTAAACCGGTGTTGTTGGTAGCAGCCGGCCCTTCTTTGGATAAAAACATGGAGTGGCTCAAAAGCCATTACGACCAATTCATCATCGTATGCGTACTGAATGCCGTCAAAACACTCGAAAAACATGCCATTCATCCCCATATCGTCGTTCACGGCGACGAATCCGAATTTCATTTGATCCAAACATTTGCACGTATGGAAAACCCCAATTTTTTAAAAGACGCGTTGTTTATCCTGACGCCAAGCATCCCCATGCATGTTTTCACGCAGTACTACAAAAAAGAGCAAATCTTTTTGTTTGAGGAACGCACCCGCTATAAAAAAAGCTTCGGCTTTTTGGAAGGGTTCAGCGTCGGTGAATTGAGCTATGCACTTTGCCTTATCTTTGATGCGCAAAAAGTACATCTTCTCGGGCTGGATCTTGCGCTTGACCCCGAAACAGGCCGGACGCATGCGGGCGATCACCACAACGATACGACGCTGGAAGGACAAAAGGCGATCAACGACCAGAATGTGCTGGACCTTTTCGCTTCAACGCTGCCGGTCAAAGGCAATTTCCTGGATACCGTGTTAACAACGCCCCTGTTTGAAATGTCCATCCACCGTATGGAATATTTTACGCGCGTGTACAAATCGGAAAACCAATACGTATACAATCTGAATAACGGGGCGTATTTTTACGGCACGATACCGACGGAAGCTTCTAAAGTCGACAATTATCCCGCACTCGACCAAACCCTGATCTACACGCAAATAAAAAGTTTTTTTGACGAAATTTCCTCCTCAACCCTTACGATTGAAGAAAGCAAACAGTTCGATACCCGGATACAACACGCCGAAAAAATGTTTACTATCATTATGAGCTTTTCAGAGAGCAATGTTTCCTCCATCCAGCTCTTTTTCGAAGAGTACAGCAAAACAGTCAGTCAGCTTGTCCAATCAGCAGGAGAATTCGAACTCTCGCAAATTTTTGCGGTGTATCTGGAATATATTTCAGGATACGTCGGAGAGTTTATCAACAGCAAAAACATTGACAATCCGAAACGGCATACGAAAAAACTTCAAAAAATCCTCGTTGCTCAACTGCTCAAACTGCATCAGCACTATCAAACATCGATCATTAATGCCCGATCGAAAACGTCAACATCGAATGTATAAGAAATCTTAGAAAGTAGTAGAGAGGAAGTGCCCCGAAGGGCATAAAGAAGTGCAGAGCAGCCGCCCGAGGGCTACTGCTCTAAAAGCCGACCCTACTGAAGGAGTCTGAGCACGTTCTGCTGAACGGCATTGGCTTGTGACATAGCGTATGAACCTGACTGTGCAAGAATGTTCAGTTTTGCAAAGTTGGCTGATTCTGCCGCAAAGTCGACATCACGAATCTGTGATTCCGCCGCCTGAACGTTGACCTGAGTAACGGAAATATTCCGAACTGTAGCCTCCAGCTGATTCTGTACAGAACCGATATCCGAACGGATACCGTTGATATCTTTAAGTGCGTAGTCCGCAATAATGATCGCAAACTCGGCATCCGCACGTGTTGTAACATCGATCTTATCCAGCGTGTTCGCCGATGTAACGACACCGTCATTAACACCTGTTCCTGCAGCTGAATTAACTCCGAAAGAAGCACCTGCATCCAAACGGATTGTATAGTGCCCGGTACTCGCAGTCGCTTCAACAACAGTCGCACGGATCGATACGCCTTCCATTTGCGCATCTTTGTTGAACAAGTCAACCAATGCCTGTGCATTCTGAAGACTGGTATTACCCGTTGTTCCGGCAAATGAACCTGTTGAAACAGTAATTGCTCCCAACTGAACGTTCAAACTTGTTGCTGCACCTAGAGCACCTGAAGTGATCGCCGTAATACCTGCCGATGTAGCGAAGTTACCGACACTTGCGATTTGCGCATCGTCAATATTGATCTTGACCGTTTCACCTGAAAGAACCCTTCGGCCCTGTTTGTTTTCAGCGTCCTTGCTGCTATACACTATATCGGGCCTTGAAAAAAAAACTTTAGCGGTTTTACAAATTTTTTTGTTACACTTTCGAAATTTATCGGCAACATTATCCATATATATAGGATTGACTATTTGAAACTCATCATCGTCGAGTCTCCGGCCAAAGCCAAGACCATTAAAAACTTTCTCTCCAAAGAGTACGAAGTAATCGCTTCCAAAGGACACATTCGTGACTTGCCGAAAAACCGCTTCGGAATTAAAATTGATCAGGAAACCCTGATCCCTGAATACCGGATCAGCGAAGACAGCACCGCTACGGTCAAACAGATTCAGGAACTCGCGAAAAAAAGCGATACGATCTATATCGCGACCGATGAGGACCGAGAAGGAGAAGCAATCGGCTGGCACATCGCCCACGCCATCGACAAAGACCCAGAGTCCCTGCCGAGAATCGTCTTTCATGAGATCACCAAAACAGCGATCACTCACGCATTAGAGACTCCGCGCACCATCGATATGGACCGTGTTAACGCCCAGCAGGCCCGCCGTCTGCTGGACCGTATCGTGGGCTATAAGCTCTCTCCTCTGCTGGCGTCGAAAATCCAAAAAGGGCTCTCCGCCGGACGGGTTCAGTCTTCCACGCTTAAAATCGTCGTTGACAGAGAACGCGAGATCCGTGCTTTTGTTCCCGAAGAGTACTGGAGCATCGACACGGTGTTCAACCCCGACATCGAAGCAACGCTGTCTCTTTTCGAAGGGGAAAAGATCGACAAACTGACGATTAAAACAGGCGATGATGCTGCGCGGATCGTCCAAACGATCAAAGGCGAAGCGTTCAAAGTCGGCGAGATCGAGACCAAAGAGCGTAAAAGTTCCACCCCTCCTCCATTTATGACCTCGACGCTGCAGCAGGCTGCCTCTTCGCAGTTGGGATTCTCGCCGAAGAAAACGATGATGATCGCACAGGCGTTGTACGAAGGGGTCAAAACCCCCGAAGGAACCAGCGGGGTCATTACCTATATGCGTACTGACTCGCTCAATCTGGCTGCCGAAGCGGTCGACGGGGCACGCGAGGTGATCTTGGAGCGCTACGGCAAAGCGTATCTTCCCGAAAAAGCGAAAGTCTACGTCAAAAAGGCCAAGGGAGCGCAGGAAGCCCACGAAGCGATCCGACCGACGATGCTTACGTTTACCCCTGATGTGGCAGCCACTTACCTCAAACCTGACGAAATCAAGCTCTACCGCCTGATTTACAACCGCTTTTTAGCGTGTCAAATGAACGATGCCCGCTTCGAACAACAAAGCATCACGTTCGAATCCCCTAAAGCCCAATTCCGAGCAACGGGCCGCAAACTCCTGTTTGACGGATTTTACCGCGTAGCGGGAAGCGATGATAAAGACAAGCTCCTTCCGACTCTCGTCAGCGGCGATGCGATCGATATCCAAAGCATTACCACCGAACAGCACTTCACCGAGCCGCCTTCACGCTATTCCGAAGCGAGTCTGATCAAAAAACTCGAAGCCGAGGGGATCGGACGTCCTTCAACGTACGCACCGACCATCTCGACGCTTCAGGCACGCGATTACATTACGATCGACAAACGCGCCATCATCCCGACCGATATTGCGTTCACCGTAACCGAACTGCTGGAGAAACATTTCGAAGAGATCGTCGATGCCTCGTTTACCGCCAATATGGAAGAGACGCTTGATGAAATCAGCGATGCGGGAAAATCGTGGCATAAGATCCTTCTGGATTTTTATTATCCGTTCATCGAAAAAATCGAATTGGGCAAAACGTCCATCGAAAGCCTCAAAATGGCCAAACCGCTCGGACGCAACTGTCCCCAGTGCGGCAGCGAATTGCTGTTGCGCTCGGGGCGCTACGGCGAATTCATCGCCTGCAGCGGTTTTCCGAAATGCAAATACACCGAACAAACCGAAGAGAATAAAAAAGAGGACGCTGGCAGCGCGTCCGATGAAGCCAGCGAAGAGGTGTGCGACAAATGCGGCGCACCGATGGTAATCAAAAACGGCCGTAACGGCAAGTTCCTCGCCTGCAGTGCCTACCCGAAATGCAAAAACACCAAAACCCTCACCGAGCAAAAAATTTCGGCCATCCCCTGCCCGGACTGTGGCGGCAAACTGATCTGGCGCCAATCACGCCGAGGCGCTTTCTGGGGGTGCGAGCACTATCCGAAATGCAAATTCATTTCCAAATTCGAGCCGAGCGAGAAAAAATGCGAACTCGAAGGATGCGACGGCGCACTGGCGCGCCGTACTTACCGGAACAAAGAAGTATACGAGTGTGTCAAGTGCAAAAATCGTACACCGATAGAAGAAGAGAGTGGTGAATGAAAATCGGCCTTTTGTCCGATACCCACAGCAAAAAAGGGCGTTCGCAACGCCTGATTGATCACCTCGTCTCAGCGGGAGCGGAGTTTTTGATCCATGCGGGCGATATCGTCAAGCCCGAAATCCTTGAACAGCTCAAAAACAGCGGATTGCGCTACGTCGCCGTCTACGGCAACAACGACGCAAAACTGATCGAATACCATGACCGGTACAATCTCGTTCAGGAGCCGCACTATTTTAAACTCGGCGGGGCAACTTTCAAACTGATGCATCTGCCGTTTTATATGTCCTCAGATGCGGAAATTATCGTTTTCGGGCATACTCATGTGTTCGAATGCGATTTCAAAAATCGTACCCTTTTTCTCAATCCCGGCGAAGCATGCGCCCGTGACAAACCTTTCTCCAGCGGGGCGATGCTCGAAATCACCGAGACGTTGCTCAATGTTACCCACTATTCCCGCGCCGTGGGAAGCGATACGTTTGAAGAACGCCATTACACTTTTGAAAGATCGTAATCCATGAAAAAAATATTCCTGTGCTCCATCTGCAATATCAACAGCGGTACCTGTAACGAGGACTGCAAATTTTGCAGCCAGAGCGTCAAATACAAAGCCGATATCGAACGCTACAAACAAAAGCCTATCGATCAGATTCTGGACGAAGCCCGCCGTCTCGAAGCGCTAGGGGCGCTCGGTTTCTGCCTCGTCACCGCCCAAAAAGGGTTGGACGACAAAACTCTGGACTTTGTGTGTAACGTCGCGTCGACGCTGAAACGCGAAGTGCCGCGGCTGCGGTTGATCGCCTGCAACGGTACCGCATCGGTCGAACAGCTGCAAGAACTTAAACGCTCGGGGGTGGCAGCCTACAACCATAATCTGGAAACAAGCCGCGAGTTCTATCCCCAAATCTGCACGACCCATCCGTGGGACGAACGGTTTGAGACATGCGAAAACGTCAATGCCGTCGGTCTCAAACTTATCAGCGGGGGAATTTTCGGTATGGGAGAGACGCACGAAGACCGCATCAGCATGCTTCGATCGCTTAAAGAGCTTAATCCCGTTTCCGTGCCGCTGAATTTTTACCATCATAATCCGGCGCTTCCGCTCAACCCAAGTCCCCTCTCGATTGAGGAATCGCTAGATCTTATCACCCTTGCGCGCACCGTATTGGACAAAGCCGATCGGATCATGATTGCCGGAGGGCGCGAAATCACTTTCAAAGAACGCCAGCACGAAATCTTCGAAGCCGGAGCCAACAGTATTGTCATCGGCGATTATCTCACGACTGCGGGGCGCGACGCCCATGCCGATCTGATGATGCTCAAAAGCCTCGGTTTCGAGATCGCTACCTCTCCCGAGGATAAATAAGCTATAATAGGCCAAAGCTATCTCAAAGGGGAGGAAGTGTCGTGTCACAATCGGTACTGCTCACCATTGCCCGCCGCTCAATCGAAGAAGTTTTACAGGCTGAAAAGATGATCGATCGGGCCGAACTGCTCGATCAGTACCCCGTTTTAGGCGAACACATCGCGACCCAAATCAATCTTTACCTCGGAAACGACATTCGCGGGAGCGCCAAAAGCGTTAGCACAAGCCGATCGTTACTTGACGACATCATCCATAACGCCAAAGTCGCGGCCTTTCAGGATGAAAACTTCTCGCCGCTCGTCACTTCCGAGTATCTCCGAACTTCCGTCGAACTGATCCTTTTCAGTGCCGACGGTCCGCTCAGCCATAAAGACACTCCTATTCTGAAAGAGTCTTAACATAGTTCGCGATAGCGAACCCGTGGTTTAACCCCAGCGCGATCGAACCGCCTGATTCTTGCGTGATGTCTCCCGCAACGAAAAGCCCGGGCACGTTCGTCTGGTAGTTCTCGTCATGGACGGGCTTACCGTCTTCTTCTCTTATCCCGCTGCTTTGCAAAAAGCCACTCGGCGTCGTACCGCCGATCGCATAAACGACGCGGTCGAACATTTCGCTTGATCCGTCCGAAAAAATCGTCTTGACTTTTCCGCTTTCGCTTTCGAGTTCGACGATTTCGGTATTCAGCAATGCGCGGACGGAACCGTTGTTCACGACCCGTTCGATATCGGCTTGGTTGGTCGGATTGGCCCGGCGAAACGTACCGCGGCGGTAACAGATCGTCACATCGTTTCTGCCGCACAGCTCAACCGCGTATTCGATTGCCGAATCGCCGCCGCCGACTACCATGATTTTTTCGCCCGCTCCGCAGGCGTCGAGGGTGAAATGGATCTGATTCTTGATGGACGGAGGAATTTTGTAATCGGGCTTGTTCGGTTTTCCCATCCGTCCGATCGTTACGACGACGTATCGCGCGCGAATACTCCCTCCGGCTATAAATACCTCAAACGCATCTTCATGTTTGACAATCTTTTGCACTTCCGTATGGGTTCGCAGCTCCAACACGTCATTGTCCAGCAACCGGTCGAAAAAATCGAGCGTACTCTCTTTGGTGCCGTCCATGAAAAAGATCGTACCGTCAAGTTCGACTTTCTGCCCTTTCCAGTCTTTATCGACCCGCTTGCTCTCTTTGTAAAACTTTCGGATCGTCGCATTGTGGTTTTCATCTTTTTCAAGCAATATAATGTCGCGCATCCCGAGCACATAACTCTCGACCGCCGTCGCTATTCCCGCCGGCCCTGCACCGATTATTGCCAATTGGTAGGTATGTCCCATCCCTGTTCCTCATCGAATTGAATTTCATACTCTATCACAAAGAGAGATAAAATTTGATTTATGCTATTATGGACGGATGTACTATGTTATTCAACGTCATCACGGGAATCCCAAGAAGCACTATCTTGCCTACACCGTTCCCCGATACATCAGCTCGGCTTCCAGCCAAAACATCATTTTTGAATTTCATCAGGACGGTGCGGTCAAGCGAAAATGGGCTCCGAAAGAAGAAATCGTTCTTCTTACCGATGATCAGGAACTTTTTCAAGCGACCCTTACCAAACTCGAAGCCCTCAAAAAAACGCATCTTGAGCGTATTGATCAGGCCGAAATGCAACTGGGATGCGAAATAGCGGAAATGCTGAACGCCATGCAAAACGAGTTCGATAACATTAAACAAAACGGTTAACTCTCCATTCACACGTTTCAATTAAGATTATGTGATATACTGTTTTACCACATGAATGAAGGAGTTTGATCATGAAGAAAATCGCACTTTCCGCATTGGTTGCGGCCACCTTGGCCGGAGCCTCTGACTACAATTACGAGATTAGCCCGGTCGTGGGTTATCTTTGGAACAGTACCTCCGATGAAAAAAACATTAATAACGGCGGTGCAATGGGCGGCGTGGACAACCATACCGTGTACGGCATAGAAATGCAGATGAACAACGTTTCCGACCTTATCAAGCCGGAAATATCCGTTCTGTACGGACGTGACCGTGCGGCAGGGCAAACCGATAAAACCGGCATATTGACAACGATGGTAAACGGCGTGTACGAAGCGGACGGCTTTACGGGCATTACCCCTTTTGCCAAAGCAGGTATGGGGTATGAATGGTATACCAATACCCATCCGAATGATTACGACGGGTTTTTACTGGATGCGGGGCTTGGTATGAAAGCCGATTTGACCAAGCAGCTTGCGCTCAAACTTGAGGGTCTGTATATGTACAAACTGAATCGCAACGGGATTGATGGCAGTAACGGCGAAGTACATAACGTCGCTGCTCTGGTCGGTTTGACGTTCAGTTTTGATGAAAAAGCGGCTCCGGTCGTAATCCCTGCGCCGGAACCTGCGCCTGAGCCTAAACCCGAACCTAAGCCGGAACCGAAACCTGAGCCTAAACCTGTTGTTGCCGCTCCGGTAGACAGCGATAAAGACGGTGTCTTCGATGACATGGACAAATGCCCGAACACACCGGCCGGATTCAAGGTCGATGTCGACGGATGCCCGGTTAAAGCGACGCTTCGTCTGAACTTTGCAACCGATTCAAATGCGGTTGATGCCGAGGGAACGGCCAAAGTCAATGCTTTCGCCGACTTCCTGAAAGAAAGCCCTGCCTACAAAGCTTCCATTGTCGGCCACACGGACAGTACCGGTTCGGATAAATACAATCAAAAGCTCTCTGAAAGACGGGCTGAAAAAGTCAAAGCAATGCTGATCGATCAAGGCATAGAGGCTAATCGTTTGACTGCCGAAGGTGCAGGTGAAAAAATGCCTGTCGCTACCAATAAAACCAAAGAAGGACGTGCGGAAAACCGCCGTATCGAAGTGGAACTCTGCAAATAAGAGTCCCTTATTTCCCGCACATGCGGGAATCTCCCCTATCGGAATTTCCGCCCCTTTTCGTTTAACTATTTTGCTTTATCCTCGAATTTTTTCATAAACTTCTCTATTTTCGGTGCAATAACAACATGGCAATACCCTTGCGTCGGATGCTCATTGAAATAGTTTTGATGGTAATTCTCCGCCGGATAAAACTCAGGGGCTGGCAAGAGTTCCGTCACTATAGGATCACGCCACTGCGATTGCGTTTGAGCGATCGACGCAAGCGCTTTTTCGTGCTGCACCTCATCGTAATAATAGATGACCGAGCGGTACTGCGTCCCCCTATCTGCCCCCTGAGCATTTAGCGTTGTCGGATCATGAATAGCCCAGAATATTTCCAGAATCTCTTCATAGGTGACGATAGCCGGATCAAACGTGATTTCGACAACCTCCGCGTGCCCCGTCGCGCCAGTGCATACCTGCTCGTAGCTCGGATTTTTCCGCGCACCCCCCGCATAACCGCTGATAGCTTTCTCAACCCCTTTGAGGCGATTATATACCGCTTCGATGCACCAAAAACATCCTCCGCCCAATAATGCTTTTTCCATCCGGGAATCCTCCGCCTTTTTCTGCGATTATCCGTTTTTAGTTCTGTCTGACAAGTAAAGAAATCCTGTTGGCTAAAATTTTTAAGATGATTATTTTTTAATCATCTATTTGAATATTTTATACATGGATTACTCTACAATGTCTTGTTTCGTCAAAACCGTTATCGTCCGGTAACCTTTTACCGGTACGATACCGTTATATTTTGAAAAGGAGATACAACAATGGAAAAAATGACGCCATTTGACAAAATGCTGCTCAAAAAACTGCGCCGATCCAAACGTTCCAGCTGGATGGTTGACTAATATTTCTCTTTGCTCTTACGAGCAATCCGCTTTCTTCCTTATAATCTTGCTTTATCATTGAATCACGACACTTCTTATTTACCTTTATGTTCGGTTTATTAACATCCGTGCGTCATAATACGCGATACCTTATACCGTTTAAAGGAGCATCATGCTCTATGCGTTAATGATCGAAGATGATCCTGACATCACGACTCTCTTGGTCAATTTTCTCAAAACCTATGGTATCGCACTCAATGCCGTCACGACCCCGGAAGCCGCGTTAAGTCTATTATCCACAGACCGATTCGATTTTATTATTTTGGATTTGACCCTTCCTCAAATGGACGGATTGGAATTATGCGAAATCATCCGTACCCGTACCGACGTTCCGATCATTATCTCCAGCGCCCGCAGCGATATTAACGATAAAGTCATTGCTTTGGGTTACGGTGCTGACGATTATCTTCCAAAGCCGTACGAACCGCGTGAGCTGATTGCACGAATCAAAAGCGTTTTGAGACGGTACCGGCCTGTCCTGTCAGAAAAATCGATCCGTTTTACCCTCAATCAGGATGAACAAAGAATCCTGCACAACGGCTCCGCACTCTCGCTTACCCGTGCCGAATACGAGATACTCGCCTTGTTCATCCTCCATCCCAATCAAACTCTCAGCCGGGATTTTTTATCCGGCAATACCGAATCTATCTCCTGGGAGAGTTCCGTTCGTACCATTGACGTCATTATCAGCCGACTGCGCCAAAAAATCGAAACGGATCCAAAAACACCCCGTTATATCCATTCGGTACGCGGCAGTGGATACCGTTTTACAGGATGAAGCGTGAAACATAGTGTTTTTCTGAAAATCACCCTTTTGTTTATTGTCATCTTCATCGGTGCCGGAATCGGTTTTTACGCCATCCATCAAAAACTCGATGAAGAGCATGAACGCCGGCTGCGCGCCGAAGCACAAACGATGCTCTCCTTGCTGCGCAAAAGCATTATCTATCCGAGCGAAACCCGAAAAGAGTTTCTCCGCCAAAACGGCTACGATGTCATTTTCCCCCGCTCCGATGTGATCGCAACGTTGCATCAGGCCTTTACGGGTATTCCCGATACCTATCCACCCGAGATACAAGACTCGCTCAAAGAAGGGATCATTCAGATTCTCAAAGACCGGAATCATCTGTATGTTTATCTCACTCGCGCAAAGCCGCCGATGCTGCTTGTCAAAGCAGACGCCGCCTACCGTCCGGCGTGGCCCGAAGCGGTTTTCGTGACGGTTTTGACGGCGTTGCTGCTCTTTTACCTTCTCATTATCCGCGCACTTTTCCCGTTGGTCCGATTGATCCGTTCCATTCAGGAATACGGTCTAACCGGCCGTTATCCTCCGATTCGTACGAGCCGAAAAGATGAGATCGGTCTGGTCAGTACCGCGCTTGATAATGCGATGCGCCAAAATCAATCGCTAATTGAAGCGCGGCAGTTATTTCTGCGCAACATTATGCACGAACTCAAAACACCGATTACCGTAGGCAAACTGGCACTGCCGTTTCTGAAAAAAGGGGAAGAAAAATCGATACTGGAACGGGCGTTTTTACGCATGGAGCAGCTTATTCAGGAGGTTGTGCGGGTGGAGCAGATTACCTCCGGCGCTCTCAAGCCGCACATCGAACCCTGCGATCCGAAAAAGCTTGTAGAAAAAGCAGCCAGCCTTCTTTTTCTGCAGGATGATGCTGTCGAAACCTCGTTTGACGGCCATTTGATTTATGCCGATGCCGATGCGCTCGTCAGCGTTTTCAAAAACCTGATCGACAACGCACTCAAATACAGCCCCGATCATGCCGCCCGCATTCACCAAAACGGCGATGTTCTCGTTTTTTCAAACCGTGGCGAACCGTGGGAACACAACTGCTCTCTCGCCTCCTTGAGCGAGCCGTTTTTTCACAGCCGTTCCAATCCCGAAAGCTTCGGACTTGGGCTCTACATCGTCAAGTCGATTCTCGACGCTCATAGCTTTACGATTGCGTATCGGTACGAACAGGACCGGCATTGTTTTGAGATAACGTGTCGGAACCGCTTTGAAATGAACGGTTAAGCCGAATCTCGAAACATGCTCCTGCCGAAGCATTGTAAACGCTGAGTTTTCCGAGAAAATGCTTTTCAATAATGGTTTTAGCCATATACAATCCGATTCCCGTTCCCTGAGCTTCGAATTTGGTCGTAAAATAGGGATCGAAAATCTTATCGGCGATAGCGGGAGGTATTCCTCCGCCCGTATCTTCGATACTGATCGTGCAATAATGCTCGTCACTGATACAGCGGATCATGATTTTGCGCTCTTTTCCGCGATGCTGTTCGATCGCTTCGCGCGCGTTATTGATGATATTAATCAATACCTGCTTGAGTTCATTGGGATAGACGAGAACTTCCGTTTCCGGATCGATCTGGCGTTCAATGATGATTTTTTTACGGATCAGCAGCGGCCCGAGCAATGCCTCGACATCGTTCACCAGACCATTAATGTTGACCGGAATACGGCTGCGGTCTTGTTTAAAGAAATTCCGGAAATCATCAATGGTCTGGGACATGTATTGAATCTGCGCCTCGGCGATGTCGATGACTTTTCGGGCATCGCTCGATGTATCCAGCGAGCAGTTAAGGCTTAGTCTGGTCATGGACAGCCCAAGGATATTGAGCGGCTGACGCCACTGATGGGCGATCGACTCGAGCATTGACCCGATCTCAGCCATTTTGGCCTGCTGCATCAACAGTTTTTCCTGCTTGCGGTTTTTCTCAACCGCTTTCTCGATCTCTTCTTGAAGCCGCTGATTAAACATTTCAAGCTCGTCCGTCCGTTTTCGGACCAATACGTCCAGACGACGGTTTTTATACGCTATAAGGATAAACAGCACGGCCATAAACCCGACGATCCACCATACTACCCGGTAATTGACGGAGCGGCCCTGATCCATTGCGAGCCATCGGCCGTGAATCTCCTCGTATTCGGCGGGAGTGATCGATCCCAAGACCTTGTTGCTGATTGATCCGAGCATCTCCCAATCCTTGCGAAATGCAAATCCAAGTTCATACTGATACGGTGTCTCACCGACCACTTTAAGATGTTTGATACCGTGGCGCTCGATCAGGTAGCTGACAACCCCCAGCCCTTCCACACACGCATAGGCTTCGCCCGAGGCTACCTTGTTCAACGCTTCCAATGCCGAATCGGCCATAACGGGGATAATCTTCGGGTAGTGGTCGCGCAAGATCTCCTCGGTCGCGTAGGATCGGACAACCGCGACTTTTTTTCCGTTCAAATCGTTCAAATCGTTGACAAATCCGACTTTCGAATCGGCCACAATAACCATCGTCTGTTTGAGATAGGGACGGCTGAATGCAAGGTTTTCCTGACGTTTGTCCGTAATGGCGGCACAGGAGAGCATGTCAATCTCGTTATTACGTATCGCCTGCATCGAATCGCTCCAGAAACGACGGCTGTAGTCGACTTCAAACCGAACCCCGAGCCTCTTTTCAAGAAGAGCGAGATACGACGCGCTTATCCCGAAATGCCGTCCGTTATCATCGACCGATTCGATCGGCGGCCATTCATGATCGATCCCTACCCGTATGACCGGATGCGCTTTCAGCCATGCTCTTTCTTTGGCGGTCAGATGCAGGGCGCTTTGTTTATACAAAAGCGGCCCGAACGGCGGAACCGATTTGACAACCCCCATCAGCCGATACCCTTGCGCGATCATTTCCAAACGCATCGGATCGATTGATCCGAAATTCACATTCGGCCGGAAAGCAAGCTCTTTAAGCACGCGCCCTTCATAAATCAACGCTTCTAGTGATTTTCCCTGAGGGTTATAATGGCGATAGATCAGCTCTGCCGTCTCTTCGATATGTTCAAATGCCCACAACCAACCCCGCATCGACGCATCGTAAAACGCATCGGCCCGTTGCGGATGATTGGCGATCTCTTCTTGCGTGGTGAATAAAATATCGCTGTAATAATCAAACCCGTATTCTTTGGGATCGATCGGACGGGTTTCTACCCCCATTTTCTGGAGGACGAACGGTTCGTTCGAAAGATAGGCGACCATCGCATCGGTCTCATTCCGAGCCAGCGATTTTGGGTCATACGAATGGGTCTGTAAATTCAGATCGGTCGAATGCAGCCCGGCACTGCGAAGCATCGCCTGCATCTCCGCCCCCTCGATCGTGTCCGGCGTCAGCATCACCCGTTTGTGCTTCAGTTCTTTGGCGGTTCGGATATCGGCATCTTTTCGGGTCAACAGTACCATCGGGGAAGATTGGAAAATCGCGGCCATCAATACGACGGGGGCGCCCGAAGCATAATTAACGATCAACGAGGAACGGCCCACTCCGTACTGAGCTTTTCCGCCCATCACGGCCTGAAACGAATGCTGCGCGCTTTTAGCATCAAGGATAGAAACATCCAGCCCCGCATCGGCATAGTATCCTTTTTCTTTGGCGACATAATAACCGGCAAACTGGAACTGATGCAGCCACGGAAGCTGCACGGTTATTTTTTCCGCCGACCACGCAACGGACGATAAAAGCAGCATTACCAAAGCTAATGTTTTCATGGGTTAAAGTGTATCCAAAGAATTATATTTCCACCCTTATAAGGGCTTATGCTCCTTTAGGATAAAATCGCCCAACTATATATCTTTTAAGGTCGCTTTATGTCGGTGAAAAACTACCTCCTTGAAACCATTTCCAAACGCCCGATCATCATCGACGGCGCCATGGGAACCCAGCTTCAGGAACGTGCCGACAAAATACCCCTTGAGGCATGGGAAGGGCTGGAAGGGTGCAACGAGCTGCTCAACGTCACTGCCCCCGACGTGATGGGGTCAATTTTTCATGCCTACCTCACCGCAGGTGCCGACCTAATCACAACCAACACCTTCGGCGCCTTTAAATGGGTTTTGGACGAATACGGGATCGGACACCGCTCGTATGAACTCGCCCGTGCCGGAGCGGCGGTGTGCAAAGCCGAATGCGACAAATTCTCTACCTCCGAGCATCCCCGGTTTGTCCTCGCTTCGATCGGGCCGGGGACCAAACTCCCCTCACTGGGGCACATCCATTACGACGAGATGGTTGAGGGATATCTGGAGTGCTGTTTAGGGCTGATCGACGGAGGAGCCGATATTTTTCTCCTCGAAACGTGTCAGGATCCCTTGCAGATCAAAGCGGCGCTCCATGCGTGCGAAGCCGCCAACCGCGAACGAAATACCGAACTGCCGATTATGGTTTCGGTCACGATCGAACTGGCCGGTTCGATGCTTATCGGTACCGACGCCCAAACCATCGCCACGATTATGGAGCCGTTCGACATTATCAGCCTCGGATTCAACTGCGGCACGGGACCCGAACAGTACGCCAAACACGTCAAAACCCTCTCCCGGGTATGGGGCAAACCCATCTCGGTCCACGCCAACGCGGGACTGCCTCAAAACCGGGGCGGCTATTCGTTTTACCCGATGGGACCGGATGAATTTGCCCAGCTTCAATGCGATTTTCTAAACTACGACGGGGTGAGTTTCCTCGGCGGATGCTGCGGAACGACTCCTCAGCATATCCGTGCGCTGGCGAACAAAGTCTCCTCCGTTGTTCCCAAAAAACCTTCCGGGAGTATGCCCCCCTCGGTCGCATCGCTCTTTAACAGCGTCGAACTCATCCAGACTCCCGCTCCGATTTTGATCGGCGAGCGCTCCAACGCGACCGGCTCCAAAGCGTTTCGAGAACTCATCATCGCGAGTGATTACGAGGGGACACTCAGCGTGGGTCAGGCGCAGGTGCGCGACGGAGCCCACTGTCTGGATGTCAACGTCGAGTTTGCCGGACGCGACGGTGCCGTCGATATGGAACACGTCATGCGTCTCTACAACCAAAAAATCCCCCTCCCCCTGATGCCCGATGCGACGCGGGTGGGAACGATGGAAGCGGCGCTCAAATGCATCGGGGGAAAACCGATCATCAACTCGGTCAACCTCGAAGACGGGGAAGAGCGGCTGGATGCGATCTGTTCACTGGCCAAAAAATTCGGAACGGCCCTCGTGTGTCTCGTCATCGATGAAAAAGGGATGGCCAAAACGACCGAAGACAAAATGCGCATCGCCGATCGCATCTACGATCTGTGCGTCAACCGCCACGGGATCGATCCGCGCAATCTGATGTTTGACATGCTCACCTTTACGGTGGGAAGCGGAGATTTGGAATATCGCGATGCCGCCATCCAGACGCTGGAGGCGATCCGTCAGTTGCATGCCAAGTATCCCAACGTCGGTTCAACGCTGGGACTTTCGAATATCTCTTTCGGACTCAGCGCCAATGCCCGCGTCTTTTTGAACAGCGTCTTTTTGCACCATTGTATCGAAGCGGGAATGACCAGCGTCATCATCAACGTCAAGCACATCGTCCCCCTGTCTAAAATGTCCGAAGAAGACAGAGCTATCTGCGAGGAGCTCCTCTTTACCCCTGATGATCAATCGCTCTTTAAATTTATCGAACACTTCAGCGATAAAACGGTCGACAACACCAAAAACGATGAAGCCTACGAAGCGATGAGCGACGAAGAAAAAATCGCGAAACTCCTCCTCGACGGGGACAAAGAGCGGATGATTCCGTTGGTTGAGCGGGTGCGCGCACACATCAATCCCGACAAAATCGTCAATGAAATCCTGATCGATGCGATGAAAGTCGTCGGTGAACTTTTCGGATCGGGCAAAATGCAGCTGCCGTTTGTATTGCAAAGTGCCGAAACAATGAAAACGACCGTCGATTATCTCAACCCCTATCTCTCCAAGCAGGAAAAAGAGACCGATACGACTCTTGTCATCGGCACCGTCAAAGGAGACGTCCACGACGTGGGCAAAAACCTGGTCGACATCATCCTCTCCAACAACGGTTTCAAAGTGATCAATATCGGGATTAAAACGGAACTCGAAGAGTATCTTGACGTCATAAAAACACGCGAGGTCCACGCCATCGGGATGTCCGGACTGCTCGTTAAATCGACCCAAGTGATGAAAGAGAATCTCGAAACGATGGCGGCAAAGGGGATCACGATCCCCGTTCTCCTCGGCGGTGCGGCCCTGACCCGCAGCTTTGTCGATGATTTTTGCCGGCCGATCTACAAGGGGGCGATCTTTTACTGCCGCGATGCCTTTGATGGGGTTATCGCCATGAGCCGAATCGAAAAATATAACGCAGACCCCGGCGTCGGACTCGACACCCGCCTCGGCGGAGATATGATTGAACGCGCAACAAAAGAGAGAGTCGACGTGATCATCCCTCCGTTTCACGAACTCAAAATGCCAAGTGAGGTAAAAATCCCGACTCCTCCGTTTTGGGGGCGACGGGTATTGCGCAAAGAGCAGCTTGATTTTGATATGGTATGCGAGTGGATCAACCGCCGTAGCCTCTTTAAAATGCACTGGGGATACAAACGCGCAGGCATGGAAGCACAAGAGTATAAAAAGCTCCTTGAGAGCAAAGTGTATCCCGCGTATGAGCGGATCAAAAAAGAGATTGTCAAACGGGGACAGTTTGACCCTACGGTAATTTACGGATACTATCCCGTACGCAGCAGCGACCAAGAGCTGCTGATTTTCGATGAAAGCTGCGGGTGGAATAGTGACGAAAATGCGAATCGACAGCCGTTGGATGCAGTGATCGGCAATGCGAAATACGTCTTTGAGTTTCCGCGTCAGCGCAAGGCACCCCATCGTGCCTTGAGTGATTTTTTCAGACACTCACGTGATGATGTTTTGCCTCTCACCTGTGTGAGCGTAGGGGATAAATTTAGCGAGTATGAAAAAGAGCTGTACGCCAATAATGAATATCTCGAATACAACATGGTGCACGGATTTGGGGTAGAGCTGGCTGAGGCCTTGGCGGAAGTGGCACACAAACAAATCCGGCTAGACCTGAACATCGCGCACGACGATGAAGGGTTCAGCCTGCGCGACGTCCGATTGAACCGCTATCAGGGGGCACGTTATTCCTTCGGCTACCCTGCATGCCCTGATTTGGAACAAAGCCAAATCATCTTTGATCTGTTGCGCCCCGAAGAGTTCGGGATCACCCTCAGCGAAACCTTCCAGATTCATCCGGAACAGAGCACGACAGCGCTCGTCGTCCATCACAAAGAAGCAACCTACTACTCGGTGTGATTCCCCCACACCTTTGCTATCCATTCGCCCATCTTCGCTTCGTAACCGATCGGTTTGAATTCAACAAATTTAAGCGGCTTGGAGAGATACTTCTGATCCACCCATCCGCCTGCGTCGTGCGGATACAGATACCCTTTGTGCTGCTGGCGCAAGTGTTCGGGAATTTCGAGGATAACGCCGTTTCTGACAGCCTGCTGTGCGGCATTGATTGCGTTGTAGGCTGAGTTTGATTTCGGTGAGGCACACAGGTAGATGACCGCCTGAGAGAGGATGATCCGCGCTTCGGGATAGCCGATCTGCTTCACGCTCGTCATGGCCGAAGTTGTCAGCGTCAGCGCCTGCGGATTGGCGTTTCCCACATCCTCGCTGGCAAGGATCACGAGACGTCTGGCGATAAATTCGGGAGGTTCTCCTCCCTCGATCAGACAGGCGAGGTAATAGACCGCCGCATCGGGGTCTGAGCCTCGAATGCTCTTAATGAGGGCGGAAGCAAGGTCGTAATGCACCCCCGCTTCGGAGCTTCCCCGTGCCTGTGCAGCGGGACGGAGCGATTTAAGCAATTCCACCGTAATCGGTTTGTTGAGCGCCGCGGCGACTTCAAGCAGTTTGAGCATCGCCCGGGCGTCTCCGCCCGAACTTGCCACCAGATATTCACGCGCTTCTTCGTCCGTTTCCACGCCTGTTCTGGCTAACAGATTTTCTAACGCATCCAAACCGATTTCGCGCAGTTCGAATAAAAGCGAGCGCGAGCGCATCGCCGCCGTTAGCGAAAAATAGGGGTTTTCGGTCGATGCCCCGATAACTAACACGCTGTTTTTTTCCATAACCGGCAATAACACTTCCTGCTGATTCTTTGCAAGGCGGTGTACCTCATCGATGAAAATCAGCGGCCGGGTCAATGCCCCTTCGTATTGGTCGAAAATTTTGCGAAGCTGCTCAATTTTGAGCGAGGTCGCGTTGAATTCGTAAAACGGCAAATCCATCACGGCAGCGATGATACGCGCCAGAGAGGTCTTGCCCGAACCGGGAGGACCGTAGAAAAAAGAGTGGGTAAGATTTCCCCCTTCGCACAAAGTGCGCAGAGGAGCATCGGATGAGCATAAATGATCCTGCCCGACAACTTCGTCGAAGCTTTTAGGGCGGAGGAGGTAGGTGAAGTCCAAAAACGTTATCCCGCAATAACCTTGATGACTACTTCGCGTTCCTGTCTTGGGCCGTCGAATTCGCCGAAAAACACTCCCTGCCATTTCCCGAACATCGGACGCCCGCCATGGACCGGGATCGTCACGGATGCGCCCATGCGCGAAGATTTCAGGTGGGCGGCGGCATTGGAGCCTACATGGGTGTAGTGCTCGTCGCTGGGAATTGTTTTGGACAATGCAGCCAGCAGATCGCGGCGAAGATTCGGATCGGCATTTTCAAACAAAAATACGCTTCCCGTCGTGTGGGGGGTAAAAACGACACAAATGCCCTCTTTGACACCTGATGTAATGACCGCTTCACTCACCTCATTGCTGATATCCATCAGCTGCGTTTTGTGGCTGGTCGGAAATTTCAATGTTTTCATTTTTTGCGTTCACCTTGTGTAAATTTTTTTTCCGGTTTGTATTTATTTGTGCTGAAAGAATCATTCGCCGGCTTGGGTTTAGATTTTGCCTTCTCTTTGCTGAAAGCTCTTTTTTCCGGCTTCGGCTTTTCTTTTAGGAACTTTGGTTCAGATTCCCCTTCGGCTTTGGGAAACTTCTTCTCCGATTTTTGTTTGGTTTTTTCCGATTTTTCAACCGCATCCAAGAATTCCCGCAGAGAGACGTATTCGTTGCGTTCTAAAAAGCGAACTTTTCCGGTCGGAAGATTATTCAGGTCGATTCCCCCGAAACTGAGCCGTTTGAGGTCAACAACTTCGGCACCGAAATGGGCGAAAAAACGGCGGAGTTCGCGGTTTTGCCCCTCGCCGATCGCGACTTTGAGTACCGAAAAATCACCCTGGTTTTTCTGGATCTGGTAAGCGTAAAAAGGGGCGAAATTCATCGATCCGATTTCCGAATGCTCATGTGCCCCGGCGCTGGCATCTTCGAGTTCGAGCCCTTCGCCCATCGCAACCTTCATCGCATCCGTAACGGGGCCTTTGATCTTGATCTTGTACACCCGCTCCATCTTCGACGTCATCAATGCCGTCGCAACGCGCGATGCGTCGGTAAGAAGCAGCAAGCCTTCAGAAGCGTAGTCGAGCCGTCCGACGGGGATGAAATGACGGTACTGCTTTGCAAGCGAATCGTAAATGGTCTTGCGCCCCTGCGGGTCTTTTTTCGTTACCAGTTCACCGCGCGGCTTGTTATAGACGATCACGGTAAACTGATCGTGTGCGGTCACCTTGTTGCCGCTGATACTGACGTTTGCCGTCCGCTCATCCACCTGTGTCGCGGGATTTTTTTCGATCTCGCCGTCGATACGGACGTATCCGTCCAAAATAGCCTGATCGGCTTCGCGGCGCGAATAGGTCGAATAGTGGGCGATAAATTTGTTCAGACGCATCATGAGATACCTGCTTCCACGAGAGTATGAAGGTGCAGAGCACCCTGAATGACGCCGTTTTTGTCCGTAACGACCAGCAACTGGATTTTTTTGTTCTCGATCAGCACCAACGCATCGCTGGCCAACATCGTCGCATCGTCAATCACAAGCGGATTTTTCGTAGCGTAAGCCGATGCCGGGGCATCGAGCGAGAACGATTCGTTCATCAGCGCGCGGCGGATGTCCCCGTCGCTGAGAAGCCCGGAGAGTTTCCCCTGCCCATCACGCAGCATCACCGTCCCCAAACGTCCCTCGCTCAGAGCCAAAATGGCTTCTTTAAGAGAAGTGCTTTCCTCGACGATCGGAAGGTTTTCCGTCCGCATCAAATCAGAAACTTTGACAAACAGCCGTTTGCCGAGTGAGCCGCCGGGATGAAACGAGGCAAAATCCTCTTTTTGAAAATTGCGGGCCTTCATCAGGCACACCGCAAGGGCATCCCCCATTGCCAGCGTCAGAGTCGTCGAGCTGGTAGGCGCCGCATCGAGAGGGCACGCTTCTTTGGAGACGTTGATGTTCAGCACCACGTCGCTGGTGCGTCCGAGGGTCGAAGCGTTATTGCGGGTCATCCCGATTAGCGGGATATCAAAACGCTTGATATGGGGAAGAATCGAGCTGAGCTCCTCGCTCTCGCCGCTGTAGCTGATCGCAAGGACGGCATCCTCTTTCCCGATCATTCCCAGATCGCCGTGAAGAGCCTCGGTAGGATGGAGGAAAAAACTCGGCGTTCCGGTCGACGCAAACGTCGCGGCGATTTTGGCCCCGATAAGACCCGATTTTCCGACACCGGTCACGATCAGTTTTCCTTTGCACGAAAAAATGATCTCTACGGCACGGATGATTTCTCCGTCCAACCGCTCCATCGCTTCGCGGAGCATGGCCGCTTCGATTTCAAGTGTGTTTTTGGCTATTGCGATATAATCGTTGTTCATAAAAATAATTATAGCCGAATAACCTTATTAATTCAGGTCTTGACATGCGCAACCTTTATCTTGAAGTCAGTTCACTCGATCAACGTACCGTCTCCAAATTCGGTCTCAGCGAAGAGATCATGATGGAACATGCCGCCCTAGCGCTGAAAGCGGCTATCTGCCGTCGTTTTTCTGCCGGTTTGAGAGTTTTGATCGTGTGCGGCAGCGGCAATAACGGAGCCGACGGGCTCGCACTGGCACGACTGCTGCTTGGGGAATATGACGTTTGCGTTCATCTCCCCTTTGGGGCTTCTTCTCCTCTCGCACAGCTGCAGCGTTCCCGCCTTGAAGCACTGGGGATCAGCCATACCGAGATAGGGAATGCCTACGAGGTGATTGTCGATGCGATGTTCGGCAGCGGCCTCTCGCGGCCTCTTGGCCCCACCGCAGCGGAAGTGATCGATCAGATCAACGCGATGGAGGGATTCAAAATCGCGTGCGACGTTCCCAGCGGGCTTTATCCGAACGGTACGTATGAGAGTCATGTCTTTCGTGCCGATCTGACCGTGACGATGGGCGGTCTCAAACGCGGGCTGTTTAGCGACGCGGCCAAAGAGGTTGCGGGCGAGATCGATTCATGCGATCTGGGAGTTCCGCGCTCTTTTTACGAAATGCCGTCTTCATGGCGGTTGCTGGAAGAATCGGATTTAAACCTTCCTCGACGCATCCATGCCTCTGCGCACAAAGGGCACTACGGCCATCTGTCGGTCGTGTGCGGCGAGAAAACGGGGGCAGCGGTAATCGCCGGTTCTGCGGCGTTACGGTTCGGTGCCGGACTGGTTAGCCTGATCAGCAACGAAAACGTCCGTATCCCCTACGAACTGATGCAAAGCCATTCCCTCCCCGCAACGACAACCGCCATTGCGGTGGGAATGGGGCTTGGAACGGAATTCGACGACGAAGAGCTCGCGCAACTGCTGGAGAACGAACTGCCGATGGTATTGGATGCCGATATTTTGACTCATCCGATACTCGCCAAACTGCTGAAGCGGCAACGGATCATTTTGACCCCCCATCCCAAAGAGTTCACACGGCTTCTGCGGTGTTGCGAGATCGCCGACATCGACGTCGACACTCTCCAAAACGACCGCTTCGGTTACGCCGAACGCTTTTGTGCCGCCTATCCGAATGCCGTTTTGGTTCTAAAAGGTTCCAATGTCATCATCGGGCACAATGAGCGTTTTTACGTCAATCCGCACGGTACCGTTGCCTTGGCCAAAGGGGGAAGCGGCGATGTACTCGGAGGACTGATCGGCGCCCTGCTGGCGCAAGGATATGATCCTATGGATGCCGCCATCCAAGGCTCTCTTGCCCATACGTTCGGAGCCAAGAGCTGGGATCAGAATAACTACGCCCTGACACCCTTTGACCTTATTGAAAGAATTGCCCATTTATGAAACGCATTGTGACATTGTTTAGCGGCGAGGGGACCAACCTCGCCAACCTGATCGACAAACTTCATCTCAAGCACTGCGCGATCATCGCTGCCATCACCAACAATCCCGAAGCCGGAGGAATCGCCAAAGCCCGTTCCGCCGGGATTCCCGTCGAGATTCTGGATCATCGCGACTTTGAAAGCCGGGAAAGCTATGACGCCGCTCTCGTCGAGCTGATCGGTGAATACGATCCCGATTTGGTCGTGCTGTGCGGATTCATGCGGATTTTGACCCCCGTCTTTACGTCGCAAGTCCGCTCGATCAATCTTCACCCCGCATTGCTCCCCGCATTCAAAGGAGCCAGCGCCATCGAACGCAGTTTCGAGAGTGACGAGAAAATATGCGGAGTGAGCGTACACTGGGTGACTGACGAGCTTGATGGCGGGGAAGTCATCATGCAAAAAAGTTTTGCCAAAAGCGACGATGAAACACTCCAGAGTTTTACGGCAAAAATCCGCGCCATCGAGCATGAAATTTTACCCTTAAGCATTATCAGTCTGCTCAAAGAATCGTAGAATTCCTAAGATTTTCTATGCTATAAACCCCACATTAATTCAAAGGAGCCTATCCATGCATACTTTGCAAATCGGCAAATACACTCTCGGCAGCCGTTTGATCGTCGGCAGCGGTAAATACGATTCGTTTGAGATGACCAAAGCGGCTACGCTAGCCTCTGGCTCCGAACTCATTACCGTAGCGGTCCGCCGCCTCAACATCACCAACCCGAACGAACCGAATCTGCGCGACACGTTTGCGGGGACCAACGTCAAATTCCTTCCCAACTCGGCAGGATGCACAACGGCCGAAGAGGCGATTACCCTTTTTCGTCTCACCCGCGAAGCAACGGGGATTGATCTGATCAAACTCGAAGTGATCGGAGATACCCAGAAAACCCTTTATCCCGATGTTCTCGAAACGATCAAAGCGTGTGAAGTGTTGGCCAAAGACGGCTTTACGATCATGGCCTACACCTCGGATGATCCGATCATGGCGCGCCGTCTCGAAGACGCGGGAGCGCACGCGATCATGCCTCTCGCCGCCCCGATCGGAAGCGGTCTTGGCGTGCAAAATCGCTATAACATCGTGTTTGTACGCGAAGCAGTCAAGGTGCCTATCATCGTTGATGCAGGGATTGGGTGTGCTTCTGATGCGGCATTGGCAATGGAGCTGGGTGCGGATGGCGTATTGACTAACACGGCGATTGCACAGGCGCAAAATCCGATGTTGATGGCCGAAGCCATGAAGAATGCGGTGATCGCGGGAAGACTCAGTTATCTTGCAGGACGTATTCCGAAACGGCCGTATGCGACGGCATCATCGCCGGTGGATGGGATGATCCAGTTTTAATAGTTTGTATCTACTTTTCTCTTTAGCGAGAAAAGTAGCAAAAGAGCATACCGCGATCCAAGAACGCTCGTTCCTCTCGGCACTGCTGCCCTTCGAAACGGCTCTAGGTATTGGGTCGCGGAGATTTTTTATATCTATTTTCGCTTTCGCGAAAATCATTCCCATCAAATACTCTTTGCCCCCTCAACACACCCTGAGCCAGGACGCGCAGCAGCAGTGCGCAGCGGCCGCTTAAGCGACCTGTTGCGGGGGCGCTTTTCTTTTCGTTCTTTTCTTTTCTAAAAAGAAAAGTACATCACGCCTCTATGTAATCCAAATCCTCATGAAACGTTTCCCGCGTGTAATACAGCGCAATCAACGCAATCGAAAACGTCACTACGCCGACCACAGCGGCTGATCCCAAAACTCCCATACTCTCTTTGAGAAGCATAAAGCTCGACGTGATGGGAACTACCGCGCCGCGGACGAAATTGGGAACCGTGGTTGCGACGGTAGCGCGTATATTCGTTCCGAACTGCTCCGCCGCCATCGTGATGAAGAGCGCCCAATAGCCGCAAAACACCCCCAGAAAAAACGCGGCCATATAAAACATTTCCGCGCTCGCCCCGCTCAATGTAAAGTAGTATAGAACACTAACTACGGAAAGCCCCATAAAAACGGCATACGCACGTTTGCGGCTTTTCATCTGCTGCGAGAGATAACCGCTGGCCAGATCGCCGACCGAGAGTCCGATGTAGGTATACATCAGCGCCGCTCCGGCACTCACTTCCCCCTGGATCGATAGCGCCTGCGCAAATTCGGGAGAAAACATCACCAAAACCCCGACAACATACCACAGCGGCATCCCGATTACAATCGCTTTGATGTATTTTGCAAAAAGTTTTTTATGGGCAAAAAGGGCGAAAAATTGCCCCCGTTTGATATCGTCGCTCACATGATGCTCAAACATCGCCGATTCCCGGACACGGAACCGCAGAACAAGGAGCATAAAGCCCAATACCCCGCCGATGATATAGGCATTACGCCATGCAAAATGCTCTGCGACGATATTGGCCGCGACAACCCCGAGTACTCCGAACGCCGCGATCGTCATGACCCCGTATCCGCGCAGCTCTTTGGGGAGAATTTCGGCGACCAGCGTCACCCCCGCACCCAGTTCGCCGGCCAGGCCGATCCCTGCGATAAAACGAAGAATCGCGTACTGCTCTACATCGGTGACAAACGCATTGAGCAGATTGGCCACCGAATAGAGGATGATAGAGGCGAACAGCACCGACAACCGCCCTTTTTTGTCTCCGAGGATTCCCCATAATATCCCCCCTATCAACATTCCCGCCATCTGGGCGTTGAGGATGATCGATCCCCAATAGGTAATCCCCTCTTTGTCTAATCCGAGTTCGGTGAGACTCTCCACCCGAACGACGCCGAATAAAATCAGATCGTATATGTCGACAAAATACCCCATCGCGATGACGATGACAGGCAGCGTCAGCACCTGCCGCAACGTAGATATACTCATCCCTCTTCCTTCGCTCGTTTGGCACCGTAAAAGGCATAAATCATCATACCGAGGATCGACCATCCGATAAAACGCAACCACGTATCAAACGGCAGTCCCGCCATCATAAATATGATCAGGATGAAATTGAGCGGCATAAGAATCTTGAACGCAGGGACTTTAAACACCGGCTGAATGATATTTTGGCGGCGCAAAACGATGATCGCCACCGCTACCATCAGATAAGCGAACAATGTTCCGATATTAACCAATTCCGCAAGCGTTTTAAGAGGAACGAGCCCCGCCATAACGCTCAGTAATACGCCCCCGATCAGCGTTGCTTTATAGGGAGTATTGTATTTCGGATGAATTTCACTCAATCCTTTCGGCAAAAGCCCGTCGCGTGCAAGGGCAAAAAAGATGCGGGTAAAACCGAGCCCCATAACGATCATAACGGTCGTAATCGTAATGACCGCTCCCAATGCAATCACATTGGCGGCAAAGGGTTCATTTACTTTATACAGCGCAAACGCAAGGGCATCGGGAACATTCAGTTCTTGGTAGGGGACGATTGCGGTAAGGGTAAAGCTGACGAGGATAAAAAAGACAACGCTAAGAGCCAACGAGAGCATCAAGCCCAACGGGATATTACGGGTGGGATTTTTCGTCTCCTCCGCTACCGTACTGATCGCGTCAAATCCGAGATACGCAAAAATAATCAGAGCGGCTCCATGCCAAACCCCTTCCCATCCGAATGGGAAAAAATCGACAAGATTATTAAAATCGACGTGGGGAAGACCGACCACGACAAACGTCACCAGAACGGATAGTTTAATCAAGACAATAGCCGTATTGACCTTTGCACTCTCTTTGATCCCGATCGCCAGAAGGACGAAGATGGCTAAAATAATCCCGAACGCACTGATGTCGATATACGTTCCGGCGCCGGGGTTATACGCACCGCTGAGAGCCAAAGGTATTTCTATTCCCATGCTGTTTTCTAAAAAACGGCGCAAATAGCCCGACCATCCGGTCGCCACGGCTGCCGTAGCCACTCCGTATTCCAACAGCAGATTCCACCCGACAAACCACGCGAACACTTCACCCAGCGACGCGAACGTAAAACTATAGGCACTTCCCGCTACCGGATAGGCCGAACTAAGCTCCGCATAGATGAGCGCCGTAATGCCGATCATAACGGCACCCAGTAAAAACGAAAGGACAATAGCGGGCCCGGCCATCGTAGCTGCCGCCTGACCGGTAATAACAAAAATACCGGCTCCGATAACCGCTCCGACGCCGATGAAAGTAACGTCCATCAGCCCCAATCGACGTTGGAATTCCCCGTTTACGCCGGACATATCTTTTTTACGAAAATACTTCTTCATTCTTTTTTTGCACCTCATCCACAAGCAATATATTCTGATACAACCCCAGCAATAATAAGTCCCGATTATACATTAATTTCAAGTTGGTTCCTTCATCAAATCCCTTTTTTACAATGTTTCTGCCGAAACCATTACGATTATAAACACGTCTCTTGACAATATTCTTGCTTTCCGATATAATTTCGCCTCACTAATTAAGCTCACTTGGGTTAGATTAGATGAAGGTCGGGGCGTAGCTCAGTATGGTTAGAGTACTTGGTTTGGGACCAAGGGGCCGGAGGTTCGAGTCCTCTCGCCCCGACCATGTTTTTTTCTTTTTGTATCTTATTTTCAAACACAGATTCTTTATTACGTGAATGGTGGAATTAGCTCAGTCGGTTAGAGCATCAGGTTGTGGTTCTGAGGGTCGTGGGTTCGATTCCCATATTCCACCCCATTTGTTTCTGGTTTGAAACTCCTTTGATACACGATATTTTAGAAGGTGATTGTGCGTTCGTAGCTCAACTGGATAGAGTAACGGACTTCGGATCCGTAGGTTATAGGTTCGAACCCTATCGGGCGCACCATATAGTCTTTCGCGTCCTTAGCTCAGCTGGATAGAGCAATGCCCTTCTAAGGCATCGGTCAGAGGTTCGAATCCTCTAGGGCGTACCACCTTAGACTTTTTTTTGTTATGCGGACGTGGTGAAATTGGTAGACACGCCAGACTTAGGATCTGGTGCCTCACGGTGTGAAGGTTCAAGTCCTTTCGTCCGCACCACCTACAAACTCCCGTTTTATCGGCTATTCTTCCTCAAATATTTCTCAAAAGTTCAACTACAGGTTCAACCAAAATTGTATCCCTTTTCTCCCGTCCATTCAACAATCAAGTGCAACACACGATCAAGCTAATGAAATTTAGCAATGCTCGGCAAAATACCAAGCATTAGCAATAGAGAAATCAGTTTTTTGCCAACTCTTGATTTTTGATCAATTCTTTAAAACGAGGATCTGTAATGACATCATTAACTAACTTTTGTACAGCAGGTAGATAGGATCTCTGCATTTCACTGCAAGCAGAATATGCTGAAAAACTTGATTCATAATCGTACCGAGAAGTTCTCTCTAACGTTTTGCCATTAGAAGATGTCAATTTCAAAGTATGTTCCCAGTAAGCATTGCCAAGAACAGTACTTCCATATACATTTTCAAGACTACCGGATAAAACTACTGATGATTTAGGGTCTAGCATGTTCCCCATTTCCAATTCAACAGTTAAAGCATCCTCAACATATTTTGCGAATGTCATACCATCTGGCGTTCCTACAGGTGTGGCCAAACGGCACATAACTTTTGCTTCACCTTCATTTTTAGCTTTAAAAGCTGAAATATTTACCGTTGCTTTCTCTTCCGCATGAAGATTTTTAACAGCACGAATATTTTGTGGAGAGTTTGCATAATTTGGAACCTTATTAGCACAACCTGTGAATAACACCAAACCAGAAACCGCAACAACAGGAAGAATTAAACGACGCATCATTAGCCTTTTCTTGTAATTAATTGAAACATTTAGATTATATTTTGCCATTCTTGAATGTTTACTGATATTTATTAATTTTTTGTAATAAATTTTAATTTTATGCCCTTGCTATTTTACTTTTTCTAGATGGTTCCTAATGATTGCAGCAAAGCAAAACTAGCACCCTGTTTATTAACTCATCAATTCGCTTGGCTATAATAGTTGTCAATCCTTGTCAAAAGGCGGCACATGGAACTTCCGAAATTTCCTTGGTCTCAAAGCCCGCAAGTACTTTTTGATCAATTGCGTACCTCGTCCGAAGGGCTGAATGCTGTCGATGCCGAAGAACGACTGGAGCATTTCGGCCCGAACACCCTCAAAGAAGAACAACTCTCCGGGATTTCCCTTTTTATCGGCCAGTTTGCCAGCCCCATCGTGATTATCCTCGTTGTTGCCGCCGTCATAAGTTTTGCGATGGATCACACCAAGGACGGGATCATTATTCTGGCCATCCTTGTCATCAACGCTCTGCTCGGATTTTATCAGGAGCTTAAAGCCGAAACGTCGATTCGGGCGCTACAGCGGCTTACCGAGAGCCATGTACGGGTCTTGCGAAACGGCATCGAAGCGTTGATCCCTTCGCGCGAACTGGTACCGGGAGACATCGTTATCCTCGCCGAGGGGGATATCGTCCCCGCCGACATTCGCCTCATTGATTCGCATGCTCTTCAGGCAGACGAAGCCGTTTTGACCGGCGAATCACTCCCCTGCGATAAAAATACCCATATCGTGCCGGATCATGCCGCACCGATATTCGAACGCCGCAACATCCTCTTTTCGGGAACGTCGATCCTTCGCGGCAAAACGACCTCTATCGTAGTGGCCACCGGAGAATCGACCGAAATCGCCCGCATTGCGCGATCCGCGCAGGAAGATTCCCCCCAATCGCCTCTGACACGTTCCATACAGCACTTTTCCAAACTCCTTCTGATCGCCATCATTCTTATCCTCTCTTTTCTTGCGTTCATTGCACTGATGCAGGGACGCGGCATCGACGAAGTAGCGACATTCATGCTTGCACAGCTCGTTTCCGCTGTGCCCGAAGGGCTTCCCATCGTCATCACCCTCATCCTGGCTATCGGCGCCTATCGGCTAAGCCGGCATAAAATCCTTGTCCGGCATCTTCCCTCCGTCGAATCGCTCGGAAGCGCGACTCTCATAGCTACCGACAAAACAGGAACCGTCACGGAAGGGGTTTTGTCGGTCAAGGAAGAACTCGCACTGGATTCTCCGGCCCTGCGAATCTGCGCCGCATTGTGCAATGACGCCAAAAACGGGCATGGAGACGGAATCGACGTCGCTCTGGCCAAATGGCTCGGAGACGATTTTGAGGCAACGAATCTTCGGTACGAGCGGGTTTTCTACCACCCTTTCGACCCCGTAACCCGCATGATGGCAACCGTCAACCGATTCGACGGTTCCGAAAAACTGTACGTCAAAGGAGCGTACGAAGCGCTGCTGCCGCTATCGGTCAACCCCGACGACGAGCTTTTATATCTCCAAACCGCCCACAATGATATGGCTTCACAGGGGCTTCGGGTATTGGCGTTCGGCGTCAGCGACCGCCATTGGGAAGACCCCTCATCCGCGCCCATTGTCCTTACCGGACTGGTCGCTTTTGCCGATCGCCCGAAAGCGGGAGCTGCAGAAGCCATAGTGCTCGCCAAAAAAGCGGGGATACGGTTTATCATGATAACCGGGGACAACCCGATCACGGCGCACGTCATCGCACGTGAAGTCGGAATGGCGGAAGCCGACCTGCACATTCTCACAGGAGCCGATATCGACCGCATGGACGATACCGCATTGCAAAAAGCCCTCAAAAACACCTCTGTCATCGCGCGTGCGATGCCGGAACACAAATACCGCATCGTCCATACGCTTCAGCATGATGGGGAAATTGTCGCCGTAACCGGAGACGGGGTCAATGACGTGCCTGCACTTAAAGCCGCCGATCTTGGGATCGCCATGGGCAACGGTAGCGAAGCGGCGAAATCGTCGGCCAAAATGGTACTGGTGGACAACAATCTGGGGGTTATCGTCGATGCGATACGCCAGGGACGCGTCATCGCCGACAATCTGCGCAAAGTCCTCTTTTACCTGCTATCAACGAGCCTTGGGGAAATCATGATTATCAGTGTTGCCATTCTGATGGCGCTTCCTCTGCCGCTCCATCCGACCCAGATCCTATGGATCAACATCGTCACCGACGGCGTAAACGACAAAATGTTTTCCATGTGCAAAGAAGAAGGAAACGTTATGACGCGGGGTGTACGTGGCCTGAAACAGCAGTTTTTCGATAGGGCAACGCTGCTGCGTCTGGTCTGGTTTGCGTTTGCGACCGCGCTGATGTCCATCTCTCTTTTCTTGTACCTTCTCTCAACCGATCATCTTTACGAGACAGCATTGACCGCAACGTTTTGTACGGTCGTCGTCGCGCAGTGGATCAACGCCGTTTTTGCCCAAAAAGAGTCCGAACCTTTGTTAAAAAACATCAGACGCACTCTTACGATCAATCCATGGATATGGATGGGGATCACCACGGGAGTCGCTTTGCAGGGAATCGCGTTGTACATCATCCCGGAATGGTTTCACGTCATCCCCCCCTCCGCAGAGATACTGGGATACGTTTTTATCGCTTCGACGGGGATTTTTATCCTCGAGGAGGGGTACAAATGGGGAGAATATTGGCTGAAACGACGCAGTACTTCCACTTACTCTTCAATCAGCACGGCCGCAGGTTCGTAAAAATAATATCCTTGCGACGCATCGATCCCGATCGCTTTGACGCGCTCAAAAATCTCTTCGCTCGCCACAAATTCCGCTACGGTAGTGATTCCCATTTCATGGGCAAATTCGGCAATATGCTTGACGAATATCTGGGCGTTCCGGTCATGCGGAAGATTTTTGATCAACGTTCCGTCAATTTTGAGCGTATCGACATTGAGTCTCAGGAGGTGGTCAAAATTCGAGTATCCCGCACCGAAATCATCGATCGCGAAACGGCATCCGATCGATTTAAACCGGTCGATAAATCCGCAAACCGCATCGTAATTTTCAAACCCTTCGCTCTCCAAAATCTCAAAAATGATCAATTTTCCCATCCCTTCGGTCAGAATGGTCGATTCAAGATAATCCGCCAAATCCGGATTCGTCAAATCCTGAGTGGAAAGATTCAGACTCACCGGCAAAGACCGCCCTTTAAATTCTTTGATCACTTTATCGATCATCATTTTGGTCAATTCGGGATAAATTTTCGTTTTTTTGGCAATATCCAGAAACAGATACGGCGAAATCACTTTGCCGTCATGATCGATAAGGCGGACAAGTGCTTCATATTTGGTAATTTTTTGAGTAGCATTATCGACGATCGGCTGAAAATAGGGAACGATGCGCGATTCCTCGACCGCTTCTTTAATTCGTTTGTACCAGGCGATGTTGTTCCCCTGTTCTTGCTTGAATTCAAACGAGAACACTTCCAGACTGTGCCGTTTTAGTTTTGCCTGTTTCAATGCGGCGGTGGCATGCTCGAGCACCCGATCCGAAGCCGGGGCGATACCGACCGTAATTGTTAGAACAATCTCGATCCCTTCAATCACAAACGACTCTTTTTGCGTCAGAGTAATCAGTTTGTCGAGAAATTCGATGCACCGGCTCATGTCACTGCAATCATCGTACACCAAGGCATATTCATCATTCCCCATTTTGTATAGGGAAATATTTTTCTCGGTAGCGAGTATTCTTCTGAGCCAATGTCCGTATCCCGACAAAATAGCATCACCGATTGCAATCCCGTACACGTCGTTGATATCGCTGAACCGGTCAATATTGATGATAGCCAATGCGGATACGCTTTCTTGCGCAAGTGCTTCCACCAGCGAAAACCGGTTAGGAAGATCGGTTACCGAATCGGTCGTAAGATGGTATTGCAGCTGCCGACGCTGGGTAAATGAGCCGATGGCAAATCCGATATCGCCGGCCAGTTCTTCGAGCATGGCAATCTCTTTGGGCTCAAAACCCTGCGAATGTTTGGCATAAATCGTTATGGCCCCCATCGGAGGCTTATCAATGTTCTCCACAAGCGGAATGGCAATAACCGAACCGAATCTTCCTTTTTCGGCAATATAGCGCCATGCCCCTAGTGACGTATTATGTTCCAGATGATCGACAATGATCGTCTCTCTGTCTTTTACAGCCAGCACCGAGGGTTCCAGATCATCTGCCTGGTCCTGATTCAGATCGATTTTCATCCCCGAATAAAGGTATCCCGTCGTATCTTCGGAAAACGCTTCGACGACAAGGGTATCCTCTTTTTTAAGGGTAATATGACACAGCGCATATCCCGGATGTTCGGAGAGCCGTGTGCACGAATGGCTCAACAGTTCATGTATGTCTTTCGCCGTCAACAAATATTGATTGATATCGGCCACGGTCCGAAGGATTCCATCAAGATAGCGGGTCTCATCCAACGCTTCTTTAAGGTGGTCTTGCTGCATTTTCATGGAACCGAAAGATTCGCTTAACGTTTTGTCCAGTAAAGAGAATTCCTCAATCAAGTGCTTTTGGTAGCCCGTTTCCTGCTTTTCGGCCCGTGAAGCAATCTGCTCCAACGGTGAGATAATCCATCGGCGGACTACCAAGAAAGCACTCAACGCCAAAACGGCAAACACCAGAAACAATGCGATACCGTAAAACAGCGCGATTTGCTTCAGCCGACCGAAAATGAATTCTTCATTCAAGTCGATCAGCAGCAAAGCGCTTTCCTGCTGCGCCTCGGGAAAATAGGTCAACTTAACCGCATAGAGCAGATGATGCTCCCGTATTCCCCGTTGAATGTCGGCAATCGGGCGATACCCCTCGCCGATCAACTTCCCGCTCAACGAGCGCGAAGAAGACATGGTTATCGTTTTACCATCCACAGAGAGGGAAAAAACCTCTACGGCATCATCAATGGCGGCGGATTGATCCAACAACGTCTGAACCGCATCGGCATGATTGCTTTGGAGCGCTTTGGTCAAATCCTCTTCAAGATTAAAAATACTTTGATTCAATGCGGTTCCCACATATTTCAACGTCATCGTCCGTTCAACATAGTAAAAACCTGCCGAAACGACGGCAATGGCCAAAAAAACGATGGCGATGTTTATGAGGATAAAACGCTGGATTTTCACGGCAGCAACCTGTCTGTTTTAACCTGTTGGCTATTTAGATGGGCTACGATGGTCTCGGGTACGGTGTCGTTCAGCCACTCTATCCCTTCGGTACTCGCCATAAACTCTTCATACGTTTGTCCTTCCAGATATCCTTTGATCGTCGCGTAATATTCTTTCGGATCTTCTCTGAAACGTTTGATCGCCAAGGTCAAGATCTCTTTGAGCCGGATAAATTCCTGCTTATTTGCGTCGATCACTTTTTCATCGACGAAGAGCGCATCAATGACATAAAAGCTGTTCATGGTCTGGGTTGAGGCTATCGTCTGATACCCTTTTTTGGTCAGTTCCGAAAGATACGGCGCATAGGAAATAATAATGACGGGGTCTTCTCGCATGGGCAATGTGCCGATATTTTTTTGGGACGCGTCTATTTGGCTGAAAACAAGTGATTCCATTTTTTGCTCTTTGACGAAAGCTTCAAAAAAATCTTCATTGAGCGACCCGCGTTCCAGAAAAACTTTGATCGGGCTTTTCACGGAACGCAGTTCTTCCAAGGTTCGGTTTGAGAGGATGGCATCGGCCCCATACGAATGATCAATCAGGAAAACGGGCTTGATAGCATGCTGTTCTTTGAAATGCATCAATTCATATTGCGTTGCGGTAAACCCCTGCGTAAATCCCCGCTGGTAAAGACGGGCGTTGTCGGTGAGGTCGACAAGCCACATGAAGCGAAACGGCGTCTTTTCCAGCCACCCTTTCTCCTGAGCATAGATAAACGGGGTAAAACCAACCCACGGATTCGTGGAAATCCGGATTTCGGAGGACGTTTGGGGACGACTCATATAGTAATACAGAGAAACGGCGACAATCGATATCAACAAAACGATAACAACGCTGATAGCATAAGCTTTTTTCATACGGTATGCTCTTGATTTAAAATATTTCATTGCCCTATTGCTAACATAGTAACATAATTTTCGTCATTCACAGATACGCACGCAATGAAACAATCTTGTATCACGATATATACCCTGAACCGTTTTCACGGCCATAATGCTACAATTACATTTATTTTTGGTTCGGGAGTACCTGCGTGCACTATCTGTGAATGGTTTTTTTACTCATCGCTGCGACAGGATGGAGCAATGACGCTTTCACCGGAAAAAGTACCGTCATCATTCTTCCTTCCCCGGCGGGACAGGTATCTGCACCGGATAAAAATCTGAGCGTCGTCATGCATCCGCTGGATCGTTCCAAAGGGATCGTTATTGTCCCGGTCGATTATTATGCCTCTGCGGGAGACTACAATTTGACCTGGAATACCCCGGGCCGGAAAGTACCGTTGCCGCTGAGTATCAAGACTGTTTCCTACCCTGCCGAAACCCTTAGCGTCGATCCCTCAAAAGTGACTCCCCCGCCCGAAGCGCTGGAGAGGATAGAGCAGGAGCAGGCCGAAGCGATGTCCATCTATAACACCTTCACGCCGATCCGTTATTGGGACAAACCTTTTATCCGACCGCTGGAAAGCAACATTACCAGCGAATACGGCTCTGCGCGTACCTATAACGGCACACTTAAAAGCTATCACGGCGGGGTTGATTTCCGCGCACGGACACCGCTTTCTATCCTGGCAGCGAATGACGGTATCGTCGTTTTGGCCAAAGAGCGTTATTACGCCGGAGGAACCGTTATCATCGATCACGGAGAAGGGCTTTACAGCTGCTATTTTCACCTCAGCCGTTTTGACGTCAACGTCGGCGATCAGGTGAAACAGGGACAATCTATCGGGCTAACCGGCGCAACGGGACGGATTACGGGACCTCATCTGCATTTCGGGATCATGGCACATGCTCATCAAACCGATCCTCTGTACCTGATCGAACAAATCAACATGCTTTTTAAACAAGAATCCCAAGGGCAGCTTGCCACCCGTTAGCATCCTTGTTAATCTTTCTTAATGGCGGCCCAGATAAAGCCGCCCAGCCCGATCCCCACGACAAGTACCAAAAATCCCACCTGGAACCAATCCATCGCACTCATTGTTCCGCCTCCTTTAAATCTTTTTCTTTAAGTTGACCGCACGCGGCGCTGATGTCCAGACCCTTTGAATCTCGGATCGTGCAGAGTACCCCGTGCTTGATCAGGTATTCCTGAAACGCGACCATGTCGGCACGAGAAGGACGCTGATAATCGCTTCCGGGATAGGGGTTGAAATAGATCAAATTCACCTTCGCCTTGATCCCGTGCAGCAGCTTCACAAGCTTTTTGGCCGAGCCGAGGTCGTCGTTTTTGCCCTTGATGACGAGGTATTCGAACATCACCCGTTTACGGGTGTCAATGGGGAAGCGCTTGACCGCGTCGATGATCGAGGCGATATTGTAGGCCTTGTTCATCGGGATGAGTTCGGTGCGCAGCTCATCGTCGACGGCGTGAAGGCTGATCGCGATATGGACGCCCAGATCCATCTGCCCCAGCTTGTCGATCTTGGTACTCAGACCGCTCGTCGAGACCGTCTGACGTTTCCCCGAAATACTCAAACCTTCTTCGTCTTTCAATATCTGTATCGCTTTGGCGAGGTTATCGAGATTATCGAGCGGCTCCCCCATCCCCATATAGACGATGTTGAGACGACGATGGGCGGCGAGGTCGTTGTCCATTTTAACGGCCAGCACCTGTGCAACGATCTCCCCGGCGCTCAGGTCGCGGGTGAATCCCCCCTTGGCGGTCAGGCAGAACGAACATCCCACTTTGCACCCCACCTGCGTCGAGACGCACACGGTAAAGCGGGCTTCGTGCTCGATGTTCCCTTCCTCGTCGATACTTTCGTCTTTCATCTTGAGCCACACCGTCTCGACCGTTTTGCCGTCACTCAGCTCGAAAAGATATTTGATCGTCCCGTCGGTTGAACACTCTTTACGGGCAATTTTAAGGGGCATAATCTCATACTGAGACGCTAATTCTTCGCGCATCACCTTGGGGAGATTCGCCATCGTCTCAAAGCTCATTGCGTATTGATGGTAGATCCATCCCCATATCTGCTTCGCCCGAAATGAGGGCTTCACCATCTGGGCGAGTTCGGCCTTGGTGTAGTCAAGGATACATTTTTTAACCACGTATCATCCCTTTTTTCTGCATGTGTTCGCGCAGCAATACTTTGGCGAACCCGTGATTGGCAATAAAGTCGCGGTGGGCGTTCGCATCGCAGTAGTTCGTGACGCAAAACACTCCGCCCGCCGGAATGCCGAATACCTGCGCCACCCGCATCACACTGAAAAATTCCATATTTTCCAATCCGATACCGAGCGATCTCATCTGCTCCATAGCCCGGATGCTTGTTGTGATGTAGTTCGAGGAGTTGACGATAACGTCTTTGATCTCCTCCGTTTGCGCCGAAACGACGTTGTCGATGGGGGTGTAGGCATTCTGGTCTAAAAAGCCCAGTTCGATGTTAGAGGCCGTTTTGGACTCGACGATCTCATGGATCTGGTAATCGCCGTAGCTCCCGGCACTCCCGACGAAAAGAAGAAATTCGGGTTTCTCGATCAGACAGTGTCGCGTCAGATTGATCGCGCTGTCGATCAACCCCACTCCGATCGGGGTCGCAAAATCAAACGTCTCGTTATTCCCCGCGCACAAGATCATAAGCGTACCGGAATCCCGTTGGCGCTGAGATAGCGTTTGAGATCCATGATATCGATCTCTTTGTAATGAAAGATGCTTGCCGCGAGTGCCGCGTCGGCACCGTGGTCGAATGCCTCTTTGATGTGTTCCATCGTTCCCGCCCCGCCGCTGGCGATAACCGGGACGTTTACGGCGCGGCTGATCTGCTCGGTGATGGAGAGATCAAATCCCGCTTTGGTGCCGTCGGCGTCCATGGAGGTGAGAAGGATCTCTCCGGCTCCGCGGTCGACGACCTCTTTCGCCCATTCAAGCGCATTAATCCCCGTATCGACGCGGCCGCCGTTGAGATAGACGTTGTATTGGTCGCCTGTTTTTTTGACGTCGATCGCGACGACGATGCACTGGCTTCCAAAACGCTTGGCTCCCTCATCGATCAGCTCGGGACGCTTGATCGCGGCGGAGTTGACGCTGACTTTATCACATCCGACCGCGAGAAGGCGGTAAATGTCGTCGAGCTTGCGGATTCCGCCGCCGACGGTCAGGGGGATAAAGACCTCTTTCGCCACCTGCTCGACGATGTGAACGATCGTATCGCGCTCTTCGTGCGAGGCGGTAATGTCCAAAAAGGTGAGCTCGTCAGCCCCCTCTTCATTATAGCGTTTGGCCACCTCGACCGGATCTCCGGCATCTTTAAGCCCGACGAAATTGACACCCTTGACGACACGGCCGTCTTTGACGTCGAGACACGGAATAATCCGTTTTGCAAAAAAATTATCCATTTGATACCTTCAGAGCAATCATTACGGGAAGTATAACTTCGATTACCAAAAGTAACGATAAAGCGGTTGCATTGACTTTCTTCGCTTAAACCGTTCATTATTTGCTTCTTTTATGATTTAATAGGGGATTAACACTTTCTGCGATAGAATGTGAGCAATGCAAAACCGTGCCGCCATAGCCAAAAAGAAATTTGGCCAGAATTTTTTACGCGACGAAGCCGTTTTGGCCGAAATCATCCAATCGATGCCCGATACGCCTCATCGTATCGCTGAAATCGGGCCTGGATTAGGTGATTTGACTAAATATTTAGTTGATGTCAAAAGTGTCACCGCTTTTGAGGTCGATACCGACTTGTGCAAGCATTTGGAGCACCATTTTGCCGATGCCATCGCTACCAACGCTCTCACTCTCCGATGCGGAGACGTGCTGGAGCATTGGAAGAGTGAGCTTTTGGATGAACCGTACGATTTAGTGGCCAATCTGCCCTATTACATCGCTACCAACATCATCCTCAAAGCCCTCGCCGATCCGGCGTGCCGAAACTTGCTTGTCATGATACAGCGTGAAGTGGCGGAGAAATTCTCCGCCGCACCCGGAGAGAGAGCTTTCGGAGCGCTCAGCGTCATCGCGCAGAGTGTGGGAGAGGCACGGATCGTGTTACACGTCCCCCCTACCGCATTTGAGCCCGCTCCCAAAGTCGATTCAGCCGTACTGCTCATTCAAAAAACGGCGAATCGTAATGATGCGGGGTTTGAAGAGATGTTGCGCATCGCGTTTGCGCAGCCCAGAAAAACCCTGTACAAAAATCTCACTGCACGCTACGATGGAAAGAGGCTGGAACAAGCGTTTGAAACGCTTGAACTGAACCGCACCATCCGACCTCATCAGCTTGACACCTCCGACTATCACCGGCTCTACACCCTTTTGCATTAGCCGCTTTTTCGGCTTTTATCGACGGTAGGGCATTCGAGAATCACAATTATTACGCGTCTAAGCGCCACAAGGAATGACTAAATGACAGACGAAAAAACAGAACCACAATCATCACAGCCCCAAGGCGAAAACCGCTCACGCAACCGCCGTCGGCCGTTTCGAAACCGTAACAACCGCCCAGCCGATGGGACACAGGAAAACCAAGAGGGAGAAGCACGTGCACCGCGCGAAAACCGTCCTCCGCGTAACGACAATCGCCCGCCGCGCAATGACAACCGTCCTCCACGCAACGACAATCGCCCTCCGCGCAACGATAACCGTCCTCCGCGCGGTGAACGCCCTGCCGAAGGTGCGGAAGGCACCAACGAAGCCGAAACGAACCGTTCGGGGCGTGACCGCGGCCGCGGCGGGCGGCGCGGCGCTCCAAGCGCTCCGATCGACAGCAATCTTCGCGAATTCGTCAACAAAAACGCCGAAGCGCACAAATCGCGTCTGAATCCCCATTTCAAACTCGATTTAAACAGCAATGACAAAGTCCGCATCACTCCGTTGGGCGGTCTCGGCGAGATCGGCGGAAACATTACCGTTATCGAAACGGAAAACGAAGCGATCGTCATCGATATCGGGATGAGTTTCCCGGATGAAGAGATGCACGGCGTCGACATTCTCGTCCCCGATTTCACCTATTTGCGTGAAATCCGCAAAAAGATCGTTGCCGTTATCATCACCCACGCCCACGAAGACCACATCGGCGGCGTACCGTATTTCTTCAAAGAGATGCAGTTCCCGATCTACGGGACCCCGCTTCCCTTGGCAATGATCGGCAACAAGTTCGACGAGCACCACATGCGCGATTTCCGCCGCTATTTCAATCCGATCGTTAAACGGGTGCCGTATAAAATCGGAAACGATTTCGAAATCGAATGGATGCACATGACCCACTCGATCATCGATTCCTCATCATTGGCGATCACAACCAAAGCCGGAACCATCATCCATACCGGCGACTTTAAAATCGACCACACTCCGGTGGATGGCTATACGGCCGATCTGCACCGTCTGGCTCATTACGGCGAAAAAGGGGTTCTGTGTCTGCTCTCAGATTCAACGAACTCGTACAACAAAGACTGGACGCCGAGTGAACTGACGGTTGCCCCGGGATTTGACCGCATCTTCGCTAAATCCGAAGGGCGCATCATCATGTCGACGTTCAGCTCGAATATCCACCGGGTATATCAGGCGATCCTTGCGGGAATGAAATACGGGCGCAAAGTGTGCGTTATCGGACGTTCAATGGAGCGCAACCTCGAAGTATGTATGCAATACGATTACATCAAACTTCCGAAAAACATCTTCATCGATGCCGAAGAGGCCAACCGCATGAGCGACAAAGACGTCCTCATCGTCACGACCGGAAGCCAGGGGGAGCCGAGCTCTGCCCTTTTCCGTATGGCGATCGGCGAGCACCGCCACATCAAAATCAAACCGACCGATTTGATCGTTCTCTCCGCACGTGCGATTCCGGGGAACGAAGGATCGATTTCAGGCATGCTCAACTATCTGCAGCGTGCGGGTGCCCGTGTCGCTAACGACCGCGACATCCACGTTTCCGGACATGCAAGCATGGAAGAGCAAAAACTGATGCTCCGCCTGACCAATCCGAAGTTCTTCCTCCCGGTACACGGCGAGTACAACCATATCCAAAAGCACAAAGAGACAGCGGTATCGTGCGGCGTTCCCGAACGTAATATCCTATTGATGTCCGACGGCGACTGCATCGAAGTCAGCGCGAAATTCATGCGCAAAGCCAAAACGGTTAAAACAGGCAAAACCTACATCGACAACCAAAATAATCACCAGATTGAAGACGATATCGTCATCGACCGCCAAAAAATGGCATCTGAGGGGATGGTCGTCCTCGTCGCTCAGGTTAGTGCGGCCGATTCGCATCTACTGTCCAAGCCGCTGGTTACAAGTTTCGGCCTCGTAGCAGACCGTCACGACAAAGCATTTGCGGCCGAGATGGAAGATGTCCTCGAGCACTTCCTCCTCAACCTGAAACCGGGGCTTATCGAAAACCCCAAAGCACTTGAAAACGACCTGCGCCAAATCGTGCGCAAACACATTTACCGCAAAATGAAAAAATACCCGCTTATCGTTCCTCACGTATTCGTCATGTAAGGTGTGCATCCGCACGCCTTAATCTTTTTTTCGCTATACTCTTTCAAATTTCAAGACAATCCTCTCAGGTAAAGACGCGCCATGAAAGTCACCCTTCATCACCATACTCCTCTTGTAATCTGTTCCGATGCGATCCGCACCTGTTGGCAAAGCTTCGATAAAAGCGATAACGGCGGCGACAAAGATCGTGAATTGATCGACCGTGTCGGCAATAAATTCAAACACGCTTCAACCTTGGAGCATCTGGTCTATAATTTTTATCTCGAAGGAATCAGCCGTGCCCTTTTGCAAGAACTTGCCCGCCATCGGATGGCAAGCCTTTCGGTCAAAAGCACCCGCTACACCCTCAAAGAGCTTAAAGATGAAGAGCCTTTTTCCATCGATCACAAAGAACGTGCTTCCAAATATCTTGTCATGACGGATGTTCCTATGGTCGACGAGATGAGCATCCGGGCCCTCGAAAACCTCCGAATCGTGCTGGTGGAAGGTATCAGTAACGACCGCGCCAAATATTGCCTTCCGGAGAGCTATAAAACCGAACTGACCTGGACGATCAACGCCCGAAGCCTTCAAAATTTTATTTCACTGCGCAGTGATAAAGCAGCCCTCTGGGAGATTCGAGATCTAGCCCGAGCCGTATATGAAGCATTGCCTGACGAACACCGCTACCTATTCGAAAATTCACTTAAAGAGGAACATTCTCATGAACACTAAACTTGTACTTGCCGTATTGTCCGCCATCGGCCTGATGGTCAGCGGATGCGCTGAAAAACAACTGGTCGTCAACGGGATGATTTGTCCCTTGGGCGTTAATGAAGAACGGGTGCATGCCGATTTCACCGAATGCCGTGTTTACGATCTGGAAGCCGCCACAAAAGCTTCTCGTGCGCCGATTACCGTCGAATGCCAAAAATGCCTTGAAAGCAAAGGGTATAAAATCGAGCAATAAATCGTCCTTCGGACGGTTTGGGTATATCGTTAAAAGAGAGTGAAAAAAGTAGAAGAGAAGAAGTAAGGCCCGAAGGCCTTATTTTTAGAGTGCTGCTTTAGCTTGAGCGGTGAGGGCAGTAAATGCCGCTGCATCGTTCATTGCCATGTCAGCAAGGATTTTGCGATCCAGATCGATGTTAGCACGTTTAAGACCGTTCATGAAGTTAGAGTAGTTCATACCGTTCAAACGGCAAGCCGCATTGATACGAATAATCCACAATTTACGGAAATCCCGTTTTTTCTGTTTACGGTCACGGAATGCGTATACGAGTGAGCGCTCGAGCTGCTCTTTCGCTTTACGGAAATGTTTGCGTCTTCCGCTGTAGAAACCGCGTGCAAGTTTCAATACTTTTTTGTGACGTCTGCGTCTTACGACACCTGTTTTTACTCTTGGCATTGTTTTCCTTTCTTTACCCGGTACATCTTAATTTTAATGACGGGGTGCCGCTTTTTGCGGTCTTGCCCAGACGAATCTGGAGGGTATACGCGGGCTTCTTAGCCTACGATCATCTTTTTGATGGCTTTCTCATCGACTTTAGCAACCACTTTAGGAGTGTTTTGCTTGCGACGAGTAGTTGCATCTTGTTTTGTCAAAATGTGGCTGCGGAATGCTGTACCACGTTTGATGCTGCCGTTTTTCTTTACTTTGAAGCGTTTGACCGCTCCTTTTACCGACTTCATTTTTGGCATCGACTGGATCCTTTCGCAAAAATTCTCTAAAAGAGGGGCGAATTATACCACAAAAAAGCTTTTTATTTTATGTTAGCGCTAAAACGAGCAAAGCCCATTTTAGCGGCAAGGACACGAGTGTCCTTTGCAATCCCCTAAAGCTTCCCGCATTAGCGGGAGAAATGGGTACGGAAGAATTGAAAGAGAGAAGGTAAAACTATTTTTTATCGTCTTTTTTCGGAAGAATCATCATATTGCAGTAACGCCCTTCCATTGCGGGGGCTTTATACATCGTACCGATGTCTTCGACCATCGGCCAGACACGTTGCAATACGGCTGCTGCCGCTTCTGGATGGGCCATTTCACGGCCGCGAAGGAATACGCGGAAATGAACGTGTTTTCCCTCTTCGAGGAATTCACGGGCGTGCTTTACTTTGTACCCGATGTCGTTGTCGGCGATCTTGACGGAAAGCTTGATCTCTTTGACTTCAACTTTGGTCTGCTTTTTACGCGCCTCTTTTTTCTTTTTTTCTTCTTGGTAATGAAACTTACCGTAGTCCATGATTTTTGCGACGGGAGGCTTTGCATCCGGAGAAATGAGAACCAGATCCAGTCCCATATCGTTTGCTTTGTTCATCGCTTCCTGGATGGAGACGATACCTAACGCTTCACCGCCGTCGATGACGCAGCGTACCTCAGGGACCCTGATGTCTTCGTTCATCAGGACTCGGTCTTTTCTATTACTCAAAAATGTACCTCATTAATTTTTTCTTTAACCATCGAGAGGAATTCCGCCTCGCTCAGGTTGTATTGTTCGCGCGATCTGCGGTCACGAACCGCTACGCTCTTAGAGTTCACCTCTTCATCGCCTAATACGATGATCATCGGAACACGCCCTTTTTCCGCCGTACGAATCCGTTTGTTGAGACTTTCGTTTTTATCGAAAATTTCAAAATCCGCACCCAAATCCATCAGTTTATCGGCCAACTCACGTGCGTAAGCCTCGTGTGTCGGGGCAATCGGAACGATCGCCACCTGCGTCGGAGCGATAAACATCGGAAATTCCCCAGCGTAATGCTCTGTCAATATACCAACAAATCGCTCAAATGAACCTAAAATCGCGCGGTGAATCATCACCGGCTGTATTTTGGCATTCTCTTCACCGTTGTATTCGAGTTCAAAACGCATCGGAAGGTTGAAATCGAGCTGGATCGTTCCGCACTGCCATTCACGTCCGATGGCATCGGTGATTTTAATGTCGATCTTCGGACCGTAAAACGCTCCTCCGCCTTCATCGATCTCATACGCGAGGTTGTGTTTTTCCATCGCCGTCTTCAGCGCATTCGTCGAGACTTCCCACACGGCATCGTCTCCGACCGCTTTTTCGGGTTTGGTGGAAATCATCATTTTGTAGTTAAATTCAAACGTACTCATGATTTTGTCAACAAAATCGACCACTTCAATGATCTGTTCTTCGATCTGATCGGCAGTACAGAAGATGTGCGCGTCATCTTGTGTAAACTCGCGTACCCGGAACAGTCCGTGAAGCGCTCCGGTCATCTCATGGCGATGGACAACGCCGTATTCGAAATATTTCAGCGGAAGATCGCGGTACGAATGCAAATCGTGTTCGTACACTTTGATATGGCCGACGCAGTTCATCGGTTTGACTCCGAATTCAAGTTCGTCGATGTGGGTGAAATACATATTTTCGCCGTAGTTTTGGTAGTGACCGCTCACTTTCCAAAGATCAGAGCGAAGCATTTCAGGACCGCGTACCGGCTCATATCCGCGTTTGCGGTGGGCCTTGAAAAGAAGCTGCTCAAGTCGTGAACGCATCCGTGCACCCGCAGGAAGCCAGATCGGGAATCCCGCGCCCACCTCTTCGCGGAACGTAAAGAGTTTCATCTCCGCACCGATTTTGCGATGGTCGCGCTTTTCGGCCTCGGCAATCATATCGAGGTGTGCTTTGAGCGACTCTTTGTCGGCAAATGCGATACCGTAGATACGGGTCAGCATCTCGTTTTTGCTGTCCCCGCCCAGATAAGCGCCGGAAATTTTGGTCAGTTTGAAATAGCGCAGCAGACCGACATTCGGTAAATGGGGACCGCGGCAAAGGTCTTCGAAGTCGCCTTGTTTGTAGATCGATACGGTATCGCTCGGGATGCGATCCATAACCGCCTGCTTCAGATGATCGTTCGCAAATTTGGCGCGTGCTTCATCTTTGGTGATCTCGTAACGTTCAATCTTCTCTTTGCCTTTGGCAATATCGAGCATTTTTTTCTCGATGGTTTTCAAATCTTCTTCGCTGATGTGCTCATTGACTTTGAAATCGTAATAGAATCCCTCTTTGACGACGGGACCGACGAAGAATTTCGCATCGGTGTAAAGCGCTTTGACCGCTTCGGCCATCAGGTGAGCACACGAGTGGCGGATCACTTCGAGTGCTTCGGGAGAGTTGTCGTAACCGATCTCTTCGCCGCTGATTCCCTGCGCCTGCGCAGTTTGCAAGTCGACGATCTGATCGTTATGTTTGATCGCAATAATATCCATAAGGGTAAACCTTGTGTGAGAAAATATCGCGGATTATACGAAATTGTTGATTGGATTGAGATTAAACGAGTTGAAAAATACGTAATTTTGGGGAAATTTAAGAAAGAATGGTGGCCACAACAGGACTTGAACCTGTGACCACTACCATGTCAAGGTAGCGTTAGCATCCCACTCAAACCCCTATTTTACAGGGTTTCAAAGCCTTCAACTTTTCCATTGTGTAATTATTGTGTAATTAGCCACATACATTTCAGACCTTTAAAAATGTCTTAATAGGCTTTTTTCACACACTTTTGAAACAAAAAGTTGGCACTTTCCGATGGTTGATAAATAAGTTTTTCCTATGCAGGATTAGAAAATTCAAGCACTTTTTGCAATACCCAATCTCTCTGAAAATTTTTCAGATGCAATTGAGCCAATTTCTTTTTTCTCAGCAATTGTTTCATCTGCTTCAAAATAGTGCTTGATTGTGATGCTTGATTTTTTTGAGTGTCCAACTTGCTGTTGAACCCAAGAGATCGAAACGGCAGACTTAATCATAGCTGTAATGAAATTTGCCCTTGTAGTTTTCAAATGGCGATATGTAATTCCATGTTCTTTGAACAAAGGCTTAACATGTTTTGCAATCATGTGTCTTGAGTTATACCACGGCTTGTTCAATCTGCTCACGAAAACATATTCTTCATGACGATGCGGTTCAGAAAAAACCCTCTTAAGCTCTTCAAGAACTTGTGGAAACAGGACAACTTGACGTTTATGATTTTTCGTCCGAGTGCTTCCTTTTTCTTTTCCATGAGTTCTTGATCGTTGCAGATACAAAATCCCGTCTTCAAAATCAAAATCCGTCCATTTTAAGCCCAAAATTTCACCAACCCTAAGCCCTGTCATGAAGGAGATCATAAAATACAATCTCAGCCAACCACTTGAAACTTCAAAGATTTTTCTAACTTCTTCTGTTGAATAAATAATTACCTTATCTTCTTTTTCAAGCTCTTCATTCGTCTTAGCAACTTTTGTTGCTAATGCTGAAGGGTCAAACTGAATCAAAAGATTTTTTTGTGCAGAAGACAAAATCAAATTCAATACACCACGAATTCGTTTTCTTCTGTCAAAAGACAGGTGTTTGAATGAAGAAGTTTTTGGATTTTGCCATGCTTCAATATCCAGTGGTTTTATCTTATCAAGAGGAAAGTTTTTGAAATATGGGAGAATGAATTTTCTTAAAATATTTTCATAATCCTCTTGAACTTCTTTTCCTCTTGATTGTGAAGATGCTTCCAAAACTCTGTAAGCAAACTTCTCAAAATCCAACTCATCAATCGTTTCAACTTTCGTTTTTACGTTATCAATAATTTTTGAAAGAACATCAATTGGACGTTGTTTTTCAGCCCATGCAAGGTTGAGTTTTGAAGCTCTTTTTCCTGTTGATTTTCTGTAGAACTTCCCTTCCACAGTGCCTTCAACCCAAAGAATACCATTGCGTGTATAAAAACGTCCATTGCCTCTTTGAGATTTACTATTACTCATTTAACACCCCTTGAGATGATTTGAATAACAGCTTCTCTTGACACAATGATTTTATCATTTTCCATCCAAAAATCAACTTCAGGTTCAAAATTTTTCAATAAATATTTTCTAATTGCCTGTCTTGTTTTTCCAGTAATTTCAGCGATTCTTGCAATGCTTGCTTTCGCAGGAATTAACATCAATAGAATTGCTTGTTGCTGTAAAAGTAATGCTTTAAGTTCAAGATATTCATTAGTTGCAAGTTGGTTCATATTTTCTCCTTTCTTGTTAATTTGTAGTCTTACCTACATTTTTATAGATTAAAAAAAGTGAGTGCAAAAAACACTCACAACAATCTATAAAAATTTTTGCTCTTCAATATCTTCTATATAAACTTTATAATCTGAATCCATTCTATTAAAAACAAAAATCTTTCTTCCTGTCATTTCCTCTAAAATGTCTTTAAATTGCTTGATATATTTTTTTATATCTTTTCCGTCTGTCACATCAGCGTATTCATCATTGAACGTGCAGATAAGCCCGAAAATTCCATCATCTTCATCTTCATCTTCATCTTCATCTTCTTCATCTTCATCATCTTCATCATCTTCATCATCTTCATCATCTTCATCTTCATCATCTTCATCAGCTTCATATTCATCAGCTTCATATTCATATTCATCTTTAGAATCGATTGCAAAGCAAAAAGAGAAGCATTTACTTGTAACATCTGTTTCTTTCATTGTTGTTTCCTTTTTTTTATTTGTATGTAGTCTTCCCTACATTTTTATAGGTTAAAAAAAAGTGAGTGCCAAATGCACCCACCAACTATTCTAATTTTGACAAAAAAGGCACTTTGGAATATGCTTCAGCATTTTCAAAAGTATCCTCTTGGGTTTCTAATTCTTTGATTGCTCGTAGCTGTTTCCACGCTACATTGAACTTAATAAAATCTTCTCGTTGCTCATAAATCTCTTCTTGACTTGATATTTTCTCAAGTTTGCGTTTCAAGAAATTATATATATTAAGTCTTAGCTGTTTTGGTTTCTCAAGTCCTTCTTCATGCTCTACTTTTGTAGCAAGAACTCTAAAACCCCAACGATGCTTTTCTTTCTCATCGTCAATAAAGACAATAAACATACTTTGCAAACCCAAAAGGTCTTCAAGAGTATGTTTCAATTTATATTTTTTAATCATATGCTCAAGCAGTGATATATTTCGTGTCTTGATTTCTTCTGTATTCATAGATTCCTCTTTTAATTTAACAATAGTAATTTAAACAACCGAACTTCTTCAAGTTCATATTGGAAGTGTTGCATAAAATAGCTTAAAATCTAATGAACATATCCCTACATGTATGTTTTTCTACATTTTAATGTATAATCTTAATTTTTGCTTATGTAGCATCCTATAACATAATATAGTTTTAAAGAGGTGCTACATGAAAGTCTTCACTCAAACTTAGAAGCAATAAAAAAATACATTACATACAGGAGGAATCTATATGAAAATAACAACAGATTCAATCAAAAAAATAATTGGCAAAGAGGCGATCAGTAATAACGATCTAACATTAATCAAACGAATCATTGAAACAAAACAAAATGAAATTGATTTACAACTAAAAAATGAAATCGAAATTGCTACGAAAAAATTCTCAGAAGCAAAAGCAAAAGCGGAAGAAAAAGTTTTAACAAAAGCAGTTCAGGAAACAATCAAGTTTCTAAATCTAAAGATTGAAAAATTTGATTCAAATATAGTTGATGAAAATTCTAAAGAGAACTATCATCAGGAAAACAATTATTCAGGAGGCTATCAGTCATGAAATTTGTAATCTATTTTCTTCTTCTTTTGGTTATAACGAGACTATCAGAAATTAGCACAACACCAACTTATTTTTATACACTTTTCAATGTAAAAAATGAGTTATCACTTTGGTATATTTCATTAGCAGGTTTTGCAATCACAGCATTCATTTTACAATACAAGTTTCACAAATCAGGTTTGGCACAAAAAGCAAATAAAAAAGTTCCAAACTTCTTCTAATTTCTTCTGCTGATATTCAATGTATCAGCACCAACTTCTTATTCAAAACACAATCATTTTCCAATCATTATTTCACTGTAAAACGAGAAAAAAGACAAGAGAAAGGATAAGAAGATTGAATTGCAATGCAGGATAAGGTGTATGCGCTTTGTAGCACATACACTCTGGCAGAGCCTATATTTTGGGAATTTTAATGTGTTCGGATTGTGCGAATTTCTTAAATTTGTAGCACGTTTTGTGAATATTTCTTTCCAATATAGCGAAATATAGGGAAATATTCGTGATACATATTGTGCGAATTCTGTTTATTTCCTGTTTTTTAATGAAATTAGAAATCAGATATACAATTATACTAAAAATTATACGGAGGTATGAAAAATGGGTAACAATAAAATACATAAATCAGTTCGTCTTTCTCATGAAATTTATGATCTTGTAAGCGGCTATAAAGAAGCTACTGGAACAAATCTTTCTATTGCAGTTGAACAGCTAATAATCAAAGGTTTAGAGAATGTGCAAACATCAAAAAACATATATGAAAAACAGCATAATGACACATTGAAATTCGTAAAGATGCTTAAGAATTTGGAAGAAAGAATCATCTACTTACAAATGACAAACTTGAGAATAGCAGGAGGAACAAAAGCGGTTATAAAAGCTAATGCAATTAAATCTAAATCAATGACAATTGAAGAGGCAGATAGCTATGAAAAAACAGGAATTCTTAATGTAATGAATTCAATAAAGGATAGAGATGCAGAGGAATAAATCATGTTTAATAAATTCAATTCAATTCAAGAAAGTCAAGGGAAAGCACAGAGATTACACTTAGATTTTAAAAAGCAAAAAGAAAATTCTGGTATCAAAAAAACTTCATCTTCTTTAAATACTACAATCAAAATTCAAGGCACAAAAGCAATTGTCAATGGTAAAACAATTGTAGTAAAAACTTCTTTCAATCAATCTGGTTATAACAAAAATACAGGGAAAGTTGTAACTAAAAATCAGATTGGTATGCACTCGGCAAATAACATTGATTACATCAATAGAGAAGATAGAAATAAAGACATTGAAGAGGACTCTGATCTAAGCAATATCTATGATGGTGAGAAGCAATTATCTAATGAAGAACTTAAAAATATTAAAGAGGAATTGGCACAGGATGGAACCCCTGCATTTAGAAGAATAATTGTTTCAACAGGTCATGAAATGAGCAGAGATGAAATGATTGATATTGTCAGAAATACGATGCAAAGGTTTCAAGAAGAGACAGGTAAAAGCTTTGATGATTACCATTTTGCTGTTCATACAAATACAGATAATGTTCATGCTCACATTAATATTAATGGTTCAAAATCAGCGATTAATTGGAGTAATGAACAGTTGCAAATGTTCAAGATTATAAGTGCAGAAGAAACAAAAAAAGCACTGGATGAAAGAGACTCTTCACATAATATTGATCGTCAAATTGAACGAGAAAATAATCACCTAATTAACATTAGAATCAATACCAATATTAGAGAAGAGTTGGCTCAAGAAATTAAACGAGAAAAACAACTTGAGAATATGGATTTGAAGATTTCATTTTCTGAGTTTTGTAAAGATATGTTTGATAAGAAAGACCTTGAAACTCTAAATGAAATTCAAAAAGCTCAAGGGAAAATCTCTTTTATTGAAAGACAAGAAGACAATCTTTCAGCTGAAAATGTTGAAAAGACAAGATACTTTAATGCAAAGATAGAATCATTAAGAGAGAATCTTTCTGATAAAGATATTGAAGCAAAACTTGATACTTTAATATCAAAATTCTCTGAATCAAATGAAGCAAAAAGCATTCACCAAGAACACACTGATGAACGTCTTCAACTTACAAAGCATTACGCAAATAAACTTGAAAAAGAAACAGGTTGGACAGGGCAAGAAGAAAAACTTCTTGAGAAAGAATTGCAATCCAATTCAATTAAATTTACAAAGAATTCAGCGTTAGATTCATTAATCAAAGACACAGATTCTTTAACCAAAGAACGTGACCAAATTAAAAATACAAAACATGAAGACGTATCTGAATCACAAGCTTCTGAAATTGCGAAAATGCAAGAATCATCTTTCAAAAGATTACCAAATAATTCTTTGCCAGATGATGAAAGTCTTAAAAATATTGGACAAAGAATTGCAAACCAAAGAAACATATTGAAGTCAGAAGGAAACGAGGAAAGCGAAGCTTTCAGGGTTAAACAACGTGAATTTATGAATCTTAAAATGGTTGAAAATGGCGGTTTGGATATAGCAGGACTTCAGGCTTGGAAAGATTATGCAACAGACCAAGAAGGCAAATTAAAAGCAAGTCTTGAAGGTAAAGAATACGTTAAACCAAATAACAGAAATGTCTTATCTGAAGAGTCAGCAGACCAATTCATTAAGAACAATGTTTTCCATGCTGAACAGCTACAAAAGGCAGGAATTCTTGATAAAGAATTTAAGTTCAAAGATGAAAGAGCAAGAGAAATACTTTTCCAATATCGTGACGAAGATTTTAAAACGATAGCTCAACACAATATAAATGATTTTAAACAACAGTTGCAATCTTTCAAACAAGAAAATAAATTTGAAGATAACCATAACATGAAGCAAAATGCTTCACGCATGAAACAATAGGAGATAAAACAATGAAATACATCAATAGAACAGAGAAATTTCTTTTATACATTGTCGCAATCATCATAATTTTAGATATAGCAATTCTTGTAAAACCACCTCATATTTTATATAAGGATTTTGCAGATCATCTATTCTCTTTATTGTGTGTTATTGCAACAATAATTATGTTTTATCTTACAAGTAAAGGAGTATGCAAACATGAAGAATGAAATAGCAAAAGGATTAATATATGCGGGAATACTATTACAGTTTTTCCCTTTTTTTATCAGCTTCAATGAATCAATTTCAAAAGCTGTTCATATGGGTCTGGTTGGAGTAAGTGCAATCGGTATTTTGCTCTTATTTTTGGGTGATAATTCAAGCAATACAGGGAAAAAAAGGGAACTAAGCGATACTGAATATATGAGTATCACAAAGGAAGAAATTGAGCAAATGAATTCATAAGGGAGGTAACTAATATGAGACTACGATCAAGATTAAAATTCAAGGCATTAAAAGATGCTTTAATGATGAGCGCAGGTTTATCGGCATTGATAAACTTGCCTCTGGACTTGTGGTTTAAAGACAAATATGTGATTTTTTCAAGAGAAGCACTTCAAGATTATTTCTATACTGAAGACCAATTCTTGAGTATAATCAACAATACAGCAGGGGCTTTAGCATGGCAAAATCCAATTGTATATAATTTTTTGGTTGGAACATTTTTCTTTGCAATTATAATGTATAGAATCAATATAAAAGCGATAGAAACACAAGAAAAAGGCGATATTGTAAGAGGTGTGCAATTAATTGAAGACCCTGAAGAATTCACGAAGAAAGTCAAGGAAAAGGCAAAAGAGGATGCCAGAAAACTTGAAATGTCTGCTTCAATGGAAGCGATTAGAGAGTATGACAGAGCAAAGAGAAATAACGAAGAAGTAAGTAAAAAAAGCAAAATTATCAACATGCCGCATTTTTATACTGCAAGAATATTTTTCACACATAAAAAATATTATATTCCTGTTTTTCTATTTCAAAAAACAGCATACGGATTTATCAATGAATTAAAAGAAAATATTCTTATTTTTATATACAAACACCTTTCTTTTTTAATAAAGGTAACAAAGATTCCACTTTTCCAATATAGAGAAGCAGTTTCATTTTTACTTTTGGGAGTTGCAGGAAGTGGTAAAACGAATTCCTTCTTTTACATAATCACAAATTTCATAAAATGGCAAGTAGATAATAATAAACAATATGCAATGGTTGTTTATGATAGAAAGCAAGACTTTTGGAAAAAGCTTTTTAGACGATCTAAAGATTATCTTTTCTTTCCACCAGATAAAAAATCATTGAAATACAATTACTTTGATGAATTCACAATTCAAACTATCAACATTGTTGAAGCAGATGAAAATGGAAATGACAATATTGTATTTTCACAAAAATGTGAAACTATAGCAGAATCATATTTTCTATCTGAAGAAAAGAAAGCATCATTGAATTCAAACCAAAGAATTGTTATTGAAAAGGAAATATTGAACGGAGAGAAAACCAATTTTCATTTTGCAGTTAAACCAAAAGCTATTTCAGATGAAAGGGAAGTTTGGGATGGAAAAGGAAGAACGGTGCAGGATGCAGTTTTTATTACCGTTGCAATGAATTATGATTTTCCGAGTCCAAAGAATTTAATTGATTTTATTAATCAATATCCAACGAAAGAAGCACTTGCAGAACGAATTTCTGAATTAGGGTTTGCAAAGCAATATAGATCAATTGAAATCAATGCTCTATTGGATGATACGGAAGCAGGACAGAACGCATATCAAAACTTTTATGCAACTGCTAAAGACTTAATGAAACCTGTTTTCTATTACCCTGCTCAAGATTGTAACTTTTCTGTTCGTATGTTTGCCAAAGAGCTTGAACCAACATATTGTGATCGAAGACTATTCTTAGTCCAAGACCCAAATTCAGAAACAGAATATTCAACTATTTTCAGAGCTATATTGGAACAATTAGGAAAGAAAGTGCTTTCATTATCTGGTGATTTGGATAGACGAATTATGTTTGTTATAGATGAAGCGGCAAGCTTAGGAAATGTCGATATTATCGTTAATGATCTACCAGAACAAGGACGATCAAAAGGGGCTATGTGTATATTTGGGTATCAATCACTTGCACAACCGAGAGATATTTTTGGTGAGCTTAAAATGGAAACAATTTTAGGGAACGTGCAAAACAGAATCATCATGGGGACACTTGATAATTTTACGTTGAATTGGATTCAAAATAATATTTCTCAAGTAGAACTTGATAAAGAGCATACAAGTGTAAATGATGAAAATAAAGGCAATCTATCAATGTCTTATGAAAAAAGAGACGTTCTTAGTATTTCTGATTTAACAACTCTTTCACCAAGCGAAGGATACTTGAGAATTGGAAACTATATTATAAAAATCTTTTTCGATATTCCAAACTTAAAAAATATTGACGAATTTGAACCAAACGAATCTGCATTAAAAGTTATTCCTGTTGATTTTAAAGAGGAAAATGAAAAAGTGCATAAAGAAAGAAGAGACAAGGTTATTGAAGGAATTCTTCACTTGATGAAGAAAACAAACAAACCTCTATCACCTGAAAATATTGCATTACAATCTGAAGTTAGACTTGATAAGGTAAAACAAATCATGGCAGAACTTGTTGAGCAAAAAGGACAAATTGTTAGAGCTACAGAAAAAGTGAAATCACTTAATTTGAATCCTGATAACAAAGATTTAATCATAGAAGCGTATAAACGAATCACAGGGCTTTCAGAAGATGAAATTATTCCTATCTTACCGCCTAAAAAGACTTTTGAAAAATCAATAGAACCAGAAAAGCCTAAAGAAGTTGAAGTTGCAAAATATAAAACTTATGAAGATGAAGAGGATTTTGAAGAAGAAAAATTCCCTGATGAAGAGATTCCACCAGAATTTCTTTAATATTCAACCCCTTTAAGGGGTTGGATTGAACAATTACATTTTCATGCTTTGTTCGTGTTTATCACGGTTTCCCATTCTGTCACCAGAGTCATTATCAAACTTACCATCTATATAAATATCAATGGCATCTGATAACGTCCTATTGTCTTCTTTTTCTAAGGCTCTTAGTTTTTCTTCATCTGGCGATAATTTTGAGCCTTCTTTTTCAACATATTGTTCTGCTTTTTGAGTTTCATATTCAACCGTTTTTTCTGCATAATCAATATTATTTTGAGCAATATTATCCGATAATGATTCACCGTAAGGTACAAATACACTTTCAATATTTGTTGTTTCCACCATATCTTTAAGTGGTTCTGTATAGTCCTTAATGAACTCTCTCATAGAATCTTCATCTGCATTTTTTAGAAATAATGGCTCACCCATAGAATCCATTTTCAAACTGATTGCATCGTTATCAATATGAGCGTTGTTATTAATATAGTCAAATCCATTTTCAACATGAATTTCTTCAAATCTATCAACAATTTCACCTAATGTAATAGTATTGTTTTCATCATGAACACTAACACCATTGCCATAAGCAGAATCAAGTTTTCCTGTAGCTTCTAAAGATTCCCACCCTTCACCGAATTGTTTTTCTAAATCACTTCTCAAGTTATCCATGAGAGATTCTTTAATTGATGCTTGTTCTTCATTCATAATATCTTTGAATTGTTGAACTTGTTCATCTGTGTAAAATTCTCTTAAATTACCAGAAATTTCTTCTTCTCTAAATTGACCAAATTTTTCAATTATTTCACCATTCAATTCTACTGTTGAGTTTTCATTATTTGAAGCGGCAATAGCTACTTCTGAAGAATCCGAATAATCAACTATTCTTGAAAGTAAATCCGCATCTGCATTTGGATTTTCTGCAAGTGCTTTCAAAACATCATCAGACTCAGTTTTCTGGAAAATGGATTCTAATACATCCTTGCTTTCTGTGCCTTGTGCCAACTGTATCAATTCTTTGTCACTCATTTCGTTTATTTTGTTTTCATCCATTGTATTCACCTCTTTATTATTTTATTTTTTTTATTTGTTAATTACTTTTTGTGATACCTTAATTCTACCTTATTCTTAATCATATGTCAATATCATAATCCACCTTTATAAATTAATATTGTTTTAAGAGCGAGAAAATTTATTTTCCACATTTGCCATACAAATTTCTCAATAATCAAAGAAATTCAATCATTTTCCGAACAAAACAGATTTATTGATGTATTTATGATATACTTATTACATATTTATGATATAATGTTTATATCTAAATAATATACAGAATACGGAGGACAAAAAATGATAATATCTTTCTCTCATCAAAAAGGAGGCGTTGGAAAAAGCCTTCACAGCTTTAATACATGTATTGCATTGGATGCAAAACTCATAGACCTTGATACACAACAAACCATTACACTTACAAACAATATAAGAGTTGCAAACACACTACCTTCCATCAAGTTGCTCAAGATCAAAAATGACAAAGAGTTTAAAGAATTCGTTGCAAAAGACACAGACGAAGATTTAACCGTGATCGACTCAGGAGGATTCGATTCTGGACTAAATCGAATGGCTATAATGGTTTCTGATTTAATCATCACTCCTGTTTCAGATAACCAGTTTGAATTACTAGGATTGAAGAAGTATGAAACGATTTTAAAAGAGCTGTCAAACATTAAAGGTGATACTATTCAGAGTTATGTATTACTCAACAACATAAGCCCATCAAGTAAAAACTTTGCAGAATTGAGAGACTACATTTTAAAATCTCCACATTTCAAACTATTTGATACTGTAATTAAAAGACGAGCTGATTTCATGCACTCAACGACACATGCAAAAAGTATCGAAGAGTATAAAAAATTCTCGAAAGCAAACGATGAATTCCAAAGCTTTTTAACTGAAGTAAAGACAATTTTAGATATATAAACGCTATAATTATTACATCATAAATTTATCATAGGAGGATAGAGAAATGGCAAAAGACAAATTAGACAATTTAGAAAAAGCAATGCAATCGGCGGCAATGATTGAAACTACAAAACCAGAGAAAAAAAAGGCAGGTAGAAAAAAAATCACAATTGGAGAACAAAAGAGAACAATCATCACATACCCCGTTGAATGGGAAGAACGAATTTTGGCTAAAGCTGAAACAATAGGTCTTCCTTTTTCAATGAACGCTTTCATTCGTCAAGCAATGCTTGAAAAAATGGAAAGGGAAGGAATCTAAGAGATTCATGCTGAATTACTCTTTTTAAGACTCTTGAGATATTATCTCAAGGCTAAATTTATAACAATAACTACAAAAAGGAAAACCGATGATAGAAGAAATTTTAATTGGCACAGGCGAAATAAACGGAAAGGAACATTATTGTTTTTCACAAAGTGAAAGAGGAATGATCTTTTTCAAAGCTATTTTTGATGGAATTGAACATTTGGTAAAAAAAGAAGAGTCGTTTAAAAACGTAAAAAGCACTTACAATCATGAAACAACCGTTGTGAATGATATTACTTTTATTGTTCCAACAAAATTCACAATTCAAGATAAAGACAGTGGTGTTGAAAAAGTTCTTGAAGGTGAAGTTCTTCAAAATAAATTGACATTCATTTTGAATGAACAAAATAAAAAACAAGAACGTCTTGCAGAAATGGAAAATAAAATTTCATTGCTTAATTTGGAGTTCGATGAAGAAAGAAAAATTCTTTTAGATTATCTTATTGCAGATGAAAAAGAGCAAGAAGAACAATATGCTAAATTCTTAGCAGAGGTAGAATATTATCAAGTCACTCTAAGATATAGTGATGAAAAAAAAGGTATAGTGATTTATATTGACAAATCTCTTCTTGAGAAATTAAAAGAGCTTAATATTACAAATATAAATTTCGATGAAGAAGATTACGTTACCACTCAAGAGGCAACAGATGAAGCAACTTTTGAAACTTTTAGAAAAATTTGTAACTTTTTCGATTTCAAAACAGAAGATACTGAAGAAAAAGTGAAATGGATGAAAGAGTTTATGGGAAAAGAGCATTAAGCTCTTTTCCTTGAGCAGACAATGAATCTTTAGCTTTTGTGAATAACGCTTTGCGATATTATGTAGCAGGCTCACAAGATAAAGTTTAAAATCCCCTATATAATGGCATTTAAAGCCCTATAAATTGAATTGTTTTTTTGAAAAAAAAGCGAAAATTAGATCTTAAAAAGGTATTTCCAACTCTTCATATTTCTCTTCAATATCTCCGTATCTTTGCTTCAATAACGAATATATATTTGGCTCTATAATGAATTGATTCATTTCATAGAAAATTATTTTTCTGTTTTGAAGAGAATCAAAAATACTCGATGTAGCATTTGAATTTCGTATTTTCTCCATAATGTCATCATACTGCATAACAGTAGAACCAAAGGATACAAATAGCTTTAAAATTTGAAGCTCTTTATCTGAAAGTTCATCTATTACTTTAAAAGCATATTCTTCACTTTTTTTATCGTTATATCTTTGGATGATTTGGGAAAAAAGCAAATTGATGATAGGAAAAGTTATTATAGAAACGAAAATCGCTATACCCATATCTTTTCTGGTTAGGTAAATCACCAAACCTGCAATTCCAGAAAAAAATATCGCTATGGACTTAGCTATATCCTTTTCAGAATAGATAATTTCTATGAGCTTATTAATATTTATCATATATCAGATTTACGTCTATTATGGTCTTTACAAAGCATCTGACAGTTATCAGGAGACGTTTTACCGCCTTGGCTCCAAGGCTTGATATGGTCTGCTTCCATATCTTTTAATTCATAATGGTTATTCGGAGCTTTACACTTAGGGCAGATACCTTTTTGTCTCTCATACGCTTCACGTTTTTGTTTATCGGTAAAAGCTCTTAAATTAAGATGTTTTTCATTTCCACTCAGTATGTAAGTATATATACCCTTCTTGTTATTTATTTCTTCATCCTGCATCAATTCAGAAATTTTGGCTTCTAAGACTTTAGCATCGTAGGTATTATCTCCATAGGTATTATAAAGAACCCCCCATTCAACACCTTTCATCTCTTTTCGATACTCTGTAAAAGTAGATTTCGTCCATTCAATAACATTGGCAAAATAGTTCCAAAGTTTGATAGCACTCGGCTCATGCTGATTATCTGCCATATACTGTTCGATATTGCCATTACTAATCCAATCAATAGCGGTTTCTAAATAATCCTGACGAATAGGAGAGCCATTTATATATTTCTCTCCTATTTGATATGCTGGACAACTTGTTTTAGAAAATCTCTTCTTAGCATCCGACAGCCATGTTCCAGTGTAAATAGCATTTCTAAGTTCTTGGTCTGTAAGTTTTTCACCTGCGATATTGATAGTTTTGAACCAATCAAGCTTCTCTCTATCTGTTCCTTCGCAAATATAAATCATCAACTTATAATTAAGTATCTGCTCTTTTTCATCGTCTGTTAGAGTATGAAAATATTTAAAATCAATAGAAAAAGAAGCCTTGGCATATTCGCATATACTGATAGTTCTTTGCTGTCCATCTAATACTTCATAGGTATCATCTTCATTCTTTACCCAATACATAACATTTAAAGGAAAATTCTTTCTTACCGTATTGATAACTTCATCACGCTGCTTGTCTTTATAGACAAATTCCCGTTGATATGGTGGGCGAATATTTAGTTTTCCACCAAAACCTACAACACCTTCTTCATCGTCGTTAGAATAGCCATTGAAGACATCTCTGATGGGAATTTCTTTTAATTCAATGTTCATTCATTTATTCCTTGAAGATTTAAATTTTTAATAAATACACGAGCATAGGTATTTTTACCATTTAGTAAGGGGCGAGCATCTTTTTCACCAAGAAAAGGAATACCAACAACATCTTCATTGTATCCAGCGGAAGCAGACATTCCTAAAATTTGAAATTGCTTTGGATTATGCTTATCTAAGAAGCTAATAGGCACGCCCATAACCCCAGAATAATCCATAGGGATTTCTTTTGTTTTACTAACTTCAATAGCATCATAATTATCATAATGCCCATATTCAGAAGGAGAATAAGATTTATAAAGGAGCAATTCTTCTTGTCTTTTCTTGATTTCTATATTGGTAAACCAAGCGACATTTCTAAACTTAACAAGACCAGATTTTTCATCATAAACACCGCTGGCAAATTCTTTAACATGCGGTGTAGAAAAATAAGCATTACCCCCTTTAAATCCATAACCAAGCCATAATTTATTATCCTTGATTAATTTGAATATCTCCTTGTAGGTAATAGCATTTAAATTTCCAATGATGATAAAATCTTTTTCATACTCAACTAACTGTGCTACGTATTCACGAAATAGTGAAAAAGGCGGATTAGTTACCACTATATCCGCTTCTTTTAATATCTCAATACATTCAGGACTTCGGAAGTCTCCATTTTGGGTTAAGTCAGTTTTGACCATATCAAGTTGGTTGATTTTACCATCATTATTAATATCACTAATGATTTCAAGTTTATATGAAGGCTTTGTTATTTCAAAATGAGTTGAGATAAGTTTTTTTAATTTTAGATGTTCAAAATTGAGAGAGAAATATTTCCAAAAATGACTTTCTTCTGGGTCATCACAATTACAGAAGACAGTCTTGCCTTTAAAATGATCTTGATAGTGAAACAGTTCCCTTTCAATATCGGCTAACTGGGTATAGAATTCATCACTTTTGGATGCTTTGGCTTTTTTTAGAGTAGTGTTGAGTGTTTTTTGTGTCATAAAGGCTCTGCTAAAATGATTTTGGCTTATTTTAGCAGATTTGGTTTAATTTTGCAGATTCTTAGGCAGGTGATGGTGAATATTACTTCCCTTTTTGAGCTGTTTTCAAATATTTTTGAGCTTCCTTCAGAGTCAAACCAGATAATTCAACCAAAGCTTCAGCTGTCACCTCTTTTCCCTGAACAGACAATGAATCTTTAGCTTTTGTGAATAACGCTTTGCGATTATCATTAACAACTTTGCTTTTGAGTTTTGATACTTTCAAAAGTAAGTCATTCACATTTTCTTCTGTCAATTCAGTTTTGATTCCAATGTTTACAAGACAACCTTTCAAAATCATCTCGTCACCCTCACCAAATACAGCCGCTTCAGGCTCAGTGTAAGCTTTTTCTAGGACTACTTTTACTTTTTTCTTTTGTGCTTCTGTCAAACGAAAATCTGCACCAAGACTATTAATTGCTTCTGCAATTTTTAAATCTTTCTTACCAATTGATTCGTTATTTTGAAGCGTAGATTGAAGCTTTTTCAGAAGAGAAGAAGCAAGATCAAAAGTTTCCAATTCCATAATTTCCACCTTTTTTTAATTTCTTGAAAAGATTGTTTCTAAAGTTTCCTTTAGTTCCATTTAATAAGTTTTATTTTTTGAACGGAAGATAAACCAAAATCATCTTCAGAAATTGAAAGTTAATTCTCCCGTTTCGTTTTTCTTCTATTTGACTTTTATACGATTCATCTTGAAATAAAACACTCTGTTCTAATTGAAAAAAGTATTACACCTTTTTATTAACAATAATCAAAAGCTCACAAGATTTTTTCCAATTAATTTATTTCCTTTTCTCGTTATAAAAGGTCAAGCGAAGCGAAACGGGAGAAAGAAACTCTCTCTAAACTCTGAAGAGCCTAAGATTTTTTATCTTCCTAAAAATAAAAAAGGAAGAGAAAAGGTCTTCACAAAAGCTCACAAGAGAAAGTTTGTTTCAAAAGACAAAATCCAAATAAAGGCTAAACAATGGCTAAAAAACTCTCAATCCAAGAACTTTTCATGCTACACGCTGAAAGATGCGCTCAACTTCCTAATATGGCAGGAAAACAGATCAACGGAACAACAAAACGGGAATATCAAGGTATGAACAAAATCAGCCTATATCTCACTATGAAAGAGAAAGGTTTCAAATCTAATGAATGGCTCACACACGACCAAGCAAAAGCTGAAGGGCTTGTAATCGTTCAAGGAGAACACGGAACACCAATTTTCAATTTCAAATTGGTTGATACAGAGGCGGGTAAAGAAAAACAACTCCGTTACTACCTTGTATTTAACCGTTCTCAACTTGTAAGTGCTGAAGAAGCACAAATCCAACAAGAAGCAGAGGAAGCGTTTTAAACGCCCTCTCACACCAGAAAGGAAAGATCATGTTACTCTCACAAGAACAAATGAAAAGAATCCCAGAGCTTTACGCTCAGGAAATGGAAAATGACCCAATGGTTTATCTTGTAATTCGCTGTATGAAAGCCTTCTGGTTGATTACAGAATGTAATGAGGATGGACTTGCTTTTGGATGGGCAGACCTGTTTGGGGATGGCTCAGGGGGAGAATTGGGGTATATCAATCTCAACGATATTGAAGAACTCCAACAAGCTTACTTTGTCAAAGTTGAAGAAGTCGAAAAAAGACTGTCAGAACTGAAAGGGGAGTTCTACAAATGAGCCTCTTTGAAAAATTTGAACTGCTCATGGAGACATGGGCAGAAATCATCTTTTGAGCCTTTAAGGAAGGCTCTACCCCCACCCACCACCCTTTTAATGCAAAAAACCAACTTCTTCTTATTTGAAAGGTTTAAACAGAAATTCCAGCACTATTATCAAATCTTGCACCACGTTCTTTTTCAAGTTTATTTACTCATTTACACTATGAATAAAAAGATTTGACAAAAATATTAACTTCAAATTTATAAGTAAATTTCCAGTCAAGATTTTTCTAAAATTTTTTTCTTCTGTTCTCACTCATAAACAAACCCGAAAGAACTCAAAGGAAGCAAGCTTTTTAGATAAAGAGTGCGGTCTTTCTTAACCTTTTTCAAAACGAAGAAGGAAGAGAAAACACCCCTCAGAATCTAAAAAAAGCAAACTCTTTCAAAAAGGAAAACCGATGAAACCACAAGACAAACTCAACGAAATCATTTCTAAAATGATTGAGAAAATCGAAACAGGCGAAGCAGGAAGTTGGATTAAACCGTGGAAAACTGGACTACCACAAAACTTTTCAACCAAAAAAACCTATAAGGGCTTTAACGTCTTTTCTCTTTGGATTACAGCCGAGGAAATGGGGTATAAAACTAATAATTGGCTCACTTTTAACCAAGTGAAAGCAATGGGCGGCAATGTCAAACAAGGCGAACAAGCAACACCTGTTTTTTTCTTCAAACCTTTGGAAATCAAAGAAGAAGACGAAGCAGGAAATGAAACTGTTAAAACAATTCCAATGCTGAAAATTTACAATGTTTTCAATCTCGATCAAACAACCCTTGAAATCAATTCAGATAATGTTGTAATCCCTGAAATCGAAGACTTTGTTACAAATACAGGTGCAAATATCAAAACAGCTCAGAAAGCTTATTTCTCACCTTTTGAAGATTATATTGGAATGCCTGATCTGCATTTGTTTGAATCTGAAGAGCATTACTATAGCACTCTTCTTCATGAGTTGTCACACTGGACAGGGCATAGTTCCCGCCTTGATCGTCTCAACTTGTCAAAAAATCTTAAAGCTTATGCTTATGAAGAATTGATTGCAGAAACCACTTCTGCTTTATTGAATGCGTTTTTGGGTGTTGATTACTCTAAGATGCAACATGAAGCTTATCTTGCATCATGGCTTGAAGCTTTGAAAGCAGAACCTAAAATGCTTTGGAAAGTATGTTCTCAAGCCCAAGAAGCTTTTGACTTCTTGATGAACCTACAAGAACAAAAAAAGGTAGCATAAAGCTACCTTTTATCTACAAGGTAGCTCAATGGTTTGCGTAGTTGCAGACCCCTTTGTGTGCGATAATAAAATTGATTCTTCTGCACACATCGTTCCGTCTTCTTTAATTTGTGTAACTTTGAAAGTATAAGTTGCAGTATTTGAACCAGAAGTTGCCGTTACGGTGAAATTTCTATCAATAGTTCCTACAATTGATAGAGAAATTCCACCGAAAAATGTTGCTACATCACATTTTTTTGATTCTCCAACATTCAAAGAACTTTCTTCATAATTGCATGAACTTATACCAACTTTATAACCTGAAATATTTACTACAGGAGCCATATTTTGCGGAACTTGAAGTTCTGGTAATGCAGACGCTAAAGCTATATCAGACGGTGTTGCACTTTCAGAATATAATACTTGTTCTTTTACTGTCACACCATTTTCTTTTGCTGTTTGACCATATTTGAAAACAAGCATATTCATCGCAGTATTATTCACTTTGTTGTCTCCAACCACAACACCTACACCATCGGAATAAGCATCAATTGCATCTTTAACACCACCATTTTCTTTTGATTTAAAATCATTAGGAAGTGGATTTAAAAATTCAGATGATTGTGCAGACAAAACAAGACAACACATCATACCAATAGCCATTATTTTTTTCATTGTTCTTTCCTCCATTAATTTATTTTTATTTGAACATATTGTTATAAGATGATAAAAAATTATTTCTCTGATTTTTCATCATTTTTAAGAAATTTTTCACGATTTTCTGCCGCAGTTTCAATTGCCTTTTTAACATCAAGTGGAGTATCTATATTTTCAAGTAAAATATTTTGGCTACCTCTGCCAGTGATATGAACATTTCCATAATTAAAAAGTCTTCCAAAAATAGTTTGTTCTATTTCGACTGTCTCTATTGCTTCCAATCTGATTTCTTTTGTTGTTCTTGAAGTAATCCCTTCTTTATGAATAAATCTTCTGTTCGTAACACCATTTTCAACTGCATTTAAAACTGTGAATATAGCGAAAGAAGGTGTTGCAAGAGCAATAAATGCAATTAAAAAATTCAAAGATAAAAGCTCAATATCAAACGCCATGAACACCCAAGAAATAGCAACAAAAATAAAGAATATCCACGAAATAGATTTAAGATAATTCACATAACTTAGGTCAAAAATCGCTTCAATTTTTTCATTATGGGTTAAAGTGCTTTCTATATATGACATTTTTTACACTCCTATTTTTTTTATTATTTGAATTCTATTTATATCACTTCCTATTTCTTTTGCTATAAAAAATGCTCCAATGTGTAATAAAACAAACGCAATAATTAATAAATTTTTCATCTGTATTTCCTCCTTTTTTTTAGTTTATTTCCGCTTTCATGTCATCAAACATTCTGTCAAAATCTGACATATCTATTTCTTCTCCAATTTGAGCTTGAAGAAAATCTTTGAATTCTGTTAAATCAATACATTTGTTTATATACTGAAAAGAACCCTGTGGATTATATATACCTATTTTTTTTGAGCCATCAAAACCATTGTGCATCTCTGCATCTGTGCATTGTCTAAAAGAAACATAATTCAAATCTCTTAATGTAATACCTGTGCAATGCGCCCAATCTCTGCCCAATTGTGCTTTTAGTTGTTCAACCAATACTTTTGTAAGTATCTGATCGTAACAACAATAATCAAATCCTTCTAATCCACAACCTTTTCCCCAAAAATCTTTTTGAACGCATTTTTGATCTACCAAATGACATAAATCGTAAGGTAAAGATTCTTGTGTTTTTTCATGTCTTGAACCTGCTTGAGTTGCATCTTCTTTGTTGTGACAAGTATCTATATCCTTAAATGATGTTGCAAACTCTAAACATACCTGTAACCCAACTTTTATTAAAGCCCCATATGGCCCTAACCATTCCGCAGGAATCGCTGAAATGGCAGTGCTAAGTCCGTCTTTAACACTTAATCTTCCATCATCAGATGAAGGTGCAGTTGATACGTTATCACCTACCGCACCATCTGATGCAACACATGAAGCTAATTTTGCTGTTGTCACTGCCATACTCATTTGCAATTGCGTTGTTCTCATTTTTTCTTGCATAGCCTCAAGTTCTTCTTGAGACATATTTTCCATACCTTCCATTTCGTATGATTTTTTATATCTACAAGTCAAAATATCATCTTGCTCATCCAATATCACTATATAATCAGCGAATTGCGGGTTATCTTCAATAATGTCTTCATACTGAATTCTGTCAAGTGTGAAAATGTCAGATTCTTGTGTTTTCTCTGATTCAGTTTCTCCACAAAATTCATCAATAGGATCGCATTCTTTTGTTTTGTCTGTATTCATGTAGCTATATAAATCAGTTGCAAAATCAACCCCTGCCGCAATAGAACATTTTGCAGTAGCTTTTGTCATTTCTACACCTGCTTGTTTTCCCAGTTCAACCAAAGCATCAGAACTTGCTTCACCCGCTTTTTGTATTGATTGATTAAATGTAGTTTCCCCCGCACTCGCTCCTGCATTTGCTCCCGCACTTGCTCCTGCACTTGCTCCTGCATCACCACCAGCAGAACCAGACATTGCCATTGAAGCAACTTGAGAAGCCCAAAACATAGGGTCAGCCGCCCAAGAGAAATCTGTTTTTGTTCCTGTTTCACAATAACCTTTCCAACCAGACCAAAGATGTTCTATTTGATCGTAAGCCCCAACCATACCGAAGAAAGAACCAATAGCCCCTTCATTGTTAGATGAACGATAAACATCATAATCAGTCAATTTCATATTGATTTTTTCATGTTTTGTTTCCCATTCTAAACATGCACCTTGAACTGTTTTAGTGATGTTGCAATCTCTATTAACTTCAAATCTTGTTAAAACGCTTCTTCCTCTTTCGTCACCAACAGGAAAGTATGTATCACTGTCTTTTGTTACACAACTTTCTACTATATTTTCAGTTGCATATGAATTCGATGCAAAGAAAACGAATGCACTAAGAAATCCTGCAATAACATTATTTGGAAACACACGCATGGTTTATTTCCTCCAATATTTTTGGATTAAAAGTAGCTTGAATTCTTCCTTGAATTTGATTTTTTTCTATCTCAGAGCAAAGGGCTGTATTCTCTTTATATTTGAATAACTTGAAATAGTGTTTGTAAAGTCGTTCCGCTTTTTTTGGACTCTCAGATTTATCATCTTTAATCGTTGAATACATGTGAGACAATGCACAAATTGAATTTTGTCTAAGTTGCGTATCTGAAGAATTTAATGTTGTGATAAGAGCCAATGCAGACATTGAATTAAGAGCTTCAAGCACTTCTTTTTTATCTTTTCCATTGCCTATGAATAAACATATACTTCTTTTATACTCATGAGAAAAATCTTCTTCTGTAGAATTTTTTAAAAGATCGAAAGAAACAGGCTTTGAAATATACTTTGAGCAAACTTCTTCATTTAAACCAAGTTGGTTATATTCTTTTTGAAGGCTCTTGAAACTTAGATATTGAATAACTTGAGCAACTTTTTCAGGTTCATTCTTCTCAGTCTCAATAACAAGACCAGTAAAAACACCTGCTCCAAAAGCTTTTGAAATAGTTGCATTAGAATCTTCAGCAAAAGCACCTAAACACATACATAGAATTAATATTATTTTTTTCATTGTTCTTTCCTCCATACATTGAAAAAAGAATCCCCTGAAAGGGGAAGAAAATAAAGAGGTAGAACAAATCAATGTCACTGAAGTAATATCATAATTAACCGAAGAAAAAGGGAGGAGCCAAATATTCCACACTACTAAAATAAATGGCTTATGTAGTTATAGAACGATTTTTTAAAAAAATCCAGTTCTTTGAAGAAATTTAGTAAAAATTTGCGAAATTTGTATTAAATTCTTTTCTAATAATATCAAGAATATCAATTTCATTGTAATCTTCAGAAGTTTTTATTGCAATATCAAGAATTTCACCAATGGTTTGATCTGATGAACTCATAATATATATTTTGAATTGATTGAAACTTCCATGTCTTTGAACAGTAATGTGCAAATTATCAGGAATATCTTCAGAACCAAATTCTGATTCATTTATATAATCAGTGAGATATGAAATCTGTTTGTCAGTGAGTGAAAGCAAATCATTATTGCTTTGGATTTTGAATTTTTCTTTTTCAATATCTAAATTAGCAGAGAGTGTTAATACATACATAATCCTTTACCTCTAACATTTTCCGATCTTATTTTTTGAACCAAACAAATAAGCCAAGTCCAACAAAAACAATTGCGCCAAACCATGCAAAAAAGTTTCCAATATTACCTGTTACAAATGCCGCAACTAAAATACCTCCCCCTATAGCTTGAAGAAATGCACCTCTTACGCTTTTTCTAAATTCTGTCATATCCATAGCCTTGTCCTCCACTATTAATGATATATTGTTTATATATTTATTATATCATAAATATATAAACATATTCTTAATTCTTGCAAAACTTTTTATTATCTTTGCTTATTTTTGCGTTTTTATTTACGCAAAAATTCTCTTGCTGATGTTTGCACACCTGCAATATTTTTAACTGCATTCAATACAGTATTTGTTGTAGCTATTGTGCTTCTATCAACATATTCACCTTGTGCAACATGGTAAAGAATATCGTTTTGGAAGTTACCTTTTTTCGTCCATTCTTGTGTAGCAGTAGCAACATTCGTTGTATTGTTACCCATTATGTCTTTAACCCATTTTCTTTCCATACCTTCAAGATCATTTGTGCTTGCGCTTAGACCTTTCAACGCTCCATTCACTTTTGCTGTCAAATACATTTTTTGATCGCCTTTTGCTGTTTGCAACGCTTTTTGAGTATCAAGATATGATACTTGTCCATTAGAACCTATTTTCACTAAACCTGCATTCTGATACTTATTATACACTCCATGAATTTTTTCATTGAAGTGTGAATCAACCGCACCTGCAACATTATGAAGTTTTGCATTCAATGCTTTCATGTCATTTCTACTTTCCATGATTTTCAAAGCATTTCTTGCATTTGCTTCAGTTGTTTTATCACCAGATGCTATTGCATCATTCAATTTCCCTTTCAATGCGTTGTATCCTTTTAATGCACCAAGTTCATTTTTTGAGAAATTCTTATTCAATGCTTTACCAAATGCTTTTTCTCTATCTGAATTGATTTCTTTGATTTCTTGACCGATTACTGATTTTGTTAATTGTTCAGAACCAATACCTTTTTGAGCTAAATTATTCAACATTATTCTATTTGCATTTAATTTTGCTTTATCTCCAAGAATCGGATTTTGCTTAAGAGCTTCATTTGCCGCATTATTCGCCAATCCTCTATATTGACCGATTACACCAGATAATTCTTTTTGTAAAGTATCAGCTTCACTTCTTGCTTGATTCAAGTCTTGAACTTGATTTTTAACGTCTTTCGGTGCAATATCTTCACCTTGATAACCTTGACCGTTTAAATCTTGAGCTGTTTTCATATCTTTTCTTTGATTGAAACTTCCAACATTTTTATCAACTGCCGTTTTAACAGCTCTTGATTTTGCTTTGTTCAATAATTTCTTGTTTCCAACAAGACCATCAACATCTTTCAATGTTTCTTGAACCTGCTTGACTTTTGCACCTTTTAAGTCATTTCCAATTTGTTCATCTTCTTTTTGACCAATGATTTTTTCTACAGTTTGAAGTTGGTTTTCAGTTGTGTTTGCACCTGCAAGTTTCTTGATTTCTTTATCAGAAACTTTTCCATCACCATTTAAATCACTTCTCAAGAAGTTAGCATTTTCATCTGCTTCAAATTTTTGTTTTGAACCCTGTGTGATGAAAGCATCTTTCCCAGAAGGAGTTTTACCCATTTCAGAATATCTTACATTTTGAGAAATAGTTTCTTCATTTAATTTATCAACAGTGTTTCCAAAAATCATATCTGAACCGTGTTTTCCAAGATTTTTAGAATTCGCATTTGTATTCAATCCATCAAGGACACCCGCATCATACGTTTCATTCAAACCTGTTGTAGCTGTTTTCCCTTGAAGTGTTGAAAAGTTCATTCCTTCACCTGCAATTGCAATTCCTGCCGCAGTTTCAACGCTTCCTGCAAGTCCTTCTTTGATATTAACACTTCCATGTCCTACTGTAGTATCGAATCTTGTTTTTGATCTCAAGTTTTGTTCAACACCACCCATGCCTTGAAGTGTTTTTGATTCTTCGTCTGTTGTGATAATCGTTTTACTTTGTCCATATGTGCTTGTTGCTTCAATTGCACCTGCACCATGTGTTTTTACAACATTGCCATCTGCATTTTTTTCAGCACCGCCTTTCACACCAGAAAGATAAAAACTATCAGGACTTGAAGTGTCAAGAGTTCCTTTCGTTTGAAGCAAATTAGAAGCATCACTCATTGATTCTGTTGAAATTACATTATCAGTTTTTCCACCCATTACAGCTTGTTTAGCCGCAAGAGAAGAAAAAGTTTTCTGTGTTCCATAGTATGAAGCATTTTTAATTGCTTCATCACCATTTGCATACTTCGTAGCAATTGCAGTTCCTTCTTCCATCCCTTTTTGTCTATTCATATAGTGCAAACTTTCACCATATGAAATTGTTTTCCCAAGTTTTTCTGAAACAGCTCTTGATTGTTCCAATTTTGCTTGATCTGCTGAAATTGATTCAGTGCTAAGATTAGAAGCCAATCTTGCACCAATAGCTTGATAAACGCCACCAAGCATTTCACCGCCGCCTTTTAATATCAACCATGTTAGAGCAGGAATAGAGACATATAAATATGCTGAAGCCCCTGCAATAGTTGATGAAGTCGATAACATATCAATAGAATTTAGCAATGTTACACCCTGTTCTGTGTAAATCGGTGAAAGCTTACTTTGCGTATGTGTTACAACAAACATATTCACTATTGCCGCTGTTGGAGTCCATAATTCAATCCACATCAATGTTTGGAGATAGTTTTTCATTACACCAATTCCACCAGGCAACATAACCACGACAAACACGAACGGGAAGAATGCGTATAAAACACCTCTTAATGTCATTTGTAGATAAGGTAGCATTTCAGCCATAAATGCACCCGTTCCCATCGAAGATTGATAAAACTCAGCCTTCGTTTTACCCGTTGCGTAATTCAATCCAGTTACACCAATTCCAAGTTCTGTTTTTGATTGCTCAAGACTTGAGATCAACGCTGTTTGTAATACTATGTCTTGAAATTCTGTAATAGGTGCATCAACTTTTCTTGTCAAAAGCTGAACAGCTCCGCCACCAATATTTGTCGAGCATGCAACCTTACTCTTATATTCCTCAAGAGCAGGTGCAACCATATTGTCGTATAAAGCTCCACATGTCCAAGTGTCACCGAAGTATGGTGCTGTATAATCTCTTGCCGCTACGTCACCAATTGTTCTATTTGAGCCGTATAAATCTTGAAGATAAAGAGCAATATTGTTTGATTCATGGAGATTTTTTAACTCTTGCTTTCCTTGCAATCCTTGAGCTGAAAATGGAATATAGATACAGTTATTGAGAACGGTTAAAACAGATTCTTGAGCCGTTGAATCTCCTGTTTTTGAAAGATCAATACTTAACATTTCTATGTTTTGTTTCAAACTTCCAAGAAATTTTCCTGTATCACTCATTGAAGTATTCCCTGTTGCAGAAGGAACAGAAAATGCAGTTTCTGCCATTCTTGTTAATTCTTTACCTGTTGTATTAATTGTCGCAAAAACATATGCCAACGAAGAAGGAATATTATCAATTGCAGTTCCAGTTGTAGGTGATGAATCAGCACAATATGAAGGTATGTTATTTGCTTGAACCCACATTGTAGTTTTTTGAGAAAAAACAACACTCAATAATGCAAATCCAGTAAGAGTGTATGCGGTATATCGTTTAACCAAACCACCGCCGCCTTCGCTTGAACCAAAACCTTTTAAAATTGCTCCAAGAAATACGAAAAAGCCTCCGAATAAGAAAACCAATCTCAATAAATCCATATAGCCACTATTTGAAAATACCATCGCAATTGCATTAAAAATATTAAAATAAGAATCAACCATCTCTGGATTATCAACATAGAATGTATAATTAGCAGATGCCAATATTGGCATAATCAGCAACAATAATATTTTATTCATAAAATCTACCTCCTCCCGTTTCAGGGAAATTTTTTTTATAAGAACCCCTGAAAGGGAGTTGGAATACATTTGTATTAAACAGTGAAAATTAATTTCGTTTTACATACAAAACCTTTGGAAAAAGTATAGATACTTTTCAAGTATCTATACATGTTATAGAAACTTTTTCTCAAAAAATTACGATTATGAGAAAATTTATAAAATTCTTTGAATTAAACCAGTGATTGAAGATTAATAAGTTCAAGTTCAAGTTCTCTTAATTCAGCCAACGCCCACAAAAAAGCTATTCCCGTTAAAGAGAATATGGATTTCTTTTTTTCTACAAGTTCTTTTATTTTGTCGTGTGTCATAAAAATACCTCCCATTTATGATATATTTGATATATCATAAATACATCATAATTATATCACTTTAAAAAAAATAATCTTAAAATCGGAAATAAGAAAAAAGAGATAGAAAGAAGTCCTTAATTAAGGACTTCGGAAGATTATTATGCAGATCGTTGTTTGTGTCTTTCAAGCCAATTTTCAACCGCTAAGACACCTCTTTTGATAGTTCTTTCTCCAACTTGAACAGTGTCTTGATTTTTATTAATCTTTACTTTTTGAACTTTGACCAGTTCTGCTTTAGTAACAATTATTTCCAAGTCTTTTACAAATCTACCTATCTTCAATTCTTCAATTTTCAAAGAAATGTCTGAATACTCATTAATTTGTTTCAAAGCAAGTTTGATTACTCTTTCTTTGAAATTACTGTATTGATTCAAAGAATCAGGAACCATCATCATATTCTTCAATCTATCAATTGAGATATTGAACTTTCTCATTCTTGCGAATTGTGAAGAAACCAAATATATTCTCTTTGAATAATATGATTTGAGTTTTAAAAAACTTTCAAGAGAAGCGATCACAAAGAAAGATGGTGCTATTAAATGCTTAGACAATTCATTATTCAATTGAAATCTTATATATCCTTGTTCTGAAGATATTTCGATTTTTTCAAACCACTTGAATGTTTTACCTTTAATTTCAACTTCTCCCATTTTTAATTCTTCATAAGTGTTTTGCAAACTCACTCTATTTAGTTTTCTACCTATTTTTCTTTCAAGCTCAGAAATAGAAATTAAATACTCTTTCAATTCTTTATCTTCATCTGCTATTTGTGCTATAGCAGTGAATAATATATCCATAGAAATAATTCCAAAGGAATATGATGATAAATTTAATTCATGAGAAATTTTAATAACTTTTCTACCATTTAATTTTCTTGTGATATTTGTTTCTGTTGTCATAATATATACCTCCTTAGATTTGTTTTTTTCATTTTCACAAGAATCTTAGCATAAGTTTTTCAGATAATCTTTTTTTGTCATTTAACGCTATAAAATGTAAGTGAATTCACTACAAAACGTAAGAATAAACGTAAATACAAGGAAAACATTAGAATACAAAACGTAATGATAAAACCCTTTGGAAGATTGAAATTAAGGGAAATGAGAGACGTTCTAAAAGCTTATATATAATATATCTATAACTATAAAAATATAATAGAATATAAATATATAAAAATAAAAAAAAGAAAAGAAAATAAAAGCCGCCAGAGGGCGATGATTTTTCCTTTTTTTTCTCACTTTATTGTTTGGATTGAAGAAAACGCAAAAACATACAAAGTTCAAGAACATAAAAAACATACAATCAAAAAAACAGGTTGCGACGCACCGCCGCCCGCCCGCCGATTTTTTAAAACCACTTTAAGCTATTCATAAGAATATGCTTTAATCGTTGCATAAATGCCTCTAAAACGAACGAACTCTTTTCAGGAATACATTTTCATTGTCTTTTATAAAAAAGAGCTATAAATGCCCTTTATTTGATTTGGATTATTTCAATAATATTTTTCTTTGCAGGAATGAGTTTTAGAGAATATACAGAAGAATGAGATTCAGAAGAAAATCACTTTTAAAAACTGGTTGATTTCTTAGAAAGAACTTAGATCATTGTGTAATTATTGTGTAATTAGGTTGTCAGAATTGCAGTGTTTTTGGTAACTTTTTTGTCAAAAAGAAGCTGTTATTGATTTGATTGGAAGTGCTTGAAGTGCCGTATTTAAGGGGTTTTTGAATGGTGGCCACAACAGGACTTGAACCTGTGACCACTACCATGTCAAGGTAGTGCTCTACCAACTGAGCTATGCGACCATTAAGAGGGTGCAATTATAGCTGCTCAGAAGTTAAAAGTCACTTAATTTTTACAGTAACGGGGGCGAAAATTCAAAATAAGTAGCCAGACAACCGCAATATCGATCATCACATCGGCAAAATTAAAGACGGCAAAATCGAATCCGCAGTGCCAGTACACGTAGTCGACAACCCCTCCGTGAACAAACCGGTCGTACACATTCGACGCTCCGGCTCCGACCATAATCCCGACGGGAAGGATGTAGCATGATTTTTTCAGCCACAGCGTATAGCCGACGACACCGGCGAGCAGCGCTATCTGTATCCATTTAAGCGCCTCTTCCAAAAAAGCAAACATCGAAAAAGCGACCCCGCGGTTATAGACCAGAATCAGATCGATACAATTCGTGTAGTACCGAAGCCCTTCGACAAAAAGGGTTTTGATGTTCTGGTCGATGATAAAAATACCGAGCGCGGCAAACGCCAGAACAACAAGAGGCCTAAGCATTCAGCGCCTTTTCGAAAAACGCCACGAGACGCTCCATCGCTTTCTCCATCGCTTTGGCATCTTTTCCTTCAAGCAGGATTCGAAGCTTGTTCTCCGTCCCGGAATAGCGGATCAGATGACGCATATGGAGCGCTTCGACCGCTTCAAGTTCGGCAGAGAGTCCGTCAATCTGCTCAAGCGATTTTTTCGTCTTGACTTTGATGTTGACCAATTTTTGGGGATAGAGTTTAAACGGACGAAGCACCTTGCTCGCCTTCTCCCCCGATGTAAGGAGGAGGGCTAATATCTGCAATGCGCTTACCAATCCGTCACCCGTTTTGGCGTAATCGTGCATAATGATGTGACCGCTTTGTTCACCGCCGAAATTGATACCGTTGTCGCGCATCACTTCCAGTACGTATTTGTCCCCGACGTTGGAACGGAAAAGTTTTAAACCGTTCTCACCCATCGTATCTTCCAACGCCTGATTGCTCATCACCGTTGCGACGATTCCGCCCCCTTTGAGCTGACCGCTGCGATGCAAAAACAACCCGAGCGCCCCCAGAACCTGATCGCCGTCGACCTCATCGCCGTTCTCGTCCACGACGATAAGCCGATCGGCATCCCCATCCAGTGCAAGGCCGATGTCGGCACGGTACTGCTTGACCGCTTCGCGCAGATCTTTCGTATGGAGTGCGCCGCATCCTTCGTTGATGTTAAACCCGTTCGGTTTGTCATGCAGAACGATCACTTCGGCACCCAGCTCTTCAAGGACCGTCGGTCCTACTTTGTAGCCTGCACCGTTGGCGGTATCCAAAACGATCCGAAGCCCCTGCAATGTCAAATCGCGGCAAAACGAATTTTTGAGCTGGACGATGTAGCGTCCGATGACGTCGTCGATCCGCTTGGCGCTTCCGATCTGTTTGCCGGTCACATGCCCCTCTTCCAAACGAATTTTGTCCTGAGCGATCATCTCGATCTGCGCTTCGATCTCTTCGGAAAGCTTGTTGCCGTGCGCGTCGAAAAATTTGATTCCGTTGTCTTCATAGGGGTTATGGCTTGCCGAGATCATAATCCCCGCATCGCAGCGCATGTTCTCCGTCAGAAACGCGATTGCCGGCGTCGGCATCGGTCCGATCTGTACGACGTCGTAGCCCACCGCCGTCAAACCGCTGACGATCGCATTTTCGATCATATAACCGCTTCGGCGCGTATCTTTGCCGACCAGAATTTTTTTCGTCCGAGCATGGTCACGAAAATAGATTCCCGCCGCCATCGCTACGCGCATCGCGAGTTCCGCTGTCAGAAACGATCCTGCTTCCCCCCGTACCCCATCGGTTCCAAAAAGTTTCATAAATTTTTCTTCCTTTTGTTTGATGTTATACGCTAAAACGAATTTATCCGTTTCAGCGGCAAGGACTTTAGTCCTTTGCAATCCCCTAAAGCTACAAAAACTACCGTTTTTGAGAATATTTAGAAGTATCTATTAATTTAAGAAATTCTTAGCATTAACAATTACTAAAACTTTTTTATGTCAAAATCTATAAATTTTAACTTAAATTTAATCATCTTTAAGGCAATATTCTACCCTAAAAAAAATTCGACAAGGATAAATGCCATGGCAAACCATAAGTCAGCATTGAAACGTATCCGTCAGACCGAAAAGCGCACTGAGCGTAACCGGTTCTACCGCACACGTGTAAAAAACATCGTTAAAGCAGTTCGCACTGCTGTAGAAGCAGGCAATAAAGAAGAGGCAAAAGCCGCTCTTATTATTGCTAACGCCAACCTTCACAAATATGTTAGCAAAGGTGTCTTGAAAAAAGAGACTGCCGCTCGCAAAGTTAGCCGCCTCCACCTCGCCGTTAACAAACTGGCGTAAACATTACATTCTTTTAGAACGCCGCAGGAGCGAAGCCCCTCCGGCTACGCTTGCCGCTATGGCACTAAAGCTTGCCTCTTCCGAGGCAGATATACTTCCCAATTAAACTGCTGGAACCACCAACCATGTTAGCCGACAAACTCACCCCTTTTATCAACCGTTACAACGAACTTACCGAACTGCTTAGTTCACCCGACATCGGCAACGATATCAAGCGGATGACCGACCTTTCCAAAGAGCAATCGTCGCTGCAGCCGATTTACACCAAAGCGACCGAATACAAAAAGCTTCTTTCCGATATCGAGGAGAACAAAGCGCTCGCTTTCGATGCGGAGCTGGGAGAACTGGCCAAAGAGGAGCTTAAATCGCTGGAACCTCAGATAGAACCCCTCGAAGAAGAGATCAAAAAACTCCTGATCCCTGCCGATCCTAACGACAAGCGCAACATCTACATCGAGCTGCGTGCCGGCACCGGCGGAGATGAGGCGGCATTATTCGTCGGCGATCTGTTTAATGCCTACGTCCGTTATGCCGATGTCAAGGGATGGAAAATCGAACTGATGAGTTCCAGCCCTTCCGATGCGGGAGGATACAAAGAGATCATCGCCCTGATCAAAGGGGAGCAGGTCTATTCACGTCTCAAATACGAGGCGGGAACGCACCGCGTTCAGCGGGTTCCCGCAACCGAATCGCAAGGACGCGTCCACACTTCGGCGATCACCGTTGCGGTCATGCCCGAAGTCGATGACGTCGAGATCACCATCAACGAAAACGAGCTCAAAATTGATGTCATGCGCTCCAGCGGATGCGGCGGCCAAAGCGTCAACACGACCGACTCGGCGGTTCGGATCACCCATATCCCGACCGGAATCGTCGTCACTAACCAGGACGAAAAATCGCAGCACAAAAATAAAGACAAAGCGATGAAGATTCTCAAAGCGCGTCTGTATGAAATGCAGATTCAGGAAGCCAAAGAAAAAGAGATGAACGAGCGTAAAGAGCAGGTAGGAACCGGGGATCGTTCAGGGCGCATCCGCACTTATAACTATCCGCAAAACCGAATCTCCGACCACCGTATCAACCTCACCCTCTACCGCCTCGATGAGATCATGCAGGGGGGATTGATGGACGACATCATCGAACCGCTGATCGCCGATGCGCAGGCAACATTAATGGAAGCGTCAGGACTCTAAAAAAATCGCAAGCGATTTTTGGGCTTCCTGCCGAAGGAGACCCAGTGTCAACGTAGCTATCGGGACGCGTTCCGATAGCGTATCAAAATTTCCAATAGGTTTCAAACACCCCTTTCACTTCCCCTTTGAACGTAATCGTCCCCTCATCAAACCCCAGATACAGCGTCTCTGCACTTTTCGGATAAACGCGCACATGATCCGCAACCAAACCCTCGATTGACGCACGATAAAAACACGCTGCCATCCCTGTTCCGCACGCTAGCGTCTCATCTTCTACCCCACGCTCATAGGTGCGCACCCGCATACTTCCATCAGCATTTATACCCGCAATGTTCACATTGGCATTGTATTTGTGACGAAGCTCTCTCGCCATCGAAATATTAAAATGTTCCATGTCGGCATCGAAGGTAACAAGATGAGGAACGCCCGTATCGATGAGCCACCATGTCATTTCATGCTCTATAATCGCGTCGTTAATAACAAGCGGAGGGGTTAGATCACTCTGAACCATATCTCCCTCCACACTCGCTTTTATCAGCCCTGCACCCGTTAAAAACTCCATACTCTCACCGGCTAATCCAAAACGATGGGCATAATGAGCGCACGCGCGGCTTCCGTTGCCGCACATCGACGCGGTCGAGCCGTCGGCATTGTAAAATTCCCACTCGAAATCATGGCTCTCATGAGGGAGAAGGACGATTAATCCATCCGCACCGATGCCGTTTTGACGATCACACAGGGTTCGGGCAAGTCCGGAACGATCTGCTCCGCAGAAAGCGTGAAAGATGACGAAATCGTTGCCGCTGGCGCAGTATTTGGCGATTTGAAGCATACAGGAATCCTTCGGAAAAATATATGCCATTATACCTTAGGGGCGGGATAGAGCGCTTTAATCGTGTCGACGAACTGCTCACACTCTTTCTGGAGGTGTTTGAGGTTGGAGGAGTTATCGATAACCCACGTCGCGCGCGCTTTTTTCTCCTCGATATCCATCTGGCTCTCAATTCGGCGAAGCGATTCCTCTTGCGAAAAGCCGTTACGCTTCATAAACCGCTCAAGCTGAATCGCTTTGGGGGTATAGACGACGACGGAGTGCTCGATCGGGTAGGAGGACGTTTCAAAAAAGAGGGGAATGTCGATCAGATAAGGATACCCCAAACGATCCTGCTTTTCGCTCGCTTCTTCGATGGCCGCGCGAATTTTCGGATGTAAAAAAGCTTCGAGCTTTTTTTTCGCTTCGGGATCGGCAAAGATTTTTTTCCCCAGAAGGGGGCGGTTGACTTTGGTACCGCTTACGTATTCTTCGCCGAAATGCTCCCGCACCCAGAGATGGTTTTCATCCAGAATACGGTGCGCGATGGTATCGGCATCGATTATCCGAAGGCCGTTCAGGGTAAGTAGCGACGCGACACTGCTTTTTCCCGTCGCAATCCCTCCCGTCAAAGCGATAGCGTATTTAAAAGCCATTAATTGCGAATAATGCCCAAATAATTTTTGCGGATATATTGCGGCATTGCGAACGCGGCGACATGGATATCGCAGTTATAATATTGGTGCCCTTCGAGAAGGTCGCTGCGCTGCAAGATCAAGTCGGCCGTCGGGTGGTATTCTTTGGAGCACAGCAGCAACGTCGTGCCCTCTCCGACGTGATAGGGCATGATAATTTTGAAATAGTTGCCCAGAATCTGTATCAGTTTGGTATTTGCGGCCGTGTCGTCAAGACCCGGATGACGCACAACGCACAATCCGTCTTCTTTGAGAATACGGTTAAGATGAGCCAATGCCGCACTGTCTTCGCTGACGGTGCCGATCATAACGACATCCGCGCTGCTATCGGCTACATTACGCAAAGAACCAAGCAAATCGGAAGCAGGGGCATACGTCACTTCCACATCGCGATAACGGGCCAATTCACCTTTTAACGCAGCGGCATCGTTGCTTAAAACCAGAACCGACTGCGGATTTTTATGGGTACACATTGGAACATGAACCATCATTTCGGGGTAAATAAACGTTTTCATCAATTCGGTTGTCTCGTCTTTGCAGAATTTTTGAGCGATTGTAACATGCGGAGATTAAAAGGTATTGAATATTCCTTGCCTACTCCGACGTTAAAGGTTATAACGTTCCGTTTTGATATAATTTCAACAGATCAATCCTATTCTAACGGAGTTTATATATGTGCGCAGAAAGAATTCAACGCTTCTTGATGGCGATCGTGCTGACGGTTTCGATGGTGCTGTTCGTAACCGGGCAAATGCAGTGGGCCGTCATCCTTCAAACGTTCGTCATCCTTATGGTTCTTGTATGGGCCTTTACCGATTTTTGCCCTTCGCTATGGTTTTTTGGAAAACTTTTCGGAAAATGTTCTCAAAAAGATTGATTCCTAACAGCTCCCTCTAAATTTCCCCTAACTACTCTTGCGTTATAATTCCCTCACTATTTTAGGTGAGGGATTTTTATGAGCCAAATCAGCTACAAAGATGCCGGCGTCGATATCGATGCAGGGAACAGTTTCGTCGAAAACATCAAACCGCTGGTCAAATCGACCGTTGTCCCCGGAGTATTGGGCGGTATCGGCTCATTTGCGGGAGCTTTTGAACTCCCTTCAGGGTATCGTGAGCCGGTTATGCTTGCCGCAACGGACGGCGTCGGGACTAAACTCAAACTGGCTATCGATTCAGGAATCCACAACACCGTCGGGATCGATCTCGTCGCAATGTGCGTCAATGACCTCATCTGTAATTTCGGTACCCCTTCGTTCTTCCTTGATTATTACGCAACGGGAAAACTGGATGTCGCTGCCGCAACGGCAGTTGTCGGCGGGATAGCCGAAGGATGCCGTCAGGCCGAATGTGCCCTTATCGGTGGCGAAACGGCTGAAATGCCGGGAATGTACCACAGCGATGATTACGATCTTGCCGGATTCGCCGTAGGGATCGGTGAAAAAAGCGAACTCGACCGCACCGGCAAAGTAGCAGCCGGCGATATTCTGATCGCACTTCCGAGTTCCGGGCTGCACTCAAACGGTTTTTCGCTCGCCCGCAAAGTACTCCTTGAAAAAATGGGGATGAAATTTGAAGACGAGTTCAACGGAAAACCGCTGATCGACACATTGCTGACGCCGACACGGATCTATGTCAAAACATTCAAAGCGCTGAAAAACAACATTCAGGCGCTTGCCCACATCACCGGCGGAGGAATCGTTGAGAACCTTCCCCGTGTCCTTCCCGAAGGGCTACGCGCGGTAATCGACGAATCTTCGATCCGCGTCCTCCCTATTTTCGAACTGATCGGTCAGCATGTTGAACGTTCCGAAATGTTCCGTGCATTCAACATGGGTGTCGGTATGATCCTCGTCGTACGTCCCGAAAACGTTGATCATGTCCTTGCCAACACCGACGGATACGTCATCGGTCGCCTCGAAGAAGGCAAACGCGAAGCCGTCCTCGTTTAACCCTCTCCCCCTATTTTCCGCCTCGGCGGAAAAGCACTGCACACTATTCTTCTTTTGTTTTAGCCGTATTCAGGTAGCAAGAATCCCATCACATGTTTAACTTTACCATGACTGCGCTATTAACCACTGGGTTCGGATCGTATTGATTATGTTCAGAGAAAAAGGAAGCCAAGGGGGACACATCTTGCCACCCTTGGAATAATTATTTGGAAAGTAAATCTGCGCGCGGGAATGTGAATGTCGACTGACGGTCAACGATTACTTTATCTTTGGCATCGATCGCATATGCACGGATCGTGATCGGAATCACGGTATCTTTGCGATCATCGTTAACCAGCATCTCATCGGTGTAAAGAACCACCACTTTTTTCTTGACGACGCCCGGCTTGACTTTGAACGGTTTGGCAGGCTGATCGATTTTGATCTTTCCTTCCATTCCCGCCGGTGCGATTACGTCGAAATAGTACTCATGATCTTCGTTTAAGGTGTTTTGCAAAAGGAACGTATAGGCGTTGTCTACCCGTGTTTTTCCCTCATCCGTCTGGTTGATGGAATACAGGCGATTTTCTTTATTGATATTGAGGAGCATGTACTCTTTTTTGCTTCCCATCATCGCCAGAATGATGCTGACGATAACCAACACCGCGATATATCCGAGGATTTTCGGACGGAAATATTCGGTTTTGCCCTTCATAAACAACGTCTCTTTTTCACTCGACCACTCGACAAGGCTCGGTTTGCCGAGTTTGCCCATGACTTCCGTACAGGCATCGACGCATTCGAGGCAGTTAATACATTCGAGCTGAAGCCCGCGGCGGATGTCAATGTGCGTCGGACATACCGTGACGCAGCTTTCGCACGTCGTACATTCGGCTTTTGGATTGACGCTCAAAAGATCGTTTTGTTTTGTAAAGACTTTTTCTTTGTTCTCATTATAGATGTCGCCGCCGCGGTTAGGATTGTAAATCGCCATAACGGTGTCGTCGTCGTACAAAACCGACTGAATACGCGAATAAGGGCATACGTAGACACAAAAATTTTCTTTGAGAAAAATAACGTCATAAACCAAAAACGCGACGATAACAAGGATCGAACCCACCAATACCGGGTGTTCCGAAGGATTTTGGATATACGCCATGAAATCTTCGGGCGGAACGAAATACCACATCAAATCGGCTGCCGCGACGAAAGCCAATCCCGTCCACAGCAAAAGCGCTACGACACGTTTGATTTTATTTTCCAATTTCGAATAATCGGGCTCTTGCTGTTTGTTTTTGATCCGCTTGCGCAGTCCGAGCAGTTTCGTTTCGATCAAATCGCGGTAGACAACGCGGAAAATGGTCTGCGGGCACATCCATCCGCAGAAAACCCGTCCGCCGAGTACCGTCAAACCGAAAACGCCGATAAAAAGGATCATCAGCAAAAACGGCATTAGATAAAGTTCTTGCATGTCAAACTGCACAAACATCAAATGAAGTTTGAGCTTATCGAAGCTGAGCAAAAAGAGATGATTCCCATCCACTTGAATCCACGGGATTACCAATGACAATACGGTTATAAGGCCGTAAAACCAATATCTTTTAATCCGCAGGGGTGTCCACCCGGCCAAATATTCTTTCCCTGTCGGGGTCGTTTCTTCGCTCATCAAACCTCCTTTGAGCTTGTTTCTACCATCGGGCAACGTATTGTCCCGATCACCATTGCTTCCGCTTCTTCGTCGTTGCCCGCGCCGAATACGCCGCTGACGACTTCTTTGAGTTCGCGCGATTCGACGTAATCTTTCAACGAGCTTCGGCTTACCCCTAAAATGCGTGCGATTTCACTCACGCTGCGTCGTTGCTTGAGCAAATCGATAATTTTTTCAAGATGAATATCGAATTTGGATGAGGACTTGGATCCTTTCGGACGCCCTATCCCTTTTTTTGCATCGTCTTGCAATACCTGACGAAGCTGATCGATCAGCCCCAAAACCACCATTGTATCACTTTTACGGTCAATTAAAACGCCGGGTTTGACCAGCTTGATCGTATTGCCGTTTTTGAGCAGGCAGCTGAGCATCTGCACCAAATCCTCAATATGGCTACTGAGCGCCCATGTATCATACACGATCAGCATGTCATCGTGCAGGGAACGGAAAAACTGGACTACCTCCGTGCGCTCGGACAGCCGTTTGCTTTGAGAGGTTTGATCCACCATCTCTTCATCGATCAACAATCCCTTTTGATCTGCGTAACCGTTAATCAGTTTGAGCTGTTCGTACACGCAGTCAAAATCTTTATCGGAACGGATATAACTCACAATCATTGTAACGTATAAACCCTTTCAATTGTTGAGTTTCATCGTCATTCTACCCAACACTGACGATCAAAGTCAAGGGTAAATTATCATTTTTTCGTCAAATTTTCAACTCTATGCTCACCACTTCGCATTGCAAATCAATGCCGAAAGCCTCTCTTACCCGTCTTTGCGCTTCCGAGATTAAAGCCATTGCATCCTCGTACGTTCCGCCACCGTAGTTGACGAGGAAATTGGCATGCACCTCGCTAAATGCCATTGCCCCCTGCCGTTGTCCTTTTAACCCGACCGCTTCGATCAGCCGTCCGGCATAATCACCCGGCGGATTTTTAAAACAACTCCCGGCACTGGGCTCATGCGGTTGATTGGAACGCATCTGCGCAAACATTTCCAGGCGCTCAGGCGAAAATCCTTTTTCCAGTTCGAATATCGCTTCGAATACGACCTCACTGATCGATGTTTTGCGGTAACCGTACTCGATCTCTTCTTTGGGTATCCATCCGCTTTGGGTGCGGATCGCGATCAGATGGTTGAAAATCTCGTACTCTTTAAGTCCCGCATTCATCTTCAGCATTCCGCCGAGCGTGCCGGGGAGCTTGGAGAGGTATTCGAAGTAGGCGATGTCGTTTTTTTTGCAAAAAGACACGACCCTTCCGCCGGGTGTTGCCGCACCGATGCGCAATCGGCCGTTTTCGATGCGGATAAAATCGTACTGCTTGGAAAGCATCATCAGCGGCGGCGGATTCGGCGATACGAGAAGGTTGTTCGCGCTTCCGACGATCACGTGCCCTTCGGGAACGATATCGTCTTCGATCAGTGCGACATCGACGGTCGGGCCGATACGGATAGAACTGAAAGTTGAGAAATTGACCGTTTTGGTATTCATTGCATAAACGTCGGAATCATATTAAAAATGCGGATCGTGAAATCTTCCATCGTGTTCATCATCCACGGCATTGTCAGAATGATGACGACAACGATTCCGATGATTTTGGGGATAAAACTCAGTGTCATCTCATTGATCTGGGTCGTTGCCTGAAATATACTCACCGCAAGCCCAAGAAACATCCCTACAAGCAATGCCGGAAGCGCAAGTATCAGCGCAATTTTGAATGTTTCGATCCCTAACCCGATCAACTCTTCCTGTATCATTTACGAATACCTCAACTCAGTATACTCAAGAGGAATCATAAAGTCGCGCGGGTCGATCTTCGCGTCGAAGAACCCATGTTTGTATCCCAAATCAAACAACACTTCTATCGCTTTGTACTGGGTTTCGCTGAGGGTAATCGACTCATCGTTGGCATACAGTTCCAAATATTTTTCCAACGTCGGGGCGTCGATCCGCACCAGTGAGCGCTCCAATAGCATTGTGGAAAGCGTCTCTTTATGATCGCGGGCGATCTGGACCGCTTTGGTCAAAATATTTTCATACTCAATCGCCGACGTTAGCGGCAATGAGCGGCGGATCGCCATTCCGCCCAACGGCAACGGCAGTTCGCGCCCCGCAAGCTCCTGCCAAACGTCCCACAGTTCGCGCTCGACTTCAAGGCTCTCATCGTATCCCAAAATACTCTCGTGTATCAGTACCCCGGCATCGACGACCCCCTCGAGCACCGCTTGTTCGATCTCCAAAAAATTCATATAGACGATTTTGGCATCGGGGTAGGCGATCCGAAACAACAGGGCGTTGGTCGTGAATTTTCCGCTGAGGGCGACTTTGAACCGCTTTTTAAGTACTGTCTCTTTTTTGCGGATCAGTTTTGGGCCATACCCTTGACCGAAACTCACGGCCGTTCGCAACAAAGCGTAATCGTTTCGGATATGGGGATAGAGGCCGAAACTGATGGCGGTAATATCGTACGTCCCTTTGAGCGCTTCGGTGTTAAGGGTTTCAATATCAAGAGGGATATTGTCAAAAACAGTATCTTTTTTCCCTACCCACCCAAATTTTATGGCGTAATACATAAAAATGTCATCGGCGTCGGGGGAGTGGGCAATAACCGTTTTTTTCACCTAGGGTTCCTTCATTTCTGGACAAATCAATTAAATTTTAACGAAATAACGATAAAATAATACCATTCCATTAGTGTGAATTTTAATATTTCAATTTGTCATATTTTTAAAATGTATTTCAATTTGTCATATTATTGCCTTATCTATAAACCTAATACAGAATCAGGAGCAACGCATGATGGATCCAAACAAACTCAAATCGCTGGAACTGGCGATGAAGCAAATCGATAAAACGTTCGGAAAAGGGACGTTGATGCGCTTGGGCGACAAAGAGATCGAACCGATCAACGCTATCAGCACCGGTTCCATCGGTCTGGATCTGGCACTCGGAATCGGCGGCGTTCCCGAAGGACGTGTCGTCGAAATTTACGGACCGGAAAGTTCGGGTAAAACGACACTCAGTCTGCAAATCACCGCAGAGTGTCAAAAAGCAGGCGGTGTATGTGCCTTTATCGATGCGGAACATGCTTTGGACGTCGGATACGCCAAAAATCTCGGTGTCGATGTTGAAAACCTTCTGGTATCCCAGCCTGATTATGGCGAACAGGCGCTCGACATCGTCGAAACGATTGTCCGAAGCGGCGCCGTGGATCTGATCGTCGTCGACTCGGTTGCGGCCTTGACTCCCAAAGTCGAGATCGAAGGGGAGATGAACGACCAGCAAGTCGGGGTTCAGGCACGTCTTATGTCCAAAGCATTGCGTAAACTGACCGGTATCATGCACAAAATGAACTGCACGATCATTTTTATCAATCAGATCCGTATGAAAATCGGAACGATGGGTTACGGATCTCCCGAGACAACGACGGGGGGAAATGCGCTAAAATTCTACGCATCGGTTCGCATCGATGTTCGCAAAATCGCGACCCTCAAACAAGGCGAAAGCCAGATCGGTAACCGCGTCAAAGCCAAAGTCGTCAAAAACAAAGTGGCACCGCCGTTCCGTCAAGCGGAATTTGATATCATGTTCGGCGAAGGGATCTCCAAAGAAGGAGAACTCGTCGACTACGGCGTCAAACTCGATATTATCGATAAAAGCGGTGCATGGTTCAGTTTTGAAGACGTAAAATTGGGTCAAGGGCGTGAAAACGTCAAACAGAAGTTCAAAGAAGACCCCGAACTGGCAAAAAAAGTCGAAGACAAAATAAAAGCGGCTATGGGTGTTAACAACATCATGGCCATGGATGAATCTGATATAAACGAGGTAGATGAATGATTTTTATTGATGAAGTAAGTGCCATTGAAGTGATGGATTCACGCGGCAATCCGACCGTCAAAGCAACGGTTCAATTGAGCGACGGAACACGCGAAAGCGCCATCGTCCCAAGCGGTGCCAGTACGGGCAAACGCGAAGCGCTTGAGCTGCGTGACAATGATAGCCGCTATATGGGCAAAGGGGTTCTCAAAGCGGTTGAGAACGTGAACAGCCAAATCGCCGACGCGATCATGGGCCTTTCTCCGTACAATCAGGCGATGGTTGATGCCGCGATGAAAGAACTCGACGGAACGGACAACTACTCCAATCTCGGCGCAAATGCCGTACTGGGTGTCTCAATGGCGGTTGCACGTGCCGCTGCCAAGAGCCTTGGGATTCCCCTTTATCGCTATCTCGGCGGTGCGAATGCGATGGTTATGCCGGTACCGATGCTCAACATCATCAACGGTGGAAGCCATGCGGACAACAGCGTTGATTTCCAGGAATACATGATCATGCCGATCGGATTCAGCGATTTTGCCGACGGCCTGCGTGCATCTGCCGAAGTCTATCACAACCTCAAAAAAATCCTTAAAGACCGGGGTGCCAATACCGCATTGGGTGATGAGGGCGGATTTGCGCCTGACCTGAAAAACAACGAAGAGCCGATCGAAGTGATCATGGAAGCGATCACTAAAGCGGGATACAAAGCGGGCGAACAAATCGCTATCGCGCTGGACGTTGCCAGTTCCGAGTTGGTGTGCGAAGGCGGCTATCGCCTTGAGTCCGAAGGACGCACTCTGACATCCGAAGAACTTGTCGGCTATTATGAAGCGCTTTGCGCGAAATATCCGATCGTATCCATCGAAGACGGCCTAAGCGAAGACGATTGGGCGGGTTGGAAAGTTTTGACGGAACGTCTGGGAGACAAAGTGCAGCTCGTCGGAGACGATTTGTTCGTAACCAACGCCAATATCCTTGCCGAAGGGATCGAGAAAGGGATCGGAAACGCCATTTTGATCAAACCTAATCAGATCGGTTCTGTGTCTGAAACCATGCTCACCGTCCGTCTGGCACAACGCAACGGATACAAATGCGTCATGTCTCACCGCTCCGGCGAGAGCGAAGATGCGTTTATCGCCGACTTTGCCGTCGCACTGAACTGCGGCGAGATCAAAACCGGCTCGACTGCGCGCGGCGAACGTACCGCCAAATACAACCGTTTGCTTGAAATCGAAAATGAAGTAATGTACGGCGAATATTTGGGAAATACTCTTTTTAACTAATGCAACAAGATGAGCGTCTGCTTGAGCAGGGAGAGCATGAGAGTCTGACCGAACGCTATTTCGGTCTTTCGACTCTTAAATTCTTGATTGCCGTAGCGGCCGTTCTGATTGCAGGTATTTATATGGGCCTCATCTTCTTCGGTAATAATTCCCTCAGCGTATTGCTTGATCTGGAAGAACACCAGGATTATCTTATCGAGGATATCGAACGTCTTAAAGCTGAAAACGCTGCCCTGCAAAAACAGTATTTTGAGTTCAAAGAACTTGACGCCGATGCTGAGTAATACGGCCTCTTATCAGAACCGTATTGCTCAACATCTGTGCCGGGATTGACCTAACCAAGAAAGGGAATTATGAAATCATCACTTCTTGCCTGCATTCTTCTGTTATCCCCGTTAATTGCCCGAGAAAATCCTTTTTTTTCTGTGAATGATTCAGCCAAACAAGTTACGTCCAATATTCCCGACAACGTTCCTCCTCTTGGGACACTCAGCTATAACCTGCCCGATCAGGCAAGGATTCTCAAAGAGATCACTATCACCTATCAAAACGCCGACGGAAGCATTGAAACCCGCAAAATCGATCTGGACAAAGCCATCGACTGGCACAAATCTCTGCTCATAACGCAAGGCGGGAAGTCATCGGCAATCCCGACAAACGCCAAAAGCGTCTCGTCCGCCCAGCTTCAGTTTATTCAAATGGCAAGCACGAAAAAAGAGCTGAGGGTCACATCGGCAGCGCCGTTGATGCGTCACTTTGCGCTGAGCAATCCTAACCGTATCGTTCTTGATTTCAAACACGTTAAACCGTTCGATAAAGAAGAAAAAGCGCTGAGTGCGGCGCCGTACACCAATGCCGCTCTAACGCATCACGGGACATTTGCCCGCGCGACCATTATGCTGGACGGTCGTTACGATTACACGCTGAAGCAATCGGGGAACACAATCGTTCTCAAATGCAAATAACAATCAGAAGTTTTAAAGAGGATTTCCCCGTAAGGGGGAAAAGAGAGATTATTTAACGGCAGCCAATGCAGCTTCGTATTCAGGCTCTGCGGTGATTTCAGGAACGATCTCTTTGTACGTAACCGTACCTTCTTCGTTAACGGCAAAGATAGCGCGGCATGTAACACCTGCAAGCGGGCCGTCAGCGATCAATACGCCGTAAGCTTTTGCGAAATCTTTGTTACGGAAATCCGAAGCGACTACGAGGTTTTCAATACCTTCTGTTGAACAGAAACGTCCGCCTGCAAATGGAAGGTCCATAGAAACGATTGTCAAATCAACACCCGCGATTTCAGACGCACGCTTATTGAAATTACGTGTTTCAGTAGCACATACCGCAGTATCCAGTGAAGGAACGACAACGATCAATTGTTTTTTACCTGTTGCTCCGCCGACTACTTTGTCTGCAAGACCGTTTGAGTTTACAACCGTTACCTGTGGTGCTTTATCACCTACGTTTACTTCGTTACCCGCAAGGTTAACGACGTTACCTTTTAGCATTGTTGTTGCCATATTATAGCTCCTGTTTGTGTTTGGTACGAAAATTGTACTTAATTCGGATAATTTCACTCTGAATTATCCAAGAGGTGTTTTGGCTTAAGTTCTTTTACAGATTACAGCGGGGGCTGATCGCGATAGAGCGGTGGTCGGTATATTCGCCGCGTAAGAAGTGTTCGACCGCAACACGCCCGATCATCGCAGCGTTGTCCGAACAGAATTTCAAATCGGCCAATAGAAGTTCGGCTCCATGCGGAGCAAGTAGTATTTCAAGCTGTTCCCTGAGGTAACGGTTGGCACTGGCACCGCCGACGATAGCAAACCGTTTCGGGGGATGCGCTTTGAAGTATTTTTTGAGCTTTTGAATCAAATGTGCCGTTGCGGTCGTCTGAAACGCGGCGGCGATGTCGGGATAATCTACCTCGCTTGCGGCTTCAACCGCCAAACGGACCTGATTTTTCAATCCCGAGTAGCTAAACGCAATGAGCGGCGACTGCCACAGCGGAACGGTGAACGCAAACCGTTTTGCATCTCCTTCTCGGGCAAGCCGTTCGATCAGCGGGCCGCCGGGATACCCCAACCCCATCATTTTGGCCACTTTGTCAAAACTCTCGCCGTAGCTGTCGTCCATCGTCGTGGCAACGGTGCGCATAGACTCCAGCGATTCGACTTCGATCACCTGTGTGTGTCCGCCCGATACGAGTAGCACCGTTGCCGGAAATTGCACTTCACGTTCAATAAAAAGAGAATAGATATGCCCCTTGAGATGATTCACGGGAATGATTGGGATCGAGAGAGCGATACTGAGCGCCTTGGCCATGATCACACCTTCGATCAGGGTAACGGCAAGACCCGGCGCATTCGTCACCGCAACAGCTTTGAGCTGCGAGAGCCATGGTTCGCATTCGCTGAGAATCGCGGGCAATGCCTGCGCATGCAAGCGGCTTGCAAGTTCGGGAACGACTCCTCCGTATTTGGAATGCTCCAGTTCCTGCGAAATCTTCTTATGGTAGATCAGTTTTTTCGTCGCAATCTCAGTAATGGCGATTGAACTGTCGTCGCATGAACTTTCGATACTCAGGATCATTGCAATACCCACTCTTTGACCCACGGCCATTCGCCGAATCCGGATTCGGCATTGATATGCCCGGCGTCGTGAAGTACGTTCATTTCGGTCCCCAACGCTTTTTGCAAAGAAAGGGCTTCTTCGGGCGTCATGTACGGATCATTGTCGGAAGTTACCAACAATACCTCTTCGGCAAACAATGTTGAGGGAGCGTCGAGTGGGAAAAAACTTTTGAGGATTTCAAGCCCGCACGACAGGCTCGGCGGCGCTACCAGAAGAAGTCGTTTTACGGGGCTGATCTCCCCGTCATGGCACAAATGGAACCAGAGGATATTGGCGAGGGAATGACAGATAACGACATCCGGTTGAAAATCGCTCAGCAGCGTTTTGACCTGCTTCATCCATCTGTTTTTGCTGGGAAAGTGGGGATTATCCAACAGGGGAAAGCTGACGGTGCCGTATTGTTTAGCGATTTCGCCTGCAAGCCATGCCTGCCAATGGGGGTCGTCACTCCCGCCCCAGCCGTGCAGGATAAGAACTTTCAACAGGTTATCCCTGCGGCGTATGCCCGCACTTCCGTATCGATCTCAAATATCTCTTCGACGGATGCAGGGGCATGAGTAAATGTCTCATACGATTTGAGAATCGATTTGGCGATGTCCACAAAACGGATTTCTCCCCGTATAAAGCGCTCTATCGCCGCTTCATTCGCCGCATTGACGATGACGCCGCGTTCCGGATTGCGAAGAAGGTCATCTTTGATTTCCCATACCGGATAACGTTCCGTCTTGATAGATCGAAATTCCAGCGATCCGACACGGGTCAGATCGATCCGATCGACGATGGGGGTGTCAACCCGTCCCATCAGCGCATACGCAATCGGAAGACGCATATCGGCATACGCAAAATGCGCCGTCGTCGATCCGTCGGTGTAGTCGATCAGGGCATGGATCAGCGACCGGGTTTCGATCAGCGCATCGTATTCCCCTTCTCCGAAAAGCCACCGTGCTTCGAGAAGTTCAAACAGTTTGTTCATCATCGAAGCGCTGTCGATCGTTATTTTACGTCCCATCGACCAGTTGGGATGTTTGAGCGCGTCTTCAAGCGTCGCGTTGCGAAGATCCTCTAGCGGCCAGTCCCGGAATGCTCCTCCGCTGGCGGTCACGACCATCCGCCGTACGGGTCTTTGGCTTTGATTGAGATACCATAGTCCGAAATGCTCCGAATCGATCGGCACAATCGTAGAGGTATCGACAAATGCCCCTCCGACGACGAGTGACTCTTTGTTTGCGAGCGCTACTTTCTTCCCGCATTCAAGAGCTTTGAGCGTCGGACGAAACCCGACGAAACCGACCAAAGCATTGACTACGTGCATGGAAGAGGATTCTTCGATAGCCTGAAGGATCGCCGCTTCTCCGGCGCGAACATCATGATGATGGACCGAATCACGGTCTTCATCGCGCATGACAATCACCCGTTTGGGGGAGTGTTTGGCGATTTGGGCGTTCAGAAGATCAATATTGCGTCCGGCGACAAGCGTATCGACGCTCAGACCGAATTGTTCGGCGATCAAGAGGGCGTTAACGCCGATTGAGCCGGTGGAACCCAGAAGGATCAAACAAGTCCCCGAAGTAGAACGAGCATAATGATCGATGCGAACAGATAGCCGTCAATACGGTCAAGGATACCGCCGTGACCGGGAAGGATAGACCCGCTGTCTTTGACCCCGGCTCTACGCTTGAGGTAACTCTCGAACAAATCTCCAAATACCGCACCGATGGCCGCCATCATCGAAATGATGACCGCCTGCGTGATATCAACGATCATCACGCCGATAAAGAAACCTGCGACCGTTGCAACGGCGATACCGCCGTACACTCCTTCGCGCGTTTTGCTGGGGCTTGAGACACTAAAAGGAGTTTTCCCGACGCTTCGTCCGACGAAATAAGCTCCGACGTCTGCGGATGCGACAACGACCAAAAGCCACAGCAATGCGGTAATCCCGTATTCTTGATACATGCTGAGAGTAAAAAGCATCCCTGCCGTCGGATACACAAACGGAAAAAAGTTTTTCCACGGAATGTTTTGCGTATAGGCTACCGCAGCGGCGAAAATGAGCCCCGCAATGACAAAAAGATCTTCTCCGTACGGATAAAGCGCCGCGGCGAGCCATAAAATCGCCGCATACGCATACAACGAGTTATTATTGATCTCAAAAAGGCGCATCGCTTCGTGAAACGCAAGAAGGTACACAACCCCCAGCACCATCCACATGAGCCAGAAATTGTTGATAAGGCCGACAGTGACGACAACGGCAACAAGAACGATTGCCGTTCCGATACGATCTTTGATTGAATTTTTTGCGGTTTGCATTGTTTTGACCGATGGTTTAAATTAGCGGATTATAGCGCATCACACTTTAATATCGAGCAGATGCAGCGGCGGTTGCGCTTCCGACGCATCTTCTTCAGACTTGTTTTCCGATTCCGAACGGCGCCCTTCTTGTTCGGCCTGTTCTTTGGTATGTTCGCGATCGGGATCAACGCCCTGATTTTCTTCGGGAGGACGGACTTCTTCGACCTCTTTTTGTGCTTCCTGAGCCGCCGAGGCGGCGGCCAGCGTCTGCAATTCAAATCGGTTCAACACCGCATTCTTCTCACTCGCGACCGTCGCCATCTGCTGATTGACATAAATCGCGTTACCGATAGGACCGACAGCCATGATTTCTATCCTTTCTCAACACTCAGGGTCTTGTAGTTGGTATAAAGGACGTTTGCGCCCTCTCCCATTTTTACTTCTCTTCGCGGAGTATAATCGACCAGATAGCGTCCTTTTTCAAATACCGAAAAATCAACGCACAATTTTGCCGCCGCTTCCAGCAGCCTCTCGGGAAGCTGCTGCTTGTCGGTCGTGATCACAACGTGTGCCGAAGGGCGGTCTTTGAGATGCATCCAGATGTCGCGCGCTTTGGCATTGCGCAGCAGCTCGATGTTCCCTTTTTCGCTCTTTCCTAGCGATACCTTGACCCCTTCGATCCAGAATTCGGCAACGGAATCGGAGGTTTTCAGCTTGGACAGTGCCGTTTTGGCCGGGAACAAAAGAGTGATCTCTTCGGGCGTTTTGGCTTCGTTAAGGGTTTGTATGAACAGCTTGTGGTGGCGTATTTTTGCTTCCAGATTGCGCCGTTCCTGATGCAGGCCGAGCGCCTTTTGCTTCGCTTTTTTGGAACGTTTGAAAAACGCTTCCGCGCATCCGGCGGCAGTACTGCACCCCGATGGGAGTTCCAGACGAAGCGCCATTCCGTCAAAATCGCTCACATCCGCAAACGGCGCATAGGGATTGATCGTGCCCAGATTCGCCAAAACCAAATGCCCCGCATGCTGCGATTCCTGCGACTCCTGCATCAGCGCCGATTCGTCTTCCAGGGCGTCAAGGTGTTTTTGCAGCTGCGCGAGCCGTTTATGGAGCAGCGCCGTTTTTTCATGCTTGAGTCTCTCAAGCTTTTCCGCGCCGAGTCTTTGAAACTCCTCGACCAAAAATGTGCGCACGTCGGGAAGCGGATATTCCTTGGGAACAAACGGGAGTTTGGGAGGATTGAGCAGTTTTTGACCGACACGAACGCTTCGGCTGGAGATATCCGCATCGATATGGCGCAGCGATTCAAGAACGACTTCGTCTTTGTCCAGAATGATCGCATTGGTGTGCTTGCCGGTGAATTCCAGCTGGAGAATCGTCGTTTCGCTTTTGTACGCTCCGCTCATCGTGACTGCGAGGCGGATGATCTTGTCCTCGTTGTGCAGGGTAACAGCGGTGATCGAAGCGCGATTGAACCGTTTGGCCAGCAAAACGTCGAACGGAGCCTGATACATTTTTGTCCGGTGGGCACTCTCGCCGATCGTGATGGTGGAATTTCCGCGAGCCATATCGAAATTCCAGGTGTTGTCAGAATCAAAAACAAGACGTATGCCGGTGTCGCTGTACCGGTATGCGGCAACGATTTTTCCGAAGCGCTGCATGTAACCGACGATCTGCTTTAGATAAGAATATCTCATATTTTACCTTCGCTTTAGAAAAACAAAATTACAATGGTGAATATTTCACAAAAGACGGACGGGACTATAATGCATCTTTTTAACACGATCAAAGGCAAATTTATTATCAATCTGATCGCCGCCATAGGGGCGATTTTGGTAAGTGTCATTGTAGCATACTTCATCGCGACAAGCTCGATCAAGACGATCATGACGAGCGATCTCAATACCGTTGCCGACTCGCTCGAACAAACCGTTGTCTATATCTCCGAAACCTCCCCCGAAGCGTATAACGATGAAAAATTCAAGAAAGACATTTTCAAAATCAAAATCGGCGAAAGCGGTTATGTCTATCTGGTTGACAGCAAAGGGACCATGCGCGTTCACCCCAAAAAAGAGGGTGAAACTCTGGCCGGGCACGATTACATCGATGAAATCCGTTCTCACAAAGAGGGGGGTATTTACGAATACCATTCGGCCACGACCGGTCAGGATAAAATCGCCGCTTACCGCTATATTCCCGCATGGGACATGTGGGTCGTTCCGGGAATCAACAAGGCCGATTATTTTGATGAATTGCGGGCAGGTTTTTTCAAATGGTTCATGATCCTCGGAAGCATTCTGACCGCTGCGCTGATTGCGATCAATTATTTCTCGGGCAGAAGCATCCTCGGCCCGATCGAAGAGCTCGATCATGTCTCCTCCGACCTGGCTCACGGGAACGGCGATTTGACCAAGCGTCTCCCGATTTTGAACAAATACGATGAAATCGGGATTGCCAGCGATTATTTGAATCAGTTTATTGCCAAAATCCAAAATACGATCAATGACACCAAGCGTATTACGACATCCGCGGTCGGTTCGACGTCTACGCTCAACAACGCCGCGAGCAACCTCTCCGTCCAATCGGAAAAAACCAATACGATCGCCCAAAATACGAACGCGACCGCTGCCGAGATCGGTGAAACGCTGGAGCAAAGCGTCAACATGGCTAAAAGCACGCTGGACAACAGCCGTTCTACCGAAGAAGAGCTTAACAGCGTTCGCGAGATCGCCAATGTCATTACCCGTGAAATCCACAGCACGACTCAGATGAGTAACGATCTGGCGGAACGCTTTACCCAGCTTTCCAGCGATGCCGCCAGCGTCAGCGGAGTTCTTGGCATTATCTCCGACATTGCCGATCAGACCAACCTTCTCGCCCTCAATGCAGCCATCGAAGCGGCCCGTGCCGGCGAACACGGCCGCGGGTTTGCCGTTGTTGCCGACGAGGTGCGCAAGCTGGCCGAACGGACGCAGAAAAGCCTTACCGAGATCAACTCGACGATTTCGGTCGTCATCCAGTCGATCTCTGATTCGTCCGACATGATGAGCAGCAACAGCGAGAATATCGAACGCCTTGCCGAGCGAAGCGAAGAGATCGATGTCAAAATCGACTCCGCCGCGCAGGTTCTACGCTCAAACGTCGATGCCAGCCGCCAAAGCGTCGAAGCCGCCGAAGCGATGGCCCGCAAAATCAACGAGATCATCAGTAAAGTCTCGGAGATGTCCAATCTCTCCCAAAGCAATCAGGAAGAGATCACCAAAATTTCCAAAATCGCGGGCGAACTCTACGATGCCGCGACCAGCCTTAACGCCCAGCTGGGACAGTTTAAAAGCTGACGCCTTCCCTGTGCTATAATACCGCCTCATTTAGCACAGGAGGCGGAGCGTGAGAGCACCGAAGGGATTTGGAAAAACCTACTTTTCACTCGTTGCCATTCAGGCCTATGCTTCCGCACTCCGACTGCTGCAGATCATCCACAAAATTATCTGGATCTGCCCGACCCACCCTATTTACACCTACTCAACCGTATCGCCGCCAAAAAGTGTCCTGACCTCATCCGTTTTTACGACTATGTTTCAAGGACGCTTATGTACCGATACACCTTCTCACTCATTGCCACGGCAACATTAGTCGCCTCGTTAGAGGCCGATACTCTCGATCTTGACCCGATTGTAATCAGTGCGTCAAAAACCGAACAATCCCTCGATTCTGTCACCGCTAACATACACGTCATCACCGCGGCCGACATTGACGAAAAACACTATACGACGCTTACCGAGGCGCTCAATTCGCTTCCCGGAATCGGCATCGTCAGCAACGGCGGACTGGGCAAATCCGCTTCCGTCTATCTGCGCGGATTTGACTCCAAAAGAACCCTTGTCCTCATCGACGGGATCCGCTACAACGACAACACCTCGATGGACGGGGCCTCTTTCGAGCACCTGATGCTGCGCGACATTGAGCGGATCGAAGTGATCAAAGGGGCCCAAAGCGGCGTTTGGGGGAGCGAAGCAAGTGCCGGAATCGTCAATATCATTACGAAAAAAAGCGCCCCCGGAACAACGCTCGACGCCCGATGGGAATACGGCAGTTTCAGCACCAAAAAATACGGAGCTTCACTGTCGCACAACAACGGAAAGCTCGATCTTCAACTCGGAGCCCATAAAATTGTTTCGGACGGCTTCACTTCCTATGCCGGACGCTATGCCGATATCAAACGATACGAAGACGACGGGTACGAAAACCGGACCCTCAACGTGAAGGCGGGCTATCGGTTTGATGATGCCAATACCCTCAGATTCTCCCATACCGATATTGACGTCTATACCGAATACGACAACTCAACCGGCGATTCGACGGCAAGCTACGACAAAAAAGAGGCATTGAGTCAGCTCTTGTACGAAAATCGCTACGATAACGCCCTCACCACGTTCTACGCCAACCGCTCAAAGTTTGAGCGCGATTACTCGAACGGGTCGACGTATGACGGGAGAGTCGACGAGTACGGCATCAACTCAAAGATCGCCTATCGGGACAGCGATTTCATCGTAATCGGAAGCGATTACAAATCGTTCGAGCATCTCAACCGGCTCAACAAACGCTATACCAACAAGGCCCTTTTCATCACCAATACCAACAGCGTCGGCGCGGATACCCTCATCACGGAGTCCCTGCGCAGAGACACGTATGACGCGTTCAACGATAAAACAACCGGAAAGATAGGGGTAAAGCACTCGCTTACGGACGATGCATACCTCTGCGCCAACTACGGTACGGCCTATAACGTACCGACCCTTTTTCAGCTGTACGATCCGACCTACGGCAACAACTCGCTTGCCTCCGAAGACACCCGCAGCTACGATCTGTCCCTCGGGTATAAAGGATTCACCCTCACCTATTTTGAGAGCCGCATCAAAGAGATGATCGATTACGATTTTACAACCTCTTCTTACAACAATATCGACGGAACCTCCAAGATCAAAGGGGTGGAAGCAAGCTGCAAAAAAGAGGTGGCCGACGATGCGCTCCTCTCGCTCAGCTACACCCGTCTCAGCGCGAAAAATCAACGCGGTGAAAATTTACGGCGCCGCGCCAAAGAAAATCTCAAATTCGGATTCGATTATTACGGATTGGCCAAATGGCATCTGGGAATGAGCGGTGAGTACGTCGGAAGCCGATACGACAGCGATAACGACCTCGGGGTACAAACGGGAAAATACACGGTTGCCAATGCCGTTGCCGACTATGATCTGAGTAAAAACGTCAAAATATACGGAAAAATCGATAATATTACCGATAAGTATTATCAAAGCGTCAACAATTACGCGACAAGTCCGAGGGCCTATTACGCTGGAATAGAGGTAACGTTTTAATGAAATATTTTTCACTTATCCTTTTTTTCGGGTTGACGCTGGGGGCGAATCCAATCGAAGTGACAATCATCTACGGTAACGATACGCCCGATAAAGTGATTATGGCTGATTATGCCGAGGGGACAACAGCGCTGGAACTTCTCAAGCAGGTCAGTCGCGTCGAAACCTCCCAAAAAGGGAAATTCACGTTCGTCAGATCGGTTGACGGGGTACGCTCGGTCGTCGGTAAATTCGGCTGGTTTTATCTGATCGACGGTCAATCGGTTCATACAATGGCACAAAACTATGTGCTGAAGGATGCCAAAACGATGACGTGGGTCTACAAGGTGGAAGCATGCTATTAAAACTGCTGTTAGTAACGCTGTTAGCGCTTCAGCTCAGTGCGTATGATCGGATCGTCGCCCTCAGCCCGGCGATCAATGAGATCATTTTCGCATTGGGCGAGGGAGAAAAAATCGTCGGCAATACCGACTATTGCCGTTACCCTCCCAAATCCAGCGCAATCCCCAAGGTTGGCGGGTACTTTTCCCCCTCTTTGGAGAAAATTCTGGCCCTGAAACCCGACATCGTCATCCTGCAGGAAAACAATCTGGCACTGGGCGATAAAATCAAAAAACTGGGGATTCAAACGCTGGTGGTCAAAATCGACACCATCGACTCGATCCGAAAAACGGTTGCCACTCTGGGGGCGCTGCTGGGCAAAAAAGAAAAAAGCGCCGCGATCGTCAGCCGGATCAACACATCCCTTGCAGGGTTGAAAGGGATTGTGAAAAACAAAAAAATCCTCATTCCGATCGGATATTATCCCGAGTTTTCCAAAGAGATTTTTGTCGCGGGGCAGAACCTCTATTTTGACGACATCATCGAGGCCAGCGGCAACATCAATGCCTTCCAGAGCACCCAAAACGGCCAACCGGTGCTCAATCTCGAAAAAATACTCAAACTCAATCCCGATATCGTGATCATCCTCGCCCCGCTGATGAAAGAAAAAAAGTTCACCGAAGAACAACTGATCGCCCCATGGATGAAGCTCCCAATCAATGCGGCCAAAACCAAATCGGTCTTTGTCGAAGAGGGCGCCTATGCCGGGGTCCCCAGCGACAGGATTGTACACTTTATCGATGACTTCAGAGGATTTTTACTTGAAACTGCACGTTGATAATGTCACGACCCCTTATTTGCGCACCATCTCGTTTGAGCTTGACAACGAGAATGCCGTCATTTTGGGTTCCAACGGAGCGGGCAAAACGACGCTGGCCAAAGCGATCGTCGGCTTGTACGATACCGGAAATGTCTATGTTGACGGGGAAAGCGTCGCGTCGCTCTGCGCTAAGCGGCGTGCGGAGGCACTGAATTTCATCCCCTCCAAACTCGACGTGTTCGACGACTACATCGATGTGGAAGAGTTTTTGGAACTGTGCTTGTTCAACGGCACTTCTCCAAGCAACATGGACGCGGTGTTAGGGCATCTGGGAATCGAACACCTCAAAAACAGCTCCTGCAAAAGCATCAGCAGCGGCGAAAGCCAGCTGGTCTTGTTCGCCGGAGGGCTTTTGCACAATGCCGCATTGAGTATTTTCGATGAACCGACGGCGAATCTGGACAGCGATAAAAAGATAAAGGTTTTTGAGATGCTCCAACGCCATCGGGGACTGAAGATGGTCATAACGCACGATCTGAATCTCGCCTACCGCCTCGGCTACCGAATCATTTTTTTGCGGCAGGGGGAACTTGTTTTCGACGGAGCGTGCCGCGATTTTTTCGATGCGGCCAATCTGGAACGGTTATTCGGAAACTCGATCAAACGGGTGGATGAGTACTTCATGGTGAATTATCAATGAAACTCTTTATCTTTGCCCTTTCGTTGATAGTTCTGGGAATGGCCCCGTTTGTCGGAGAAACACCGCTGGACATCCGCAATATTCTGAACCCCGGCGCGATGGAATATCTTTTGTTTTGGGATTTGAGGCTGCCGCGGGTATCGGTGGCATTTTTCAGCGGGGCCATATTGGCACTGGGCGGACTGGTATTTCAGGCCGTGTTTCGCAACTCGCTCACGACCCCGTTCACCCTCGGGGTATCCAGCGGTGCAACGCTGGCTACCGCCGTCGGAATCGTCTTTTTGCCCGCATCGCTGGTGGCATTTTCCACCTTTTTCAGCTTTGCGGGAGCGTTTTCGACGATTCTGCTGCTGTTCTTTTTTGCCCGGACGTTGAACGCGGCGCAAACAAATTCGCTCCTCCTCATCGGGATCGCGTTATCGTTTTTTTACTCCGCCGCACTCATGGTGATCTACGCCATCAGCGATTTGGAGCAAAGCTATTCGATCATCCGTTTTACGATGGGAAGCCTCAATGTCGTCGGAATGGACACCCTCTATCCCCTTATCGCGGCGGCATTCGGACTGCTCGGAATTGTTGTACACTATCAAAAAGAGCTCAAGCTGATCCTGACCTCGTACGAGAATGCCTTTTTAAAAGGGATCGAGATCAAAAAAATCAATCTGATCCTCCTGCTGGCCGTCTCGCTGAGCGTCGGCGTGTGCGTCAGTATCGTAGGGCCTATCGGATTTATCGGACTGGTCATCCCCCATATTATCCGGCTCATCTACAAAAAAAGCAGCGACAAGCTCATCGTCCCCGTCTTTTACTACGGCGGGGTGTTTTTGGTCGCGTGCGATCTGATCGGGCGTAATCTGGGAACGGTTTCGGAAGTCCCCATCGGGGTGGTCACCTCGTTTATCGGCGGGCCGTTTTTTATCTACATCATCCTAAAGCGAAAGAGAAGCCATGATTAACCTCTGCATCAGCGCGATCTCCTCGAATCAGGGTAAAACGATCCTCACCTCCGCCCTGCTGTACTATTTCAAAGACTCCGTCCGCCCGTTCAAGACGGGGCCCGATTTTATCGATCCGCAGTTCCATACAAAAATCTGCGGAACCCCGAGCATCAATCTCGACGGCTTCATGATGAACGCGCGGCAGCTGCAATGGCTCTACAACCGCTACAGCGATAAAGCCGTTTCGATACTCGAGGGGGTCATGGGGTTTTATGACGGGATGGATAAAAAAAGCAGCGCCTACGATATTTCCAAACTGCTGCGCATCCCGACGATTCTGCTGCTGGACGGAAGCGGAAGCTACATCACCGTATCCGCCGTTTTAAAGGGGCTGAAAACCTATAAAAGGGGCAATACGATTCGGGGTGTGGTCCTCAATCGTATCGGCTCACAAAGCCATTACGAACTGATTAAAAATCAGATCGAAAAAGATTTCGACGATGTCGCCGTTCTGGGGTGGATCCCCGATCATCTGACCGCGTTAAAAGATACCCATCTGGGGCTTGATCTAAACGACATGGACAAACTCGAAGACATCTCCAAAGAGGTGCTGGAACATATCGACATCGAGAGCATCAAAGCGCTGGGTGCGTGCGAGGCGAAAGAAAATACACGCTACCCGTTTGCGACGCTGCCGAAAACCGATAAGAAAATAGCGGTGGTGAACGATGAAAATTTTTCCTTTTTGTACTATGACAACCTCCGATTCTTGCAAGAGGTGTTCGCCGACGTCATTATCGTCCGCCCCTCGCATGACGAGACGATCCCAAAGGAGTGCGACAGCGTCTATATCTGCGGCGGCTACGTCGAGACGCCCAAAGCGTACGGCTCGATCCGCACAGCCGAAACGTTTAAAAACTCGCTGATCGAGCATGCCCGGACAAAAAAGATTTATGCCGAATGCGCCGGGCTTCTCTATCTTGGCCGGTACGTTGACGACAAAGAAATGAGCGGGATTCTGGATGTCTCCTTTACCCTCGAAAAACGGTTCCAGCGGCTGGGGTACTACACCAACGAAGAGGGGGTAAAAGGGCATGCGTTCCACTATACGAAACCGCTCGATGATTCAAACGGGTTTGACATCCTCTCAAAAGGGGACGGCGGAAACGTCGGAAGCTGGCAAAACAGCGATAAAAACGTGTTCGGAACGTATCTGCACACCCTCTTTCGAAGCAACCCGACACTCATCGCAAAGAGGCTCCTATGAAAGCATTTGACGTACACGCACAAACCATACTGCAATCGATCCTCAGTTCCCGACGGGATGTGCGGGGGCACCATTTTATCGACAGAGCGATCAGCGATGACGTACTGAAAGAGATTCTCGAAGCGGCGATTTCCGCCCCCTCGGTCGGTTTTTCCCAGCCCTGGAGATTCGTCATCGTCAAAGACATCGCCAAACGGGAAAAAATTTATAACGAATTCGCGCGCGAAAACGCCAAAGCCAAAGAGATCTTCCGCGACAGCGAACTGTATCCCTCGCTGAAACTCGAAGGGATCAAAGAATCCCCCCTCAACATCGCCGTGTTGTACCGCAAACCCGACAAAGCGGTCCTTGGGCAAACGACGCAGAAAAAGATGGGGGAGTACAGCGTCGTATGCGCGATCCAGAACCTCTGGCTGATGGCGCGCGCCCACAATATCGGGGTGGGTTGGGTGAGTATTTTGCGTCCCAAAAAAGTGAAAAAGATTTTGGGGATCGGCGATGAGTACAAACTGATCGGCTATCTGACGATGGGATATGTGAGCGAATTTCTCGACGAACCCGAACTGCTGAAACTGGGATGGGAGAGTAAAAAATCGGTAGATGAGGTTGTACAGTGGGTGTGAAAACCGTTATTACCCCGAAGGATCTGCCCGCCTCTTTAGGGGTCACGTCCCTTGAAGCAAGTATTGATGGCGTGATGGACAGCGTCTATTTTCTGGACGGTGAACGGGTGCTGAAAATCTTCGAAACAGCGGAAGCGGAAGCGGTGGAAGAGGAGCGAAAACTTCTCGCCCTCTGCGAAACGCTCCCTATTGCGAAACCTAGGGGGGAGGTGTTGAGCATTTGCGGCAAACCCGCCCTCATCTACCGCCGTTGCGGTGGAAAGAGCCTCAACAGTGCCGGCGTAGCTGAAATACGACAAATCGGGGCATTTATGCGGGAGTTTCATACACAAACAGCAACTTTGCAAAGTTCCAACGAAAGGCTCTTCGAAAAATCGCGGTTGGCACAAATGATCCGCGAATCCGATATGCCGATTTTTGAAACGCTGTTCACCGCAATCGATCTACCCCTGCGCAACGACGGGATCATTCACGGTGATCTTTTTTTGGATAATGCACTGTTTGAGGAGGGGAAGCTCTCGTGCGTCATCGATTTTGCTCAGGCGTGCAACGGCGATTTTCTCTTCGATCTGGCCGTCGCGGGTCTCTCGTGGTGCGACAGCAGTGAAAAAACAAAAGCTTTACTGGAGAGCTACGGTGCAACGATCACGTTGGAAGAATTTCGCCCTTACCGCGAATACGCAACCCTCTTTTATTGCGTCAACCGCTATCTCAACGGCGGTAACTATCACGAATTATTGGAGAAATTAGTATGATCAAAACCATCACGGGAAACAAGGATTTCATCGAAAGCCTGCGGGGAAAACGGGCCAGTTTTTTCCTGTGCATGAGCAACACCAAAACGGCCAATACCCCTGGGATCACCCAAGCGGGGATTCCGGGGATGCTGCACCTCACCCCGACGCTCGATGCGGAGTTTATCACCATCGGAGAGGTGCGGAGTCTGGGCAATATCGCCGAAACCCCCAAGGGGGTTCCCACCCCCGCCCTCATTACCCGCGCCGTCCATCTGCTCCACCCGTTTCGAGAGATAGAGCTTCTAAACCTCGGCTTGGAGGTTGCCCCCTGCGTAGAGTATTTTACGATACACGATTTCAAGATTGATCCCAGCCACTCGATTGCGCAGGGTGCGGCCATCGCGGCGCAAGAGGTGTTTGAGAAAGGGGTGCAGTTTGCGCAGGAACTGTCCGTAAAAAGCGATTACATCATTCTAGGCGAATCGGTCCCCGCAGGGACGACGACGGCACTCGCTACGGCGTTGGCACTGGGGTACGATGCGCGGGAGAAGTTCAGCAGCAGTTTTAAAAACGACCCGAGCGACATTAAGCACACCGTTATCGAGCAAGCACTCTCCCGCATCCATGAGAGCGACGATCTTTTTGAAACCCTCGCCAAAGTGGGGGACAATATGCTGATTTTCAATGCCGGATTACTCCTCGGTCTGCAAAACCGTGACATCCCGATTGTTTTGGCGGGGGGGACGCAGATGGCGTGCGTATTGCTCATTGTCAATCGCATACTTCAAATGATGGAAGGGGAACTGGACGGCTCGAAAATCGCCCTCTGCACGACGAAATGGGTCGCTAGAGATAGTGCCAACGACATCAAAGGACTGTTGGAAATGAACGATTTTACGATCAATGCCTATTACGCCGATTTCGATTTCTCCCTCACCGCTCATCCCGCCCTCAAACTCTACGACGAAGGGGAGGCCAAAGAGGGGGTCGGCGCGGGAGGTGCGCTGGTCTACGCGTTACTTAACGGCATTGCCAAAGAGGCGATCACCCGCAAAGTGGAGAGCTTTTTGCAATGAAGATACTTTACTTCGGCGGACAGAAATCGGGTAAAAGCTCTCTGGCAGAGGCAAAAGCCCTCGCCATTGCGACCGATAAACCTTATTATCTCGCGACCTACGACCACAGCTTCGGCGACAGCGAGATGGGGGAGCGGATCGACAGACACCGCCTGACGCGCGGCGACAGCTTCATCACTCTCGAAGAGAGCCGGAATCTCTCACAGGTGATCGAACCGCACCAAACCTACCTCGTAGACTGCATCTCGATGTGGATACTCAATTCTCTTGAAGAGAGCGAAGAGGCTCTGATCGCGGAGATCGAAGCGCTCGGAGCCATCGATGCTAACATCGTGTTTGTCCTTAACGACGTCGGATCGGGGGTGATCCCCTCCGACCCCATCAGCCGCCGCTACGTCGATTTGTCGGGGATTATCGGGCAAACGCTCGCACGTATCTGCGACGAAGTCTACGAGGTGAAACTGGGGCTGGAGAGACGGCTCAAATGACGACCTACGGACACGGAGGGGATGTGAACGGCTTTGCGGCACACTGCGGATGTAAACCCGAAGAGGTGATTGATCTCTCTTCCAACATCAACTTTATCGCCCCTGCCGTCGATTTTTGCGGAGTGAGCCTCAACGCCTATCCGAAGTATGACGAACTAACGGAGGCGTTAGGCTCTCATTACGGTGTCCGATCCGAGGAACTGGAGCTTTTTAACGGCGGCTCTTCGGCGATTTTTGCATTGCTCCGATTTCTCGACAATGCCATCTGCACGATCTACTCCCCCGCCTATCTGGAATACAAAAAGGGGGCATTGCTTCACGGCAAAAAAGTGTGCCTCATCGACCGATTTTCGGCGACGGATGCGGAGGTCGAGGAAAACTCCCTCGTCATCTTCGTCAACCCCTCCACCCCCGACGGACGCTACTACAGAATCGACGATCTGATGGAGCGGTGGATGGAGAAAAATTGCACGATCCTCATCGACGAATCGTTTCTAGAGTTTTGCGGCGCTGATTCGGCAACCCGCTATCTCCAAACGTATGACAAACTCTATGTTTTAAAATCGCAAACGAAGTTTTACGGCTGCGCGGGGGTAAGAGTCGGGATCGTCCTCTCCAACGCTTCCAACATCGCCTCTCTCAGAGAAAAAGAGCCGCTGTGGAAAATCTCGGCACTCGATAGCCATTTTCTCATCACGGCGCTCAAAGACGAGCCGTTTCGTATTCGTTCCCATGCGCTGAATGCCGAAGCGAAAACGTATCTAAAAACCATCCTTGACCACTCCCCACTTTTTGAAGAGGTATTGGATAGTGATGCGAACTTTTTTCTCGTCCGGTTCGCCCAGATGAATGCGAAAGCGTTTCAGGAGCAATTGATCCCCTATCGAATCATGGTACGGGATTGTTCCAATTTTGACTTTTTGGATGAGGCTTATGTACGGATTGCGGTAAAAGACATTGACGTCCTGAAATATTTTGAGGAAGCTCTGTGTTCTCTGATATAGCCCTCATCGCGTACCTCACCGACCGCATCTTCGGCGAGTTCAAATTTATCCGTCATCCCGTGGTGCTGATGGGGGATTTTATCACCGTTTTTGAGAAGCGGTTTTACAGCGACACGATAGCACGCGGATTTTGGCTCGCGTTTTGGCTGTTAGCGTGCGTGTTTGCTCTCGTGTACCCGATCTCGCTGATCGATAATCCATGGATTCTGGGGATCATCGCCTCAACGGGGATCGCGGGGAAAATGCTCTATACGAGCGTGCAGGGGGTATTAAACGACCCTTCGAGCATCCGCTACCTCGTCAGCCGCGACACCGAAAACCTCAGTGATAGCGAAATCAACAAAGCCGCCATCGAGACCTACGCCGAAAACCTGAGCGACGGAGTAATCGCCCCGCTGTTTTATCTGTTAGCGTTCGGTTTGGTCGGGCTGTTTCTCTATAAGGCGGTCAATACCCTCGATTCAATGGTGGGGTATCGTAATGAGCGCTACGAGAAGTTCGGCAAGGTGAGCGCGCGGCTGGACGATGTTTTAAATTACATCCCCTCTCGTATCACGGCGGTTATCATCTTGGTTCTCTTCGGCAACCTCAGCGCCCTCAAAAAGACATGGCATTACGGCACAGGACACGAAAGCCCCAATGCAGGATACCCGATTGCGGCGATGGCGCTATCTCTTGGCATATCGCTCGGGGGGCCGACGTCGTATTTCGGCAAAGTCAAAGAGAAACCCTATTTCGGCGAAGGGGCGCGGGAGATCACCGCTCTGGATGTCCGTCGCGCATTAACCCTTCAGTGGAAACTCGATACCCTTGTAATACTACTTTTAGCGGCGGGGGTTTACGCATGAGATCGATCTCTATTTTCGGCACCTCCTCCGATGCGGGGAAATCGACCCTGACGTTTGTGATCGCTCGTCTGTTGCAAGAGCGGGGGATCAGCGTCGCACCGTTCAAAGCCCAAAACGTCTCCAACAACTCCCGCGTCTGCGACGACGGAAGTGAAATCGCGATCGCCCAATATTTTCAGGCCGAGGTGCTGGGGGTTCCGACGAGCTACCATCTCAATCCCGTGTTGCTCAAATCGGGTCAGGGCAACAGCGCCTCGCTGATCGTCAGAGGCAAAGCGGTCATGGACAAGGACGTGTGCGACTACTACCGAGACCTCGATCAGTTAAAACCCGCCGTAAACGAGTGCTTCGAGTATTTGAGCGAGCGGTACGACTGCGTCGTCTGCGAGGGGGCGGGGAGTCCCGTCGAGCTGAACCTGATGGAGAAAGACCTCTCCAATATCTACATCGCACAAAAGTACGGCACGAAGATCATCCTCGTCGCCGACATCGAAAAAGGGGGCGTGTTCGCCTCGATCTGGGGGGTCTATAATCTCCTCCCCGAAAATCTCCGCGCTAACGTCATCGGCGTCATCGTCAACAAATTTCGCGGCGATAGAACCCTGTTTGACGAAGGGGTACGGATTCTCGAAGAGCGGTTCGGTATCCCCGTCCTCGGTGTGCTCCCCTACCTCCCCCTCAACCTCGGATTTGAAGACTCCCAGAGTCTCAAAAATTTCGTCCAAAACAAACCCCATCCCGCACAAAAAATTGGGATCATTGCCTACCCCACGATGAGCAACTACAACGATTTCGAACCCCTTATCGCTGATGAGAGCATCTTCGTCGAGTTCATCACCTCCAATGTTGCGCTCGATAGCTTTGATACGGTCATCCTCCCCGGGAGCAAGCGGGTGATCGAGGATCTGCGGTGGCTCAAGAAAACGGGGCTGTTCGACGCCCTCAAAGAACGGAAAAAAGAGATACTCGGTATCTGCGGCGGGTATCAGATGATGTTCGAGCAGATCATCGACGAGGAGTGCGTCGAGACGGCGGAACCGAGCCGTGAAGAGGCCCTTGGATTTGTCGATGACGTCATCGTGTTTCGAAAAGAAAAAGTGCTCAAAAAAGGTGAGTATTCGATCTTCAGCAAAACGGTAAGCGGGTTCGAGATCCATCACGGGGTGAGTGAAAAATATCCGCTTTTCTATGAGAGAGGTCATATAAAAGGGACATTTGTTCACGGGCTTTTTGAGGATGAGGCATTTGAGGCGTATAAAAAAACGACTCTCGATGGTTTTATCGCAACGATGAGAGGGGAGATCGATATGGAAAGGATACTGCAACATGTCGTATAAGCAATGGTTCGACGCCCACGCGGCCAAACACGCGGCCATTATGGCTAAACTCACCCATCTGGGCGACGAGGAGGTGATCGAATATTTCCGTTTTGAGAACATGGTGGAAAAAGAGAGCGATTTCTGCCCCCTCTATGCGGAGAACAAAAAATGCCACGACACCCCTGAGCTTAACTGCTACCTCTGCGCCTGCCCGAACTTCCGCTTTAACGAGGCGGGGTTCGCAAAAGAAGGGGAACGAATCCTTTTCAGCACTTGCTCCATCGAGAGTCCCGACGGGGATCGCTATGTGAGTGAAAAGGCCATCCATCAAAACTGCGCCGGGTGCATCGTCCCCCACCGCGAGAGCTATATCCGCAAAGTGTTCGACCGCGACTGGCTCAACATCATGCGGGAGGTGCCATGTGAATAATGTCTATCTGGGGATCAAATTCGCCCTGAGCTATTTCACCCTCCTTCCCGTCCGTTTTCGCCAGAGCGACGACCTCTCCGCTCCCGCCGTCCTTCGGAGCATGCTCCTAGCCTTCCCCGCCATCGGACTGCTCCTCGCGGGGCTTTCCATCGCCCTTTTCCTTGCCCTCGAACCGCTGGGATGGATCGGGGCGCTGATCGCCGCGGGCGCCTACATGATCCTCTACGGTTTTTTGCACACCGAGGCGGTGATCGACGTCGCCGATGCGATCCACGCCGCTCACAGCGGAAAAGACCCCTATGAAGTGATCAAAGAGCCGACCGTGGGGGCGATGGGGGTTTTGTACGGGGCGATGGCCGTACTGCTCAAAACCGCCCTGCTCGCCTCGCTGCTCATGCATCAGCAGTTCGCCGCCTTTGCCGCCGTCGCGATGATCAGCCGTCTGGGGTTGCTGGCGGTTCTCTCGTTCTTCGCGTTTCGCTCGACGTTTGTGTCGCAGCTGCGCGCTTCTTTCGAAAAAACGGTTCTGGCGGGGGCGATTGCGGTGTATTCTCTTGCCGGATTTTTGCTCCTCTCGTGGATGTTCGGCGCATGGCTCGCCGCGGGAATCGGGTTTTCGCTTCTTCTCGCGTATCTCCTGAAACGCTCTTTGGGATTTCTCAACGGCGATGCCCTCGGTGCGTCGCTGGAGGGGGTGGAAATCGTTCTGCTCATCGCTCTGTTATGGCCCTGATTCTCCTGCGCCACGCTCCGCCGCCGCGTGAGTATCATCGGTGCTATCTGGGGCATACCGATGTCGGTATCGACACGGCGCTCTTCGACGAAGCGAAAATTGCACCGCTGCTGGATGAGCGGTTTGACCGGATTTATTCCTCCGATCTTCTGCGCTGCACCCAGACGCTCGAGGCTATCGGCCTGCGAGGCTACACCGCCGATCCGAGGCTGCGCGAAGTGCGGTTCAGAGCCTCCTTCGAGGGCAAAACGTTCGAGCAGGTCGAGCGTATGCGGGAGTATAACCCGGCCGTGCTCGATTCCGCCGAAACATGGCACGACTTCGTCTGCGACGAATCAAGCGAAGCCTTTCGCCGCCGTATCGGGTCGTTTTTGGCAGAGCTTGACCCGGGGCTGAACGTCTTGATCTGTACTCACGGGGGAACGATCAAAACCCTCCTCTCCCTGCTCCATCAGCCCGAACCTCATCCCGTTCCGGCCTATCTGGACTATGTTCGCATCCCCCTTTTTGGGTACAATTAAGATAAAAAAAGGGAGGAGAAGCCATGCGGATCATCTGGCTGCTGATCGTATCGTCGCTGCTCCTTCTTTCCGCCCCGCTAAAAATCACTTTTTTGGGCAATAAAGCCATCTCCGAAGCGCAGCTGTACGAAACACTGGGACTGCGCAAACCCTACAAGATTGAAGTATGGGAAGATCAGCCCGTCATCGACGAGGTCGCCGTGGCCCAAAGCCTCTCGGCCCTCACCAGCTTTTACCGCGCCAAAGGCTTCTACCACGCCAAAGTCGTTTTCGAAATCAAAGAAGACCGGGTGATTTTCACCATTGCCGAAAACGATCCGATCATCGTCAAAAGTGTCCAAGTCAACAGCCCGATTGATGTCGAACCGATTATCGCGATCCATACCGAGGAGCGTTTCGATCAGGACAAATTCTCCGAAACAAAATCGGCGATCAAGAAACGCTACGGCGAGCGGGGGTTCTGCAACGCGCAGTTCAATGCAAAAGCATGGGTCGACATCGAAACGGATGAAGCCCATCTGCTGTTCGAAGCCGAACCCGGAGAAAAATGTACTTTCGGTAAAATCGCCGTCGAATCCACCCCCAATGTTGACGCCAAGCTGACCGCATCGATGCTTCGGTTCGACGAAGGCGATCCCTACAGCGTAGATACCATCAAGCAAAGCTATGAAGCCCTTTATGCCCAAGAGGCGGTGGCCCGCGCCATGATCAACGACAACGAACGCAACGGCAGCATCGTCCCCATCACCCTCGTCATCGAAGAGGTCGAGCGTCCGATCCGCTTTACGGCGGGGGTCGGATACAGCAGCGATCAGGGACTCAGCGCGCAAATGGGGATCAAGCACCGCAACTTTTTCGGCGATCTCAAAACCCTCGCGCTCGATGCGCGCTATACCGAGCTGACACAGGAGATCGCCGGGACGTTCACCCTGCCGCTTCAAAACCGCGGGGTATTGGGGGCTGAGGTCGGGTACAAAAACGAGACGTTCGACGGGTATAAAACCGAAAGCACCTACGAAAAAGTGACCGCCAAATACCAAGACTCCCCCGCTTCGGTCATGGCGGGGCTGTTGTTCGACCGGGTCCAGACGTACGACAGTAGCGACCCGATCAACTTTCCCGATGATATGCTTTTCATCACGTCGCCGCTGGGAGAGATCAACATCGATACGCGCGACAAAATTCTGGAACCGACCAAAGGGTTCTGGCTGAACGCCAAAGCAACCGGATCCCTGCTTTCTCCCGTCTTTTCGGATGCGACCTATTTCAAAAGCCTCCTGTCGGGAGCGTACATCACGAGTGCGCAAGAACAGCACGTGGTCGGAGGCAAAGTCAAATGGGGAACACTGCGCGTCTATGACGGAGACGTCCCCGCATCGTACCGTTTTTATGCCGGGGGGATGAACTCCAACCGCGCCTACACCTACCGTGATCTGGGACCCAAAAATAGCGCGGGAGACCCGCTGGGCTTTCCGTCGCTGCTGGAGGGAACCTTGGAATACCGATTTCCGATTTCGGGGGAGTTTCGAGGAGTATTATTCAGCGACCTGACGTTCATCGGAGACGATTATATCCCCGATTACGATACGGCATACTGGGGTGTCGGGGCAGGGCTGCGCTACGTCACCCCCATCGGCCCCATCGCCGTTGACTTCGGGTTCGATCCCGACGATACGGCACAATATGCCATCCATTTTCGCATCGGGGAACTGTTCTGATGACGCACGAACCACCCGAAATTCAGCCGCCGAAACAGAAACGCCGACGCTGGCGGCGATGGTTCAGACACCTTTTCGTGACGTTTCACTTCCTGTTGCTGAGTGCGGTACTGCTTGCGGCGGGCATCGTCTACGTCGCTTTTCGCACCGACAGCCTTGATATCGTCAACACCTATCTGCTCGAACCTCTGGGGGTTCATTATTCACATGCCGAAGGCTCCCTGATGGACGGGTTTACCCTCCACGACCTCCGCAGCGACAGGATGAAGGCAAAAACCCTCACGCTGCAGTACAGCCTTGTCAAAATGCTCGAAGGAGACCACAGCGTCGAGTCGATCCGCATCGACGGACTGCGCATCCATCTGGACGATTTCATCAGTGACAGTGATTCCCCCTGGCCGCTTCCGACCTTTGCGCTTAAGCACGTATCCCTCACCAACCTTCAGCTTATCAGCGACTACCCCGTAGAGCTTGATATCGAAGCCAACGACGGCAGTTTTGACGGCGATGTCCTGAATTTCCGGACATTCCGCTCCAGTTTCAAATCGCGCTACGCCGACGGCGCGATCAGCGGCAAGGTGCGCGACAATGCCATCTCCGGTAATGCCCTTCTCTACCCGAATGCGACGGCATTAGCCTCTTACAGCGGCCGTTTTACCGATCTTCCCCGCTCCGTGGCGTTACAGATCAGAGAACTTTCCGACAAACAGGCTCTTCTGCGGGGAAGAATCAGCCGCCTCGTTCTCAAGCAAGACCCGACGATCAGCGCCGAAGCGTTTGCGTTTGATTTCGGCTGCCGGTACGATGAGGGCTATCTGGACGTCGATGCCGCTTATCTGCTCCGCCGCGGAGAAGATTCGATGCAGACCAAGCATCACCTGCGCTATGCGTTTGAGGGGACGACAACCAGCGAATTTACCGGTATTCTAGCCTCCGTGCATCCGCTTCCTTCCAATATACTGAAAGGATCGTTCCGCGACGGTGCGGACGGATTCACCGGATCGGCCACGCTTGATGGAAGCACCCTTCGGGTGTCGAGTGCGGACTACGACCGTTTTGCATGGGAGCTCGACAGCGTACATAAAAATCTCGCTTTTCTCTCCTCCCTGCCCGAATTCTTGCGCCTTTCACCGCTGGAGATGAAAGCACAGGGAAGCTATACCCTGAGCACCGACACCCTCGGAGGAACCCTTGAAGCCGCACACAACCATCTGCGCTTTGCAGGGGAGTTTTCAACCCGCGAAGGGGCCCATGCTCTCAACGGTGATCTGATGCTCCCTCCCGATGCGCCGATGTGGAAAGAGTGGAGCCACAAACCGCCGCGTCACCTGAACGTATCGCTCACGCACGATCGCAACACAACCCGCATGCAGCTCTCCGGGGAAGATGTGGCCTTCACAGCTTCCCTGCACGATGATCAGGTCAAAGGATCGGGCAATTATTCGGGTGCCTTTTTCGATATCGACGGATCGCTCAACCCGAAAAAAACCGTTCTCGATATTACGACGCTGGTCCCCTCCGCGTTTGCCACGGTATCCAAACTTACTCCGATCGAACTGCACAAAGGGGAGTACTACGATGCCGAAATACGCTCCAAAACCCGTGTCAGCATTACCGATACCCTTGAAATCGATGCCGACATCTCGGTCCCGTGGTACGCCGCGGTACTTGATTCGCAGCGTTCTTTCGGCGGAACCAACGGCTCCGTTTCGCTGCACTACCGCGACGGCAACATCAGCGTCGAACGCTACCGGTTTGAGATAGCCGACCATCCCCTCACGAGCGATCGGACGTCGCATCTGCACCTAAGCCCCGGAGGCGATCTTATTATCGACGATTTCTGGATCTATGACACGCTGCACCTGACCGGAAAAATCGCCGGCGATCTGAGCGCGTCGCTGCGTCTTGCGTCGGAACGGTTCCGCTATGAAGGGCCGGAGGGAAGCGCCCATGCGAGCGCCGACATCTCGTTTGTGCGTGACGGCGACGGAAATCATCAGCTGAGCGGCAACATCAAGATTCTTGATGGGACCATCACCTATCTGCCGTTTCAGCAGTTCAAGGTCATGGACGATGACGTTATCATTGTGCAGGATGTCCGCCCGCCGTCGCATACCAAACTCTCCATGAATCTTCACATCACGGCCTCGCAGCCGCTGAAACTGCAAACAAAAGAGCTCAATCTCCTGCTCGATCCCGACATCACCTTGTGGAGAGACCCTATGGGGCCGATGCAGATTCTGGGGATGATGAGCATCCCTTCGGGGACGGCAACGACGGCGGGCAAACAGTTTGCCATCAAACACTCCGAGATCTATTTCGGCGGCGATGTCCCCCTGAATCCGTACCTCAATCTCACCATCGGACATGAAGTCGATTACAAAAAAATCATTATCTATGTGACCCACACCCTCGATTCACCGATTTTTTTATTCACTTCCGATCCGGTCATGAGCCAAAACGACATCATGAGCTACATCCTCTTCGGCACGCCGGCCAATACCGTAGCCGGTTCGGATTCGGGCACTTCGACCGTCCGTGCGGACGCGACCAACTTTATGCTGGGAGCGGGACTAAAAGGGCTCATCAGCAACACGACCAAACTGCAGATCGATACGATGAACATCCTGACGACCAAAGAGGGGGGAATGGGGTTTGAAGTAGGTGCGCGTCTGAACAAAAACCTTCGCGTCCTGTACAAAAACGACACGCTCTCCAGCATTCTCGTCCAGTACCAACTCAACCGCTGGCTCCGGCTCGATGCGGACGTCCATGAATTGGGGCAGGGGATCAACGCCGTCTACATCAAAGATTTCCGCGATTTTCTCCCCCATAACAAGCCGATAAAAAAGTAAATATTGATTTGAGTCAAGATTAATCGCGCCCGGCCGATTTATACTGTCGTCATTACATTGACAGGGGTTTATTATGATACTCGAATTTATGCGTGACGATCACCGCGCGTGCGACCACCACTATGCCGAAGCGGAATCGGCGCTGACGGCCAACGAAACAGACAAAGCCAAAGAAGCGTTCGGACGGTTTGCCGCATCGACGCTTCACCATTTTGACATGGAAGAGAAACAGCTCTTTTTGGCGTTTGAAAAACGGACGGGGATGATGGGCGGACCGACGCAGATGATGCGCTACGAGCACCAACAGCTGCGCAGCCAGCTCGAATCAATGCGCCAAGCGCTGGAAGAAAACCGGATCGAAGACTTTTTCGGGATCGGCGAATCGATGATGATCATGCTTCAGCAGCACAACATGAAAGAAGAACAGATGCTCTATCCGATGATCGACCGCGCGCTGGGCACCGATGCGGAGACGATGATCCAGACGCTCAAAGAGATGGCGTAATGATCCTCCTCGACACCCGCGAGTTTGACCATCCGATTCCGCTGGAGATGGCGGTCGATACGTTTAAAAAACTTTCGGGTGACGAGGTGATCCACATGATCCATCGGCGCGAGCCGATTCCGCTGTTCGAGATCATTGTGCGAAACGGCGGCCGATACCTCTCTTGCATGAGCGAAGAGGGGGTATGGCACATCTACATCACCCGCAGCCCCACCCTTGATTTGGAGGTATACCGTGTATAATGGCCTTTCGCTCGAGCAGGCCCCGCCTATTTCGGTCGTGCTCCGTTTCTTTCTCACCGTGCCGTTTTTCGGCCTTCTCCTCACCTGCTGCATGTTTATCTATCCCACCGAAGTCCTGACACCGTTGCATCCGTATTCGCTGGCAGCGGTTCATCTGATGTTTTTGGGCGTCGTGAGCATGAGCATGATCGGTGCGCTGTTTCAGATGCAAAGCGTTTTAGGCGGAAGAGCCATCCCCGCGCCGAGCGGCAACGCGCTGATCATCCACACCTTTTTGACCATCGGTATCCTCACCCTCGCAGGGGGATTCGTCTTCGCTTCTCCCGTGTTGTTTACCCTTGCCTCGGTCTTGCTGGGAGCCGCGATCGTTTATACCGCCAATCTCGTCCTTCCCCTCCTTTTCGGAGGCGTTGTCCACGATACGCTTCGCGGGATGCGCCTTTCTCTCATCGCCCTGACCCTCACGGCCGTGCTGGGAATCATCATGGCCTCATCGCATGCATCGTCCTCATTCGGTTTCCATCACGACATGATCCGAACGTCGCACTATTCGCTCGGTCTTGTCGGATGGATCGGCGCCCTGATCATCGCCGTCGCGTTTCAGGTCATCGAAATGTTTTACGTCACCACCTCCTACAGCGCATGGTGCAAACGCAATACGTTTCGAATCCTCGGCGCGGCTTTGGTCCTTAAGATCGCGTTTGTGTTTTTGGGGTGGGCATACGGATGGGTCTTCGACCTCACGATGGCCGCCTTGCTGATCGGCTTTGCCGTTACGACGCTCAAAAAACTGCGGGAGCGCAAACGGCGCGTTAGCGACGTGAGTATCCGGTTTTGGACTTTTGGCACCGTTTTGCTGATCCTCTCCACGGCGACCCATACCGCGTTCCTCTTCATCGGAGACACCGCACTGGAAACGCTGGCACTGCTGGCGTTTGCCCTCTTTTCCCTCGCCGTCATTTTGGGGATGATGGGAAAAATTGTCCCGTTTCTGGTTTGGTTTCACCTCAATTCGGCAGGGTACATGGAGGTTCCGATCATGTCGAACGTCATCCCTGCCGCCCGGGCAAAAATCCTTTTCTGGCTCTTTTCCCTTACCGCCGCGGCGGTGTTGTCCGGACCTCTGATTCCCGAAGCGTTTGCCGCAGGAGCCCTGTTCGGTGCCGCAATGTTTGCGGTGCTGCTGTATAACCTGACCAAGGCCCTCGCCCTTTATCGCCATACTCTTGCCAACGGAACGCGTTTCACGATGGAAGAATCGCCCCCTTCTGCGCTATAATCTTCCTATCAGGGATCGGGAGACACGGTATGGAAATTGATCCGTTATTTATTCAAAACAGCGTCCTCTCGCTCGTGCTGGGGTTTCTCATCGGCCTGCAGCGCGAAATGCACACGATCTATTCGCACAAAACAAAAGATTTCGGAGGGGCGAGAACCTTTTCCATGATCTCTTTGTTCGCGTATCTCTCTGCATGGGTGAGCGCCTATTTCCCCTATTTTTTCCTCGTCGCATCGGCGCTTATGGGGCTGCTCCTCGTCGCCGCCTACGTGATCAACAACGTTTCCGCCTCCGAAAAAGGCTCCACCACCGAATTCGCCGCGCTGGTGACGTTTGTCGTCGGTGCCATGCTCTATTTCACCCTGCCGATTTTCCCCGTCTTTATCGCCATTCTCGTCCTCTTCGTCCTCAATCTGAAAGACAAGATTCAAGAATACGAACAAACCCTCACCAAACAAGACCTCAGCGCCGCCATTGTTTTTATGGTCATGACGTTCGTCATCCTCCCCATCCTTCCCAACGAACCGGTCGGGCCGATGGGACTGATAAATTTTTATATGATCTGGATCATGGTCGTACTGGTAGCGGGAATATCATTTTTCGGATACATCGCCATCCGGTTTTTCGGGACAACGCAGGGGATCGGGATAGCGGGCCTTTTCGGAGGGCTTGTCTCCTCGACGGCCGTGGCCATGAGCATGGCGCGGCGCGTCCATGAAAACGGCTTTCTGGCCAAAAACCTCGCCATCGGCATTGCGCTGGCCTCCTCGATGATGCTGATCCGCGCCGGTATCGAAATGTGGATCATCAACCCTTCGCTGACCCGTCCGTTTCTCGTTCCGATTCTTTTGGGATCGCTTGCGGGGTACGCTTATATCGCTCTGCTCTATTTCACCTCCAGACACGAAAACATACCGCAGAACATCGAATTCAAAAACCCGTTCAGTCTAAAAGAAGCCCTTTTTATGGGGCTGATATTCGGTATCACGCTGGCGCTGATCAAACTGGCCAACCTGTACGTCGGGGACATGGGGGTCTATGCCGTCGCCGCCGTTTCCGGGATCGCGGACGTCGACGCGATCATCCTCTCGCTCTCCTCACTCGCCAAAAACACCCTGACCCCCGCAACCGCCCACATTGCCATTTTGATCGCCATCATCACCAATTCGCTGGCCAAAGCTTTGCTGGTGCTGTTCCTCGGAAAAACGGTTTTATTCCGCTGGATAGCCACCTATTTTCTCATTTCCGTCGGAACGTTCACGGCGGCGGTGCTGCTAACGTTTTGATAACAAACCGCCCCATAAGTGTTATTTTTTTTCCCGTTTTGCCGATATAGTCTTATATCAAACGGGAGCACACTATGCTAATCGCAGCCCACAGTATTAGCCTTGCCGCATCATCCCTGCACTACCGCAGCGAAGAAGAAACAATCAGTTTGCACACTCCTGAAAAGACTGCTGTAGCGGCTCAAAAAGCGTACGGGGCTTCTGCGGCGGCAGAAGATCACCAAGACGATCCTCTCGCAGGACTCGACCCGAAATATCGCATAATGGCGATGATGCTCGAAGCGCTAACAGGCCAGAAAGCGACGTTAGTGGCATTTCGCGCAAGTTCCGCGTCGTCGTTCGCCGTTACCGGTACAAACAGCGGCGCAGCGGCACCGCTTAGTAATTCTCCGATTTTAGAATATCAGTACCACATGGAAGAGCTCAACCAAATGAGCTTTTCGGCGGAGGGGAAAGTCCGCCTCGAAGACGGCAGCATGCGCGAATTCTCCCTCTCCATCCAATGGGAGCAGAGCTTTTCGGAATCGGTACGTTTGCGCATCCAGGACGGCAAAGTCCTCACCGATCCGCTAGTGATCTCGCTGGACGGCGCGCAGCCGCTCTCTTCCAACGCGTTTGCCTTCAACCTGACGGGCAAAGAGGGAGAAAGCCTCCCCTACCTCTCGGGCCGAGCCGGCTATCTGGCGAACGATGCGAATCAGGACGGCCAAATAACCAAAGGCTCGGAACTGTTCGGCCCCGAGACCGGAAAAGGGTTCATGGAGCTTGCCGCCTTCGACGAGGACCGCAACGGATGGATCGACGGCAACGATTCGACATTCAAACAACTGAAAGTATGGATGGTCAGCGAATCAGGCGAGGAGCTTCTCTCGCTTCAGGAGGTCGGTATCGGTGCCATCAGCCTCCAGAGCGCCGCTCTGGACTATACGCTCAAAAGCGATGCCGACACGCCGATAGCCCACTACAAAAACGCTTCCGTAGCACTCGGAGAGAACGGGAGAACGTACGGTGTGTTCGAAGTGGATGTAGCGGTATAACAAACAAAACAGATTGCGCTTATTGGACTCTTGAATAGTATAAATAGGGAGTTTAAAAGGTTATGGCAGACAGGAAAAGAAGCTGAAATAAAACTTAAACAAAACCACAAAAGAGCACAAAATAGGGCTTTCGCGACTCTGTCAAATCTTCTTCATTTCTTAGTTTTCAGGTGTTAATAGACACAGTTCGGACACAGTTTTATTCATAATATTTGTTTTTTTGCGATATTATGTAGCAGTCTCACCAAAAAATAAGCCCTAAAACAGGGGATTAAAAGCCTATATCCTACTATAATTTTCCTTTACTAAATCAATAAGGAGAATTATGAAATTATGCAACATGTAGTCAGCCAACTTATCACCAAACGAGCAGAATTAAAAGGTGAATTACACCATCATCAGAAGAGAATCGAACAATTAGAAGAAATTATTTACGGAATAGACCTATCCATACAAGCATTTGACACTACAATTGAATTTGACCAGATAAAAGCGAAGAGATATTCTGATAGAGAGAACTATTTTAAGCGTGGAGAAGCTAATACTATGATTTTAGATACATTGAGAAAAGCCCAAGAGCCTTTAACAACTACCCAAATCACAAAAGAACTGATGAAAAAGAAAAAATTAGACCCAGAAGACCAGAAAAAAGTGGATTCAATTCAAAAATCACTTCTTCATACCCTTAAAAAGCATGAAAAAGGAAAAATCGTCCGTATCGTAAGTAAGGATAATATAAACGGTTTTACTTGGGAGTTGGTTTAAGCCCCCAATCTCTCCATAATTCTATGATTACCCTGCCAGTAGCCCGTCCATTCATTCGATTGTAAAGTTTTCATACAACGAGAAGAAACATCGTTAAAAATTCTTTTATTAGACCAACGACGGGTATCTTCACGATATGCGATTTCATTTGCATAATTAGAGAGATAGAGATTTCCCATACGATGAATTACACCGTTTTGCATACGTCGGAAACGAGCAAAATAACTCTCTGCTTGGTTAGAACAGGCACCTTCTTCACTCATATATTCAACAGAGTGATTCACCCGTTGCATATCATAAATAGCATGGAGATTATCATAAGCGTTTGCTTCGTCGGCATGAACTTCTGTTCCTGCAACAATAGCCGTATTAGCGATTTGAGCAATACCAGCTGGATTTTCATTATGGAGAACATACGTAATGGTTCTTTGGCTTCCAATATATGCTCTTCTTCCATCTGCACGTTGGCGAACAACAACGATACATCTTTTATTTGGGTTTTGGATACGTCTTCTATCAACTCTGTCTTCAATATTATTGGCAGGACGTGTATAGTGATTGACATAAGCACCATCTATTTCACAGACACCATCCATAGGTTCTTCATCACGAGTTTCTAAAAGTGCTTCACGAAGTTTATGTAAGAGAACGAAAGCGGTTTTATATTGTATATTTAATTCTCTGGATAGTTTCAAAGCAGACATTCCCTTTGCTTCATTTGAAAAAATAGCGATAGCAAGTAAATATGTTTTCAAAGGGAGTTTATGGTTAGCGAATAAGGTTCCAGATGTAACGGAGAATTGTTTTCCGCATCCTTTACACTTCCAAACATCACGAGTAGATAAGTCATAATGTTTCAAAGAACCACAACAAGGACAGACAGGTTTTCCTTTGGTATCAGACCAACGAAGCTTACGAAAAAAGGTAGTGGCTTGGCGTTCCGTCATTTTGGCTATTTCAAAAATACTAAACTTTCTTGCTTCTGCTGATAATAAAAAATGTTGAGCCATTGAAAATCCTTTCTAACCTTTTTCAAGTTAAATTATGTCATATATGACATTAATACCATATTAGTAAAATAAATTAATTTGTAAAATCACGACAATTATTTCATATTTAAAAGATTTATGTTATATATGTAATATTCATTCAAAGGAGCAGAAATGCCAGAAGAAATCGACTGGAATAGCAAGGCAACTATCATTCTCAAAGAGAAATTAGCTCGTAAAAAAATGAAGTATCACGATTTAGCAAGGGCATTAAAGGATATAGGAATAGATGAAAACCAAAACACGATAGCAACTAAACTAAGTAGGGGTTCCTTTTCTTTTGCGTTCTTCCTTCAATGTATGGCAGCAATGAAAATAGATTATGTTGAGTTTGTTCTCGATATAGAAAATTAATCCTCCTTGGAGCCAATTTTTGGCTTCACTTCCCTAAAAAACTTCTCCAATTACCTACCAATTCAATTGAAATAACAACTTATTTGATAATTTTTATAAATTTTTGAAAATTTTTCCCACTTTCTGCATTTTTTTCAAAAATCTTCCTATAACAAAAAACAAAGTTTTTTGAAGGTCTAAAATTAATAACTAATTCTTATATCTCCTTTTAGGTTTTTTCGTCCGCAAGGAAATAAAAAAACAGGAGAAAATAAAATGAATGAAAGAATTACAGAAGATTTAATTAAATCAGATTTAAAACTATTAGGCTATTCAAATATTGAAGAACAAAAGTCAGCAAATAAGAAAGTCCAAGAATTATTACAAAAAGCAAGTAAGACAGGTAATGGTGGTTCAGGAAGACCAGAATTTATTATGGTTGATAAAGCAAGCGATTATGTTGTTATCGTTGAATGTAAAGCAGATACAAAACTTCATGAGAGTGAAAACAAAGACCAACCAGTTAAATATGCTGTTGATGGTGTATTGCATTACGCTTCATTTTTGAAAAAATCATTTAATGTAATAGCAATCGCTGCAAGTGGTCAATCAAGTGCTGAAATGAAAGTTTCAAATTTCTATTGGAGAAAAGGAGCAGATAGCTATGAAACTGTCTTGGATAGAAATGGAAATCCACTTAATACATTAGCTGAACTTGCAAGATACAAGGAGCTTGTAGAAAAAGATAAAGAGCAAGAAGAATTATCCTTTAATAAACTGATTGAATTTTCTAAAAAAATTCATGAATACATGTATTCCTATGCAAAATTATCTGAAACAGAAAAACCACTTTTAGTAAGCGGAATTTTATTGGCTCTAAATAGACAAAGTTTTAGAACAACTTATACAAACTTTGAAGCTAAAGAATTAACAACACACCTTTTAACAGCTATTGAAACAGAATTAAAAGAAGCGAAAATACCAAACAGCAAATTACATAATATGATTCATACTTATTCTTTCATAGGTAATCATCCAAATCTGTCTGTTGACGGAGAACATGGTGAATTCAGCCCTTTAAGACATATCATTGATGAAATAAAAGAAAAAGTAGAACCGTTCATTACAAATGAACATAACTATGACGCAATAGGTCATTTTTACGGAGAATTTCTAAAATATACAGGTGGAGATAAAAAATCATTAGGGATAGTATTAACTCCAAGACATGTTACAGATTTATTCTCTGATTTGGTAAGTTTAACTCCAACATCAAAAGTATTGGACACTTGCACTGGAACAGGTGGATTTTTGATTTCTGCGATGAGCAATATGACAAGAAAAGCAAAAACAGAAGAAGAAATTGTCCATATCAAAAAGAATTGTCTTTATGGTGTTGAGCTTCAACCAAATATGTATACGTTAGCATGTGCAAATATGATATTGCGTGGAGATGGTCAAGCAAACATTTATCAGGGTTCCTGCTTTGATAGAGAAATATCACAAAAATTAAAAGAAAACGAAATTGATTACGCATTTATCAATCCACCTTATGCTCAAAAAGGGGAAGGACTACATGAGTTGGATTTTATTTACCACACTTTGAATTTATTGAAAGTTGGTGGGAAACTTATAGCAATCGTTCCTATGAGTTGTGCCATTCAGACCCATAAAACAAAAGAAAAATTATTACGAGACCATAGATTAGATGCTGTAATGAGTATGCCAGAAGATTTATTTTATCCAGTTGGAACGGTAACTTGTATTATGGTTTTTACTGCTCATATGCCACATGAAACAGAAGAAGATTTTAAAACTTGGTTTGGCTATTGGAAGAAAGATGGATTTGTAAAATCTAAAAAATTTGGAAGAGCTGATATAAAAGGTGAATGGACTTCAATTAGAAAAAGATGGATAAATGCTTACAGAGAAAGAGAAGTAATTCCAGAATTGAGTGTAAAAGTCAAAGTCGGTGTATCTGATGAATGGTGTGCAGAAGCATATCTTGAAACGGATTATGATGCTTTGACGAATAATGACTTTACATCGGAAGTAAAGAATTATGCCTTATTCAAATTGGCAAATGAAAATTTATTTACTGTTGATTTTAGTATCCCATTGAATAATTCTTATAGCAATAAAATTATGTCTTTGAATGATAGACAATGGAAAGAATTTAGTTATGAAAACATTTTCACTATAAAGTCTGCCAGTGATTATTTAAATTCAGAAGCCGAATCTAATGAAGGAACACACCCTTTTATTGTCTCATCTGAAAGAAATAATGGTTTATTCACATTAACTTCATTGGAGCCAAAAAATAAAGGATTTTCTATTACAGTAAATAAAGATGGAAGTGTTGGAGAAGCTTTTTTCCAAGAGAAACCATTTTCAGGAAACGGTCATATACTTTCTATAAGAAAAAAAGGAGATAAAGATATATCTGCTTATGAAGCAATGTTTTTAATTACCCTTATCAAAAAGGAGAAATATAAGTATTCATTTGGGAGAGCATGGGGACTTGAAAAGATGAAGAAGTCTATAATCAAACTTCCAGTAGATGATGAAGGAAATCCAGATTGGCAATTTATGGAAGATTACATAAAATGCCTTCCTTTTAGTTCGTCAATTTGACGAAAAGGCTCTGCCGAGCCATACAATCCGTATAATTCAACTAAATCTGATAAAATAACCCAAAATCATTTTATCAGAGCCTTTATGTCCAAAAAAACACTCAATTCAACCCTAAAAAAAGCCAAAGCATCCAAAAGTGATGAGTTCTACACCCAATTATCAGACATTGAAAGAGAACTCTTCCATTACAAAGACCATTTCAAAGGTAAAACTGTATTCTGTAATTGTGATGACCCAGAAGAAAGCCATTTCTGGAAGTATTTCTCATTAAACTTTGAACATCTTGGTTTAAAGAAACTTATCTCTACTCATTTCGAAATAACAAGACCTTCATATAAACTTGAAATCGTAAGCGATATTAATAATGACGGGAAGATTAATCAGCTCGATATGGTGAAAACTGATTTAACCCAAAACGGAGATTTCCGAAGTCCTGAATGTATCGAAATACTTAAAGAAGCTGATATAGTCGTTACCAATCCACCTTTTTCCCTGTTTCGGGAATATGTTGCTCAGTTGGTAGAACACGAAAAAGATTTTATTATTATTGGCAATTTAAACGCCATCACTTATAAAGAGATTTTCAAACTCATTAAAGACGATAAGTTATGGCTTGGATATGGATTTAAAGGCGGTAATGCTTATTTTTCTACTCCACATGTAAAAGAATTTGCAAATGGCGTATATGACGAAAAATCTGGATTAGTTAAATTCAGAAATGTTGCATGGTATACAAATATAGAAATCAAAAAACGACAGGAAGAATTACTTCTTTATAAATCATATTCGCCTGATGAATATGGCACATATGATAATTATGATGCTATTGAAGTAAGTAAGACCAAAGAGATTCCAATGGATTTTGAAGGAATTATGGGAGTTCCTATTAGCTTCTTGGACAAACACAATCCTAAGCAATTCAAAATTTTAGGAATGTCCGCTTCTGCTGGATACAATGAAGATGTTGTTGGTATTCCTTTTCTTGGTGAAAAAGATGCCAGACCATTATTGAATGGAAAAAACACCTATGCTCGTGTATTTATTAAAAATCTAACTATTCAAAAGGAATCTGAATGAAGATAGAACTAAAAGAAATTCCTATCAGAGACGTTTTTAATGGATATTCCAATGATGATGAAGAAGGTGTAGTTGGTTTTGGTGGCAAATTAAATATCCGTCCTGCATACCAAAGAGAATTTGTTTATAAAGATAAACAAAGAGACGAAGTTATCAATACAGTAAGAAAAGACTTTCCTTTGAATGTTATGTATTGGGTAAAGAATGAAGATGATACTTTTGAAGTCTTAGATGGACAACAACGAACAATTAGTATCTGTGAATATATTAAAGCTTCTTTCTCTATCGATTTTAAATACTTCCATACCCTTACAGAAGATGAAAAAGAGCAAATTCTAAATTACAAGCTAATGATTTATATTTGCGATGGAACAGATAGAGAAAAATTAGATTGGTTCAAAACCATAAATATTGCAGGTGAAAAACTTACCGACCAAGAACTTAGAAATGCTATCTATACTGGAACATGGCTCTCTGATGCTAAAAAACGATTCTCTAAATCAAGTTGTCCTGCTTATCAAATTGGCGAGAAATATATGAATGGTTCTCCTATCCGTCAAGATTACTTAGAAACTGCTATTGAGTGGATTAGTAAGGGTAATATAGAACAGTATATGGCAGACAATCAACACGAACCAAGTGCTATAAAGCTATGGAATTATTTTGCCAATGTCATAGAATGGACAAAAGCTACATTCAAAGAACACAGAAAGGAAATGAAAGGTGTTGAATGGGGAGTTCTTTATAATACTTTTGGAGAGAATACTTATGATGCTAAGGCTCTGGAAGAGAAGATTTCCGATTTAATGCAGGATGAAGATGTCAGCAATAAGAAGGGTATCTATGCTTATGTATTGAGTGGAAATGAAAAATACTTAAATATTAGAGCCTTTACAGATAAGATGAAGCGTGAAGCATACGAAAGACAAAAAGGTATATGTCCTAAGTGTAAAGCACCAAATAATTATTATGAGTTAAAAGAGATGGAAGCTGACCATATCAAGCCTTGGAGTATAGGCGGTAAGACTTCTGCTGATAACTGTCAAATGCTTTGTAAAGACCATAATAGACGTAAATCAGACATATAAAAAACCTTCTAATTTCTGCTGTTTTTTTCAAAAATCCATTCAATTTTATAGGGCTTAAAATGCCCTTATGTAGGGGCTTATAGAACTTTTTCTGGTGAGACTGCTACATAATATCGTTTTTTTGATACAATAAAATATAAAAATAATGAATAGTCGGTGGGTAGAATGGTTGAAGGTATTCTAGTAGGCTTTGTTCTCTTCATATTAACTTCGGTAACTGCATATGTTTTTAAAATAAAGCAGCTATATGTAAGTAGTAGAAAATTATATGGTGAATCTGCTCTATCAAAAAAAGGTTCTTTATCAGAAATTGTCATTGCTAATCATGGGAATCAAACAGAAGAAAATATAAAAGTAATTTTGTCTCCTGACATTACGTGTGAATTAATTGCATCCCCTTCTACTGATATTAGAATTTCTTCTGAAAATATTATTAGTTTGGATCGGCTCCATGCAAAAACAATGATTTCATTATTGGTTTTAGTCGAAAAAGAAGAATTAAAAAATAGTGAAATTCTTGAAATTACTTCTGCTGATCATAAAGGAAGTGTAATTGATACAATAGCTAATATTCCTCCTAATTTTGGTCAAATAGCCATCATTCTATTTACTATTGTCCTGTTTATAGTAACATTTTTTTACATTCCAAAAGTATATAATCTTATTGAGCAATCAATTATTGAACAAAAGTACGAGACTGTATTGAATAATGGATGGGAAAACATATCAAGGTATACATCATCCGATTTGGTGGAAAATTATAGTAAACAAGAATTTCCAATCAGGTATTTAGATCAAAATATTAGTGAGAATATTATTTCATTTTCTTTTGAAGTCATTAATAAAAGTTCTGCACCTCTTGAAGTAATATTGTCAACAGACGATGAATACCAAATATTGCAATCAAAAACTCAGGGGTTATATCAGTTCGACAGCATAATTGAATTAAATTATATAAATGAAAAAGTTGAACCGCTAACAAAGAAAAGAATTGTGTTAAAAGTTAAGAAAAAAGAACAGAAGGACCTAGTGAAATTGAATCTCACAATGAGACATGGAGAAGAATTAATATATGACATCACTAAAAAAATAAAAATTAAAGAAACTTTCTAGACTTTGTATATATTGTGAAACAAGGCATTGTATTGAAAATATTTTTAAAAATTAAGTATAGTTGGATGATGCGTAAAGTTATAAATGCACAACGCCGTTCCAGAAGACAAATTACTACGGAAGATCGAAACGATCTTTTTCAAGATACCCTCAAATTTATGGTACAACATCAGATTATTTTGGAATCAGATGTTGTGCCCGATCCTGATGATACCGTAAACCCCATTGATGAGATTGAAATCTTCCTTAAAAAGCTCTCCATTCACGAAACCGAATACCGCCTTATGCCCAACAAACTACACGTATACCCCATGACTTTTTTAACCGCAGTTGATCGCAAACGGTGAGGACATTTTATGGGTGAGTAATATGCTCGGTCATAAAGACAGTTCTATGACGCTTCAAAAGTATGCGCGATACGTCAAACAAACTCGACGAAAAAGAGCTTCGTTTCTGTCCGAATAAACACTAAACTGCTGACACACAGTGGGCACAGTTTGGGCACAGTAAAATTTTTGAACTCTGAAAGTACCGTAAATAGGGAAGTTTAAAAGGTTATGGCAGACAGGAAGAGATTCGAACTCTCGGTAGGTTGCCCTACACACGCGTTCCAGGCGTGCGCCTTCGACCACTCGGCCACCTGTCTATTGGAAGAATGAAATTATATCCGATTTAGCTTAAAAAGGGTGTAGAAACAAAGAAGCGGCAATAGGGAAACAGCCGCTTCCGGCGTTTCCGCTATAACTTTTCGAAGGAGAATCGAACCGTCATTGTAGGAAAGAAGTGTTAATTTTGTGTAAAAAAATCTTATAATTAGGCCACTTACCCAAAAAAGGCCTGCCGTGCATCCCGACGAACGCTTCTTTTCCATCAGCGACGACTTCCGATCCCCTTATGCCCGCGACCGCGACCGGATCATCCATTCGGGGAGCTTCCGCCGCCTCGAATACAAAACACAAGTCTTTCTTAACTCGCAAGGGGATTTTTTCCGCACACGCCTCACTCACAGCATCGAGGTAAGCCAGATCGCCCGCTCCATCGCGTCGCATCTGGGCTTGCAAGAATCGCTCGCCGAGAGCATCGCATTGGCGCACGATCTCGGACATACCCCCTTCGGGCATATCGGAGGGGACACCCTTGATGAGTGTCTCAAAGAGAGGGGGTTTGCCAATGGATTCGAGCACAACTTCCAAAGCTTTCGCGTCGTGACCAAACTCGAACAGCGCTACAAGGCGTTTTTGGGTCTGAACCTCACCTACGCGACGCTGGAGGGGATACTCAAGCACTCCTACCCTTATAACAAACCGTTTTTCCCCTCTGCGGTACGGGAGGCCTTTGCCCTCGATACTCATCCGAGCATCGAAGCGATGATCGTCGACCGCGCCGACGAGATCGCCTACATCAGCCACGACATCGACGACGGAGTCGCATCGGGGCTGATCGGCTTCGATACTCTCCGCTCCAGCGAGCTGATCCAGACCGTTTTGGAAAAAGTCTATGCCGAAGGGGTGCACGAAAACGAAGACGAGATGTTCCGCTACCGTTTCAGCTCTCATCTCATCAACCACCTCGTCTACTCTTTGCTGGAGCATTCGCGCGGCAAAATCGATAACTCCCGCGTGTTAGCCTCCGTTATACCCGCGTCCGAACCTGTCCCCATCGGGTTCGAACCGACAATGGAAACGCAGATCAAAAAACTCAAAAAACTCCTCTATTCCGAACTCTATCAGCATAAAAGCATCATGCGCAAAATGTTCGCGGGCAAACAGGCGATCAAAGGGGTGTTTGAAGCGCTGATGGAAGAGCCCAAAATGCTCCCCCCCTATTATCTCAAACAACTCGACCTTCGGAACAAACACCGCGTTATCAGTGACTATATCGCGGGAATGTCGGACCGCTACGCGATGGAATTGTTCAATGAATTGTACGGGAGGGAAGGGTAATACCGCACGCCGGATGGTACAATAGCGTCCATGAATACAATAGCAATAATCGGCGCAGGTGCGAGCGGACTGATGGCGGCGCTGAGTGCGGCGCGTGCCGGCGGCTCCGTCACCCTTTATGAGCACAATTCCGGCGTCGGGAAAAAGATTCTGGCCTCGGGAAACGGCCGATGCAACATCATCAACACGACCGCGACCGCAGAGGATTACGCGGGCAATGACCCGCACTTCGTCACCTATCCGCTTAAACAGCTCTCTTTCGGCTATTTCCAGACATTCTGCCACTCGATCGGTCTGGTGCTCGACATCAAAGACGACGGCCGATGCTATCCCCTCTCCAATGAAGCCAAATCAGTACTCCTCGCACTCAAAAGCGCCGTTGCAGAGGCTGGAGTCAGCGTCCTCACCGATACCGAAGTGACGTCCGTGACAAAAAAGGATACGCACTTCATCGTCGAAACGGCTCAGGGGACAAAGCGCTTTGACCGCGTCCTGATCGCGACCGGCTCCGAAGCGGCACCGCAACTGGGGGCCACAGGCGACGGCTACCGTTTTGCGGCGGCGTTCGGGCATGAGATCGTCCCGACCTATCCCTCGCTGGTGCAGCTGCACCTGAACTCCAAAAACCACCACAAGATGGCGGGGGTCAAAACCCATGCCGAGGTGAATCTCATCATCGACGGCAAACAACGCGCAACGGCGCAAGGCGACATCCTCTTCGCCGCCTACGGCATTTCGGGTCTGGCGATACTCGACATCAGCCAGAGGGCTTCTTACGCCCTCCTTCGCAAACAGCGTGTTAGCATTTCCCTCAACCTCCTCCCCCGCTTTGACCTCCAAACGCTAAGCAACACTCTCGAAAAACTCTCTGCTTCAGTACCTTCTCATTCAATCGAGACCGTTCTGTGCGGACTGATCCCCGCCAAAATCGCCGCCTCTCTTTTGGAAGACGCTCTTGTCGCCCCATCAACGCCGATCTCCAAGCTCTCCGTAAAAGAGTTCAAGAAACTCTCCTGCCTGATACAAGAGTGGAAGTTCGAGGTGAGCGGTACCCACGGCTTCAAACATGCCGAAGTAAGCGGCGGCGGAGTGGCTACGACACAGGTGAATAACAAAACGATGGAATCAAAACTGATACGAGGTCTTTATTTTGCGGGAGAAGTACTCGATATTGTGGGAAAACGGGGAGGATACAATTTCCACTTCGCGTGGGCCAGCGGAATGATAGCGGGAAAAGAGATGGCCAAATAAGCGCTTGCGCGCTTATTTATTTTTTTCCGTAACGTTTACGGTCGGTAGGATCCAACCATTTTTTACGGATACGGATGTTGACTGGAGTAACTTCGAGAAGTTCGTCGTCTTCAATCCATTCGAGGGCACGTTCGAGGTTCATTTCGCGTGGCGGAACGAGTTTGATCGCTTCGTCCGCTCCGGATGAACGGACGTTTGACTGCGCTTTACCTTTGATCGGGTTGACGTCGAGGTCGTTGCTGCGGCTGTGTTCGCCGATGATCATCCCTTTGTACGTTTTGGTCTGAGGTGCTACGAAAAGCACCCCGCGATCTTGAAGGTTGAAGAGTGAGTAGGCAAGAGTTACGCCGTCTTCCATAGAGATGAGCGCTCCGTACTGGCGGCTCTCAACGCTTCCGGTATAAGGACGGAATTCAAGGAACGAGTGGTTCATGACCCCTTCCCCTTTCGTATCGGTCAAAAACTGTCCGCGGAAACCGATCAGACCGCGCGCAGGGATCTCGAACTCGACACGGGTGAACCCTTCGCCCATCGGTACCATTGCGGTCATTTCCGCTTTACGGCGACCAAGGCGCTCGATGATGGTCCCTGCAAAATCGGCCGGAAGGTCGACAACGAGGTGCTCGAACGGTTCGCATTTGACCCCTTCGATCTCTTTGACGATAACTTCAGGACGGCCGATACCGAATTCGAAACCTTCGCGGCGCATGTTTTCGGCGAGAATGGTGATTTGAAGCTCACCGCGGCCGGATACGATAAATTTACCTTCTCCCGCCGCTTCGTAGCGCATCGCAACGTTGGTGTTCATCTCGGCATCGAGACGCTCACGGATTTTGTTTGCGGTAACGTGTTTACCCTCTTGTCCTGCAAGCGGAGAGTCGTTGACCGAGAAGACAACGGTCAATGTCGGCTCTTCGATGTGCATCGGGTCAAGCGGCATCGGGTTGGCAGGATCACAGATGGTGTCCCCGACGTCTACCGTTTCGATACCGGCAACGGCAACGATGTCACCCGCTTCTGCCGTCTGGATCTCCATACGGTTAAGCCCCATGAATCCGATCAGCTTGCTGACTTTACCTTTGACCATCTCTCCGTCGGCTTTTGCAAGGAGGATGTTGTCCCCTTTGGAAATTTTACCGTTGAAGATACGGGCAATACCGATTTTACCGACGTAGTTGTCGTAGTCGAGGGTGAAAACCTGCAACTGAGTCGAGTTTTCCGCATCACCGGTCGGCTCAGGCACTTTTTCAAGGATCGTATTGAACATGCAGGTGAAGTCACCGTCAGGCTCAGACATATCCATTTTCGCGATACCGTCACGCGCCGCAGCGTAGATGATCGGGAAATCGAGCTGATCTTCGGTCGCATCCATCGCAACGAACAGGTCGAATACTTCGTCTACTACACGCTCAGGGTCAGCGGAAGGTTTATCGATCTTGTTAATAACGACGATCGGTTTGATACCCAGACCGAGCATTTTTTTAACAACGAATTTCGTCTGAGGCATAACACCTTCATACGCATCGACGAGCAACAAGGCACCGTCAACCATTTTCAAAACACGCTCAACCTCACCGCCGAAGTCGGCGTGGCCCGGAGTGTCGATGATGTTGATTTTGTATTCGCCGTAGCGGATCGCGGTATTTTTAGAAAGAATGGTAATCCCGCGCTCTTTTTCAAGGGCGTTAGAGTCCATGGCTCTCTCGTTGACTTGCTCGTGGCTGCCAAATGTTCCGGATTGCTTGAGCAATCCGTCAACTAGGGTCGTTTTACCATGGTCAACGTGCGCGATGACGGCGATGTTACGAATTTTTTGCACTGAATATCCTTGTAGGTAGGCAATGATTTTCGCGAATTATATCTTTTTTTATTTTAAGGATATGTTAAGGGAGTAAAGTGTTGCCGTTTGGTTACACCTGTTATTTATGGAATACATTTTGCTTTATTGATTCTAAATATAATAATGCGTGCCGCGAGCGCATATAATAAGGATCACTCAATGATCATAGAAAGCAAAGAGTCCAAAACAAACGCCTCTTTGATCGACCTGCTCGGAGGAAATGCCAAAACCGCCGATTCTAAAAAGGACGGTATCTTTTCCAAACTGTTGTCGTCACTGGGCGCACAGACGAAAACAGGCGACAAGGCAGGTACCCTTCCTGCCGACTTCAAAGCGCTTATCGATCCCAAAAACGGCGTAGTCCGCTCCCTCGATTCCCAAAAAGGCGTTGATAAAAACGCCGGAATCGGTCAGCTTCAGGCTCTTTTGCGCGGTTCGGAGGAGGCCGAGGGAAATGCGCTTATTTCCGCCGAATTGTTGCACACCCTCTCGGACGATCAGGTCCGAAGCCTCATCCATCAGGCGAAAGAGTACCTCAAAAAAGAGATTGCCGCCAAAAACCCCGCCTACGAAAAAACGCCTGAAGCACTTCCGAAAAGTCTGATCGGTCTGATCCAGATGGCCCAGAAAATGGGGCTTGAACCCGAATCGATCACGTTATCGTCGATCATTACCGAACCGGAACCTTCGCTTGCGCCGGAACTGCTCTCCAAAACGCTGCTGGAGGCCAAAACGCTGGCGAAACTCCCTCCTCTGGCGGATACCGAAGTACCGACTCCCGCCGAAGCGCTTACCCAGCTCATCAGCCAGCTGAAAAACAAAGAGAAAGACGGCACCAAAACGCCGGATTCCGACAAGACTTCCGAATCGGGCAAGACAGCCGAATCCAAGCCAACCGACCAGCCGCTGAAATCGCTGCTTCAGGGACTCGATAAACGCGATGCCGCACCGACAGCTCCAGCGACGGAAGAGAAAAAAGCCGACGTTGCCCAAAACGCATCCTCCCAGACGAAAAACGACGGGTTGATCGCCCTGCTTCAGGGCGAGAGCCGATCTTCTTCCGGCACGGCGGACGAGAGCAAAAATCTGAAAACGGAGGGCGAAGCATCCAAAGCGCTGCATGCGCCGAAAGCCGACTCGTTTGAAGTAAAATCCAAAGAGGCGCAGCAGAGCATGCGCCATTTCGCCACCGATCTTAAAGAGGCCGTCGAAAACTACAAGCCTCCGTTCACCCGCCTGACAATGAAACTCAACCCCGAAAAACTGGGAGAGGTGGAAGTAACGCTGGTACAGCGCGGCAACAACGTCCACGTCAATATCCAATCGAACAATACGACGACGGTCGCCTTTTTGGCCCACAATGCCGGCGAGCTTAAAGCACAATTGGCCCACCAGGGGATCACCAACGCAACGATGAATTTCATGGGCGGAAACGATCAGCAAAATCCGCAAGGGCAGCAACAGCACTCCCAAAACCGGTTCCGCGCGTATGAGTCGTTCGAAGAACTCGAACTAAACGAAGAGCAACTCAGCGCTCTTGAAATCATTATTCCGCATTACGCGTAATCCAAGGAGGATATCATGGCTATCGACGCATACGGCAATACAGTAGGTGCTTCTTCTGCAACCGCTTCAACGACAACGACCAACCCCAAAGGGGTGCTGGGGAAAGACGACTTTCTCAAACTTTTGCTGCTGGAACTCAAATACCAAGACCCCACTTCCCCGATGGATAGCGAAAAGATTTTGACCCAGACATCGCAGCTGGCGACGCTCGAATCGACTGAAAACACGAATAAAGCACTGGAAACGCTGGCGGCGGCGCTTAGTTCATCCATGCAATACTCCGGAATCGCCGCCATCGGAAAAATCGCCGATACGGGAAGCAATGCGGTCGTTTTGAGCGAAGGTGAAGACGTCGATTTCGAACTCTATTTTCCGTCTAACGTCACAAGCGGAAAGGTCAATATTCTTGACAATAACGGCCAAATCCTCCGCTCGATGGATATCGGCGCCACCGATGCGGGAGTCGCCAAGTACACCTGGGACGGCAAAAACAACAGCGGCGCGGAGCTGGATGAGGGAGTTTATTACGTCGAATCGACCTACACGAAGGCAGACGGAACATCCGCTACCACCCGCGTCGGCTTATACCCTATCGAATCGATCAAATTCGATGAGGGCAAAACCTATGCCAAACTCGGCTCCAATTACATCGATTTCAGCACCATCAAAGAAGTGACGGGAAGCTAAGGAGCTCATCGTGAATCAAGCATACTATACCGGCCTTTCGGGGGTAATGAGCCATCAGTACGGGATGGATATCCTCTCGGACAATCTTGCCAACGTCAATACCGTCGGTTTTCGGGGGGTTAATTCCGAGTTTGCCGATCTGTTCTCCGAAGCCGTCGTCAGCGCGGGTAAAACCCCTACCGCCAACGACATCGGCGTCGGTTCGCGGCTTCAGGCGACATCGACGATGACCCAAAACGGTTCGCTGCTCGGAAGCGAACGTTTCAACGATCTCGCACTCGGCGGAAACGGCTGGTTCGGCGTCGTATCGGGGGACAAATCCTATTACACCCGTGCGGGAAATTTCACCTTCGATACGCTCCAAAAGACGCCCGGAGAGGTGAACTCGTCCGTCGCCCGTCTCACGACCTCGCAAGGGTACTTCGTGACGGGGACGATGCTGAGCAACTATGCGTATGACGGCGGATTTGACTACGGAAACAACGAAACGGGCGCCTACCTCATCAACGATCCCGCCGACGATGTCGCTTTCGCCGCTGTCGATCAGCAGGGGCCGCTGGAGCTTCCCACCCGTCTGGCCTACCCGGTCGAACCGACGACGCTGGCGGAGTTCGACGGAAACCTCGGAGGAGACAACGTCACCCGCTCCATCAGTGCCGACGTCATCAGCCCCGCAAACGAAATCAATCGCCTCAAACTCACATTTACCCAAAGCGCCGTGCAGCCGGCCACGGGGATAGCGTGGGACGTCGTCGCTACCGTCACCTCCAATGACGGTTCTACCGTCTATGACACCCAAACCGGTCAGGCGATTTTCGACGCGTCCGGCGGGCTTTCCAGTTTTACCGTCCCCTCCGTAAATAACGACGGCGCGGCCGTTGCCATCGATGTCGGCACGGGATTTGACGGCCTAATTTCGATCAACGGCGCCGAGTTCAGAGGCACCGCCTCGGCCGATGGCAGCACGGGGGGTGTCCTCACGAAATACGGAATCAACATCAACGGCGTCATCAGCGCCGAATTTTCAAACGGACGCCAAAGTGCGATCGGACGGGTCGCCGTCTATCATTTCCAAAACGATCAGGGGCTCGAACGCTCCGGCGACACCCTGTTCACCCAAAGTTCCAACAGCGGAAATCCGATGTTCTGGACCGATGCGGACGGCAATGCCATCACGGGATCGGCCGTCTACAGCGGGATGCTTGAAAATTCCAATGTCCGTCTGGACGCGGGACTGACCGACATGATCATCATGCAAAGAGCCTATCAGGCCAATGCCAAAACGATCACGACGGTCGATGAGATGATCCAAAAAGCGCTGTCGATGCGCAAATAAATTGGCACGTTTTTTGCTTTGTTATTTTACTTTGTCATAAAGGACATATCATGCTGAAGTCGCTTTTCTCAGGTGTTACCGGTCTGCAATCGCATCAGATTGCAATGGACGTTGAATCAAACAACATCGCCAACGTCAACACGATCGGGTATAAATACTCTCGTGCAAACTTTTCGGATCTTTTGGCTCAGACCAATCAGATCGCGACGGCTCCGCAGGGGGACCTCGGCGGTAAAAATGCCGTCCAGATCGGTCTGGGGACAACGGTCAACTCCATTACCCGGATCCATTCGCAAGGTTCGATCCAGAATACCGACAAAAATACCGACGTCGCGATTCAGGGAGACGGCTTCTTTATCGTCTCGGCCGATGGCGGTAACACGTACAAATACACCCGTGCGGGGGACTTTAAATTCGACGCTTCGGGTAATTTCGTCGACAACAACGGTTTTATCGTCCAAGGATGGCTGCGGGATGAAGACACCGGACTGGTCGATTCGACCGCGCCGATCACCAATATCCAGATCCCTTCGGGACTTACGACGCCGGCGTTTGCCAGTACCGAGATCACCGTCAAAGCCAACCTAAGCTCCAGCGCCATCGTAGATCAGTTCAGCCCGACCTACCAGATCAGCACGACCGGCGTTATCACAACCGCCGACGGCCGTACCGTGGCGGCGGCGGATGCCGAGGATATGGGGGTCATGTTCAACGGCAGCGGCGAAGCGTTCCAGCTTTCCCCCGCAACCGTGGCAACGTTTGCCGGCGGCGGACAGGGGATGAGGATTTCGTTTGACGGAGGGGCAACCGTTCGTGATTTCCGTTATACCGACGGGACTCCTCCGGTCGGGCTTGTTGCCGGAGGCGCACTCCCGCTCAACACCAACGATACCTATTATTTCAACAGTGTCGCCGATCTACGCGGCGCCTTGCAAACGTTCTCGCAGATTACTTCGGCCGGTTCCACCGTCGAAGTCAACGATCAGGGAAAATTTGTCCTTCGCAACACCGCGGGTACCGCACTGGCCGTCGAAGTCGATCCGATCGTGGATGCCAATACGATCGAGAACGCGCGCTTTACCGAAGCGTTCGCGACCATGGCCGGCGCACTGCCCGTCGGAACGTCCGTCAAACAATCCCAGCCGATCAATACGGCGACCCATGCGACCAGTATCGACATTTACGATTCACTCGGGGGAAAACATACCGTCAGCATCAACTTCCGTAAAGATTCGATCAACACGACGACCGGATTCACCGACTGGAGATACAACGTCACCGTACCGGTTCCCGGATCGTTGAGCGGAGCCGTTGCGCCGAACCTCAATATTCTGGACGGAGGGATCATCACCTTTGACAGCAACGGCGCCCTCTCGACGTTTAACATCCCCAGTATCGACTTCTCGCCGAACAACGGTGCCGCCGCCAACCAGCAGGTCAACCTCAATTTCGGAACGCTCGGGGCATACGACGGGATCACCAGTTTCGACAACGATTCGGGAACGAGCGGTATCAGCCAAGACGGTTATCCCGGCGGTGACCTTGTCGGTATCCGGATCGACCAAAGCGGTACGCTGGTAGGGAGCTTTACGAACGGCCGTTCTTTCGGGCTTGCCCAAATCGGTATGGCCAAATTCTCAAACAACGAAGGTCTGGTGAGTGACGGCGGAAACGTTTACCTGCAATCGGCCAACTCGGGCGATCCGATCATCGGTACGGCGGCAACGGCGGGACGCGGTTTCATGCAGTCTTCCGCTCTTGAAGCGTCCAACGTCGACTTGTCCAAATCGCTCACACAGCTCATCATCATTCAGCGCGGGTATCAGGCGAACGGTAAAACGATTACGACTTCCGACACCCTGCTCGAAACTCTCATCGGTCTCAAACGTTAATAACACGCTCTGATTATTCTCGCGTCCGACGCGGGAGTAAACCGCTCTCTCATTTTTTATTGCTGTTATTGTTCTGCGGATTGACGATAAAAGGGAAGAAGGCCCCGCGGTCACCTAAGACCGGGGTGCTTTGAAACTTAAGGAGTGAGTGATGAATGAAAAAAAACTCCTCTTTGACTTGCTGCTGTCAATCGGGATCAGTGACATTATGAAACAAGTTAGTAAACGAATAGTAATAACACGTGTTTTTAATCCGTCCCCGGTGCGTTTTAAACTACAAGAAGCTACAATTGCGCATGCGACGGCAAACCCTAAAGAAAAAACAGCACCCTTCCGATTCTGTCAAACCTAAGATTGCGTATGCTCCGTTTTGGCCGCGCGTGCTAGGGTTCATGACCGATATTTTTATGATCGGCCTGCCTATTTCCCTGCTGGTAAGCGCCTTTTTCGGCTACGATCAGATGCACACGGCCACCGGGCTGGATGTCCTCGTGCACGATCCAAAAGCCCGCACCAATCCTCCCGATCCGATTGCGTCGATCCTCCAAATGGGGTTGTTCATGCTCACGTATGTTTTACTGTGGCATTACAGCGGCCAGACGCCCGGGAAAAAGCTTGCCCGAATCCGGGTTGTCGACTCCCGGACGTTTCAAACCGCCTCCTATGCGAAACTAACGCTCCGTTTTATCGGTTATTTCCTCTCTCTCCTATCGGTCGTCGGCTTTTTCGTCGGGGTGTTCCGCAAAGACAAACGGGCATTACACGACCTATTAAGCGGCACCGCCGTCATCCGCGACGTCTGACGTGGCCTCGTTAGTCGCTTCGTTTTATTTTGTCTATTTTGCCCTGGTCGGGGTACACATCATCTTCGTCCCGAAAATCCTCTCGCAAATCGGATACGATCCGATGCAGATCGGGATCGTCTTTGCTTCCGCACCGCTGGTGCGGTTTGTCCTGCCGTTTTTGTTTCTGCGGGGATTCCGTCTCGATCAGCGCACTTTTTTTGCCGCGCTTTTTCTGATGGGTGCTTCGGCGGCGGGATTCTATCCCGCTTTGGAGCATTTCTGGCCCCTTCTGATCGTCAATATTCTCTTTGGGATCGGACTTGCGCTGGTGCTCCCCTACATCGAAGTGATCGCCCTGGAAACCATCGGAAAAGAGCGCTACGGACGTATCCGGCTGTTTGGGTCGGTCGGATTTATCGCCGTCTCGCTTCTGCTCGTCCGATACCTCAGCGGCCCGTACACGGGGATTTATTTTTTGATCGCTGCCGCAGCGGTCACGCTGCTCTTCGGGGCGCTGATCGGCATTCGGCAGCAGCATGAGCCGCCTTCCGAATACGGCGAAGAGAGATGCCGATTCTCGATAACGGATCACAGGATGCTGTGGGCGGGATTTTTTCTGATGCAGGTGAGTTTCGGACCGTTTTACAACTTTTTTACGATCTATACGACCGACCACGGCGTGACGCTGGGGACAACGGTGTGGCTCTGGAGCTTCGGCGTCATCGCCGAAATCGTCATGTTTTACTTTCAAGGACCGCTGTTGCGGGGCAATCTTTTGCGGCTTCTCCATATCACCGCCGCCATAACGGCTCTGCGCTGGATAATCGTAGCCCTCTTTCCCGCTTCGGTTCCGATGCTTTATGCGTCCCAGACGCTTCACGCCTTCAGTTTCGCCCTGTTTCACTCCTCGGCGATCGCGCTGCTCTTTCATCTCTACAGCGCACGACGGCTCTCGCAGCAGTTTTTCTTCGGGATATCGTACGGTCTTGGGGGATTTGTCGGGGCGCTCGGAGCAGGCTTTTTGTATCAGTACACCCCCGCCTTCTTGTTTGTCGGAGGGAGTATCGCGGCGGCGGCGGCGGCACTTTGCTTTGCGCACTACGCCCGAAGCCGCTAAGGGTTATTTTTTCTCTTCTTGTATGACGTGGGTCACCATCTGCGGGAACGGTACGGTAATACGGTTGCTGTCAAAGGCTGTTTTGACCGCTTCGGTCACTTCAAACATCGTGTCCCAGTAATCGTCGACGTTCACCCACGGACGCGCAAGAAGCTGTACTGAATTCTGCGCCAGCGCACCGACGGCCACCAGAGGTTCAGGCTCTTTGAGGACTTTGGGGTGGGCCTGCAAAATCTCCAATATAACCGTTTTGGCGAGCTTCAGATCGTCTTTGTAGTCGATGTCGAACACCATATCGATCCGCCGTGTCGCATTGCCCGTGTAGTTGATGATGTTCCCGGCGATCAAAGCTCCGTTGGGAATAATGATCGAGCGGTTGTCGGTCGTCGTCAGCGTCGTCGAAAAAAGGGTGATCGTTTTTACCGTCCCCATGACGCCGGACGTTTCGATGAAATCGCCAACCTTGAACGGGCGGAAAAAGATGATCAATACCGCCGCACCGACGTTGGAGAGGGTGTCTTTAAGCGCCAGACCGATGGCCAGACCGGCCGCACCGAAAACGGCGACGAACGAGGTGGTATTGATCCCCAGATTGCTCGCTGCGGCGACGATCAGCGCGATCATCAACGCGACATTCAGCGCGTTTCCGGCAAAACTGATCAGCGTCTCGTCGACGTTTGAGCGTTCCATTGCCCGGCGCATCAGCAGCACCATTTTTTGGATAATCCATTTACCGACAAAAAAGATGGCCAGAGCACCGAGGATTTTCAGTCCGTATTCGGTCGCATAGCCGATTATCAAATCCGTATAATATTCGACCTTATCCGCATGCTGTTCAAGTTTTTGCAACATGGCCTATCCCTTTTTTATCGGTATTCGATGATCTGATTGATCGGAAGCCGTGTTTGCTCGCTCTGAGGATTGATCCGGTAACCGAACGCACAGATCAGCGCGACGCTTCGTTCTTCGTCAAGATCGAGGATCGCCTCGACCTCCTCACGGTCAAACCCTTCGATCGGACAGCTATCGATTTTCAGCGTCGCCGCGTAAGTCATCATGTTGGCGCAGGCAATATAGCACTGTTTGGCCGTCCAGTTTTGCAACAGCAGTTCATCCGATTCGATCGGCTCAAGATAGTTTTTATAGACGCCCATGTAAGTATCGACCGCTTCGGCGGGAAGCCCGCGACGTTCGAACATCTTGCGCACGTACGGCGTTCCGCTGCGGACAACGTCGTTGTCCGTCGTAAAAATCACCAGCTCCGAACACTCGGTGATCTGATTTTGGTTCCAGCAGGAGGGCTTGAGCGCCTTGCGCAGGTTTTCGTTACGCACAACGATGAGCCTCCACGGCTCCATCCCAAAGGATGAGGGGGAGGTACGGCACACCTCCAGCATCGATTCGAACTGATCTTCGGGGATCTTTTTCGTCGCATCAAACCGTTTACAGGCGTGCCGAAACGCCATCGCTTCTAAGAACTCGGACATAATTTACCTCGCTGTCGTTCAATAAGATTCATTATTCTAACGTAGAGTTCTTTATGCACGCTAACAAGACCGCCGATTAGGGGGCGGTATTTGAGATACGTCCGCCATGCTGTCTCCGAGGGCTTCGGACGGCCCCGCCTCGTCAACTCAAACGCGACCGCCGCATTGATCAGCCCTTTCCATAGCCGTACCTCGTCATCATCGTCAAAACGCCTCGGATACCACAGCCTCTCTATCTCTTCGTGGGCATCATAGTAGCGCCCTTCCTGCAGCGAAACCGCAAACGCGCCCAGAGCCTCGGCTATACCCTCAAATTCTTGCGCCAATATCCGCGTCCTCCCCGAAGACTGATGCACACGTGGTTCGGAAATTTGGCCCGAAATTCCCCCAGCCGTTCCTTTGACGACTTTCCCGTATCGCAGTAAAACACAAACACGCTTCCCGGCGCCTCGTTTTTGAGCAGCGGCGGGCTGTACAGAACCGTTTCGGTACCATCGATGGGATTGAGGATCGTATCGATCAGCAGCACCCTGATCCCCTGCGCTTCCAGCTCGCGTCTGTTTTTCAGATACTCTTCCTGCGTCCATTCATCGGCGCTCAGATCGGCCATTTTCATCCCTTTGCGGATCATTTTGCGAAAGTTTATCAAAGTTACAAAGGCTTTAGCCTTATAAATTTAGGCTACACTTTCAGTATGGCAAAGAAAAAGAAAAAAATGATCAAACTCAATCAATCCATCCGCCATTTTTTCGGCGATGAGGGATTTGACGAGGGGATTGAGCGCGTCCCGACCGAAACACTGATCGCGCTGGCCCATACGCTGGGGATTTTCAACGGAACAACCGACAAAGCAACACTCGTTAAGAGCTTCCGCCGCCTGTGGTCGGAAGGGGAGAGCGACAATCGTATGCTGATTGTCGATTTTTTCAAACACGAAGGAAAAACCTACCCCAATCCCAAGCCCAGAGAAAAACCGCACGAGCGGGAAGAAAAAATCGATGAACTTCTCGAAGCGTTCACTCTTGATGCCGATGAGCGCCGGGAACTCTACGCCGCGTTCATCGATGTCCGCAGCCGCAAAATCACCTCCGAGAAAATCGCGACCAAACTCGAACATATCCGTTATCTACGAAAACGCGAAGCACTCGAAAAAGCGCTTGAGGGGAAATTCGATTACGACGATTCCCTCGAATACTACGCCCCTATCCGCTATACGCTCGGTTCGGAGAGCTTTACCAAAATCCACGTCCTTAAAACGCTTCCGCTGAACAACAAACGGCTCCACGAAGAATCGCCCGAAACACTCGTCCCCGAGATCGAAGAGCTCAAATCGGCGCTAACGGCTCAAAAACAGGAACAAACCGACCTGTTTGTCGCCTCGCTGAATCTGGACAACCACCGCTATCTTGCCCGCGACGAAATCGTCACCGCACTCAAAAGCGCACCCCCTTCGGCCGCTTATCCCGATTTTCCCCTCCCGCCGGAGATACTCAAACGCATCCTCTCTTCGGCTTACGAAGGGCTTGAGTTTGTGGATGCGCAAGATGAACTGCTGATCGAATACACCCGAACGCTGACGCTTCCGCAGAGTTCCAAAACACTCGAACACACCCTGCACGTCCAACTCGAAATCACGGACATCACCCGCCGGATATGGCGCGAAGAAACGATCGATCTGCAAAGCGTCATCGACGCGCACGGCGAGGAAGAAGAAAAACTCTTTTTCTCCGAACTGAGCGCCCTGATCGACGAATGCCGCGAACGTTCCAAACTGCTGGCACTGGAAGAAGAACGGCTTCGGGATATGGTCTACGAACTGCTCGTTCCGTATATGGGAGCGACGTTTCATATCAGTGCGAAAACTTCCCGCCGGGTGCTTTTCGCTTTTGATCAGCGAATCGCGGGAGAGCTGCTGCGGCGGCAGCGGCAGGAACTCCTTGCACGTACTGTACGCGATTTTAAAAGTCTTTTCCCGCTCGCCCGTTCTCTTCGCCGAAAACTGGTATTGCACATCGGGCCTACCAACAGCGGCAAAACCTACACGGCGATGGAGCATCTGCGAGCAGGGGGAACAGGCTACTACCTTGCGCCCCTGCGGCTTCTGGCTCTGGAAGGGTACGAAGACCTGCGCGATCACAGTATCAATGCCTCGCTGATTACCGGCGAAGAGCAGCTTATCGATGAGGACGCGACCCACATCAGCTCCACGATTGAGATGCTGAACTTCGACGTCGAGGTGGATTGCTGCGTTGTCGACGAAGTACAGATGATCGGCGACCGCGACCGTGGATGGGCATGGGCGAACGCCATTATCGGCGCCCCCGCCAAAACGGTCATCATGACGGGTTCCCCAAACGCCCGCGAAGCGGTCGTCGCGCTGGCGGAGTATCTGGGAGAGGCGCTGGAGATCATCGAGTTTGAGCGTAAAAATCCCCTCGAACTTCTCAAAACGCCGACGCCGATCGATGCGATCGAACCCAAAACGGCCGTTATCGCCTTCACCCGCGCCAACGCTCTGCGGCTCAAACAGCAGCTTTCCAAGACGTACCGCACCAGCGTCATCTACGGCAACCTAAGCCCCGAAGTGCGCCGCGAGGAGGCGCGCCGTTTCCGCGAAGGCGAAACCGACATCCTCGTCGCAACCGATGCGATCAGCATGGGGCTGAACCTGCCCATCAAGACGCTGCTGTTCTCCAAAGCCGATAAATTCGACGGGCAGAATCAGCGTCTCCTGACTCCGAGCGAAGTGCAGCAGATCGCCGGGCGTTCCGGGCGCTACGGACTTTCGGAAAAAGGGTACGTCGGCGCGCTCAGCACCGATATTCTCAAAAAGATTTCCCCGCTGTTCACCGGCGCGGCCGATCCGATCAAAATACCGTTCAACGTCATGGCGAACTTCGATCACATCATGCTCGTTTCGAATATCCTCGAAGAGCGCTCCCTTTCGGCCATTGTCGCCTTTTTTGTCGACAACATGAAATTCGAAGGCCCCTTCCGCGCCGCAAACCTCGAATCGATGCAGGAGGCCTCGTTGATCGTCGACCGATATGAGCTCGATATGAGGACCAAATATACTCTCGCGACGGCGCCCCTTTCGACGTCATCGCCGCTGGTGATGGCGGCGTTCGAGCGCTACGTACGTGCGCTGGAGCAAAAAAAGCCTATCGCGTATATACCGCCCCGTCATCTGGGAAGCCACGCGTTCACGATGGAAGAGCTTCAGGAAGCCGAAGACCGGATCAAAGAGATCAGTCTCTATCTGTGGTTGTCGTATCGTTTGGGAGATTATTTTATCGACGCGGAGAAAGCGCGTTCGTTCCGAGGGGAATTAAACCGTTTTATCGAAAACTCGCTGCAGCAGAGCCATTTCGTCCCCCGCTGCAAAACGTGCGGAAAACCGCTCCCTCCGCAGAGCGAGTTTAGCATCTGTCAAAGCTGTTTTCACAACCTCAACCGGGCCAAACAGGGTGTTAGAGCAGATCGGAATAGTCAAACCGAGAAGGGTTCAAGAAGATTTTCCCCTCGCGGACGCTGAGGCGTTCGTCGGTTTCGCTTGCCGCTTCAAAACGGTTCTTGATTTTTTTCTTCTCTTTGTCTTTGATCCGTTTGAGTTTCAAAAACGCCTTGAGCGAAATCCACTCTTCTTCCGATACGTCGACGACATCGGCGTTGATTGCCTCTTCCATCACTTCATCGGCATTCGCGTGCGATAGAAACTTCGTCGCTACGACGTGCAGCACGCTGCGCAGCTGGGCATCGCGTTCTTTATAAACCTGCTCGATTTTGATCCGCTCGTCAATCAGCATCTGCTCGCGCTGATCCCGCAGGCGGGTGGTCTCTTTTTCGAGTACGTCGACTTTGTCGCGCAGCCGTTCGTTTTCCTGCTCGATGTATCGGGTATAGCGGTCGGCTTCGACACTCACCTCGGACTCGGATGCTTTGGCCGACGCTACGGCGACAAACTTCACGCCGTTTTCAACGATGCAGTTAAGACTTCCTCGGCGGATGCGGTTGTGAATCGCCTCTTTGGAGACTTTGAAATGTTCCGCAGCTTCGGCAATCGTCATTTTTTTCATTCGTTCTCCATTAGCGGAAATTGTCAAACACCAAAGGTGCTTCCCACTCCATCGCTTTGATCGCCGCCATGATTTTTTGAAGCTCGTCGATCTGTTTGGATCTGACGCGGATATGCTCCCCCTCGATCGCGGCGGTCGCTTTCGTTTTCATGTTTTTGATCTCGGCCATGATCTTTTTCGCTTCTTTGGCTTCAATCGTATCGACAACCTTGTAGGTCGCTTTGCGGGTTCCGCCGCTGGCGTCTTCGGTTTTCAGTTCGCTCAGGGCTTTGGAGGAGAGGCCGCGCTTGATCAGACGGCCGATGACGATATCTTTGAGGGCGTCGAGTTTGTTGTCGCTGGAGGCGAGGAGGATGAGCTGTTTCTCTTTTTCGCGGTAGGTGATCTCATACGTGATCCCTTTGAAATCGTATCGGCCGATCACCTCTTTTTCGGCTTGGGCTATCGCGTCTTTGAACGCCTGAAGATCGATTTTAGCAGAGATGTCGAGAGAATGTTCGGATGCCATACAAATGTCCTAAAAAAATATTTTTTATAACATTAGTATAACACAATCCAAACATTGCCTAAAACACAGGGCTTCCGAAATCCAATCCGCCGCCGAACACGGTTGCCGCATTCGGGTCTTGGTACCCCATCACGGAAGCTTTCATCCGCAGCATCGTAATGTCTTGTTTGGGGGCGATCCCCTGCGGACACACCGGAACGCACTCTCCGCAGAGCGTACAGTCCCAGATGCCGTTCGTCTGAACGGCGGCCATTTTGGCGCCCGTATCCTGCTCGCGGGGATCGTTGACGTAGCGCCACACCCGCGTGAGGGCGAAAGGGCCGATAAAGTCGGGATTCACCGCATAGACCGGGCAGGCGCTGTAGCACGACGCGCACAGAATGCAGTCGCTTTGCGTCTCGATACGCGCCATTTCCTCTGCCTTCACGCTCCCTTCGCGCGAGCCTTCGCTCCACGCGCCCCCTGTGCGATTGAAGCGCTCCACATGGCCCGAATCGACGACGAGATCGCGGACGATACGGGCGTTTCGGATCGGCTCCACGCAATCGCCGCTGCGGGGCTTGTATTCGCACATCAGCACTTCACGCCCGTTGACCCGTACGGCGCAGCTTCCGCACACGCCGCTGCGGCACGAATGCGCGTAGGTAAGCGTCGGATCGATTTTGGTTTTGATGTGGTTCAAAACGGCCAGCAGGGTCGCATTGTCTAACTCGACGTTATAAGTTTGCGGTTCTTCAGCGTGTGAACGTTTGACTCTAATCTCCATCAGTCGCACCATTCCCGCTCATTCTCTTCATCGTCTTCAAAATCATCATCTATATCTTGGTTTATTGCATAAAATCGGCGCATAGCACTCCGTCCTCTTTCCATGTGATTGTGTGGGCTCCGAACATCTGATCGTTCCGCTTCGGCGCATCGATGCGGTAATGCGCTCCTCGGCTCTCGACGCGGCTGATCGCGCTGACGACAATGATTTCAGCCAGCTCGATCTTGTTTCCGAACTCGATAAATTCGACCAGATTGGTATTGCAGACTTTCGACTTGTCGCGCGGCCCCATAAAGGGGAGTTCTTTTTGCATCTGGCGAATCGCCCCCAGCACCGCTTTAAGCCCCATGTCGTCGCGTACGAGCCCTACGTTATTATAGAAAATGTTGGAGAGCATCTCCTGCTTTTGGTAAAAGTCGATCTGGTTGGTGAAATACATGACGCCGCGGACAAAGTTTTGATCTTTCGCAAACTGCATGTTTTCCAAATCGGGAGCCGGGCGCTCGACTGCAAATCGTGCCGCTTCGGCCCCGGCACGGCGACCGTATACGACCAGTTCAAGGAGTGAATTACCCCCCAGACGGTTGGCTCCGTGGGTTTTGTGGTTGGCGCATTCGCCGACGGCAAAAAGCCCCTGTACGGCACTCATGCACTTCTCGTTCACCTCGATTCCCCCCATGCTGTAATGGGCGGCGGGTTTGATCGGGATCAGCTCATGCACCGGGTCGATACCCTCGTAAATTTGGGCGAGCTTGCGTTCTTGGGGGAGTTCATGATCGATAAACGCTTCCCCCAGATGGCGGATATCGAGGTACACTTCGCCGTTTGCAGCCAGCTCGTCGTGGATCGCGCGGGCAACGACGTCTCGGGGAGCCAGCTCGTCGGTAAAACGCTCTCCCCTCGCATCCACGAGATATCCTCCCGCCCCGCGCGCGCTCTCGCTGATCAAAATAGAGGAGCTTTTCAGCGCCGTCGGATGAAACTGAACAAACTCCATATCGGCCAGTTTTGCCCCCGCACGTACCGCCGCCGCCAATCCGTCTCCCGTCGCTTGAACCGAGTTCGTCGAGTGCTTGCCGTAAATATTGCCGTATCCGCCGGTAGCAAGGATCACCGCATCGGCGCGGATCTCTTCGACTTCGCCTGTCTCGATATGCAAAAACGTCGCTCCCAGTACCCGATTCGATTCGGGATCGACGATCAGATTCAGCAAAAACCGCTCGTTTTTGAACGTTATCCCCGCTTTCAGGCACTGATCGTACAGCGTATGCAAAAGTTTAAGCCCCGTGTAATCCTGCGCGTAACATGCCCGCGCGGCCGAAGCGCCTCCCAGACGGCGGCGGGCAATTTCGCCCGATTCGTCGCGGCTGAAAGGCAGCCCGATCGTGTTGCACCAGCGCACCGCATCCGCGGCGTTGTCGCACATGAACGCGATCCGGCGCTCTTCTCCCAGACCGGCAGACGAGCGCAGCGTATCCTCTATGTGCTTCTCGATGCTGTCGTCTTCGCCCAATACGGCGTTCATTCCCCCCTGCGCCATCGAGGTCTGCGAACGGGTCGGCAGGCTTTTGGAAGCGACGACGACCTCTGCGCCCGCTTCGAATGCCGACAATGCGCTCACCAACCCCGCACCGCCGCTGCCGATAATCAATACTTTTGGCATCGTTTGACTCCTTTGTGAATCGATGATTGTACTTTATTACCTCTCTCGGGTCACTAAAATAGATATGTTAGTTTGAAATGTTGGGAGTACGGTTAGTAGAAATCAATGCAAGTAAGGTTCCTGTTATCAGGAACCTGAAAAGACAATAATTCAGAATTTAAAATTTAATCCGGCAAACCAATTTTGTGCATCCGTTGCTTCAACATTTACAGCATCTACGCTTTCATATCCATCCGCACTGGAATAATCGATATACCGATATCCGGCTTCAATCGACACATTTGAATTAAATTCATAACTGATACCTGCCTGAGCACCTATAAGCATCCCGCTAAGATCAAAGTTATCATTAGCATTGTTTACTTTACTCTCGGCTCTTCCTATCATGATCCCTGCAAACGGTTTTAAAGGACCGTCTCCAATCAAATAGTCATACCCTGCGCCGTATTGTTTAAATGTGGCATTGTGAGCATCGGGGTCAACGTATTGGTAAAATCCGTAAATACGATTGTTTTGATTGAAATAATACCCACCTTTGAATGTCATTCCCGTATCATCAACGCTACTGGAAGCTCCGGCAGCTTTATAATCAACATCAACTTCCCCTATATCCATTCCGATATAGGGACTGGCAGCCATGATAACGCTTGATGCCATTCCCACAATCAACATGTGCTTAATCATCCATTTCTCCTTATCCTCAATATTCATACAACTAATTATTTTTAGTTGTATTTAATTATAGCACAATGTCGTATGTTTCACTTCGCATCATGCTACAATTTCCCAGAATGTTTATGAATGCCAACTTCAAGTGAATGTATGCAAACTCTTTACTCTATTTTGGGTATCTATCTCTTTATCGCCGTCGGTTTCGGTGCGAAATGGGCGTTCAAAGAAAAAATAGACGACCGCACAATCACACTGATCAGCGTTTATTTCCTGCAAATATTTCTGACCTTCTGGGGATTGCTCAAACGCCCCATCGATACCGGCCTTCTCTTTGCCCCGACGCTGTATCTCGGGATCACCCTTCTATCGCTGCTGTTGATGATTCCGCTGGCTCGGATGCTGTTCACGGACACCAAAGAGCGCTCCATCGCGACCGTCGCCGCATTGATCGGAAACACGGGAAATCTCGGCGTACCTCTGGGGATCGCCGTATTCGGGGAAGAAAGCGTGCCGTATACGACGCTGATCAATCTCGTCAATGTCTTTGTCGTCTATACCGTCGGGGTCTTTTACTATTCGCGCGGCGAATTCAGCGTGCGCGGCTCACTCATGAACATCCTCAAGCTTCCGGTCCTGTGGGCGGCGCTTGTCGCGATTGCTCTCAATCTGATCCATTACGTCCCCAGCCCCGCCGTCGACAAAACGCTGATGATGGGAGCGTATGCCTCGATGACGATGCAGCTGGTGCTGTTCGGGATTTATCTCTACGGCATCAAACTTTCCGAAATCAAAGTGCGTCTGACCGTATGGGTGGGAAGCACCAAATTTCTTCTGATACCGCTCCTGACGTTTATCGTCTTGCAATACGTCGAGATGGAACCGATGGTCAAGGGGATTTTGTTTTTGGAGCTGTTAGTGCCGCTGGCCGTTGCGAACGTCAACCTCGCATCGCTGTACAACTGCGCTCCCCGCACCGTGACGGTGCAGGTGTTTCTCACCTCGGTGCTGTTTTTAGGGATTGCGCTCGTTTTGCCGGCGTTATTGCGGCTGTTTTAAAAAGGCGCGGATATTCTCCGCCGTTGCCGCGATCAGACGTTCGCGCGCTTCGCGTGAGGTCCACGCGATATGAGGGGTGACGTAGAGCCGCTCCGGGTGTTTGACGTTTAGAAGCGGATGGGATTTTTTCATCGGTTCTTGTGCCAAAACGTCCAGTCCGACGTAGATCGGTTTCACATCGATAATGACCGACAACGCGTCCTCATCGACGATGCCGCCCCGCCCGAGATTCAGCAAAACGGCCCCGTCTTTCATCTGCAGCAGTTCGGAATGGGAGATGAGGTTCTGCGTTTGGGCATTGAGCGGCGCATGGATCGAGATCACGTCGCTGTTTTCGACCAGACGCGAGAGCGTCGTTTGCTCGAACTCCTCGCTCGCGTTTTTGCCCGACGTCGAGTAATACCACACGTCGGCCCCGAAAGCCTTCGCGACACGGGCAACATTGCGCCCGATCTCGCCCAGCCCGATAATCCCCCATTTTTTCCCGCGCAGTTCGCTAAACGACGGTCCGATATGGGCGAATACCGCCTCTTTCTGCCACTCTCCCGCTTTGACGTATTCGTCGTAATAGCGCGAATGTCCCATCAGGTAAAAAAGGAGGCTGAACGTGTGCTGAACAACGGAATCCGTCGAATATCCCGCGACGTTTTTGACCGTAATCCCCCGCCGTGCCGCCGCATCGTGATCGATATTGTTCATCCCCGTCGCCGCGACGCAGATAAGCTTGAGATTCGGAGCCGCTTCCATAACGGCGTCACTGATAACGACTTTGTTTGTGACGATCACTTCGGCGTCACGCACCCGCTGAATCGTCTCCTCCGCAGAGGTTGTCGCATACGCGCTGACACGGCCTAACGTGTCAAACGGAGCTAACGGCGTATCGCCGAAGGTCAATGTATCGAGTAAGACGATATTCATGCGTCTTTGATCTTCTTGATCAGCTTCTTCGCTTTTTTGAGCGCTTTGGAAGCTTTGTCCAACACGAGCAATACCGCCATGCGGCGACCTGCGTGCGATTCGGGTTTTCCGAATACACGCACGTAGGTTTTTTCGTCAAACAGCTCATCGGCGACATCGATCACCGGAAGGAGCGATTCGGATTCGGATTTGAACGCCGCGCTTGCCCCTTCGCCGTAGAAGGTAAACCCAAGAGGCAATCCCAGTACGGCGCGTACATGCAATGCGAACTCGCTCTGGCTTTGGGTGATGAGAGTCACCATCCCCGTGTCGTGCGGGCGGGGGCTCACTTCGCTGAAATAGACCTCATCGCCTTTGACGAACAGTTCGACGCCGAAAAGCCCTTTGCCGCCCAGCCCGTCGGTGATCGCTTTGGCGATCTTCTGAGAGCGCTTGAGGGCCTTTTTGGACATCTCCATCGGCTGCCAGCTGAAGACGTAGTCGCCCCCCTTCTGAATATGGCCGATCGGTTCGCAGAAGACCGTTTCATTGCCGTTGCGGGCGGTGAGGAGGGTGATCTCGTAGTCGAACCTGACGAACTCCTCGACGATCAGCTCGCTCGCGTCGCCGCGCGCCTCTTTGGCGATTTCCCAAGAAGCCGGAAGGTCCTCGCGGGTGCGGGCGATGCTTTGTCCGTGTCCCGAAGAGCTCATGACCGGTTTGATGACGCACGGGAATCCGACGTCTTCGGCCGCTTCGCACAGTGCCTCGTAGGTACTAACAAAATGGTAACGGCTTGTTTTAAGCCCCAGATCCTCGGCGGCGAATTTACGGATGTTTTTGCGGTTCATCGTTTTGTTGACCGCTTCGGCATTGGGAATAACGCAAAACCCTTCCGCTTCCGCTTCAAAGAGCGCATCGATGCTGATCGCTTCGATCTCAGGGAGAATGAAATCGGGCTTCTCTTTGCGGATCAGTTTGAGCACCGCCTCTTTGTCTTGCATGTTCACCACATGGGACCGATTGGCAACAAGGTGTGCCGGAGCATGTGCGTAACGGTCGACGGCGATCACTTCGATCCCCAAACGCTGTGCTTCGATGGCGACCTCTTTGCCGAGTTCGCCGGAGCCTAACAACATGATTTTTTTCGAATTGCTTTTAAGAGGTGCGCTAAAGAGCATGGATTGAGCCTTGCGTGTAAATTGGTATCGCAAGTGTAACACACGGTTTTTAAAGGGAGGGTTATTTTGAGGAGAAGAGGTGTAATCCAAGCGCCGAAGCGCTTGAAATTACAGGCGAGATTCGTAACGTCGCATCATGTACAGACGTTTCAGCATCTTTTTGCGAGCGCTGATTTTGAACTGCTTGCGCTTTTCGGTCTCGGTAACGTGGTTACGGCGAGCACGAGCTTCAGTAACAACCAGATTACGATCTGTTTGTTTCTTGAAACGGCGGTAAGCGGCATCAAAGTTATCATCTTGGCGTAAGATAATACCAGGCATGCAATCACCCACTTTCTATTTAAAATTTTGAACGCGAATTATAGCATAAATATTTACCTAAAGCACCATTACGCTAAAATAGTTTCATGATTACCCAAGACTCCATAGACGCCCTCAAAGCGCGTCTGGACATCGTTGATGTCGTCGGTTCCTATGTCGAACTCAAACGTGCAGGCTCCAGCTTTAAAGCTCCGTGCCCGTTTCACGATGAAAAGTCCCCCAGTTTCGTCGTCAATCCCGCACGTCAGACCTATCATTGTTTCGGATGCGGAGTGCACGGAGATTCGATCAAATTCGTCATGGAGTACGAAAAGCTGAACTATCCCGAAGCCATCGAAAAACTCGCGGCTTCAACCAATTTTACCCTCCACTACACCGAGGGCGGCTCTCAGAAAAAACGTTCCAACCTCTTGGAGACCCTCAACGAGTGGTATCAAAAACTCTTTGAACAAAACCGCACCGCACAGGAGTATCTGAACGAACGGGGCATTTATGCTTCCAGCATCGAGCGCTTCGGCGTCGGCTATGCCCCCGCTTCTTTCGAGACCATCCGGTTTTTGGAACAGCGGCGCCTCAGTACGGCCGAAGCGCTGGAGCAGGGTGCGCTGGGAAAAGGGGAAGACGGGAAGCTCTTTGCCCGATTCATCGAGCGGATCACCTTTCCGATCCATTCGCCCAGCGGAGCCATCGTCGGGTTCGGAGGACGGACCATCACGGGGCATCAGGCCAAATACGTCAACTCCCCGCAGACGGCATTGTTCAATAAATCTCGTCTCCTGTACGCCTACCATCTCGCCCGAGACACGATCTTCCGCCGCCGCGAGATCATCGTCACCGAGGGATACCTCGATGTCGTGATGCTTCATCAGGCGGGATTCACCCATGCCGTTGCGACGCTGGGAACGGCGCTGACCGCAGAGCATCTTCCCCTGCTGCGCAAAGGAGAGCCGAAAATACTGCTCGCCTACGACGGCGACAAAGCGGGACGGGCTGCGGCGCTCAAAGCCTCCCGCCTCCTGAGTAGCGGAGGATTTGACGGCGGGGTGGTCTTGTTCGAAGGAGGGCTTGATCCCGCCGACATGGTCAAAAACGGCGAGATCGAGCAGCTCGGCGCCCTTCTGCGCCGTCCGATCCCTTTTATCGAATTCGTCATCTCCGAAACCATCGCCCTCTACGACCTGCGCGATCCCAAGGCCAAAGAAGCCGCCTTGCACGAATCCGTCGGTTTTCTCAAAACCCTCTCTCCTCTCCTGCAAGAAGAGTACCGTCCCTATCTCGCTTCGAAGCTGGGGGTTTCCCCTTCGCTGATCCGAATAGGCCAAGGGAAAAACGCCGCCGCTCAACCGATCAATTTTTCTCACCACGACGTCTGGGAGCTGAGTCTGACCAAAACCCTTTTGGAACGTCCCCATATCATCGATTCGCTCCTTGATTTCATCGATCCGACTTTGCTCCAATACCACGGCAACGAATTCGAATCCGCCTTGCGGGGAAATACGGACGATCCGCGCCTCAGCGCCTTGCTGATGGACGATCGAATCCGCTCTTTTGAAGGGGATGAGGGACTAAAGCAGGAGCTTATAACGTTCTTAATAACCCATTACAACCGGGAACTCAAAAAAGTCACAACTCAAAATTCGGTATCATTCGACCAAAAATCGTATTTGATACGCCAATTTCGGGATAAGATCGAACGCCTCAAGCGCGGCGAGCTTGTCCCTCTTGGATAAAGGGAAAAACATGAAAGCCATAGCCCTCTTCAGCGGCGGCCTCGACTCGACGCTCGCGATGAAACTGATCATCGATCAGGGGATCGAAGTGATCGCCTGCAACATCAACACGGGATTCGGTTCGACGAAAGACCGTCTGGCACACATGAAAAACATGTGCGCGCAGGTAGGGGCAGAGTTTCGCAGCGTCGACATCCGCGACGAGTACATCCGCGAAGTGCTGTTCACCCCGAAATACGGTTACGGCAAGCATTTCAACCCCTGCATCGACTGCCATGCCAAAATGTTCGAGGTAGCCAAACGGCTTATGGAAGAGTGGGGAGCAAGCTTTCTCATCAGCGGCGAGGTGCTGGGACAGCGCCCGATGAGCCAGAACCGCGAATCGCTGGACAAAGTTCTTAATATGAGCAATTGCGGAGGGCTGCTGCTGCGTCCGATGAGCGCCAAATCGCTGGAACCGACCATAGCCGAAACGAACGGCTGGGTCGATCGCGAAAAACTCGAAAACATCGTCGGGCGCAACCGCGACCGCCAGATGGAACTGGCCGAATCGTTCGGCCTCACCGATTACGAAGCTCCCGGCGGGGGATGCCTCCTGACGGACGAGCATTTCTCACGCAAAATCCGCGATTTCATCGCCCACGACACGTTCGAGATTGCCGATATCCCGACACTCAAATACGGCCGCCAACTCCGGCTTCCGGAGGGGGCCAAACTGATCATCGGGCGCAATGCCGAAGAAAATGAAAAGCTTTCTGAAATCGAAAATTCCAAATATCTCCACGTCACCACGGAGCTCATCGGCCCCCGCTCCCTGATTACCGAAACGGCAACCGATAACGACAAAATGTTGGCGGCAAAACTGATTCTGGCCTATTGCAAAGCGGGATTTGAAGGGGAGCAGACACTCGATTTCGGAGGTGTGCCGCTAACGACCGTTAGCGATCTCGGGCGCAATGACGCCCAAAAGTATATGATTTGACTTATTTGGCGACTTTACAGCCGTAACCCGCCTGTTTGATCGCGTCGCACATCGCTTCGGGTTTGGCCGAGTCGTCCGCTTTTACTTCTGCACGTCCGTCTTTGAGATACACGCTGCTCTCTTTGACCCCCTTGACCCCTCCGAGTGATTCTTTGACGTTTTTCACACACGCCGGGCAGGTCATACCGCTGACATTGAGTTTAACCAGCTGGTCGGCCTGAGAGAGAGCCGCCAGTGCGACAAGGGAAAGAAGAACTTTTTTCATTCGCGTATCCTTTAAATGTTTTCATGCTATTGTTTCATACGATTGTTAAAAGAATGTTAAGTTTAGTAAAATTAACGGTTTTGTAACAAAGAGAATCCATAATGTTCATAAAAAGGTTTACGGATGAACGGTATCGAATGGTGGCTGATTATCTCGATTGCGTTTGCGGGCAGTTTCGGCCACTGCATCGGGATGTGCGGCGGATTTATCGTCGCTTACAGCTCCACGAAAATCGATGCGTCAATGAGCCGGACCGCGCAGTTTGTCCGGCACGGAGCCTACAACATCGGACGGGTCAGCTCCTACGTGATTCTGGGGATGATTTTCGGCGCGATCGGATCGCTGTTTGCCCTGAGCATGGAGATGCACGGCACGCTCTTTATCTTCGCCGGAATCGTCATGATCGTTACGGCGCTTGGGATGTTCGGCCTCTCTTCGCTGATCCATGCGCTGGAGAGGGGATTTTCATCCAATGTGCTTTTTAAAACCCTCTTTTCCCGCCTGATCAAAAGCAAAAGCATCGGCAGTTTTTTCGCCCTTGGGGTGATGAACGGCTTTTTCCCCTGCGGATTCGTCTTTTTCTTCGCCGCCAAAGCCGCCGCATCGGCGTCGATCGTGGAAGGAGGGCTCATTATGGCGGCATTCGGTCTGGCCACCGTCCCGACACTTCTGGCGTTGGGGCAATCGGTCAGCTTCTTCAAAGAGATCGCCTTCCGCCAGACCATGAACCGGATCGCCGCTTTGGCCATTTTGTTGTACGGCCTCTACAGCGTCTATTACGGTTTGGCCTACTTTATCGATTTGCCGATGTAAAACGCAACTTTACGTTATACTGTTTGGAGATTTTTTTCAAGGAGTCAGCATGGCGGGAGTTATGTTTTCATTTTATGATTTTTCGGCGCTGGTAGAGCTCAACATCGGGCTTGCCGATAGGCTGAATGAAAACCGGTCGGAGAGTTTTGCGGTCATGTTCTATGACTTTTCGCAGGTCATCCCCGAAACCGTTGAACCGACGCTGAGCACTTTGCTGCGTACATCCGATTCTCTGGTCCACTTCGACCACTCCTACTTCGTGGTCATGCCCTACACCGACCGCTATGGAACGGGCGTCGTCAAAAACATGGTTGATGCGTCATTCGGAACAAACGTCCCTGCCGTTGCGGTATGCTACCCTGCCGACGGGGAGAGCGCATTGGAGTTGCTCGAAGCGTTGCACGCCAAAGCGAAAAAGCAGTTCGGAATCGATCTCGACTGTCTCTACAGCGCGATCAACAAAGAACCTTAACGCTGCTGCATCGCCACCGCTTTAAAAGAGTGGTAGGGAGAGGTTTTGTAATACTCGATCGCATCGTGAATGTCGCTTTTGCGCGCCAGATTGCGATCATAGAGCATAACGGTTGTCGGACAGACGACTGACGGTTCGACACGTTTTTGCGATTGTTCAGCCGCTACGGCAACCTCTTTGGGCTTCTCGGCCGCCGCTTCCGTTTTAGCGGCAACCGCAGTCACGTTGGCCTGCGCTTTGGTTGGCTGCACGTCGGTTTTGGCGACGGTGACTTCACATCCTTTCGGAACCGTCCGCACGACCGGGCGCACAAAGGCGTCCTTGGCGATTTTCTTCGCTTTGGCGAGATCGGCGCGTGCTTTTTTAGCGCTATCGTACCGACCGACGGTCACAATATTACAGCTCCCCTCTTTTTTCGTGACACTTCCAAGCGCACTTTTCTCTACTTTTTTCTCAAACGCGGGAGTGATGGAGTTCTCTTTTTTGGCACTGATCGTCTGAATCGTAAATTCATCCGCGCTCAACGCTACGCCGGCAACACCGATAATGATTGTAAGGGCTAGTTTCTTCATGTTTTGTATATCGGCACAAACGTCTTAAAACTTTATTTTTTGGTTTACTTTTAGGCGGCAAATCCGTTTTTGATGCTCCCTTGACATTTGCGGACGCACACCCTATAATTTCCGTTCCAAAACTTTTGGGCCCTTAGCTCAGCTGGGAGAGCGCGTCGCTGGCAGCGACGAGGTCAGCGGTTCGATCCCGCTAGGGTCCACCATTCGCTTCCACATTTAACCATCAACCCCTTATTTTATTCACATCAACCGTTTTACCGTCCGTAACGCAGCAACGCTTTCCGTCCCTCTTCGGCCAAAATCACAGCCGGAACGATCGTAACGACTCCCGCCCAATAAACCGGTTCAAACAAAGCCGTCCCGAAAATATCACTCAGCACCGGCAGAGCGATAATCAGCCCCAAGATCACCAGCTCCGAGAAAACGCCCCACCAATAATAAGGATTGCTCCCCCATCCCAGCATCCGAACCGATTCGCGTTCGCTTCGGCACGAGAGGCCGTGTCCTATTTGCGCGAAAACGATCGCGGCAAATGTCAGCGTCGTCGCCTGCAGATACAGCGGATCGTTCCAGGAAAGATCTTGACCCCAGTTCCACCCGTGCCCGTACAGATAAAGAAAGAAAACGCCCATCGACAACACCGCGCTAAGCAGCCCCAGAAATCCGAATGCCCGCAGATACACGCCAAAAGTCAATATCGGCTCTTTACGGCTGCGCGGCCCCTTGTTCATCAACCCCTTGTGAGGCGGTTCCGCCCCCAAAGCAAGCCCCGGAAGGATGTCGGTTCCCAAATCAATCGCCAGCACCAGAGGAACCGGCAGCGCAAGCGGAATCCCCAACCAGAAAAAGAGAATGTAGGGAACCGCTTCGGGAACATTGCTGGCGAGCATGTACGTGATGAAACGGCGGATGTTTTCATACACGGTTCGTCCCTCTTCGATCCCTTTAACGATCGTTGCGAAATGATCGTCGATCAGTATCGCGTCGGCGGATTGTTTGGCCACATCGGTTCCCGAACCCATGGCAATCCCGACATCGGCTTTTTTCAGGGAAGGGGCGTCATTGCCCCCGTCCCCGGTGACGGCAACGGTTTCTCCCATCTCTGCAAGCAGCGACACGATCATCAGCTTTTGTTCGGGAGAGACGCGGGCAAAGGCGTGATTCTTTTTCAGCAGCCGCTTTAGCCCCTCTTTGGGGAGCGTTTCGAAGTGTTCTCCGGTCAATACATCATCAGGCGATGCGATGATCCCGGCCTGAAATCCGATTGCTCCCGCCGTGATCGGATGATCCCCCGTCAGCAGCAACAACCGGATTCCTGCCCGATGACATTTGGTGACCGCATCGGCGATGTCGTCTCTCAAAGGATCTGCAAGGGTCACAAAATCGATAAAAATCAGCGACTCTTCCGCTTCCTTCCGGGAGGTCGGCTCCCGCTCGCATCGTTTGCGGGCAAGCGCGATGATTCGGTATCCCTGCGCGGCCATCTCGTCGTGTTTACGCATCCACTCCGCACGTTCGTCCGTCCCCATTTTTTGGCCGTCTCCGTCCCTGTCGCACAACCCCAAAACAATCTCGGGTGCCCCTTTGCAAAAAACGACAAATCCGCTCTCTTCCCGGTGGACCGTACTCATCCGTTTGAGGTGATAGTCAAAAGGATATTCAAGTATCATCGGCCGCTGTGAGCGGCGAATCTCGGGATCGACGTAGCGGCTCGCGAACCGGAAAAGCGCCTGATCGAGAGGATCCCCGCGATCCGCATCGGCACGATTGCAGAGCACTATCGCGTCGATGAGTTCGGGCACCGGTGTGTCCGCCCCTTCCTGCAAAGCCGCGACTTCCATTGAGTTTTGGGTGATTGTCCCTGTTTTATCCGTCGCAATGACCGTGACGGCCCCCAAATTTTCAATGACGGAAAGGCCGTTGACCAAAAACCCTTTCGAGGCCATCCGCCGAGCACCGAACGCCAATGCCAGCGTCACCGTCGGCAACAGCCCCTCCGGGATCATAGCGACCAGAACACCGAGCGAAAACAAAAACGCTTTCCATAAATCAAATCCCCCGGCTCCGGCCATCACGATAAAACTGAGGGCAATGGCAAAAGAGATCAGTGCAACGACTTTGGAAATGTGCGCGATCTCTTTTTGAAGATGCCCGATTCCGGGTGTCACCTCCTGCGTGAGCATTGCGATTCCGCCGTAACGGCTTGCTTTCCCGGTTGCGTACACCACACCGACCGCTTCGCCTTTAACGATATACGTTCCCGAATACAGAATGCTTTTGGGATGAGCGCTTCCGACGCTATCGACGGATACCATCTCGCTTTCTCCGCTCAGCGTACTCTCGTTCACCCAGACGTCGAATGCGCTCAGCACATACAAATCGGCAGGAACCTTGTCCCCTTCTTTGAGCACGACGATATCTCCGCATACCAGCTCTTCGGCCAAAACGCTTCGTTCAACGCCGCCGCGCCGGACCGTCACTTTCAGAGGGAGAATTTTTCGAAGCGCTTCGAGACTTTTCTCGGTACGAAACTCCTGATAAAATCCGAATGCGCCGTTCAAGACGATGACAACGACAATCGCCCACCCGATAGACCCCATATTGGACGCAGGATCAAACCACGCCGCCAGAAAACTGATAGCGGCGGCAACCCACAGCAACAATGCGAAAAAATGGGTAAATTGGAAAAGCAGTTTGAACTGCCAGGGACGGGAGGAAAGTTTCGGCAGTATATTCGGCCCCGTTTCGACAAGTCTCTGGGCCGCTTCCGCGCCGCTCAACCCGTTTTCCGTTGTCTCCAATGCCGATAAAATCTCTTCGCGCCGAAGTGTTTTCATCTTTCTATCGTAGCATAATTGTTTTTCATATTAATATTTTTGCAGGCAACTCCCACTATAATAACGGATCATTTACAAAAAGGGTTCTCATGCCGTTCAAACCGTCCGTCATTCTTGCATCTTTGTTATTTTCGGCTTCGTTGGCGCTCGCAGCCCCTGCAACGCTCGCTACCGTCAACGGCAAAGCAATCACAACCGCCGATGCGAATCTCTTCGTTTCCAAAGTGATGCCCGGGATGAGCTTTAACAAACTCGATCCTAAAACAAAACGTCAGGTTGTCGATCAGCTTGTCAATCAAGCCCTCATCAGAAATCAGGTGATTAAAAGCGGTATCCAAAGCACTCCCGCATTTAAAGCGCAGTACGCGGCGCTCAAAGACGATTTGGCCGTCGATATGTGGATGAAGCAGCAGATGAACAAAATCACGGTAACCGATAAAGAGGCCAAAGCGTTTTACGATGCCAACGGCGACAAGATGAAACAAGGGGAGAAAAAACTCCCGTACGAAAAAGTAAAAGCGGATATCGTTAACTTTATCAAACTCGAAAAGTTCAAAGCAATCATGAACAAAACGACGGAATCGCTCCGCGCAGCATCCAAAGTCGAAGTAAAACTCTAAGACGCCGTGCATTATTCTCGATCGCTCGGCGCGTCCCTTTCACTCCACGTTCTTGTGCTTGCCATCGCGTGGGGGACATTCAACACTCTCAAAACCACTACGAGCACAGAAAAACGCGTTGCCGTATCGCTCAGGACGTACCTGCCCCAAAGTGCCTCGGAGCAGCCCGCACCTGTGGTTCCCGCACCGCCGGCCGCGGCACAGCCTCAGCCTGCGAAACCTCTTGCCGTCCCTAAAGTGCCCGAGCGTCCTTCGCCCGTCCAAACCAAATCCGCCGCTGTTGCGGCACCCGCGGTTCCTACACCGTCGACACCCGCGCTAAAAGCGGCTCCGCCTGCGGTCGCGGCGGAACCTGTACGCAAAGAAGTGAAAGCGGCTCCGCCGCCGGAAAAAAACTATGAAGAAGAAAATCTGGGGCAAATTCGTACGATTTTGGCCGAGCGGCTCAAATACCCCAAAAACGCCCTGCGTCTCAAACAGCAGGGCGAAGTAAAGCTCACCTTTACGCTCCATCCCTCCAAAGAGGTCAGTGCCCTCTCCGTTATCCAAAGTTCAGGCTTTGAGATGCTTGACAACGCCGCTCGCGACCTCATCCTCGCCACATCGGACGAATTCCCAAAACCTTCCAAACCGGTACAGATCACCGTCCCGATCGGCTACAAAATCCGCTAACGCGATTGTTATCCCCGCGCAGCCAATCCTGCTCTCAGGGCGTGCTCGATTTCGCTGTCGTACTTCGGGTTTATCTGGCGCAGCGTTCTCTCAAACCGCAACACGATTTTCGAGTCGGCACGGGGATGAACGCACAGCGATTGCATAAGACTCTGATAGGTCGGAAGCGTATGAGGAGAGATGGTCCCGAAGCTCTCCAACAGCATCCCTACTGCGCGGTAAAGTTCCGCACGGCTTGCTGAGCGCTTGCGGATAACCGCGCTTAGCGATTCAAACGTCTCGATGGGTTCTATGGAATCATTGCTGTCGCGCGATCGTCCTACCCAGACATAGATAAATACCAGCGCGATAAGTAAAAACAATAATCCAAGAAGCGTAAGTACCAGCGGTGTTTGCATGAGCGTTGTCCGTAAGTGTGTTTCGGAGATTGTAGCATAAATTGGAATTTCCCCGCACATGCGGGGAAAAAAGAGAAGAAGAACAAAGCGTTAGGAAATTACCATTTCACTTCGGTAGTTAGCATGTACACATCTTTTGATTCGCCGGTATCGCCTGATCTGGCAGCTACTTTTGAATCTTCTTCGTCAATGAATTTCGCCGAACCGATGAAGCTCACATTCTTATTATATTTGTACGCCAAACCGGCAATGATCTTGTCGCCTTCGATTTTAGACGTCATAACGCCATTCAGATCGGTTTCGATTTCGTAGTTATCATAACGTCCGATAACGGTCCAGTCCTGAATCGGGCGGTATTCGGCATTGATCGACCATCCCGTGTAATCTTTTTTATCGAATGACGTAGCGATATCTTCGGTACGCGCTTTGTCTTTTGCCGTAAAGTATTGACCCGCGATCAGGAATTCAGGCTGGTTGTACACCGCATGGATACCGTAAAAGCTGCGGTCGTATTCGTTTTTGTCGTTGACGCCGCCGAGATCAACGTCATTGTCTTTGTGATTGTTCGAGATCAAACCGTAGGTCGAAATGTTGGCATACGTATCTTTTGTACGGTCATTTTTACCCACTTTTGTACTGCTGCCAAGCAAATGCCCGGTCAAACGCCATTCAACCGAAAGCTGGCTTGAGTTTTCCTGGTTAGCCGCTTCTTTGTCCGCATGGTAACCTTCACCGTTGAAGAGTCCGATTTCAGAACTGAACATATCGGTTTGCGTTTTGAAGTTCACCCCGAAGTCAGCCGAATTGACAAGGTCGACACCCGATTCGGTGGCTGTCCCTTTTTCTTCCAGCATGACTTTATTGAATGCGCGGTAATGCCATGCATTGTGTTCTTCATAGTCAATCCACGGACGGTGTACGATACCCGCTTCCACGCCTGTATACGGAAGGACTTTGTCCAAATAGAGGTATGCGTATTTGACGAATACGTCCGCGTATCCTTTATTCTGGGCTCCGGTCGCCGCATCGGAAGCCAATTCTTTTGTGGCGTCCAAAGTCACGCGAAAATAGTCTTTATCGTTGAAGTACCCTTTGACCTGTACGTAGTTGCGGCGCATTTCAAATCCTGACGAACGCCCCTGATAGTTTGAGTTGCTGGTTGCCGAATCGACTTTTGTCGACGGATCCACGCTTGTAAATCCGAGGTAATGCGTTCCGCTGAATTCAAGCGTTTTTGCTTTGGATTTCACGTTGACGTATTTGCTCTGCTTGTCCTGATACTCGGACAGTTTTGATTCTTGATCGCGCAATTGCATATCAACGTCTTTCGCGCTGATGAAATCACCCATTTCGACACGGCCTTCACCCGGAGTCGTATAAACCTGACCCGTTTTAGGATCGCTATAGAGAGTCAATGTGTCAGCATTGGCGACACCGCTTATCATCGCCGCAGCAAGGGCAGACAAAGCAACTTTTTTCATTATGAATCACTCCTGTATTTTTGGTGTTGTCATTGTAGAAAAAACAGATTACACGGATGTTACATTACAACATCATTACGGTAAGGAAAACGGATAAAAAACCAAGCCCGAACGCATACGCAGGGACGGACTTGAAAACTTAAGGATTGTGAAGAGGGAGAGATGAAACGGATGGGCCGTGTTAGGGCACCTCTAAAGGCACCAAATGCTTTTAGAGGTGCCCCGCCCGAAAAGGCGAAGCAGGGGAAACTTATTTATTTTCCGCCCAGTATTGGCGAACAAGGTTCGTCGTTTCTACCGGAAGAGCGATATAGCCCAGTTTTTCAGCCGCTTTGTCACCGTTGCGGAACGAATAGTCGAAGAATTTGATCACTTCGGCATTCACTTCGGCTTTCTCTTTCGGCATCAGGATGAACGTTGCCGCAACAATCGGATAGGTTGCATCACCGTCTTGCATGACCAGTGAGCTGAAAAAATGGTCTTTTTTGCTCCATTTGGCCTGCTTAACCGCATTTTGGAACGTAGCCGTACGGGCACTTACCCATTTTCCGCTGGCACTCTGGAGGGTTGCAGCGGAAAGATTGTTTTTCTCTTTATAGGCGTTTTCGATGTAACCGATCGAATACGGGGTTTGTTTGATGATATTGGTCACACCCTCATTCCCTTTTCCACCGACGCCGGTCGCCCAGCCGATCGCTTTGCCGACACCGAATTTGCTTTTCCACATTTTAGAAGACTCGCTCAGGTAGTCGGTGAAAACGTGCGTTGTTCCCGATCCGTCAGAGCGGTGGGCTACGATGATTTTTTGCGCAGGGAGGTTGATCCCCGCATTGTCCGCCGCGATGGCCGGATCATTCCACATCGTGATCTTGCCGGCGAAGATGTCGGCAACAACACTGTTTTTGAGTTTTAATTTTTCATCCGCAACACCCGGCAGGTTATGCGCTACGACAATCGAACCGATAACGGCAGGAAATTGCGTAAGTTTGGCTTTATCCAATTCTTTTGGTGTCAACGGAGCATCCGTAGCACCGAAATCAACGATACGCTCTGAAACCTGCTTGATACCGCCGCCGGATCCGATGGACTGATAGTTGACGCGCGTTTTGGTCGCTTTTTGGTAGTTGTACGCCCAATCGTAATAACATGGAGCCGGGAATGTCGCTCCTGCGCCGTTGATTTTATCAGCAGCGATCATTGAGGTCGCAGCAATGGCCGCGATGACTAAACCTTTGGTAGCTTTCGTTAGCATCTTGATTTCCTTGATATTTTGATGGCGCCATTGTAAAACCGCCGGATAACAAAAAGATTACAAGCTGCCGGCTCTTTGTAATCGCACTGTTATAAATGGGCGCTACAATCGCGCACCAATTCCTGTCCAAAGGTTAGTTATGTTACCACGCTATGAAAACAAACTCAATGAAATTCGCTCGATGATTTCAGCCCTTTTGCTGCAAATCATCCGCACCAGCGAAGATACCCTTCATGCGTTTGAAAATCACGATACCGCATTGTACGAAAGCGCGCGAATCCATCTGAAGAATCTCCAAAGCGATGCAAATAAAATCGATAATGAAATTATCAAAACGTTTGCACTGTTCGGCCCCGAAGCCGATGAACTCCGTTTGCTTGTCGCCTATCTGAAAATGACCAATGAGCTCGACCGCATCGGAGACGGCATGCGCAAATACGCCCGCCGTCTTCAGGAACACTGCGCCGGAGAGTGCGATCTGAGCGTTTTGACCGGTGCCATGATCCAGCTGCATAAAACGACGCTCAATGCGCTACAATACATTTACGAGTGTTTGGAAGCCAAAGAAGTCTGTGACGCCGAAGATCTGTACCGTAAAGTGATGGTCGAAGAGTCCAAAAACGACGATCTCTTTTCTATAATGGAAAAAGAGCTTTTGACCCTTATCATCAAATCGGGCGAACTTTCGGTCGAATACGTCAAAGTACTCGGAACGCTCCGCAAGCTCGAGCGTTCGGGTGATCGTGCCGTTAATATCGCTGCGCTGCTCCTCTACGCACAAAAAGGCGGAGAGCTGCATATTTACAACTAACACCATGAGGAAACCGTACGTGGACGCACTGATACTGATCGTCGAGGATGAGCAGGATATTCTGGAGCTGATGGAGTACCATCTGGGTAAAGAAGGATTCGAAACCATCGGTTTTCTGAATACGAAACGGGTGCAGGAGGCACTGGAGGAAGAGAACGTCGATCTGATTTTGATGGATCGCAATCTTCCCGGTGCCGAAGGAAGCGAATTTGTCGACATGCTCCGCAAAAAAGGGGTTCAGACCCCCGTTATCTTTGTCAGTGCCAAGCACAAAGATGAAGATATCGAGCAGGGGTTTGAGCGGGGAGGAGACGATTACATCACCAAACCGTTCAGCATGAAAGAGCTTGTCCTTCGGGTACGCGCCATTTTGCGCCGCACCAAAAAACTCTCGATGGAAGGGTCGCTCGTGTACCGGGATATGTCGCTCAACCTGGCAGCCAGAACCCTCACGATCGAAGGGGCCCCCGTTGAGCTGACCAAGCTCGAATTCGACCTTCTCCACGCACTGATTGCCAATCAAAACGTCGTGTTAGACCGCGATTATCTCCTCGAACACGTGTGGAGCGGGGACGAAATATATCAAGAACGAACCGTCAATGTCGCCATCAACCGTCTCAAAGAAAAAATAGACCCTGACAAAACCAAAGATTACATCAAAACCGTACGAGGAGTCGGATACACCCTGTGCTGAAAATCCATCAACTCTTTTTTCTCAATGTCCTCGGCCTTTTTGTCGCAGCACTGGCCATCGCCTCGCTGATCAGTTTTTTTACCCTCAAATCAATGATCATCGAAGACGGAAAAGTCCAATTGTTGCGGGGCATCGAATTATTGGAAGTTCCTGTCGCCGAAACCGGAAATTTCGACCGTTTGGCGGCTCAAACGGCTAAAAAAACAGGCTACCGTGTCACGATTATCGCCGAGGACGGCACCGTTATCGCCGAAAGCGATACCGACAAAAAAACGATGGAAAATCATCTGAATCGTATCGAAGTGATGCATTCGATGAGCGCGTCCTACGGTATGACCGTCCGGTATTCCGAAACCCTTAAAACCGATTTCATCTACATCGCCAAAAAAATAACAACCCACAAACATCAAACCCTTTATCTCCGCCTCGCGATGAGTCTCAAAAACGTCATGGACCATTTTTACGCGTTATGGATAAAATTATTTGCAGCGTTTGCGATTCTAACCGTCATCGCACTGGCAATCGCCTATAACATCTCCAAAAAAGCACGGTACGACATCGTCCAAATCACCCGCTATCTGGACGAAATATCGGCCAAAAACTACAGAGCGGTTCTCAAACCCGAGTATTTCCGCGAATTTCTGCAAATCTCGATCATGCTGAAAAATCTGGTCAAAAAGCTTCATAACCGCGACAAACAAAAACGCAAACACACCGCGAAGCTGCGGCTGATCAACAAACAGCAAAACGATATCCTCTCGGCGATCAGCCACGAATTCAAAAACCCGATCGCCGCGATTATGGGATACGCCGAAACGCTGCACGACGATCCGGATATCGATCCGAAAATCCGTGAAAAATTTCTGGACAAAATCATCGCCAATACCCACAGGGTGACGCTGATGCTGGACCGCCTCGCCCTTTCCGTCAAACTTGAAAACAACGATCTCTCGATTAAACCTGCCGCGTTTGACATAGGCGAAGTATGTGCCGAGATCGTATCCCTTCTGCAGGCAAAATATCCTGACCGAAAAATTGTCTATAACGGTATTTCCAAAACGGTGTTTGCCGATAAGACGATGCTCGAACTCGTCATCACCAACCTCATCGACAACGCCCTTAAATATTCCGAAGAGGAAGTAACCCTCACCCTCACCGAAACGGCCCTCACCGTCACCGACAAAGGGATCGGGATCGCCCCGGCCGAACTCGACAAAATCACTTCCAAGTTCTACCGTGTCCAAAAAAACCGATGGGACAATTCGATGGGGCTGGGACTCTCTATCGTCAGCTACATTCTCAAACTTCACGACACGATACTGACCATCGACAGCACGCTCGGCATCGGTTCAACCTTCGGTTTTCTCCTCGAAAACTTTGTTGAAAAATCCAAAAAGCAAAGCAAATGATCCCGCTTTCCCCTCCCCTTGCCTCATTGATCGAACATCTTTGGGCCTCAGGGATCAAGCCGATTCTGGTCGGAGGATTTGTACGCGACCATTTCACCCGAAACCAAAACCCCGATATCGACATCGAACTCTACGGCGTAACGTCATTGGAAACCCTGGAAGCACTTTTGAAACCGTTTGGACGCGTCAATCTGGTCGGTAAAAGTTTCGGGGTTCTCAAACTCTCGTATGCAGGCTACCACCTCGATTTTTCTCCTCCCCGCACCGAGTCGAAACGGGGATTCGGGCACAAAGGTTTTGACGTTTCGTGGCACAGCGACATCGATTTCGCCGCGGCGGCGAGACGGCGCGATTTTACGATCAACGCAATCGGATACGATCCGATAAAACAGACGTTTTTGGACCCTTACGGCGGAATCGCCGATCTCGGGCACAAACGGCTTGCGTGCGTCGATCCCGAAACGTTTGTCGACGACCCGCTCCGAGTCCTCCGTGCCGTCCAGTTTGCCGCCCGGTTTGAACTCGAATGCGACGCCACGCTTATGCGTCTGTGCCGCAAGATGATCGCGCAAGGGGCGTTGAATGAACTCCCCAAAGAGCGGATTTTTGAAGAGCTCAGAAAGCTCCTCCTCAGCCTCCGCCCCTCTTTGGGCTTGACATTGCTCAAAGAGATGGGAGGCCTTTCGTTTTTTACGCCGCTCGACAAACTCGAATCAACGCCGCAGGATTACGATTCCCACCCCGAGGGGGACGTATGGACGCATCTTCTGATGTCGGTCGACGTCATGGCGTCACGACGCAGCGGTGACAGCAAACGGGATCTGATCTTGATGTTGGCGGTGTTGCTGCACGACATCGGAAAGCCCCAGACAACCGTTATCGAAAACGGCAAACTCAATGCCCCCCACCATGCCGAAGTCGGGGTGGAACTTGCCCGGACATGGCTGCTCAACGTAACCGACGACAAATCGCTGATCGAAGCGGTACTCCCTCTTGTCCGCTATCACGGATGGCCGCGCAAACTCTACCGTGCCGATGCCGACGAGTGTGCCATCCTCCGCCTGAGCACGCACGTGTGCATCGACGACATGATCCGTGTTGCCGAAGCCGATTTTTTCGGCCGTGCTTTCCTCGGCGATACCCCCGAAACCTTTGATGCCGGAGAATGGCTGCGCAATCGTGCCCAAACGCTTGGGGTTTTATACGCTCCGCCCAAGCCGCTGCTGATGGGCCGGGATTTAATCGAAGCCGGAATGACACCCTCCGAAGCGTTCACACCTATCCTGAATGCCGCATTCGAAGCTCAGCTGCACCGTAAAATCACGACCCGCGCCGAAGCTCTAAAATGGCTCTCCGAACACCTCTCGTAACAGAGCTGTAACCATCGCGTAATACAATTGCCTCCATTTTTCAGGGATACCCCCTTTGCAAGGCAATGTATGATCGATAGAATCTTTCACAACATGACCCGTTTCAGCGCACTGCTGATCCTTTTCATCGTCGCATGGATTTTTGTCGTCTTATTCGAGCATTCGACCGAAGCGATGAACGCCTTCGGATTCGATTTCATCACAAAAGACGAGTGGGCTCCCAACGTTGACAAGTTCGGAGCCTTCGCGGCCATCTTCGGTTCGGTCGTTTCGACGTTTCTGGCGATGCTCATCGCCATCCCCGTCGCGATCGGGGTCGCGATTTTCCTTAGTGAAATTGCTCATGACAAAATCAAAGGATTTTTCGGCGTGAGTGTCGAACTCCTCGCCGCCATCCCTTCGGTTATCTACGGTATGTGGGGGCTCTTTTATTTCGTTCCCATCATCCGCGACCTTTTCGGCGGCATGGGGATCGGGCTGCTCAGCGCGGCCATCGTTCTTTCCATCATGATTTTGCCGTTTATGGCGGCGGTGACGCGCGACGCGATGAACACCACCCCCGATATTCTCAAAGAGTCCGCCTACGCGCTGGGCGGAACGCAGTGGGACGTCATCAAAGACATCATCATCCCTTACGCCAAAGCGGGGATCATCGGTTCGCTTATTCTGGCTCTTGGACGGGCGATCGGGGAGACGATGGCGGTAACGTTCGTCATGGGGAACGTCCACCATACCCCAAGTTCGATTCTCGATCCGACAACGTCCATTCCGGTTACGCTGGCCAACGAATTCACCGAAGCCGATTCGTCACTCTATTTTTCAAGCCTTTTCGGGTTGGCACTGACGCTTCTGATCATGAGTTTCGTCGTCATCGCCGTCGCGAAATTCTATTTTTTACGTAAAGTGAGGAAAGGGCAATGACCTCAACGCAAAAACGGATTTTGATCAACCGCATCGCATTATCCTTCTCGAGCCTCAGCGCCGTTATCGCGCTGGGATTTTTGTTCTGGATTCTGTGGGTTCTGGTCAGCAACGGGATCAATGCCCTGAATCTCACGATCTTCACGATGGAAGGGGCACCTCCGGGATACGCAGAGAGCGGTCTTAAGCACGCTTTGGTCGGTCAGGCGATCCTCGTGGGCCTTGCCACGCTTATCGGCGTTCCGCTGGGGATCATGGCGGGGACTTACCTCAGCGAATACGGCAAAAACTCCAAACTGGCACATGCGATCCGCGATATCAGCGATATCATGATGTCGGCCCCCTCGATCGTAATCGGGGCGTTCGTTTATGCCGTCGTCGTTATGCCGATGGGGCATTTCAGTGCCTGGGCGGGAGCGATCGCGTTGGGTATCATTATGATTCCGATCATTTTGCGCACGACCGATGACATGCTCCAGCTGGTACCCGGCACGCTGCGCGAAGCGGCATTTGCCCTCGGCGCACCGAAATACAAGGTGATCATGGACGTCGTCTACCGCGGCGCCAAAGCAGGGATTTTGACGGGAGTGCTGCTGGGAATCGCCCGCGTCGGAGGAGAAACGGCACCGCTGCTCTTTACCTCGTTTAACGACAACTTTTTCACGACCGATCTGAATGCGGCGATGCCTTCATTGACCGTGACGATTTTCAACTATGCGATCAGCCCGTACGAAGACTGGCAGCAGCTTGGATGGGCCGCCGCATTCATCCTTTCGATGTTTATTCTGGGACTCAATATTCTGGGTCGACTGATCTTATTCTACGGAAAGAAAAGGAAATAATTTATGGCAAGTATTATTGATATTAAAGACGAATGCGCACTGCACGTACGCGATTTTGAATTTACGTACAAAGGAGCGGAAACTCCCAGCCTCAAAAAAATCACGATGCCGATCGCCAAAAATGCCGTAACGGCGCTGATCGGACCCTCAGGATGCGGCAAAACGACGCTGCTGCGCTCGTTCAACCGGATGCACGATCTGTATCCCGGCAACGACTACAAAGGGGAGATCGAATTCGAAGGACGCAACATCCTCGAATCCAAAGAAGATTTGATCCATTTGCGGACCAAAATCGGGATGATCTTCCAAAAGCCGACGGCGTTTCCCATGTCGATTTTCGATAACGTCGCGTACGGGATGAGACTTCAGGGGATTAAAAATAAAACCGAACTCGAAGGGCGCGTCGAAAAAGCGCTCAAAGACGCCGCATTATGGAAAGAGGTGCAGGATCGTCTCAAACACGACGCCAACGGCCTCTCCGGCGGTCAGCAGCAGCGTCTGTGCATCGCCCGCGCCATCGCCGTCGAACCCGAAGTGCTCCTCTTTGACGAACCGACCTCCGCGCTTGATCCGATCTCGACGCAGGGGATCGAAAAGCTGGTCATCGAGCTCAAAGAGCGCGTCTCGATCATCATCGTTACCCACAACATGCAGCAGGCGGCGCGGGTAAGCGATTATACGGGATTCATGTATTTGGGGGAATTGATCGAGCTGGGGCACACCGAAGAGCTCTTCGTCACCCCGAAAGAAAAACTGACGCAGGAATACATTACCGGAAAATTCGGTTGATAAAGGGCATTGCCCTTTCCGCTCTTTTCCGTTTCTTTCTCTTTCTACTTCTCTTTGACCATTGTTTCGCTGTCGATTTCCACAACCGTATGGACGTTTCCGCGCGGGTAGAAGTCGGCAACCACTTTTAAGCGCTTAGGAGCGATTTTTTGCTCGAATACGCTATAGATCTCGTTTGCGGTGTTTTCGTGCGAAATATGGCGGTTTCTGAACGAATTAATGTACAGTTTGATCGCTTTGAGTTCCGCAACCCATTTGTCCGGCGTGTATTCGACATAAATGGTCGCAAAATCGGGGTAGCCGCTGCGGGGGCACAGGCAGGTAAACTCGGGCAGCGTCACTTTGATCACGTAATTGCGCTCATGCTGGTTCGGCCAAATCTCGAAATCTTTTTCGATATCAAAATCGGCGACGATTTGTTCTCCGTATTTCATGGTTATCCTTGAATATCTTTCATAGTTAAAATTTTACCGAGATAATTTCCTTCGCGGTAATTAATTTTCAACGATCGGGCGATCCGATCCCCGTTTTCGTCTTCAATCATCGAAATCCATGTCTTGACGCCGCACAAATGGGCACTCAGATTCAGCCCCTGCAAGAGGTTTTGGTATTTTTCCTCTTTGATGTGGCGGCTGTAAAGCACATCGAACCGGACAAGATCGACTTCCAGCTCTTTGAGATACAGCATGGTTGTATGATACCCTCCGAACCGATCAAGCCCGATTTTATAGCCGGCTTTACGGTAATGGGCGATCTGATGGGCAAACCGCTCCGTCTGATGGAAATACTCTTTTTCTTCAAACATCAGCGTCAGCGCATTGCGTGCGTGAGGGTAACGTTCAAACAGCGTCAGCGCATGTTCGAAAAAATGGGGATTGCGCAGTGTCGCAGGCGAAATATAGACAACGAAACAGCGTTTTTGTTCATCGCATATCTGAGCGATTTTTTCCAGCAGATCGCTTTCAAGGCGCCGCATCATGTACAGACGGTTCAATATCGGAACGTAACGGCTCTGGTGAATCAGTTTTCCGTTGGAATCGACCAGCTTGACCGTCGTGTCGTACATTTCCCCCTCATCGCAGCTAACAGGCCAAAAACCTATCGTAAAACGTTTGTTTTCCAGTGCATCGAGCACCTCTTTTTCAAGCTCGTTGATCGGGTACTCTTCTTCTTTTTCGACATTGATCCGGTCATTGTACAGCTCGTACAAACGGCTCAATAACAATTCGGTGTCGTTCGAGAGGCGCGTGTCGATCATCACCGCCTCAAGCCGAACCTCTATTTCATCATGAACGAAATTTTGGTATTTGCTCAAAAAAAGTTCCAGCAGCGGGAGATGTTTTTCTTTTTCTCCCGGAAAAGCGAGAAGAAAAACTCCGCCCCGATAACGGCATATAGGAAGTTTTTCAAACCCTTTTTCACCAAAAAAATGATTTACTTTGGCAATGATATTGACTAACGCCGCGTCGCCGTTCTTAATGCCGTAGCGTTCGTTGATCGACCAGAGATTTTCGACGCTGATCATGATCATTGTCTGAACGGCATCAGCCGATTTTTTCGTAAACCGTTTGAAAAAATAATCGGACGTAAACGTGTGTGTCAGCGGGTCGGTGATATTTTCGCGACTGCTTTGATAAATCAGGTACAAGATGAAATAGACGATAAAGACGAGCATCGCGATCGAAATCAGGACAAACGATTCGAACATCGTTTCGGTCCATTTGCTGAGCAGGGTAAAAAGGGTGGCGGCGCTTAACAAAAAGATGGGCAATCCCATCCGCAATGCCAGAACAAAGCGGTGGGAACGTTCTTTTTGTTCGGTGTAGGTCATAAAGGATTAAATATCCAGATGTTTGACGTCTTTGGCGTGAGTTTCGATGTAGTTACGGCGCGGTTCGACGTCGTCTCCCATAAAGAGGTTGAACGCTTCGCCTGCGGCTTCGGCATCTTCAACCGTAATACGGAGCAATACGCGGTTCTCCGGTGTCATCGTCGTTTCCCACAATTGCTCGGGATTCATTTCCCCGAGACCTTTATAACGCTGAATATACGACCCTTTCTTCGCATGATCGGTGATCATGGCGAGCAGTTCGAGCAGATCGCCCTCCAGCGGAAGGTTCCAATCCTGAATCTTTCGATAGATATAGTTTGCTTCCGCGAAATGCGGCGACGCAAACAATTCATCGTTGATCAAAAGCTCTTCAAGCCCCTCTTTTGTCTGAACAAAAAGGTGCATGTCCGTTTCATTCACGCTTTTGCTGAGGATGTTATTCCCTTTCTCACCCAAAAACGCTTCGACTTTTGTGTACATTTCGTTCATCGGCATTCCGATGATATCCGGGTTTTCAATGAAATAACGAATCAACTCGACCAGCGCGTAACGGCGTTCGAGCGCATCGAGCGTACTGCGGTAATGATCCACCATTTTGAAGAAACTGATTAGATCGTTTGCGCCGATGTTATCGATTTCAAGTGCTTCGATACCGTTTTCGATCAAGAACGCATTCATGACATGGTCGTCTTTAAAGTAAATCTCTTTTTTCCCTTTTTTATAACGATACAGCGGCGGCTGTGCAAGGTAGAGATAGCCGTTTTCGACGATTTTCGGCAAATAGCGGAAAAAGAACGTCAGCAACAACGTTTGAATATGGCTTCCGTCGACGTCGGCATCGGTCATGATGATGATTTTGTGGTAACGGAGTTTGTCTTCGTTAAACTCTTCACCGATTCCGCATCCGAGCGCGGTGATCATGTTGGTGATCTCTTCGGATTTGAGGATTTTGTCCAGACGCGCTTTTTCGACGTTGAGAATTTTACCTTTGAGCGGCAAAATGGCTTGGAATACACGGTCACGGCCCTGTTTGGCCGAACCGCCCGCAGAGTCCCCTTCCACCAGATACAGTTCGCTGATGCTCGGGTCTTTGCTCTGGCAGTCCGCCAGTTTACCCGGCAGCGTACCCACCGTCATCGCGTCTTTACGACGGGTCAGTTCGCGCGCTTTTTTTGCCGCTTCGCGTCCGCGTGCCGCCATCAGCGCTTTTTGGATGATCGCTTTGGCCTGAAGCGGATTTTCTTCGAAGTATTTGGTCAGTTTTTCGTAGGTTACTTTTTGAACCAGCGGGCGAACGTAGGTATTTCCCAGTTTCCCTTTGGTCTGTCCTTCGAACTGCGGTTCGGGAACGCGCACGGAAACGACACAGATCAACCCTTCGGAGACATCTTCGCCGCTCAGGTTGATGTCTTTTTCTTTGGCATTACTGTTTTGTTTGTTGTAATTGGAAATAACGCGTGTAAGCCCGGCACGGAAACCGGCTTCGTGGGTACCGCCGTTCGGGGTATTGATGTTGTTGACAAACGTATAGGTTTTTTCATCGTAACTGTCGTTATACATCAACGCGATATCCATTTCGATATCTTCGATCCGCTCGCTGAACGCAAACGGTACGGCAACGACCTCTTTTTTGTTCACATCAGAAACGAACTGACTGATCCCGCCTTCGTAATGATAGGTGTTTTCCGCACCGTTGCGCTCGTCTTTAAAGATGATCGTAATACGCGGATTCAGATAGGCCAACTCACGGAAGCGTTTGGACAGATAATCGTAATCAAACGTGACGGTTTCGGTAAAAATCGACGGATCCGGAGAAAATTCGATCGTTGTCCCGTTTTTGCGGGTTGTTCCCGTTACCGCCAACGGCTCTTGCGGGATACCGCATTTGAAGTTTTGTTCGTGGATCTGACCTTCACGGTAAATCGTCATTTTCAGATCGCTTGAGAGGGCATTAACGACCGATACCCCAACCCCGTGCAAACCGCCCGAGACTTTATAGGTATCTTTATCGAATTTTCCCCCGGCGTGCAAAACGGTCAAAACAACGGTTGCCGCTGAAATCCCCTCTGTCGGATGCATACCGGTCGGAATACCCCGGCCGTTATCGCTGACAAGGGCTGTACCGTTTTTGGTCAGCGTTACAGTGATAGTATCACAATGTCCTGCCATCGCTTCGTCGATAGAGTTGTCAACGACTTCGTAGATTAGGTGGTGAAGCCCGCGATGACCGGTATCACCGATATACATACCCGGTCGTTTTCGAACGGCTTCGAGACCTTTGAGGACTTTAATATTACTAGCACCGTAATTTTCCATAGTTGCTCCAGCTTTTAAGCGTGTTAAATGGCTTTATTCTACCGTAGTTAAACTAAAAAGAAAGTTTGGAAAGATTTATCCCTCAAAAGGGGATAAAGATAAAACGCGGAGAATTATATGACTATCGGCATAACGATTGTTTTGAAATTGTTTTCTCTCAAAACAAAAGGCTGATTGGATTCATTGGCTTCAAGGATGAAATCAGGAGTGTTGATTTGCCCGAGGAAATCGAGAATGTAACGGCTGTTGATTGCCAGAATGAACGGAACGTCAAATCCGTTATCGATTTCAACCGCCGTTTTGGCTTCGATGTTGTCGTCGCTCAAACTTTCAAACAAAATGGCATCTTTTTGAAAGGTCAGTTTCAAGTCGTTCGAGATGGTTGTGATCTGCTTGATGGCGGTTACGATCGCTGATTTGGGAAGAGTAATGTTTCGCTGCGATTCTTTGGGGATGATACGGGTGTAATCGGGAAATTTTCCGTTGATCAGTTTTGTGTAGAAAAGGGAATCTTCGGATTTGATGATCAAATGGGTGTTATCGTAATAAATTTCAATGTTTTCGGAGAAAAGTTTCTGAATCTCGATAATCGCTTTTTTAGGGACGATGATAGAGAGTTCATGATCGCTTTGGCTGTCGATGTGAACAAGAGCCAGACGTCTTGTATCGGTAGAGACAAAATTGATCTGATTGGATTTGATGTCGATCAATGCACCGTTTAGCTCAAACTTCGGATTGTTGGTATCGGCTGCAGGGGTGATTTTTTTGAGCGATTCGATCAGGATATGCGAATTGATTGCGATATTGGGTTTTCCTTCGGTTGAAGGAAACGTTGGAAATTCTGAACTCTTATAGGTCGGAAGTTTGAAGTTGGAACGTTTTTGACGAATATGAAGCGTTTCGCGATCAAGTTCGAGTTCAATTTCTTCATCTTTGAGAATACGAATAATATCAAGAAGTTTTTTACCGTTGGCAGTTACCGAGCCGGGTTCTTTGACATCGACGGCATTGGTCTGAATCATCAAACCGATCTCATAATCGGTTGCTTTGGCAAAAAGGGTTCTGCCGTCTGTCATAAGAAGAATATGGGAAGTGATTTGGGAGGTATCTTTTTTTTCGAGAAAAGGTTGCAAATGCAGCAAAATATTTTCCAGCACCGGTTTGTCAACGGTAATTTTCATACAAGACTCCTTTTATTATTTATAGCATCAATATCTAGTAGCTAGTAATAGGGGGGTGTGAAAGCGTGAAAACGGTCCACAAACTCCTACTGTATGCGGTAAACCGATGTGATCAAAAGACTTGCTTTCATTCACATCGATTCACATGTTGAATTATATCTTTTTTAAAACGGCTTGACAAACACAAATTATTCGGCGGTTACCGTTGATACTTTATTGGAGAGCTCTTCGATCTTGATTCGGAAATCTTCGTCGTTTTTCATCAGCTCCTGAATCTTTTTCATCGTATGGCTGACGGCGGTGTGATCTTTCATACCGAAATACTGAGCCAGTTGAGGCATTGAGTTCGGTGTCAGGGAGCGTGAAAGATAGATAGCGATACGTCGGGCATAGACGATGTTGCTGTTGCGGCTTTTAGAGCGGATTTCGCTCGGTTTGACGTTGAGTTCTTTGGCGACGGTATCCATAATTAGGTCGATCGTGATATTGCTCCGTTTTTCAGCCATTTGTTCTTTGAGAACGTTTCGGGCAAATTCGATCGTGATATCGACCCCCATCAGCTGCGAATAGGCGTTGAGTTTGGAAAGGATCCCTTCGATTTCGCGGGTATTGTTCTCGATGATCGTGGCAACGTAGTTAATGACGTCTTTATCGAGCTTGACGCGGTTTATCTCGCATTTTTTCTTGATAATTTCGATTTTTGTTTCCAGTTCGGGCGGTTGAATGTCGGCAACGAGTCCCCATTCGAAACGGCTGATGAGGCGTTCTTCAATACCGCCGATTTTTTTCGGATGTTTATCGGAGGTGATAATGATTTGCTTGTTTTCGTTTCGGAGCGCTTCGAACGTATGGAAAAATTCTTCCTGCAGCTGATTTTTACCGCTCAAAAACTGGATATCATCAATAAGGAGCAGATCACATTTGCGGTATTTGTCTTTGAAACGATCCATCGTCTTATTGTTCAGATGGCGCAGGAAATCGTTCAAAAATTGTTCGACAGAAGTATAAATGACCGTTTTTCCTTGAGAAAGCATGACGTTTCCTACCGCTTGCATCAAATGGGTTTTCCCCAATCCGACTCCGCCGTAAATGAAAAGGGGGTTGTACACGATTCCCGGTTTTTCGCTGACCGCTTTAGCCGAAATATAGGCAAACTGGTTTGAACCCCCGATGACGAAGTTTTGAAACGTATAGGAAGGATTCAGTAACGAACCGCCGCTGGGGCGTTCTACGGGAGCCGGCGCTACGGTATTATGGGCGGCTTGGGCATTGGCTGTTTTGACGATGATCGATACCGAGGGGCGAACCCCTGTTTTGATCTCAAACAGGTGTGAAATCTTATCGGCAAATTTGGTGCGGATCCAGTTGGCGATCAGGGGATTGGGGGCATGATAGACGGCCAGATTGCTTTTCGATTCGTTTTCGTCGTAACTGAGCTGCTTGATGTATCGCTGATAGTCGACCTCGGTAATTTCGTTTTTCAGCGCGTTCAGCACTTGCTTCCCGATAGAATTCATCGTTTCCCTTGCCTGTGAATAGTGATGTGAATAATATCTTTTTTTCCCTATAATTAGGCTCAAAGAGTATGTGAATAGTTTTTATTCACCTATGTGAATGGAGCAATATGACGATTTTGGGAATCGACCCTGGTACACGAAACTGCGGATACGCCATTGTAATGATAGACGGTCAAAAAATACGGCTGGTGGAAGCGGGGCTTATAAAGATGAAAAGCGAAGCGCTGCAATACCAGATACCGCAGGTATGCGAGGCGATTGAGCAGATTTTTGCCGCCCATACGATCGATGAAGTGGCGATGGAAGATATTTTTTATGCCCACAATCCCAAAACGGTTTTGAAACTGGCTCAGTTTCGGGGAGCCGTTACGCTCAAACTGCTACAGGAATACGGCGTTTTTGCGGAATATACGCCGTTGCAGGTCAAAAAAGCGTTGACCGGGAAAGCCAAAGCGGCAAAAGAACAGGTAGCGTATATGGTTAAACAGATTTTAGGGATTACCAAAGAGATCAAACCGCTCGATATCACCGATGCGATGGCGGTGGCGATTACACACGCACAAAGGGTAAAACTTGAAAAAAACAAGCAGAAATAAAAATCGGAATTAAAAAGGCGACCGACACACCAGGAAGGCCGCCGAGTCAGAAGTGTATCCAAAGAGCCTTAGAGAAGGTTAATGATTTTTACCCTGTCAACCGTATCACAAAACGATTAAGCGACGTTCATACGTTTTTCCTTGTTATGTACCTGAGAGGATTCTGAAAACAGAAAAAAATCCACAAAATTTCTCCAAATGTGTAATATTCACACTGTGAGTGCAGTGTGAATAACTCTTCTCAATTTTCTCTCAAAATTTAAAAAATCAACACCTTAATTCAGAAAAAATTTATCTAAAAATAGACTGAATCCGATTCTCTTTGAAATGCATGAAAGCCCGTAAAATAGGCGTTTCAAAGGAAAAATATTATTTTAAAAATTTATTAAGTCACTGTTATTAAAAGTTATTCACATCACATTTGTCCGATGCGACCCGAAATAGACGTAATACACGTGTAATCGAAACGTAATACATCTGAAATTAACACTATATAGCATTTTTGTCACACTGCCAAAATAAGGTGAAACGATGATGAATACAGAAATAGTGTTACAAAAAGTACGCCCGGAATTGTTTGAATATCCAAACATCGTAAGTAAAAGTATAGTCGAAATAGTACGACTGTTGCTGCATGAAAAATCGATCAATCGATTTATGGCTAAACATGAAGAAAAAAGCGGACTTGAATTTATCGAAGCGGTTTTGGAACATTTGAATGTTTCGTATAAAACCATTCACCGTCAAATAGAAAACATCCCTTCGATCGGAAAAGTGATTATCGTCGCCAATCATCCGCTGGGAGCTTTAGACGCTTTGTGCTTGATTCAAATGCTCTGCAGCGTACGGCAGGATAAAAAAGTAAAAATCGTTGCCAATAAAATGTTGGGAGCGATTCCGCAGCTGAAAGAGTTTCTGATTGAAGTAGACAATATCGGCGATAAACTCTCCAAAAATGCGCTCCGCCAAATCGATAATGCTCTGCAGGCCGAAGAAGCGGTTATCTTCTTTCCTTCGGGTGAAGTCTCGCGTGCGGGTTTGTTCGGCATCAAAGAAGGGGCATGGAAAGGGGGCTTTGTCAAATTTGCCAAACGCAACGCCACTCCGATCCTTCCCATCCATATCAAAGCCAGAAATACCTCTCTTTTTTACGCCGCCTCATGGATATATAAACCTCTGGGAGGATTGTTGCTGAGCCATGAAATGTTCGCAGCCCGAAACCGCGTATTCGATTTCACGATCGGGGAACTCGTAAGCGACACGTCGCTGAACGATTTGAATGTGAGCGAAAAACGGCATGCACGGCTATTCCGAAAACATCTGTTGCGTTTGGCCAAAGGAAAAAAGGGGATCTATCCGACCGAGTGTTCGATTGCCCATCCCGTATCGCGGCAGGAGATTCGCGGCGAACTTCGCAAAGGCGAATTGCTCGGCATGACCAGTGACGGCAAACAAATTTATCTGATCGAACACGAAAATGCCCCAAACATTATAAATGAGATCGGAAGGCTGCGCGAATATTCGTTTCGCAAAGTAGGGGAAGGGAGCGGTAAAGCACGCGATATCGATGAATATGACCGCTATTACCATCATTTGGTTTTATGGGATGATGAGGCGCTGGAGATCGCAGGAGCATACCGTATCGGCGAGTGCGGATGGATTCTTTCGTGGCTTGGAAAAGAGGGATTGTACATGAACGATTTGTGCGAAATACATGACACGTTTGATACGGTATTAGAAAATGCGATCGAGCTTGGGCGCAGTTTCGTCCAGCCAAAATACTGGGGAAGCCGCGCATTGGATTATCTCTGGCAGGGGATAGGAGCGTATTTGAGTCATAATCCTCAGATTAAATACATGTACGGCCCGGTAAGTATCTCCGGGAGTTTTCCTAAACATGCCCAGGAAGCACTGGTCTATTTTTATACCCTCTATTTCGGTACAGAACATTCGAAGGTACGTGCCAAGTCCCCTTACCGAATATCCGATTACGTTCGGGAAGAATTCAACGCTCTCTTTGTCGGGAATGACTATAACGAAGATTTTAAACGGCTCAAGGATTATCTTAAATCGTTCGACGTTTCGGTTCCGACCCTCTACAAGCAATACAGCGAATTGTGTGAAGAAGGAGGGGTTGAATTTATGGATTTCGGAATCGATGTTGATTTCAACAACTGCATCGACGGTTATATTCTGGTCGATATTTCCAAAATCAAGGAGGCAAAACGCCAGAGATACATTAGAGGGGGCGAGTGATTTTCATTGCCTCAAAGCATTCCGCTAGAAAGTCTTCCTGCGATACGACGTGATAGGGATTCGCACCGTACTGAAATTCGAGCGAATAGGCGTGAAGCAGAAGGCGTGTCGCTCCCGTATTTTTAAACCGCTCTTCCTCAGACATCTCTTTATCCAAAAACCGAACGGCATCGTTTTCGTCCTGCCCATAGATCGGGTCACCGATGATCGGATGTTTCACGTGAAACAAATGGACCCGAATCTGATGTTGCCGCCCGGTCAAGGGAGAGGCTTCGACAAGTGTCGCATCGATATCGGGAAAATAGGTCAACGGAGTAATAAACGTACGAGAAGCTTTTCCTTCGGGATGAACACGGACGATCATGCGAACGATACTGCTCTCATCTTCGCGACGCAAAAGAGGCTCTTTAATATCGATAGGGTGCTGCAGATGTCCGCGAACCAATGCAAGGTAGCGTTTGGTGACTTCACGTTCTTCAAACATCATTTTTAAAACACGCTCGGAGGTTTTGTTACGGGCGGCCAAAACAAGACCGCTTGTTTCTTGATCGATTCGATGGGTGATGTTGGCATCGTGTCCAAACCGGTGTTTGATCTCGTCGTTCAGTGAATAAGGGGTGTATCGGTTTTGAGGATGAACGATCAAACCGCTCGGTTTGTCATAGACGGCAAAGTCGTTAGCGACAAACGTCGGTACTAACCCTTTCGATAACGGTTCAAAACAAACAAACTCAAAATCCCCCTCAACAAACCCGGCCTGATTGTCCATGACTTCTCCATTGACAAAAAGACGCCCTTTGGCGATCAAGCGTTGAGCTTCTTTTTGGGTAAACCCTAGTTCTTTCATGAGAAAAAGAAATGCTTTTTGCTTGAGAGGAGCATGGAGGTTTTTGATGACGAAAGGCAAATTATATTCCTTTATAAGGGAGGGTTTGGTAGACTAAAATATTATTTAGCGCCGTTTTAATCTGCGCATTTTAACACATAAGGAACACTCATGGTAGAACGCTACGCCCGTGAAGAGATGAAAAGCAAATGGACGATGCAAGCCAAATATCAAGCATGGCTTGATGTTGAGAAAGCAGCCGTCAAAGCGTGGAACCGTTTGGGACTCATCCCTGATGCAGACGCTGAGAAGATTGTCAAAAATGCAGGATTTAGCGTTGAACGGATTGATGAGATTGAAGCGGTGACCAAACACGATTTGATCGCGTTTACGACATCGGTCTCTGAAACTCTCGGCGAAGAGAGCCGCTGGTTTCACTACGGGATGACTTCTTCGGATACGGTTGATACGGCCGTAGCTCTTCAAATGCGTGATTCGCTTACATTGATTATCGACGATGTCAAATTGGTGATGGAGTCGATCAAGAAACGGGCGCAAGAGCATAAAATGACGTTGATGGTCGGACGCTCTCACGGCATCCACGGCGAGCCGATTACGTTCGGTCTTGTTTTGGCAATTTGGTACGATGAGATGGCGCGTCATCTTAAAAACCTCGAAGAGACAATGGAAGTGATTTGTGTCGGTCAGGTATCGGGAGCGATGGGGAACTTTGCCCACGCACCGCTGGAGCTTGAAGAATACGCATGTGAAGAGCTCGGACTCAAACCGGCTCCCGCATCGAATCAGGTCATTCAGCGTGACCGTTATGCGCGTTTGGCAACGTCACTTGCGTTGCTGGCCAGCTCGATCGAAAAATTTGCCGTTCAGGTACGCCACTGGCAGCGGACGGAAGTGTATGAATGTGAAGAGTTTTTCTCGAAAGGGCAAAAAGGATCAAGCGCGATGCCGCACAAACGCAATCCGATTCTGACCGAAAACATCACGGGGCTTGCACGGATGATCCGAGCGTACGCCGTTCCGGCGATGGAAAACGTGGCATTATGGCACGAGAGGGATATCTCCCACAGCTCGACCGAGCGTTTCTGGCTCCCTGATTCGTTTATTACCTCCGATTTCATGCTGCACCGTTTTAACAGCGTTATCAGCAATCTGGTTGTCTATCCGGAAAACATGATGAGAAACCTAAACCTCACCGGCGGTTTGGTTTTCTCGCAGCGCGTTCTTTTGGAATTGCCGCTCAAAGGTGTGAGCCGTGAGGATGCGTACCGCATCGTTCAGCGTAACGCGATGAAAGTATGGGAAGGATTGCAGCAAGGCAAAAGTGCGATCAACGATAAAGGAGAAAGCCTTTATCTGCAATATCTTCTGGATGATGAAGAGCTGCGCCAAAGTCTGAGCGAAGAAGCGATTCGCGATTGTTTCGATTATGGATATTACACGAAAAACGTCGATAAAATTTTTGCGCGGGTGTTTAAATAAACCACAAAAAAAAACGTGAAGTCGGTATAAGAAATTATAAAATTTAGAGTGACTATAATACAGCCATTATGAGTCTGAGGGAAAAAAATGCTAACCATTATTAAACGCAACGGCCGACGTGAGCCGCTCGATATTACGAAAATTCAAAAATATACTTCCGCAGCCGTCAAAGGGCTGAGTAATGTATCCCAAAGTGAACTCGAAGTCGATGCGCAAATACAATTTCGTGACGGAATCACGAGCAACGAGATACAGCAAACGCTGATCAAAACGGCAGTCGACAAAATCGACATCGACACCCCCAACTGGACGTTTGTCGCATCACGCCTTTTCCTGTACGACTTGTACCACCGTGTCAACGGTTTTACCGGATACGGCAGCCTTGCGAGTTATTTTGAACGGGGTGAAGCCGAAGGGCGTATTCTTCTCGGGCTAAAAGAAAAATACGATTTGGCGGATTTGGACAGCTATATCGTTCCCGACCGCGATCTGGAGTTCAATTATCTCGGGATTAAAACGCTGTACGACCGCTATTTGATCAAAGACCGCAAAGGCGATCCAATCGAACTTCCACAGCACATGTTTATGGCGGTAGCGATGTTTCTGGCGCAAAACGAGAAAGATGCGCAAGGGTGGGCGAAAAAGTTTTACGACATGATCTCCAAATTCGAAGTCATGATGGCGACCCCTACTCTCTCCAACGCCCGTACGACCCGTCACCAGCTCAGCTCATGTTATATCGGTTCAAGCCCCGACAATATCGAGGGGATTTTTGACGCGTATAAAGAGATGGCGCTGTTGTCTAAATTCGGCGGCGGTATCGGCTGGGACTGGACGCAGGTTCGTGCGATGGGTTCATTTATCGACGGACACAAAAACGCGGCGGGAGGAACGGTGCCGTTTTTGAAAATCACCAACGACATCGCCATCGCCGTCGATCAGCTGGGAACCCGTAAAGGGGCGATTGCCGTATACATCGAACCGTGGCACATGGATGTCAAAGATTTCCTTGACGTGAAGAAAAACTCGGGGGAAGAACGCCGCCGCGCACACGATCTGTTCCCGGCACTGTGGATCAACGACATGTTTATGAAACGGGTCGTCGAAGACGGTATCTGGACGATGTTCGATCCGTTTGACGTCAAAGATCTCAGCGAACTGTACGGGGATGCATTCGAAAAACGCTACATCGAGCTGGAACAAGATCCTGACGTGATCAAAGAGCATACCAAAGCCAAAGACCTATGGAAAAAGATCCTCACCTCGTATTTCGAGACGGGAAGTCCGTTCCTGTGCTTCAAAGACAGTGCCAACCGCGCCAATCCGAACGACCACTACGGGATTATCCGCAGCTCGAACCTGTGTACGGAAATTTTCCAGAATACGCAGCCGAACCATTACCTCGTGAAACTCAAATTCGAAGACGGCACCTTTGTGACGTTCGAAGAAGAAGAGATGGTCAAAGTCGACAGCGGCATCGAAAAGCCGGCGAAAAAGATCACGGCCCTCGATTCGCTCGGCGGACGCCAGATTTATATCGTTGAAAAAGAGAAGGTCGACGGTGCGACCGCGGTGTGTAACCTCGCCTCCGTCAACCTTTCGCGCGTCCATACGAAAGAGGACATCGACCGCATCGTCCCCGTCGCTATTCGCGCGTTGGACAACGTCATCGATCTGAACTTCTATCCGCTGGAAAAAGTCAAACGGACCAATATGCGCAGCCGTGCCATCGGTCTGGGTGTCATGGGCGAAGCGCAGATGCTGGCCGAAAACAAAATCGTCTGGGGTAGCCAGGATCATTTTGACAAGATCGACGAAGTGATGGAAGCGGTCAGCTATAACGCGATCAAAGCTTCATCCGACCTGGCCGTCGAAAAAGGATCGTACGCCGAGTATCAGGGATCCAAATGGAGTCGAGGAATTCTACCGATGGATCATGCTTCCGCCGAAGTACAAAACCTGATTGACCGCGGCGGATTGTTTGCCCCCAACTACGAGTGGGATGCCCTGCGTGAAACAATCAAAAAACAAGGGATGCGTAACGGTTACCTGATGGCGATCGCACCGACAAGTTCGATCTCGATCCTCACGGGGACGACACAGACGATCGAACCGATCTATAAGCGTAAATGGTTCGAAGAGAACCTCTCGGGGCTTATCCCCGTCGTAGCGCCGAAACTCAACCCCGACACCTGGGGTTATTATACTCCGGCGTATGATCTGGATCAGACAATCCTTGTCAAAGCGGCGGCAATCCGCCAAAAATGGATCGATCAGGGGCAAAGCCTCAATATCTTTATCACCCTGGACAAAGCAAGCGGCAAATACCTCAATGAGATTTACATGCTCGCATGGAAACTGGGGCTTAAATCGACCTATTATCTGCGTTCACAGTCGCCTGAAGCGAAAGAGGACACGGCAGACCGATCGATGGAGTGCGAAGGGTGCCAGTAAAGCCCTTGAACGCCTCCTCGCTCAAAGCACTCCTTGAACGGATCGAATACGCCCGCGACGGCGAGATCCGCTCTCTCACCCCCCACTCCCCTACTTCCATCGAAATCCGTTTCAGCGTTCAAGACGGTGCGCGAGACTATGACTGGATCGACGTGGCGTTTCGGATCGACGGCGTCAAAGATGCGAAGCTGCTCAGCGATACTCTTTTGCAAACGCTCGGTTTAGGGGAAGGGATAACGGCAGAAATAACGGCTGATGGGTGCGCGTTAGCGATGGGCCGCTATAACGGACGCATTAGCGAAGCTCCGTTCTACATCATCGGAACGTCACTTGGGTATGAGGAACTTCCTTTTAGCGGGTAAACATGATGAATCCTTTTTTCGTTTTAAAATCTTTTTTAGCGCTGCTGTTAGTGGGAAGCGCGGCGGCGGCGGAACCCTATTCTCTCCGGGTGGGATGGGGAATCGCCGATAAAAACGATTTCGGCGAGATTCTCAGCGGCGAAGGGGAATTTGATACGGCTAAGACGCACGTACTGGGGATAGATGCGGGGTATCTGCTGGCCGAAAACCTGTGGGACGAACCGATTGATCTGTATCTCAATGGGGCCCTCTACCATTTCTACGAAAACGGCTATCAGAAGAATTTCTGGGAAGCGGTTATCTACCTCAAGGGCTATTACAATGTCGATATGTGGGATAACCGCCTTCGTATCGGCGCGGGAGAGGGTTTTTCGTTTGCGGAGCGCGTACCGATCGTCGAACAGAACGAAGCGCTGCACAAGGGGAGCGATACTTCCAGGTTTTTGAACTATCTCGACGTGAGTGTCGATATCGACGTAGGACGGCTTTTTGGCGGAGAAAAATGGAAAGATTTTTACCTCGGTTACGCCCTCAAGCACCGCTCGGGAATTTTCGGACTGATCAACAACGTCCGAAAAGGGGGATCGAACTACGACATGATCTACCTCGAAAAGCGGTTTTAACGCCTAGAGGTGGTTTTGGATGAGTCGGGAAACGCAGGTATGGATCATCGCATAGACATGATCAAATCCCTCGAACCCGTCGAAGAAATAGGGATCGGGGACATCGGCCCCCTCGAATCCGTAATCGCCCAGTTTGACCAGATTACTGCACCCCAACGCTTTGAGATCGCGGTAGTTGCTTGAATCGAGGGCGACGATAAGATCGAAGTTTGTAAAGTCTTCTTTTTTGACCTGACGGGCACGCAGACGGGAAATATCGACGCCGTTGTTGCGGGCGACCGTGACCGAGTGCGCACACGGCGCTTCGCCGACGTGCCAGCTTCCCGTCCCTGCCGAATCGACCGTTATGCGGTGTCCCCCCTCTTCTACCAGCTTCCGTGCCACCCCTTCGGCGATCGGGGAGCGGCAGATATTCCCCAGACAGACAAATAAAATGGACTTCACGATAACTTTTCCAGCAGGCAGATAAAGAATCCGTCGATCGTATCGGTCGGTAAAATCCGTACGGCGTTTTGTATCCGTTCGTCGTACACCTCTTTTCCCCAGCTTCTCAGAGGCTTTTGGACGTTGTCGAAGGGTAGGATAAGGGGTAAGGTCTTTAAATGCTCTCCGTGGCGCTCCAGGAGATGCTGAAGAGGGCTTTCATTCTCTTCGGGAGAAAACGAACAGGTGCTATAGAGAAGTTTCCCTCCCGGCTTGAGGGCATCAAAGGCCGAGAGGAGCAATCGGCGCTGGAGCTTGGAGGTCTCCTTGACCTTGTGAACGCTCCAGAAACTCATCGATTTTGGCTCGTGCGTTTTGAAGCGCGCTTCGGATGAACACGGCGCGTCGAGGAGGATGCGGTCGAACATCTCGGGGCATTTTTTGCCCACGCTCCGACCGTCGGTCATGTAGGTATGGGCGTTGGTGACCCCCTGCTGCTTCAGGTTGTCGCAGAGGCGGAAAAAACGTTCGCGTGAGGGTTCGACGGCCGAAAGCCACCCCGTGTTTTGCATCATCCCTGCCAGCAGAAGCGTTTTTCCTCCGGGGGCGGCGGCGAGGTCGAGGACGGTCTCTTCGGGTTGGGGCGCCAGCAAAACGGGGGCGATCATCGAGGAGAGGTTTTGGATGTAGAGCCGGCCGCCGTAGAAAGCATCGGTTTGGGTCAGGCGGAGTTTGTCTTCGGGAGAAATCCGATACACTCCTTCGAGCCACTCGATTCGCTCGAATGCTATGTCCGCTTCGGAGAGTTCCGCTTCGAGCTGTGAAGCTGTCGTTTTGAGGGTATTGACGCGAAAGGTGACTTGCTTGGGGGCATCAAAAGTTTTTAGAATCGCCGTAAACTGTTCACGTGGAACAATTTTCTCCAGCCGTTCGGTAAACGCTTCGGGCAGGCTCATGATTTTAGTACCGCCATACGTACCACTGAGGCAATACCGTTGTGCCCTCTTCCCTCGCTCAGTTCGGTGTCGCATTCGATCAACTCTAGGATGTCGCAAGTGTGATGCGCGAGGATGGAGCGTAGAGCATCGGCGGTATAGAGCAGCGTCTCGTCTTTGGGACCGCCTGTCGTGCGGGGCATTTGATGGATCGAGAAAAACTCTCCCGCAAACAGCCCGCCGCTTTTGAGCGCGCCGAGTACTTTAGCGTAGACGGCACTGCGCAGCGGTTCGGGGAGATGGAGGAACGAGCACAGCACGGCATCGTACGTCTTGCGGGGCTCCCATATCTCCAGATCGGTATGGATCAGTTCGAGAGTGAGATTGGCGGATTTGGCCCGTTCGGCGCATTTGGCCAGTCCCACGTCGCTCGCGTCCAGCGCCGTTACCGTGTGTCCTTTGCGGGCGGCGTAGATTGCGTTGCGCCCTTCCCCCTCGCCGAGGAAAAGGATATTCTGCGGTTCGCTCAGGGCATCGATGTGCGAAGCAACGTAGCGGTTAGGTTCGGTACCGTAAAAATACCCTTCTTTGGCGAACCGTTCGTTCCAGAATTCGCGCTGATCGCTCATTTGCGCACCACCCCATCCAGAACCGGGACGAAATCGCATACTTCGAGGGCATCTTCGTGGATTTTACCACCCTGCTTCGTATATCGGGTAATGACCTGCTCGCGCCCTTTTTCCATCGGCGCGATCAATATCCCCCCTTCCCGGAGCTGATCGAAGAGTTTTTGGGGGATCGTGCGCGCCGATGCGGAAAATAAAATCCGATCATACGGGGCGTACTGCTCCCATCCGTTCTGCCCGTCGTCGGTGCGGGTATGGATGTTCCCAAGATGCAGATGACGGAACCGCTCTTTGGCCTCGAGCAGCAGCGATTCGATCCGCTCGATCGTAAAGACGCGACGGAAGATTTTAGAGAGCACCGCCGCCTGATAGCCGCTTCCGCATCCGATTTCCAGAACGCTGTCGCACCCTTCAGGACTCAGGTACTGGGTCATTTTTGCGACGGTTAGAGGCGAAGAGATGTATTGCTGCGCGCCGATGGGAAGCGCGTCAAGACGATAGGCATTGTGGCGCATTGCCAACGGGACGAACGCTTCGCGGTTGGTATGGACGATCGCGCTTTTGACAAGCGGGCGAAGAGGGAATTTTTTGGCGATCTCGTCGGCCATGCGGGTCGTTTTAATGGCGGTGATTTTATCGATGTTCATGCTATCCCTACGTTCAGGTATCGGCGCATGGAAGCCACCGTACGCGCTTCGTAATGCGAGGCGAGAATCTCCGAGCCGTTGTTTCGGATTTCACCGCCGAACGGGGTGATGATGCCGCTCATGCCGCTGGTGTCTTCGTTGGCCGCATCCGAAGCGACGACATAGCACTGGTTCATAACGGCGAGCGCATTGGTCAGAGTGACGAAATGTTCCGAACGCAGTTTTCCCCACTGTGCGGGAACGGCGATGATGTCGCACCCTTCCAACTGCTGCCAGAGCGATTTGAACCGCAGCTCGAAGCAGATCAGTATTCCGACGGCGATCCCCTCAAACACGAACGGCGCGATCTCCTCCTCGGCTCCGGGGAGGAAGTAATCGTGTTCTCCTCCCAAAGAAAAAAGTTTTGCTTTGGCCTGTCGATGAAGGATTTTCCCCGCATGAAGGGCGTAGGCGACGTTGTACGTCCCCTCTTCTTTTTTTGTGATCGCGCTGAGTATCAACAGGCGTTCCCCGACGTTTTCCATGAGTTTCGGAAGCGCCGCATCGGTAAAAGCCGCGGCTTCTCCGAACCGCTCGTACGCAAATCCGCTCAAGGCTACTTCGGGGGCAATCACGATGGCGTCTTTGGGGGTTTGTGCGATCAGTGCCAGAAGGTGATCGAGATTTTGCTGAAAATCAGGATCGGTAGCAAAGCACAATGAAACGACGGGGCGGGTTTTAGAAATCGTCAAAACTGAGGCTTCCTTTGGAGTAGTTGGTGACGGTTCCCTCGAAAAAGTTCGTTTTTTGGTCGTTGAATTTGCTGAAGTCATCGACCCATTTGATCGGGTTGGCTACGTTGTAGAGAGGTTTGAGCCCCACGGCGGTAAGGCGGTTGTCGGCAAGGTATTGGATGTACTGCTCGACGATTTCGTTGGTCAGACCCAGAATCTGCCCCTGCGTGATGTATTGGCCCCATGCCACTTCGAGTTCGACCGCTTTACGGAACATATCGTAGACCTCTTCGATCAGCTCTTCGGTGAAAAGATCGCTTCGTTCTCGGCGAAGGGTGTTGATGATGTTCTGAAACAGCACGAGGTGGGTTACTTCGTCGCGTTGGATAAAGCGGATCATCTGAGCCGAACCCAGCATTTTGCCCGAACGTGCGAGGGTATAGATGTACGTGAATCCGCTGTAGAAATAGATCCCTTCGAGGATTTGATTGGCAAAACATGCTTTCAAAAATGCTTTTTCGCTCGGGTCTTCGGACAGTTCTTCGTACCGTGCGGCAATCGAATCGTTTTTGGTTTTGAGCATCATGTCGCGTCGCCATAGGTCGTAAATCTCTTCGCTGTTTTGGCTGATGGAATCGACCATGACGGCGTAGCTTTGCGAGTGAAGCGCCTCTTCGAAGCTCTGGCGTACGAGAATAAGGTTGATCTCCGGCGCCGTAACGTAGGGATTGACGTTGTCGATAAGGTTGTTGGTCTGGAGGCTGTCCATGAAAATCAGCTGCGAGAGGGCTTTGTCGTACGCCGTTTTTTCCATCTCGGTAAGATATTTGTAATCGACCGCGTCGCGGGTCATATCGACTTCTTTGGGGAACCACGTATTGTTGAGCATCATCTCCCAGAGGTTGTAGGCCCATTGGTATTTGATGTTGTTCAGTTCAAAAATTCCCGTCGGATTGCCGCCGAAAATACGCCGATCGTTTACATGTTCGTTGGAGCTCGGGTTGTAGATTTTCTTGCGGTTCATGGAGCCTGCCTATCGTTTAAAAATGGGTACGATTATTACACAATGTCGCCTAAAAAAAATTTAACTATGATAAAATGAAAAGAGATTTCGCACGAAGGGGGGAAAGATGAAAAAAATGCTCATTTTCAAATCGTTGGCGGCGGGGTTGGCGGTGTACGCGGCAGCCGGATTTGTCGCCGTCCCTTACGTCATCAAAAATGTCCTCCCGCAGAAGGTATCCGACGCGACGAAAGGGGGCAGGTTCTCCGTCGAAGCGGCGGCATTCAACCCGTTTACGTTTCACGTGCAAGCCAAAAATATCGTTTTTAAAACCCCGGCTGACGGCGAATTGTTCGCGATGAAACGTTTGTCGCTCAACATCGATCCGCTTGATTATCTGTGGAGAGGGGAATGGCTGGTCAAAAACATCATCCTCACAGAACCGAAAATCGCCGTACATCGGGATGCAAACGGGGACTTCAATTTCAAATTCCTGACCGAGCTCGGATCGGATGAAACAAAAGAAAAATCCTCCGAACCTCTGAAGCTGATGATACAGCGGTTCGTCCTCAAAAACGGCAGTCTGGATTATCGCGATTTTGCGAACAAGAAAGAGTACACGCTGGAGGTCGGACCGATCGGGTTCAGTCTGGACAACATCGATTTGCGCGATCTCTCCGCCACGGAAGGGAAACTGCGTCTGTACGCGACCATCAACGACAGCGGATTTATCGATTTCAAGGGTAACGTTCATGCCCTTTCTCCGCTCAAAATCGGCGGGAGCGTCGCATTCGATTCGGGGAAACTTTACACCGCATGGCGTTATTTCAAAGAGAAGTTTCCGATTGAGGTGGCGGATGGCGATGCGGCGTTCGCGTTTGACTACCGTTTTGACGGCAGTGACGTCAATGCGACCGAAATTTCACGGCTGGCCTTGGATGTCAAACGGCTTCGCATCATCCCCAAAGGGGAGAACCGTAATCTCTTGACGATGGGATCGCTGAAACTGCGCGACGGGAAGGTTTTTCCGATGCGTAAGCGGTTTACGGCTTCATCGCTTGCGGTACAGGGGGTTAATGTCAGTGCGATTCGGGGAACGGACGGCATGATCGACTGGCTGACGTACGTGCAGGAGATTCAAAAAGCATTTCCGGGCGATCCGAAGAAAGCGTCGGACGAGACCAAAGAACCGTGGCAGTTTCGCCTGGGAAGCGTATCGTTTGATGGCGTAGGAGCCGAGTGGACCGACAACGCTCCCGCACAGCCTTATCGCGTGAGTCTGACCAACGCCCGATTGCATACGGGCGTCATTGAGAACGATCCCAAATCACCGTTGAACCTCTCTTTGGCCACCGATGCGATTCGGATGGTGCGTCAGAGCGACGGTTTGACCGTTGCCGGGATCGGCGCATTGGGAGTCGAAGGGGTAACCATCAACCGGGAGGGACGTTTTGCCGGAGTCGAAAAGGTATCCATCCTCGCCCCCGAAATTACCCTCAAGCGGCTCAAAAACGGTTCGATCGACCTGTCGAGCCATGTCTATGCGCCTCCCAAAAAAGGAGATTCTCCAAGCGGGACGCCGTGGGGATACCGTGTGGACGAGATCAGCGTGAACGGCGGGAAAGCGGCCTTTACCGATGAGGTACCCGCGCGAAACGTTGCGATCAACCTCGATCAGCTCAATTTGGCTTTTCGGGGATTCCAAAACAATCCGGACGTGAAAAACGAATTCAGCGTTGATACGCGCATCAATGGGCAAAGCACCCTCGGGGTGAGGGGAGACATTGTCCGTTCATCCCTGCGCAGCAGCGGAACGTTTGATGTGAAAAACCTGAACCTTGCCGCCGTTGATCCGTATTTGCAGCCGAGCACGTACGCTTCGCTTCGCCGCGGCGATCTCTCCGTTGCGGGGAACTATGCGTATTCTCCCGCCAGAGCCGTTGTGAAAGGGAAGCTTTCTCTCAACGACTGGGTGGTGAACGACTCTCGGGACGATTCGGTATTGCTGGGATGGGAGAGTATCGGAGTGACCCCGTTTACGTATGCCTATCCCGACAACCGCCTTAAGATCAATTATCTGGCAATCAACGGGCTTTATACGAACGTGCTGATTGATCAGAAAAAGGTGCTTAATTTCTCGACGTTGACCAAAAAAGCTTCCGCGCCGTCGAAGACAACCAAAGAAGCTTCGTCCAACCCGTTCGGTCTGGACATCGTCAAGCTTCTGATCCGCAACAGCAGCACGACGTTCAGCGATCTTTCGCTCCCTTTGCCGTTTAAGACGTACATCCACGATCTGGAAGGCTCGGTGCTGGGGATTTCGACGACCAAAGACGTTACGACGTTCGTGAAACTCAGAGGGGGTGTCGATCAATACGGACTCGCCAAAATCGACGGATCGCTTAACACCAAAGCCCCCAAAAACTTTACCGACATCACCGTAGCGTTCGACAATCTCGATCTTCCCCGCTATACCCCCTATTCGCTTCAGTTTTTGGGATACAAGATTGATGGGGGAAAACTCTTTTTGGATCTGGGGTACAAGATTGACGCCGGACAGCTGAAGGGCGAGAACCAGGTGGTGATCCGGCAGATCGAACTGGGCGCGGAGAAAGAGGGGGGCTCGCCGTGGCCGATGCGTCTCGTGGTGGCGCTGCTCGAAGACAGTGACGGCGTTATCGACATCAATCTCCCCGTCCAGGGGGATGTGAATAAGCCCGATTTCAAATACGGACAGGTCGTATGGCAGGTTATAACGAATCTCTTTACCAAAGCCGTCACGTCGCCGTTTCGGCTGCTTGGGTCATTGCTCGGGATTGAGGACGATTCGCTTGCAAGCGTCGATTTTGAAGGGGGTTCATCCGCTCTTATGCCTCCGCAGATCGAAAAGCTCGACAAGGTGGCCACGCTGCTTCAAAAGCGCCCGAAATTGACGTTGGAAGTGTACGGCGGATGGGACGATGCGGCCGACGGTTACGCCCTACGGGGAGACAAGCTGGTGCAAGAGGCGCTCAAACGCGAGAAAACGCTTAAAATCGATTCGCCCAACGCCATTACGGTGGAGTTGCTGGAGGATATGGCTGAAGATTCTCTCGACCGCAAAGAGCTTAAAGCGCTGAGAAACGAGCTCGAAGAAAAATATCCCGAAGAGGCGGCTTATGTCCGTCATTACAGTGCGGCATTGATCGAAAAGCTGATCCCTCTGCAGCCTCTGGACCCCAAGGAACTTCAGGCATTGGCATCACGCCGGGCCGAAGCGATCCGTGCGCATCTGCTCAAAACCGCCGGAATGGAGAAGAGAGTCATCCTTAAGGCGTCCGAAAAAGCTCCGGCAAACAAAGCTAACGAGGTTCCGTTGCGCCTGAACGTCATCGTTCCGTAAAAGTGAACAAAACGTTCAGCCGGGCTGATTTTTAAAATCGGCCGAATCTCCCTATAATTGCGTAATTTTTTTCAAGGAGTCATGTATGCCGTTTTCACCCGCAAAGCGCAAAGACACCCTTAGCGGTATCCTTTTCGTCGCTATTTTCGCCGCGGCGGCGACGATGATTGCCGAACTTGGTGTCATCAAAAATCTCGGAATCTCTCCGCTGGTCGTGGGGATCGTGATCGGTATTTTTTACGCCAACACCCTCCACAACCGTATCCCTTCCGCGTGGGAAGGGGGGATAACGTTTTCAGGGAAAAAAATCCTCCGTTTCGCCATCGTCTTTTACGGCTTTCGGATCACGTTTCAGGAGATTGCTGAAGTCGGAATGGAAGGCTTCATGGTCTCGCTCATCATGCTGGCGTCTACCTTCATCCTCGGTACTTATCTTGGGCAGAAGCTTTTCAAAATGGATCGCGACACGTCGATGCTGACAGCCTCGGGCGCATCGGTGTGCGGCGCGGCGGCGGTACTGGCAACCGAGCCGGTTCTTAAAGCCGAAGAGCACAAAGCGGCGATCGCCGTATCGATGGTTGTCCTGTTCGGGACGATCGCGATGTTTTTGTATCCGGCCCTTTACAGCGCGGGGGTGTTTGCGGGGATGGATGACCGCACCTTCGGTATTTTCGTCGGAGGGACGATCCACGAGGTGGCGCAGGTCGTCGCCGTCGGCGGTGCATACGGCAAAGAGGCGTCCGATGCGGCGGTTATCGTCAAAATGACCCGCGTCATCATGATCGCGCCGATGCTGATTCTACTGGGGATGTACCTTTCGTATGCCGCTCGCACAAGCGGTGCCGCCGGAGGGGGGGTCAAGCTCGTGATCCCGTGGTTCGCCGTCTATTTCGTGGGAATGGCGGGGGTTAACTCGCTGCTCACGCAATACAGCGCCTCGCACGCGGGCGATGCCGTTTCGGCATTGATCCAAAGCGCTGTCGTAAACATCAACATCATCGACACGTTTTTGCTCACGATGGCGATGACGGCATTGGGGATGGGAACCCGTTTCGCAAAGTTCAAAGGGCTCGGACTCGCTCCCCTTTATACGGCGGGGGCGATGTTCGCATGGCTGCTCATCGGCGGCTATTTCATCACGACGTGGGTTGTGGCGACGTTTTAATGAAGCCGCGTTCCGCAGCAGGCGTATTATGAGCGTCTGCGGTAGCTGAGAGCTTCGAGAATATGCTCTTTTCGGATAGAGTCCGAATCTTCAATATCGGCGATGGTTCGGGCCACTTTCAACAGCCGTCCTACGGCTCGAAATGAGAGGCTGAAGCGCCCGATCGCCTGATCTATCACCTGCTGCGCTTCGGGATCAAGGGTGCAATGACGGGCGACGTCGGCATCGCTCAATGATCCGTTAAGCCGTTCCTGCCCCCGTTCTTTTTGCCGCAGAAAGGCTCGCCGCACTCTGCCGTGCAGTTCTTTCGATCCGATTCCCGGTTTATCGTCGCTGCTGATCGGGTGCATTTGTACGTACAGATCGATACGGTCCAAAAAGGGATCGGAGAGGCGCGAACGATAGCGACTGATCTCGATGTCCGAGCAGCGGCAGGGGACGGAGGTGCTGAACAGGTTTCCGCACGGACAGGGATTCATCGCCGCCACAAACAAAAAATCGGCATCGTACGTTACTTTGGCATTGACCCGCGATATTCGTATATGACGGTCTTCCAACGGCTCGCGCAGCGCTTCGAGAACGGTTTTGGAAAAATGGGGAAGCTCGTCGAAAAACAAAATGCCGTTGTGCGCCAAACCCACTTCACCGATCTGGGCTTTGTGCGTCCCGCTGTGATTTCCACCAATTACTGCTACCAACCAACCCCAAAACAAAGGAAATACGCGCATGACTCACCCTGGTTTTACAATAAAAGATGCAACTCTTATAACAGATAATGCTACCAAATATCATTTTAACAATAATATGTGCAACCATATTTCACTCACAGATCGGTTTAGTATTTTGAAATGGTATCAATGCGGAGATTATCATATGTTTTTTGCTCTGGGTTCTTATCCTTCTGATGACATGAGCCCGCCAAAAACACATGAAGAATTCGTACGCGGTCAAATAGAAATGGATACGATGTATTGGTTTACTACGGAACATCTGTATGCAAAATCTTTAACATTAATTAAAAAAGATGATGAGATCGAATGCATAGCTACTCATTATGAGGGAGAAGATCAGCAATGGGTCTTAACAGAGGTGGATTATTGTCTCGGTGTTTATCGATTAGATGGGAATGTTTTGCACCATGTATATGATACTTATCAAGAAGCTTTTCATCGTCATCTGATTGAGTGGGAAACGCATTTTATGGGCATCTTGGAAAAAGTTGATGGATTTAATATCGGGATATCCCCGACTTAAGTTGGTTTGTTCCGATTGGCATTTCATTTTCTAGCTAAATATCAAGTTATTGATTGATTTGAAAAAGGCATTGTCATATTTAAAGAAAAATATTGCATTATTCCATACAGTAGCACAATTGTTATTTTTTGTGAAAATAAAGGTTTTCGCAAAAGAACTGTGTTTTTTGTCTATTGTAATTTAAAATGGGACAATATAATGCCAGTCAGAGTGATTAAAAAGAACTACCGTTCTGTCACAGGTCATTTTGCAAGTTTGAAGAATGGCCGTAATGTAGGTTATGAGTCTTTGCTAGAAAGAGACTTTTTTCTTTTGCTCGAATTTGATACGTCTGTTTTTTCATACGAAGAACAGCCGATAGCACTTTCCTATCGATATGCGAATAGGGACATCCGTTATACTCCTGATGCCCTTCTTCATTACAAAGATCCTAAACTCCTCCCCTGTATCTATGAAATTAAGTACTCCGATGAAATTAAAGAAAAAAAGGTCTTTTTGAAGCAAAAATTTGAACAGATTGAGGCGTATCTTGCCACGAATGATATGGAGTTCAAGTTATTTACGGAGCTCGATATCCGTACACAGTTTTTGGAGAATGCCAAAATGATTTATGGTGCAATATCTGGAGCTGTACCTGTACTGGAAGAGTATCGTTTGGAACAGATGAAAAAGGTATTGCAAAACGAAGGCAAGATCAGTATTGAAGAATATATGTTGAAGATATCTACGAACCGCTATGAGCGAGCGATTTATATGCGTTATCTATGGCATTTAATTTTCTCTGGACACGTAAAGATTGATATGAATAGCAAAATCACTAATAGTTCATTAATCTGGAGTCTATCATGAAAATTATTGATTTGTCCGTTGGTAGTGTAGTCGCTTTCCAAAATAATGAGTATGAGATCAAAAAGCAAATCGATACGAGTTATGTCTTGGCTAAGAATCTCAAAACTTACCGAGATGAAATTTTACCAGTTGTGAATCTTATGAATAATGAAGCGATAAAACCGAAAGATCGCTTTGAAGATATCTCTGAAAAGGATTGGGAAGAAGCAAAAAAGCGCCTTGAAATTATCCAACCAATTATTGATGGTAATCAGGGAAAAAAAGAGATTATTGTGTTGGGGGAAAAGATAGGGATACATTTCACTACACTATATCGTTGGATTAAAAGGTATAAAGAGACTGGATTATTACAGTCATTGGTACCTCTCGTAGGGATGAGGGGCCCACGAGGTCATGTGAGAATACATGAGGAAGCTGAGCAAATAACCAAACATGCTATTGATACGCTTTATTTATCCAAGCAAAAGTATACGGCGAGTGAGGTTTATTTTGAAATCAACAAACGGTGCAAGAATGCCGGAATTCCACCGCCGCATGAAAATACGGTACGCAATCGTATTAAGCTGCTTTCTGCGGAGCATACGATAGCAAAACGTGAAAGCCGTCAAATAGCAGATCGTAAATACAAAAATACAGACGGTATGTTTCCTGAAGGACTCTTTCCTCTACAAGTTGTACAGATTGATCACACACCTATGGATATCATTTTAGTGGACGAGGTTGAGCGAAAACCCATTGGAAGACCCTATTTAACATTGGCTATCGATGTTTATAGCCGTATGATCGTAGGATTTTATATAACGCTTGAAGCTCCTAGTTATTTTAGTGTTAGTCAGTGTCTTTCTAATGCTATTTTGACCAAAGAAAAGTATCTACAAAAGATAGGTGTTGAGGGTGAATGGAACGTTTGGGGTCTTCCAAAAACGCTGCATTTTGATAATGCTCAGGATTTCAGAGCTGAATCATTGAAGAGATTCTGTGAACAATATGGAATTACAATTATGTTTCGTCCTGTCGCTCGTCCTCAATTTGGTGGACATATTGAGAGGTTAATTGGTATTACCATGCAAAAAGTACATACATTGCCGGGAGCAACTTTCTCAGATATTGCCAAAAGAGGACAGTATAAGTCGGATAAAGAAGCTGCGATGACGCTTTCTGAACTTGAAAGCTGGCTTGGTGAATACATTGTCAACACTTATCACAAGCGTATACACGGTTCTCTAAATATGTCTCCGGAAACAAAATATGAAGAGGGAATTTTTGGAACAGATAAACAACCCGGTATCGGGTTGCCGTTTCGGATAGCCGATGAAGAACGGTTGAGAATAGATTTGCTTCCTGGAATAGAGCGTACCGTGCAACAGCATGGTGTTATGGTTGAAAAAATCAAGTATTACGGTGATGTTTTGCGTCGATGGATTAATAGTCAAGATGAACACGGGAAAGCAAGAAAATTTATATTTAAAATTGATCCGAGAGATATTAGCAGGATCTTCTTTTTTGATCCGGAAATTAAAGATTATTTCCAGATTCCATATCGAACCATGAGCCATCCACCTATATCGCAATGGGAGCTTCGAGAGATAACTCGGAGGCTTAAAGAAAATTATGCTGACAAAAAAATCAATGAACAAGTCATTTTTGATGCACAAGATCGTATGGAACAAATCAAAAACAAAGCCAAAAACTCTACAAAAACTGCTCGGAGAAAAGAATCTTCGAAAAGAAAACATGCCGAGGGATTATTGGAGAGTCGTAAAAAAGAAGAAGTCGAGGAAACTCATAACTTTGATGAACTCTATAAGGATTTCAAGCCGTTCGGAAATATTCGGGTGAATGGGGGCAAAAAATGAAAATAGATAGCGCTCATTTGGAACGCTTGCATCCGAATACGAGAGAAATGTTGATGTCTGCAGATGAGGATAGAATCGCCTACTTGAATGCTGATAAATGGATCCCATATCCGGTAGCAGAACAGGTATTGGCAAAAATGGACCGTTTGATCAAATTGCCTAAAAAACTTAGGATGCCCGGTATGCTAATCGTAGGCGAAGCCAATAGTGGTAAAAGTTCAATAGTAGGTGAATTTTGTCGAATGTACACTCCTATAGATCATGAAGAATCAATTAATTTTCCAATCATAAATGTGTTAGTCCCTCGCGGTCCTGATTTGGATGGATTTTATGGAGAAATACTCGATCAACTGATGGCGCCTTATCCGAGTTCGGCAAGAACGGCCAAAAAGGAAGGGCTTGTCAGATATTACTTCGAACGTGTTGGGGTTAGAATGTTGATTATCGATGAAGTACATCACATCTTATCCGGTCCGATAGTGAAGCAAAAGCAGTTTATGAATGCGATCAAGAATCTGAGCAGCCATATGCAGATTCCTATTGTGCTGGTTGGTATCAAAGATGCGCTTCAAGCCGTTGATACGGATTCACAGATCAAAAGTCGCTTTCCTGCGACACTTTTACCTCAATGGCAAGACAATAGTATAGATTATATTCGTCTCCTGATGAGTATTGAGAGTTTACTGCCGCTAAAAAAAGCATCTGGAATTTACGAGAGAAAAATGGCTATGGAAATTCATCGTCGATCTAATGGTTATATAGGTGAGATGTTTGATTTGATCAATGCTGCCGCAGATTTCGCAATTACGACCGGTAGTGAAAAGATTACTGTCAAAGAGCTGTCTGAATGCGGGCACGGAAATTCAAGTAAAAAGCTTGACTACTAGCCATGATCTCATATATTACTCGATATACCAATTTATCGAGTAAGAGGTTTTTATTACATCCAAAACCGCAGAAAAATGAATTATTGAGTTCATGGTTGGTTAGGATCGCATTGGCTCATCACACCATGCCGTGGTCATTTATGAATATGCATTTCCCAGAGTACCAAAACATCGTCTTTTCAAGGGATGTCGATATTTGGCCCCCGGAGTCATTTGTCGATAAGTTGGCATGGAAAAGCGGATTTAATTCGGAGGATATCTTCACTATGACTCTTCGAAGTTATGAAGGATATCTGCTGGAGCGAGTACGTTTAAACGGCCCAAACTTTTTTATTTCTCCAATAATTCCTCGAAAACGTCGTAATCTCGGATATGGACAGAAATACTGTCCTCTTTGTTTACAAGAAGATCCTGCATATTTTAGAAAAGAGTGGCGATTGTCATTTTATACCGTATGTCTTGAGCATAAGATTCATCTCTTAGATCGATGTCAGAACTGTGGATTGCCAGTTACAGCATACAAGTTCAAGCGAGAACAAGGATTCGTACAATGCTATGGGTGCGGATGGAACTTGTCCAAAGAAGGAAATTTGACAATCGCTTCAGATGAGGAACTTGCTCGAGTAAGTAGATTGATGAAAATCTTGGAGAAAGGATATGTATTGATTGGTGGGAAACCAGTTTATTCAATAGCCTTCTTTCAAGGACTTCATCAAATGGTAAAGATTGTAAAACATTTTGGACTCGCAGAGCCTGATAATATTGATGGGATTCTTGGAAGAGCAGAGAACATTATTCTTAATTTGCAGACAGAAATGAAAAAATTACTATTACAATATAGAATCTGCCCATCACATCTGATACAGGATATGGAGTATATACCATTTTATTTTTGGCAAGTTGGGATAACGATGTAATTATGCGCAGGTGGTTATGCCGGAGCGTCTTATTATTTCCGTGAATTGTCTATCATCGATAGTCCGGATTGACTGAATTTTGCCGTGGATACCTATGCCATTTAACAATGACATATCGATAATATCATTAAAATGGGCGATTTGCCTGAATAGGATAGTTCTGACCTCTTTAATACATAAAGATTCGATCTGCCTTCTTGAATAAACCGTACGTTTTGAGACAAGAGTAGAAATTTCGTCTGGGTCCTGAAGGTTTTCAAACCGCTCAACGATTCCGATTGTAGTTACACTTTTGATATCTGTTGACCTATAAAAAAGAATGAGATCCCCAACAGACATATTTTTGAGTTGGGCGTGGCACAGATATGCTTTTTTCATCGTATTACCGACAGAAGAAGTCTCATTGAAGAGTGAAAGTTGTCTCTTCATCTGAAATTCTGGGAAAAGCATATTATGGAAAGATGGTTGGATCGGAATTATATACTTTGATACGTTCTGGCAAACGAAAAATGGGTTATATTTCTTATAGAAATTGAATGGTGAGTCAGAATCAATCGGAGGGATGCTTTCTGGTATGCTTTTAACATAAACGGCATCTCTCTGTCTTCTACACATCCCAATATTCATAAATCCAAATTCTTCTACTAAGTCTTTTAAATGATCGTGGATTCCTGGTCTGATAGTGATATAGACATGTCTGTAGCCATTTTTAAAACCATGTTCAAATGCCATTTTGATCAGTAGCTCACCAACTTTTCTCCCCCTGAAATATTCACCTACTTTGAAGGTACATAGCTTAAGAGATTTCCCATCTAAAGTTGTATCGTCTGTAACATGTTCATTACGTTCGTCCTTATATATCAATAAGGCGGCGAGCGATCCACTATCATCAGTAACGTTCCAAGCTTTTCTTCCTTCAGCTGACTTTTCTCTGTACCAATCATCGAACTCAGGGTAGTTGGTGCGGAGAGAATCAAAAAAAGGTTGCCGATAATCAATATTATGGAGAGGTACATGGGATACGTCAGGGAGTTTAACTTCAATAACGCGATGCAAGTCTTTTAAAAAATTAAGTGCTTGTTGGCCATAGTGAACTCTGTCCGCAATACCAAGGCGTTTGGCTTTTGCATGGATACGTCGATCTTCAGTGATGAGGAGATGCGCGGCATGTTTGTAGATAGAGAAAAGGATCAAGTTGTCTATACGGTCATTATCACTATTATTCGTTAATCCTAAAGCAAGGATGTCTTGATCATCTGGTATTGGTGGTGATTCTAATATAGGGTATTTGTTCGCTTTTGATAGAAGGACCTGTTTTCTATCATCATTTTTATCTCTTGAAAGGTCTTCAAGCGATCCCGGATGTACAATGATATGATGGTTTTGCTCTTGGGATATCCGATTCAGTTCTGCATATGCCGTACTTAAAATTCCGGCTGTATCCTCTAGGGGGATGAGGATGTTTGTATCAATCAGTATCCTCATCTTTACACCTTCATCGCTTCTCTATTTTTTTCAGTATATAGTGGAGAGATATAATCATTTTCCTTCAACCACTTTTGATAACCGTCGATGGATGGCTCTCCCATGTTGATAACATATTCTACGCCAAAAATTGCTAGGACGAAATAAAGTTCGAGATCTGCTGTATACAAGAGGTCAAATTCGTGTAAAACTTGTTCAGTCCGGTCTGAATACCTCGGATAAATTACTCTTTGATGATAAGGCCAGCTTTTGGGAATGGCTAGTCTCGCAAAATTTCGAATAGGGTCCAATTGTGGATCGGTAGCGACCGTATGTAAGTGATCCGGGTGGCTAATCATACGTAGAGCAAGTGTCTCAAGGGCCGCTTTTGCTAAAAATCTATCCATAATCCCTGCTGGCGGTTCTGATGAAGCGGCCGCAATCACCATCATACCGTTTTCTATATCCAGTGTAGAAGAGCCTTCATAGAAAAGTGTACTTTCGGGTAGTCTACCCATTCTGGCGATAAAAGGTTTTTCACCATGCCTATTTATTATCGCTTCGACCATCACCGGACGACCTCTTTTATTGAATAGAATCTCTTCGCTGCGAAGCAACTTAAAATATTTCGTCTCGAGTAATGGTCCTTCTATCTTGCGGGCAAAATAGTTATTGCATTTATCGCATACTATCCCTTTTGGTAATGTATGATCTTCATTCCCTAAGGACTCGGGGATTATGTGCTCGATTGATCTGTCATCGGACGATTCTTTTTTACAGAAAATACAATTCATGAAATAATTGTACAATTATTGTTAAATTATGCAAAATGTGGGGAAATATATGAGGGCCATCCAAATTAAGAGATTCAGTGAAATTGATTTATCCGACCAGTTTTTTGATTCATTGAAAGCTGATTATGTGGGTTTTGAGGGATGGTTTGGCCGGAAAGCTGCATCTGAGGAATTGGCTTATATATTGGATGATGAAGACGGTGCATTACACGCGTTTTTATATCTGAAAATAGAAGATGGTGCTGACACTGAAGTTGTCCCATCGCTTCCCTCCGTAAGACGGCTCAAATTGGGAACCTTTAAAGTTGATCCGCATGGTACGAGACTCGGGGAGCGATTTCTTAAGATTGCGATCGATCAGGCGTTAAAAGATGATCTCGAAGAAATTTATGTAACCGCATTTGAAAAACATGATAAGTTAATTGCATTGTTTGAGCTTTTTGGATTTAACCATCATGGAGTCAAGACTACAGAAAGTGGGACTGAACAAGTTTTCATTAAAAAGTTATTTGAGACTGGACGTGAGATCGTGAACGGGTACCCTGTTATCAATATGGGTGGTAATAGAGTTTATGTCGTAGGGATAAAACCTGGGTACCATACTAAACTCTTTCCAGACTCTAAATTGAATACAGAAAATGCAAATGATTATATCAGTGATGTATCTCATACAAATGGAATTTTCAAGAATTATATAGGGGCCGCACCCGGGTTACGTAATCTGCATAAAGGAGATATCATTGTAATCTATAGAACAAAAGATGATAATGCAGCAAATGCCTATTATAGTTCCGTGTTGACATCGTTTTGTACAGTGACAGATATTAAATATCCAGCTGAGTTTAGTGACTTTGATGAGTTCTATCGGTACTGTAAACCATATTCGGTACTGTCGAGAGAAGAGTTGCGAGAATATTATTCGAATAACCGGAGTACGGTCGTTACCATGGTGTACAATGTGGCATTCAAGCATCGCCTGACAAATAGATTTATTCAAGAACATATTGGTAAGCCGGAGTATTGGGGATTTTTCGAGTTGCAATACAGCCATCTTCGAACACTTATTGCGGCATCTGGTATCAATGCAAGACTATTTAATTGGAGAGGCTAATGGGGCATGTTATTTTTATAGCAGGGATACATGGCGTTGGAAAGAGCACACTGTGTAAGAGTGTTATTGATCCGATGGGGGTCAAGCATTTAACTGCAAGCGAAATTATTAAAAAATACAGACAAGTTCAAATTGAGAATAAAACTAAATATGCTGCCAATATCGATGAAAATCAAATAATTTTGATCGAAGGGCTACATCAAGAGAGTCTTGACGAGGCTGTAATCGTACTTGATGGCCACTTCGCATTATTAAATGAGCAGGGTGATATTATTGCTATAGATACGACAATATTCAGTCAGCTATCACTTAGTGCGATAGCTCTAATCATAGATGAACCCGCTAAAATTGAAGAAAGATTATTATCTAGAGATGGGAAAGGCTATGGGGTCAATCGTCTTTCGAAGATGCAGGATATTGAGTTTCAGCAGGCAAAAGAAGTCGCGCATGTTCTAGATATACCTCTATTGACTATTGATTTTCGTACAGAGGAAGATCCTTCAAGTACTTTGGCCAAATTTCTATCGACATACATGTAAGATTGGGGGGCTTTAAAGCCTTCTATATGCTTTGATGGTCGGATAGGTTCTTTAAATACATTCAGGTTTTTGATTTTAATCGAATATGCTTGTTTACGATTATTGAAGTAATCAAAATATGCTTCTTCTTCAATCCCGGCAAACTCTTTACAATCAGCCCAAATTTTATTGGGGCTTCCTTGTAAAATATCTTCTACCTCGAATGATGCCACGATACATTGTACAGGGGCAGAAGAATATATAAATACTTTTCGGACTCGTTTGGTTTTGAAGACTGCTTTACGAAATTCAAATTTCTTTTCCCCACGTAAAATTTTATCCACGTATTTGGGCTTAATGGAGATAAGTACGTCGGCTTCGTCTTGATTAATAAGTCCTATAATCGCGTTCATGTAATTCCCCACCCTGGCTTATTTATAAAAGAATAGCAAATTTTGATCCAAAAGATAAAAATATGTCAATTTTTTTATTATCAGTCAAACTTTTCACATATATTAGTGATAAGATATGTAAAAAGTGATACATACTAACCATAAAAGAACTAGACAATACGGGTATGATACCCAATTCTTAAGAATTAGGTATTCGACAAATGACTTTTTGTCATTGTGCTATCCAAGTATTTCCATTCCCCTGAATGGCCTTAATACGTTTATTCTTCTCAACTTCCCAAGCATCAACCGGATCTTCTTTATTCCATGCGGAAAATTTATTCAGCTCTTGTGGTGAAAGCTTCATTTTATATCGATCAGCCATATACAAATAAGTGCGTGCTACATCGCCTCGAATATCTTTTTTGATTCGTGTTCGGTCTTGATCAAAGTCGACTTCAAACCGGCATTCTCCGTATTGACCTTTACGGGCTTCTTCAAAGTCATAACGCAGATTGCTGCGATCACCGTTTAGCTCACCGATGGCAGGTACCAGGTTGTGCATGTCGGCTTGCATAATACGAAATTGTTGACTGGACTTTTCACAGCATTTACGCCCCTTGAATTCTTTACCTTTTGAATCCACGCATTCAGGAGCACCATCCCTCCAGCAGGTAAATTGTCGTCCGAAGTTTTCAGCGGGTACGATATGTTCCCACTCAATGCGTGTAGTACGTGGGTTTACCTTTCCTGATTTCGTTATAGGGTTTCTCGGTACATATCCGCATGAAGAACGATCGATCATATTTCCCTTCTTACGTTTATCGTATTTGCATCCGCAATAGAAAGTGATTGCATGATCTGCATAAATGCGTTCAAGATCTTTTTTGGATTGGGAAAAGGACTCGTTTTGAGCCGCCATAAGGGAGAACGTTAAAGAGGTCAGGAGTAAAAAGATTTTATTCATGCAAAAGTCTATCATAAATGATCGAATTATTTAAAATTATGAAATACAGTGAGCCGGTGCTATAATCTTATATCTTTTAGTCGGGGGATGAATATGAAGAAAGTACTGCTTGGACTCGCATTATTGCTTAATTTGAATGGAATGGCTGCAGAGGTGACTGTCAGCGATACAACAAAAGTAGATTGTGAAGCGATTTTAAAAACCGGTGACAAAGAATTGATCGCTCAACGTGGATGCTGTTCTCATCATCAGGGTGTATGTGGTTGCAGTAATGGCAGAACAAGCTGTTGTGATGGCTCATTAAGCCCAAGTTGTACATGCAATAGCATCGTACCTGTTGAAGAAGCGACCGGAGCAAAAATTTAAAACTCTGCATATAGGGAGTGTTCAGTTCATCATTGATACGATGCTGGAAGTCAGGAAAATATTTGCATCATAAAGTTCTAGCTGGCTAGATGTCAACTAGAACTATTTATAGGTGGATAAAGCCCAATCTCACGCATATGGGCATATATCTTTATTGGTTGATATTAGCTCGTATGGCAAGATTTACAACAGTAATAACAACCGTTGATTTTATTGTTGGACCATTTTTGTTTAGCGAGTGCAACTGCTTCTTTACACGAAGCGTGATGACCTAAATCAACTTGATTCGCTGCATTCGGCATGTAAGAACAACCAGTAGTTGCATTGTGAACCTCATGGTCACCATTAGCTTGTGCATTTTGATTGATGATAAATCTCTGCATGGTTCAGCCCTTAATATTTTTTGGGTCGTTGCCGAAAGAATTCTTTTCTCGAATCTGTCCCTCTCGGTTATGAATATAAAGTTCTGCACCACTGTTTTTTGCTTGCTGTGTAGCATGGCTGATACATTCTTTTTGGGTTGAACATACTTTTGAAGCTCTTTCCGCTCCACCTGATTTAACTTGCCATCCGTCCTTATGAGGAGTGACGTGTACCGTTTTTGCCATGAAGAATCCTTGTGTTGGAATCAACCGAGCGTATCGTATAGTTACAGCATCTATAACTTGTTAAGAAGTTTATATTTCCTTAATGGAACATTAAACGAAACTTGCTATGATGTGCGTGCATAAATATTAAGCGATCGCTCCGGTCGTTATTTGGGTTTAGATGTTGGCGCATCTAAACCGCAGACACATTATACTTCATTCTCCTTTATCTGACAATACTCTTAGTGTAATAGACTAAACTTTGTTTATGTGTAAATTATTAATAACTTTAAAAGAAATACTCTTGAGTTCTTTCAAGCGATACTTAGCAAAAATCAAATTAACTTTATCACTATATAAACTATTTAATGACTCATTAAATAGTTTATTAACCAAAACATTAAATTTCTAATGACATTTTCTTGTTGAGCAGTTCGCCTAATTTAATCGGAGTATATCCGATCGCTTCAACACTCAAATTAATACAAAACTTCTCATTGAGCTGCATCGAATGGATATGACCGTGAATATTGATATCGCAGCGTTCCCGGTCAAATACATTGGATAGATAACGCCAGTGTGTATTATCGAATCCATCGGTCACGATTGGATAGTGACTGAATAGAATCCGGACTCCATCAACGTCAGCGATATGGTAAGCCGGCTCTCCTTTGGCCGGAAAATCGATCACTTCCGCGAAGCCGTTATCAAGATACATTTGTGCACTCTTGTCGTGATTGCCTCGAAGGAGGTATTTGATACCGTTGAGCTTTTGTGCCCATGTACGTACCGCTTCGCTCTTAAAGGCGAAGTCTCCAAGGTGTAAGACAATATCGTCTTTCCCGACGGTTTGATTCCACAGCTCTACCATCCGCTCATCGGGATGATCACCGAGAACGACTTTACGGTTTGGTTCATATTCCAAGACGTTCGCATGAGCGAAGTGGGTATCGGCAATGATGAAGGTGTCTTTGGTGATAGTCATAGTTCGATCACTTTCACTCCAAAAGTATTCCTGCCTACCAGTTGTCCGATCGAGTTGCAATGGATATCGACCGTTTTACCGTCTTGTCGTGTATAGGCACGATGAAAACGCTGATGGGTATGCCCGAATACCCAGTGCTTCATTGAACCGTTCTCTAAGTACTCTTTTCCATCGAAGCAATAGAATACACGATATTCTTTCAGAGCTTCATGGTTTGCGCTGTATTTGGGATCAATCTGATCGAGTGCGGGCTGGTAGTTGTACATGGTCTTAAACTGCTCCCATTCCGATAGGGGTGATACGTGAGTCATCATGATATCGCACTGTTGATAGACGGTATCTAAACGGTGTTTCTGCTCATGAAATAGATCATCGAACTTTGCACCGTTGGTGCTTGTGGGATGGATCATATTCGCATCATTCATCTTCCATCTCCAAATCGACTGAACATCCGCATAACTTTTTTGTCCGTCACTCATATAGAGACTGCCGTCATACCATCCACTTGCTCCTCCGATACGGATACCGTTGATGTCAACGACGGTACCGTCAACGTAATCGATTCCCTCTTCAGCGTCGATCATGGCTTTTATCTCTTCTACTCTGGCACGGCTGGCACCGGCACTACCTCCGAGCTCTTTATATCTGGAGACGATCGATTTACTTTTCAGATAATAATCATGATTCCCGAATGTCACGACGACACGGTCGTAGTAACGACGCAGATGTTTGAGGCATTCAATGTTCTGAGTATTGTAGTGACCGATATCCCCAGGGAGCAGAAGGACGTCTGCAGGACTTGCTTCAAGGAAGTGTTTAAATCTCATATCGAACAGGTGTTCGTTAACCGGGGCATTTGAACTCAAATGAAAGTCGAAATGGGTATCGCCGAGAATCGCAAAGGTCATCGAGGCACCTTTGCATCTGAGGGATAAATCTCAAGACGTTTGTCTTGCAAGCCATTTTTAATTGCTTCGTTACGATACCCGAGCTGATTGGCGACCATCCGCACACCATGCACGTTCACATCCTGATTATTGTGGCTATGGCCGTAGATCCATATATGAGCTGTGGTCTCTTTGAGATACTTTTCTCCATGGAATGTAAAATAGCCGGTCGCTTTATCATTGCGATACATCTGATCTACATGCTCGGGATTAATGGAAGGCATGACATGGGTGATCATCACATCACACTGTTGATAGACCGCTTCGATTTTTGGTTTCTCGATATCCCATAGTTCATCGAAGCGTTTGATGTTGGGCATATGGTGTGCATCGTTCATTGTATGCTTCCATAAGCTCTGAACGTGATCCAAGCCATACTCATAGTGGGGATTGAGATGATGTAGTACGTATTGCCCGTCATACCACGAATCACATCCTCCGAATCGAACGCCTTCAATCTCGACAACGTTACCGTCCAGACAATAAACTCCATCGATGGAGTTTAGTAGATCCCGCATCTCTTGAATCCGCTTAAAGGAGTCGTTGTCGTAGTGTGCCGCAACCTTGGAATTGATCAGATAATAGTCGTGATTGCCAAGCACGCAGATAATGTGTTTGAAATAGAGCTCACGCAGCAGTTTGATGATCGCTATGTTCTGATCGTTGTCATGTCCGAGGTCACCGGCGATGATCAGAACATAAGCCGGATTCTGATGGTTAGGAATAAAGATCGGGTCAAAAAGCTTGCGTACCATTGCCTCGGTAACACCCGATGATGGGAAATGCGAATCAAAGTGCAGATCAGAGAGGACAGATACGGATAAAGGCTTCATGATCAGAGATTCTGTTGATGTGTTTTTCGTGTATCTGAAATGGACATTTTTAACATGATTTGTCTCTTTTTTTATGCGTTGAAAAATTATACCACGTGCCGAAATCTTGGGTGTTACGTGGACGTAGCGCAGCCTAAGGCGTATGATTGGAAGTTCTTATAACTATACAGAGTTAATATCAAACTGCACAGGGGCTTTTATAGATATTCAATGCGTTGATAGATAATTATGGAAGTGTATAGAGATATCTTTTTCTACTCTAAAGCATTGTTATCAATTTTTTTATTAATTACATTCGTGTGTTTATGCATGGATTCATGAATAACTCTCATCTCATCTATAGAATTGCGTATCGATTTAATACCTAAGTGAATAGTATTCACGCCTTTCTGTCCATCTATATTTAGTAAATTTCCTTGTTTTGTAGCATTTATAAAATCTGAGTACAAACTATTAAACGTTGGTTGCACTCCATCAACAAATTTTCTGTTTAATTGTTCATATAATTTAAAAGACTCTTTGACATCAACAACGATATTTTTTTTATAGTAGACGTCATAAATTTCTGCATCTTCTAAAAGTTCAGCATATGTTTTATGGATTATGGCAATATTTTTTGCGGATGCGTCAAGACTTGTTCGCATTGCATCCATAGAAATTTTGAAACTTTCAAGCTCTTCAGTAGTCAAACTCCCATGATTCGCTTTTTCAACTATCTTCAGGAGCCCTTCTAGATTATCAATTGCAAAAGAATATTCATTAATTTGATTAGCAGTATTGTTCAATATTATTTGCATGTTTTTATTTATTTCGTACTTTTGTGATACGTGCCGTAATGCTTCTTCTCGCCTCTGATTGTCTTCAATATTGTTTAGTTTATTGTTGACAAAAAGGGTTGCTACTGAAATTATTATGGCAGTTATAATCGGAAAATAAAGATGCTCTAGCAACCATTGAAAGGTTCGTTTTTTATTATGTTTGTTCTCAAAATATCTATCATATGTAACGACTATTTCTTCCCGATAATTGGAGAGAGTAGTTTCGATATCGTTAAAAAAAGTGACAATATTATCAACGAATAGAGAGATGTCATTGTTTTGTCCTTGATGGACTAATTGACTAATGCCAATTAGTTCATCACGCTTATTGATACAAATATCATCGATGTAGTTAATAATATACTCTTTTTTTTCGCCATCATGGATCATCCTGATGAGTTCATTGAGTTTAACCTTCGTACTCTTCAAAATTACTTGTACTTTATTAACTGCATATAAGAAGGGACTAGGACTATTGTCAAATGAACGAAAATTAAAGGTTGATAATTCGTTTTCATAGTGTTCGAGTAGTTCTTTTAACCCACTCTGAACAGTTTTTATTGATTCCATGACTATTTAACCCAACGATCAATGATATTTGCTAATTCGTCCTCATATTGATCTTGATTAGAGTGTTCTTCAATGGGATTTTTCCACCAATTTTTATGAGTCCTCGCCCATACCTTGTGATCAATCAACTTAAGCATCTTCTCTTCATCTTTTGTATATGAGTATGTATCAGCTATTAGATTGAAAACCATCTCGCAATATTGTTCGTATTGCAAATATTTTTCATCTTTTTCATAGTCTATCTCTTGTTGAGCTCTATATTTTTTAACAAAATCATCCCATCCACTGATAAACTTTTTATCTTCTAGGAAGGGATATTTAAAGGCTATGTCTTGAATTTTAAATAAGCGATCATTTAATGAGTTCTCAAAACCAAAAGTTCTATTTTTTAAATAGAAAAATATACTAATACCTACAGAAAGGATAGTTGATAGCGCAAGTACAATCGTTTTTAAGTCAAGAGTTAGATCTATATTCATTTAGTTTTTCCCTAGTGAAAATGGTAAGATGTCCGGTGATTTAATACATTGACATTGCGGGTTTTGCTTATTGTCGGTTTTTGCCTGTACAATACTTTTTGTAGATAAATAAGCTTCTCTGCAATTTAATACATCTTGTCTATTCGCTTGTGCTACTTTTAAAAGGTTATAAGCAAAATAACCACCTAATTCAGAATCATCACCGGAAGCTTCATTAATGCTGCTTGAATATAAAACTACTTGTTGTGTCTGGCACCCAAGAATAGCATTTTCATACTTTTTTCTATAATCGATGAGCATAGCTTTAAACGTAAGGCGTTCGTCAAGGGCTTCCATACTCGCAGTTATCTGTTCATGTTCAAAGTTCGCACATGTGTCAATAATTGTTATTTGTCTTTGCGCGAGATTTAATAAGTCATTTTCATAAATAAAGTCGTTGAAAATATATAATTTTCTGCATTCTTTTAAACTCGAATAGCTGCCATGTCCGCTAAATAAAATAAATACAAAATCGTATTTACCATTTTTTAAAGAGGCTATCTTGTTTTCTACTTGTGTTTTCGTCTCATCCAATGAGACCAAAATTTCATTGTCATGCCATTGACCACCTGTCTTTGATAGTAAAAATTGCTTAAAATTTTTAATGTCTTGCTGTACCCCTTCTAGATATTCTTTTGGATTATTCTTGTCTCCAGAATTTCCAACAATCAATGCTTTTCTTTTCATATCGAGGTATCTCCATTTTTAAAAGCCTAAGCCAATAATATTTAAATTACCAAAATTATATACAATTTCACAATAAAATTTAAAGAGATGAAGATTGGACAAACAAATGCTTAGCAATAAGAGAAATTGAGTAAGTAAAAGATGAAATTATATAAATATAGATCATTAGTGAATTTTGAATTTACAGCAGATATATTGATGCATAACATTTTGTATGCGGCACACTTTATGGATCTTAATGATCCGATGGAGGGGGCTTTTGATGGTGATTATTGTCCGCTAAAATATCAAGATGAAATATCAAAGGAAATGAATCAAATAAGAATATGCTCATTGTCTAAGAACATGGATAATCCACTTATGTGGGCCCATTATGCAGATGGGTTTAGAGGTATTTGCATAGAACTTGAAATTGATGAATCAAAACTTGATCTTCGAGAGATTACATATTCTCCATTTACACCGATTCCATCGGATGAGCCGGTATGGGATTACGAAGAAGGAGAAAATGTTGTCATTAGCACGAGAGAGTGGGCGGTAGCGGCATTGAATGGCAAGTATGAAGATTGGGAATATGAAGAAGAATGGAGAATATTTTCTCAAGAAAAATATATTGATCAAGGATGTCGGGTAACAGCAGTGTATTTTGGAGCGCGAACTTCATCGATCTATAAAAACATTATCCGAAAAATAATTCCAAAAGGTGTTCATCTCATAGAAACTAAAGTATCTGAAACGCTCGTGAATAAAGTGATACCTGTATAATTCACTTACTAGCGAATTCTTTCGAATGCATCAACTAGCCTTTTGGACCAATCGTTCATCCAGTCTTTCTTATTTTCATCGAGGTGGATCAGGGTAGTATAGTTATAATCTGTTGGTGTTATATTAGAGAGCCATTTCCTATTTTTGCTAGCGTAACTTTGCAAGATAGCTAAAATAAGCGCTTCTGGAACACGTTTATTATCTTTCATCTGAAGAATTAAAGAAGGGCAATACGGTATCCTCTCATCTTTCTCTATCTCAATGATAGTGTATTCTCCTCCATTGTAATTGATAGAGGCAGTAACATATGCCCGAACAGTAATATTATCTTTCAAGTAAGATTTGACGCAGTTTTTACCATTAATATCATTTTGTGGGAATGGTAAATCCTGAGACAATTGATAAGAAAAATCATCATAATTAACTGATGCTGTTAGAAGCATCTGTTTGAAATTGTCGAGATCGGATATTACTCTTGTGATACCTTCATTTTGGCCGTAGAAGGGATTCATCTGTGCCGTTATTTCGTCACCAGATGAGTCGCTTTCATTGCTATTTAAATTGATGCCTCGGTCAGTATTTGTGAATATGATGACGTCTCGAGGTTCAGACTCAAAAAAGATTCTTTCGTTAAAAATATTTTTTTCTGTAAGGTCAAGTCTTCCATCTGTCTGAATACCATTAGAGACTCTTATATCTTCAAGCTTTGAATTTGGCGTTAATCTTGTCACTTGCTTAGTTAACTTTTTGATTCGTACCTTCTTCTTTACCCGACCTACTGTGATTAATCGTTTTTTGTTTTGAGGGTGTTCCGTGAATATTGTTAAATTTTCAAATGGAAAATATGAGTTTTCTTGAATAATTTCGAGTGCAAGGTAATAATCTTCACTAAGTTGTACGCCTCTAAATGTGATATCTATATCTGCATTTACAGGAAAAAAGCATTCGAGTATAGCTGTATTATGGGGCATAGCCCATCTCTCAGCATTATTGATAGCCGCATGCTTCATATTGCTTTTTACTAAATCACGATAAATTTGATTAAAAAACTTATTTGCATAGACATCTATTGCAAATCTAAAAATTTCTGGAGCATCTTCTGGTGAGACCCCAGGCATTAAAAGTATGGCTGCATCTCCGGAGGGATAAATTGCGATTTTTTTATATAGACCCTTAACAGCATCGCCGTATTGGTGGGTTGCAGACATTATCTGTCTGATCAGGGCTGCAGAACGGAAATAAAAATATTGCGCAATAATGTATGATGGGAAAAAGACACTACAGCCATCTTTTTTTAATTCAATTCCTCTTTGCTCACTACCATGAAATCGTATGTTGTAGAGATATTTTTTATTAGTATGTATTTTTGTGTCGAATCCTTTAAAATACGAGTTATAGCCTGCAAAAAAATGGTGAGGCAGTTTCGTGGTTACTTGTGGATCGGTAACAGGCATGTAAAAGTTATAAAGCTCACCAACCTTTTTAGTTGTCATTTTTTTATTTTTAATGATATTGCCTAAAGCAATTACCGGTATTTCTTTGATATTTCTTTCTATAGTCTTAAGTGTATTACTAGTAAGGTCTCTTAAAATAAATTGGATGAAATAATCTCTCGTATAGCCTACATGCTTGTTAACATTGGTATACCAATCGACAGAATATTCGCCATCTGGGAAATCTTCTACGAGTAATTCATTGTAATTGATCCTATGCATAAAAATCGCCTCTCTGTATTAGATGTAGATAGGAGAAATTATAGTATAAGGGCAGTGATGGAAAACTATTTTTTTTAAATCATAATACTATTTAGATATGAAGATGATACCATTCTTTATAAGTGCTAATTGACAAAATAACTTATGGGATATAGATAAAAGACCATATAGGTGATAAAGTGCACGATTAACTCATTAGGGTGTGTAGTACAAAAATAATGGAGGGCTAATGGGAAGAGGTCTAAAAATGCATTATGCAAGAGATAAGGGTTCCAAGTCGTTATATAAAATCGAAGATGTTAATCCTGATAAGCATGGGGATTTTGTGTGTGAAGACTGTGGAGTCGATATTAAATATACAAGAGCTCATAAGAGGGCTGCCTCTAATGAAGAGGTAGACGCTTATTTTAGCCTCAAGCCGGACATTGACCATGGGGATAATTGTAAATATAACATTACAGTAGCTATTACGAAGATAGTTGATTATTCTCAATCAGTGGAAGAGGGCGATCCTGCGATAAGCATCGAAACTGATGGTACTTATGTCTATAGATTAAACTTCTTAGAAAAGGCAATAAATCAAGTCAGTTCTTTTCTTGACAAGAAAAAGTCTGGTGACAATAAAGATGCAGTTCAAAGTGAAGTAAAAAAAGGTACAAATTATGTGTTAACAAATAAACAAATTGCTTCTTATTTTCGCTCTGCGACAGGTGTCGCCAAAATAAAATCAATGATAGAGCATAAAGAGGATGATTCAATCTTTAAAAAGAAAATTGGAATCATGTACCGGAAGCAAAAAATCAACTGGAGTAATTTTTATTTTGAAAGAAAAGATTACCAAAAACTTTATGAAGCTTGCCACAAATATCCTGTCGCGATTAAAGTTGTCATCAGTACTAACGGAGTCTATGGCGATGATATTAAAAATAAATATTCCGTGAGTTGTGTCGGACTTAGAATAGAAGAAAAAACGACAATAAACGTATACTCTATTTTTTTGCATTTTAAGGACAAAAGTCTGGCTAATCAGATGAAGTCAGGTGCATCATATATCGTTTTAGGAAAGGTATGGTGCACCGCCAAAGAAAATAATGAAAAGAAAGAATTGATATACAAGACAATTCATATAAGTATTTTGAATAAAAATCAAGTCGAAGAAATTTAAATATAGCAAGTTATTGTCTCGCTAGTTATTTGAGTAGCAAGAATTAGTGTAAAGTAGCATTATTTATTGTAAATCACACCCGCCTCCGAAAATGCTTGCACCGGTACTCGTGTGATGGGGGGAACGAAACGGGCGCAGAGGGGCGAAGGCCGGTTCTTTTCCCTCCAAAATGTCGAGTTTGGCGCAATCGAGCATTTCATCGTTGTGCAGAGGAGGAAGAATATGCCGAATCCTCTTTGCTATCATCGATTTGCCTGATCCGGGGGAACCTTCCAGAAGCAGATTGTGCATTCCCGCCGCGGCGATCAGGGCCGCCCGTTTGGCGTGTTCCTGCCCCCGAATGTCGGAGAAGTCCAAAGGATACTCTTCGTGATAAAAATAGGCTTTTTCCTCATGCACCACGCGCGCGAAATCAAATTCCGATCGTTCAACCGGGCTTTGGGGGATTTCTTGCGCGCGCAGAAGATTGAGAGCCTCCGTGAGTGTGCTGACGCCGTAAAAGGCGATTCCCGGTATTTTGGAGAGCTTGGATAGGCTGAGCGCGGGAACGACGGCACGCTTGATACTTCCTTGATTGGCCAGCGAAAGGATGATCGGATAGAGCAGGGTATTTTCGGTGACGCTGCCGTCCAAACCCAGTTCCCCGAAAACATACCACCCCTCCGTCGTGCATTCGGTATTGCCCAGTGCGATGAGCGACGCAATGGCAAGATCGAAATGCGATCCCTCTTTGCGAAGGTCGCTCGGAGCCAGATTGACGGTAAGGCGCTTGGGGGGAAAGGTGAAGCCGTTGCCGAGAAGTGCCGATTTGACGCGCTCTTTTGATTCGTTGATGGCCGTATTGGCCATTCCGACGATCGTAAAGGCGGGCAACCCTTTGGTGGCGGTAAATTGGACTTCGACGGTTTTGGCATCAATCCCTTCGAAGGTGGCGCAGAGAAGCTGTTTCATGGTACACCGACATATTATTTAACGGTTATTGTAGCAAAAGGTGGATACGTCGGTGAAAATATTGCAGATTGCAATGGTTAAAGAGGTTGAGAAAAAGCGCTACTTCTTGTCTTTGAGTGCTTTTTTGTACTCTTTCTCAAACTTTTTGCGGCGGTTGTAGGAGAGTTTTTCGATAAACAGTTTGCCGTCAAGGTGATCGATCTCATGCTGTATGGCAATGGACAGCAGCTCATCGGCTTCCATCACGCACGTTTCACCGTGGCGATTTTGATAATGCAGGGTAAGGGTTTCAAACCGTTCGACGTCTTCGTAAAACCCTGGAACGCTCAGGCATCCTTCCTGATAAAGGGTTGTCCCCTGAGGGTTGTGGATAACGGGATTGATGATTTCGATGAGAGACTCTTTGTCTTGATTCCCTTCGTCGTCGGGAATACACAAAATGAGGGCGCGGATCGGATTGGCGACCTGAATTGCGGCCAGTCCTATGCCGTTTGATTGCATCATCGTTTCGAACATGTCGTCCAGAAACCGATGCAGTTCTTCATCGAAATCAGTTACCGCGCGGGATATGGTTTTGAGTTGTTTATTGGGATAGGTGATAATCGGCAGAATCATAAAAACCTTATTCGTTGCAAACCATATAACGCAATTTCGGATTGTCATCCGCCATGTTCATCGCGTCCAGAGTGCAGACCAGAGTCTGTTCTACCCCTTCTGCGGCCGTCATTTCGGCAATACCGATCGCGATGCGCAATTGGATCTCTTTTTCGGCAAGGAAAAAGTTGCTCGAAGCGACAAGGTCATACAGACGCTCGGACGCTCTTTTGGCGCTTTCGATGTCGGTGTGTTTAAGTACCATGGCGAAAACGCCTTCGCCGTAGTGGGCGACGATATCGCTGCGGCGAGATGTTTTAAGCAGCAATCGCGCAACGGTGCGGATCATTAGCTGCTGCGCCTTTTCGCTTTGAATGATCGAACTCGTCTCTTTGGAGAGGCGAACGGTAATGAGCGAGCTTTTGTGCTTGAATTCGTCGATAAGATTACGTTCCTGTTCCAGTTTGGTGAGGAGGTAGCGTTTGTTATAGACGCCGTACTGGTTATCGAAAATCGTTTCGCTTTCGACCTGACGAACGATGCCGGCGGTTTCATCATAAACCGTTTTCATATGGGTAACTTGCTTTTTCAGGATCGTGCTGAGTTTATTGACGTCATTGCTCAGCGACGAGAGCAGATCACTCGCTCCTGCTACGGTCGGGACGCTTTTCATCTCTTCTTTGCGTTTGTCGAGAATTTTTTCCATCAACGCAATGTTTTTGTAGAGGGTGGCACTCAGCTGTAAAATGTTTTTGATAGACAAGAAGCCCTGTTTGAGGGTTTTTTCCAGTTCAACACTTTTATCGTCGTGATTGTCTTCTTCGAGTTCAAGAATAGAACCGATCTGACGACGGAGACTTTCGCTTTTATCTTCCAAAATGCGGTCGAAATAGAGCGCAAAGTTATTAGGGGTAGGAGGAAGATTGTCCGAGATAAGAGCACTCAGAACCTCTTTGGCAAAAATTTCCAGATCACTGGTGGGGTCACTTAAAGAACCGGTACTGATACTCATAAAGCTGTTGCTCCCGTCAGGATTAGTTTGGGCGGCAGGCCGATGTGAACGTTTCAGGTCACTGAGACTTGCCATTAAAGCCCTTTATTTTTCTTCTTTGTCTTTTTGGACAAGCACTTCGTCAATAATACCATAAGTTACGGCTTCTTCCGCCGACATAAAATTATCGCGGTCCGTATCTTTCTCAAGTTTTTTAACGCTTTGTCCGCAGTTTTTTGCCAAAATCTCATTGAGTTCGGCTTTCATCCGCAGGATTTCTTTCGCCTGAATCTCGATATCGGTTGCCTGCCCCTGAGCTCCGCCGAGGGGCTGGTGGATCATGATCCGCGCATGCGGAAGGGCATAACGCTTGCCCTTGGTGCCGGAGCTGAGGAGGAATGCTCCCATAGAAGCGGCTTGTCCGATGCAGATTGTGCAGATATCGGGGCGGATGTAGTTCATGGTATCGAAGATTGCCATCCCCGAGGTGATGACACCGCCGGGAGAGTTGATATAAAAATAGATATCTTTTTGGGGATCTTCGGCTTCCAAAAACAGCAATTGCGCCACGATAGATGACGCTACGGCATCATTGACTTCACCGCTAAGCATAACGATACGGTCTTTGAGCAGACGCGAATAGATGTCGTAGGAACGCTCTCCGCGCCCCGTCTTTTCAATGACGTAAGGGATGTAGCTCATTAGGCCTCTTTGATTTTATCGTTGAGCAGTTTGCTCAATACGCGATCTTCGATCATCGCCATCTGGATCGCCGGAAGGTATCCTGACTCTTGATAGTGCTTGTAGACGGCTGCAGGATCCTGACCCATTTGCATCGCTTCGAAATAGATGGTTTGCATCAATTCCTGCTCGCTGACGGAAATGTTTTCCGCTTTAGCCAGGGCATCAACGATAAAGGTTGCTTTGACTGCGCGGCAAGCGTCGTCACGGAATGTTTCGCGGAGCGCTTTGACTTTTTCGGCATCGTTGCGGAGCTCTTCGAGTTCCGCTTCGGCCATTTCACGCGCTTTTTTATTCAGCGCCATGTCCATCTCCTGATCGACGATGAACTCGGGAAGATCGATTGTGAACGCGTTGACGAATGTTTCCATTAACGACGGTTTGAGCTCATCGTTGTAGAGTTTGCTCATCTCTTCGCTTTGGAGTTGCTCTTTGACTTTCTCTTTGAGCATATCGACGGTTGCGTCTTCGAAGCCCGGAAGCATTTTTTTCGCAAGCTCATCGTCTACGGTTACCGTTTCTTTCGTTTGAATCGCGTTTACTTTTACTTTGAACTGAGCGGCTTTGCCGGCCAGTTTTGCTCCGCCGTAGTTTTCAGGGAACGTAACGTCGATTGTTTTTTCATCCCCTTTTTTCATTCCGATGACCTGGTCTTCAAAGCCCGGAATGAACTGGCCGCTGCCGAGGCGCAGTGCGAAACCTTCGGCTTTGCCGCCTTCGAATGCTTCGCCGTCGACAAACCCTTCGAAATCGATCAAAGCGGTGTCGCCGCTGATCAGGGCGCGGTCTTCATCAACGTTGACAAGCGGAGCCTGAGCGGTTGCCAGCTCTTCGATGCGCTCCATGATTGCTTCATCACTGATCGCCGGTTTGGCAAATTCAGGAACCATGGCGGTGTAGTTGCCCAAATCGATTGCAGGGCGGATAGCGAGGGTTACTTCGACGTCAATGCCGTTGTCGTTTTTATCGAACTTGGTAATTTGGGGTTCGCCGATAAGAGCGCTTGCCGCGATCTCCATCGCTTCAAGGCCTTTATCGAGAAGATCGCGGAGCGCTTGCGCTTCCGCGTCTTGAATCAGGCGCTCTCCGTACTGTTTTTTGACGGCGCTGAGGGGAACTTTCCCTTTGCGGAAACCGGCGATTTTAGCTTCTTTGGAGAGTTGGTTGGCAATTTTTTCGACGTTTGCATCGATAGTGTTGCGTGTAATGGCTGCGTTGATTTTTGCGTTTGCAGAGTCGATTTTATTCGTTGTGAGTTGCATTGAATCCCTTTGTTATCGTTGTCTTGGCAGACTAAATGGGGGCAATAATACCCAAAAAGGGCTAATATGTCTATGAAGGATAGGATTTGCTCATCTGCTCCTCAGCAAAAACGTGTTAAAGTAAGACCATCAAGATTGCATGAGAGAACAATGTCTAAAACAACCAATCAGCAAGCATTCGAAGCGGCGGTCAAAACGATGATCCGTTACGTCGGCGAAGACGAAAGCCGCGAGGGGCTTCTTAAAACTCCCGAACGGGTGATGAAAGCGTACGAATTTATGTTCGGAGGGTATCAGGAAGATCCCCAGAGGATTCTTAACGCGGCGATGTTCGAGACCAGCAACGACGAGATGGTTTTGATCAAGGATATCGAGTTCTATTCGACGTGCGAACACCATCTTCTCCCGATCATCGGGCGGGCCCATGTCGCCTACATTCCTGATGGAAAAGTGGTCGGCCTTTCCAAGATACCGCGTGTCGTGGACGTATTTGCCCGACGGATGCAGATTCAAGAACAGCTGACCGAGCAGATTGCCGATGCCCTGATGCACGCGATTAGTCCCAAAGGGGTAGCGGTCGTCATTCAGGCACGCCACATGTGCATGGAGATGCGCGGCGTCGAGAAGATCAGTTCAACGACTACCTCCAGTGCCCTTCGGGGGCTGTTCAAGCGGGACGAAAAGACGCGTATGGAGTTTTTCAATTTGATCAATTCCCCGGCGGGGACCCGTTACTAGCCGATGCCGCTAAAAACGCTCCGTAGCCGTCTGGGTATTGAAAAACTGACTACACTGTTCGGCACCGTCACTAAAATCAGTCCGACCGTCATCACTGCCGAGGGGCTTCACGTCAGTATCGGCGATACGGTGCTGATCGTTTCCGAGGTCAACGGAGCCGAAGCACTGGGGATGGTGAACGAAGTCGAACGGAACCGTTTTTTCATCACCCCTTTCCGTTTCGTCGAAGGATTCCGTACGGGCGATAAAGTCTTTCCGAACCAGACGGGAATGATGATCGAGGTGGGAAACGCGCTTCTGGGGCGTGTCGTCGATCCGTTTATGAATCCGATTGACGGCAAAGGTCCGATCGGGGGTACGCATCTGGAGCCTATTATTAAGGCTCCGATTGCCGCGATGAAGCGGGGGATGATCGATGAGCCTTTCAGCGTCGGGGTCAAAACGATCGACGGTCTTTTATCGTGCGGCAAAGGGCAGAAGCTTGGCGTTTTTGCCGGAAGCGGCGTCGGAAAATCGACGTTGATGGGGATGATCGTCCGCGGTGCGCAGGCGCCAATTAAGGTGGTTGCCCTGATCGGAGAACGGGGGCGCGAAGTCCCCGAATTTATCGAAAAAAACCTCGGCGGCAATCTCGAAAACACCGTGATTGTCGTCGCGACGAGCGATGATTCGCCGCTGATGCGCAAATACGGAGCATTCAGCGCAATGAGCGTAGCGGAGTATTTTAAGGGACAGGGGCTCGATGTCCTTTTTATAATGGACTCGGTGACGCGGTTCGCGATGGCGCAGCGCGAAATCGGTCTCGCGCTCGGCGAACCCCCTACCTCTAAGGGATACCCCCCTTCGTCGCTGACATTGCTGCCGCAGCTCATGGAGCGCGCAGGAAAAGAGGAGGGGAGAGGTTCGATTACGGCCTTTTTTACCGTTTTGGTAGAGGGGGACGATCTGAGTGATCCGATTGCCGATCAGTCGCGCTCGATCCTTGACGGTCACATCGTCCTCTCCCGGGAACTGACCGATTTTGGGATCTATCCCCCCATCCATATTCTCAACTCCGCCTCGCGGGTCATGAACGACATCATCTCTCACGAGCATTTTGCCGCGGCTCGCCGTTTCCGTCGTCTCTACACGCTGCTGAAAGAAAACGAGATGCTGATCCGCATCGGCGCCTATACGAAAGGGACGGACAAAGAGCTTGACGAAGCCATCGGCAAAAAAGAGCAGATGGAAAGATTTTTATCGCAAGGGGAAAAATTTAAAACCGATTTTCAGGAAACGGTTGATCAACTGATCGCGATGATGGCCAATTAAAAACTATTCTTAAATGGTGCTAAACATAAAAAACCCTTAAGGTTAGTATAACGAGCTTTGCTCTATTATCCCGAAAGTTAAACAAGAGAGTTTTTGTCTTTTATTTATATTACTTTCTCTAAGGAGAATCAATGCAAGTCTATTTGGACAACAATGCTACGACAATGGTCGATCCGGCCGTCATTGAAGCGATGATCCCGTTTTTCGGCGACATCTACGGAAACCCCAATTCGCTTCACCGGTACGGGACCGCTTCGCATCCGGCGATCACCAAGGCGATCAATCAGATGTACAAAGGGATCAATGCCGGTGACAATGACGATATCATTTTCACTTCCTGTGCCACCGAATCGAACAACTGGGTTCTCAAATCGGTCTGGGTCGACAAGATCCTCAACGGGGACAAGAACCATATCGTAACGACCGAAGTGGAACACCCTTCCATCCTCTCCACCTGTAAGTTCCTCGAAGAGCAGGGGGTCAAAGTGACCTACCTTCCGGTGAACGATCAGGGGATCGTCGAAGCGCACACCCTGCGCAGTTTTATTACGGATAAAACAGCTCTCGTATCGGTCATGTGGGCGAACAACGAGACGGGGATGATTTTCCCGATCAAAGAGATCGGCGAAATCTGCCGCGAGCGTGGCGTACTGTTTCACACCGACGGCGTACAGGCGGTCGGTAAGATTCCTGTCGACGTTCAGGACGTTCACGTCGATTTTATGTCGATGTCGGCGCATAAATTTCACGGTCCGAAAGGGATCGGCGCCCTTTATATCCGCAACTCGCAAGAGCTTACGCCGCTTCTTCACGGCGGAGAACACATGGGCGGACGACGTTCGGGCACGCTCAATGTCCCTTACATCATCGGAATGGGCAAAGCGCTTGAACTGGCTACCGAGAACATCGAAGCCAAAATGGCTGCCATCCGCGCCAAACGCGACCGGCTTGAAGATGCCTTGATCGCGGCGCTTGAAGACGTTATGGTCGTCGGAAGCCGCGAGAACCGCACACCGAATACGATCCTGATCTCAATCCGAGGGGTTGAGGGAGAAGGGATGCTGTGGGATCTCAACAATGCCCTCATCGGCGCATCGACCGGATCGGCTTGTGCGTCTGAGGATTTGGAAGCCAATACCGTCATGCTGGCGATCGGTGCCGATCATGAGCTGGCCCATACGGGGATCCGTCTGAGTCTTTCGCGTTTTACGACCGATGAAGAGATTGATTACGTCATCGATGCGTTTAAAAAAGCGGTTTTGCGCCTGCGCGCCATTTCGAGCTCGTATGCCAAAGTACAGCCAACCCCCGGCGGCGAAGCCGGAGAATGTAATATTCACCATTAAAGGAAACCATTATGGCAAAAAATGATCTACTCGGCGGGTCTTTGTGGGACCAGTATTCCAATAAAGTAACGACGCTGATGAACAATCCCCAGCATCAGGGGGAAATTACGGAAGAAGCGGCTGCAGCGGCAGGGCATAAACTGATCGTTGCCGATTTCGGTGCGGAGAGCTGCGGAGACGCGGTGCGTCTGTACTGGGAAGTCGATCCCGCGACCGATACGATCGTCAACTCGAAATTCAAAAGCTTCGGGTGCGGAACGGCGATCGCCTCATCGGACATGATGACCCAGCTGTGCATCGGCAAAACCGTACAGGAAGCGGTCAAAATCACCAATATCGATGTTGAATTGGCTTTGCGCGATACCCCTGACGTACCGGCCGTTCCGCCGCAGAAAATGCACTGTTCGGTTATGGCGTACGACGTTATCAAAAAAGCGGCGGGACTTTACCTCGGCGTAGAAGCGGCCAGCTTCGAAGACGAGATCATTGTGTGTGAATGTGCCCGCGTCAGCCTCGGGACGTTGCGCGAAGTGATCCGTCTCAATGACCTCAAAACGGTCGAACAGATCACCGACTACACAAAAGCCGGCGGTTTTTGTAAATCCTGTATCAAGCCGGGCGGCCATGAAGCGCGCGAATATTATCTGGTAGATATTCTCGCTGATGTTCGCCGCGAGATGGACGAAGAGAAGATGCGTGCCGCGGCCGATGCCGGAACGCACGGCGATTTCGAGACGATGACACTGGTACAGAAGATCAAAGCGATTGACAGCGCCATTGATGAGAGCGTTCGTCAGTTCCTCGTCATGGACGGCGGAAACATGGAAGTGATCGATATCAAAGACTCACCTGAGTATATCGACGTCTATATCCGCTATCTCGGTGCGTGTTCGGGATGTGCTAGTTCGACGACGGGAACGTTGTACGCCATCGAAGCGACACTCAAAGAAAAGCTTTCTCAGAAGATTCGCGTTCTGCCGATCTGATTTTATACGCCGTTGGAGCAAAGCTCCCACGGCTACGCTAACGCTTAGTTTTCCTCGGCGGAAAGCCCGCGCACGCTTGCGTGCTTTTTACTGCCCCCCACAAATGATCAAAAATTCTTATCAAACCAGTCGGCTACCTGGCTGCGGATCGTATGGCGCAGCTGAATTCCGGCGATAAAGTCGTTGTGCTGCGCTTTGTTGAGCAGGGTTACGAGGGCGTTGCGCCGTTTGGAGAGGAAAGGGTGGTCAATCTGACCCGGGTCTCCCATGACGACGAGACGTGTTTCATCGCCCATACGTGTTCCGATCAGTTTCAGCGTCGGGATGGTCATGTTCTGGGCTTCGTCGATGATGACGAATTTGCGTGAAATCGTCGTACCTCGCATATGGGCGATGTCCATTGCTTCGATGTTGTATTTTTTCATGAAAATTTCGGTCGCGTTTTCCCGTTTGATCGAATTGGTATTGCCCGTGTATTCGACCCGTGCGTCGATGGAGTATTTGCTTTGGTGCTCGATCGTAAAATTGATCGCGGCGTACAGAGGGTACATAAAGTATCCCAGTTTCTGCTCTTCGTCCCCTTTTCGGAATCCCAGTTCCGCCTGCGGATCGTTGGCCGTTACGGTATTGCGGGCGTACACGATCCCTTCAACGATCCCCTCTTCGACCAGTTCCAGCCCCGCCTGAAGCGCGACGAGGGTTTTACCCGATCCGGTGGAACCCGAGACGACGGTAACGTAGTTTTGGGGATGGGTCATCATCGCATAATAAAATTTTTGTTCGAGGTTGAGAGGGCGCACAAGGCTTTCGTCAAAATGTTCGCCGAAGCGGCGGTCGAAATCGCACCATTCGATTTGGCCGTTGACGCTGAACGCATGGCGCTGGATTCCCGTTTCGTACATTTCCGAAGCCGTGCTGAGCGCTTTTTCGACAAACGTGATCTGGTCGAAATTATGGTGCTGAGGTTCTGCGGGCAGCGCGGGAGTTTCTTCGTATTCGTAGGTATAGGAAAAATCGATTTTTTCCGGGGCTTCGACGCTGCTGTTGCGGATACTTTGGGTTTGAATTCCGCGGATCTCGGCGGCGATACGAAACGACATGTCGTTGGTGAGGAGGGTGAGGTCGTAATCGTCCGCGATTTCGGCGATTTTCGCATCATTCAACCCTTTTGGCTCTGAAAAGTGCGCCGAGACGCGGTATTGTTCGCGATGGACGATAAACAAGTCGATGACGTTGGCTTCGCCTCCGTGCAACGAGCGGTCAAAATTCAGGGACAAACGGTAATAACGGTCGTTTTTGCACAGATTGACATCGATTCGGCTGCGAACGCATTCGGGCAGTTCGACCGAGCTGATCGGCTCCCCCCACGCTATGTCGGCCAGACGGAAAAATTCCCGTGCCTGAAAGCCCGCTTCGGAGCGCATATCGTCTTTTTTGCTGTTAAGCTCGGAGAGAACGACATTGGTAATAACGACACCGTTTTGGTTTTCGTCGCTGATACGCAGAATATTGGTTGGATCGTCGAGGATAACGGAAGTATCTAACAGGTAGCAGTTTTGGATGCCCACAAAGAACCCTTTTGGTAGGAATTCTCTATGGTAGCGAAAGAAATCTTAATGTTTTTCGGGATGCTTGCGTGCCTCTTCGCATTTATGCGTAATAGCTTTTGACACCGTTCATGGTGCGTCCCATATTGAGCAGTACCATATCCGCACATACGAGCGCTGCCATTGCCTCGGCCACGACGGAACCGCGGATAGCGACGCAGGGATCGTGGCGTCCTTTGAGCGAAACATTGACGCTGTGCCCTTCGGTATCGATGCTTTCCTGATCGATAAAAATCGACGGGGTCGGTTTGAAGTGAATGCGTACGAGGACGTCGTCGCCGTTGCTCATCCCGCCCAGGATTCCCCCCGCATGGTTGGTTTTGAAGCCGTTGGGGGTAATGGGGTCGTTGTTTTGGCTGGCAAGGAGTTCGCTGCTGCGGATGCCTTCGCCGATCTCGACGGCTTTGACGGCGTTGATTCCCATCATGGCCTCAGCCAATACCGCGTCGAGTTTGTAATAGAGCCCTTCGCCGAGTCCGATCGGAAGGCCCGAAATTTTGACGGTGGCGACCCCTCCGACAGAGTCGTGGCGATTTTTAGCCTCTAAAATTGCCGTTTTTTGCGCTTCTTCGACGGAAGGATCGAGTGCATAGATAGGGCTTTTGGGCGGATAGGAAAAATCGAGCGTATCGGCTTCGATTCCGTGGATGGCGCTGATGCCGCTTACAAGCTCGATCCCCAATTCTCTGAGCATCAGTTTGGCGACCGCTCCTCCGGCAACGCGCGCGGCGGTTTCACGTGCGCTTGAGCGTCCGCCGCCGCGGTAGTCGCGGATGCCGTATTTGTGAAAATAGGTAAAATCTGCATGGCCGGGGCGAAAAATGTCTTTTACATTGGAATAATCGCCGCTTTTTTGGTCGGTGTTGTAAATGACCATCATGATTGGTGTTCCGGTGCTCTGTCCCTCGAACACGCCGCTGAGGATTTCGACCTTATCCGCCTCTTTACGTGCGGTTGCAAACTCGTTTTGCCCCGGACGGCGACGATCAAGCTCGCTTTGGATGTACGCTTCGTCGATGGCAAGACCGGCGGGTACGCCATCAAGAACGCAGCCGATCGCTTTTCCGTGCGATTCACCGAAGGTGGTGATCGTCAACCGCTCCCCGAACCGATTCATTTTAGCTCCTTTGACAGCATTTCAAGGGCAATTTTAGCCGCTTCCTGCTGAGCTTGTTTTTTGCTTTTTCCCTGCGCTGAAGCGTAGCGTTTTCCGTCGATGCTGACGGCGACTTCGAACTCTTTTTTATGATCGGGGCCGTGCGCGGCGATAAGATCGTATTCGGGAGTGATCCCGTAATGGGCCTGCGTCAGTTCCTGCAAGGAGGTTTTGTAGTCTTTGAACAGAGAATCGAGCGAAATATCGTCATGGACGTTTTCAAGGAGGAGGATCGTGATATCGCGCACTTTGTCCAGTCCCGATTCAAGATAGATGGCTCCCATGAGCGCTTCGAAGGCGTTCGAGAGGAGCGAGCTTTTGGTACGGCCGCTGTTGTTCTCTTCGGCATTCGAGAGATAGATGTATTCTCCCAGATTCAGATAACTCGCCAAACGGGTAAAGCCCCCTTCATTGACCAGTGAAGCGCGCATTTTGGAGAGTTTTCCCTCATCGAAATCGGTGAATTTTTTGTAGAGGTATTCGCCCACGATGAGGTCCAAAACCGCATCGCCCAAAAACTCGAGGCGCTCATTATTGTAGGGCTGTTTGTAGCTTTTATGCGTCAGCGCTTCAATAAGGAGCTCTTTGTTTTGAAAGTGGTACCCAAGCTGTTGCTGCAGGGTTTGCAAGTCATTCATTGCCGTTTATTCCTTGTTTGTATTTTTCTGCCTCCGATTTGGCGATGACGTCGCATCGCTCGTTCTCGGGGTGTCCGTCGTGTCCGCGAACCCATTCTCCGAAAATTTTGTGCTGTGCGGAGACTTCGAGGTATTCGCGCCACAGATCGGGATTTTTGACTTTGGCGAAGTTTCGCTTCACCCATCCCCCGAGCCATTCGTTGATCCCTTTGATCACGTAGCTCGAATCGGAGACGATCACTACGCTGCACGGTTCTTTGAGCGCCTTGAGCCCCTCGATGACGCCGCGCAGCTCCATCCGGTTGTTCGTCGTATGGGGTTCGCCGCCGCTGATGATCTTTTCGCTGGTGCCGTAGCGTAAAATGGTTCCGAACCCTCCGGGTCCCGGATTGCCCAGCGAAGAGCCGTCACTGAAGAGAGTTATTTTCTTCATACCGCTCCCGTGAAAGATTCATAATGACGTTTACCGTATCGATCGCGTGACAGTGGGGGCAGCGGTGAAACGGCAAAAAAGAGATTTGCTTGCATTCGTCACACGTATATTCAAACTGCATCGCCGCTTTTCCCTCGCCGCACTTGCGAAGAGCAATCAGGACGTCCAGCTCGAAAACCGAACTTCCTTCCGCCAGGCTTACCGAGCCTTTGGCCGTGAAAAGCTCCCGCAGATAGGTATTGTTTGCAATTATATCCAAATCAAGATTATCGTCTCTGAGACGCCAGAGAATATCGGTAAGGCGCGTGGAGAGCGATTGGTCAAAATACTGCCATCCCAAAGCCGGACGATAGGTGAAGAGCCACTCAAAAATCAGGTAACCGAGTTTACGGTGGGTCTGATAGAGTTCTATCAGGCGGGACGCTTTTTCATCTATTCCTACAGCGGGGTCGCTCAGTAGAAGACGGCATTCGAGGTAGAGCTGTTCGCTCAGGGCATCGGGCGCAATCTCCATCAGCGATTCCATCACTTCAAGCGCTTTATCGTATTGCTGGAGCTGCTCGTAGATCAAAACGAGATAATGCAGCGCCTGCGGGGAGCGGGGATGATTTTGGACGATTTGCAAAAAAGTCTGACGCGAACGCTCCAGAAATCCCGCCTTGAAATAGTTTTTTCCCAGCAGCAGCAAAACGTCCTTTTGGAATGTCGTTTCACGGTTTTTAGAAAGGAGGGCGTGGTAGATTTCGACGCTTTTTTCAAAATTCCCCTGCACTTCGAAACTGTGCGAAAGCATCAGCCACGATTCGTTCGAGAGGGCATTGGTCTGTACCTGATCGCGCAGACGGTTTTCATCTTCAAGCGATTCGAATCTTCCCAAAAACGATTCGAGGTCACGGTGCCCCTTCGCCGTTTTATGCCGCCCCCACCAATAGCTTAAAAAGGAGAGGATGAACAGCAGAATGAAAAAAACAATGATGCCGAAAAGCGGGTCGCGAAACTCGATAAAAAATGTATCCATGCCGTATTATAGCTTTTGCAGAGTGATTTCGCGAATTATGCGGCTTGAGGGGGCAAGACGATACGACAGCGATGGATGCGTCTCGTAGCGGCATTCGTCGCCCGTACAGCGCAGACTCGGGTTTTCATGAATCGGGTCACCCACTTTCTGGCCGTTATGGTCGGGGATCCGTTCCGTCACAACGCTGATGTTCCCAATCCGTTTTCCCTGTTCATCCGGTAAGATGTACGCCATAACGGTATCTCCGCGTTTCAGGACAAAGAGGATTCGGGAACGCTCCGGCGTGATTTGGGACATTTTTTCGACGGTAAAGCCGGGAAGCTTACTCTGGAGTGCCGCAACGTCAAAAGACAATCCGGGGCGGAGAGGTCCCAACCCCTCTGGGCTGAGGGTGATCGGATAAGGGAGGGGTTCTGTCGGAGCCTGGCACCCTCCCGATAAAAACGCCAGTGTGAGCAAGGGGAACAAGATGTGCATCAAAAGACCCGCTCCAACATCAGCTGCAGGGATACGCGTCCGTTCCATTCGTTTCTGTTTACGGTGTAGCTGCAACTCATCGTCTTGTTTTCGGGGCACTCCAGTGTCCGTCGAAACGCGACCAGTTCGAGTGTTTTGGGTTGCACCCGCGAGGGACGCAGTTCCAGACGGCTGTGGGACTGGTCGCTGCCGAAGAGCTTGATGCTGACCACTTCGGCCTCGCGGAGCAAAAAACGCGGGCGCGGGTTTCCTTCTCCGTAGGGTTCGAAGCGTTCCAAAAGTTCCAGAAGCTCAAAATTGATCATATGATGTTCAAGCTCACCGATGATATCGCTGTTGGGGATAAAATCGGCGGGATTGACGGTACGGGCCGCTTCGTTGATTTGACGGCGGAATGCCTCGACGTGCTCGGATGGCATGGAGAGCCCCGCCGCCATTTTGTGCCCTCCGAATTTATCCAGCAGAGCTTCTTGGGATTTGATCAGGGAATACAGATCGACGTTTCCGATGCTTCGGCCCGATCCTTTGGCGATGCCGTTGTGGATGCTCAAAACAATGGCGGGTTTTTGAAAACGGTTGACAAGGCGTGATGCGACGATCCCGACCACCCCTTCGTTCCAGTGTTCTCCGGCGACGACGATGAGCGTATCCTCAGGAGACACCTGCAAGAGGGCCTCTTCGGTCGTTTGTGCTTCGGTCTCTTTTCGCAGGGTGTTCAGTGCGGTCAAAAGCTCAAATTGCTCAAATGCCTTTTGGACGTTATCGGCGAGGAGAAATTCCAGCGCAATCGACGCGTCTTCGAGTCGCCCGGCCGAATTGATCCGCGGGGCGATCTGAAAGGCAATATCTTCCGAAGAAACCGAAGAACGGTTCAAAAAATCCCGGATCATGACAAACGGAGGAAGGGACGAGCGCTGCATCATCTCCAGACCTGTTTTGACGATCGCGCGGTTAAAGCCTACCAGTGGCATGACGTCGGCGATGACGGCCAGTGCCAAAAAGGGGAAAAACTCCCGCATATCGACGGAGAGATTTAGCTCCTGCTTGAGAAGGCCCATCAGCAGCCACGCGACCTGCGCGCCGCAAATCTCTTTGAATGGATAGGGGCAGTCATGCTGCTTGGGATTGATGATGGCATAGGCATCCGGAAGGGTATCGGAAGGGGTATGATGATCGGTTATAATCAGATCGATACCGCGTGAGCGGCAGATTTCCGCCGCGGCAAAGGCGTTGATCCCGTTGTCCACGGTAAAGATGACATCGGCTTCAATTCTCTCCAGTATTCCTGGCGATACGCCGTAGCCGTCGGTAAAGCGGTTTGGAATGGCGGTGATCAGAGGAGAGCCGATGAGGTTGAAGAAGCGTTTGACGATAGCGGTCGAGGTGACACCGTCGACATCGTAATCGCCGACGACAGCAATGCGTTCGCCATTCCGGATTGCCGTAGCGAGACGTTTCGCCCCTTTTAGGGCATCTTTGAGCTCTTTCGGGTGGGGAATATCGGAGAGTTTTTCGGAAGCACTGCCGAAACGGCGTGCCAAAAATGCTCCCAGAGCGTTATGGTCGAGAAGCGGTACCTCAGGCAGGGTTTGCATGTGCAAACGTCGCTTTGACGAACGCTAAAATCGAAGCATTCGGGCTTTGGAGGCGTGAAGTGAATTCAGGGTGAAATTGGACGCCCAAAAACCACGGATGGTTCGGGATTTCTACCGCTTCGATCAGTCCGTTCGATTCGCCGGTCACGATCATTCCCGCTTTTTCGAGTGCTTCGCGGTACGTCGGATTGGCTTCGTAGCGGTGGCGGTGACGCTCGAAAATCATTTCGGTATTGCCATACGCCGCGCGAAGGTTTGATCCCGCTTTGGTTTCGCACGGATATTCGCCGAGACGCAGCGTTCCTCCCATCGGTGACGTGTGGGTGCGCAGCTGTTTTTGCCCCGACTGGTCGATGAAATTATCGATCAGATAGATCATCGGATGGGTTGTGGCAGGGTTGAATTCGATTGAGTTGGCATCTTCGTATCCGAGTACGTTTCGGGCGTATTCGACGATCGAGAGTTGCATCCCAAGGCAGATCCCCAGATAAGGGATCTTGTTTTCGCGGGCGTAGCGGATCGCCTGAATTTTCCCCTCGACACCGCGGTTTCCGAATCCTCCGGCGACGAGGACCGAATCACAGTCACGCAGAAGCGCTTCTGCCCCTTTGGTTTCGATTTTTTCCGAGTCGACCCAGTTGATCGCGACACGGGTATCCAGATGCGCTCCCGAATGAATCAGCGCTTCGATCAGCGATTTGTACGACTCTTTAAGCTCCAGATATTTCCCGACGAATCCGATCGTGACACGATGTTTGGGAGAAACAATTTTTTTGACCAGCGAATCCCATTGCTCCATGTCGGGCTTAAGTTCGCCCAGATCAAGCTCTTTGGCAATCGGGGCAAGGATATTTTGCTGCAGGAAGCTCAGCGGAACGGCATAGATCGTTTGCTCGTCCATCGCTTCGATAATGCTGTCCGCGCTGACGTCACAGCTGAGGGCAAGTTTTTTCTTGAACGTTTTCGGCAGCTGTTCTTCGCTGCGGGCGATGATCATCTGAGGGGTGATCCCGATACGGCGAAGTTCCTGAACGGAGTGCTGCGTCGGCTTGCTTTTGTGCTCGCCGGCGGCTTTGATAAATGGAATCAGGGTAACGTGGATGAAAAACGTCCCTTCCACTTCATCGTCGTGCTTCATCATACGGATCGCTTCCATGTACGGCAGCCCTTCGATATCGCCGACGGTTCCCCCTAGCTCGACAACGAGGATATCGTGCCCCTCGCCCGCCTTTTTGATCCGGTCAACGATCTCTCCGACGATGTGCGGAACGACCTGGATCGTCTGCCCGAGATATCCGCCGCTGCGTTCGCGCTCGATTACGCTGCTGTAGACTTGGCCGGTTGTGAAGTTACTGGTACGCAGATACGACGTATCCAGAAAGCGTTCGTAGTTTCCGATATCGAGGTCGGTTTCGGCTCCGTCTTTGGTGACGAATACTTCTCCGTGCTCGAGCGGACTCATGGTACCGGGGTCTACGTTGATGTAGGGATCGATTTTGAGCATGCCGACATTTTTGCCGGAGTGTTTGAGAAGAGCGCCGATACTTGCCGCCGTAATCCCTTTACCGAGTGAACTGAGCACACCGCCGGTTACAAAAATATACTTGGTCATGAGTTGTTCCTTCGAGTTATGGGTCTGTTGTTTTGGTGAAAAAGGCCAAAAAAGGCCATCGCGGCGACGTCAAGGAGCCGTAATTTTAAGTGAGCCATTATATACTTTTATCGCTTATAAAAAGGATAATTATGGAATCTGCCCTCTATTACGTCACGATAGCGCTCGGTGTGTCCATCGTCGTGAACCTGATTTTGAAACGATTGGGGATATCGCAGATCATCGGCTACATCATGACGGGGGTAATGGTCGCGTATGCGTTTGACCTGCGGCATATGGCCGATTCTCACACACTGGAAATGATTGCCGAATTCGGGGTCGTATTCTTGATGTTTACGATCGGGCTGGAAGTTTCCCTGCAGCGGTTGGCGACGATGAAAACCGATGTTTTTTTCAACGGAGCGCTGCAGGTTGTCCTCTCGGCGGCGATTTTTTTCGCTATTTCTTACGAAGTGTTCGGGATTTCTCTGGAGACGGCTCTAATCACGTCGATGGCCCTGTCGCTCTCGTCCACGGCGGTCGTTTTGAGCTATCTCAAATCGACCAAAGAGATTGTCCGTCCCTACGGCCAAAAATCGACGGGAATTCTCATTTTTCAGGATATCGCCGTTATCCCCATTCTTTTGCTGATCGGATTTCTGAGCTCTAACGGAGAGGATATCGGCGACGTTCTCCTGCAAACCTCCATCAGTGCCGTGTTGATCGTCGGATTGCTGTTTATCGTCGGAAAACGGGCGATGACATGGCTGCTACACTTTGCTTCTTCCAGCGAAGTGGACGAATTCTTTATGGGTTCGGTCCTTGTCATCGTCGTCGGAGCTTCCCTGTTTGCTCACGCATTCGGATTCACCTATTCGCTCGGAGCTTTTGTCGCCGGGATGATCATCGCCGAAACACGCTATCACCACAAAGTCGAATCGGACATCGCACCGTTTAAAGATCTGCTTTTGGGAACCTTTTTCGTGACGGTCGGGATGAAGATCGATTTGGGACTGTTCGTTTCCAATTTCGCTCAGATTGCCGCCATATTGCTGGCGATTTTGGCCATCAAAGCGATCGTGATTTTCGGAGTCGTACGTATCTATTCGAAAGCGAAAATCGCATTCAAAACGGCGATCGCGCTTTCTCAGGTCGGGGAGTTTTCGTTTGCGATTTTTGCCTTGGCTGGAAATTACGACTTGATTCCTCAGGAGATGTCTCAAATACTGGTGCTTGCCGTCGTCATGTCCATCATTGTCACCCCGTTCATTCTGGCAAATCTGTCCCGCATCAGCGATTTCTTTTTCAGGGGAGTCAGTTTGACGGAGAGTTTCAGTATGCTCCCCGGGCGCCGTTACCATGTCATCGTTTGCGGATACGGCGTGGTGGGAAAATTTGTCGCCAAAGAGCTTCGTGCGGGAGGCGTAGACTATGTCGTCGTCGACAACAGCTATAAACACGTCGAGGAGGCGCTGCGCGACGGCGAAGAGGTCTATTTCGGCGACATGTCGAAAACGGCTATTCTGGATAAACTGTTTATTAAAGACGCTTCCAGCGTTATCGTGACACTGGACAACATGGAAAAAAAGCGGCTGATCTGCGAAGCGGTCATCGCCCATGCTCCGACGGTCAAACTGGTGGTGAAAGTGGTCAATCTGGAAGAGAAACGTTCATTGCGGGGATTGCCTATTTCGATTACGATCGACGGCAAAAAAGAGGTTGCGACCCGACTGGTTTCGGAAGCGTTGCAGTGTGAATTGGGGAAATAGCGGACGCCGGGTCAGTCTTCTTTGGACTGCTCGGTGACGAGCCATTGCAGATAGCGGATGGACCAGTCAAGCTCTTCGATGGCCGTATCGACTGATTCGACCGGTGTTTCCAAATGGGCTTTGAGCTCTTTGAGCCGCTGTTTGAGATACTGCGCCATATTGTAATAGGTGTTGAGCGACGTGTCGTCCTGAGCTTTGATGATCAAATCTTCGAGGGTGTTGACAAGTTCCTGCTCATTAGGGAAAATATTTCCCGCTTTGCGAATGGTACGCTGCACCTTTTGCAGGTGCGCCATATCGACTTTAAAGTTTTCAGGATTGGCGGACATTAATTTCCTCTCGACCCCGGTTTGATCGCTTCGCTTCCGTCCGCGCACAGCGGGCAGTTTTCCGGTGCGTACATTTCGAAATCGAAATCGGCCAGCGCGAACAGCGGTTTGTTCTCGGGAAGAGAACAGTTCGCTTTACGTTCCAGCGCTGAACCGCTGCGTTTGCAGAACCCGCGGTTGGCGAGTGCGGCGAAACCGACGACGATACCGCCGAGGGCTTCGATCGCTTTGGCCGCTTCCATCGCTGAGCCTCCGGTGGTAATGATGTCTTCGCAGATGAGGACTTTTTCCCCCTGCTTGATCTCGAATCCGCGGCGGATCTGCATCTCTCCGTTAACCCGTTCAGCGAAGATTGAGCGGACATCGAGCGCGGTCGCGAGGGCGAATCCGGCAATCAAGCCACCCAGTGCGGGAGCACAGACCGTATCGATTTCTATCCCGTCGTTGCGGATAACGTCCGCCAAGGCATCCGCTAGAAGCTTCGCGGTTTTTGGGTCTTCAAGAACTTTGGCTGATTGAAGATAGTACTGCGAATGGTTGCCGGAGCTGAGCTTGAAGTGCCCTTCGAGCATCGCGTCTGCATCCATATAAATTTGTTTGACGTTCATGGTTATACCGTCAACAGTTCCTGCTCTTTGTTCTTGAGCAGTTCGTCGATTTTTGCGGTGAATTTGTCAGTGATTTTTTGGACTTTGTCCTGCGCGACTTTGGAATCGTCCTGCGTGATCAGTTTGTCTTTTTCAAGGTTTTTGATCTTGTCGTTCGCTTTTTTGCGGTCGTTGCGGACGGCAACTTTGGCCTCTTCCGCCATCCCTTTGGCTTTTTTCGCCGATTCCTGACGTTGGTCGACCGTCATCGGAGGAAAGAAAAGCTTTACATCAGTACCGTTGTTATTCGGATTGACGCCGATGTCGGCTTTCATGATCGCTTTTTCGATGACACCTAGCATCGATTTTTCCCATGGAGAGATTGTGATGGTTGTCGCATCGGTAGCCAGAACGCTCGCGGTTTGGTCGAGCGGCACGAGTGAGCCGTAGCTCTCGACACGGATGTTGTCCAGGATTTGGGTCGTCACTTTTCCGGTGCGCAGCGTTCTGAAATCGCTGAGCATATGGTCGACCCCTTTTTGCATCTGTTCTTCACAAAATTGATACACTTCGTTCAGCATAAAATCTCCTTTGTCTTTACTTGGTAGTGTTTGTGTCGTTGACGATGTTGATCGTCGGAGCGCTTACCTCGGTTTTTTCGACCATGGCATCGACAACCGATGCATTTTTTTGCTGTGCGTAGAAATAGCCCAATGCAATCGTATTGACGACGAAGACAAATCCGAGGAAAAAAGTCACTTTGGCCAGAAAGCTTCCCGGCCCTTTGGCGCCGAAGACCGATTCGTTCGAGCCGCTATACGCTCCCAGCCCGATGCTGGAGCTTTTTTGCAAGAGTACCGCGATTGTGATCATAACGACCAATACAATCTGTACGATGAGCAGAATACCTGTCATAATTGTCCTTGTGATGAGAAAAAGTTCGCGATTATAGCACAGTGTCGATGAACCTTCTTTGAAACGGAATGTTTGATTAACCCTCTTTGGATTACAATATCGTCTATTTTTTCCGAACAAGGGTATCGTCATGGATGTAAAAAAAGTGATTGTTTTCGGGGGTGCTATTGCTGCCATTATTGCCGCTTTGGCATTTTATTCACCCTCGGGCGTCAACAAAACCGAAGCATCCAAGCCTTTGGTCTCGGTGAGCACTTTTTCGCTGTACGAAGCCGCCCGCGCCGTCGCGGGAGAAGCGCTTGATATCCGCACGATCATTCCGCTGGGAAGTGACGCCCACATGTTTTCCCCGACGCCAAAAGAGGTGGCCGCAATCGGCTCCTCGGCGCTTTTCGTTTACAGCGGCGCGGGGTTTGAGGGATGGGCCGAACCGCTCAAAAATACCCTTCCCGCATCGGTCGGAGTGCTCGACATGAGCAAGCATGTGACACTGATTGCAAGCGAAGAGGAGAACGGGGATCATCATGACGATGCACATGAAGAGGAAGATCACCACGAGCACGGAGCCTACGATCCCCATTACTGGCTCGATATCGACAACATGATTCTTATGACCCGAAAGCTGGAGGAGGAGTTTTCGAAACTTTCCCCTGCGAATGCCGGAGTTTTTCATAAAAACGCCGCGGCTTATGTTGCCGAATTGCAAAAACTAAAATCCGAATACGCGCAGGGGTTGCGCGAATGCAAAAACCGCGTACTCGTCTCGAACCATGACGCGTTCGGATATCTGGCCCATACGAATAAGCTCGAAAACGTCTCGGTCATCGGTCTCTCTTCCGACGAACAGCCCAGCGCGAAAAATATCGCCGATATTGTCGCGCTGATAAACGAACACGGGATCAAAACCGTTTTCTTCGAGGCGTTGATCGACGACAACGTCGCCCAAACGATTGCACGTGAAACGGGCGCTCGCGCCGTGAGCCTCCAGCCGTTGGAAAATATCAGTGAAGATGAGCTAAAATCGCAGGAAACTTACCTCTCGATCATGCGCCAAAATCTGCACAAATTGAGAGATGCGATGGAGTGTCGTTGAAATTTTCTCCCCCACTTTTCGATGTCGAGCGGCTTAGTTTCGAGCGGCAGGGCAACCTCGTCTTGAACAATGCCTCGTTCACGATTTTGCCGGGGGAGTATTGTGCAATCATCGGGCCTAACGGCGGCGGAAAGACGACGTTGATACGCCTCCTGCTGGGGCTCGAAAAACCGACATCCGGGACGATCCGGCTGTTCGGATCTGAGCAAAAGAGATTCAAAGCATGGAGCCGTATCGGCTACGTGCCGCAGCGTTCGGCTCTGATCGACAGCTCGTTTCCCGCGACCGTGCGTGAAGTGGTCGGTATGGGGCGTTACGCCCAGCGGGGAATTTTCGGTTTCGAATCCTCCGAAGACAAAGACGCTATCGAAGAGGCGATGGAGCTGATGGGGGTGGGTGATCTGTCCGAGCGTCTGATCGGCAACCTCTCCGGCGGTCAGCGTCAGCGGGTCATGATCGCCCGCGCCCTTGCGTCGAACCCCGAAGTGCTGATCGTCGATGAACCCAACACGGGAGTCGACGTCGAATCGCAGCACCGTTTTTACGAACTGCTGCGCCATTTGAACCGTACCAAAAAAGTGAGTATCCTTTTCATCACCCACGATATCGGGGTGATTGCAGAAGACATTAGCCGTGTTTTGTTTGTTAACCAGACATTGCTGGTATCCCAAAATCCCGCCGAGATGATCCGATGTGACGAGATGAGCCGACTCTATGGCACTCCGGCCCACGTCGTGTGCCACAATCACTGAGGAGGGGCGAAGAATGTTGGAAATGCTTGATTATCCGTTTATGCAGCGCGCCCTGATCGCAGGGCTGATCATTGCCGTACTGGCCTCGCTGAGCGGATCGTTCATCGTACTGCGCCGCTATTCTTTGCTCAGCGAAACCCTCGCGCACGTCTCGCTGGTCGGGGTTGCCATCGGACTGTTGTTTGGGATCGCTCCGTTGTGGATGGCGATAGCGGCATCTCTTGTCGCGTCGTGGCTCATCGAATATCTTCGTAGCGTTCACGGCCTTTACTCCGATTCGGTGCTGGCGATTTTCCTCTCGGGCTCGCTTGCGCTGGCCATCGTGATCGTTTCGATGGCGGGTTCGTTTAACGCTTCCTTGTTCAGCTACCTGTTCGGTTCGATCCTCTCGGTCAGCAATGAAGACCTGTGGGTCATGGGGGTATTCGGAGCACTCGGCATGGGTTTGCTGCTGGCGTTTTTCAAGGAGCTTTACTTCATCGCATTTGATGAAGAGGTGGCTCGGGCGAGCGGCATTCGGGTTGCGCTGCTGAACTTCATGCTCGTCAGCGTCATCGCGGTGATTATCGCTATCTCGATTCGGGTGGTCGGGACGCTGCTGATCGGGGCGCTGATGGTGATCCCTCCGGTGGCGGCGATCCGTTTCGGGATGGGATTTTATCCGACGACCCTTCTGTCGGTCGGGATCGCTCTGGTCTCGGTCGTCGCGGGACTTAGTATCTCCTATCTTTTTTCGCTCCCGAGCGGAGCGGCCATCGTGCTGTGCCTGTTGGTATTCTTCGTCATAGCCTTGGTGATCAACCGCCGATGAGCAGTGCGTGTCATGAGTTTTCCCGCTACGCGGCAGAGTACGGCAGCCGAAATGTCGTTCAGCGCCATGTTGCGGATAAGCTGATCTCCTCTACGGCGGATCATCCTAAACGTATTTTGGATTTGGGATGCGGAAGCGGAACCCTCTGCTCGTTGATCGATTGGGAGGTTGAGCGTTTTGTCGGCGTCGATTTCTCCGCTTCGATGCTGGAGCATCATCCCAAAGTATCTTACGTCGAACTGATATTGGGCAACTTCAACGACCCTTCATTATTTGAGAGATTGGGGAATGAACGCTTCGATCGCATTTACTCCGCCTCGGCGTTGCAATGGGCGGATGATCTGGACGGCGTTTTAAAATCCCTCGCTTCGCTCAATACCCCCATGTCGCTGGCGATTTTCACCGCAGGAACGTTTAAAACATTGCATGAATGTGCGGGAGTTATTCCCTTGCTTCGAAGCAGCGATGAGGTAATGGCTATCGCCGAAAAATATCTGGATGCGCGGTTCGAAGTGCTGCATACGACGTTGGAGTTTGATTCGGTACGGGAGATGTTTCGCTACATCAAACGCAGCGGGGTGAGCGGAGGACGCCGCGTCCTCGATGTCGCGCAGACGAAAGCGTTGATGCGGAACTATCCGTTGAACTATCTGGAATTCGAAGTGGTGTTTATCACGTCGTAAACAACTAAAGCGCTATTTCCGAAAAAAGCGGCCTTTCCTCCACCTTTTCGTTCATACATTGTTCTCTTAACTGCTCCAACTTCTCATAGATAGCCCCTTCTTTCGTAGGGCAGAGCGAGAGCATATCCTCCAGCAGGCATCCAAACGCGCGCACTTCGATCCTCTCGAACTCTTTTCGGTGCGGTTCATAGAAGGTTGCCGCTCCGAAATCTCCCAGATAGCAGTGATCCTCGTCGTTGATCAGGATATTGTGGGCGTACAGATCGCCGTGCATGAGCCCGCGTGCGTGCAGGTGTGCCGCAGCGGAGACGATCGCACGGGCTACTTCGAGAATCGTTTCGGGTGAAAAGGTTGCTCCCGCTTCGAACGTATCTCGGGTGCAGGTCTCAAAATCGGGAGGCAGTCCCAGATTACGATAAACATTCGGTATGTATTCCAATACCAGTCCCAGACGCTCGTCCCCTCCCAGTTTTGAGAGGACGTTGATGAGGTTCGGATGCTCCCCGACGCTCATGTAGGCGTTCATCTCATCGTGCGCATACCCGTCGCTCGTGATCGAGCCTTTGAAAAGCTTCAGGGCCACTTCTGCTTCATGCGGTGCCGAATAGGCTTTGAATATATCTCCCGACGCCCCGGAACCCAATTTCTCTTTGACCTCTAACGATTCGTACGCAACCTCTTGAAGCTCGTATTTTGGATGTGCGCTGCACGGGTTTCCCGAAAAAGCGAGCCACGAGAGTTTCGGCAGATTCCACAGCCACTCGGGGATCGCTCTCAGGCGGTTTGCCGAGAGGCGAAGGAGTTCGAGGTTTCGGCATAAGGCCATCTCGTCGGGAAGGCTCTCGAGACGGTTTCCCGCAAGGGCGCATTTTTGCAGTCGCGTGAGCTTTCCGATCGAGCGGGGAAGATACGTGAGGCGGTTGTCGGTCAGGATCAGCCAGCTGATGCTCGGAGGAAGAACCTCTTCGCCGAACGTATCGATGAGGTTGGACTTAAAGCCAACCATATAAAGGTTCTCACACCCTTTGAAGGAAGGGACTTCGGTGAACCGGTTGTTGGAGAAAAAAGCGATTTTGAGTTTCGTGAGCCGGCTCAAATCTTCGGGGAGCGAGGAGAGGGCGTTGTTGCTCAGATCCAGTATCTCAAGGGTCTCTGCCAGCTCGAATACCTCTTCGGGAAACGTAGTCAGGTTCTCGGAAAGGGTTAGCCGTTTGATCCCTTTGAGGCTGCCGGAGCGCAATTGTGCCAATGTATGCATGAGACCCTTTTCTTCCTTGTGATTGTGGAATTTTACCGAATCCGAGCTTTCAAATTGAACTCTTATTTATAATGAAACGTTAACTTGAAATCAGGAACTTTTTTTGATGAAAAGCGTTATACTATCCAGATAATGTCTACGATAAGGTGCAAGGAGAAGATGATGAAGGGAATCGAAAAATACGACAACCTTTCCGAGGTTATCCCCAAACTTTTGCCGGTTCTCAGAGAAGCGATCCAATCGGAGTTTCTGGAGATCAAAGAGATCAACCGCGAGTGCGAAAAATTCATTGCAACGTGCGAGCAGTTCCCCGATCTGAAAAATGCACGATACGTTATCTTCTCTCAGCACATCAAAAAGAACGAACATAAAAATGAGCTTTTCGCGTTTATCGACGAAGAAGGAAAAATCATCCGCCACATCACCGGTCGCGACATGGAGTTATACGGATTGCTCGGTTCGTGTTCAAACCTGCACGTTTCCGAAGAGTTTGAAGAACAGCAGCGTTACTGCAACAGTGACGAATGCCGTCATTGATTGAGCAGGTTTCTCTTTTCTAATGTATAGAGCTCGTAGCGGATCTGTTTAAACCGCTCACTTAAACCCGGATCTACTATCTTATACAACTCTTCCAAAACCCGAGACGATTCCTGTCCCCGTTTGTAATTTGCTATTAATATGGAACGCAGGTCGGTTCGGTTCATTTCGCTTTGCATCGTGGGACGCAATACGTCGCTCTCGCTGTCGCGCGATTCCAACAGTGCTTCGAGCGGTTCGATGCGGCATTGATGACGAAGATTTTTAAGAGCGGTGGAAAGTTCCTTGTCATTGTGAACATAGCGCGCTATATCCTCAATCACACGGATTCCTTCTTTAAGACGGTTCAGGTTGGCGTCCACCACCCGAAGGAGTTCGGGGGGGAAGATGTTATTCGTCATTGCTTCCGAAGATTCCGAAGAGCTGCAGCAATGTCACGAAGAGGTTGAAGAAATCAAGATACAGTGCAATCGCACCGTCCATCGGCGTTTCATAGGCTCCGCGGATCACGTTTTGGGTATCGATGAGAACCATTACGCTGATCACGAGGAGGAAAATCGCCTGAATCGCCACGTACAGGATCGGGCTTTTCAGGAAAAATACGTTGATCAATGAGACCGCCAATATAATAAAGAAAGCGATCATGATCGGTTTGGACCAGCTTGTGAAGTCCTTCGTACTCTTAATAGCGAAGAAACTAAGCCCGCCGAACAAGGCCGCCGTCATGAAAAACGCATTCCCTACGATACTCGCTCCGCCGGCCATGCCGAGGATGTGACTGAGCAACGGAGTGATGATGACACCGCTGGCAAACGTAAAGGCAAACAACCCGATCATATTGACGCCGGGTTTGTTCTTGATCATTTGCAGACCGAACATCCCGAACAGCATCCAGGGGATAGCAATCCACCAATAATTTGCCGCAACGATTCCCGCGTACGGGATACCGACATAGGCACCTACGCCCCCTGCCAGCATAGACGCGGCGAAAAGTTTATAGGTATCTTTGACAAACGAAACGATCTGCGCTTCACTTTTGTGAGCACTCTCGTAACCAAAAGCACCTTCACGTGCGTATTCGCGATCATATAAAGCCATTGCTTTTTCCTTTATAAGGTATTTTATAAAAGGGATTATACAGAATTTTGATTAACCGTTCATTTGTCGAAAAAAGGGTGATAAAGGGCGAAAGAGGTTGAAATGAGTAAAAAGGTGACAAAAAAAGGGGTCAAAAAAGGAAAATAAATTTTTTTTGCAATATTTTTCATGTTTTCTCAAATACCTCTTGACATAGTCTATTTTTTCCCCTATAATTCCCGTCCACAAACGCTGAGAGGCCTTGAGTTAAGGCTTTG